>Ga0182231_1000007_pt1 | contig 117307 bp, 122 predicted proteins | sample G6R1MG_29_FD_129667 | JGI IMG/M metagenome (GOLD analysis project Ga0182231, IMG submission 129667) | Miscanthus phyllosphere microbial communities from Michigan, USA - G6R2_NF_07NOV2016_LD1 MG | ecosystem: Host-associated > Plants > Phyllosphere > Phylloplane/Leaf | place: USA: Michigan...
GGATACCAGCTCGCCTCGTTGCCGGCGTCGCGCCCGAGCTTGCGCTCGCAATAGACCGGGATGTTGGCCATGGGGCCGGGCCGGTAGAGGGCCACGAGGGCGATGATGTCCTCGAACCGGTCGGCCTGCATCTCGACCAGCGCCTTGCGCATGCCGGCGGATTCCACCTGGAACACGCCCACGGTCTCGCCGCGCTTCATCGGCAGGTAGGTCGCCTCGTTGTCCAGCGGCAGAGAGGCGAGATCGACGACGATTCCACGCTTCGCCAGCAGATCGGTGCAGTACCGCAGCAAGGTCAGGGTCTTGAGGCCCAGGAAGTCGAACTTCACGAGGCCGGCGGCCTCGACCCACTTCATGTTGAACTGGGTCACGCGCATCCCGGTCTTCGGATCGCGGTAGAGGGGGACGAGCTGTTCCAGGGGCCGGTCGCCGATGACCACGCCGGCGGCGTGGGTCGAGGCGTGCCGGTGCAGGCCCTCGAGCTTCTTGGCGATTTCCATGAGGCGGGCCACGATGGGCTCCTCCTCCATGGCCGCCTGGAGCTTGGGCTCACCCTCGATGGCCTGGGTCAGGGTCACGGGGTTGGCCGGGTTCTGCGGGACGAGCTTCGTGAGCTTGTCCACCTGCCCGTAGGGCATTTCCAGCACGCGGCCGACGTCGCGCAGCACGCCGCGCGCCTGCAGGGTACCGAAGGTGATGATCTGCGCGACCTGCTCGTGGCCGTAGCGCTCCTGAACGTACTGGATCACACGCTCGCGGCCATCGACACAGAAATCGATGTCGAAATCCGGCATCGAGACGCGCTCGGGGTTGAGGAAGCGCTCGAACAGCAGGCCGAAGCGAAGCGGGTCGAGGTCGGTGATGAGCAGCGACCACGCCACCAGGGAGCCGGCACCCGAACCACGGCCCGGACCCACGGGGATGTCGTGGTCCTTGGCCCACTTGATGAAGTCCGACACGATGAGGAAGTAGCCGGGAAACTTCATGCCGACGATGACGTCGAGCTCGAAGGCGAGGCGGTCGCGGTAGACCTGCTCGGTCATGCCGGGCGCCGTGCCATGCTGGGCCAGACGCAGGTCGAGGCCGGCGATGGCCTGGGCCCGCAACTCCTCCGGCTCGGACCGGACCACCTCGACGGCGGCCTCTCCGGCGGACTCGCTCGCCACGGCCTCCGCGGCCACCCGGGCGAAGTTCGGCAGGATGGGTTTTCGCGTCCGCACGCGGTAGGCGCACCGCATGGCGATCTCGACGGTGGCGTTGAGCGCATCCGGCAGATCGGAAAACAGCTCGGCCATCTGCGCGCGGGTGGTGAAGCCGTGACGCGGGGTGAGCTTGCGTCGGCGCTCGTCGGAGACGAGGCGCCCGTCGGCGATGGCGAGCAGCGCATCGTGGGCGTCGTAGTCGCCGGTCTTCGCGAAGAACGGCTCGTTGGTCGCCACGATGGAGAGGCCGTTGGCGTCGGCGAGCCGGAGCAGTTCGCGCTCGATGGCGCGCTCGTCGGAGAGGCCGTGACGCAGGATCTCGACGTAGAGGTTGCTCTCGCCGAAGGCGGCCTTCAATTGGCCGAGACGGGCGGCGGCGAGTTCGACCCGGCCCTGGCGTAGAGCCCCGTCGAGGGGGCCGGTGGTGCCGCCCGTGAGCGCGATGAGGCCGCCGGCGCATTCCGCCAAACCGGCCGCGCTGACCCGGGGGGCATCGCCGAGGGCGCCGTCGAAATAGGCACGGCTCGCCAGGCGCAGGAGGTTGGCATAACCGGCCTCGTCCTGGGCCAGGACCACGATATTGGCACAGCCGCCCTGCCCCTGGACGACCCGTGCCATGGGATCGGGTGTCTCGAAGGTCACGGTCACCTGCAGGCCGGCGATGGGCTGGAGCCCGGCACCGGAGGCCTTCTCCGAGAATTCGAGCGCCCCGAACAGGTTGTTGGTGTCGGTGAGCGCAAGCGCCGGCTGCCGGTCGGCCGCCGCGGCCTTGACGATGTCCCCGACCTTCAGCGCACCTTCCAGGAGCGAGAACGACGAGTGGACATGGAGGTGGACGAAGCCGGGATCTTTGAGGATGCGCGCCATGCTCCCATCAGCCCGAGTCGCGGTGAACGATCCATCAAGAACGGCCGTAACGGCCGGTTTGGCTGTGGAAGGCCGCCGGTCGTGACGCGTCGGCAACGCTATCGCAACGGCGCCAATGCGACAGCCCAGGCGACAACAGACACCGCCAGAAGCCCGAAGGCCATGAACTCGACCGCCCCGGTGAGGATCATCCGCTTGAACATGGGAAGCGCCTTTCGTTGAGGCCTTCAGTTTTGTTCCTGTTTTGTTCTTTGTAAAGTGGAAAGGTGAAGCCGTCCGCCGCAGAGTCAACGAATCGTGAAATGAGAGCTCCCGGCGCAATCTGGACAGTGATCTGCGCCTCGACCCCAGGACGTTATCGGCCGGGCGGCTGGTTTCGGCCCGCGGAACATCCATCTGTACGCGAAATGGAATTTCATTCCAGCTGCCGAGAACGTTCCATTCGCGTGAGATACGACACCTCGCCAACCACCAAGACGTTCCGCCGCCCCTCACATCGCAACCGCAGGATGGCGAGAACGAACACTCTACCTATGTCAGCGAGACACCCAGGCTCCGCATCATAGATCAATCATGGAAATCAAGCTCGTGGCCGTCGGCTCCCACGGCGACGTCCTTCCCTTCATCGGGCTCGGGGCCGAACTCGTACGGCGCGGTCATGCCACGGTTCTGGCGGCGCCGGCGCCTTTCGCGCAGCTCGCCGCTCGGGCCCACCTGCCGTTCCATGCCCTGGGGACCCGCGCCGATTACGAGCGAACCGTCGCGGTACCCGATCTGTGGCACCCGAGGCGGGGCGCCTTCGTGCTGTTCGACGGGCTCGCCCCGACGACGGAACAGACCTACGATTGGCTGGCCCGCACCAGCCGGCCGGGCGACACCCTCGTGGTCGCTTCCACCCTCGGCCTCGGCGCCCGCGTCGCGCAGGACAAGCTCGGCCTGCCCGTCGTCACCGTGCACGTGATGCCCCTGTTGGTGGAGAGCCGGCACGCCGCGCCGGTGCTGCCGGGCATTCCCCTCGCACACCTCCTGCCGTCCCGCCTCCGGCACTGGCTCGGCCGCGGCGCGGACCGGTACGTGATCGGCCCGGCCGCCCTGCCGCAGCTCAACGCCCTGCGCCGGCGCCTCGATCTCGCGCCCGTGCACCGCCTGCGGCACTGGTGGAACAGCCCGACGCGGATCCTTCTGATGTGTCCGGATTGGTTCACCGCCCCCCAGCCGGATTGGCCGGCCCAGATCGCCCAGGTCGGCTTCCCCCTCGTCGACCGCCTCGGTGACGCCCCGTCCCTGAGCCCGGACCTGAGCGACTTCCTCGCGGCCGGACCGCCCCCCCTGGTGTTCACCTACGGCTCGGCGATGCGTCAGGGCCAGGCCTTCTTTCGTACCGCCTGTGCCCTGTGCCGGACCATGGGCCGGCGCGGCGTCCTGCTGGCTCCCGAGGCCGGCCAGACGCCGGCCGATCTCCCGGAGGGGGTCATCCATATCCCCTATGCGCCCTTGAGCGTGCTGCTGCCGCGGGCCGCCGCCCTGATCCACCATGGCGGCATCGGCACCGTGGCCCAGGCCCTCGCCGCCGGCATCCCGCAGCTCGTGGTCCCGGTGGCCTTCGACCATTTCGACGAAGGGCTTCGCCTTCAGCGCCTCGGCGTCGGCGCGTTGCTCGGCCGGCGCCGGTTCACCCCCGCCCGGGCCGCCCGGGTCCTGAACCGCCTCCTGACCTCGCCGGACGTGGCGCGGGCCTGCGCGGATGCGCGCGCGCGCATGGCCCGGGAGGACGGCGTATCGGTGGCGTGTGACGAGATCGAGCGTCTCATGGAGCCGTGAGACGGGCGGATCAGTCCAGCTGTTCGATCAACCCATCGCGGATCGTCACCCGCCGGTCCATGCGGGCGGCGAGGTCCATGTTGTGGGTGGCCACCAGGGCGGCGAGGCCCGACGCGCGCACGAGCGAGACGAGGATGCCGAAGACGTGGGCGGCCGTGTGCGGGTCGAGGTTGCCGGTCGGCTCGTCGGCCAGCAGCAGGCGCGGACCGTTGGCGACGGCACGGGCGATGGCGACGCGCTGCTGCTCCCCGCCCGACAGCTCGGCCGGACGGTGGATAAGGCGCTCCTTGAGGCCGAGGAAGCTCAGGAGTTCCGTGGCGCGCGCCTTGGCCTCCTTGCCCGACAGGCCACGGATGAGCTGGGGCATCACCACGTTCTCCAGGGCCGAGAACTCGGGCAGGAGGTGGTGGAACTGGTAGACGAAGCCCATCTCCTCCCGGCGGATGCGGGTGCGCTCGGAATCCGCCATGGCGGCGGTGGGCCGCCCTCCGAGATAGACCTCGCCGGCGTCGGGCCGCTCCAGGAGGCCGGCGATGTGCAGCAGGGTCGATTTGCCGGCGCCCGACGGGGCGACCAGGGCCACGAGCTCGCCGGGCCAGATCGCGAAATCGGCGCCGCGCAGGATGTCGAGCGCCCCGGCCCCCTGGGTGTAGCGCCGCTCCACCTTGGCGAAGAACAGGGCCGGGACCGGCTGCGCGCCGGGCGCCTCGGCTTTCGTGTCCATGGAAATCCTTTAGCGGTCGCTCAGCCGTAGCGCAGGGCCTGCACCGGATCGAGCCGGGCGGCGCGCCACGAGGGATACAGGGTCGCGACGAGGGACAGGGCGATGGAGGTGACGACCACCACGGTGATCTCGCCCGAGTTCATCTCGGCCGGGATCTCGGCGAGGAACCGCACGGTAGGGTCCCAGGCGGAGGGAAACAGCACGCGCTGGATGGGCTTGATGTTGAGGGTGATGAGGATGCCGAGGCCGAGGCCGCTCAGGGTGCCGACGATGCCGATGAGGGCCCCGTTGATGAGGAACACCCGCATCACCGTGCCGGGGGTCGCGCCCATGGTGCGCAGGATCGCGATGTCGCTCGACTTGTCCCGCACGAGGAGGATCAGGCCGGAGACGATGTTCAGGGTCGCCACCACCACGATGAGGCTGAGGATGAGGAACATCACGTTCCGCTCCACCTCCAGGGCACCGAAGAAGGTGCGGTTGCGCTGACGCCAATCGGTCAGCAGCACCGGACGCTCGGCCGCCATCTCGAGGTCGGGCCGCATGGCCGCCACCCCGTCGGCGTTGTCGAGGTAGACCTCGATGAGGCTGACATCGCCGTCGCGGTTGAAGAACGCCTGGGATTCGGCGAGCGGCATGAACACGAAGGTGGCGTCGAACTCGGTCATGCCGATCTCGAAGATCGCCTTGACCGCGTAGGATTTCGTGCGCGGCGCCGTGCCGAACGGGGTGGTGGCGCCCTTCGGCGTCGAGAGGGTGATGTTGTCGCCGGCCTGCAGGCCCAGGGCCTCGGCCAGGCGCCGGCCGATGGCGACGCCCGTGCCGTCCTCGAAGCCGTCCAGGGTTCCGCCACGAATGTTCTTGGCGATGGATCCGATCTTGTCGAGATCGTCGGCCCGGATGCCGCGCACGAGCACGCCGCTGCCGCCATAGGGCGAGGAGGCGAAGGCCTGGCCCTCGACCAGGGGAATCGCCGCGCGGACACCGGCCACCTTCGAGAGCCGGTCGGACAGGTCCTCGAAATCCGTGAACAGGCGGTCGATGGGCGTGACGAAGACGTGGCCGTTGATGCCGACGATCTTCGACAGGAGTTCGGTACGGAATCCGTTCATCACCGACAGCACGATGATGAGGGTGGCGACGCCGAGGGCGATGCCGAGGACCGAGAAGAACGCCACCACGGAGACGCCGCCGCCGCGCCGCCGCGCACGCAGATACCGTCCGGCCAGGATCCACTCGAACCCGGCGAAGGGCGGCGTGCTCCCCCGCCGGAACAGGGCGCCGGCTCCCTTCAGCCGGTCCATCAACGCCCCCGCCATCGCGGCCTCAGACCCGCTTCAGGCGGGCGAGGAGATCGATGGGCGCGATGGTCTCGCGCTCGCCGCCGGCCCGGCGCTTGATCTCGACCTTGCCCTCGGCCAGCCCGCGCGGGCCCACGATGACCTGCCAGGGCAGGCCGATGAGGTCGGCGGTGGCGAACTTGGCGCCCGGCCGCTCGTCGCGGTCGTCGTAGAGCACCGTGAGGCCGGCGGCCTCCAGGGTGCCCTGGATCTCCGCGCAGGCGGCATCGGTCGCCGCGTCCCCGGTCTTCAGGTTGATGAGGGCCACGTCGAAGGGGGCCACGGAATCCGGCCAGATGATGCCGGCCTCGTCGTGGGACGCCTCGATGATGGCCGCCACGAGCCGGCTCGGGCCGATGCCGTAGGAGCCCATGTGGACCGGACGCTCGACGCCGTCGGGACCGGTGACCTTGGCGCCCATGGGCTCGGAGTACTTGGTGCCGAAGTAGAAGATGTGCCCGACCTCGATGCCGCGCGCGGCCATCTGGCTGTCCTGCGGCACCTCGGCGAAGGCGGCCGGCTCGTGCATCTCGCTCGTCGCGGCGTAATGCGAGGTCCAGCGGTCGACGGTGCCCTGGAGGCCGGCGACATCCTCGAAATCGGTGGTGACGGGCGGGGTCTGGAAGTCGAGGTACTGCCGGTCGCAGAACACCTCGCTCTCGCCGGTCTGGGCCAGGATGATGAATTCGTGGCTGAGGTCGCCGCCGATGGGGCCCGTATCGGCCCGCATGGGAATCGCCTTGAGGCCGAGGCCCGCGAAGGTGCGCAGGTACGCCACGAACATGCGGTTGTAGGCATGGCGCGCCGCCGCCTGATCGATGTCGAACGAGTAGGCGTCCTTCATCAGGAACTCGCGCGAGCGCATGGTGCCGAAGCGCGGCCGGACCTCGTCGCGGAACTTCCACGAGATCTGGTAGAGGTTCTTCGGCAGGTCCTTGTAGGATTTCACGCTTCCGCGGAAAATCTCGGTGACGACCTCCTCGGCGGTGGGGCCGAACAGCATCTCCCGATCGTGGCGATCCGAGATGCGGAGCATCTCCTTGCCGTAGGCCTCGTAGCGTCCGGATTCCTTCCAGAGTTCCGCCGACTGGATCGACGGCATCAGAATCTCGATGGCGCCCGCCCGGTCCTGCTCCTCGCGGATCACGGCGCAGACGCGGTTGAGGACCCGAAGACCGAGGGGCAGCCAGGCGTAGATGCCCGCGGCCTCCTGGCGAACGAGGCCGGCGCGCAGCATCAGCCGGTGGGAGACGATCTCGGCCTCCTTGGGCGTCTCGCGCAAGGTGGGGAGGAAATAGCGGGAGAGACGCATGGAAGGCCCTGGACCAGCGTGCCGCGATGTCAGGCACGCCGGGGCACACAACACATTGCACCGGGAAAATACAAGCGCAGCCGGGCGACACCGGGTGCCCCTGTGATCCGCGCCGACCACCGGATCGGTGCGGTCGGTAACAGTTTGGTGCGTTTCCGGTAGAAAAACGCCGGAGTCGATCTCCGGAGACGTGACAATGGGAATTCTTATTCCTATAAGCGCGCAGTGCTGGTCGCAAAGCCCGTCAGAGGTAGCGACATGCCCGAGTCTTGGGAGGAACAAGCAGCCGCCACGCCGTCAAGATGCGTGAGATAAATAGGCTGCGCCATCGAACGTCTTTACAAAAGCAAGGCTCGCGCCTTGCTTTTTTTATGTCCGGCGTCTGGGCGGACACGGCCGCCCGACGAACCGTGACCTAGAGGCCGGCGAGTTCGAAGACGGGGATCGCCACGAGGAACACCACGCTGGCGAGAAGCGTGGTCCAAAGGGCCTTCTCGCGCAGGCGCGGAGAGGCGGGGGCGCCGGGGTCCTGTCCCGGAACGACCCGGGCGGGGTCGGTCTCCGCCTGGTTCCGGATGGGCAGGATCGCGAACAGCAGCGTCCACCACACGACGAAATAGAGGGCGAAGGCGCCGATCACCGTGAGCTTGAACTGGCTCACTGCCACCGCGACCACCAGCCCGACCACCGTCAGCATGGCGGTGAGCGTCCGCGGGGTGGATGCGGCGACGGCGTTGAGAGCGGCGCCCATGCGGGTCAGACCTGCTCCAGCTCGACCAGGGTGCCGAGGAAGTCCTTGGGGTGGAGGAACAGCACCGGCTTGCCGTGGGCGCCGATCTTGGGCTCGCCGGTGCCGAGCACCCGCGCGCCCTGGGCCTTGAGCTTGTCGCGGGCGGCCAGGATGTCGTCGACCTCGTAGCACACGTGATGCACGCCGCCGTTGGGGTTGCGCTCGACGAAAGCCTCGATGGGCGAGGCCTCGCCGAGCGGCGCCATGAGTTCGACCTTGCTGTTGGGGAGGTTCACGAACACCACCGTGACGCCGTGCTCGGGCTGCGGCAGCGGTTCGGTGACGGTGGCGCCGAGCGTATCGCGATAGATGGCGCAGGCGGCGTCGAGATCGCGCACGGCGATGGCGACGTGGTTGAGGCGTCCGATCATGCTGTCTTGCTCCCCTTGTGACGATCCGCTGCGCGACGGGGCTCCCTCCCCCTTGCGGGAGAGGGAGACCGGTTCAGACTTCGACCACCTGCACGTGGCAGGCGGGCTTCTTGCCCCAGACCTCGTTGACGCCCGAGCGGATCGCCCGGTCGACGGCCTTCTCGACGGCCTCGGCGTCCCGGCGCTTGGCCTTGGACAGGCCGCCGAGGGTCCGCGACACGCACTCTATCACAACGTCCAGCATGGGCTGGCCGGTCCGGCCGCGATTGGGCAGGCCGATGATGTCGATGGCCGGCTCGCCCAGAACCTCGCCCTGCTCGTCGATGGCGATGGCCACCGAGACGAGGCCGGCCTGCGAGAGCTTGCGCCGCTCGGGGATCGCCCGGTCCTTGGCGTCGATGAGGATGTTGCCGTCCTTGAACAGGCGGCCGGCCTTGACGTGATCGACGATCTCCGGGAGCCCAGGCGCGAGGCGGACGACGCTGCCGTTGCGGGCCTTGACCACGTTCGGCACGCCCTGGGCACGGGCGAAGCGCGCATGCTCGTCGAGGTGGAGGGCCTCGCCGTGCACGGGAATCGCCGTCTGCGGCCGGGTCCAGGCGTACATCTCGGCCATCTCGTCGCGCCGGGGATGGCCCGAGACGTGGACGAGCTTCGTGCGATCGGTGACCACCTCGATGCCGGCGTTGATGAGATCGTTGATGATCGCACCCACCGCCCGCTCGTTGCCGGGAATCGCGCGGGAGGAGAAGATCACCCGGTCGCCGGCGGTCAGGGTCACATCGGGATGGTCGTCGCGCGAGACCCGGGCCAGGGCCGCGCGCTCCTCGCCCTGCGAGCCGGTGAGCAGGCACACCACCTTGTCGCGGGGCAGGTAGCCGTAGGCGTCGGCCGAGCGGAAGTCGGGCAGCCCGTCGAGGAAGCCGCATTCGCGGGCGACCCCGATGACCCGGTCCATGGCGCGACCGACGGCGACCACTTCGCGACCGCAGGCCTGGGCGGCCTCGGCCACGGCGCGCATCCGGGCCACGTTGGAGGCGAAGGTGGTGACGGCGACGCGGTGGGGCGCCTCCGAGATGAGCTCGCGCAGGGTCGCGGCGACCTCGGCCTCGCTCGGGGAGCGCCCCTCGCGCACCACGTTGGTCGAATCGCTGATCATGGCGAGGATGCCCTCATCGCCAAGCGCCGTGAAGGCGGCCTGCGAGGTCACGTCGCCGAGGATCGGGGTCGGATCGAGCTTCCAGTCGCCGGTGTGGAGCAGCAGGCCGTGGGGGGTGCGGATGGCCACCGCGTTCGACTCGGGGATCGAGTGCGAGACCGGGACGTACTCGATGTCGAAGGGGCCGAGCTGGATCCGGCGTCCGGCCTGGACTTCCTTGAGCACCACCTTCGGCGCGCCCGGCTCGCTCAAGCGGCGGGCCTCGAGCAGGTTCTTGGCGAAGCGCGTGGCGTAGACCGGCGCCTTGAGCTTGGGCCACAGCTCACCGATGGCGCCGATATGGTCCTCGTGCGCGTGGGTGATGAAGATCCCCAGCAGATCGTCCTTGCGCTCCTCGATGAAGCTCAGGTCGGGGAACATGAGGTCGATCCCGGGGAAGCCCTCTTCCCCGGCGAACCCCATGCCGCAATCGACCATGATCCACTTGCGGCGCTTGGCCGGCCCGAAGCCGTACAATGCCGCGTTCATGCCGATCTCGCCCACGCCGCCGAGCGGCACGAAGACGAGTTCGTCTTGCCCTATCGTCATCTTCACCTAAACCTCAAGCCGCCGTCGCGGCCGTACCCAGATGCACCTCGCCCGCCGTCACGGTCCGTCGCGTTCCATCCTCCGATCGGACGACGAGCCGCCCCGCCCCGTCGATCGTCTCGAAAATTCCGTGCACGCGGGTGTCGCCGGTCCGAACGGTCACCGTCGCGCCGAGTCCGGCGGCGTCGGCGATCCAGCGTTCGCGGATCCTCGCGAATCCCCGGCCACGGTCCCACACTCGCGCGGCGTCGACGATCCCGCCCGTCAGATGGACGAACAGATCCTCGGCGCGCGTGGCGTGCCGCATCTGCCTGAGGCACGTAGCCGGATAAGGCAAGCCCTCCGGTGCCGCAGCGACGTTGACGCCGAACCCCATGACAACGCAGCGGCGCCCACCCGGCAGCGTCTCCGCCTCGAGGAGCAGTCCGGCGAGCTTGGCCCCGGAGGCCAGGATGTCGTTGGGCCATTTCAGCGCGACGCCGTCGATTCCCGCTCCGCGAAAGGCCGCCATCAGTCCGACGCCGGCAACGAAGCCGAGGGTCGGAACGACGTCCGGATCGACGTCGTGGACCGGCCAGAGCAGGCTCGCGGTCAGGTTGCCCGGCTCGGAGGCCCAGGAATTTCCGCGTCGTCCCCGCCCGGATGTCTGGCGATGGGCGACGACCCACAGGGGACCGGCCTCACCGGCACGCGCGCGCTCCAGGGCCTCGGTGTTGGTGGAGCCGAGGCTGTCGTGGACGTGCAGCCGGTGTCCCGCCCCCCGTGCGAGGTCTCCCAGACGGTAGCCGCTCAAGGCGCGTGCCTCAGGACCCGGCGAACAGCGATTTCGCGGCCGCCCCCGCCGCGCCCACGAGGGGGGCCGGCATCAGCACGAACAGGATCACGACGGCGCTGGAGAGACCGAGCACGATGCGCAGGCCCGGCGCCATGGGATCGTAGGGAGCGAGCGGCTCGTCGAAGTACATCACCTTGACGAGGCGCAGATAGTAGAACGCCCCCACCACGCTGGTGACGACGCCGATGATGGCGAGGGCCACGAGGTTGGCCTCGATGGCCGCGGCGAAGACGTAGAACTTGGCGAAGAACCCGGCGAGCGGCGGAATGCCGGCGAGCGAGAACATCATCGCGGCGAGGCAGAAGGCCAGGACCGGATGGGTGCGCGACAGGCCGGAGAGGTCGTCCACGGTCTCGAACATCCGACCGCCGCGACGGAGCGACAGGATCACCGCGAAGGCGCCGAGGGTCATGGCGAGGTAGATGATCATGTAGATCACCACGCCGCTGATGCCGGCCTGCGAACTCGCGGCCAGACCCACGAGGGCGTAGCCGACGTTGCCGATGGAGGAATACGCCATCAGGCGTTTAATGGAGCGCTGGCCGATGGCCGCGAACGACCCCAGCGCCATGGATGCGATGGCGACGAACACGACGATCTGCTGCCACACCGCCGTCACGTCGGGGAAGGCGCCGATGAAGATCCGCACGGTCATGGCCATGGCGGCCATCTTCGGGGCGGAGGCGAAGAACGCGGTGACCGGCGTCGGCGAGCCCTCGTAGACGTCCGGCGTCCACATGTGGAACGGGACGGCCGCCAACTTGAAGGCGACGCCGGCGGCCACGAACACGATGCCGAGGACAAGGCCGAACCCCACGGTCGCGTCGTTCAGGGCGGCGACGATGCCGGGGAACGAGACCGTGCCGGTGAAGCCGTAGACCAGGGACGAGCCGTAGAGCAGCATGCCCGACGAGAGCGCCCCGAGGACGAAGTACTTCAGCCCGGCTTCCGTGGACTTCAGGTTGTCGCGGTGGAACGCGGCGATGACGTAGGCGGCGAGCGACTGGAGCTCGAGACCGAGATAGAGCGAGATGAGGTCGTTGGCCGAGGCCATGACCAGCATGCCGAGGGTGCACAGCACGATGAGGATCGGGAACTCGAACCGGTCGATGCGCTCGCGCTGGAAGTAGTCCCGCGAGAGCAGGATCGAGGCCGCCGAGCCGAGCAGGATCAGGGCCTTCATCACCTTTGAGAAGCCGTCGACGATGAACGCGCCGTTGAGGGTGGTCACCTTCGTGCCCGGCTGGGACATGACCACGAACAGGGCCAGGATCAGCAGCAGCAGGGCGCCGACATTGACGCCCTCGGCGGAGCGCTCGCCCCGGAACGAGCCGTAGAGCACGAGGACGAGGACGCCGACGCCGAGGATCAGTTCCGGCAGGGCGGGCCAGAGGGCGGGCAGGACGGATTGGGCGACGGTCATCGGATCGGAGCTTTCAGCGCGCGACGGGCGGGATGGCGGCCGCCGTCTGCGTGTTCGAGAGCGCGGTCTTCATGCTCTGCATCAACGCCTCCGTAGAGGGGGCGAAGGTGTCGAGGATCGGAGCCGGGTGGACCCCGTAGTAGATCGTCAGGGCGACGAGGGGCGCGATGATGATCTTCTCGCGCAGATCGAGATCGAGGATGCCCTGGAGGTTGGGCTTCTCGAGCTTGCCGTAGATCACCCGGGCGTAGAGCCACAGGGCGTAGCCAGCCGACAGGATGATGCCGAACACCGAGAAGAACGCGACCGTGGGGTTGGCCTTGAAGGCGCCCATCATGGCGAGGAACTCGCCGACGAAGCCCGATGTGCCCGGCAGGCCGACATTGGCCATGGTGAACACCATCATGGCCGCCGCGTAGAGGGGCATGCGCTTCACGAGGCCGCCATAGGCTGCGATCTCGCGGGTGTGCATCCGGTCGTAGACCACGCCGACGCACAGGAACAGCGCACCCGACACGATGCCGTGGGAGATCATCAGGAACAGGGCGCCCTGGATACCCTGCTCGTTGAGGGTGAACAGGCCCAGCGTCACGAAGCCCATATGCGCCACGGACGAGTAGGCGATGAGCTTTTTGATGTCCGTCTGCATCATCGCGATGAGCGAGGTGAAGATGATGGCGATCACCGAGAGGGCGAACACCATCGGGGCGAAGGCCTGGGACGCATCCGGGAACATCGGCAGGGAGATGCGGATGAAGCCGTAGCCGCCCATCTTGAGGAGGATGCCGGCGAGGATCACGGAGCCGGCGGTGGGCGCCTCCACGTGGGCGTCGGGCAGCCAGGTGTGGACCGGCCACATGGGCATCTTCACCGCGAAGGACGCGAAGAAGGCGAGCCAGAGCCAGGTCTGCATTCCCGTGGGGAAGCGGGTGTTGAGCAGGGTCGGGATGTCGGTGGTCCCGGCGTGCCAGTACATCGCCATGATGGCGAGCAGCATCAGCACCGAGCCGAGGAGGGTGTAGAGGAAGAACTTGAAGCTCGCGTAGATGCGCCGCTTGCCGCCCCAGATGCCGATGATGAGGAACATCGGGATCAGGCCGGCCTCGAAGAACAGGTAGAACAGCACCAGATCGAGGGCCTGGAACACGCCGATCATCGTCGTCTCGAGGACGAGGAAGGCGACGTAATACTCCTTCACCCGCTTGGTCACGGAGAGCCACGAGGCGCCGATGCAGAACGGCATCAGGAAGGTGGTGAGCAGGATCAACGGCATCGAGAAGCCGTCGACGCCGAGCTTGAACCGGATCGAATCCGTGAGCCACGCATGGGATTCGACGAGCTGGAAACTCGCCGTACCCGTGTCGAACCGGCCCCAGGCCACGAGGGACAGGAGGAAAGTCAGAATCGTGGTGGCGAGCGCCGCCCAGCGGGCGTTGCGCTTGGCGGCCTCCGTCTCATCCCCGAGGGTGAGGATGAAAGCCGCGCCGCACAGCGGCACGATCAGGAGGCCGGAGAGGATTCCGAGGCCGAACATCTAGCGGGCGCTCCCGTTCTTGGTGTCTCTCACAAAACTTCCGCTGCCCGTCGGTCCCGGAGCGAGAACCGGCGGGGATGGAGAGTTCGGTGAGGCGCTCTTATCCGCGACCATCAGTGTCCGGCCTTCGGCAGGCCGGTGAGCATGTACCAGCTGATGAAGCCGGCGACACCGACGAGCATGACGAAGGCGTAGTGGTAGACGTAGCCCGTCTGAAGCCGGACCACGCCGCGCGTCACGTCCATCACGCGGGTGGCGATGCCGTCCGGCCCCATCCCGTCGATGACCCGGCCGTCGCCCTCCTTCCAGAGGAACTTGCCGAAATCCTTGGCCGGACGGACGAAGATCCGGTCGTAGAGCTCGTCGAAATACCACTTGTTGAGGAGGAACCGGTACAGGCTCGGCTGTTGGGCGGCGAGTTGGCCGGGCAGTTCGGGCCGGCGGATATACATCCAGAACGCCAGGACGAAGCCGATCAGCATCATGATGAAGGGCGAATAGGCCACCAGTGCCGGCACCGAGTGGATGTCGTGCATGATGTGATTGTCGGGACCGTGGGCCAGCGAATGGCCCCAGAACGCGTCCATGCCTTCACCGATGAACCGGTTCTTGAAGATCAGACCAGCGAAGAGCGCCCCGAAGGCGAGGATGCCGAGCGGGATCGTCATCACGAGGGGGCTCTCGTGCGGCGTATGGGCGTGATCGTGGTGCTCGATGGCGCTGTGCGAGGCCGGCTCGACGTCGTGGCCATGGTCGTCGTGGGCGACGCCCTCGTGGTGCCCCGGCGCGCCATCGGCCTGGTGCGAGGCGTGGGCGACGGCGTGATGGTCGTCGTGATGCGCGGCGCCATGATGGGCCCAGCGCGCCGGTCCCTCGAAGGTCATGAAGAAGAGGCGCCAGGAGTAGAACGAGGTCATGAGGGCGGCGATCACGGTGGCGAAGAACGCCAGCGTGTGGCCCGGCCGGGTCGAGGCATAGGCCGCCTCGATGATCGCGTCCTTGGAATAGTACCCGGCGGTGAACGGGAAGCCGATGAGCGCCAGCGTGCCGATGGTCATCATCGCCGTGGTGAACGGGATGTAGCGGCGCAGATTACCCATGTTCCGCATGTCCTGCTCGTGATGCATCGCGTGGATGACCGAGCCGGCGCCGAGGAACAGCAGCGCCTTGAAGAAGGCGTGGGTGAAGAGATGGAACACGGCGGCGGAATAGGCGCCGACACCGAGGGCGACGAACATGTAGCCGAGCTGCGAACAGGTGGAGTACGCGATCACCCGTTTGATGTCGTTCTGGACGAGCCCGACGGTGGCGGCGAAGAAGGCCGTGATGCCGCCGATCACCGTGACGACGATGAGAGCGTTGGGGGCCAGTTCGAAGATCGGCGACAGGCGCGCGACCATGAACACGCCGGCCGTCACCATGGTGGCGGCATGGATGAGGGCGGAGACCGGCGTCGGTCCCTCCATCGCGTCGGGCAGCCAGGTGTGGAGCAGGAACTGCGCCGACTTGCCCATGGCGCCCATGAACAGAAGCAGGCAGGCGAGCGTCCACACACTCCAGTCGTAGCCGAGGAAGTGGAAGGTCGCGTCCTTGATCTCCGCGGCGCGGGCGAAGATGCCGTCGAAGGCCACCGAGCCGGTGAGCACGAAGACGAGGAAGATGCCGAGGGAGAAGCCGAAATCGCCGACGCGGTTGACGATGAAGGCCTTCATGGCCGCGGCATTGGCCGAGGGCTTCTCGTACCAGAACCCGATGAGCAGGTAGGAGGCGAGGCCGACGCCCTCCCAGCCGAAGAACATCTGCACGAGGTTGTCGGCCGTCACCAGCATCAGCATGGCGAAGGTGAACAGCGAGAGGTAGGCGAAGAAGCGCGGGCGGTGCGGATCCTCGGCCATGTAGCCGATGGAGTAGAGGTGCACGAGGGTGGAGACCGATGTCACCACCACCAGCATCACGGCGGTGAGCGTGTCGATGCGGAAGGCCCAGTCGACCACGAGGTCTCCGGCGGTGAACCACGTCGCGACCTGAACCCGCGTGGCGTGGTCCGTCCCCGGAACCTCCAGGAAGACGCCCCAGGACAGGAGTGCCGAGAAGGCTAGGAACCCGGTGGTGATGGCCTCGCACACCTTGGGGCCGAGCTGACGGCCGAACAGGCCGGCGAGCAGGGCCCCGATGAGCGGGAAGAAGACGATCGCGTGATACATCGCTGGCTTGTCCGGCCTCCTGGGGTCGTGGCTAGTCCCGCGCCCTGCGCGGAGCCTCGCGAACGAGCCCTGTCTTCGTGTCACCGCCCGGACCCGGCGTCCGCCGGGCCCCGCTCGATAAGGTGTCTTCGTCCAAGACGCGCCGATCAGCCCTTCATCATGTTCACGTCCTCGACCGCGATGGAGCCGCGGTTGCGGAAGAACACGACGAGGATGGCGAGACCGATGGCGGCTTCGGCCGCCGCCACGGTCAGCACGAACAGGGCGAAGACCTGGCCGGTGATGTCGTTGAGATGGGTCGAGAACGCCACGAGGTTGATGTTCACCGCGAGCAGGATCAGCTCCACGGACATCAGTATGACGATGACGTTCTTGCGGTTGATGAAGATGCCGAGCACCCCGAGGGTGAACAGGATGGCGGCGACGGTCAGGTAGTGGCTCAGGCCGATCATCGGATGGGTCTCCCGGGGGCCGCCATCAAACTTCCACGCCCTGGCGCGAGGGCACCTTGCGGGTCTCGACGGCGGCGGCTTGCGTGCGGGCGTTCTGCACGGCGATGTTCTGGCGCTTGACGCCGGGGCGGTCGCGCAGGGTGAGCACGATGGCGCCGATCATGGCCGTCAGGAGGATCATCCCGGCGAGTTGGAAGTAGAAGACGTAGTCCGTGTACAGCACCCGGCCGAGCGCCTGGGTGTTGGTGACGCCCTCGGAACTGGCGAGCGGCCCGAGCGGTGCCTGCAGCAGATCCGGATCGATGCTCCACGAACCGACGACGAGGATGAGCTCGATGAGGAAGATCGCCCCGATGAGCGCACCGATGGGCAGGTAGCGCTGGAAGCCCTGCCGAAGCTGGGCGAAATCCACGTCGAGCATCATCACGACGAACAGGAACAGCACCGCGACGGCGCCGACATAGACCACCACGAGGATCATCGCGAGGAACTCGGCGCCCATCATGACGAAGAGGCCGGCGGCGTTCACGAAGGCGAGGATGAGGTAGAGCACCGAGGCGACGGGATTGCGCGAGGCGATCACCATGAACCCCGAAGCGACGGTCACGCCGGCGAACAGGTAGAAGAAGGCTACGGCTGCACTCATGCGATTGTGGAGATCAGCCGTCCCGAGGACAGCCCCTTCTGCCGTTGATTCGTCCATGGCCCGTGCAGGCTGCCCGCAGGGCTAGTACAGGCCGCCCGTCTATAGAACCCGCCCTTGCGGCGCACAACCGCGGAGGCGGTCGCCATCACCGGTAAGGTGCGTCCACCGCGAGGTTGCGCGCGATCTCGCGCTCCCAGCGATCGCCGTTCAGGAGGAGCTTGTCCTTGTCGTAGAGCAGCTCCTCGCGGGTCTCGACGGAGAATTCGAGGTTCGGCCCCTCCACGATGGCGTCCACCGGGCAGGCCTCCTGGCACATGCCGCAATAGATGCATTTGACCATGTCGATGTCGTAGCGGGTGGTGCGCCGCGTGCCGTCGTTGCGGCGCGGGCCCGCCTCGATGGTGATGGCCTGGGCCGGGCAGATCGCCTCGCACAGCTTGCACGCGATGCAGCGTTCCTCGCCGTTGGGATAGCGGCGCAGGGCATGCTCGCCCCGGAAGCGCGGCCCCCGGTGCCCCATCTCGAAGGGATAGTTGATGGTGGCCTTCGGCTTGAAGAAGTAGCGCATGGCGAGGGCGAACCCCGTCACGAACTCTCTGAGCAGAAGGCCCTTGGCGACCTGATCGAGCTTCATGGCTCGGATCTCCCTTTGGGTGAGGTCAGGCGCCCGGCGCGAGGCCGGTGAGCTTGAGAACGAAGGCGACGACGACGACCGACACGAGGGAGAGGGGAAGGAACACCTTCCAGCCGAGCCGCATGAGCTGGTCGTAGCGGTAGCGCGGCACCATGGCCTTCACCATGGCGATCATGAAGAACAGGAAGCTGGCCTTCAGGGCGAACCAGATCAGGCCCGGCACCCAGGTGAAGGGCGCGAACGGGATCGGCGAGAGCCAGCCGCCGAGGAACAGCACCGTGCCCAGCGCGCACATGGTCATGATCGCCACGTACTCGCCGAGCATGAACAGCAGGTACGGCGTCGAGGAATACTCGACCATGTAGCCCGCGACCAACTCGGACTCGGCCTCCGGCAGATCGAAGGGCGGACGGTTGGTCTCGGCCAGCGCGGAGATGAAGAACACGACGAACATGGGGAACAGCCACAGCCAGTACCAGCCGAGGATGCCGAGGCCGGTGTCCTGCGCCATGACGATGCGCGAGAGGTTGAGGGAGCCGGCGCAGAGCAGCACGCAGATGATCACGAAGCCGAGGCTGACCTCGTAGGAGATCATCTGCGCGGCGGAGCGTAGGGCGCCGAGGAAGGCGTATTTCGAGTTCGAGGCCCAGCCGCCCATGAGCACGCCGTAGACGCCCAGGGACGAGATGGCGAAGATGTAGGTGATGCCGACGTTGAGGTCGGCCAGCGCCCAGCCTTCGGCCAGCGGAATCACCGCCCAGGCGGCGAGCGCCAGGGTGGCGAAGACCAGGGGCGCGAGCAGGAACAGCCCCTTGTTGGCGCCCGCCGGGATCACCGGCTCCTTGAGAACGAACTTCAGGAGATCGGCGAAGGACTGGAACAGGCCCCAGGGCCCGACGACGTTGGGGCCGCGCCGAAGCTGCACCGCCGCCCAGATCTTGCGGTCGGCCAGCAACGCGTAGGCGATGAACACCAGCAGCAGGGCCAGGAGCACGAAGCTCTTGAGGGCCATGAGCAGGACGGCGCCGAGGACTTCCCAGAAGGTCATCGCAGGAAATCCCTATTCGGCGGCTTCGAGGCCGCGCACGCGGGCGAGGCTCGAGCATTCGGCGAGGACCCGCGAGGCGCGGGCGATCGCGTTGGTGAGGTAGAAGTCGGGCACGGCGGGCGTGAAGGCCGCGCGGTCGGGCGTGCCGCCGAGGGCCGCGACGGCGTCGACGGAAGCCACGGCGTCGCTCGGCGCCACCGTGTCGAGGGCTGCGAGGTGCGGATAAACGCCGTAGAGGGTGCGCCGCAGGGCCACGAGCGAATCGAATGGAAGGCGCTGGCCGAGCACCTCGGAGAGGGCGCGCAGGATCGCCCAATCCTCGCGGGCGTCCCCCGGCGGAAAGCCGGCGCGGTTCGCCATCTGCACCCGACCCTCGAGGTTGACGTAGGTCGCGCTCTTCTCCGTGTAGGCCGCGCCCGGCAGAACGACATCGGCACGGGTGGCGCCCCGGTCGCCGTGGGTGCCCTGATAGACCACGAAGGCACCCGGAGCGACCTCGACCTCGTCGGCGCCGAGGTTGAACAGCACGTCGAGGGCGCCGCCCTGCGCCATCGCGGCGCAATCGAGCCCCCCCTCCCCCGGCACGAAGCCGAGATCGAGGGCGCCCACGCGGGCGGCGGCCGTTTGGAGCACGCCGAAGCCGTTCCACTCCGGCGTCACCGCGCCGATGTCCTTGGCCAGCGTCGCGGCGGCCGAGAGTATCGCGGCGCCGTCGGGCCGTGCCAGGGCGCCCATGCCGACGATCACGAGGGGACGGCTCGCGGCCTTCAGGACTTCGGCGAAGCTGTGACGGCCGGCGGCGATCTCGGCCAACGTGTCCGGGCCGGCGCCGAGGTAGGTGTGGGGATAGGTGAGATCCACGGCCTCCCCGATGAGGCCGACGGCCAGCGGCGCCATGCGCCAGCGCTTGCGGATGCGGACGTTGAGCAGTGAGGCTTCCAAGCGCGGATTGGTGCCGACGAGGAGGATGGCGTCGGCCTCCTCGATGCCCGGAATCGTCGTGCCCAGGGTATAGGCGGCGCGGCCCCAGGCCGGATCGAGCCGCTCGCCGGCCTGGCGGCAATCCAGGTTGGAAACGCCGAGGGCGGTCATCAGGCTCTTGAGCGCGAAGGTTTCCTCGACACCGGCGAGATCGCCGACGATGGCGCCGATTCGTTTGGCGTCCGCGCCCTTCACCTTGGCGGCGATCGCGGCGAACGCCTCGCTCCAGGAGGCCGGGCGCAGGCGACCGTTTTCGCGCACATACGGCCGGTCGAGGCGCTGCAGGCGCAGGCCGTCCACGGCGTGGCGGGTCTTGTCGGAGATCCACTCCTCGTTGACCGCCTCGTTGACGCGCGGCTCGATCTGAATGACCTCGCGGCCCTTCGCATCGACCCGAATGGCGCAGCCGACCGCATCCATCACGTCGACGGACTCGGTCTTCGACAGCTCCCAGGGGCGGACCTCGTAGCTCTGCGGCTTGTGGACGAGGGCCCCCACGGGGCAGAGGTCGGCGACGTTGCCCTGCAGCTCCGAGCCCATGGCGGATTCGAGGTAGCTCGTGATCTCCATGTCCTCGCCGCGCCCGATGGCGCCGAGATCCGGCACGCCGGCGACTTCCGCGAGGAAGCGGACACAGCGCGTGCAGTGGATGCAGCGGTTCATGGCCGTGCGGACCAGCGGGCCGATGTACTTCTCTTCCACGGCGCGCTTGTTCTCGCCGTAGCGGGTCGAATCGACGCCGTACGCCATGGCCTGATCCTGCAGGTCGCAATGGCCGCCCTGGTCGCAGATCGGACAATCGAGGGGGTGGTTGATGAGGAGGAACTCCATCACCCCCTCGCGGGCCTTCTTCGTGGTTCCCGAGCGGGTCAGGACTTCGGGGGGCTCGCCGTTGGGGCCGGGCCGGCAATCCTTCACCGCGTAGGCGCACGACGCCACGGGCTTGGGCGCGCCCTTCAGCTCGACGAGGCACATCCGGCAATTGCCCGCGATGGACAGCCGCTCGTGGAAGCAGAAGCGCGGGATCTCCGCGCCCGCGATCTCGCACGCCTGGAGGAGCGTGTAATCGGCGGGAACATCGACCTCGGTGCCGTCGACGACGATCTTGGTCATGCGTGGGTCTCGGGTTCGAATTCGGGTCGGTACGGGCGACAGATCACTCCGCCGCCATCGGTACCGGGTCGGAATGCGGGTTGGCGCTGTAGCGGTCGATCCGCTTCTCGATCTCGGGCCGGAAGTGCCGGATCAGGCCCTGGATCGGCCAGGCGGCGGCGTCGCCCAGCGCGCAGATGGTGTGGCCCTCGATCTGCTTCGTCACGTCGAGGAGCATGTCGATCTCGCGGCGCTGGGCCCGGCCCTCGGCCATGCGCAGCATCACCCGCCACATCCAGCCGGTGCCCTCACGGCACGGCGTGCACTGGCCGCAGCTCTCGTGCTTGTAGAAGTACGCGATGCGGGCGATGGCCGAGACGATGTCGGTGGAGCGGTCGAGGACGATCACCGCCGCCGTGCCGAGACCGGAGCCGAGGCCGCGCAGGGTGTCGAAGTCCATCTTGGCGTCGATGATCTGCTCGGCCGGCACCAGGGGCACCGACGAGCCACCGGGAATCGAGCAGAGCAGGTTGTCCCAGCCGCCGCGCATGCCGCCACAGTGCCGGTCGATGAGTTCCCGGAAGGTGATGCCGAGCTCTTCCTCGACGTTGCAGGGCTTGTTGACGTGGCCCGAGACGCAGAACAGCTTGGTGCCGGTGTTGTTCTTGCCACCCAACCCCGCGAACCAAGCGCCGCCGCGCCGCAGGATGGTGCCGGCGACCGCGATGGACTCGACGTTGTTCACCGTCGTCGGGCATCCGTAGAGGCCCATATTGGCCGGAAACGGCGGCTTCAGGCGCGGCATGCCCTTCTTGCCCTCGAGGCTCTCGAGCAGGGCCGTCTCCTCGCCGCAGATATAGGCGCCGGCGCCGTGGTGGACGTAGATGTCGAACGGGTAGCCGTGGACGTTGTCCTTGCCCACGAGGCGGGCCGCATAGGCCTCGTCGACCGCCTTCTGCAGGGCGTGCTTCTCGGCGACGTACTCGCCACGGATGTAGATGTAGCAGGCATGCGCGGCCATCGAGAACGAAGCCAGCATGCAGCCCTCGATGAGAAGATGCGGATCGTGCCGCATGATCTCACGGTCCTTGCAGGTGCCCGGCTCCGATTCGTCGGCGTTGACCACGAGGTAGTGCGGCCGCCCGTCCGACTTCTTCGGCATGAACGACCACTTGAGGCCCGTGGGGAAGCCGGCGCCGCCGCGCCCGCGCAGGCCCGACTGCTTCATCTCCTCGATGATCCAGTCGCGGCCCATCTCCAGCAGGAACTTGGTGCCGTCCCAGGCGCCGCGCTTTTTGGCTTCCTCCAGCCCGGGCGAGTGCAGGCCGTAGAGATTGGTGAAGATGCGATCCTGATCGGAGAGCATGCTAGTTCCCCTCGCTCTTCGCGGCCGGAGGCTTGGCTCCGGCCTCCTCGGCCGGCGCCGGCTCGTCCGGCGTCACCCCCTCGCTCGCGCCCGACGCGACGGGCTGGGGCGGCGGTTCGTCCCGCGGCAGGTCCGATTGCGTACCGGCCTCCGCGCCGGCCGCCTCGGCCCGCGCCACCGTCAGCGAAGGGGCGGACGAGCCCGGCCGCATGGTGGATTCGGTACGGTCGCTCGCCTCGGCCTCGTCGCTCGACTTCACGGAGGTCTGGCCGGCGGCCGAACGCTGGGCCGGTGCGTCGGTGGAGGCCCCGCCCGAGGCGCGGCCGGATTCGGGCTTGGCCGGCTTCGGATCGGTGGCGGCGCGTTGCTCGGACGAGGCGGCCTCGGCCTTGCCCGACGCTTCGCTGCTCTCCTCGGCCTTCTTGTCCTCGAAGCGCTGGCGCCAGGCGCCGACACGCGAACCGTCGAACAGGGTCGTATCGGTCAGGGTTTCGGCCCCGCCCTTTGGCTCGGACGAGGTGCGGCCGATCTGCGAGCCGATCTTCACGGGGCGCCCCGCGGCCAGGTCATCCATGAGCTGACCCAGAAGATCGGGCGTCAGGTCCTCGTAGTAATCCTGGTTGATCTGCGCCATCGGCGCGTTGCAGCAGGCGCCGAGGCACTCGACCTCGAGCCAGGAGAAGTTGCCGTCGGCGCTGACATGGCCGGGCGCGCCGAGGCGGGCCTGGAGGTAGTCCTTCAGCTCGCGCGCGCCGCAGGAATCGCACGGCACCGTGCCGCAGAGCTGGATCCAGAACCGGCCCACGGGCTCCAGGGCGAACATCGTATAGAAGGTCGCGACTTCGAGCACGCGGATGTGCGGCATGCCGAGTTCGTCGGCCACCGCCTCGATGGCCTTCTGCGGCAGCCAGCCGCCGTTCTGCTCCTGCGCCTTCCACAGGAGCGGGATCACGGCCGAGGCCTGCCGGCCTTCCGGGTACTTCTCGATCTGGCCCTTGGCCCATTCGGCGTTCTCGGACGAGAACGCGAAGGATGCGGGCTGCTCGGCGGCGGGGGCGAGTCTGCGGTTGGCCATCAGTTCTGAACCTTGATCCTCACCGGTCCACCTCGCCGAACACGATGTCCAGCGTGCCGAGCACGCAGGACACGTCGGCCAGCATGTGGCCCCGGCACATCCAGTCCATCGCCTGGAGGTGGGCGAAACCCGGAGCGCGGATCTTGCAGCGGTAGGGTTTGTTGGTGCCGTCGGCGACGAGATAGACGCCGAACTCGCCTTTCGGCGCCTCGACGGCGGCATAGACCTCGCCGGCCGGCACGTGGAAGCCTTCGGTGTAGAGCTTGAAGTGGTGGATCAGCGCTTCCATCGAGCGCTTCATCTCGCGGCGCGGCGGCGGCGCGAACTTGCCGTCGGTGGCCGCGATGGGGCCCTGCCCGGCGGGCTCGCGCAGCTTCACGCAGCATTGCCGCATGATCTTCGCGGATTCCCGCATCTCCTCCATGCGGATCACCTGGCGATCGTAGGTGTCGCCGTTCTTCCCCACGGGGATGTCGAATTCCATCTCCTCGTAGCACTCGTAGGGCTGGGACTTGCGCAGATCCCACGGAATGCCGGAGCCGCGCACCATCACGCCGGAGAAACCCCAGGCCATGGCCTCGTCCACGGTGACGATGCCGATGTCGACGTTGCGCTGCTTGAAGATGCGGTTGGCCATGACGAGGTTGTCGAGATCGTCGACCACATGCAGGAACGGGTCGATGAACGCCTCGATATCGTCGATGAGGGCGGGCGGCAGGTCCTGATGCACGCCGCCGGGCCGGAAGTAGTTGGCGTGGAGGCGGGCCCCCGACGCGCGCTCGTAGAAGATCATGAGCTTCTCGCGCTCCTCGAAGCCCCAGAGCGGGGGCGTGAGGGCGCCGACGTCCATCGCCTGCGTGGTGACGTTGAGGAGGTGCGAGAGGATGCGGCCGATCTCGCAGAACAGCACCCGGATGAGCTGGGCACGGCGCGGCACCTGCAGCCCGAGCAGCTTCTCGATGCCGAGGCAGAAGGCGTGCTCCTGGTTCATCGGCGACACGTAGTCGAGCCGGTCGAAATAGGGCGTCGCCTGCAGGTAGGTCTTGTGCTCGATGAGCTTCTCGGTGCCGCGATGAAGCAGGCCGATATGCGGATCGACGCGCTCGACGATCTCGCCGTCGAGTTCGAGCACGAGGCGCAGCACGCCATGGGCCGCCGGGTGCTGCGGCCCGAAATTGATCGCGAAATTGCGGATGTTGTGCTCGGTCATGGCCTCGCTCCGCTGCTCAAGCCGACGTCTTCTCGTCGCCCGGAAGCACGTACTCCGTGCCCTCCCAGGGCGAGAGGAAGTCGAAGTTCCGGAATTCCTGCGTGAGTTTCACCGGCTCGTAGACGACCCGGGCCTCGTCCTGATCGTAGCGGACCTCGACGAACCCCGTCAGCGGGAAATCCTTGCGCAGGGGATGCCCCTCGAAGCCGTAGTCGGTGAGCAGCCGGCGCAGGTCCGGGTGACCCGAGAACAGGACGCCGTAGAGATCGTAGGTCTCGCGCTCGAACCAGTTGGCCGCCGGGAACACGTCGATGACCGATGGAACCGAGGTCTGGTCGTCGGTCTGCACCTTCACCCGGATTCGGGTGTTATGGCGAAGGGACAACAGGTGGTAGACCACGTCGAAGCGCTTGGCGCGATTCGGATAATCCGCCCCGCAGATGTCGATGAAGCAGCGGAACGCGCAGGCCGGATCGTCGCGCAGGTACGTCAGCGCATAGACGATGTCGCTCGCCTGCACCACGAGGGTGAGTTCGCCGAATGCGATGGTGCGCTCGACGACCGCCGGGCCGAGGGCGGCGCCGACATGATCGCTGAGCGTCTGGAGCGCATCGGGCCCCGACGGGGCGGCGGTGTGCGCGCGGATCGTGATGCCGTTGCTCATCAGCCCCTCAGCGCTCGATGGTGCCGGTGCGGCGGATCTTCTTCTGCAGCAGCAGAACACCGTACAGGAGAGCTTCCGCCGTAGGCGGGCAGCCCGGCACGTAGATATCGACGGGCACGACGCGGTCGCAGCCGCGAACGACCGAGTACGAATAGTGGTAATAGCCGCCGCCGTTGGCGCAGGAGCCCATGGAGATGACGTAGCGCGGCTCCGGCATCTGGTCGTAGACCTTGCGGAGTGCAGGCGCCATCTTGTTGGTGAGCGTACCGGCGACGATCATCACGTCGGACTGGCGCGGCGAACCGCGCGGGGCGAAGCCGAAGCGCTCGCAATCGTAGCGGGGCATCGACATCTGCATCATCTCGACGGCACAACACGCCAAGCCGAACGTCATCCACATGAGCGAGCCGGTGCGGGCCCAATTGATGAGGTCGTCCGTGGAGGTGATGAGGAAGCCGCGGTCGGCGAGCTCGCTGTTGATCGACAGGAAGGTCGGATCGTCGGCGCCGATGGGACGGCCGGTGTTGGGATCGATGATCCCCTTCGGCGCCGGGGCGATGGCCGGGGCGCGGGACAGATCGGGACTGAAGGCCATCGGTTTCTCGGGATCAGGCTTCGGGCAATGCGGCGGACCAGCGACGATCGGGGAAGGCTAGTCCCACTCCAGGGCGCCCTTGCGCCATTCGTAGACGAAACCGACGGTCAGGACGCCGAGGAACGCCATCATCGACCACATGCCGAACCAGCCGAGTTCACCGAAGGTGATCGCCCAGGGGAACAGGAACGCGACTTCGAGATCGAAGATGATGAACAGGATCGCCACGAGGTAGAACCGCACGTCGAACTTCATGCGCGCGTCGTCGAAGGCGTTGAAGCCGCACTCGTAGGCCGAGAGCTTCTCCGGATCGGGACTGTTGTAGGCGACGAGAAAGGGCGCCACGAGCAGGGCCGCCGCGATGAACAGCGATACGCCGATGAAGACGATGAGGGGCAGATAGTCCGCCATCAGGCCGGTCATGCGGGACCTCTCCTATGCGCCGAAGGCCAGACTGCCCCGGGAACGGCCTTCCGGATGGAATTGCTCCAATCCCAGACTGCGCCGGCCGGAGGCTTAGACGACCCCCGAAGGTGAAACAAGGGCGGCCCGCATTGCACAAATTCGCACATGTCACCGAGGTAGGCGCGCGGGACGAACCGGCAACACGACCGATGCGCGCAGGCCCCGCGGCACGGCTCCGCTCGGGATAGCGGGGACATCTCCGCTGCAGCGCAAAAGTTCCATGGCGGCGGAGCGGCCGGGGAACCATAACCTTGGCCGTGGGTTTCATTCATGTCCCACTCAGGCCGGATCGCGTTAGGTCGGCGCACATTCGACCTCAAGGAGACGCCTCGTGCGCATTGCCCAGATTGCTCCGCTCTCGGAGGCGGTTCCCCCGAAGTTCTACGGCGGCACCGAGCGCGTCGTCTCGTGGATCACGGAAGAACTCGTGCGCCAGGGCCACGACGTCACCCTGTTCGCGAGCGGTGATTCGGAGACGTCGGCGAAGCTCGCGGCCTGCACGCCGGAGGGCCTGCGCCTGTTGGGCTACCGCGACCATACGGCGAGCCACCTCGCGATGCTGCACCACGTCCACAAGCGCGCCCACGAATTCGACGTGCTGCACTTTCACATCGATCTGCTTCAGTATCCGATGTTCGAGGATCTGAACCACAAGTGCGTCACCACGATGCACGGCCGCCTCGACGTACCGGACTTCATGCCCGTCTACCGCACCTTCACGGGCATGCCCCTGGTGTCGATCTCCGACAACCAGCGCGAGCCGATGCCGAAGAATGTGAACTGGGCCTCCACCATCCATCACGGCCTGCCGGCCCGGAACTGCCCGTTCTATCCCGAGGCCAAGGGCGGCTACCTCGCCTTCCTCGGCCGCATCTCCCCTGAGAAGCGGCCCGACCGCGCCATCGAGATGGCGATCCGCTCCGGCGTGCCCCTCAAGATCGCCGCGAAAGTCGACAAGGCCGATCAGGATTACTGGGACGAGGTCATCGAGCCGATGATCCACCATCCCCTCGTCGAGTATATCGGCGAGATCAACGAGGAGCAGAAAAAGGACTTCCTCGGCAACGCCCTGGCGCTGGCCTTCCCCATCGACTGGCCCGAGCCCTTCGGCCTGGTGATGATCGAGGCCATGTCCGCCGGCACGCCGGTGATCGCGTTCCGCAACGGCTCGGTGCCGGAGGTGATCGCCGATGGCGTCTCGGGCGTCCTGTGCGATTCGATGGACGATGCCGTCGCGGCCGTCCACACGGTGAAGACCATGAGCCGGGCCGGCGTACGCCGTCACTTCGAGACTCAGTTCACCGCCGAGTGCATGGTCCGCAAGTACGTCGCCGTCTACGAGAGCCTGCTGGCGAATCAGGCCGAGGTGATCAAGCTGCCCCACGCGGCTGCCTTCTCGCCCCGCTACGGCGACCTCAACGGCTCCTCCCTGCCTTCGATCTCCGTCGCCGCCATGCCGGCCTGAGACGCACCCGGTATCGGGCTCGCAAAGCCGCGATGCCGTGGGGTGACGTCGTACGATCGCCGCACTAACTCTTACCCTGAAGGCCGCCCGCGTCGCCGACCGCGACGGGCGGCCTTTCGATTCGCGACAACATTCCTCGAACATTCCGGAGACGCTCGGGCATGGCGGCTGACAGTTTCACGGCGACTCCCGAACAGGCGACCCGGCCCAAGGACGGGCCGCTGAACCACGGCTTCCAGGATGCCGACGCGGTCCTGCCCCAGTACCATATCGAGGCCCACACCTCCCTGGTCGAGCGCCCCTTGCGCTCCTTGAAATACGGCGAGGCCTTCGCCGTCCTCGACAGCTACGGCGACATCGGCGTGCTGCCGGGGCCCGAGGGTCTCTACTTCCAGGACACGCGCTACCTGTCCCGCCTGCACTTCACCATCGAGGACCAGCGCCCCCTGCTTCTGTCCTCGGTGATGCAGGACGACAACGGGGCGCTCAGCGTCGACATGACGACGCCCGACATCCGCCTCGACGCCCATGACGAGACCACGATCCCACGTGAACTCATCGCCATCGAGCGCACTAAATTCCTGTTCAAGGGCGCGTGCTACGACCGGATCGGCCTGCGCAACTACGATTCGCGCCATTGGAAGCTCAGGATCGGGGTGACGTTCGACGCCGACTTCCGCGATCTCTTCGAGGTGCGCGGCATGGACCGGCCGCTGCGGGGCAAGCGCAGCGTCCAGGTGGCGAGCGAATCCGAGGTGCAGTTCCGCTACGTCGGCCTCGACGAGGTGGTGCGGACCACGAGCCTGCATTTCGGGCCGAAGCCGAAGCACATCGAGCCGGGCAAGGTCACGTTCGAAGTCTCCCTGCCGCCGGGTGGGCGCGCCTCGCTCTTCATCCGCACGGTGTTCGAATCGCACCGGGCCTTCACCAGCGCACCCGCAGCCGAGAAGGTCGGCGAGGACGCCGCCGCCGGGCTCTCGCACGCCGCCGGCTCCTCCGCCACGGCCCGCCACCCCAAGGGGCTCGCCGAGGGCGTGATCTTCGCCCGCGCGTATCGTGATTCGCGCCGGGATCTGCGCCAGCTCACGGCCGGCATCACCACGATCATCTCGTCGAACGATCAGTTCAACGAGGCCGCCTGCCGGGCCACCGCCGATCTCTACATGCTGGCGAGCCGGACACCGGAGGGCATCTACCCGTTCGCCGGCATCCCCTGGTACTCAACGGTGTTCGGCCGCGACGGCATCATCACGGCGATGATGGCGCTCTGGATCGATCCGAATTTCGCCAAGGGCGTTCTGCGCTACCTCGCCTCGACACAGGCCAAGGCCGTCGACCCGGCCGCCGACGCCCAGCCCGGCAAGGTCCTGCACGAGACCCGGCGCGGCGAGATGGCGATGCTCGGCGAGGTGCCGTTCCGGCACTATTACGGCACCATCGACGGCACCCCGCTCTTCGTGATGCTCGCCTCCGAGTACTATGCCGTCACCGGCGACCGGGAGACCATCGAGCGGATCTGGCCGGCCCTCGAACTGGCGCTGGAGTGGATGGACCGGTACGGCGACCGGGACGGCGACGGTTTCGTCGAATACGCCCGCGACACCGACAAGGGCCTGGAGAACCAGGGCTGGAAGGACAGCCACGATTCGATCTTCCACACCGATGGGAACCTCGCCAAGGGCCCGATCGCCCTGTGCGAGGTCCAGGGCTACGTCTATGCCGCCAAGAACGGCATGGCGACGCTCGCGACCCTCCTCGGCCACGACACCCTGGCCGAGCGCCTCGGCGCGGAGGCCACCAAGCTGCGGGCCGACTTCGACAAGGCGTTCTGGTGCGAATCCATCGGCACCTACGCCCTGGCGCTCGACGGCGAGAAGCGCCAATGCGCCGTGCGCTCGTCCAACGCGGGCCATGCCCTGTTCACGGGCATCGCCCTGCCCGAGCGGGCACAAAGCGTGGCCGCCAACCTCCTGTCGAAGGACGGCTTCAACGGCTGGGGCGTGCGGACCATCGCGCGCGGCGAAGCGCGCTACAATCCGATGTCGTACCACAACGGGTCGATCTGGCCGCACGACAACGCCCTCGTGGCGATGGGGCTCGCCCGCTACGACCTGAAGCCGGAAGCCTCGCGGATCTTCGAGGGCATGTTCGACACGGCCCTGTATCAGGAGCAGAAGCGCCTGCCGGAGCTGTTCTGCGGCTTCATGCGGCGGCACCAGCGCGGGCCGGTCTCCTACCCGGTGGCATGCTCGCCCCAGGCCTGGGCGGCGGCCGCACCGTTCGCGTTCCTCGCCGCCTGCATCGGTCTCGAACTCCAGCACGACCGCAACCGCATCCGCCTGAAGAACCCGACCCTGCCGGCCTTCCTCGACGGGGTCTCGATCTTCAACCTGAAGCTCGGCGACTCGCGGGTGGACCTGCGATTCCAGCGCTACGGCGGCGACGTGACGGTCAACGTCCTGCGCCGCACGGGCGACGCGCAGGTCTCCGTGGTGAAGTAGGAACGCACCCTCCCCTCGCGGGGAGGGGAGCCGATGCATCCGCATCGGCATCGACCACGAAAAACGCCGCCTTCCCCGGGGAAGGCGGCGTGGATCGTCGGGCCGGAACGGACGTCGCGCTCAGCGCGGGGCCAGGATCATGATCATCTGGCGGCCTTCGAGCATGGGCTCGCTCTCCACCTTGGCGATCTCCTGAGTCTCGTTCTTCACCCGCTCCAGCAGGCGCAGGCCGATATCCTGGTGGGCCATTTCGCGGCCACGGAAGCGCAGGGTCACCTTGACCTTGTCGCCCTCCTCGAAGAACCGTACCACGGCCTTCATCTTGGTGTCGTAATCGTGCTTGTCGATGCCGGGCCGAAGCTTGATCTCCTTGACCTCGACCGTCTTCTGCTTCTTGCGGGCCTCGTTCTGCTTCTTCTGCTCGTTGAAGCGGAAGCGGCCGTAATCGAGGAGCTTGCAGACGGGAGGAACGGAGTTGGGCGCGATCTCGACGAGGTCGAGGCCGGCTTCCTCGGCCAGAGCGAGGGCGTCGAAGAAGGCGACCACACCCCGGTTCTGACCGGTGTCGTCGATGAGCTGCACTTCGCGAACGCCACGGATGTCCCGGTTGGCGCGCGGCCCGTCCTTCTGCGGGGCCGGCATGGCTCTCATAGGTCTACGAATGGCTTCAATCTCCTGATGAAACGACGAAACGGCAGCCTGCGAACCCCAACCCCGTGGGGTCGATCCTGGCCACCAATCGCTCCGGAATCCGGCTCGATACCTTGGCTAAACTTTTGTTCAAGTCAACTCGCCGCGGCGAGTTTGGTTCACGCCGCGTGCTCCCATGCCTTCACGAACGCATGCCCATGAGGTCGGCATAGACGTCGAGGGTATCACCGACCATGCCCTCCAGGGAGAAGTGGGCCTCCACATGCGCCCGGCCGCGCCGGGTCATGGCGTCCCGCGCCGAGGCCCCCATGGACAGGGCATCGGCCAGGGCATCGGCCAGGGCCGAGGCGTTGCCCGGCGCCACGCGCCAGCCCGTGCGCTGGCCTGCCGGAACCTCCGGCGGCGCCAGGACGGTCTCGGGCACGGCGCCGAGGTCGGACACCACGACGGGCGTGCCCAGGGCCTGCGCCTCCACGGCCGAACGGCCGAACGCCTCCGGCTCGACGGAGGGCACAGCCACCACCGAGGCGGCCCGGAACGCCGCCGGCATGTCGGTGCAATGCCCGACCCGGTGGACGATGTCCTGCAGGCCGCGCGCGGCGATGAGGGCATCGAGTTCGCGCTCGTAAGCGACGCGCCCCTGCGGATCGCCGGCGAGCACGATGGCGACATCGGCGACGCCTCGGTCGCGCATGAGCGCCGCCGCCTCGATGAGGACGCGCTGGCCCTTCCAGGCGGTGAGGCGGGCCGCGAGCAGCACCACCCGTTCGTGCGGCGCCACCCCCCAGGCCCTGCGCAGGGCCTCGACCCGGGCCCGCGCCACGGCGCCCGGCGTGAACAGCGCCAGATCCGTTCCCCGGTGGATCACCCGCACGCGGTCCCCCGCCTGCTCGGGATGTAGGCTGCGAATGAGTTCGGCGGTGTAATGCGAGTTGGCGATGACCACATCGCCGCGTGCCATGACCGAATTGTAGAGCACCTTCACGCCGGTGCGGCCGGAATAGCTGCCATGATAGGTGGTGACGAAGGGCAGCTTCAGGCGACGTGCGGCGCCGAGGGCGACCCAGGCCGGCGCGCGCGAGCGGGCATGGATGATCTCGACACCCTCCCGCCGGCACAGGCGGGCGAGGCGCCCGATGTTCAGGGCCATGGCGACGGGATTCTTGGACGCAGCCGGGAACGGCAGCCAGATGCCGCCCTTCGCCTGAAGCTCACCGACCAGACGCCCGCCTTCCGTGGCGACGAGCGCGCGCGCACCGGCCGCCGCGAGGGCTGCGGCCACGTCCACGGTGGTGCGTTCGGCTCCGCCCGCATCGAGGGCCGGAATGATCTGCAGGATGGTTTTTCCCGAGAGTGGAGCGCGCTCCCCCGGAAACGTACCGCCGCGCGGATCGCCGTTCACGTCGCGGCTCCGCAGGCCGGCCCCGTGACGGGGCCTGACGGTTCGGGGCGTGGGCTGGAGCGTCCGTCGCGGGCTTCGGTCATGAGGGCCAGCATGGGCGGCGTGCTTTACGGCCCGGTAAACGAAAGGCAAATGCGAAGGACACGTTCCGATGGTTCTTGATTACGGGGATAAGCCGATGGTGCAACCGGTCGACGAGGCTCCGGTCTTCCTCGATGTCGGCAGCGGGCCCGCCGCACGACGCATCGCCGTGCGCCGCCGCGTGGGGAAAGGCCCTCCGCTGGTGTGGCTCGGCGGCTTTCGCTCGGACATGCGTGCCACCAAGGCCGAGGCCCTGGACGAATGGTCGCGCGAGACCGGACGCGCCCTGGTCCGGTTCGACTATACGGGCCACGGCGAATCGGGGGGCGAGTTCGCACAAGCCACCATCTCGACCTGGCTCGCGGATGCGCGCGCGGTGATCGCGACGTTCGCGCCGGAGCGTCCCATCCTGGTCGGCTCGTCCATGGGCGGCTGGATCGCCTGCCTCGCCGCCCGCGCATGGAGCGCTCAGGGCGAGGACGCCCCCTCGGGCCTCGTACTCATCGCCCCGGCCCTCGATTTCACCGAAGATCTCATGTGGGCGCGATTCACCCCGGCGATCCGCGCAGCCATCGAGCGGGATGGCGTCTGGGCGCGTCCGAGCGAGTACGACCCGGTTCCGGTGCCCATCACCCGCGCGCTCATCGAGGATGGGCGCCGGCACCGAATGCTGGCGGACGCCTTCGATCCGGGATGCCCGGTCCACATTCTCCAGGGGATGGCCGACCCGGACGTGCCGTGGTCCCACGCCCTCCGGCTCGTCGAACGCCTTCCGAAGGCCGGCACGATTCTGACCCTCGTCGCCGATGGCGACCACCGCCTGTCGCGGCCGCAGGACCTCGCGCGGCTGCTGGCGGCGGTGGAAGGGATCAGTGCAGACTGACCGTGTGGAGATCGTTGGCCATGGCGTTGGCCACCACGGCGTCACGGGAATCGGCCAGCAGGATCGGCGCGCCGCTGGCCGAGAGCAGAGCGAACAGGTCGAGGCCGGGCGTGAGTTCCGGCGCCTGCGGAAACAGGCGGGTGACCTCGTCGGAACTCATGGCGCGGACATAGGCGATATGGCCTTCGCCCAGGGCGGCGAGATCCGCCGCGTTGAACTCCGCCGGATCGAGGTCGGCGCCCGTGATGGGATTCTGGCTGAAGGTGGTCATGGTCGGCTCTCCTTCTTGGCAGAGCGTACCGGGGAATCCCGGCCGGAGTGAAATTGCGGCGTCCCGTCAGATGTCGTCGCGGGACGCGATGGCGATCTTGCGCACGACCCGTTCGGGCTCGGGCCGGGTGAGGTCGATGGACAGCAGACCGTTGGAGAGGTCGGCGCCCATCACCTCCATGCCGTCCGCCAGCAGGAAGGTGCGCTGAAACTGGCGCGCAGCGATGCCGCGATGGAGAAACTGGCGCGACTTCTCGTCGACCTGCCGGCCACGCACGACGAGCTGGTTCTCCTCCAGCATCACGTCGAGCTGGTCCCGGGTGAAACCCGCCACCGCGAGGGTGATGCGCAACCGCTCGGGCTCCCGTTCGCCGCGTGCCACTCGCTCGATGTTGTAGGGCGGATAGCCGTCGCTGGCGGCCTTCGAAACCCGATCGAGGGCCTGCTCGATCTCGTCGAACCCAAGGAGGAACGGATGTCCGAACGGGGAAGGCCGTGTGGTCACGGGCGGATGTCCTTCGAGCGAAGCCCCGGAGAGATCGTGGAGGCACTTCGTGGAGAGGCACTTCGGTGTCGTCGGGAAAGCCCGCCCGAGGCAGCGCTCCCCGCCGGCGATCACCCGCCGGCTCCAGCGATATGGAGGCGAGATCATGCATCATCAAGGGCTTGCCCTCTTGGCGAAGCGGTGCGCCACACGCCGGCATCGCGTCCTTTTCCGAGAGATGACACCGACATGTGAGCATCGAAGGGCCCCGCCCTTCGGGCGTATTTGGAAATATTGACTAGGATCATTCGGCAAATCTTGAGCTTGGCAATGCGGAGGCCGGCGGTAACAGTTTGGAATTACTCTGATATTCGGGCCTGCGCTTGATCTGACACGTCGAACTCGGATATTGCCACCGCGTATCCGTTGACGGGTCGTGCGGGTTTCGAACCGCGCCGCGCCGGTTCGTGCTCCCCTCGATCTGCGACGCGGACAATCGGGTGATGACGCGACCGGGCGCGGAGACACGCGTCGGATCACCGATCAGCCAAAGGTCAGGCTCGACGCCGCAGCGCCGGCCATCGTTCGAGGAAATGGAACCATCATGGATCGAGTGAGCGGCATGGTCGGGGGACGGGTCCGGGGCGCGGTACGGACGGCCGGTCTCGGTGCGGCGATTCTGGCCGGCGTGACGGGCAGCGCATCGGCCGAGGATGCCAAACCCGCTCCGCTCCGGCTCGAACTGAACCGCCTGGAGCCGGCCGGCGAATCCTGCCGGACCTACCTCCTCGTGGACAACGGCCGTGGCCCGGCCCTGAAATCCCTCAAGGTCGACCTCTTCGCCTTCGATACGGACGGCGTCGCGCAGAAGCGCCTCGCCGTCGAACTCGGCCCCGTGCAGGAGCGCAAGACGATGGTCCGCCTCTTCGACTTCCCCGCCCTGGCCTGCCCGAAGATCGGACGCGTGCTTCTGAACGACGTCCTCGCCTGCGAAGGCGGCGATGCCAGCCGCGAAACCTGCCTCGAACGTATCGAGACCGACAGCAAGACCTCCGCGCCCTTCGTCCGCTGATCCGAAACGAGAGACATCCCCATGGATCCGACCGCCGCGCCCGCAGGCGTCTCCCACGACATGTCGTTCCTCGGCCTGTTCCTCCAGGCCGACCCCATCGTCAAATCGGTGATGATTCTGCTCGTGGTCGCCTCGATCGCCTGCTGGACGGTGGTGTTCGAGAAGATCGTCCGCATCGCCGCCGCCAAGAGGCAGGCGAAGGCCTTCGACACCCTGGTGCGCTCCGGCGGCTCCCTCGAAGCGTCCGGCAAGGGCATGGATGCCCAGATCACGGCGGCCGCCATCGAGGCATGGCGCGATCAGGACAGCACCGAGACCCGGGCCGAGCGGCGCGACCGCATCGAGCGCGCCATGCGCGCCGCCCTCACCGCGCGGGTGAAATCCCTGCAGACCGGCCTGCCGCTGCTCGCCACCTCCGGCTCCACGGCCCCGTTCATCGGGCTGTTCGGCACGGTCTGGGGCATCATGAACTCGTTCTCGTCCATCGCCAAGAGCCAGGACACGTCCCTCGCGGTGGTGGCTCCTGGCATCGCCGAAGCCCTGTTCGCCACGGCCATCGGCCTCGTGGTCGCGATTCCGGCGGTGATGGCCTACAACAAGCTCATCAACGACATCGGCCGGGTGCAGGCGAGCTTCGTCTCCTCCATCGGCACCCTCGGCAACCGCCTCGCCCGCGACCGCACGGTCCACGGCCGCGCCGCCGCCGCGGAATAACCGAGCCGCGCCACCGACGCCCGCCCGCCTTCGCGCGGGTGGGCTGGCGTTGAACCCCGGAAGACCGATCGCGCCCCGTCCGTGGGGCTGTCCCGGTTCCGGACCGACTTTGATTTCACGGGAGTGGGGCGCCGGTCATCCGGCCGCCCGCCCGAGGCCCCGGAGGGCGACGCATGGCTATGGGATCGATCCGCGCGGGCGGTGGCGACGACGAGGATGGCCTCGACGGCGCACCGATGTCCGAGATGAACGTCACGCCCCTCGTCGACGTGATGCTGGTGCTGTTGATCATCTTCATGGTCGCCGCCCCGCTCATGACGACGGGCGTGCCGGTGCAGCTTCCCAAGACCACGGCGCAGAAAGTCGCCCAGGCGAAGAAGCCCCTGGAGATCTCCATCGACAAGGACGGCAAGCCCTACCTCGCCAAGGAAGAGTTGGCGCCCGAGAGCATCATGCCGCGCCTGCGGGCCCTGGCGGCCGAGGACCCCTCCCAGGTGATGCTGGTGCGCGGCGACCGGGACGTGCCCTACGGCAAGATCATGGAGGTGATGGGCCTCGTCGGCCAGGCCGGCTTCACCAAGGTCTCCCTCATCGCCCAATCGCCCGGCGGAGCCCTGCCGGCGGCCCCGGCCGCAGCGGCACCCGCGACCGGAACGGCCCCATAGTCCCATGAGCGTCCTCGCATCGACCGGAGACCCGGATCGGCGCGGCCCATCCGGTCTCGCCGCTGCCTTCCTCGTCGCCCTCGGCCTGCACGCGGCCGGGCTGGTCGCCCTCACCCTGTTCCAGCCGGAGCCCAAGGCGCCTCCGGGCGAGAACGTCGTCACCATCGATCTGGCGCCGCAGATGACGGAAGCCGACACCCAGGCTCCCGCCGAGCAGGCGGCCTCCATGGCGGCGCCGCCCGAGGCCAATCCGGTGCAGACACCGGAAACGGTCCAGCAGGAAAAGCCCGTCGAGACCACGGAAGTGGCCCCGCCCGAGGCGACGGCACCGCCGCCGCCCGACACGGCGATGATCGCCCCCGAGGCGACCACCATGGCCGAGCCGCCGGAGGCCACGCCGACGCCGCCCGTCGAGGTGGCGAACGAACCGCCGCCGGAGGATCAGGTGATCACCTCCACGGCGGAGACCGCACCGGCCCTGGCGCCCCCCCCGCCCACCGTGGCGCAGGAGCTGCCCAAGCCGGTCGAGGTGGTCAAACCGAAGCCGGATCAGGCCAAGATCCTCGAAGCGCGGCGCGAAGCCAAGCGCAAGGCCGACCGCGAGGCGCGTCTCAAGGCCGAGCAGGAGGAGCGCCGCGAAGCGCTGCAGGAGGCCCGGGCCGAGGCGAAGGCCAAGGCGGCCCGGGAGGCCGCGCGCCGCGCCGCCGCTGCGGCGAGCGAAGGCAGCGCCCGGCAGAACTCGGCATCCGCCTCGCGCCAGAGCAGCGCGGGCGCCGCCGCCGGCGGCAACGACGCGAACGCGCTCCGTGCCTGGCAGGGCGCGCTCAGCTCGGCGATCCGTGGGCGCATGAACGCGAACGCGGCGGCGGGCACGAGCGGTGGTGTCGCCGTGGTCCGATTCACGGTGTCGCGCTCCGGGCAGGTGTTGAGTTCGGGGCTCTCCAGCAGCAGTGGCGTCGGCGCCATCGACAGCGCGGCGCTCGCCACCGTGCGCGGGTCCCTGCCGGCGGCCCCGGCGGGGGTCACCATCAGCAGTCTCGCCGTGACCGTACCCCTGCGCTTCAGCCCCGGCCGTTGAGGCCGCGGCCGGCATGACCGTCTGGTTCACCAGCGACACCCACTTCTCCGATCCGCGCGTGCTGCGGATCGACCGGCGCCCCTACCCCGATCTGGCGGCCCACGACGCGGCCCTCGTCGCCAACTGGAACGCCGTCGTGGCCCCGGAGGACACGGTCTGGCATCTCGGTGACGTCGCCCTGCGCCCGACACCGGCCCGGATCGCGGAGATCCTCGGGGCGCTCAACGGCACCAAGCACCTCATCGCCGGCAACAACGACGGACCCGAGACCCTCGACGCGCCAGGCTGGGCCAGCGTCGGTGCCTATGCCGAGATCGTCGTGGACGAACGGCCCCTGGTGCTGTGCCACTATGCGTTCCGCACCTGGAACGGAATGGGCCGCGGCGCCCTCGACCTCCACGGCCATTCGCACGCCAAGCTGACTCCCATTCCCAAGCAATACGACGTCGGTGTCGACGCGCAGGGCTTCACGCCCGTGGATCTACCGATGATCCTCGCTTCGCGCCGCGCCCGGAAAGTGGGCAGCCGAAAGGCGGAACCTTCACCGTAGATCGGGGGTTCTTGGGGCATGAACGCGGGATGACTGCCAGGCTCGGTCCGAGACTTCGGAAGAGCCAAGCGTCACCTTACCCACACCCGTTCCTCGAGACGTTCCCGCCGAGGTAGTCCATGCGCCACATGCTGTTCACTCCGTTCCTCGCCGTCGGGATTTCCTTGATGGCGTTCGCACCGGCCCTTTCCGCCCCCGCCTGTTTCGAGGGGCAGAGAAAGGTCGACGAGGCCAATGCCCTGCGCTTCCAGGCTCGCCAGGAAGCTCGCATCGGAAACCACGATCGCGTTTGCGATACCCTCGACGAAATCGGCGATCGTTATGCCGACGCCCGGGACGCATTCGAGGATTGCGGCGCGTCGGTGACGGCCATCGATCTCCGCAGCGAGGCGCGAAATCTTCGCATCGCCAAGAAAGTCAATCGCTGCGACTGAGCTGGTGCGGCGACGCACACGCGTCTGGCACCAATCGTTTCACAACCTCGAACAAGCGGCGCGTCATTCGCTGCCCTGAAGGTCCACACCCATGAACGCCACCGCCACGCCGTCCAACGTCGATCCCGTCCTCGGCTCCAACGCCATGCTGGGTGCCACCGGCCCGTCCTTCGCGGCGGCCCTGTGCGGTTTTCTCAGCACCACGGTCGCCACCACGATGGTCATGTTCCTGCTGAGCAGCGTCTGAGATTCAAAGCCCTACCGAGCACGCCATCGCGGCCCGACGCGAATTCAGGGTGCGACGAGCCAGAACCGCTTGCGATTGAACAGCATGTCGGCCTTGCCGACCTCGGCCTGTCCGGGACGGCAACTGGGGTCGGCCTTGGCGCTCGCATCGGGCGTTACGCCCGGCGGGCGGGCCGCCGGCAGGATCGGGGCAGTGGAGACCGGAAACAGGCCGAGCCGAGCCTGGACGCTCGGTTGACGCACGGCGACGACCGTGAGGAGGGCAGCCAGCAGTGCCCCCGCAAGCGTACCGAAAGCAAAATTCATCATGGGTCGGAGATCCAGCGATCACCGCGCGAACAGAGGCCGGCCCGCGATCACCGGCCCTTACTGGTCAAGCTTCTCGGCATGATTACGGCGGAGGCCGAATTACGGTCTCTTAAGGATGAACCCCATACGGTCCTGGCGTCCGCGGAACGCTCGATTCGCGGCGGTCGAGGAGAACGCGGTATGTCGTACGGGGCCAGTGCCTACGCGAGGGTATCACAGACGGCCATGTCGCCGCGCGAGGCGGAGGCCGCAGTGCTGATCAAGGCAGCATCCCGCCTCCAGGCCGTCCAGAGCGACTGGGAGAACCAGAAGGGCACGCTCGCCGAGGCATTGAACTTCAATCAGAAGGTCTGGACGATCATCGCCGGGGCGGCCACGGCGCCTGAAAGCCCCCTGCCCGAGCCGATCAAGACCAGCATCGCGCAATTGTCGGTGTTCGTCTTCCGCCGGATGATCGACACGCTGATCGAGCCGAGCGAAGACAAGCTCACGGCCCTCATCAGCATCAATCACAACATCGCAGCCGGCCTGCGAAGCTGAGGAAGACACTCCTCCCCATGTGGGGAGGAGTGTTTCCAAAGTTTCAGGAGTCGAGACCCGCGTCCTCGTCGATATCCACGAGGAAGACGATGTCGGCGTCGTCCTCACCGTCTTCGTCGTCCTCTTCCGCATCGTCGTTCGAGGCGGTCTCGGCATGCCGGGCATCCGGCTCGAAGGGCTCGTCCTCCTCCGAATCGTCCTCGGCCAGGGCGTCCTCGAAGATCTCCGTCTCTTCCTCGGTGGCGGCACGGATCTTGAGCGGGGAGGTGCCGTTCCACAGCACCTTGCCGTCGCTCTTCATCGCCTGGATGTCGTCCTTGAACCCGTCACAGGTGAAGAGATCGCGGGCGACCTCTTCGGAGCCGTTGATGACGGCGATGGCCACGCCATCGATCTCGAGTGTGAACATCGCGGATTCCTCTCGAACGTCGTTGCGCTGGACGCGCCGGCTGTACGGCGTCGGGGGACGCCGTTCTCGGAACTGATCGGCCGTATGGGGCCGCCGCCCGTGTAGGGGGCAACGGCGTGCGCGCCAAGCCCCACCGCTCCCGCCATCCCGCCTCGAACGGACCCGAGGGCTCAGCTGCCTCCACCGGCGCCCCGGCTGATGGCGCGCTTGACCACGCCCTGAACCTCCGGGTTGGATAGGAACAGGTCGTGGTTGATCAGGCCGCCGCCGTAATCCGAGGCGTCGGCGACGCGCACGCCCAGCGCCTCCAGGCGCTCGCGGTCGGCGGCCCCCGCGCGCACGACGCCGCCCGCGATGGCGCCCGAGAGTTCCAGGGCCCGATCGTTGGTGGATGAGATCACCGTCACCTTCTTCACGTCCGGCCCCATCCGCTCGATGGCGCTCGTGAACAGGTCGATGTCGATGTCGGGGGCGGCCAGCACGACGGCGCCGATGCGCGCCATGGCGGCCTCACCGGCCTCCGCCCGCAGCATGCGCAGGGTCTCGAGGGTCAGGAGCGTTCCCATGGAATGGGCGACGATGTTGATGCGCCCGCCCGACGGCGAGTTCGCTAGGGCCTTGAGCAGGTCCTCGAAGGCGTCGCGCGACCACAGGGCACTTTCTCGGTCGTAGCCGTAATCGAAGGTGGCGGCGGCGGACGGCCAGGTGAACAGGGCCGAAGCCCCGCGGAAACGAATGCCGTCCGAGAGCTTGGCCGCACTCAAGGCCGCCGACTGGAAGCTCTCGCGGTAGCCATGAACGTAGATCAGCACATCGCGCCCGAAGGCGGCCTGGGCGAAGGCGCCGGCCGCCCCCGGCCCCGTCTCGATCTGCGGCACCGCCGCGACCCCCCAGTCGCCGGTGACGACGGAGGAGACCTTGCCGATGAGCGAGCGGTCGGGCGCCGACAGACGCACCTCCGCGAAGCTCAGGCCCCGGCCGCGCTCGGAATTGAACCACGGGCTCTTCGGCGGGCTGCCGACGACCTTGCGGGTGGTCGCCACGAGGAGCACCGGACTGACGTCGATGTTCGATTGGCGCTCGGGGCTCGAGGAGCCGGTGGCGAGTTCCTCGGTCACGCAGCCGGCAAGGCCAAGCGTCAGGCTCGCCAGCCCCATCAGGGCAGCGGAGTGGACGAGGCTGCGTCGAGTCGGCCGGATGGATCGGTTCATGCGGTCTGACAGCCCTGGACGATGAGAGGCCGGGAAACCCGGCCGTCGCGAGGTGCTAACCTGTCGCGGACGATCGTGACCATGGCGGGGCGCGAACGTGTCCATGGACCGTGTGGATAGCGGGCAGAGGGTCCGTTGTGGCGTGGGCCACACACCTGGGATCGGCTCAGGCGATGGCCCGGCGGCGGCGCCCTGAACATTACGGCGGCACGCCCCCTCGACGAAACCCGACCGGCCCGGCAAGAAGTGGGGATGGCCCTCTCCCCCTCCCCACCGCCCGCCCTCGACATCGATGCCCTGCGCGACCGGCTCCTCGCCGGCGACCGGGCGGCGCTCGCCCGTGCCATCACGCTGGCCGAGTCGAAGCGGGCCGATCACCGCGCGGTGGCGCGCGACCTCATCGATGCGGTGCTGCCGCAGACGGGCCGGGCCATCCGGGTCGGAATCACCGGGGTGCCGGGAGTGGGCAAATCGACGACCATCGACGCGCTCGGCGCCAACCTCACGGCCGCCGGACACAAGGTGGCGGTGCTCGCCGTCGATCCGTCCTCGACGCGCACGGGCGGCTCGATCCTCGGCGACAAGACCCGGATGGCGCGCCTCGCCCTCGATCCCAACGCCTTCATCCGCCCCTCCCCCTCGTCGGGAACCCTGGGCGGCGTCGCGGCCAAGACCCGCGAGACCATGCTGCTCTGCGAGGCGGCCGGGTTCGACGTGATCCTCGTCGAGACCGTGGGCGTCGGCCAGTCGGAGACGGCGGTGGCCGATCTCACCGACTTCTTCCTCGTGCTCATGCTGCCGGGTGCGGGCGACGAGTTGCAGGGCATCAAGAAGGGCATCATCGAACTCGCCGACATGATCGCCGTCAACAAGGCCGACGACGGCGAGGGCGAGCGTCGGGCGAGCGCCGCGGCGTCCGAGTACCGTGCCGCCCTCCACATCCTCAGCGCGCCGAGTACCACCTGGACGCCCCCCGTGGTCACCATCTCGGGCCTCAACAACAAGGGCCTCGACGGGATGTGGGATCGGGTGGTCGATCACCGCAACAAGCTCACCGCCACGGGGGAAATCGCCAAGAAGCGCCGCGCCCAGGACGTGAAGTGGATGTGGGCGCTCGTCCACGAGCGCCTGCACCAGCGCCTCGTCGGCTCGGCCGAGGTGCGCCGCCAGACGGCCGAGGCCGAGGCCGGGGTATCGCGCGGCGAATCCTCCCCCGCCGCGGGGGCCGAGGCCATCGCCACCCTCATCGGCCTTTGAACGGCAGGCACCTCCTCGTCACCGGGTTCGGGCCGTTTCCCGGCGTGCCCGTGAACCCGAGCGCCGTGGTGGCCCGCCGCCTCGGCGAGCTCGCCCGCCGCCACGGTCTGGCCGGCGGCGATGTCCGCGTTCTCATCCTGCCCACCGCTTATGGTGCGATCCCGACGCTCCTCGAGGCCGCCCTCGCCGAAGCGCCCGGCGCCGTTCTGATGCTCGGCGTCGCGCGGCGGGCCACGCGGGTGAGGGTGGAGACGCGGGCCCGCAACCGGGCCAGCCGACTGTTCCCGGACGCGTCCGGCACCGTCGCGCGGTGCCTCACCCTCGCGGCGGGCGGGCCGGCCGAGCGACGCACCGGTGCGGCCGGGCCAGCCCTCGCCACCCTGCGGCGCAGCGGCATCGCCGCCATCCCATCTCAGGACGCCGGGCGCTACCTCTGCAACGCCGCCTACTTTCGCGCCCTGGCGGAGAAGACGCCGGTGCTGTTCGTCCATATCCCGCCCCTGCCCCGGGCCGGACGACCGGGCCGGGCCCGGCGCCACGCCCCCGTCGAGGCCCTGGCGGCGGCCCTGGTCGAGGTGGCGCGTGGGCTCCTCGCGCGACGGGCGATTCACCCTGCTACGAGGGCGCGCGAGGAAAATCCGATCGGTGCGGTGCCCAATCGTATCTCGGGCGTTCTGTGAACGTCGGATGCGGGCGTGACACGCCCCGGCGGCACCGAACCCGCATCGAAATAGAACTCAGGAGACTCGTCATGGTGGATACGGATCGCATCGTCGGCACCGCCAAGGATCTCGGCGGCCGCGTGCAGGGCGCCGTGGGCGACGCCCTCGGATCGAAGGGCGATTCGGCCGAAGGGCGTCTTCGCGAAGTTCAGGGCCGCGCCCAGGATGCCTACGGCCAGGCCAAGGACACCGTGCGCGATGTCGCCGACAACGTCGGCGATTATGCGGGCGATGCCTACGACCGGATCCAGGATCGCGGCGGCGCCTACTTCCGGGACGGCACCCGCGCCGTCGAGTCGCGCGTCGAGGAGAACCCCTTCATCGCGCTCCTCCTCGCCGGCGCCGTCGGCTACGGGCTCGCCCTGTTGCTCCACCGCCGCTGAGCGGCTCCCGCGCCGCCCTTCGAACGGGCGGCGCGCCCTTGTCCGTCTACTGCGCCGTCCAGCCGCCATCCATGGCGATGTTGGACCCGGTCATCTGGCTCGCCGCGTCCGAACACAGGAACACCGCCAGCGCCGCCACCTGATCGACGGTGACGAACTCCTTGGTGGGTTGGGCCTTGAGGAGCACGTCGTTGATCACCTGCTCCTCGGTGAGCCCGCGCGCCTTCATGGTGTCGGGGATCTGGCTCTCCACCAGGGGCGTCCAGACATAGCCGGGCGAGATGCAGTTCACCGTGATGCCGTGGGTGGCGAGTTCGAGGGCGGCGCTCTTGGTCAGGCCCGCGATACCGTGCTTGGCCGCCACGTAGGCCGACTTGAACGGCGAGGCCACGAGGGAATGGGCCGAGGCGGTGTTGATGATCCGTCCCCAGCCCCGCGCCTTCATCCCCGGAATGGCCGCCCGCATGCTGTAGAACGCCGAGGACAGGTTGAGGGCGATGATGAGCTCCCACTTCTCCGGCGGGAAATCCTCGATGGGCGAGACGAACTGAACGCCCGCGTTGTTCACCAGGATATCGACGGCCCCGAAGGTCTCCTCGGCGAGCCCGATCAGCCCGGCGATCTCGTCGGGCTTCGTCATATCGGCCGGCGAATGGATGGCGCGCACGCCGAATTCCGTTTCGATGCCGGCCCGGGCCGCCTCGATGGCCTCGGGCGATCCGAACCCGTTGAGAACCACGTCGGCGCCTTGCCCGGCGAAGCCCCGCGCGATGGCGAGGCCGATGCCGCTGGTGGAGCCGGTCACGACGGCGGTTCTGGATTTCAGGCTCATGGAGGTCTCCCGGATCGCGCGCCGGGGCACGCTGCTACAACACTCGAAAAATCCTGCCTCACGGGGCGCGGCAAGTCGATGCGCTCCGGCCCGCGCGGGGCGTGCTATAGCGACGGGCGACGCCCCATCGTCACGGGCGACGCACAGGGACGCCATGATCCGGTTCCTCGCCTTGCTGGCGCTCACCCTGTTGGGCCTCGCCCCCGCGTCGGCCCAGGGGCTTAGGCCGCCCGCCGACCTCGTCACCGCGAGCCTCGTCGCCGAGCCCGCCGCGATCCGGCCCGGCGAGCCGTTCACCGTCGGCATCCGCATGGTGATGCGACCGGACTGGCACGTCTACTGGCGCAACCCAGGCGACTCCGGACTGCCGCCCGAGGTCGCCTGGAGCCTGCCGGCGGGCTTCACCGCCGGCGCCCTCGACTGGCCCGCGCCGCACCGCATCCCCGTCGCCCACCTCATGAATTTCGGCTACGAGGGCGAAACGGTGCTTCTGGCGCAGGTGACGCCGCCCGAGACCCTCCCACCGGGCAGGCCCGTCACCCTCAAGGCGCACCTGAGCTACCTCGTCTGCGAACGCGAATGCGTGCCCGGGACGGCGGATCTGCGCCTCACCCTGCCGGTCGCCCAGGCCGGGACCAGCACCGGTACCAACCCGCAGACCCGCGCCCTGTTCGCGCAGAGTCGCGCCGCCTTGCCCGTACCCGCCCCCTCGCCGGTGCGATACGAGGCGGCGAAGGATCGCCTGACCCTCACCGTCGAGGCCCCGAACCTCACGCCAGAGGCGGTGAAGGCGGTGGCGTTCTTCCCCTACGCCGAGACCGTCCTCGAGAATGCCGCCCCGCAGGACGTGCGGATCGACTCCACCGGCCTGCACCTCGGCCTCGTTCGCGGCAATCCGGACGAGGCTGCGCCGACGACGCTGCCCGGCGTCCTCACCTTCGAGGAGACGACACCCGAGGGACCCGTTCGGCGCGCCTACGCCCTGGGCGAGGCTCCGGCCATCGCCGCCCCGGCAACGGATGCCCTCGCCGTCTCCCCGAAACACCCTGTCGAGGAGGACAACCTGACCCTCTGGACCGCCGTCGGCTTCGCTTTCCTCGGCGGCCTGGTCCTCAATCTGATGCCCTGCGTGTTCCCGGTCCTGTCCATCAAGGTCCTGAGCCTCGTGCGGCATTCCGGAGAATCGCCTGCCCGGGTGCGCCTCCACGGCCTCGCCTACACCGCAGGCGTGCTCGCGGCCTTCCTCGGCCTCGCGGGCCTGCTCATCACCCTCAAGGGCGCTGGGGCCGGCATCGGCTGGGGCTTTCAATTGCAATCGCCCATCGTCGTGGCGGCCCTCGCCTATCTCCTGTTCGGCATGGGACTCAGCCTGTCCGGCGTCGTCCATCTCGGTGGTGGCATCGCCGGGCTCGGCGACGGCCTGACCCGGCGCTCGGGGCTCCAGGGCTCGTTCTTCACCGGCGTGCTCGCCACCGTGGTGGCGACGCCCTGCACGGCGCCGTTCATGGGCTCGGCCGTGGGCTTCGCCCTGACCCAGGCACCGGCGGTGGGTCTGGCCGTCTTCGCGAGCCTCGGCCTCGGCCTCGCCCTCCCCTTCCTCGTCCTGACCGCATGGCCCGCCGCCCTGCGCGCCCTGCCGCGCCCCGGCGCCTGGATGGACACCCTTAAGGGTGTCCTCGCCTTCCCCATCTACGCCACTGCCGCGTGGCTCGTCTGGGTGCTGGCCCAGCAGGTCGGCCCCTCGGGGCTGCTGGCCGCCCTGTTCGGCCTCGTCCTCGTGGGGTTCGCCGCCTGGGCGTGGGAGCGCGGTCATGGCGCGCCGCCGGCCTGGAGCTGGTTCGCCCGGGGGGTGGCGGTCGCATCCCTTGCCGCCCTCACGTTCCTCACCCTCGGCCTGTCGCAGGATCGGAGCGCTGCGGCGGCCCGCACGGACGGCACCGAGGCGTTCAGCCAGGAACGCCTCGACACGCTGCTGGCGGAAGGCCGGCCGGTCTTCGTGAACATGACGGCAGCCTGGTGCATCTCGTGCCAAGTCAACGAACGCACGGCGCTCGGGACGCAGGCGGTGCGCGAGGCATTCTCCGCACGCGGCGTGACCTACCTCAAGGGAGACTGGACGAACCAGAATCCGGAGATCACCGCCTTCCTCGCCCGCCACGGCCGCAGCGGCGTACCGCTCTACCTCCTCTACCCCGGCAAGGGCACACCCGTGGTGCTGCCGCAGATCCTGACGGCCGGTACCGTGCACGCCGCCCTCGACGCGCTTCCCGCCGTGCCCCGCAGCGCGGCCCTGTCGGCACCAGGGCGCTGACCGACCCGATGACCGATTCGCCCGCGCCGCGCTGGGCCGTGTTCGGCAACGGCGATTTCCGCCTCTACGGCACCGCCCGCTTCCTCACCGGCCTCGCCTTCCAGATGCAGGCCGTGGCGGTGGGCTGGTTCGTTTACGATCTCACCCGCTCGGCCCTGGCCCTCGGCCTCGTCGGTCTCGCGAGCTTCCTGCCAGCCATGCTCTCGGCCCTGATCACCGGGCACGTGGCCGACACCTACGACCGGCGTGTGGTGGCAGCGGCCGCCTACGTCACCCTGGCGGCGGCCGATCTCGGGCTCCTGGCCTTCGCCCATTACGGCACGGGGGCGATCTGGCCGATCTACGCCCTCGTGGTTGTGATCGGCACCGGCCGCGCTTTCGCCAACCCCGCTCTCCAGGCCCTGCTGCCGACCCTCGTGCCCCGCCACCTGTTCGGCTCCGCCATCGCCTGGAATGCCTCCCTATGGCAGAGCGCCTCGATCCTGGGTCCGGCGCTCGGCGGCTTTCTCTACGCACTCGGCCCGGCCGTGGTGTTCGGTACGGCGGCCCTCAGCTTCGCGCTCGCAAGCGCCCTCATCGCGGCGATCCGGTTCCGCCCGGCGCCCGTCACCGAGCGCCCGCCGGTGACCTGGGCGACCCTGTCGGCCGGCCTCACCTACATCCGCGACCATCCCGTGGTGCTCGGCGCCATCAGCCTCGACCTCGTGGCGGTGCTGCTGGGCGGCGCCACCGCCCTGCTGCCGATCTTCGCCGCGGAAGTGCTGCATGTCGGCCCCCTCGGTCTCGGGGCCCTGCGCAGCATGCCGGCGGCCGGGGCCGTGCTGATGGCCGTCCTGCTCGCCTACCGGCCGCTCCAGCGCCACGCCGGTCTGCGCATGCTCCAGGCGGTGGGCATCTTCGGTCTGGCCACCGTGGGCTTCGGCCTCTCGACCTCGCTGCCCCTGTCCATGGCCTGCCTGTTCGTCACGGGGGCGGCCGACATGATCAGCGTCTACGTCCGCCAGACCTTCGTCCAGGGCGAGACGCCCGACGCCATGCGCGGCCGGGTCTCCGCGGTGAACACCGTCTTCATCGGCGCCTCCAACGAACTCGGCGAGTTCGAATCCGGGACCCTCGCCGCCGCCATCGGCGCCGTGCCGGCGGTTGTGCTCGGCGGCCTCGCCACGCTGCTGGTTGCGGCGGCGTGGGAGCGGATTTTTCCGGCGCTGCGGGCGCGGGACCGGTTGCTGCCGGTGGGATGAGCCGGCGATTGTCCCCCCCACGCGTCTTTCTTGGCGGGATATGGATAACCGCAATCGAATCAATCGCTTCTCGGCCCGTGACACGTCATTATCCCTCCAACGAGCGAAGTCCTTCGTTTCAGGGATAATCGGATGTCCTTCAACGGTTTGAATGGCGATCAAGCACGGCAGACCATTGATGTCGGCCAAATGTTCTCCAGCTTCGCAATGGCGCGAAGCGAGCTGGAACGGCGGTTCTCGGGATCGATGTCGTGGAAGACCGTGAGTGGGCGCGACTACCTCTACCGGAAGCGGCGCGACGCCTGGAAGTCCCTCGGACCGCGCACGCCCGAGACAGAGGCGCTAGCCGTTCAGTTCCATGAGGGCCGGACGCGTCTGCTGCAGCGGATCGCGGGCCTCACTGCGCGCCTTGACGCCATGGCCCCCGTCAACCGGGCTCTCGGCCTCGGGCGCCTGCCCCTGATCGCCGCGCGCATTCTTCGCGCCCTGGACCAAGCCGGATTGATCGGGGCCGGTATCGAGGTCGTTGGGACGAACGCCCTGTTCGCCTACGAACGGCTGGCGGGCGTGCAGATTGCCGGTGCCCATCTCGCCACGGCGGATGTCGATCTCCTATTCGATGCGCGGCGTTCTCTCCGGCTCCTCACCCCCGAGGTCTCGGCCACGGGTGTGGTGGGCCTCCTGCGAAAGGTCGATCGCTCGTTCGAAGTCCTAGGGCGGAGCGGGTTCCGCGCGGTCAATCGAGACGGCTACCTCGTCGATCTCATCATGCCGGCGATGAAGAACCGGATGGCCAAGCCTCGTCGAAACCGGATCGGCTCCGAGGCGACGGACCTCGAAGCGGTGGAGATCGAAGGGTTGGGCTGGCTCGTGAACAGTCCGAAAGCCACGGCGACGGTCGTCGATGCGCGCGGCTATCCCCTGACCATGGTTGTCCCCGATCCGCGGGCCTTTGCCCTGCACAAGCTCTGGCTCGCGGGACGCGACGACCGCGACCCCCTCAGGCGGCAGCGCGACCGGGCGCAGGCGGACCTCATCGCCACCTTGGTGACCACCCGCCTGCCACACCTGCGCTTCGACGATCCGGCCCTGACTGCGCTGCCACGCGCGCTACGCGAGCAGGCTCCGCTCCTGACAAACCCGACGAGGCGGGACGCGGCACCGGAATCGCCCCGCCTCGAGCCGGACTGGTAGCCCCTACTTCCCCGACAGCAGCGGCGACCAGGTCGGGTCGGACGCGTAGGACGGCGTCGGCACCGGCTGCTCCACCTTGCCGGTGATGTCGACCATGTAGAGCTTGCCGCCGCCCTGGCCGCCGGGATCGCGGAAGAACAGCACGTACTGGCCGTTGGGCGCGAAGGTCGGGCCTTCGTTGTGGAAGCCTTCCGTGAGCACGCGCTCGCCCGAGCCGTCCGGCTTCATCACGCAGATGGCGAAGCCGCCCTTGCGCTGGCGGGTGAAGGCGATGAGGTCGCCGCGCGGTGACCAGGCCGGCTGAGACGCCGAGCCCTCGCCGAAGGAGATGCGCGTCGGATTCCCACCCGTGGCGCTCATGACGTAAATCTGCTGCGAACCGCCGCGGTCGGATTCGAACACGATCTGGCTGCCGTCGGGCGAGAAGGTCGGCGAGGTGTCGATGGCGTTGCCGTTGGTGATCGGCGTCTGCGCCTTCGAGCCGAGATCCATCACCACGATGTCGGCGTTGCCGCCCTCCTGCACGCTCATGACGAGGCGTCGGCCATCGGGGGAGAAGCGCGGGCTCGTGCTCATGGAGCCGGCCTTGCCCACCGCCTGACGCGTGCCGGATTCGAGGTTGATCACCTGGATGCGCGGCGGCTGGCCCGTCGCCTGGGTCATGAAGGCGATGTCCTGGGTGGCCGGCGAGTAGCGCGGGGCGACCACCGCCGTCTCGCCGCCCGTGAGCGCGCGCACGTTGGCGCCGTCCTGGTCCATGACCATGAGGCGCTTGCGGCGGTTCTCCTTCGAACCCGACTCGTCCACGAAGGCGATGCGGCTGTCGAACCACGGCCCGAGGCCGGTGATTTTCGTATAGACCGCGTCCGAGATGAGGTGTCCCGTGCGCCGGGCGTTGGCGGTGTCGGCGCCGTATTGCTGGCCCGTCATCTGTTGGCCCGAGGTCACGTCCCAGAGGCGGAACTCCACCTTGAGCTTGCCCGACGGATCGCGTGAGACCCGCCCCGTCACCAGGGCCTGGACGCCGGCCGTGCGCCACTTGTCGAAGCCCGGCACGGCGTCGAAGCCGGGGCTCTCGGGAAACTTCGCCTTCTCCACGGGCACGAAATAGCCGGACCGGCGCAGGTTGTTCGTCACCACGCTCGACACAAGCAGGCCGAGGCTCGGATCGCCGGAAAAGTCCGTCACCGCGATGGGCATGGGCTGGAACGCGCCGCCGCCGATGCGCAGGTTGAGCTGCGCGCGCGCCGGCCCGGCGAGGCCGAACAGCACGAGGGCCAGGGCGGCGAGGAGAGGCGCGAGACGCGCGGTGGGGCTTGGGAGCATGGTCGGTTCCGACGTTTTGGAAATGTCTGTCCGAGCGGTCCCGCGCGACGGATATGCCACGCGGGCGGGCTCACGGCGCGGGCGGGCGGCCCGGATCGGCGGATCGTGGCCGGCGCATCAGACCCGCGAAAACTCGAATTCCGCGTTGATCGCCTTCCAGTCGTTGTAATACGGCGCGTACTGGGCAGGGATCTTGTAGGGCGCGCAGCGCCGCACGGCGCGTTGCGCCGCTTCCGCGATGGAGCGGTCGACGGCGTTGGCACCGCCGCGCATGATCCGCGGCTCCGTGGTGAGCGCTCCGTCCGGATTCAGGCGGATGTCGAGCATCGGCAGGATCACACCCTGCGCTGCACCGGGGGGCGCGACGTAGCAGCGCTCGATCTGCTGCTGGAGCATGCCGACCAGGGCCTCGCGCAGGGACGGCGACAGGCGCTGGGCGTTGCCGGAGGCGGCCCCGAGGGAGGCCGTGCGCTGGACGTCGCGGCCGGTGGCGCCGGTGGATTGCGAGGGTGCCTTCGAGGCGAGCAGCTGGCGGATGTCGCCGGCGCTGAACTTTTCGGCGAGCTCGGCCTGGCGTTTCGCCTTGGCCTCTGCATCGGCCTTGCCCTTGGCATCGGCCAGCGCCTTGGCTTTTGCCTTGGCGGTGGCATCCGCCTTGGCTTTGGCGGCCGCGTCGGCCTTGGCGGCGGCCTCGGCCTCCGCCTTCGCTTCGGCAATCTGTTTCTGGTGCTCGGCTTCGGCCTTGGCGGCTTTCTCGGCCAGAGCCTTGGCCTCCGCGCGCGCCTTTTCGGCCTCCGCCTTCTCGGCCTTGGCTTCGGCTTCGGCGCGGGCCTTGGCGTCCGCCTTCGCCTTGGCGGCCTTCTCCGCCGCCTTGGCAGCGTCCGCCTTGGCGGCAGCCTCGGCCTCAGCCTCTTCCTTCTCGATGAGCTGGGCGAGCTGCTCGCGCTTCACGGCAGCCGCCTTCGCTTCCGCCCTGGCAGCTGCGGCTTTGGCCTCGGCGGCGGCCTTCGCCTCAGCCTTGGCTTCCGCCGCGGCCTCGGCCTTGGCGGCGCGGGCGGCTTCCGCTTTGGCCGCCTCCGCCTTCGCGGCTTTCGCCTCAGCAGCCTTGGCCTCAGCAGCCTTGGCTTCGGCGGCTTTCGCCTCTTTCTCGGGGTCGGGCTCGTTGACGCGCAGCGGCATCTCCTCGGCGCTCGCGACCTTCATGTCGGCGGGGCGCTTCGGCGGGGCCGGGGCGTCGACCTTGGCGTTTTCGGGCTCGCGCTCCTCGGCCTTGTCCGCCTTGCGGTCGGCGCGGGGCTTGGCGTCCGGCTGGGGCTTGTCGGCGTTCGTCTCGCCCTTGGTGAGTTCCGAATATTGCTGCTCGGTCATCACCTCAACGGGCACGCCCTCCTGCGCGTCGGGCAGGGCCGGGGCCGCGACGGTGAGCATCGCCGCCGTCAGCACGGCGACGTGCACGCCGGCCGAGATCCACATGCCCGGTTCGTTGCGCTTGAAGGGGAGCTTCACGACTGCGCGCCCGCTACTTCTGGTCGGGCTCGGTGACGAGGGCGACCTTCTTGAAGCCGCCGCCGGTCACGATGGCCATCACCTGGGCGACGCGACCGTAATCGACCCGCTTGTCGCCGCGCACGAACACACGCTCCTCGAAGCCGGACTTCGAGGCTTCGGTGAGCTTGGGGACGATGCTGTCGTCGCCGAGTTCGTCCTCGCCGAGGAACACCTGACCACTTTGGCGAATGGAGAGCGTCACCGGCTTGGTGTCGGAGTTGAGGGGGCTCGCCTTCGATTGCGGCAGGTCGAGGGGCACGCCCACGGTCATCATCGGCGCGGCCACCATGAAGACGATGAGCAGCACGAGGACGACGTCGATGAACGGCGTCATGTTGATCTCGTTGATGGCGCCCTGGCGCCGGCCACGCCGCCGCCGTCCGCCCCCGCCCTGTGCCGCGCCGTGGGCCATGCCCATGATCGTCCCTCGGTTCTTTTGGGGTCAGGCGACGAGCGACAGGCGCTCGTCGATCTGGCGGGAGAGGATGGCCGAGAACTCGTCGGCGAAGCCTTCGAGGCGCGACTGCTGCTTCGAGACCGTCGATTGCAGCTTGTTGTAGGCGAGCACGGCGGGGATCGCCGCGAACAGACCGATGGCGGTGGCGAACAGGGCCTCGGCGATCCCGGGCGCCACCACGGCGAGCGAGGTGTTCTTGGAGGCCGCGATGGAGGTGAACGCGGTCATGATGCCCCAGACCGTGCCGAACAGGCCGATATACGGACCGGCCGAGCCGATGGAGGCGAGGAACAGCAGGCGCGATTCGAGCCGCTCGACTTCACGCTGGATGGTGACGTCGAGAACCTTGTCGATGCGCTGCGACAGGCTCTGGATCTGGCGGCCGGAGCCCTCGAACGAGCGCTTCCACTCGCGCATGGCGGCGACGAACAGGGCGCCCTGGCCGACCGCCGGCTTGTCGTTGAACGAGCGGTAAAGTTCCTCGAGGGAGCGGCCCGACCAGAACGCCTCCTCGAAGGCATCCATCTCGGCCTTGGTGCGACGGAACAGCAGGGTCTTGTCGACGATGATCGACCAGCACCAGACCGAGGCGCCGAGCAGGCCCACCATCACGACCTTGACCACGAAGTGGGCCTGAAGGAACAGGCCCAGCAGGGTCATGTCGGGGGCCGGCATCGCCTGCATGGCATCGGCTGGGCTCATCGCAGCATCCTTTGAAAAACCCAGAGCGGGGCCGCCGCCGGACCGGGGCCCGGCCGTCGCGTCTCAACCGGAACCGTGAGGTATTTCAACGCTCAATGGTCCGCGAATCTGTCGAAAGTAAGGGCCGGGCCGTCCCGTGGTTGCGGTGCGGTCATGCCCCTGCGCCAGACAGTTTAAGCACCCGTCAGGGTTAAGGATTGGTTGCGGAACACGGCCCCGATGCACGCCCGAACGCGGCGCGGAGACCATCGGGCAGGCGTATCGCACGTCCGTCACGCACGCAGGCCACCACGACCTCGGCCTTCACGAGGCATTCCTCCCCGCGTCGGACCTCTTGCGCGAGATGCATGGAGGCGCCCTTCATCTGCGCGGTCCAGGTCCGCACGTCGAGGAGGTCGTCCATCCGGGCGGGCTTTGCGAAGTCGATGGTCATCCGGCGTACAACGAAGTGCAGGCCGGCGGCGTCTCGGTGCAGATCCGACTGGTCGCCGGCCAGGGTGCGCAGCAGTTCCGTGCGGCCCCGCTCCATGAAGCGCAGGTAGCTCGCGTGATAGACGAACCCGGAGAAGTCCGTGTCCTCGTAATAGACCCGCACGGGGAGACGGTGGACGCCGGAGAGATCGGTTTCGCGCAAGGACGCTGGCTCCGCATCACGGTGAGGCTATAGCGAGACGGCCCCGAGGTTATCGAGACCGGACTAACAGAAAACCCGCGCTCGACAATGCGCGCGACGGGCTTCACGCCGCCGTGGCCCCCGACAGTTCGACCATGACGATCTCGGGCGTGACGCCGAGGCGAACGGGGAGGACGCTGAGTCCTAGGCCGCCGGAGACGACGAGATCGGTCTGCTCCCGGACATGGCCGTAGGCATACCGGGCTCCGAACCGAGACGGGACCACGGGGGCGTAGCCGAACAGGCGGACTTGGCCGCCATGGGTATGCCCGCTGAGCGTCAGGGCGACATGGGCCGGCACCTTCGGGAAAATGTCCGGCTCGTGGGCCAGAAGGATCGTGGGTGCGCCCTCCGGAATTCCCGCCAGGGTGCCGGCCAGATCGTCGATCCCGCCGCGCTTGCGGCCCCAGCGTTTGAGGCCCGGCACGAAGGCGAGTTGATCGCCCAGTCCTGCGAGCCAGATCGCGTGGTTCGCGACAGGCAAGGAAACCGCTTCGTTCTCCAGCACACGGATGCCGGCCCGCTCGAGAGCGGCACCGGCGATCGTCGGGCCGGCGCCGCGCTTCTGCGCCGTACGGTCCTCCCACCAATCGTGATTGCCGAGAATCGCGTAGGTGCCGAGTGGTGCTCGGAGCCCCCCGAGTATGGGCGCCCATTCGGCCGCATCGACGTAGCGGGTGACGAAGTTCTGTCCCGCAACGTAGTCTCCGAGCAGGACGATGAGGTCGGCGCCGAGGGCGTTGGTGCGCCGGACGATTCCGGCGATGCGCGCGGCGCTCATCCACGGCTCGCAGGCATGGATGTCGGAGAGCACCGCGATCTTCAGGGTCAATCCGGGCGGCCAGGGTGCACGGGTCGCGATCACATAACGGGTGACGGTCAGGGACAGGGGCTCGATGCCGCCGGCATAAGCGGCGAGCGATGTGCCCAGGGCTCCCGAAGCGGCGAGGCCACGGATGAGGGAGCGCCGCGTGATCCATCCCCCGAAACGATCGCCGCCCGTCATCCCGCGTCCGGATCGGCGGGGAACAGGCCGAACTGCGAACCCGGATCGCGGCGGGGCTCGGGAAAGCCCATGTGGCGGAACGCGTGCGGCGTCAGCATGCGGCCGCGCGGGGTGCGCTGCACGAAGCCTTTCTGGATGAGGTAAGGCTCGATGATGTCCTCGATGGCGTCGCGCGGCTCGGACAGGGCCGCCGCGATGGTCTCGATGCCCACGGGGCCGCCGTTGAAGGATTTGGCGATCATCGTGAGGTACTTGCGGTCCATCACGTCGAGGCCGGCCGGATCGACGTCGAGGAGCTGGAGGGCCCGGTCGGCGATGGCCCGCGTCACCGTCGGCGCGTCGGCCACGATGGCGAAGTCCCGCACCCGGCGTAAGAGGCGCCCGGCGATGCGCGGCGTGCCGCGCGCCCGCTTGGCGATCTCGTTGGCCCCCTCCTCCGACATGCCGAGGCCGAGCACGCGCGCGCCGCGCCGGACGATGAGTTCGAGTTCGTCGACATCGTAGAATTCGAGGCGGATCGGAATCCCGAAGCGGTCGCGCAGCGGCGTCGTCAGCAGGCCGGCGCGGGTGGTGGCGCCGACCAGAGTGAACTTCGGCAGCTCGATCTTCACCGAGCGCGCCGCCGGGCCTTCGCCGATGATGAGGTCGAGCTGATAATCCTCCATGGCCGGATAGAGGATCTCCTCCACGGCCGGATTGAGGCGGTGGATCTCGTCGATGAAGAGCACGTCGCGCTCTTCCAGGTTCGTCAACTGGGCGGCGAGATCCCCCGCCTTGGCGATGACGGGGCCCGAGGTGGAGCGGAAGTTCACCCCGAGTTCGCGCGCCACGATCTGCGCCAGGGTGGTCTTGCCGAGCCCCGGGGGCCCGACGAACAGCACATGGTCGAGGGCCGAGCCGGTCTTCTTCGCCGACTCGATGAAGATGCTCATGTTCGCCCGCGCCGCCCGCTGGCCGATGAACTCGGCCAGACTCAAGGGCCGGATCGACGATTCGAGGTCGTCCTCCCGGCGCTCCGGGGTCAGGAGCGAGTCCGGCAACGGGTGGAGGGTCGGCGACTTCGGGGGCTTCGGCGGCTTGCTCACACGGGCTCTCGGTGGGGGCCGGCGGGGCCTTGCGTCCGGCATCTGTTCTCACGAGCCGATGTCGCACACCGGCGCGGATCGCGCTACATTCGTGGTGTCGGCGGATGGCCGCGAGGGAAGCGCACGATGGGCAACGCCTCCGCGAACTTCGAAATGATGGAGTTCGACGATTTCGAAGAATTGCTGGCCGACAAGCCGCGCAACGAGCGCTGGGAGCTGATCGGTGGACGCGTCGTCCGGATGATGGTCGGCGCACGCTGGGAGCACGGGCGGATCGTCCAGAACATCGCGAGCCACCTGCATCAGGGGTTCCGCGCGAAAGGATCGTCCTGGCAGACGTTCGCAGAGACGTTCTACATGAAGAGCCGCCCCCTCGACGCAGCATTGCTGCCCGATGTTCTCGTCGTATGCGGCGGGATCGAAGCGGGTGCGACCTCGGTGGACAATCCCACGGTGCTGATCGAAGTGCTCTCCCCCGGCACGGAGGCGCGGGACCGCCTGGAGAAGTGGCGGATCTACCAGCAATTGCCGGCCTTGCAGCACTACGTCCTCGTGGCACGCGATCGGCCGCACGTGGAGGTTTACGACCGCGTCGATGGCGCCTGGAGCGGCTTTCGGGTGGTCGAGGGGATGGACGCGACGCTCGAACTCTCTGCCATTCAGGCGTCCCTCCCCTTGGGCGAAGCCTATTGGGGCGTCTTCGAGCCTCGATAGAAGACCGCGGCGCCCGAGGCGCCGCGGGGGCCGTCGTCAGATCACTCGGCGTCCGGCGCGATGGGCTCCAGGCCGCCGATGTGCTTCTGCGCGTAGAGGGGCAGGCCGACCTGGGAGATCAGCTCGAGCTGGGTCTCCAGGAAGTCGATATGGCCTTCCTCGTCCTCGGCCAGATCCTCGAACAGGCGCTTCGACACGCGGTCGTTGATCGAGTCGCAGTACTTGGCCGCCTCGAGGTAGAGTGCGCGCGCCTCAGTCTCGGCGGCGAGATCGCACTCGATGATCTCCTGCACGTTCTGGCCGATCCGCAGGGGATCGAGTTCCTGCAGATTGGGGAAACCGTCGAGGAACAGGATGCGATCGACGAAGCGATCGGCATGCTGCATCTCTTCGATGGATTCCTTGCGCCAGAACTTGGCCAGATCGATGTAGCCCCAATCGTTGAGCATGCGGAAATGGAGCCAGTACTGGCTCACCGCCGTCAGTTCGCTGCGCAGTCCCCGATTGAGGTACTCGACGACCTTCGCATCACCCTTCATCCGCCCATTCTCCCTTGAGGCACCGTGGCCGGAAGGGAACGTGGCGCCTCGCACAGGCGCTCAGGCGGCGATCCCCTCCTCCGCAGTTTGGAGCTTGACCAAACTACAGCCCGTTGCGCAAGTCGTCGAGCACGCATGGCCGGCCTCTTCGAGGGCGGCCTGTAGGGCGTTCTGCATGATCGAGCGGATGGTCCGGGCGCAGCGCCCGCATTTCGGACTGCAGCCGAGACAGGCCTGAACCTGGGCCGGTGTGCGGGGACAATCCGGCCCACGATGGAGACAGGCGCGGACCGCGCTGTCGGACAGGACGTTGCAGGAACAGACGATCATGCGGAATCGGGACTCGCGCTAGGCATCGTGCCGTTGGGGAGAGGCCCTGCCCCCTGCGGAGCCGGCCATTGTCTCGAACGCTACATTAGAATTACTAGAAACTGCTGTATTTACAGGACCTTAGCCCCCTGGGGAAAATCTGGCAATGCCCGCGCGGACCGTCAGGTGCACAATTGCGTTGGGCGCCAACGATTTCCTTCATAAGGGTCAGCGGGCGAGTTCGCGAAGGCCCAATCGGATCAGCGTCTTGGCCTCGGCCCCCTCCCCCGCGCCCGGCAGCACGGCCGCGATGGCGGCGGAAGCCTGCACCGGAGCGTAGCCGAGGTTCACCAGGGCCGAGACGGCATCCGCCACGGGCTGGGGCGCGGACCGGTCCTGCACGGCGCCGTTGAGGGCGATGACGGACGGGTCGATGGGCGCGTAGGCCGGGGCCTTGTCCTTGAGTTCGGCGACAAGCCGGGCGGCCAGGCGCGGACCGACGCCGGGCGCGCGGGCCACCGCCGTCTTGTCGCCCAGCGCGATGGCGGACGCGAGGGCCTCGGGTTCCAGGACGGAAAGCAGGCCCAGCGCGACCTTCGAGCCGACGCCCTGCACGGTCTGGAGCAGGCGGAACCACTCCCGTTCCGGGTCCGAGCGGAAGCCGTAGAGGCGGATCATGTCCTCCCGGACGTGGGTGTCGATGGCAAGCTGCGCGGCCTCGCCGATGCCCGGCAGCCGCTGGAGGGTGCGGGCCGAGCAATGGACCACGTAGCCGACCCCCTGCACATCGAGGATCACGAAATCCTCTCCGTAGGAATCCACCACGCCCTTCAGCTTGCCGATCATGCGAAGTCTCTTATCAGGGGGAACGGAGCGGTGTCCGGGACAGGGCCGGGCGGCCGGGATATCGGAGGGGCGACATGAAGCATGGATCCGTCATCACGTCTGTTCGCGCGAGGCTGCGCACAGCCGTGTTGCGCAGTACCACCGTTGTCGCCTTGACGCTTCCGGGGCTCGCTCACGCGCAAGACGCGGGGCCCCCGGCCCCGACCGCCGATCCGACGCAGGTGCGCCCGGGGGCCTACAAGCTCGATTCGGCGCACGGCAAGATCACCTGGTCACTGAGCCACCTCGGCTTTTCCACTTATTATGGTCAGATCACCGACGTGGCGGCCGAGGCAAGCCTCGATCCGAAGGCTCCGCAAACGAGCCGCATCAGCGTCACCGTGGGCACGCCGAGCATCACCGGCCTCAACGACAAGCTCGACGCCCATCTGAAAAGTCCCGACTTCTTCGACACGCTGAAGTTCCCAACGGCGACTTTCGTCAGCACGTCCGTCGAGCCGACCAGCCCGACGACGGCGCGGGTCAACGGCACCCTCACCCTGAAGGGCGTCGCCAAGCCGGTCTCGTTCGACGCCACCTTCAATCAGGCCGGCCTCCATCCCGTGGACAAGCTCTACACGGTCGGCTTCGACGGACGGGCCGTGATCAAACGCTCCGAGTTCGGAATCACCGCCTACCTGCCGATGGTGGGCGACGAGGTGACCCTCCGCCTCGAGGGCGAGTTCAAGGCCGTGCCCTGACGTTCGGCGGGGGCCGGAGCCGGCGCGATCGGCCGGACTGGAAGTGTCGCACGGGACTCCCGGTCGACGCCGGCTGTCGCTCCGGGCGCTCCGACGCGGCGCGAACTCTCAGAGGGTGATGTGCCGGTCGACCGCGTGGGGCGCGAACGCCGTGTCGAACACCGCGCCGATGCCGTGCTCGAAGTGACGGGCGACGCGGGCCGCCGTCCGGCCGATGGTGATGCAGGCGCCGATGGCGACCTGCGCATCGCAGGTGTGCGCATCGAGGGTGAAAGCGGCGCCGGACGCCGAGACGTTGAGGAGCTTGGCCGGCAGGACCCGGCCATCCTCGAGTTCGATGGTCACGTCCGTTTCCAGGGGCGTGACGCGGGGGTGGGCCCGCACGGGGACCGGCGCCTCCTGCTGCTCTGACAACAGACGCAACTCCCGGGCGACGCTGGCGACGGTGTGCCTTCGCGCGAGGACGCGTACGACGAAAGCACGTTCGCCGGTGCTGACCACACGGGTTTCCACGGCGCCGATGTGGCGGATGTTGCAGGTCAGCTCCTCATCGACGAATGGCTGGGTTGCGGAACGAAAACGGATTCCGTCCGGAGAGACGACGTCGGTCACGGCATAGAATTCATGCCGTCCCCGCCCCCAGCACAAAGCCGGCACAACCACCTTGTGATGATGGGGTTTTGCTTGTTGTCGGCTCATCGATCTCACGGTGCCCTTCGCAGACACCGTGGAATCCCGAGTCTTTCGATCGCCTCCGTGGGATAGGAAAAATTGGAGCGATCCTCGCCCGCGCAAGTCTTTCGTCACAGGAACGAGGTTCGCGGCGTCCGGCGGACAGGGTGACCGGCCCTCCCTTGCCCATGCCGAGGGTATGCGCCGAATACGGCTGCGTCGCAGTCAGCCCGCCTTGGCCAGGGCAGCGGCGATGCGGGAGGCGGCCAGGGCGCTCACCCCGGGCACGGGGGCATGCCGGCTCTTCAAGGCGTGGGAGGCGCGATGATTGGCGTGGGTGACGGCGATGGCGAGGGCATCGGCCGCATCCGCCGTCGTGAACTCGGCCTTCGGCATCAGGAACTTCACCATCGCCTGAATCTGCACCTTGTCGGCATGGCCGGCGCCGCAGACCGTCTTCTTCACGAGATTCGCGGCATATTCGGAGACGGGTAGGCCGGCCAGGGCCGGCACCAGGAGGGCGACGGCGCGAGCGTGGCCGAGCTTCAGCGTCGCCTGGGCGTCCTTGTTGACGAAAGTCTCCTCCACGGCGACCTCGTCTGGCGAGAATCCCCGCACCACCCTGGTGATCCCCTCGTGGAGTTCGCGCAGGCGCAGGGCCAGGGGAAGGTCACCGTCCGAGGTCACCACCCCGCAATCGACGTAGGCGAGCTTCGTCCCCGTGACGATGATCATGCCCCAGCCGGTACGGCGCAGTCCGGGATCGATGCCGAGGATGCGAACGGGAGCGGTCATGGTCGGAGCCCTGGGGCGCGGGGGGCGCCAGCGTCGAGCGTTAGGCACATACCGTGAACGGAGCGTTTCTCCAAACGCGGCTCGGCGAATCCGTCCGCAGCGGGCAGGCCCCTCGCGAGACACGAGCGGCGCGGCCCCGGGAGGGGGCCGCGCCGCTTTCAGCACGAAGGATCGGTAAGTCTCCCGGGATCGGGCAGGCGTCAGGCGGCGGCGGAAACCCCGGCGGCTGTGGGCACGGAGGCCACGGTCTTCAGGATCTGCGACGCGATCTGGTAGGGGTCCCCCTGGCTGTTGGGACGGCGGTCTTCCAGGTAGCCCTTGTACTCGTTGTTGACGAAGCTGTGCGGCACGCGGATCGAGGCGCCGCGATCGGCGACACCGTAGCTGAACTGATCGATGGCCGCGGTCTCGTGCTTGCCCGTCAGACGCATGTGGTTGTCGGGGCCGTAGACGGCGATATGGTCGTCGAGGTTCTCCTTGAAGGCCGCCATCAGCGCCTCGAAATAGGCCTTGCCGCCCACCGTGCGCAGATGCTCCGTGGAAAAGTTGGCGTGCATGCCCGAGCCGTTCCAGTCGGTCGCACCCAGCGGCTTGCAATGGTACTCGATGTCGATCTCGTACTTCTCGCACAGGCGCTGGAGGATGTAGCGGGCGACCCACATCTCGTCGGCGGCTTTCTTGGAGCCCTTGCCGAAGATCTGGAATTCCCACTGGCCCTTGGCCACCTCGGCGTTGATGCCCTCGTGGTTGATGCCGGCATCGAGGCAGAGGTCGAGGTGCTCCTCGACGATCTTGCGGGCGATGCTGCCGACCTCTTTGTAGCCGACGCCGCAATAGTACGGCCCCTGGGGCGCCGGGTACCCGGTGGCGGGGAAGCCGAGCGGACGACCGTCCTTGTAGAAGAAGTATTCCTGCTCGAAGCCGAACCAGGCGCCGTCGTCGTCCAAGATGGTGGCGCGCTTATTGGAGGCGTGGGGGGTGACGCCGTCAGGCATCATCACTTCGCACATCACGAGCACGCCGTTCTTGCGGGTCGAGTCGGGGAAGTGGCGCACGGGCTTCAGCATGCAGTCGGAGGAGCCGCCCTCGGCCTGCATGGTCGAGCTGCCGTCGAAGCCCCACATGGGGAGTTGCTCGAGGGTGGGGAAGCCGTCGAAGTCCTTGATCTGCGTCTTGCCGCGCAGATTGGGGACGGGCGTATAGCCGTCCAGCCAGATATACTCGAGCTTGTACTTCGTCATCGTGAAGTCTCTCTTCCGTTCGAGGTGCGGACCGTCGGCAAGCGCGGACCGTCGACCGCCCCGGGGAACTGCCGGCCTCGCAAAAGCATTTGCTGTGCCAACCACAACTACGTTCGCCCTCCCCTCGCTGTGCGGGAGAAGAGCCAGCGCGCGCCAGCTCCACGACCGGTGACTGCACCGATATGAGCCATTTTGCCTAATTTTTGATCATATGCTGCTCATGCCATGTTCTTGTGCGATCCTTGCGAAGCATCGGCAAAATTCCGGGCAATCAATCCAGGATTCCATGCGACGAGAATTTCGCACCTGCACTATTGCTTTTCGTTTTTGCAATCGACGCCCTGCGCATATTTACGGCAAAAGCGGGTTTTATTCGTGCGAGACCGCGCAATCCGAAAGCGGACGGACTATATTGCGGGCAGCGTTCGAGCGGGGCCATCGGCTTCGTTCCTCGGGAGACTCAGTTCGATGACGCCGTCCGTCACGCGCGAAACCGCCAAAATCTATGCGTTCCCCACTGGAGGCCGTCTCGGAGCGGATCGCCGCGAACACGGCCGCCCGGTCGCCGACGCCAAGGCGACGCAGGCGCCCGTCGCGTTCGCGAGCTGCGGCTACCACGAGTCAGCGCTGGTCGAAGCGGACCGTTCCCGCAAGCCCTGACGCCCTCAGACTCCGAAGATCGACCAGCCGAGGCGCTTGGTGAGCGCCTCGAGGGCAATCCGGCCGAGATGGGAATTGCCCGAGGCGTCGAGGCCCGGCGACCATACGGCGATGGAAGCGCGCCCCGGCGCCACGGCGAGGATCCCCCCGCCGACGCCGCTCTTGCCGGGAAGGCCGACGCGGTAGGCGAACTCGCCCGAGCCGTCGTAGTGGCCGCAGGTGAGCATCACGGCGTTGATGCGGCGCGCCCGTTCGGCCGAGACCACGGAATGCCCCGTCGAGGGGGTCCGACCCGAATGGACGAGAAAGCGCCCGGCCCTGGCGAGTTGCCGGCAGGTCATGCTGATCGCGCAATGGTGGAAGTAGACGCCGAGGGTGAAATCCACCGGATTGTCGAGAACGCCGAAGGATTTCATGTAGTTGGCCAAAGCCACATTGCGGAAGCCCGTGCGCAGTTCCGAGGCGGCCACCGCCTCGTCGATGGCGATGCTCGGATCCTCGGCCAGGAACTGCATGAATCGCAGGATTTCGCCGAGCGCCTCGCGGGGCTGGTGGCCCGACAGGATCACGTCGGTGACCGCGATGGCCCCCGCATTGATGAACGGATTGCGCGGAATGCCGCGCTCGCGCTCAAGCTGGACGATGGAGTTGAACGGGCTCCCCGACGGTTCGCGCCCGACCCGGCGCCACAGGCGGTCACCGACCATGCCCAGCGCCAGGGTGAGGGTGAACACCTTGGAAATGCTCTGGATCGAGAACGCCACGTCGGCGTCGCCCCCGGCCGCGACGGTCCCGTCGGCATCGATGACCACGAGGCCGAAGGCGCCCGCATCGACGCGCGCGAGTTCGGGGATGTAGGTCGCGACCTCGCCCCGGTCGGGGCGGGCCCGCATCTCCTCGGCGATCTCCCGCACCACGGCATGCAGGTCGGGACTGGGGCTCTGCGGCACGGGGGTCTCACGTGGGCTGAAGGGGGGTCTCCCCCCGCGACGCAATGAAACTGCCAAGCCCGGCCCCGAGGGGATTTCTCAGCCGGCCAGCTTCTCCATCAGGGCTTCCGACAGGGCGAAATTCACGAACACGTTCTGCACGTCGTCCTGGTCCTCGATCACCTCGACGAGGCGCAGGAGCTTCTCGCCAGTCTCGTCGTCGACCTCGATGGTGTTCTGCGCCTTCCAAACCAGGGCCGTACGGCGGGGTTCGCCGAAGCGCGCCTCCAGGGCCTTCGAGACCTCGCCGTAGGCATCCTGGGCACAGGTGATCTCGTGCCCGTCCTCGGACGAGCGCACGTCGTCGGCACGGGCCTCGATGGCGGCCTCCAGCATGGTGTCGGCATCGGCCACGTGTACGTCGAACTCGACCACGCCGACATGATCGAACATGAACGAGACCGCGCCGGTCTCGGCGAGGCTGCCGCCGGACTTGGTAAAGGCGGAGCGCACGTCGGAGGCCGTCCGGTTGCGGTTGTCCGTCTGGGCCTCGACGATGAGGGCGGCGCCGCCAGGGCCGTAGCCCTCGTAGCGGATCTCGTCGTAGTTCTCGGAATCCGCGCTCTGCGCCTTCTTGATGGCGCGCTCGATGTTGTCCTTCGGCACGTTCTCGGCCCGGGCCGCGATGATGGCCGCGCGCAGGCGCGCGTTCATGGCGGGGTCCGGCAGGCCGAGCTTGGCCGCCACGGTGATCTCTCGGGCCAGCTTACCGAAGATCTTGGAGCGGACCGCATCGACGCGGCCCTTGCGGTGCATGATGTTCTTGAACTGGGAATGGCCGGCCATGGCGTGATCGACTCTCGCGAAAGGGGGCGGCGCCGGAAGAGGCCGGGCCTCCTCGACGGCGCGGCCTCGGGAATGGGCGGCGTTTATAGGCCGGCCCCATGCGGCGTGGCAACGCGGGCACGGCCGAGGCGTTGACGGCCATGGACACGCCCGAACACGACCGGACCCCGACGCCGATGCCCGGCGGGAAGTCGCTTCCGCAAGCCCCCAGGAAGACACCCGGCGGCTGGGGACGGCTCGGGCTCGCCAGCGTTCTCGGCCTCGTGGCAGGAACAATCCTGTTCCCCACCCCGGCCAAGGGTCGGGCCAAGGGTCGGGCCAAGGGTCGGGACCGGGCGCCACCCGCGGGGTAGGCTCCTCCCAGCCCCGCGCAAGCCTGCCGCCGTACCTCCGCCGCTCAAGACGTGACACGCGTTCACACCGGCGGAGGCCACAGACCTTGGGCATCGTTATCGGCCTCGTCATCGGAATCGGCTGCATGCTCGGCGGGTTCGTCGCCATGGGCGGGCACCTGGAAGTGCTCTGGCAGCCCTGGGAGTTCGTAATCATCGGGGGCATGGGGGCCGGCGCCTTCGTCATGGCCAACCCGATGAAGACGGTGGTGGATTCCGGAAAGGCGAGCCTGGACGCGCTCACCGGCAAGGTGCCCAAGCGCAAGGACTACCTCGAACTCCTCGGCCTCCTCCACGCGCTCATGCGCGAGCTGAAGGCGAAACCCCGCAACGAGGTCGAGCCCCACCTCGACGACCCGGCGAACTCCGAGATGTTCAAGGCCTATCCGGCCATCGCCAAGAACGCCGACCTCGTCCTGTTCATCTGCGACTACGCCCGCCTCATCCTCATCGGCAACGCCCGCGCCCACGAGATCGAAGCCCTGATGGACGAGGAGATCAACGGCTATCGCAAGGACCGACTCAAGCCCTACGGCGCCGTCACCATGGTGGCGGAGGCGATGCCGGCGCTGGGCATCGTCGCGGCGGTGCTCGGCATCGTGAAGGCCATGGGAGCCCTCGACCAGTCGCCCCAGATCCTCGGCGGCCTCATCGGCGCGGCGCTGGTGGGCACCTTCTTCGGCGTGTTCATGTCCTACGGGGTGCTCGCGCCCTTCGCGACCAAGATCAAGGTGATCCGCGAGAAGCAGGCCCACGTCTACATCATCGTCAAGCAGAGCCTGCTCGCGTATATGAGCGGGGCGGTGCCGCAGATCGCCGTCGAGCACGGCCGCAAGGGCATCTCCCTCGGCGACCGCCCCACCATCGACGAGGTCGAGAACGCCACCGTGAACGGCGGCGCCCAGCGCGAGGCCGCCTGACCATGGATACGCCTGAGGAGCCTTCCAGCCCGAAGGGACCGAGCACCGACATCCGCGCCCGCCTCATCGAGGCGGGCGGCCTGTCCCTCGACCGGCTGCCGATGCTGAGCGTGGTGTTCGACCGCCTGACCACGGGCTGCTCGGACAACCTCAAGCACCTTGTCGCCTCGCCGGTGCACTTCTCCCTCGGCGGCATCCAGAGCGGGCGTATCGGCGAGATGCTCGACGCCTACGACAACAACGCCATCGCGGGCCTCTTCCACGCCCCCGAATGGGACAGCCACATCCTCGTCGGCCTCGACCGCGACTTCGTCTTCACCATGGTGGAGGTGCTGCTGGGGTCCGACGGGGGCGAGCCGCCGGTGGAGGACGAACGCCCGTTCTCCGGCATCGAGACGCGCATCGCCCAGATCGTGCTGGAGCAGGTCGGCAAGGCGCTCGAATCCTCGTTCGCCCTCGTGGCCGCCACGCCGTTCCGCCTGGAACGGACCGAGACCCGCATGGAATTCGCCCTGATCGGCGGGCGCGGCAACAAGGCGGTGGAGGCCAAGTTTCTGCTGCAAGCCCTCAACCGCAGCGGGGAGATGTTCCTCATCATCCCGCAATCGGTGATCAATCCCATGCGCCCGAGCCTGGCCAAGGTGCTCACCGGCGATTCGGCCGCCCGCGATCCCATCTGGAGCCAGCAGATCGCCGCCGAGGTACAGAAGGCCGAGGTGACGCTCCGCGCCGTCCTCGAGGAGCGCACCCTGACCCTGGGCGAGATCTCGGAACTCAAGGTGGGGCAGGTCATCGGGCTGGAGGCCACCCCCACCACCCGGGTGAAGCTCGAGGGCAACGACAGGCCGCTGTTCTGGTGCCATATGGGGCAGGCGCAGGGCTCCTACGTCCTGCGCATCGACGAAGCCATCGCCCCCGAGAAGGAAGGCCTCGTGCCATGACGCCGCTGGTTGACACCATCCTGCTCCTCGCGCTTGTCGCGACGAGTGCCTGCGTGGTGCCGATGTACCTGAAACTCAAGCGCCTGGACCGGACCCAGGCCGAGTACGGCCGCATCCTCACCCAGTCGGGCCACGCCCTGAACCAGGCGGGCGAGGCCGTGCGCGGCTTCAGCACGGAGGGGCGGGCGATCCTCGAAGCCCTCGACGGCAAGATCGACGAGGCCCGCGCGACGCTCGCCGCCCTTGAGGCGGGCCGGCATGCCCTCGCGAACGACCTCGCCCGGCAGGCGCGGGTCCCGGGCGGTTGACCATCGCGCGCCTTCGACCGACTCTGATTCCCGACGCCTCCGATCCTGACGCACGACGTCAATCCCCCACGAGCGGACGATGAGCAACAGCCCCTTCGACGACGCGGAGACCACCCCGGCGGGCGCCGCCCCCGTGTTTCCCACCGTGACGGCGGCGTCTCCGGCCCCGGGTGCCGAGGCGCGCATCGGCGACACCCGCAACATCGACTCGATCCTGCGCATCCCGGTCCTCATCCAGGTGGTGCTCGGCTCGGCGACCATGCCGGTGGCCGACCTGATGAAGCTCGGGCGCGGCGCCATCGTCTCCCTCGACCACCGCGTCGGCGAGCCCGTCGACGTCACCGTCAACGGCCGCGTGGTCGCCCGCGGCGAGATCGTCGTGGTGGAGGAGGACAATTCCCGCTTCGGCGTCTCCCTGACGGAGATCGTCGGCCCGGCCGATTCCGGACAGAATGGCTGAGCCGATGAGCGCCGGCAGCGTACCGATCCCCCAGGCGGCGCCCGGGCTCCCGCGCCAGCTCGCCCCCGTGGACGAGGTCGCGGCCCTGCTGCTGGCCATGGGCAAGCCGGCGGCGGGCCGGCTGCTGAAGTATTTCGAGGCCGACGAGATCAAGCGCATCACCCGCTCGGCGATGCAGCTCGGCTCCGTCAGCGCCGGCCAGCTCGACACCATCGTGGACGCGTTCTCGGGCGAATTCTCCACGGGCGGCAGCCTCGTCGGCACCGTGCAGGAGGTGGAGAAGCTTCTGACCGGCCTGATCCCGACGGCCCAGCTCGCCGAGATCCTCGCCGACGTGCGCGGGGATTCCACCCGCGCCGTCTGGGAGCGGATGTCGGAGGTCTCCGAGACGGTGCTGGCGAGCACCCTGGTTAAGGAGCATCCCCAGACGGCGGCCCTCATCCTGTCGCGGATCAAGCCGGCCGCCGCCGCCAAGGTGATGGCCCACCTGCCCCAGCCCCTGCGCAACACGGTGATGCGGCGGATGCTGACCTTCAAGCCGGTGGTCGACGAGATCCTGCAGTCGGTCCAGCGCGCCCTGCACGAGGACTTCCTCATCAACGGCTCGCGCAATTCCGGGGCCGACACCCACGCCAAGATGGCCGACATCATCAACAAGATGGAGCGCACGCAGATCGACGAGGTGCTGACGAGTCTCGGAGAATCCCGGCCGAAATCCGTGGAGATCCTCAAGGGCCTGCTCTTCACCTTCGACGATATCGTCAAGCTGGCGCCGCGTGCGCGCACCACCCTGTTCGACGCCGTACCCAACGACCGCCTCGTCATGGCCCTCAAGGGCACCGATGCCGAGTTCCGCACCGTGGTGCTGGGCGCCCTGTCGGCCCGCGTGAAGCGCATGGTGGAGCACGAGCTGAACGGCGGCGAGCCGGCCGCTCAGAAGGACGTGCTGGAAGCCCGGCGCTTCATCACGGATCTCGCCATGGAGATGGCCGGGCGCGGCGACATCGAGATCAACGCCGGAGGCGAGGTTGAGCCCCTCGTCCGCTGACGCGCCCCACCGCCTGAACGGCCGGGACATCCACGGCCGGACCCGGCCCGGGCTGCGCGGTCCCGCGCATGTCTGACGATCAGGAGAGCAAGACCGAGGACGCCACCGAGAAGCGGATACGCGACGCCGTCGAGAAGGGCGACGTCCCGTTCTCCCGCGAGGCGCCCGTCTTCGCCTCGATCCTCGGATTGCTGATCGCGCTCAGCCTCGTGGTGCGGGAGGGGACCGCCCCTCTGGTGCGCAACCTCATGACGTTCATCGACCACCCGCGCGATTTCGCCCTGGAGAACAGCCAGGATGCGGCCCGCATCCTCGAAGGCACCGCCATGACGGCGGCCCGGTTCCTCATCCCGATCCTGGCGATCCTGGGCGGGTGCAGCCTCGTCGCCTCCCTGGTGCAGAACGTGCCGAGTGTGGTGGGCGAACGCATCCGGCCGCAATGGTCACGGGTTTCGCCGTCGAAGGGCTGGGGACGGATCTTCGGAAAAGCCGGTCAGGTCGAGTTCCTGAAATCGCTCCTTAAATTCTTGAGCGTCACCGTCGTCGCCCTGCTGCTCCTGCGCTCGGAGGGCAACAAAGCCGTGAATGCCATGTTCTCCGACCCGAGCCAGATCCCCGAACTCATCCTCACCGTGGCGATCCGCCTCGTATCGGTCGTCAGCATCGCCACCATCGTCATCGTGGCGGCCGACCTCGTATGGTCGCGCCTGCGCTGGCAGCGCTCCATCCGCATGTCGAAGCAGGACCTCAAGGACGAGCACAAGCAGGCCGAGGGCGATCCCCTGGTCAAGGGCCGCCTGCGCTCCATGGCTCAGGACCGGTCGCGCAAGCGCATGCTCGCCAACGTCAAGAACGCCACCCTGGTGATCGCGAACCCGACCCACTACGCCATCGCGCTCCGCTACGCCCGGGACGAGCAGCCGGCCCCCCTGGTCCTGGCCAAGGGCAAGGATCTGCTCGCCCTGCGCATCCGCGAAATCGCCGAGGCGAACGGGGTTCCGGTGGTGGAAGACAAGCCTCTGGCAAGGTCCCTGTACGACAGTGTCGAAGTCGATCGAATGATCCCGGCGGAGTTCTACAGCGCCGTGGCCCAGGTTCTGTTCTTCCTATTTTCGAAAGCCCGTTGATGAGCGGTTTGCCCATGCCGGACTCCCCCATCCCGGGCGATGCGCCCATCCCGGACCAGGGCGGCGTCACGGACGTGCTCGCGGCGGCCGAGCGCCTGTTCGCCACGGCGATCCGCGACTTCATCGCGGAGCTCTGCCTCCTCGACGGCGGCATCCTGATCGGGTGGGTGCAGGGCGAGCGACACGGAAACATCGCCGATCTCGTCGCCTCCTCGGCCGAACCGTTCTTCAAGGAGGCGACCATCGCCTACGCCGACGGGGCCGACGTGCGCTTCGACTGGGGGCGCTCCCTCACCGTCGTCCTCGACATGGAGTTCGTCACCGCCCCCGTGACGGTGTTCTTCAAGCTCGTCCTCGACGGCGTCTACGTCGGCGTGGCGATCCAGCGCATCCTGGCCGACCAGGGGCCGGGCTTCTGCCTCGATGGGTTCGCGAACGCGCTGGACCAGGCCCGCCTCGCCCCGATGGCGGGCTGATCGGGGCGAGGCGCCCCCGGGCGAAGGCCGGCGCGCCGGATCGCCCCCCTTCCGATACAACCAAGACTTGATCACGCCTCCGCTTCCACGGATGTGGGCCGGGACGATCGTTAACCTATGGCGGACAGGCCATTGACCTTGCCTTGCTCGCCGGACATGGATGGTCCGACAGATGCGAATCGCTGGGCGGGCCAAGGATTCGAGCGACATCGTACCAAGCGGCGGAACAGCATGCGCGAGCCCGGATAAAGCCAACTATTCGTGCCCATCCCGCACTCTTTCCAGATTATAGATCCGCGAACGAGACGGCAGATCGATCCACCGGCGCGGTCGAGGCGATGATTTCGCTTGGGTGATATCCCCTGCCGACCGGCAGCGCCAGCGTTCGAGAACGGAAACAAGTCACTCCGGCCCATGGCGCTACCGGAGCACCGAGGAACACGGCGGCCCGGCGGGGCGGCCATCAGGACGTCGGAGGCGATGGATGTACATCTTGGTCGACACCCGGCAATCGGTGAACGCCGGGTACAAGGCCAGTTTCGACCGGGAGGGCATCTCGTCCCTCGGTCTGGCGCCGGAGGAATTCGCGAACTGGTTTCAGGCGTCCTCTCGCCTCGACCGCGAGGCGATCCAGGGTTTCCTGCTCGGCGACTTCGAGGACAGGGCCAAGTGTGCCGGCACCATCCGCCGGCTCTCGCGCGCGCCGATCATCGCGTTGAGCGACGTACGCTCCCTCGACCAGACACTGCTGCTGTTCGAGGCCGGCATCGACGACGTGCTGCCCAAGCCCGTCCATGTCCGCGAGATCCTCGCCCGCTCGGAGGCGATCTGGCGCCGGGTCAACGGCAGCCCCCCCCTGCCGCCCCGCGACGCGCCCATGCCCACGGAACGGCTCAAGGTGTTCTTCGACGGGCGCGACCCCGAGGTGGACGGCGAAGTCCTGCCCCTGCCCCGCCGCGAGCGCCACATCCTCGAATGCCTCGTGCGCAACCGGGGCAAGCGGATGACGAAGACCCAGATCTACAACGTCGTCTACGGCGTCTACAGCAACGGCGTCGAGGAGAGCGTCATCGAGGGGCACGTGAGCAAGCTGCGCAAGAAGCTCTCCGCCCGGCTCGGCTTCGACCCCATCGAGGCCAAGCGCTTCATGGGCTACACCTTCGTCGGGTAGCGCCCGCGCTCACTGGCAGAACGTCCTGGCCCCCGGCGTCCAGCCGCCGAAGCCCGACGCCACCATGTTGGCGATGACCCGGCAGACATAGGTCTTTTGGGCGGGATTGTTGTTGGGCCCTGCATGGTAGCGGGCCACCGCCAGGGTCCAGCTACCCTCGCGCGCCTTCAGCTCCTTGAGGAAGCGGGTGGCGTACTCGACGTTCTGGGCGGGGTCGATCATCCCCTCCAGGGAAGCGAACTTCGCCCTGTGATAATGATGGTTGATCTGCATGCAGCCGAGATCGACCAGCTTCACGCCGCTGCGCTGCGCCTCGCCGAGGCGCGCCACCACATCGGCGGCGTTGGCGCCGAAATACGCCTTGCCGGCGATGTTCATGGCGTAGGGCTGGAGCGAGCCGCGATTGCCGCTTTCGGTCAGCCCCACGGCGTAGAGCACGCCGAGCGGCACGCCGTGCTTCGTCGCCGCGCTCGCCATCTCGCGCTCGCAGACCTTGCTCGCCACCGGAGGGACGCCCGCATGAGCGGCCCCGGCCGCAGCGGCGATGCCGCTAAAGGTAAAGGCCGCTGCGGTCAGGGCCGGAAGACATCGTCTCATGGGTCCGCTCATGGGTCAGGTCCGTTCGTTCATCCGCGTTCGCGTCGCCCTGGCGCCTGGGTGCCTGGTCGGGATTGGCGCCGCCCTGCGCCGGCCCGCCCTGCCCACCCGGCTGGAACGGCGTCCCCGAACCGGGGCGGCCGGCATCACCCTGGGTTGGGGCACCCGTGGCGTTCGACGCTATGGTGACGGTGTCCGGCTGGTAGCCGGAATTGCGCAGCAGATCCGTGAGGAGGGCACCGTCCTGGCGCAGGAGGGCCGCCGTCTCCTCGCGGCTGGCGTGGAGGCTCATCTCGAGTTGGCCGTCGCGCAGGCGCATGCGGACGAGGACGGTGCCGAGATCCATCGGCCGCAGTTGAATGGTGAGGAGCCTCAGGGGGCCCTCGCCGCCGGCCGTCACAGGGGTGTTGGAGGTGGCCGCCGGGCGGCCGAGTTCGGAAGCCACCGCCTCTGCCACCTGGCGGGCCGGCTGGCCGTGACTCGCCGCGGACGGAAGCCCCCCGCCGGGCGCCGTGGTGAGCGGGGCGATCCCGTCGCGCGGGGCGGCTTCGGCGGCGGGCACCTCCGCGGAGATCGCCTGGGTGCCTTCGACGGGCAGAACCTGACCGGCGATGCGCTGGGCCGCCGGGGACGCGACCGTCACGGATTCCACGGTCGCCGCCAGGGGTTCGGCCCGGCGGGGCCGACCGGCGGAGTCCGGCGACGGCACGGGCACGGACCCGGCCGGCGGGGGGGCCGCCCGGATCGCCGCGACGGGCATCTCGGGCGACGCGACGGAGGCAGGCAGAACCGACGCGGCGGGCGCATCCACGACGGATGCCGCGACCGCCGCCGACTGGGCGACCGGCGCGGCCTCCGTCATCGTCAGGGCTGTCGCGAGAGTCGGGGCCGGTACGACCGAGGCCGGCATGGCGGCGCCCGCTGGGGCCACCGGTGACATCGCGACGGACTGCCCGGCCACGAGCCTCGGCCTTACCGGGGCGAAGTGGGTTTCCTGCCGGAGGATCGTCACCTGGGGGCGGGCCTCGCCGGAGGCCTGCGGCGCGAAGCCGGTTTGGCCAGGGACGTCGATGGAACCGGGTCCCGTCGGAGCAGGCTGCACGGGCCCGTTCCCGCCGGCTCCATTCCTCCCGATCGCCAGGGCGATCCCGGCGGCGACATCCGCCACACCCGCCGGAACGAGCACGTTCTCGGCCGACGCGACCGGTGCCACAACCGTCTGTCCCGGAGCCGCGTGCCCTGCCGTGGCCACGTCCGGGCCCGGAATGGCCAGGGCGGACGTCGAAGGCGTCTCACCGGGCATGGGGGCGGCCACCGGCACCGCCCGTGCGAGGAGGGTCTGGAGCGCCGCCGGGTCCAAGGGGGGCATGGGCACCTGCGCGACGGTGCCCGTGTCGACGAAGCCGAGGAGGGTGCTGGCCGAATCCGCCGGGGACGCGACCATGCCGGACGCGGTGTCGTCGCGTGTTTTCTCCTCACGGCGCGCCTCCTCGGACGGGCGGCCTTCCTTGAGTGCACCCAGAACCGCACCGAACGCCTCTGCGCCCCCCTCCGGCGACGCCGCGACGGCGTCCACACCGGTTCGGACGCCGAGGGCCTCCGGCGGACGCAGGGCCGGTTTCATCGCAGCGAACGTGTTCATCGGCCGCTCTTCCTCATCAAGTCGTCGATCTGACCGATCGCACCCTGGGCACGGGCGATGGCGGGCGTCATCGGAAGCTCGCGGGCGGAAAGCCGGGACGGCTCCGGCGCCGGCGGCGCCGCGTCCGGGACGTCCGGCATGTCGCGGATCTCCCGGGCGGTGGCCAAGGCCGCGTCCAGGAGGTCGCGGTCGGCCGGCACGAGCACGGCGCGGTCGGTCATTCGCAGGGTCTCGACGCTCTCTTCGAAGCGGCCGTCCACCACCACGAGCGCGGCCGCGCGGTAGAGGCGCGCCCGGATCGCCGCGACGGAGCCCGGCTCCGTCAGGGTCACGGTCCGCTCGGCGGCGAAGACCGCGGTGGCGTTCTTGCCCTGGTCGAGGGCGGCGCGAGCCACGAGCAGGTAGAGCTCGCGGCGTCCCTCGGGTTCGATCTCGTCCAGCATCGCCTGCAGCCGGCCGAAGCGGTCGGCATCGGTCCCGAAATCGAGGCGGGTCAGGGCGGCGGCGAAGCGCTGGCGGAAATTACCCGCATAGACCGAGTGGCGGAACCGGCGCAGGTACTGGATCGCCAGGGCCTCGAACTTCGCGAGGTCGTTGCCCTGGGCCAGGACGAAGATCTCGCGGCGCAGGGCCCCTTCCTCCACCAGGGTCCCGGGGGCGAGCAGCCGCGCCAGATCGAGGAGCCGAATCGACTGGGCGGGATCGTCGCGCACCACCAGGGCCGACTGGGTCAGGGCGAGCTGCGCCCCCAGGCCCACCGGCACGGACGCGGCGTCGATCTTTGTGAGGAGGGTACGGGCTTCCTTCTCGCGCCCCTCGAGGAAGGCGAGCGAGCCGAGCACCAGGGGCGTGACGTCGGCCGGCACCTTGGACGAGGCGAGGATGTGGCGCAGGAGCGCCGGCCCGCCGCCGCTGAGGGCGAAGGTGACGGCCGCGCGGACGTTCACCGGGTCTGCCCAAGCCTCCGGTTCGAGGCCGCGCATTCGCTCCTCGGCATGGGCCAGGAGGGCGCGCTGGCCCGTATGGGCCGGCCCCGAGCCCTGGGCGATGCGGTCCTGCAGCAGCTGCAGGGTTCGGACCATCTCGACGGGCAGGGTGTAGGGCTTGACCGGCAGGGGCTCGATGGGCGCCGCGGGCGCCGCGCCGTGCCCGCCGCCACTGCCGTGGGAATCGGCGGCCTGAGCCGCCGTGACGGTCATGCCGAGGATTAGGACGGCAAGGCTCGACCACCGCGCCGCGCTCGCCCACCGGGTCGTTCGGCGCACGGATGACCTCCCCGGGGGGAAACCGAGCGCCCCCCGGCGATCCTTCGAGACCGGTGTCACTCCGGCCGCCCGCGCAGGAGAATCTCGATGCGGCGGTTCTCGGCCGCCTTCGGGTCGGCGGGGTTGCGCGGCTGGCGGTCGGCATAGCCCTCGATCCGCTCCAGGCGGGCATCGGCGAGGCCGCCGCGCACGAGCATGTAGGAGGCCATCTGGGCGCGGGCCGAGGACAGGCGCCAGTTGTCGTAGGTCTCGGAACGGAATGGACGTCCGTCGGTGTGACCGCGCACGATCACCTGTCCGGGCCGGTCCTTGAGGATGCGGGCCACCTGCTCGAGGGCGCGCACCACCTTGCCCTGGGGCTCGGCCGAGCCGACACCGAACATGCTGAAGCCGACATCGTCCGTGAGACTGATGAGGATGCCCTCCCCCGTGCGGCGCACTTCGGCGTGGGGCGCCGGAGCGCCGGCTTGGGACTGCACCGCCTTGGCGATCTCGGCCTTGATCGCGGCGACGGCCGCCGTCTCTGCGGCCTCTGCCGCAGCCTTCTCCGCCGCAGCCTTGGCGACCGCCTCCTTCGTCTCGCGGCCCTCCTTGGCGGGCTTGGCCTCGACAGACTTGGCCTCGACAGACTTGGACTCGACAGGCTTGGATTCGATGGGCTTCGGCGCCGCGACCTCGACGGGCTTCGGGGTCATGTTCGGAAGCGTCGGGGCGGGGGGGGCCAAGCGGACATCCCCCTCCTCGGGCAGGGCCGAGGCGAGCTGGACGGGCGCGGGCTTCGGGGCGCCCTTCGGCGGCGAGGCGGCGGCACGTGCGTCGAGGCGGCCTTCCTGCGGCAGGGGGCTGACGGTGGCGGCCGAACCCGGCTGCTCCGTCCGCGCCTTCGCCACGGGGGCGACCTGCCAGTACAGCGGATCGAACGGATCGCGCGCGGCCTCGCCTCCCCTGATGCCGGGCTCGCCGGTCTCGGAGGCCACGGCGTCGGCGCTGGCGGCTTCTGACTCGGCTTCCGCCGCGAGCTTGGCCAGCACGGCGTAGGGGTCCTGGAACAGGGCGGCCTCACGGGCGCGGCTGCCGGGGGCCGCGTCGGCGCCCTTGCCGTCGCCTTTGCCGGTCCCCTCACCCTTGCCCTCGTCCGCCTTGCCCTCCTCGGGAGTCGGCTCGCCGGGGGTGTTGGTGGGGTCGCGCACGCCCTTGCGGTCGAAGGTGACGTCGGCGAGCTTCACCGGGTTGAAGTACTGGGCGATGGCGGTCTTCGTCTCCTTCGTGGTGGATCCGATGAGCCACAGGACGAGGAACAGGGCCATCATCGCCGTCATGAAGTCGGCGAGCGCGATCTTCCAGGCGCCGCCGTGGTGACCCTCGTCGTGGTCGCCGTGACGCTTGATGATGATGATCTCGTGGTGATCGTCCGCCATCGCGTCAGGCTCCTTCGACGGCGGCGGCGAGCAGGCCGGCCCAGGCGCCGAGCTGCGTTTCGATCAGGGTCTGGTCCGACTGGATGGTGACCTCGACGGCCTCGGATGGGCTGAAGGCCACGGCGGACTCCGTCGTACCGAGCTTGCCCGCCAGCGCGTCGAGGAGGTCGGCCGGTCCGCCGATCCGCACGGGGGCATGGCGGGGGTCGCCGAGCAGCTGCGAAAGGGTCAGGGCGAGCTCGTCCACGGCCTGCCGCCGCAGGCCCGCCGTCAGCACCGGCACCAGCAGGGTTCCGACGCGGTCCGTGAGCTGGGCCCCGAGGGCCTGGATCGCGGCGGAGAATCCGGCAGCGAGGCGATCGCTCTCGGCCGCGCACCACTCCCGGCGTGCGGCGGCGAGGCGGGTATCGAAATCGGCCTGGGCAAACGTCAGGGCGGCGGCGGATTCGGCCTGCGCCTGGGCGCGCCCCTCGGCCCGGCCACGGGCCTGCGCCTCCGCCAGGAGGGCAGGCCGATCCTCGGCCGGTGGCGGCACGGGCGCGGGCGGGGGCGCGGCACGCACGAGGAGGGCAAGGCCATCCGGTACGCGGGGGCTGGCGGGAGCGATTGAGAAATCGGGCAGAAGGCGGGCGATCGCGGGAGCCATCACGCAGCCTCACGCAGGAGCCAGCGCTTCAGAATCTCGGCGGCCTGGGCTTCGTCGGTCTCGATCATCTGTTCCAGCCGCTTCTGGGGCGAGCGGGCGAGCTTGTCGGCGAGATCCTCGATCATGCCGGCGACGCCTCCGGCGGGAGCAGCGAGGCTCGCCACCTCGCCGGCGACGACGCCGGTGCTCCCGAGGGCCAGGGCGGGCGCCGTGCCGTCGGCGAGGGCCGCGTTGCCGCTGGCGTTGGCCGCGGCCGTCGCGGCGGCGAGCGCCAGGACCTCCTCCTGCTGGGCGGCCGGGATCTCGAGGATGGCGCGCATGGCCGGGCGCAGGCCGAACCAGATCAGGAGGCCGGCGACGAGCAGGATGGTGCCGGCGTTGATGAGGGTGGCCGACTGGCGCATCAGCACGTCCATGATGCCCAGCGGCGGCACGGCCTCCAGGGGCTGGCCATCGTTGACGAAGCCGACGGCCGCGACCTTCACGTTGTCGCCGCGCTCCTTGTTGAAGCCGGCGGCCGAGCCGACGAGCTGCTCGATCTCGGCGACCTGGGCGTCGATCTGGGCCTTCGTGGCGTCCGGGCCGGCGAGCGAGGCCAGGCGCGCACGGTTGACGAGGACCGCGACGGAGATCTGGCGGATGGCGTAGCCGTCGCTCACCGTCTGGATCGTCTGCGAGGAGATCTCGTAGTTGGTCAGATCCTCGCGCTTCTGGGTCTCGTTGCTGGAGGAATCGTTGCCGTCCGAGCGGGTCCGGGCGTCGGGCAGGTTCTGGGCGGCCGAGGTGGTCTTGGCGGCGTTGCGGTTCTGCGCGTTCTCGGTCTCGCGCACGGCCCGGGTCGAGCGCTCGACGCGCTGGTCCGGGTTGAAGATCGTCTCGTTCTTCACGGTCTTGTCGGTGTTGAGGCGCGCGGCGACGCTCACCTCGAAATTGCCCAGCCCGAGGTAGGGGGTCAGGGTCCGGCGGATGTTGTCCTGCACCTCCTGACCGACGCTCTTCTCCAGGGTCGCCATCTTGCCCGTCGGCTGGGCGGTGGTGTCGTCGCCCGACAGGAGCAGCGCCCCGCCGGAGCCGATCACGGTGACGCGGTCGGGCTTCATGCCCGGCACGGCGGACGCGACGAGGTGGCGGATGGACTGGGCGCCGCTGACGTCGTCGGCGGGCTCGGTCCGCACCACGACGGAGGCCGAGGGCGGCTGCTGGTCCCGGCGGAACGAGCCGCGGTCGGGCAGGACGATGTGGACGCGGGCGGCCTTCACGCCCTTCATGCCCTGGATGGTGCGGGCGATCTCGCCCTCCAGCGCCCGCACGCGGGTCACCTCCTGCATGAACGAGGTCATGCCGAGGGAACCGAGATCGTTGAACAGCTCGTAGCCGGACTTCGCACTCTGCGGCAGGCCCTTCTCGGCGAGCAGCATGCGGGCCGTGGCGGTGTTGCCGTAGGAAACGAGGACGGCGGCGCCGTCCGCGCTGACATCGAACGGGATGTTGGCGTCCTTCAGGACGGAGCCGATGCGCCCGACATCCTCGCGGCTCAAGCCCGTGTAGAGGGTCTCCTGGGCCGGGCGGCTGAGATAGTACGCCCCGAGTCCGACCGCGAGGAAGACCACCACGCCGATGAGGGAGAGAGCGGCGATCCGCCGGCCTCCGAGCGCAAGGATGTTGTTCCAGAGCCTTTCGGCGTGTTGGAGACCGGACATTCGGTGGGCTGCTCCGCTTCAGACCCGCGATCTGATGGAGCCCTTTTCACGATGCTGCCTTGCGCGGAGATTGCGCCGCACACCGGCGGGCGAGCCCCTTCGCAGGGCGCCTCAGAAGAACGATCGCACCAGCCCGCTCACCAGCATGTTCCAGCCGTCGATGAGGATGAAGAACAACACCTTGAACGGCAGGGAGATCACGGTCGGCGGCAGCATCATCATGCCCATGGACATCACCACCGTGGACACGATCATGTCGATGACGAGGAACGGCAGGGCGATGAGGAACCCGATCTCGAAGCCGCGCCGCAACTCCGAGATCATGAAGGCCGGGATCAGGATGCGTAGGTCGACGGTCTCGCCGCCCTCGGCCTTGGGGATGGTGCGGCTCGCCAGATCCGTGAAGGTCTGGAGGTCCTTGGGGCGGACATGCGCCACCATGAACTCGCGGAACGGCTCGACGATCTTGGGGATCGCCTCGAGTTCGGTGATCCTGTTTTCGGTGAGCGGGCGAAGGCCCTCGTTCCAGGCCCGGTCGAAGGTCGGCGACATGACGTAGAACGTCATGAACAGGGACAGCGACACGAGGAAGATGTTGGCCGGCGTGCTCTGGAGGCCGAGGCCGGACCGCAGGAACGAGAACGCGATGGCGAATCGGGTGAAGCTCGTCACCATCACGAGGAGGCCCGGCGCCAGGGACAGCACCGTGAGGAGCGCCACGAGCTGCAGGATGCGCCCGCTCGCAGCCCCGTTGCCGGCCGGCAGCAGGGCATCGAGGGCCGGCAGGCCCGTGGCCGACTGCGCCCCGGCGGCGCCCGTGAGGGCGAGGGTGGCGGCGAGGGCGAGGGTCAGGATGGTGAGGGGTTTCACGAACGCTCCCGTCCTACCGGTCGAAGGCGCGACGGCTCTCGACGCGGGCGCGGGCCCCTTCTCCTCCCGGAAGAAGTGATCCGTGCGGTTCGGGCCGCTCTCGGTTGCGCGACGCGACATCACTGCACCACCAGCATCTCGACGATGAGTTCGCGCACCTGTCCCTTGGTGCGCAGGGCGACGCGCTCGTTGAGATCCTCGCGCAGGTGCTGGAGGCCGCTGGCTCCCTCGATCTGGCGCATGGAGACCGTGCGCAGGTAGGCGACGATGTCGGCCTTGATCTCGGCGAGCGCCACGTCGGGGTTGGGCAGCGCGCCGGTCTTGAACACCACGGAGGATTCGAGGCGCACCCAGGAATCGGCCGAATCGGCGAGGTTGGTCACCACGGAGCCGACGGGGCGCAGGGACAGATCGCCCGTGTACTTGAGCACCTTGACGGCTTTGCTCTCCGCCTCCTTGGTCTTCACGTCCACGGCCTTCTCGACCTTGGAGAGGAGGTACATCCCCAAGCCCCCGCCGGTGCCGATGGCGACGAGGCTCACCAGCGCCAGGGCGGCGATCCAGCCCTTGCCGCCGCCCTTCTTCGTTTCGTCCTTGGCCGCCATCGTGTGGGTTCCCGAAAGGGTGTGCGCTGTCAGAGCGTGATGCGGTCACAGGACATCAGAACGGGGCCAGGGTCTCGAAGATTTGCTGGCCGACGCTGGGCCCCTGCACGTCGGTGATGCGCCCGCGCCCGCCATACGAGATGCGCGCCTCGGCGATTTTGTCGTAGTCGATGGTGTTCTTGCGCGAGATGTCGCGCGGGCGGACGATGCCGGCGACGTTGAGCACGCGGACCTCGTTGTTGACCCGCACCTCCTGCGAGCCGGAGATCACCATGTTGCCGTTGGGCATCTGCTCGGTGACGATGGCGGCCACCGACAGGCGCAGCACCTCGGAGCGATCGATGTTGCCCGCCCCCTTGGTCTCCGTGCCCGAGCGGATGCCGGTGTCCGCCGTCGCCGTGTCTTTCAGGGCCGAGACGCCGTAGCCGAAATCGAAGCCGAGGCTCGACTTCTGGCTGCGGGAGCGGTCGCTCGAATTGCCGAACTGCGCCTTGTCGTCGATGAGGATCGACACCGTGATCACGTCGCCGATGTTGCGCGCGCGCGGGTCCTGGAACAGGTCCACGCTCGAGGGCGACCAGGTCGAGTGATAGGTGCGGCGCGAGAGGGAGCCGAAGGTGGTGGGCAGGGCCTCGCGCGGCGGAGACAGGCCCGTGCCGATGGGGGTGAGGAGCGGGGGCTGACCGAGTTGGTCCACGGGCGTGTTGCAGGCGCTTAGCCCTGGGGCGAGGACCGCCAGGACGAAGCCGACGCGCAGACGGGTGGCGGACATCAGGATTTCTCGCTTTCACGGGCCTTCTTGCTCGCATCGGTCATCATCCGGGCGAGTTGGGCGGCGCGGGCCGCCTCCATCTCGCTCAGGATGGCGCTCGCCGTGCGGGCGTTGAGCTTGGTCAGGATCGCCGCCGCGCCCTCGTCGGGCATGTTGGCGAGTTGGAGGGCGGCGGCGTCGGGGCGCATCTTCTGGTAGATCGCCACCACGCCGGTGTCGGCCTTGGCGAGGAACTCGTTGCGGCGGGCGAGCCAGGTCTCGTACTCGGCGCGCTTCTCCTCCAGGCGGCGGATGCGCTCGTCGACCTGCTTTTCCAGGATCGCGAGCTGTTCCTTCTGCCAGGCGAAGCGGGCATCGGCGGCGGCATCGGCGATGCTGGCGCAATAGGCGGATGGCTTGGGCGCAGGCTTGGCGGCTTCCGGCACGGCCTCCACCGGCCTGACCTCGGCGACCTGCACGACCTCGGGAGACTTAGCGGCTTCGGAAGACTTGGCGGCTTCCGCGACGGCCTTGGTCTCGGGCGTCGCCTCGACGGGCTTGGTCTCGGCAAGCCGGGGCCGGGGCGCGGTGGCCTTCGGGAACGGACCGGGATTGAGACCCGACACGGCCGGCTTGCCACCTTCCGACTTGCCGTTCTCGACCTTGCCCCCTTGAGCGCGGACCGGACCGAGCCCGAGGAAAACCACGGTCAGGAGCCCCAGGACCACGAGACCCACGACCGCCACCATCCGCGCGACCATGAGGACGAGCGAGCGCGACGGGACGGGCGGCGCGCGGTTCGGAACGACCATGCGGGCCGGCTCGCCCGGGATACGCTGTCCCTTCGACCGACTCATTGGACGACGAGCTCCGCTTGCAGGGCTCCGGAGGTCTTCACCGCCTGGAGGATCGAGATGATGTCGCTGGGCTTGAGGCCGACGTTGTTGAGGCCGCGCACCAAGGTCTGGAGATCGGACCCGCCGATGATCGCCATGCGGCCGGACTGCTCGTTGACGGCGACCTCCGTGCGGGGGACCACCGCCGTGACGCCGTTGGAGAACGGCGCCGGCTGGGCCACCTCCGGCGTCTCGGTGACGCGTACCGTCAGGTTGCCGTGGGTGACGGCCACCGTGGAGATCTGGACGTTGCGCCCGATCACCACCGTGCCGGTGCGCTGGTCCACCACCACGCGGGCGGGCGCGTCGGGCTGGACGGTGACGTCGCCGATCTCGGCGACGAACCGGGTCTGGGTCACCTGTGGCGGGCGGATGAGGGCGATGGCGCGCTGGTCGCGGGCGGTGGCGACCCGCCGGCGGAAGCGCTGGAGGGCGTAGGCGTTGATGGCGTCGGCCACCAGGGTGGCGGTCTTGAAATCGGGGTTCTTCAGCTCGAACACGAGTTCGGGCAGGTCGCGGAAGGTGCCCGGCACCTCGCGTTCGATCATGGCGCCGTTGGGGATGCGACCGGCCGTGGGCACGCCCTGCGTGATGGTTTCGGCCGCGCCCCCGACGGCGAAGCCCGAGACGGCGAGCGGCCCCTGCGCCGCCGCGTAGGTAAGGCCGTCGCCCCCCATGAGGGGTGTCATCAGCAGGGTGCCGCCCTTGAGCGAGGTGGCGTCGCCGAGCGACGTCACGGTCACGTCGATGCGCGAGCCGGTGCCGGTGTAGGGCGGCAGGTCGGCCGTCACCATCACGGCGGCGACGTTGCGGGTGCGCAGGCGTGCGTCGCGGACGTTGATGCCCATGCGATCGAGCATGGATTGCAGGGATTGCTCGGTGAACTGCGCGTTGCGCAGGGTATCGCCCGTGCCCTGCAGGCCGGTGACGAGGCCGTAGCCGACCAGCTGGTTGTCGCGCACGCCCTTGAGATTGGCGATGTCCTTGATGCGCGTGCCCATGGCCTGCGCGGGCAGCGCGGCCAGGACCAGCGCCAGGACGAGGAACCAGGCGCGCATCACTGGCCGGCGCCGGTACGGATGCGTCCGTCGGCCATCACCGTGCCGAGCACGATGCGCCCGGTATCGACGTTGCGCACCCGTATGGTCTCGCCGAGGCCCCCGTTCTGGAGGGGCGAACCGACGGCGGTGATGAGCAGGCCCTGCTCCTCGAACACGATCTGCGTCGCGACGTTGCGGCTGACGAGACGGGGATCCTCGACGGCGTTGACGGGCACGGGGTCGCCCGCGAGGAGCATCCGCCGCGCCGTGCGCCCGGCGATGGCCATGGGCGCGTCGATGACGGCGGTGCGCGCCTTGAAGCTTTCCGGGTAGGCCTGGAGGCGCAGCATGCCCGGCTTGATGACGTCGCCGGCATAGATCGTCACGGTGGGGACCGGCAGCAGCAGTTCCGTGGCCCGGGATGGGGCGGCGCAGGCCAGCGCCAGGGCCGTGAGGCCGCCGGCGAATCCGCCTCCGAGGGTCGTGTGGGCCATGATGGTCGTGCCTCGATGTGTGGGGCGGGGCAGCGCGCAGGGCGCGCCCGGTCCGCCGTCGCCGGCAGGGGTCGGGGTCGTCGGCATCGGCGAAGAATCGGGACGGGCGGCGCCCGCTTTCGTCAGCGGATGCCCTTCGAGACGGTGCCGGCCATTTCGTCGGCCGCCTGGATCACCTTGGAGTTCATCTCGAACGCGCGCTGGGCGGTGATCATGTTGGTGATCTCCTTGACCGGATCGACGTTGGAACTCTCGAGATACCCCTGCTGGATCTTGCCGAAGCTGAGATCGCCGGCGACGCCCGTAACGGCCGCGCCCGAGGCGGCGGTCTCGCGGTAGAGGCCGTTGCCGAGGGGTTCGAGGCCGGATTCGTTGGCGAAGTTGGCGAGCGAGATCTGGCCGATGTTCTGCGCCTGGACCTGTCCGTCGATCTTGGCGAAGACCTGACCGGACCCGTTGATCACCACGTCCACGGCGTTGGCGGGGATCGTGATGGCGGGCTCGACGGTGTAGCCCTCCAGGGTCACGAGCTGACCGGTGTTGTTGCGGTTGAACGAGCCGGCACGGGTGTAGTTGATCTCGCCGTTGGGATTGGTGATCTGGAAGTAGCCGCGCCCGTTGATGGCCATGTCGAGCTGGTTTGCCGTGTTGGCGAGCGGCCCCTGCCGGTGCAAATTGCGGATGGCGGCCGTGCGCACGCCGAGGCCCAGCATCGCGCCCTCGGGCACCGGCTCCTGGCCGGCCTGGTTCGGAACGCCCTGCTGGCGCTCGGCCTGGTACAGCAGGTCGGTGAATTCGGCCCGCGCGCCCTTGAACCCGGTGGTGTTCAGGTTGGCGATATTGTTGGCGATGACCTCGAGGTTCATCTGCTGGGCGTTCATGCCCGTCGCGGCGATGGCGAGTGCTCTCATGGTTTTGGGATTCCTTCGAGCATCAGCCCGAACAAGGGGAACCGGTTTCGATCGACGGGAGCCGCGCCGAACTCAGATCGCCATGCGGCTGAGTTCGAGATAGGCGGCGACGACCTTGTCGCGCACGGCGATGGCGGTCTGCAGGCTCTGCTCGGCGGACATCACCGCCTCCACGACCTGCTGCGTCGACGCCTTGCCCTGGATCCCCGAGATGGCCGTGGCCTCCCCGGTACGCAGGGAGGTGCGCACCCCGGCGGCGAGCTGAGCCATGACGTCGCCGAAATCGGCGCCCGGCAGGGCGCCGCCCGTGGACGCCGTCGGCATCGTCGCGAAGCTCGCCGGCCGTAGGGGTGCGGCGGCACTGGGGCCGGAAAGGCCGGCGGCCCTGTCGAAGGCCGAAAGCGAGGCGAGGGCTTCGATCATCGGCGCGGTCTCACGTTCTCAGGAGGTCGATGATGCTGGAGACCATGGCGCGAGCCTGTTTGATCACCTGCACGTTGGCTTCGTAGGATCGGTTGGCTTCGCGGATGTCGGCCATCTCGATCAGGGCGTTGACGTTGGGCAGCTTGACGTTGCCCTCGGCATCCGCGGCCGGGCTGCCCGGATCGCGCTCGATGCGGAACGGGGCATTGTCAGTGCCGATGCTGCGCAGCTTGACGCTGGCGCCGCCGGCGGCCCGGTCCATGGCGGCGCTGAAGCTCACGGTCTTGCGGGAATAGGGGTCGGCGCCGGGGGAATCGCCCACCGACTGGGCGTTGGCGACGTTCTCGGCGGCGATGCGCAGGCGCAGGGACTGCGCCTCCATACCGGCGCTGGCGAAACGGGTCGAAGCGGCGAGGGGATCGATCATCAGCCGCGCACCGCCGCCTTCAGCATCCGGTCGAACGCCTTGACGATGCCCATGTTGAGCCCGTGGTCGCGGCTGACCTCGCCGGCCTTGAGCATCTCCTGCTCGAGGCTCACGGAACTGCCCGTGCTCAGGGCGTCCCAGGCATCGGCCGCGGTGACGGGCCTCGTCGGGATGCGCTCTCCTTCCGCGCCGACATGCGTGCTCGCCGTCATGGTGAGGCCGGCGGCGCCCGTACGGGCCAACACGTCGGCGAAGGGCACCACGTCGCGGGCCTTGTAGTCGGGCGTGTTCGCGTTGGCCACGTTGCTGGCGATGGTTGCCTGCCGCATGCCGAGGTAGCGGGCCTGTTGGGAGGCGAGATCGAAGAGATAGACGCCGGTCACCGAGTGCTCCGAATGCATTCAATGCTGGCTACCTAGGTAACCAATCTTGTCCCAGGCTGACGCAGGCGTGATCGTCTCCGGCACCTTGACAGGTTCGCCCGCCGCGCCTCAGTGCCACGATCCCGCGCTCGTGCCGCGCCCGCTCGCCGACTCCTCTCATCAAGCGTCCCATGCCGATCCCGTCCACGACCCGCATCTCCGGTCGATTCGCGTGAACGGTCACGACGGCCAACGTCCCCAGGCGGCCCGCCATGCCGGGGGCGCCACCGTCGGCCCCGGCGAGGACGAGCACTGGATCGCCGCGAAGAACCGCTTCTCGCGGGTGGTGTTCAGTTTTCCCGACCTCACCGGAGACGCGTGGTGCAGCCTGCGTTTCCGCCTCGGCTGGGACGAGGGGGAAGCCGCCCTGGGGGCCCTCGACTTCGCCCTCGTGGGGATCGATTGCCTGGCCCCCGACGGATCGAGCCTCGACTTCGACCACGTGCCAGGTCTCGACCGGACCCTCCTCGACCCGCACGGCACCTGGATTCCCGGTCCGGCCTACCTGCCGGCGGACGCCCAGACGCTCCGCGCCGGCATCTGCCGCCTCGCCTTCCTGTTGCCCGCCCCCGCCGCGGGCATCACCGTGACCGTCCGGTCGTGGCGCAACACCCGCCCGTTCACGGTGGCGGAGGCGACATGCGCGCAGGGCGCCCCCTCCCCCACCCCGCGCGTGCGACGCCGCCTCGCGCCGGCGCCGGACTGGATCGGCCACGCCCTGGTGCCGGGGTGCGGCCTCGTCCTGCGTGGACAGATCTTCTCCGCCAGCCCGGGGACCCATGCGGCCCTGGCGCGGGTGATCTACCGCGACGCCCACGGCGCCGCACTGGAACCGCCCTACCCGGGCACGATCTCGGTGCCCACGCTCGGGGCCCTCGTCGATCTCTCCGCGCACCAGCAGGCCCGGCGCTTCACCTTGGAACTGGCACCCGTGCCGGGGGCCGAGCGGGTCGAGGTGGGGTTCGCCACCTGGGACGCCGACAGCCCGGAGGCGGAACTGCTCGCGCCCCCCGAGATCGCCCTCGAGGATGGCCTGCGCCTGGAAAGCCTGTGCGGCGACGATGCCCTGGCGGCGCCGGATTTCCTCGCCCGCCTCGCCGAACGCCTCGGCGTGCCGGTCGCGACCATCGCCGGCTGGTGCCCGACCCCGGAGGCAGCGGCCGCGATTCCACGGGTGCTCGCCCTGGCGCGCAATCTTCGGCGTGGCGAAGGCGGCCCACGTACGGGCCTCGACCGGGTCCTGCACCTCGGCGCGCAGGCGGCTTGGACGGTGCCCGAGACCCCCGATTGGTCCGAAGACCCGTTCCGGTCGGTGGCGTGGCGGATCGAGTACCAGGGACTCGGCTGGCTCGTTCCCCTCGCCGGGACGCCCGGGGGGGCGGCCACGGCCCTGGGCCTCGCCCTGTCATGGTCTCGGGCCAACCCGTGGGGGTCTCCCACCGACGGCCTCGCCCTGCACCCCTCCGCCCTCGGGGCCCGGACCGAGACCCTCGTCCATCTCCTCGGGCGGGCTGGCAAGGCCGGCGGCACCGCTTCCCTGGTGCTGACGGGGGAGGTCACGCGCCACGGCTTCGCCCTGGCCGAGATCGTCGGGCAGAACGCCTTCGGGCGCTCGCTACACCAGATCCAGGCGGCGGCCGTGCTGCACGGCGTCGCCCGCGCGCTGCCGCGTCTGCCGCTGGCCCCCCATTGGCTCGGCCTCGCCGAAGCGGGCCTGCGCGCCGGCGTCGCGAGCCTCCTCGACGCCGAAGGGCGCTTTTCGGAGCCGTCCCTGCACCAGCGCCTCGAACTCGTCACCCTCCTGCGGGTGCTCGCCCAGAACGTGGACGACGACGGCCTCGCACCATTTCTTTCGGCCCGGGTCGCCAAGGTCCTGCCGGGTCTCGCGGGACTCCTCGATCCGGGGGGGCGCCTGCCGCCCTTCGGCGACACGCCCCCCGGCGGCGATGCGGCGGCCTGGATCGGACGCCTCATGGCGCGCCCCGGAAGCGCCCTCGTGGCCGAGCGCCGCGACCCGCGCGGTCGCCCCGCGATGAGCGCCCCGCCCCTGCTCTCCGATTCGGGCACGGACATGATCGCGGCCCGCTCCGATGCGCCGGGACGGGGCTGGTCGCACTTCGCCTGCACCTTCACGGGCCGGAGCTCCACCGGTCAGGGCCACCGCGACTGCACCTCCTTCGTCCACGCCAGCGAGGGGGTACGCTGGATCGTCGAGGCCGGGGGCTCGGGCCAGATCGAGACGGGGGCGGCACGCCACCATATCCTCTCGGCCCACGGCCACAACGTCGCCTGGCCCGACGGACGCGAACCGGGGGCCGGCACGGCTTGGCTCGCCGGGGCGATTCGCCTCGATGGTGCCCAGGCCTGCGCCATCGCCACCACCGTTCACGGGCCCGCCTACGACCACCGCCGCGTCTTCGTCCTCCTCGACGACCTGTCGGGCCTGGTCGTTCTCGACCGGTTCCAGGCCGGGGACCGGCCGGTGACCTTCGAGGGGATCGTCCATTTCGGCCCCGACATCGTCGCGGCCCTGGCCGGTCCGCGCCGGGCGATGGCGCAGGCCGGCCGCGCGCGACTCTCCGTCGTGCCCGTGGCGCTGACGGGGCGGGCGGCCGGCCTGTCCCTCGCCATCGGCTGCAACGAGCACCCGGGCGCCCTGCGCGGCTTCGTCTCGGGCGGCGGCGGGCCGCTCCAGCCAGTGAACGTCCTGCGCTACGCCATCGCGGGTCGCGCCGGGGCGTGCGGCGGCCTCATCCTCGCTGCGGACGACACAGCCGAGGCACGCCTCGGCCGCCTGGCGACCGGGGACACGGTGGCGGGCCTCCTCGGGGCGGAATGAGGCCGGTCACGCCTCGGATCGGACGGCGCAGGGCAGGCCCGCGCGACATGGCGCGGTCGAGCCGTTGCATATCGGCGCCATAACCATCATCACACGATCCAGATTTTCGGGCCGTTCGGATCGCCATCGAGACGATGACGCGAACCGAAGAGTCGGCAGTTCGGCGCCGCCCGTGATCGTCCAGCACAAGAGAAACACACGTATGAAGACGCGCGCAGCGGTGGCGTGGGAGGCCAAGAAGCCCCTCACCATCGAGACGATCGATATCGAAGGACCCAAGGCCGGCGAGGTTCTCGTCGAACTCATGGCCACGGGCATCTGCCACACCGACGCCTACACCCTGTCGGGCCTCGATTCCGAGGGCAAGTTCCCGGCGATCCTCGGCCACGAGGGCGCGGGCATCGTCCGCGAGGTCGGCGCCGGGGTGACCGACCTGAAGGTCGGCGACCACGTGATCCCGCTCTACACCCCGGAATGCCGCAGCTGTAAGTCCTGCCTGTCGCAGCGGACCAACCTCTGCACGGCGATCCGCTCCACGCAGGGCCAGGGCGTGATGCCGGACGGCACCTCCCGGTTCTCGTGCGTGTCCACGGGCGGCAGCCCGGGCGGCTCGAACGCCGTGTTCCACTACATGGGCTGTTCGACCTTCTCCAACTTCACGGTCCTGCCGGCCATCGCGCTGGCGAAGATCCGCGAAGACGCCCCCTTCGACAAGATTTGCTACATCGGCTGCGGCGTCACCACGGGCATCGGCGCGGTGATCTACACCGCCAAGGTCTGGCCCGGCGCCAACGTGGTGGTGTTTGGCCTCGGCGGCATCGGCCTCAACGTGCTCCAGGCCGCCCGGATGGTCGGTGCCGACAAGATCATCGGCGTCGACATCAATCCGGACAAGCAGGAGATGGCCCGCAAGTTCGGCATGACCCACTTCATCAACCCTAGGGAAGTCGGCAACGATCACGTCGTCGCGGCGATCCTCGACGCGACGGGGGGCGGCGCCGACTTCTCGTTCGACTGCACCGGCAACGTCAACGTCATGCGCCAGGCCCTCGAGTGCTGCCATCGCGGCTGGGGCGAGTCCATCGTCATCGGGGTGGCCGAGGCCGGCAAGGAGATCGCGACCCGTCCGTTCCAGCTCGTCACCGGCCGCGTCTGGAAGGGCTCGGCCTTCGGCGGCGCACGCGGCCGGACCGACGTGCCGAAGATCGTCGACTGGTACATGGAGGGCAAGATCAACATCGACGATCTGATCACCCACACCATGCCGCTCGAAGACATCAACCACGGCTTCGACCTCATGCACGAGGGCAAGTCGATCCGGTCGGTGGTGGTTTACTAGAACCGATCCGCGCGCTTCCTCCCCTCCCCCTCTGCGGGGAGGGGGGCCTGCGCCGACCATCACCTCGAAACAGGCTCCGAATCCCGGGAGAATACAGAATGGAAACCATCTCGAAGGCCCGTGCCCATGGCGGCACGCAAGGCGTCTACAAGCACGACGCGACGACCACCGGCTGTCCGATGACCTTCGCGGTGTTCGTGCCGCCCCAGGCCGAGAACGGTCCGGTGCCGGTGCTCTGGTACCTGTCGGGCCTCACCTGCACCCACGCCAACGTCATGGACAAGGGCGAGTACCGCAAGGCCGCGGCCGAGCACGGCGTGATCATCGTCGCGCCCGACACCAGCCCGCGCGGCGCCGGCATCCCCGACGAGGAGGGGAACTGGCAGTTCGGCTCGGGTGCGGGCTTCTACGTCGACGCCACCCAGGCGCCCTATTCCACGAACTACCGGATGTGGAGCTACGTCACCGAGGAGCTGCCCGCGCTCATCGCCAAGGAATTTCCCGCCGACATGACCCGCCAGGGCATCTTCGGCCATTCCATGGGCGGCCACGGCGCGCTCACCATCGCGCTGACCTACCCCGACCGCTTCAAGTCCTGCTCGGCCTTCGCCCCCATCGCCCAGCCCTCGACCGCCGGCTGGTCGAAGCCCGCCCTCGAGAAGTATCTCGGAACGGACGCGTCCGCGTGGCGCGCCCATGACGCCACCGCGCTCATCGAAGACGGCCACCGCTTCTCCGAGTTCCTGGTGGACCAGGGCACTGCCGACAGCTTCCTGCAGGACGGCCTGCGGCCCTGGCTGCTGGAGGAAGCCTGCAAGAAAGCGGGGATCCCTCTCACCCTCAACATGCGCGAGGGCTACGATCACTCGTACTTCTTCATCTCCAGCTTCATGGACAGCCACATCGCCTGGGCCGCCGCCCGTCTGAAGTAATCTTTCGGTCTCTTCGGCATCCGATGCCGGAGAGACCTTCGCCTCAGGAACGGACTTCGCGCTTGGCGACGAAGTTGAATTCCTCGACGAGGACGTCTTTCACCACATCCGCGCCGAGGCGCACGTTGACCGCTTTGCGGACCTCCGCGAGACGCTGGGTCACGTTGTAACGCGACAGTCGCTTGAAATCGATCTGCTGGTCGGCATATATCTGCCGGAAGGTCTCGTCGACGACGAAGGCGTTGGGTGGCACCGGGAGCGTGTGCATCAGCCGCGCGTCAGCGGTAAAGACTAGAACGGCGACGATGTAACCCTGAACTTTTCCATCGGCCACCATGGGAATATTGATGGCAGGCAGCTTCTGGTACTGCAGGCCCTCCAGGTACGGCTCCTCCTTCTTGGAGAACAGCCCGCTGCCCCAGGTCACCGCCGCGTAGCAGGACAGGACGGTGACGGCGCAGATCCACAGGCCGGTCAGGAGGGTCTTCATGCGCTCACGCCTGGTGCCGGTGCGGGATCAACGGCGCGGATGGCCAGAATAGGTGCCATCGGATTCCGAATCCCGGATCGCCTGGGTGACGATCTCCGAGATCTCCTCGACGGCGCGCAGGTGCTGACCGACGACGCCCTGGTTGCGGTTCAGGGCCAGGCTCAGGCGGGCGAGCTGATCGGCGATGTCGGGCGGGACCCGCTCCGGGTCGAGGCCCCGGGTCAGGCGGGTGAGTTCGAGGAGGCTCTGGCTCTTGCGCAGGTTCACCGCCTCCTGATCGAACGGGCGATGCGACAGGAGCGCCTCCGTCTCGGCCGCGACGGTGGCCTCGAGCCGCTTCAGGGACGCGATCAGCATGGTGAATCCTTTCACGCGCCGGACGACGTGGCGACCGAACCGGCGGCGGGGGTGGTCCTGTCCGGGCTGCTCTTGTCCGGGGGTCGTGCGGCCTCCAGCATCTTGGCGATGCCGAGCCCGCCGGCCTTGGCGACCTGGGTGCCGATCTGATCGGCGAGCATCGACTTCCAGATGCCGCCTGCATTGCCCTTGCCGAACACCGACGCGGCCTTCGACGGCATCATCGTCTCGACGAACTGGCGCAGGACGAAGGCCTCGAACTGCTTGTAGGGATCACCGATCTTGCCCGCCCCCGAGACCACGTTGTCGGTCTGGAGTGCCGTGAGGGTCGAGCGGGCATCGAGGGGCATGTGCACGGAGGCACCGGCCATGCGGTAGGCGTCCCCGAAGGCGGCCGGATCGGCGGCGCCGGGCGCTCCGAGCTTGGCCGTGGCCTCCTGGTAGCGGGCCGGATCGGCGGCCCGGGCCACGTCGAGGACGATGTCGGTGGGAGGGGAAATGCTCATGGGTGCCGCGACGTTTCGAAGGGAATGGCCCGTCTGCGACAGGGGATAGGCCCCGTGGCTTTCGGCAGGCTTGCGTCACGGATGCTCCGAGGCGCCGCCACGGGCGGCCAGCAGGTCGAGCTGTTCCAGCATGTCGGCCCGCTCACGCTCGCGGGCGCGTGTCTCGGCGAGGACCTCGACCTGGCGCGCGACGCGCTTCTCGGAAAGGCCCCGCTCGCGCACGAGCCCCGCCTGATGCGCGGCGGTGGCGTCGAGCTGCGTCGCTTCCCCCGCGAGGCCCCGGAGGCGACGCGCGGCGGCATCGAGGAACAGACCGTGCATGGTCTCACCCGCGAGCGTCGCGAGCATCGCCGCGCGGTCGGCCTCGACGCGCGCCGCGTCGCGCCGGGTGGCGGCGAGGTCGCGCTCGGCGATGCCCCGCATCTGCTCCTGCACGGTGAGCAGGCGGCGCGCGCGCTCCAGACGCCGGCGGGTGGTCACGGCCATGTCAGCCCCGTCGCAGGTAATCGACGTAGCCCATGAGGAACTGCGTCATGAATTCGTTCGAAAGGTAGTAGAGCAGCAGCAAGCCTCCGAACATGATGAACGGCGTGGCGATGAAGAACACCGGAATCTGCGGCACGAGCTTGTTGGTGAAGCCCGCCGCCAGGTTCACCGCCACGGCGTAGACGATGAACGGCGCGGTGATGCGCAGGCCCAGCACGAAGGCGATGCCGACCTGATCGACGATCCGCACCAAAGCGGCCTGGGTGCCGATGCCCTCGCCCGGCGGGAGGCGGCCGTAGGAATCGACCAGCCCGCGAAACAGCTCCCAATGCAGATCGGCGGCGAACAGGAGGGCCGTGGCCGCCATCATGATCAGGGCTTCGACCGCCGGCACCGGATCGGTCCCCTCGGCGACGGCCCCGGGCATGCCGCCGAAGCCCACCATGGTGGAGGCGGCGTTCATCACCGTCTCCAGCACCGTGAAGAAGATCCGCCCCAGAAATCCGATGACGAGGCCGGTCATGGTCTCGCTGGCGATCCAGGCCAGGGTGGTGGCCGGATCCTGTGCCCCGAGCCGGCCCTGGAACAGGGGCAGGAGCAGGGGTGTCATGGCGAGTGACGCCGTCAGGGCGATGAGGAGGCGGACCTGTCCCGGCACCCGGGGACTCGCGAACCCCGGCACCACGAGGAGGCAGCCGCCGACCCGGCAGAAGATGAGGAAGGTGGCCAGAACGCCCTCGGGTGCCGCGGCGATCATGGGCAACCGCCTTACGAAATGGTCCCGAGGGACCGGATCTCGACGCCCCGGGCGATCTCGAGGTGGGAGAGCACGGCGAGTGTCGGGTAGAGCCGCTCGATGATCATCCGCACGTAGGGGCGGGCATCCGGCGCGGTGACGAGGGCGAAGCTGCGGGTCTCGCGCATGTGCTTGCGGATCGCCTCCGAGGCTTCGGTGCCGAACTGCTCGACGAGGCGCGGATCGATGTCGAACTCGATGACCTCGCCCTTGGCGTCCCGTTTCAGGCTCTGATGGAACGAGAGGTCCCAGGCACTTCCCAGGCGCAGGACCGCGAGGGTCCCGTTCTCCGCGAGATCGCCGCAGATCTGCTGGGCGATCCGCATGCGGACGTGCTCGGCGATCTGCTCGGCCCGGCGGGCGTGCGGCGTGATCTCGGCCACCGCCTCCAGGATGAGGTGGAGGTTGCGGATCGAGACCCGCTCGGAGAGCAGCAGCTTCAGCACCGCCTGGAGGCCCGAATACGAAATCTGCGACGGGCAGATCTCATCGAGCAGGCGCTTGTACTCGGGATCGAGACGGTCGAGGAGCCCGCGCATGTCCTTGTAGGAGAGGAGCTGGGGCAGGTTGTTGCGGATGACCTCGGAGAGGTGGGTGAGGAGCACCGAAGCGCCGTCGATGGGCTCGAAGCCGCCGCGCCGCACCTCCGCCCCGTAGGAATCCAGCACCCAGCGCGCCTTCATGCCGAAGGCCGGTTCGCGGACCTCGTCGCTCGGCACGTCCGGCACGGGACCGTCGCCGACCACGACGAGGAGTTGGCCGGGCCGGATCTCCTGGGTCGCCGCCACGGTGCCGTGGATGAGGATCTGGTAGGATTTCGGCGCCAGCGCGACGCTGTCCGTGAGCTTGATCTCGGGAACGACGAAGCCGTACTGGCGCGCGAACTTGCGGCGCATCTTGGCGACACGGTGCGAGAGTTCCGATTGCGAGGTGGCGAACTGGGCCGAGATCTGGCGCCCGAGGCAGAGTTCGATCTCGGGGGTCTTGAGCGACTCCTTGACCGACAGGGATTCGCGGGCGGCGAGCTGCTTCTGGTCCTCCACCGCGAGCGCCCGGGCATCGACCACGGCCTTCTGGGCGGCGATCTTCTTCGGGATGGCGTAGGCGGTGAACGCCATGAGGCCCGACAGCACCATGAACGGCACGAAGGGCAGGCCCGGCACCAGGGCGAACATGAACATCAGTGCGGCGGCGACCGCGAGCGCCCGCGGATAGGCGCCGAGCTGGCCCATCACCGCCTGTTCGGCGGTGCCTCGCGTGCCGCCCTTGGAGACGAGGAGGCCGGCGGCGAGCGACACGATGAGCGCCGGGATCTGCGAGACGAGGCCGTCGCCCACCGACAGCTTGGTGAACACGTCGGCCGCTTGGCCGAGCGGCATGCCGTGACGGGTGGTGCCGATGATGATGCCGCCGAAGACGTTGACCGCGATGGTGATGAGTGACGCGATGGCCTCGCCCCGCACGAACTTCGACGCGCCATCCATGGAACCGAAGAAGGCGCTCTCCTCCTCGAGTTCGCGCCGGCGCAGCTGCGCCTCCTTGTCGTCGATGAGGCCGGCGTTGAGATCGGCGTCGATGGCCATCTGCTTGCCGGGGATGGCGTCGAGGGTGAAGCGCGCGCCGACTTCCGCGATGCGGGTGGCGCCCTTGGTGATGACGAGGAAGTTCACCGTAATGAGGATGAGGAACACCACGATGCCGATGACGAAGTCGCCGCTCATGACGAACTGCGAGAAGCCCTGGATGACGTGACCGGCGGCCGAGACCCCGTGCTGGCCGTTGGCCAGGATCAACCGGGTGGTGGCGATGCCGAGCGCCAGCCGCAGCAGGGTCGCGATGAGCAGGACCGTGGGAAAGGCCGAGAATTCGAGCGGCTTCTTGATCCAGAGCGCCACCATCAGGATCAGCACCGACAGGGCGATGGAGAAGGCCAGCCCGATGTCGAGGAGGATCGCCGGCACCGGCAGGAACAGGATCGCCAGGATCGCGACGATGCCCGCCGCGAACCCGATATCCCGCTGGGACCTGCGCTCCAGGACGATCGCGTCGCTTGCCGCCATGGCGGATGCCTAACCCCGTGAATGAACGGGGCCTTGTCGCGGTTCAAGCTTGCGTGGGGATGGAGATCGGGGCCGTCATGGCGACGGCGGCGGCGGCCATGATAGAAAGCGCTCTCGCCCGGGGGTCGGGCGCCCGGGAGCCAAGTCCATGAAGGTCGTCGCGGATCTGTGCATCGTCCCCATGGGGGTCGGCCCGTCGGTCTCGCCTTACGTACGGGAAATCAAGGCCCTCATCGACGCCAGCCCGCTCACCGCCGAGATGCATGCCAACGGCACCAACATCGAGGGCGAACTCGGCGAGATCTGCGCGCTGGCCGAAGCCTGCGAGGCACGCCTCGCCGAACTCGGCGTGGAACGGGTGTTCTTCACGATGACGTTCTCGTCGCGCCGGGACAAGGTGCAGTCCATGGCCGACAAGCTGAACGCGGTCTCCTGAGGCCTTTCGGAGCGCCCCTCAGAACCCCGTGACGATCCGCCCGTAGGTGGCCTCGGCGAAGGTCGAGATCTGGCCGCCGATGAACGACGAGGTGATGAGCAGCACGAGGAGGATCACCACGATCTTGGGCACGAAGGTGAGGGTCACCTCCTGAATCTGGGTCAGCGCCTGCAGCAGCGCGATGGCGATGCCGATGAACATCGCCGCGCCGATGGCGGGGCCGGCGCCGACGATCACCGTCCAGATCGCGGCGCGCACGAGTTCGAGGGCATCGACCTCGTTCATCCGGTGACCTTTCCCGACATGCGGCCAGCGCCGTGCGCTCCGCCCCGTCCTACACGGTTTGTGCGCGCGGAGTGAGCGAACCTCACTGCGACAGCGAAATGCCCTCGGCCAGGAGCACGTCCTTGCCGTTGGTGAGGCGGGCGAGCGCCCCCTCGCTCGTGATCTTCACGGATTGGACCTCGCCGGTGATTTTGCCGTCGGCGGACGTGATGGTGCGGCCGATGATCTGATCGGCCTGCGACAGGAAGCTCGAGGACAGGAGGGAATCGAGCTTGGAATTCGTCTTCGTCGCCTGCTCGACCTGCGAGAACGTGGCGAGTTCGCCGACATAGGCGGTGGAATCCATCGGCTTCGTCGGGTCCTGGTTCTTCAGCTGCGCCATGAGCAGGGTGAGGAACGTGTCCGAGTTCATCGAGGCGGCGACGCCGCTCGCGGATTTCGCGGCGGTGGCGGCCGTGGCGGTCTGCGTGGAGGTGGTGCTGGTGCTGCTTCCGACGGCCATGACGATCGGGTCTCCGGGGTGAGGGCCTTCAGGCCGTGCGGGTGAGAGAGGGCGCGCGGCGCGGGCCGTGGGCGGGAGGGACGGGCAGCTCAGGCGCCGCGACGCCGGACGCTTCGGCGAGCAGGGCCGCTTCCGCCCGGTAAAGGCCCCTGATCAGCTTGAGGGCCTCGATGAGCCGGTCGGCCTCGACGCAGGCGCCCGCCGCCGCGAGACCGTCGCGGATGTCCGGCTCGGTCACGGCACCGAGGATGCCGGCCTGGAGCGTCCGGTAGAGATCGCGGGCGCGCCCGGCGTTGCCGGGTTCCATCACCATGGTCTGGGCCGCGAAGTAGAGCTGGCGCAGGGGCGTGGTCGCCTCCTCCGGCTGGAGGACGTGGGTCTCCAGCAGGAAGGTCGCGTCGTTGAGGAGTTCGAGGGACACCTTCCGGTCGGCGCGCAGGACGGCGCCGTTGATGAAGACCCGCTCGCCGGCGCGCAGGGACAGGCGCATGCCGGACCTCACCGCAAGCCGTCGCGGATCGAGGTGTTGACCTCGATCAGCGCGGAGAAGCCGTGAGTGGGCGTGCTGAGGACGGCATTGGACTCGCGCATGCTCCACAGGCCGAGGGACACGAGGTCGGCGCGGAGGGCCTCCGGCAGGGCGTTTTCTGGGCTGGTGAGATCGTCGATGAGGACCGCCCAAAGCTTCTGGATGAACTCCGCCGCCGCCGTGCGGTCGGCCTCCGCCGCCGCCGGACGCTCGGCGATGCGCATGAGATCGAGGGCCCGGTCGAAGGCGGCTCGCTCGCGCTCCCGGCCGATCTCGGGAGCGTCTTCCAGAATCTCGGCATAGGAAAACTGGTACATGGGAAAGCGCCTCTTCGTGTCCGGGCCCGCCGCGCCGCTGGCGCGGATCGGGGCTGTCGTGTCCCGCGCGCCGGCCCAAGCCGCCGCGCCGGGATAAGGGTCGCCCTAGAGGTAGGAGACCAGGCTGAGCTGGCGCAGCTGCGCGGTCAGCGAATAGGAAATCTGCATCTGGGTGGTCAGCTGATCGATGCGCGTCTTGGTCTCTGCGGTGTCGACGCCTTCCATCGACAGCACTTGCTTGTCGAGGAGCGCCTTCTGCGCGTCGAGGCGGGTGTTCGCGTCGGTGATCCGCGCCTGCGAGCGGCCGAGGTTGGCCTGGATCGTCACGAGTCCCTTGCTCGCTTCACCGAGCAGGCCCGCGACGCGATCCGTGGCGACGGCCTGCACATCGGCGGGCAGCCCCGACAGGTCGAGGGCCGACGCGACGACATAGGCCATGGCGAGCCTGCGGATGGCGGGCGCGTTGGCGGTCGTCGACGTCTCCACAGTCTCGCTGAGGGAGATCCGGCTGTCGAGGGTGGTGTCGGACGCCTTCGACCAGCTCTTCCAATCGGCGCCGGTGAACAGGGTGTCGAGGGGGCCGCCATCGGCCAGAAAGGCCGCCATCCCGGCGGCACTCATGGGCGGGCTGTTCGAACGGGCGAAAAGCCCGTCGACGGCCGACTTCGCCGCCGATCCGGCCCCGTAGGCCGTCATGGGCGACGCCCCCGTGTTGGTCCCCCCGAAGATGGCCTGGCCATCGGCGGCGGTGTTCAGGACGGCGGTCAATGCCGCGAGCTGGCTCGCGGCCACGTCCTTGACCACGGCGACGCGGTCGGCGCTCGGCACGCCGATGAGGGTCTTGAGAGTCGAATCCGCCGCCGCCTGAATTTGCTGGAGCGCCGCCTGGGTCGTGCGCAGGCGCAGGGACGCACCGGCATTGCCGTCCTGCAGCGCCTGGAGTTCCGCTCTCTGCTGACGCAGGCCGAGGGCCAGACCGGTCCGGCTGCCGAGTTCGAGGCCGACATCTGCGTGGCGGCCCGTGGCGAGTTCCCGGGTGCCTTGCGCGATCTCCGTCTGCATGCGCTGGGCGCCCGCGCGCGGCGCGTTCCAGAGACTCAGGGTCGAGGTGGCGTCCATCCGCATGGCGATTATCGCACCGCATCCATCAGGGTCTTGAGAAGGTCGTTCACCAGGGTCAGCAGCTTGGCCGAGGCGGTGTAGGACCGTTCGAGTTCGAGCGCCCGGGCCGTCTCGTCGTCGGTGTTGACCCCCACCGCGTTGGAGAGGGCGTCGCTCGTGCGGGCCAGGAGCGTCGATTCGTAGTCGGCCAGGGAGGCGGCCGACTTGCGCTGGCCTTCGAGCCAGCCGGCCGAACCCGTGGCGAAGGACAGCAGGCTGTCGCTGGTGCGCAGGCCGGCGGCGGAATCGAAGGTCCGTTCGGCGCCGAGCGAGGAGACGAGGGTCCGCAGGCGATCGGCATAAGCGGCGGCGCCGGCGCTGACGCGGTAGTCGGCGCCGTTCATCCCGCCGTCGCGCAGGGTATCGAGGGAGCTGCCGGCGTTGCGGGGATCGACGGCGGCGTTGATCCGAATCTTGGCGGACAGACCCGCCTGGGGGACGGGCACCGTTACCGGGACCGTCGGAGATCCGTCCGTGAACAGACCCGTCGCGGCCGGCCCCGTGCGGTCCGTGCGAGACTCGGCGAAGGCGGCGACGAGGCCGCCCGCGATGGCGTCGAGCTGGGTCTCGTAGCGCACGGCGATGTCGTCGCGCAGGGTGGCGAGGCCCACGATCCGCCCGGACCGGGCGGGCATCGGCGAAGCGGCGCCGGTCACGGGCACGCCATCGATCATGACGGCCTTGCCCGTCGTGCCGGCACCGAACGCCGCGGTCGGTTCGAAGGTCACCTTGCGGGCGCCCCGCTCGAACAGGGGGACGCCGCTGTCGGTGTAGATCGCGACATCGTTGCCCGCGCGGACGACGGTGGTGATGCCGATCTCCTCCGAGAGCTCGGTGAGGATGCGATCGCGGTCGTCGAGGGCGTCGGTGACGTCGGCGCCGATGGCGGTACCGCGCGTCACGGTCTGGTTGGCGGCCTCGTAGGAGACGAGGAGATCGTTGATCCGCGCCACGGAGGTCGCCACGGCCGTATCGGCCTGCCGGCGCACGGTCTGGACGGCGGCGGCGGCCGTGTTGAGGCTGTCGGCGAGATCGCGGGCGGCCTCGACGGCGTTGCGCGCCAGCTCGACGGAATCGGGCTTGTTGGCCGCCGCCTGCAAGGCGGCGTTGAGGGCCCCGAGGCGGGCGGCGGGCGAAGTCGTGGAATCGGTGTCGCCGATGGTCTGGCTCAGGGTCTGGAGCCCATCGAGCACGGCCTGACTGCCGGCGGTCTCGGAAGTCGCGAGCATCTTGCGGCCGAACAGGGCCGTGTCGGCGGCACGCAGGACGCTGACGGCGCTTCCGCCCCCCGCCGTGACCACCGTGGCGATCCGGCGCGCGTAGTAGGGATCGTTCGCCCCGGCGGTGTTGCGCGCGGTGACGGCGATCTGCGCGGCGGAGGCCGCGAGGGAAGTGCGGGCGCTGTTGAGCGCCAGGGAGAGGCCCATCGTGGGGTTCCTGAGGGAGCGGGCATGTCGGAGACGATCCAGGCGGGGGGGAGCCCGGTTTTTCGAGACCGGCGCGCGGCCGGCCGCCGCGACGGCGCCGGCCGACGCGTCAGCGCTTGAGGTTCATCAGGGTCTCGAGGAGTTCGTTGCCGGTCATGAACACCTTGGAGTTCGCCGTGTAGACGCTCTGCGATTCGATCATGGCCGTCAGTTCGGAGGAGACATCGACGTTGGACTGCTCCAGGGCGCTCGACTTGATGGAGCCGAGGCCGGACAGACCGGCGAATCCGATCTGGAGGTCGCCGGAGGTGCTGGTCGGCAGATAGATGTTGCCGGCGCGCGGCTCGAGGTTGTCGGGGCTCGCGACATTGGCCAGCGGCACCTTGAAGGCGAGGGCGCGGCTGCCGTCCTCGTAGAGGGCGTAGACCGACCCGTCCGAAGCGAACTCCGAGCCCGTCACCGCCGAGGGCGCCTTGCCGTCCGCGGTGCCCTTGAGGTCGTAGCTGCCGGCGAGTTGGGTGATCTTGGACATATCGAGGTTGATCGGCGTACCGTTGGCAGAAGACACCTTGGAGACCGCCGCCGTGATAGCCGCTGAGTCGGAGATCTGGCCGGTGGCATCGAAGGTCAGGGTCACGGTTGCAAGTGCTGTCTTGTTGCCGGGCACGTAGACCTGAGCTTGCCATTGGTTGACCGTGGCGGTCTTGCCGAGGACGATGTCGAGCGTGACCTTGTTACCCAGCTTGTCGTAGGTCACCATGGAGGTCTTTTTGGTGTACAGCTCATCCGACAGGGGGCCGGTCAGGGGTTCAGCGCCCGCCGGCAGATTGCCGGTGATCGTCGCGCTTTTCGAGGCCGTCGCCCTCATCCCGAGGGACGAGACGTTCACCGGTACCATGCCGGCGGTGCTGTTGAGGGCCGGGGTCGCCTCGCCCTTCTTGTCGACGGCGTAGCCCATCAGGGTGAAGCCGCCGGAATTGACGAGGTTGCCCGTCGGGCCGTCCTCGACGAAGTTGCCCGAGCGGGTCAGCGAGGGGGCGCCGTTGGTGTCCTGCACCACGAAGAAGCCGTTGCCCTGGATGGCGAGATCGGTCTTCGAGGTGGTGAAGGAAACGGGGCCCTGGGCCGAGACGGAGCGCCGGATCACCGTCTCGACGGCTCCGGAATTGTAGTCGCCGGAGCTGCCGGAATCGAGGATGAGGGACGAGAACTCCGTGCCCGTGCGCTTGTAGCCCGTGGTACCGGCGTTCTGGATGTTCTCGGCCACCGTCGAGATGCGGCTCGACTGCGCGTTCATGCCGGAGACGCCGGTGCGCAGGACGCTGATGAGACTCATGGGGTCACCTCGGTGAGACGGCGGGCCGTGCTGGACGGCACTAGAGGGAGAATGGCTTGCGCGGGGCTGGTCGGCTCGGAGGCTTCGATCCGGGCCTTCAGCTCCGCAGGGATTGAGCGAGTTCGAGGAAGGCGTCGGCGCTCGGCGCCATGCCGGGCTCCTGGCGCAGGGCCTCGTAGATGCGCGGCACGAGGAGGATGGCCTGGTCGAGTTCGGCATCCTCGCCGGCGCGGTAGCCGCCCATGAGACGCAGATCCCGCGTCTCCTCGAACCGCGCCATCATCGCCTTGAGGCGGCGCACGAGTTCGCGCTGCTCCACCGTCCACACGGTGGTGGCGAGGCGCGAGATCGAGCCGAGGAGGTCGACGGCCGGGTAGCGGCCCTGCTCGGCGATGGCCCGGTCGAGGACCACGTGACCGTCCAGGGTGCCCCGGATCGAGTCGGCGACGGGGTCGTTGTGGTCGTCGCCGTCGACCAGCACGGAGAAGATGCCCGTGATGGAGCCCGTGTCTTCGCGGCCTGGACCCGCCCGTTCCAGGAGCCGGGGCAAATCCGAAAAGACGCTCGGCGGATAGCCGCGCGCCACCGCCGGTTCTCCCGCCGCCAGGGCGACGTCGCGGGCGGCATGGGCGTAGCGGGTCACGGAGTCGACGATGAGCAGGACGGAATCGCCGCCATCGCGAAACGCCTCGGCGATGGCCGTGGCGACCTTGGGGGCCTGGCGCCGCATCATCGGACTCTCGTCGCCCGTGGAGACCACCACCACGGCCTTGTCGAGGTTGCCTGCCATCGGGCCTTCGAGGAACTCGCGCACCTCGCGGCCGCGCTCGCCCACGAGAGCCACGACGACGCTGTCGAAGCCGGCGGCCCCGGCGAGCATGGCCAGAAGCGTCGACTTGCCGACGCCCGAGCCCGCGAAGATGCCGATGCGCTGGCCGAGGCACAGGGGGGTGAACAGGTCCAGCGCCCGCACGCCGGTGCGAAGCGGCGCTTGGACCCGGCCGCGCGCCATGGCGGGAGGCGGAGCGGCGTCGATGGGCACGGCGCGCGGCCCCGGCACGAGCGGACCACGTCCGTCGATGGGGCGGCCGAGCGCGTCGATGACCCGTCCCTTCCAGCCCGCATGCGGCCGCAGGGTCGGATCGCCGAGGCGATAGGCCGGCGTTCCGATCCCGGCCTCGATGCGCGCCTCGAACGGCTTCAGGGTGACGCCGCCGGCGTCGATCCGCACCACCTCGCCGACCTGCTCGCGGCCGCCAGCCTGGAATCCCATCCGGTCGCCGAGCTTCAGGAAGGGGGCGACCCCGCCGACACGGGCGGCGGTGGCCGTGACCTCCTGGATCGGGCCCGCGACCCGCACCAGGGGCAGGGCCTCCCGCCCGGAGGCGAGGGCGGCGGCAAGGCGGTCGATGACGTCCGGGCGGACGGCCGTAGTCGTGTCTGACGGCATCACCTCAACCCTGCGGGCTCAGGGAACGGATGGAGCCCTGGAACGAGGATTCGGTCTCCGACGAGAGGTTGGCGGCGCTCTCGAAGGCGCGCTGGATGGTGATGAGCTTCGTCATCTCCAGGATCGGGTTGACGTTGGAGCCCTCGACGAAGCCCTGGACCATGCCGGTGCGGGTGAAATCCTGAACGGGCCGGGCCGGCAGGCTCGACGCCACGGCGTTCGACTCCGCCCGCCGCAGGGCGCCCTTGGGATCGAGGGTGAACAGGCCGATGGAGCCAACCTGATTGGCGCCCTGCGAGACGCTGCCGTCGCGGCCGATGGTCGGCGGCCCCTGCTGGGGATCGAGGAGGATCGGTCCGCCGCCGGCGTCGAGCACCGGCAGGCCGCTGACGTTGCGCAGGCGCCCCGTGGCGTCCATCGTCAGGCGTCCGTCGCGCGTATAGACCGGCCCGCTCGCGCCCCCCACGCTGAGCCAGGCATCGCCCTGGATCGCAACGTCGAGGGGGGAATCGGTCTTGGTCACCGGGCCGGACCTGGTCTGGATGTAGGTGTCGCCCGAGGAGGCGAAGGCGGTCGCGCCCTTGCTCGCCTCCGCGAGCAGGGCCGAGAACTTGACGTCCTCGGCGCGGTAGCCGGAGGTCGCGAGGTTGGCCACGTTGTTGGCCACCGCGTTCATGCGCTTCTCGACGGCGATCTGGCCGGAGAGCGCGACATAGAGGGCGTTCTGCATGGCTCAGCTTCCCGAGCGGATGCGCTGGAGACTCAGGAGCAGGCCCGCATCGAGGCCCGCCGACGAAGGGGTGGCGAAGAGGCTCAGGATCGGAGCGGACGTGGTGTTGTTCTGCGCATCCCAGATCGCCGTGAAGCGCTTGACGAACCTGTCCAGCTTCGCCGGGTCCTTGAAGCTCGCCAGATCGATCTTCCTCTCGATGAGCTCCACCTGGCGGGCGAGGGCCGTCTCGCTGGCGCCCGCATCGGGGAGGCCGAGAACGGTCTTGACCACCTGCGAGAGGGCCGTGTCGGCCAGCACCCCGTAGCCGGTGGTGATCTCCGGCGCCTTGCGAGCGAAGTACAGGGCGAGACGCACGCCGGTGTCGTCGCTGCCGGCATCGCTTTCGAGCTGCTGGCGCAGATAGGCCGCCACGGTCTTGTCGTTCGCGGCCGTCCGTCGGGTCGTGTTCGCGCCGTAGGTGGTGAAATCGAAGACCTTCGCGAAGGCCTTGTAGCGGTCGTCGGTCAACCGGTTGGCGAAGGCGGTCTTCGCGTCCACGCCCTCGGTCAGGACCTTGCGCATGAAGGCCTTGGCATAGACCATGTCCTCCAGGCCGTGGGCCTTCATCGCGTAGGCATAGAGGCGCTGGTTGCCGAGGAGATCGTCGATGGATTTCACCGTCTCGATGTTGGCCCGATAATAGGCCGTCTCGCGGGCCACGACACTTTCCGCGCCCTTGCGCGTGAGCGCCAAGGGAAGATCCTTCGCGATCAACTGGTAGCTGGTGAAGGTACTCAGCATGCGGGGTATCCCGATCGGGCGGCGGGTGCGCCATCCGACGCGGAGACATCGGGCGGCAAGGTGGCGAGGGGTGGGGGCATGCCGTCGTCGGTCCCCGTCGATGCGGCGCTTCTACGGGAACTTGCTTGCATCAGGCTGGATCGGTTCGGCGAGAGCGTCGCTTCGGACAACCGAAACCGGGTTTCGGGCCGACGCAAGAACAGGGATCCGAGGACATGGGCCTAAAGTGGCGTCGGCCCGATGATGGTGTCGGTCGTCACGACGACCCACCCCGCGCCCGTCGCCCGGATCGACAGGATACGTCCGGCCCCCGGCAGGACGGTGCCGGGCACGACCTGCCGGAGGCCGGACGGCCCCTCGACGACGGCGACGCCACCCGAAACCCGGCGCAGGACGTAGCCGCCGGAGGTCGCCGCTGGCTCCGTGGGCGACGACGCCGATACCCGGCGCGCCTCGGGGCGATCGGGCAGCGAACCGGTGGTGGTGGGATCGACGTCGAGGGCCGCCTCGCGCACGGGGACGACGCCCTTCTTCCAAGCGAAGGCGCCGATCGACGGCGGGAGGATCCGCTGGACCGAGTAATCCCCGGTGCTGCCGGCGATGGTGTAGGCGGCGAAGCTGCCGGAGCCGAGGGCGAGCGTGAGGCAGAGGCCGATGGCCACCCGTTCGAAGGTCGCATCCCGCGCACGGCGAAGCATCTGTGCGCCTGTCGACGGACGCTGAGGCTTCGCTCGGGTGGGGATCTGGAGGCCGGGCGTGGACGCCCGCGGGAAGGTGGATCGTGTCATGGCCATCGTGCGTGCGGGGCACTCGATAGCATCGGATGGTCCACCGATATGGTTTACAATTCGTTAATTCACGGCTCCGAATGGTTGATCGACAGGGTCCGAACCCGCTGCTAAGCCGCGAGGAATCGACGTATCGGAGGGGAACGGGTGCGGGACGCGACGGCGGATTGGCGTGAGGCCGTGGCCCGGGGCGAACGCCCGCCGCGCATGGTCACGCCGAAGCGCTACCGGGTCCATCAGCAGGCGCGTCTCGTCCTCGGCCCAGATCTGCTCCTCCCCTGTATCGTGCGCGATCTCTCCCCCGTGGGGGCGAAGGTGCGCCTGACCCGCGTCGTACGTCTGCCCGACACCTTCGATCTCGTCATCGCGGGACACGACCTGCGCACCCATCGCGTCACCCTGTGCTGGCAGCGCGGCGATTTCGCGGGTCTGGCCTTCACCGCCTCGGCCTCCGCCCAGGCGCTTCCCGCGCCCGCGACCGACCAGGGCTAACGGATACGCCGCCCCGGACATGCGAACGGCCACGCATCCGATGCGGAGCGTGGCCGTCGCTTGGAAGAAACCCGATGCGTCGGCCGCATCGGGTTTCGATCTTAGCGGAACAGGGAGAGCACGTTCTGCGACGACGAGTTGGCGATCGAGAGCGACTGGATGCCGAGCTGCTGCTGGGTCTGCAGGGCCTTCAGCTTGGTGGACTCCTCCTCGATGTTGGCGTCGACCAGCGAGCCGATCGACGAGTTGTTGATGTCCATCAGCTGCTGGGTGAATTCCTGCTGAGTCTTGAGCAGGGTCGACATCGAGCCGAGCTTCGAGGCGCCGGTCAGGAGCTGCTGGGTCGTGGCATCGACGATTTTCAGGAACGAGGTGATCTTCTTGGAGTCGACGCCCGCCGCGGTGATGTCCATCGTCGCGATCGAGACATCCGAGCCGAGCGATCCGCGATTGGTGGTCCCGGCCGACAGGCCGAGTTTGGCGAGCGCCGTGCCGCCGAGCGACAGGTCCTGCGTCAGGCCCGTCCCGATGTTGATCACGCCTGCGCTGACGCTCGATGTTCCGACGCTGGCACCCGTGATCGTGTCGATCTTGGCGAGCATGGTCGACAGAGTGTCGGTGGTGTTCAGCTGATTGCCCGAGGCACCGCTCGCCACGAAGGTGATCGTCTGGCCGTTCACGATGAGGGTGTCGGACGTGGTGATGTCGGTCAGCAGCGAGTTCGTGTTGCTCAAACCGCTCAGGGTCGTCGCGTTGTTGATGGCGGTCGTCGTCGTCAGCTTCGAATTCTGGGATGCGCCCGACGTGGTGAAGGCGTTCGAAGGCGAGCCGACCACGTAGGTCGTGTCCATGAAGCCTTCCTGATAGGTCACACCGCCGCCGTTAGGCTTCACGCCGACCGTATAGCCGGCCGAAGAGGCCATCGTCGCGGAGGACGCGATCGCCGCCAGCGCGTCCGTGTTTGCTGCCCGGCCGCCCGTGGCACCGGCAGCCTTGTTGTCGTAGAGTGCGAAGCTGGATGTATCCAGTGTGGTCTTGCTGACCGAGACTGTGTTGCCGACACGAGAATAGGCGGCGACCAGATTCTTGGATGCATTGAAGGCGGCATCGTCGGACTTGACGGTCAGCCAGTTGGAGCCATTCATCACAGTATTGTCGGAGTAATTCTTGATCGCGTCGAGCGCAACCTTGATGTCGTTCTGAAGTTTGGCCTTGTCGGCCTGCTCGGAAGTCGCGGACGTCAGCGCGTTCTTGATGGCGCTGAGCTGATCGATCACCTTGTTGAGGCCGGCGGACGCCGCATCAATGGAGTTCTTATCCAGGCTCATCGCGTCCTTGAGGGCGCTCAGCGAACCGTTATCGGACTTCAGCGTCGAGGCGATGGCCCAGTAGGCGGCGCCGTCGGCGGCCGAACTGATGCGCTGGCCGGTCGAGACACGGTTGCTGGTCGTGTCGAGCTGCGTGCTGATCGAGCGCAGGGTCTGAAGCGCGATGGTGGCCGAGCTGTTGGTGAGAATGCTGGTCATGGGATGCTGGAACCGCGATTCGAGGGGGTGTCGGAGAGGACGCTCTCAGGGACATCCGGGCTCTCACCGGGGCAGCGGAACGGCATCATGCCTTCACCCCGGCGGGGCGATCCACTGTGCTTCGCCGCTGCTCCGGAGGAGGGAGCGCGGTCTCGAACAGGTCGTGGAAGGGCGCCGTGATCGTTCGGCCCCCTGGTCCGTCGCCGCGTGCAGCACGTGTCGACACCGGGACAATTGAACGGGCTTCGTGACGTAAGCGTTAAGCGCCCCGATCCGCCGGGGGCGGGTTTCGGAGCATGTGGACAGCGGGGATCGCGATGCTCGCCCGTGCCCGTTCGGCGGGCGGATGCACGGCATGGCCAGGCGACACGACAAGGCCCGCCGTCCGGGGGACGACGGGCGCTTTCGAAGGACGGTGGGGGTTGGGTGAGAGCCCTGCCGGCGCCTCAGCCGACGAACGTATACCCCGCCAGCCGCTTGGCCTCGATGGGATCGTATCCCAGCCGCATCCGCAGCTTCTTGCGCAGCTTGCTGATGTGGCCCTCGACGACGCTTTCCTCGACGTCGCTGCCGTGGTCGGCGTAGACGGCGTTGAAGATCTGGACGCGGGTGAGCTGGCGGCCGCGGTTGCGCGCGAAGTATTCCAGGATGTGACGTTCGCGCCGAGGCAGCGTCAGGCTCGTGCCGTCGATCTCGGGATCGCGGCCATCCGTATGGATCTTGAGGCGGCCGGCCTTGTCCTGGGTGGCACCCTGGACCTCGCCCCGGCCCATCCGGCGGCGGATGGCCTCGGCGCGGGCCAGGATCTCGCGGACATGGACGGGGCGGCGCACGACGTCGTCGATGCCGGCGGTGAACAGGTCGAGGGTCTGCTCGAGGGAGCGGGTCTCGTTGAGGGCGATGATCGGGGCGTGCGACAGGCTGCGAATGGCGGCGGTGCTGCGGGTCCGGGTCGCGGATTCTCCGAGGACGAACCCCTGGACCGCGGCCAGATCCCCGGCCGGAGTGGCGTCGAGCCAAGCCTGGAACGCGTCGGCGGCGAGGCTGCGGGCGGTCACGCCCTGCGCGCCGAAGCCCGCGACGGTCTCGCTGGCCACGCAGCTCCGCTCATCGACCACGATATACATGACGCCGTCTCTCTCCACGCACGAGGGCTCGCCCGGCCGAACGCGACCGGCCGCCGGTTTGTCTTTAGCTTGTCTTGGATTGTGCTCTACGGACGCACCAGGAACCTTGGACCGCGCCGACGAGACCCGGATTTATCCCCTCAATTCGCTGCGGCTTGACGCCGTTCTGTGGTATGGTTTTGTTAAGGAAATGGTTAATTTTCGGTAAAGGCGGGTGTCCGGCGGTCATCGTCCGGTCATCTGTTGCGGTTTCGCCGCACTGCCTGCCGCCGAGCCGAAACAGGAGACGTCATGGGATTGATTCAGGACCTCGTCGGGCGCTTCACCCACAGCGTGGCGGCCTATGTCGGCGACCGGACCTTGATGGAAGCGGCGGTCTCGGCCGCCGCCAACGTCATCCTGGCCGACAGCGAGATTGACGAGGAGGAAGTCGAGACGGCGCTCGCGGGCATGCGGGCCAATCCGATCTTGGAAAAGGGCTACGACACCTTAAAGCTCGAAGCCGAACTGTTCGAAGGCCTGGAACGGGCGCGCACCCGGGCGGGGCGGGCCGAGAATCTTCACCACGTCGCGGGGATCGCCGGGCGTGAGGCGGGCCAACGGGCGGCGGTCTTCCTCATCGCCGCCGATGTCGCCGATCAAGCCGGCATCAGCGCCGTCGAGCACCAGGCTCTGGCGGAGATCGCCACGGCCCTCGGTGTCGACAAGGACCGACTCCTCGGGAACCAGCCCAGCGCCGAATAATGTATAATATTGGGCCGGCCGGCAAATTCGACAGTCCTAGCCGGCCCAAATGTCCTGCCCGACCGCATCGACGGCCCTTCAAATGGGTTCGCCGATAGTTCGGGCGCAATGCATATATGCACTGCAATAGCCACGAAACGCACCGCAACAGCGCCAATGACGCCCTTGCGAAGTGGAAAAGTGGTCTCTACGCTCGCTGGAGCCAACAAGACTTCCACGACACCGAAACCGGCACAATAAATCCTGCCGCCTGACATCGAGAGTGGAGGCACGGGGAGGAGAACGGGGCCATGAAGAAAAATAAGGTCATCTCGGCGGAAGAGGCCATCGCGCTCATCCGGCAGAACGACGTCGTGACCACCACGGGCTTCGTCCAGAGCTGCATCCCGGAGGCGCTGCACGCCGCCCTGGAGAAGCGATTCGTCGAGACCGGTGCCCCGCGCGACCTGACCCTGATCATGACGGCGGGTGCCGGCGACAGCAAGGGCCTCGGCACCGGGCGCCTCCACCACGAGGGCCTCCTGAAGCGCGTCATCGCGGCGAATTTCGGCCGGATGCCGAAGGTCGCCAAGGCGGCCCAGGAGAACAGGATCACCGGCTACAACCTTCCCCAAGGCGTGATCTCGCAGCTCTACCGCGCCTGCGCAGCCGGCCAGCCGGGCCTGTTCTCGAAAGTGGGCCTGCACACCTACGTCGATCCGCGCCACGGCGGCGGACGGGTCAACACCGTGACGCAGGACGAGATCGTGAAGGTGGTGGACGTCGATGGCGAGGAGTGGCTGTTCTACACCGCCACCAAGATCGACGTGGCCTTCATCCGCGGCACCTCCGCCGATCCGGCCGGCAACATCTCCTTCGAGAAGGAGGCTCTCACCCTCGACTGCCTCGCCCAGGCCATGGCCGCGCGCAACAACGGCGGCATCGTCATCGCCCAGGTCGAGCGCATCGTGGACGACGGGTTCCTGCTGCCCAAGGACGTGCGGGTGCCGGGCATCCTCGTCGACTGCGTGGTGCTGGCCGAGCCCGAGATGCACCGCATGAACTACGGCGTGCAGCACGATGCGGCTCTCGCCGGCCAGATCCGCGTGCCGGTGACCGGCATGAAGAAGATGCCGCTGGATGCCCGCAAGATCATCGCCCGGCGCGCAGCCTTCGAGCTGCCGCCCAACGGCGTGGTCAACCTCGGTGTCGGCGCGCCCGAAGGCATCTCGGCGGTGGCCAACGAGGAAAAGGTGACCCCCTACATCACCCTCACCACGGAGGCCGGGGCGGTGGGCGGCGTGCTGGCCTCGGGGTCGAGCTTCGGTGCGGCGACGAATGCGGACTGCGTCATCGACCAGAACCAGATGTTCGACTTCTACGACGGCGGCGGCCTCGACATGACCTGCCTCGGCCTCGCCGAGTGCGACCAGCACGGCAACGTCAACACGAGCATGTTCGGCGGACGCCTCAACGGCTGCGGCGGCTTCATCAACATCTCGCAGAACGCGCGCTGCGTCGTCTTCGCCGGCACCTTCACGGTGGGCGGCCTCGAGACCGTGATCGAGGACGGGAAACTCCGCATCGTTACAGAGGGACGCTCGCAGAAGTTCCTGCCTCAGGTCGAGCAGATCACCTTCAGCGGCTCCTACGCGCAGATGCGCTCTCAGCCGGTGATCTACGTCACCGAACGCTGCGTGTTCCAGCTCACGGACGAGGGGCTGGAGCTCATCGAGGTGGCGCCGGGCATCGACATCGAGCGGGACATCCTGCCCCATATGGGCTTCCGGCCGATCATCAAGCAGCCGGCGCAGATGGATGCGCGCCTGTTCCGCGACGAGCCGATGGAACTCCTCGCAGACCTCCTCAACCTCAACCTGTCGGAGCGCGTCAGCTACGATTCCGAGCGCAACATCCTGTTCGTCAACCTCGAGGGCTGGCATGCCCGCGTGAAGAGCGACATCGACGACCTGCGCAAGGTCTTGGTCGGCGCCTGCAAGAAGGCCGGCCAACGGGTCAACTCGGTCGTCAACCACGACGGGTTCCGGATCAACGAAAACCTCTACGACGACTACGCGAGCATGATCCAATACCTGGCGGCGAACTACTACGCCACGACGACACGGTACGCCACGAGCGCCTTCCTGCGCCTGAAGATGGAGGAGGCGTTGAATCGCCGGGGCCTCGCCCCCCACGTGTTCGAGCGCAAGGAGGACGCGCACGCCTTCGTGGACGGCCTCGACAAGAAGATCCGCCGCGCTTCCACGGCCATCGCCTCGGCGGCCTGAAAGGGGCCGCCCCTTCCCCTCTGCGGGGAGGCTGGTCGCGAAGCGACCGGAGGAGGGGCAGCGCCGCCTTCTCCGGAGAAACCTGAGCCGGCCCCTCTCCCGCCTGCTCCGCAGGCACCCTCTCCCACAGACGGGAGAGGGTTTTTGACGCGCCTCCCATCCAATCGAAGCCCAAAAGAATGATCGTCCGCTCGCGTCCGGGTCTCCTGACGATCCTGTTCACCCTGCGCGGCTCGATCCTGCCGCAGGTGGCGCCGAAGGTTCTGGGCATCACCGCCGTGGCGCTCGCCGTGACGGCGGCCGAGATGCGCTGGCCCGAGGCGTTTCCCATCACCGCCGGGGTCGGGCCGTTCACCCTCATCGGGCTGGCGCTCTCGATCTTCCTCAGCTTTCGCAACGGCGCCTGCTACGACCGCTGGTGGGAGGCGCGCCGGGCCTGGGGCGCGCTCATCGTCGAAACGCGGGGCATCGCCCGCCTGCTGGCCGCCCTGGTGCCCGAACCGGAGCATGCGGACCTGCGCCGGCGCATACTCCGGCGGGTATCGGGCTTCGCCCACGCCCTGCATGCCCAGATGCGCGACGGAGACGAGGCCCGGGCGGCGGCTCCCTGGCTCCCGCCCGGCGAGGCGGAAGCCATCGCCCGGACCCCGAGCGTCGCCGATGCGGTGCTGGTGGGCCTATCGCGCGATCTGGCCGGCGCCTACAGGACCGGCGCCTTGACCGACGTGCTGTTCGCAACCCTGGAACAGCGGGTCGCCGCGTTGTCCCAAGCTCAGATCGTGTGCGAGCGCATCCGGCACACGCCGCTGCCCTTCGCCTACACCCTACTGCTCTACCGCACGGCCTGGCTCTACTGCCTGCTCTTGCCGTTCGGCCTCGCGGCCTCCCTCGGCTGGGCGACGCCGCTCGCCGTGGCGCTCGTCGCCTACACCTTCTTCGGCCTCGATGCGCTGGGCGACGAACTCGAGGAGCCGTTCGGCACGGAGCCCAACGATCTGCCGCTGGACGCGCTGCTTCACACCCTCGACGGCGTCGTCCTCGATGCACTCGGCGAGCCGGCGCCGCCGGCGCTTAAGCCGGATCGGTACTGGCTGACGTGAGCGTGCGCCTCGTGGGCATCGGCGAACGCGCCGGTGTCCAGCCGATGTCCGTGACCGGCGGCTTCGTGCCATCTGCGCTTGGGTGACGGATCGGAAGCGGGATCACGTCCGGGGGGCCGACGTCCATCCTCACCTCACAGCTTGGGGGTGGCGGTTCCGGCGGCGTCTTCGGCGGTGCGCCTGTCGATGACGGCCGCGAAGTCCTCAGGCGACGTCTCGATGAAATCCTACAGGCCCAACTGGAACTTCGCCTTGTCCTTCTCGCCGGAGCAGCGCGGCTCGGCGCGACCGGCGACCGCCTTGGCGATCTCCGGCTCGATGGGCCCCATCTCCTTGCGCAGGACTTGGATTTTGGTGTCGAAGGCCGTGCGCTGCTTGCCCGTCGTGGCGACGTCGCATTCCTTGATCGCCGCCTCCATCAGGGCGCCGAGATCGTAGGTCTTGATCCTGGCCTCGGACGGCATCGTCGGGGCCGGAGCGGGGGCGATGAGGGCGGCGTCGCAGCGGCGCAAGGATTCGTAGGCCTCGGGGAAACCCGTAAGGTCGAAATCGCCGTCGGCGCCGTCGAGCTTCAGAATCATCTTCTTGGCGGCCAGCATCTGTGGCACCAGCGTGGCGGGAACCGTCGTCGTCAGGCTCGTCCCGTCGCCGGTCCAGGTGTGCCTGGCGATGGCGACACGCTTGTCCAGCATCAAGGGAACGCGAACCTTCTCGTTCTCGTCCCAGATCCAATGCTCGTAGATGAACGTCATGATGGCTTGGTCATCGGCGAGCCCGAAGATCAGGGCGTTCACGGCGTCGTCGTCGTCGGGGTCGTTGTAGGACTTGCTCATGAGGCAGGTCGAACCGTTCCCGCCGGGCGCCGAGCGCTCGATCTCCCAGCCCCTGGCCTTCTCGAACGGAATTTCGCCGGCGCCATAGGCCGACGAAGCGACGATGCTGAGGGCCGCAACGCCCGCGACGAGGGATCGGTGTCTCGCGACTGACCTCCGGGCGGCCCGCTGCAGCCGTCTGTGATGCAGAGTGCGACGGAAGGACTTACGGTTCGATAGGAGACGCCGCGAGAAAGCCCGGCGGGTCGGGGCGAAACCAGACCCGGGTCGGGTTCGCCGTCGCCCCCCCTAATACTCCCAGAAAATCCGCTGGAGTTCCTTCGTATCCCGCGTCTTGGTCAGCGCCACGGCGGCCAGGATCTTGGCCTTCTGCGGGTTGAGGTCGTGGGCCACCACCCAGTCGTACGTGTCGTCGGGCTGTTCGGCGTTGCGCAGGACGAAGCCGTCGCCGACGCGCGACGAGCGGACAATCTGCACGCCCTTGGCGCGCAACTCCTTCAGGGTGTCGACGAGGTAGCCCGCCACCGAGCCGTTGCCGGTGCCCGCATGGATGATCGCCTTGGCGCCGCCGGCGACCGCCGTGGTGTAGGGTTCAGGGTGCATGTTGCCCGAGCCGTAGACGATGGCGACCTCCGGTAGGCTGTCGATGGCGTCGATGTCGAACTCGGACGCGGTGCCGTGGCGCTTCACCGGCGCGCGGAACCAGTAGGTCTTGCCCTCCACCACCATGCCGAGGGGTCCCCACTGGCTGAAGAACGCCGAAGGCTTGATGTTGACGCGCTTGGTCGAATCGCGGCCCGCATGGATCTCGTCGTTCATGGTCAGGAGCACGCCCTTGGCGCGCGAATCCCGGGCAGCCGCCACAACCACGGCGTCGAGGAGGTTGAGGGCGCCGTCGGCGGAAATCGCCGTGGAGGGGCGCATGGAAGCCACCATGACGATGGGCTTGTCGGTCTTCACGACGAGATCGAGAAAGTAGGCCGTCTCCTCCACCGTATCGGTCCCGTGGGTGATGACGACACCGTCGACGTCGTCGCGTTTCACCAGCGCCGAGACCTGCTTGGCGAGCTGGATGAGCTGGGCGTTGGTGAAGCTTTCCGAAGCGATCTGGAACGCCTGCTCGCCGCGCACCTCCGCCACCCCGGCGATGGCCGGCACGGCGGCGATGAGCTTGTCCACCGGCACCTTGGCGGCTTGGTACGTGGCGCTGTTGGCCGCATCCGCCCCCGCACCCGCGATGGTGCCGCCGGTGGCGACGATGACGACACGGGGTTTTGCCGAAGCGGCCGGCGCCGTGGTGCCGGGGGCGGCCGGGGCCGGACCTTCCAGGGCGGTGACAGGCAGGCTTCCCGCCAGGGTGAGGGCCAGGAGGGCGGCGGGTGCGGTGCGTCGCATGAATCGGTCCTGCATCGGTGTCGGTCTACGGCCATTGTGGCCCGTGCGAACGACAACGCCCAGGCGAAAAGCACGGCGCCGCGCGCCTTTCCCGGTGCAGCCTGCCCGGCTTGTCACCGAAAACAGGAAACCCTCCCGGCCGGTGTTGGCCGAGAGGGCGGAGGTCGGCAACGGCGCGCCTTCAGTTGAGGGCCGTCGCTTCCCGAACCGGAGCGGGACGCGCCCGGGAGACGGCGACGGTGTCGCCGGTGCGGCTGATCTCGACGGCCTCGGCCGCCGCGCCGAGTTCCTGCGGAGTCGAGAGCGTCACGCTCTGGCCGGAGGCCAAGACCGTTTCGAAGCGGACGGCGCGGGCGGCATCGGTGCGGGCCAGGGTCACCACGACCCGATAGCCCTTGGGTTCGGCCGTATAATAGGCCACGCCCGCAAGGTCGCCGAGGCTGACACTGCCGCCATCGAGCGGCTTGATGGTCTCGGCCTGTGCGGTACCCATCAGGGTGGCGGCGATGGCTGCGGTGGTGAGGAAGCTACGGAACGTCATGGCGTCGAATCTCGCTCTTTGTACGAAGGGTCGGTGTGCCCTTGCGGTGAAGCGAATATGCTGTGCACCGCAGCATGGATCAAACAGAACCTATCGATAATGACTATTGATCACGTCGATCTATCGCGCATTGATTTGAACCTTTTGGTGGCCCTCGACGCCCTGCTGTCCGAGCGCGGCGTCACCCGGGCTGCGGCTCGGATCGGCATCGGCCAGTCGGCGATGAGTTCGTCGCTCGCCCGCCTGCGCGTGCTGTTCGGCGACGAGCTTCTGACCCGGGCCCCCGAGGGCATGCGTCCGACGCCGCGCGCCCTGGCGCTGGTCGAGCCCGTCCGCACTCTCCTGCGGCAGGTGCAGTCCCTGGTCCGGCGCGACGCGGTATTCGACCCGCGCACGGTCCAGCGCACCTTCACCATCGGCCTGCCCGACAGCGCCGAGGTGTTGCTCGGCCCTCGGCTCCTCGCCTACCTGCGGGCGGAAGCGCCGGGCATCAGCCTGCTGCTGCGCTCCATCGACCGCATCCGCATCCTGCAGGAACTCGACGCCGACCGGGTCGACCTCGGCATCGGCTTCTTCACGGAGGGACAGACCCACCACAAACGCCGCCTGCTCTACCGCGACAACTACCTCTGCATGTTCAACGCCGACCTCGTCGGCATCACGCCGCCGATCTCGCTGGAAGATTACGTACGCTTCCCCCACGTCCTCACCAGCCTGAAGGAGACGGCGCACGGGGTGGTGGACGACGCCCTGGCCAAGCTCGGCCTCGGCCGCACCCTCGCGGTGACGACGCCGCGCTTCCTCGCCGTGCCGTTCCTCGTGCGCAGCGCGCCGGTGATCACCACCATGCATGCGCGGCTCGCCACCTTCTTCGCCGGCGCCCTGGGGCTGAGCGTCAGCCCGGCCCCCGTGGATCTCGAGGACGTGGCGGTCTCGATGCTGTGGCACGCCTCCTACGACGACGACCCGGCCCATCGCTGGCTGCGCGCCACGGTCCTGCGCCTGGCGGAAGCCGACGAGCCGGGCACCGCCTTCGGCGCGGCGCGTTGAGGGGAAGAGGAGGACGCCATGACGAACGATCACAAGTCATCCGAGGACACCCCGAAGAAGCCCGCCAACACCGCCCCCGACGCGGTGAAGGACCCCAACGAGAAGACCGGCGGTAAGCCCGGCCTCGGTCCGACGGGCGGCGATGCCCCGGACGGCGAGACCGATCCGGGCGGCGGCTGAACCGCAATCGGGGTTCGAAGGGCGAGCCCTTCGCGGGTCCAGGGTCAAGCCCCGCGATATTCGTCGGGCTCTACCCGACGCCCGCGACGGGATGATCCCTTCGGAATGCCGGTCGGGCATTGTCGGACGCAGGCGGATCGATACTGTCTTCCTCCAGAGGGAGACACGCCATGAATGCCCCCGAGCCCAAGCCGTCGATCTACGACCGCGACCTCGACCGCAACCCGGCCAATCACCAGCCGCTGACGCCGTTGAGCTACCTCGACCGGGCGGCGCGGGTGTTTCCCGACCACATCGCGGTGATCCATGGGCCCTTGCGCCGCAGCTACGCCGACCTCTACGCGCGCAGCCGGCGCCTCGCCGCCGCACTGGCGGCGCGCGGCATCGGGCGGGGCGATACCATCGCGGTGATGCTCGCGAATACCCCTGAGATGATCGAGTGCCACTACGGCGTGCCGATGACCGGGGCCGTGCTCAACACCCTTAACACCCGCCTGGACGCCGCCGGCCTCGCCTTCTGCCTCGACCACGGCGAGGCTAAGGTGCTCATCACCGACCGGGAATTCTCGAAGGTGGTGGCCCCCGCCCTGGCGCAGGCGACCGTGAAGCCCCTGGTGATCGATGTCGACGATCCGGTCTTCACCGGCGCGGGCGAGCGCGTCGGCAACCTCGCCTACGAGGCCCTCCTCGAAGAAGGCGACCCGGCAACGGACTGGGCGATGCCGGGCGACGAGTGGGACGCCATCTCCCTCAACTACACCTCAGGCACCACGGGCGATCCGAAGGGCGTGGTCTATCACCATCGCGGCGCCGCCCTGCTGTCCCTCGGCAACGTCATCACCGGCAACCTCGGGCAGCACCCGGTCTATCTCTGGACCCTGCCGATGTTCCACTGCAACGGCTGGTGCTTTCCCTGGACCCTGTCGGTGGTGGCCGGCACCCATGTGTGCCTCCGCCAGGTTCGGGCCGGGGCGCTCTACGAATCCATCGCCGAGCACGGCGTCACGCATCTGTGCGGCGCCCCCATCGTGATGCAGCTCCTCCTCGCGGCGAGCGACTCCGAGCGCCGCCCCCTCCCCCACCGGGTCGCCTTCCTCACGGCCGCAGCCCCCCCGCCCCAGGCGGTGCTGGCCGCCATGGGGGAATCCGGGTTCGACGTCAC
>Ga0182231_1000008_pt1 | contig 98126 bp, 91 predicted proteins | sample G6R1MG_29_FD_129667 | JGI IMG/M metagenome (GOLD analysis project Ga0182231, IMG submission 129667) | Miscanthus phyllosphere microbial communities from Michigan, USA - G6R2_NF_07NOV2016_LD1 MG | ecosystem: Host-associated > Plants > Phyllosphere > Phylloplane/Leaf | place: USA: Michigan...
CGCCAAGTGCTACGGCGGCGACATCTCGCGCAAGCGCAAGCTCCTCGACAAGCAGAAGGAGGGCAAGAAGAAGATGCGCCAGTTCGGCAAGGTCGAGATCCCGCAGGAGGCGTTCATCGCCGCGCTGAAGATGGACGATTGAGGCTTTTCCCGGTCTCCGTCGTCTCGCTCCGCTGGGGATGTCGGCGGCCAGCGGAGATCGGCGTACGCCATGGCGGCCGATTCCAATCTGCGGGCCGGGCGATGCGCCGGCGTTCGGCGTTCGGCGACGCTTTCGGCACGATCCGCCGCTGCACCCGCTCGTATCGCCGGGTGAATGGAACCGTCGTGGTCTCGACGGAACGCGGTGGCGTCGACATTCCCTAGGGCGGGACGTACCGATGGGCGATCGCTTCAACACCGGAGCGGCGCGGCACGTCTTCCGTTCGCGCCGTGGCCTCCACCCCATCATCGGCGCCGTTCCGATCCGAACCAGCCGGCGTCAGCGTCGCCCGCCTCGATGGGGTCGGCGCCTTCGAGGGTCCTGAGAGGCCGGTCCCGGATGATATGAATCGTCCCGACAATCCGGGTGGATCGGCTCGCCGGGCCGGTCTGCTTCGCCTCATGCCCCAGAATTCGTTTCGTCGCGTGACAGGCCCTGCTTGACGCCGAACGATCCGAAACCGGTGCAACCGACGCGAGGGCTGTCGCTGAATACTGTACGCGGTACAGAGAGGCGCCGAGAACACGGTCGAACCCGGCCGAGCCTCATGCATCCGGATCTTCCGATCGTCATGCCACTGGTCCTCGAACCCGCTCCCTTCGCCGTCGCGGCCTTCGCCTTCTTCCTCGCGGGATTCGTCAAGGGCGCCGTCGGACTCGGACTGCCCCCCGTGGCCATGGGGTTGCTCAGCCTCGTCATGGCCCCCGCCCAGGCTGCGGCACTTCTCGTCGTGCCGGCCTTCGTCACCAATGTCTGGCAGCTCGCCGCCGGTCCGAATTTTGGCGCGATGGCGCGCCGCCTCTGGCCGATGCTCGCGGCGAGCGTCGTGGCGACCCTGGTGGCCGGCACCCTGCTTCACGGCGCGATCGGAGGCGGGGCCATCGTCGCCCTGGGCTTCGCTCTGATCGCCTCCGCCCTCCTCGGTCTGGCCGCACCCCGCCTCCGGGTGCCGCCGGACACCGAGCGCTGGCTGGCACCTCTCGCCGGGGCGGCGACGGGGGTCGTGACGGCGGCGACGGGCGTCTCCTCGATCCCGGCCGCGCCGTTTCTCGGGGCCTTGGGTTTCGCCCGGGAAGACCTCATCCAGGCGCTCGGGCTCTCCTTCACGGTCTCCACCGTGGCGCTGGCCGTGGCCCTCGCCGGCAGCGGGATTCTGAGCGTCGGCTTGGCCGGTGTCTCGGCCCTGGCGCTGGTGCCGGCACTCCTCGGGATGGCGCTGGGAGGCTGGGTGCGCGGCCGGGTCAGCGAACCCGTGTTCCGGCGCTTCTTCTACTTCGGGCTCCTGATCCTCGGACTCCAGCTCGCCGCGCGCGGGCTGATCTGACCCAGTACCCGTCTTGTTCTTGACGATCGCGGCACTCAACGCGGTCTCCCATCGCCCGAAGCACGCCCCGCCCCCTACCCCGCCGTCCCGGCGAGCGCCCGCGTCGCCTCGCCCAACGCCCGTCCCTGATCCCGCAACTGCCCCGAGGTGTTTCCCAGGGCCTGCGAGTGGGCCAGGGCCTCGTCCGTGGTGGCCCGCAGGGTGTCGAGGTGCCGCGTCGCCGTTCCCAGGGTGGCGCGGACCTGGCCGACCCCGTCGGCGATCCGGCCGGCGGCGGCCCGGTGGGCGCCGCTCACCCGCAGGATGTCGCCGGCCGTGGCCTGCACCGTCTCGATCTCCCTGCGCACCCGCGACAGGGATTCCGTCGAGCGGGCGGAGCCCTGGCGCAGGTGCTCGATCTGCGCCGCGATCTCGGCGGTGGCCTGGCTCACCCGGTTCGACAGGGCCTTCACCTCGGCGGCCACCACGGAAAAACCGCGCCCGGCCGCCCCCGCCCGCGCCGCCTCGATGGCGGCGTTCAGCGCCAGCAGGTTGGTCTGGCCCGCGATGGTGCCGATGAGGTCGCTGATCCGGCCGATCCCCGAGATACGCCCTTCGAGTTCGCCGAACACCGCCACGGCCTCCCCGAGGCGGGCGGCCGACCCGCCCGCGACGGTGCCGACCCGCTCGGCGTGCTCCCCGGCTTCCCGCGACAGGGCCACGAGGTCCTCGGCCGACCGGGCGACGCCGGCGATGTCGTCGACCGCCTCCGTGGCGGCGCGGTCGACGGCGCCGCGACGCGCGTCCACCGCCTCGGCGACCCGCAGCACGGCCTGGGCGCCCGCCTCCACTCCCACGGTGGTGCCGGCGAGGCGCTGGCCGATGCCGTCGAGGGCCTGCATCAGGGCGGCGACGCGGCTGCGCTGGGCGTGTTCCGTGAGGGCGAGCGCGAGGCGGTCGGCGACGTAGGCCATGAGTTCGAGGAGCTCGGGCTTGAGTTCGGCGGGCTCCCGGGAAAAGAACTCCAGCACGATGGCGACCCCGTCGCCGACCCGCACGGGGAACATGAAGCAGCCGCGCACACCGTTCCGGCGGGCGGTGTCGGCCCGCACGAAGCCGGGCAGCACCGTGCAGTCCTCGCAGCTCGCCGGGGCGCCGCTCGCCGCCACCCGCCCGACGAGGCCCTGGCCGGGGGTGAAGACCGCCGCCTCGGAGGCGGCCACGAAGGCGTCCGTCCGCCGGGGATCGTCGGAGGGAGCGAGGTGCCACACCCGCATGGAGGTCATTCCGCCCGGCCTGCCCTGGGCGCCGTCGGGCAGGCGCCGGTAGGCGTGGGCGATGGGCCAGCCCGTGAAGCCCGCGACGATGGCGAGGCACGCCTGCGTCGCCGCCTCGGGCGTCGCCGCCTCCGCGCAGGCCCGCGACACGGCGTTGAGGAACGCCAGGACCGATCCGAGATCCCGCGTCGGCGCCGCCGGCGGAACGACCGGCTCGCGCCGGCCGAACCACCGGATGCGCGCGGGCGGGCGGGCCGTCACCGCAGGAAGAGGGCCGGCACCGGGAGGAGCGTTTCTGGCAGGCACGGGATCCGAACCTTCGATGGGCGGCGCGATACTTTCGTCGAGCCGTTCACACCGGGAAATTATCTCCGGTCTGCTTGCGGAAATCTTTTCGCGAACGCTCCGCTCCTGCGCAAATCCACGGCATTCCTGAACGAAATTTAGTCGCGTCCGGTCTCGCGCGGGACCGGGCTGCCGGATCGGCGGGCTTCCCTGCGCGCGGAGGGATCGGCGTACGGGACGGGACGGAGCGCGCCGCGCCGTTTCGGAGACCCGCGCCCCGGGAGAGTCGAACCGGTCTCCGTTTTCGTTCGAATCTCTGTTGTGCGATGCGAAGTCTTTCGTCGCCGGCGGCAGGACTGGCCCGGGACCGACTATTTTTCCGACGTATTGAACGAGATCGCATCCTGGACGTTGCCAACCCAAGACAAACCATTGGATGGAACGCACCATGCGCACGACGACACTCGCCCTCGCCGGCTCCCTGATCCTGTCGCTCACCGGGGCGGCCCTGGCCCAGACCCCGGCCGGCGGCGGAAGCGCCACGGGCAACATGAACAATCCCGGCAGCGTGAAGAGCAACAGCGAGAAGATGAACGAGCGCGCGACGGGCTCGGCCACGGGCGACACCACCGGCACCGTCGGCGGCGCGGCGGGGACCGCGGGCGGCTCCGGCAACATGGGCGGCGGCACCGGCGCGAGTTCCAACACCGGCGTCGGCCTCGGCGCCGCCGGCAACACCCAGGGTCCGCGCCAGTAGCACGGTACAGCGGCGTTCGGCCCCGACGGCCGAGCGCTCCTCCGTCGCCGACGCGATCGACCGGAAGGGCTGGGGGTTCCCCGGCCCTTTTTCGCGTCCGTACCGTCCAGTCCCGCGCGTGGGGTTCTGTCGCAGGCTCTTCCGGCACCGTGCCGCGTTGCCTGCTGCGAACGCACGCACATCGCCAGCGGGAGAACACATGGCCGCCAACGACAAAGCCACCGTCTACACCCTCAAGCAGGCCCTCGCCGCCAAGGTCGACGACCACGTCGAGATCGCCGTCGAGGCCGAGGACGGCACCCGGTTCAAGATCGTCGCCACGCCCGAGCAGCTCGAAGCCCTGACGGGCGACCTCGAAACCATCCTCGACGCGGACGACGCCGCCGCCCCGTGACCCACGGGCCGACCCCCGCGCCCGCCACGGCTCCGCGTGGCGGGCGACGTCGCAACCGGATGTCCGGGGGCGCCGAGCGGGTTCGGCGTCGCGGGAGGGCCCCACGAGACGTGCCGCCCGAGGGCTCGCTCGCGCGGTTGCGGTGACGCGGGCATCCTTGGAGATTCCGGCGTCTCACCGGTTCCCCGTCCGACCGTGCGGTCCCAGGCCGGACCGTCCGCCCCCGGTCTATTCGTCCGCCTTGCCGACCTGGAGGATCTCGGCCTTGTCCAGGGCGGTCTCCGCCCGGTCGAGGGCCGGTTCGGCGCTGGCGACGTCCTGGCGCGTCAGTACCGGCTGGAGCCGGCCGGCGAGCTGCTCGCCGAGATGACGGGTGTAGGCGGTGCGGAAGTAGCGCTCGCCGGTGCCGCGGCCATGGACCCCGTCATGGGCCCGCACCATGGCGTCGACCTCCGGCCGGCACAGGAAGCCGATCACGCCGGCGGCCTCGTACCAGCGCCCGGCCCGGGCATGCTTCACGGCGGCTGGATTCGCCAGGATGGTCTCGGCGAAGCAGGCCGTCGCCGCCGTCTCGAACGGGGACGTCGCGGCGTGCGGTTTGGCCGGGTTCCGCGCGCCGGCCCCGGCCTCGGACCCGAGGCCCGTCAGAACCGCGATGGCACCGAGCAGCCGAACCGTGCCGAGCAAGCCAGTCTTCATCGCGCCACGCCCCGATCGAACCCCGATTCGAATCTGAACGAGTATTCAGGGAAAATTTCGGCGGGAACAGGGCCGGCGCGCGGGGCCGCACGGTTTCGGCCGGGTCTGTGACCGGCGCATCACAGGGATGGAACGGGCCCGCGCCGGCGCACGCGCGGCACGGACCGTTCCACGCGGCTTCAGCCGCGCCGCTCGGCGTTCCAGCGCCCGCTGCACCCGATGAGGCCCGTGGTGTTCCAAGTGCCGCCGCCCGTGCCCCCACGCCCGAGGCGCCCGACCACGTCGGCCTTGTCCGAGCCCCGGCTGATCACCGCGCGCACGGAGCCGTTTCCGGCGACCCGCCCGTTGATGCTGAGGTCGCCCCCCGCATAGGTCGCCTCGCCTCGGCGGATCTGGACGCCGTAGCGGTAGGCGCGGTCGCACGGCCCGTCGAGGGTGACCACCTCGATGCTCCAGGCGCCGTCGTACCGGTGTGGCACCTGGACCTTCTTGGTGGCCGCCGTCGCGGGAACCGTCAGGACCAGAAGGGCGGCGGTAAGGAGTTGGAGGCGCATGGTTTTTCGCTCCGGGGCTGATACGGCGACGCTCCTAGAACGCCCCGGCGCCGGTTCGGTTGCCGCCTCAGCGCGCCGCGCCCTGCGCCTCCGCGAGCAGGGCCAGCAGATCGCAGCCCGCGAACAGGAAGCCATGGACACCGGCCGCCTTCAGGGCCTCGCCTGCCGCGCCGGGCTTGCCCGCGAGGTAGATCCGCGTGGCCCCGGCCGCCAAGAGAGCCTGCGCCACCGCCACCGCCTGGGTGGCGTAGACCGCGTCCGACGAGCACAGGCAGGCGATGCGCGCACCCGATTCCGCGAAGGCCCGCCCCACGGCATCGGCCTCGTCGAACCCCGCCTCGTTCACCGCCTCGATGCCGCCGGCGGCGAAGGCGTTGGCGGCGAACGTCGAACGGGCGTTGAACACCGCCACCGCCCCGAGATTGGCGAGAAACACCCGCGGTCGCTTTCCCGATGCGGCGAGGTGCGCATCGGACGCCGCGCGAAGCGCCTCGTAGGGCTCGGCCAGGCGCCGCGAGGGCAGGGGGTCGCAGGTGAGCATCTCGCCGGCACCGAACGAAAGGGCCTCGCCCGGCATCGGCGCGACGTCGAGGGTGGTCACCGGCTTCTCGGCCAGGAACGGGAATTCGCTTGCCCCCGTCAGGGCTTCGCGGCGGGTCGCGACGTTTCTCTCGCGGGTCCCGGCGGTCTCGGCGATCCGCGCCTGGAGGGCGCCGGACCGCAGACTCGCGACGATGCCGCCCTCGGCCTCGATGGCCTGGAACGCGGCCCACGCGGTCCGGGTCAGTTCGTCCGTCAGGGTCTCGAAGCTGCCGGCCCCCGCCGCCGGATCGGCGACCCGGGCGAGGTTGGATTCTTCGATGAGGACGATCTGGCTGTTGCGCACCACCCGGCGGGCGAAGGCGTCGGCGAGGCCCAGGGCCGCCGTGTAGGGGAGGGCGGTGACGCTGTCGGCGCCGCCGAGGCCGGCCGAGCCCGCCGCCATGGAGGTGCGCAGGATGTTCACGAACGGGTCGCTGCGGTTCATCATCCGCCAGGCGGTTTCCGCGTGCAGCCGCAAGGGTTTGGGGTCGAGGCCGCAGGCCGCCTCCACCCGGGCCCAGAGCCGGCGCATGGCGCGGAACTTGGCGATGGTGAGAAATTCGTCGGCGTCGGCCACCAGCAGCACCGCGACGGCATCGCGGGCGCGCGCGAGATCGTGGCCGCCGGCTTCCAGGGCGCGCAGATACGCCACCGCCGTGGCGAGGCAGGCCGCGAGTTCCGCCGCCTCGCTGGCACCCGCCTCGTGGTAGGGCCGCCCGTCGGCGAGGCAGGCCCGGCCCGCGAAGCCCGCTTCGTCGAAGCTCGCGAGGGTATCGGATAGGTCCCCGGCGAAGTCCGCGCCGAGGCGGCCCGTCGCCGCGAAGGTGCCGACGGGATCAAGGCCGAGATCGAGATCGAGGCCGGCCAGGGCCTCGCCCCGCCGTTCGGCGACCCCCTTGAGGAGCGTGGCGGCTTCGACGCCGCGCCCGCCCGCGTCGAGGCGGATCGCGATGAGGGGCAGCATCACGCTGGCGAGCGCCGCGTCGAGATCCTCGGCGGTGGTGGCGGTAAGGCCGTAGCCCCGCGCGGAGGGGGCGCCCGAAAAGACGAGGGTCAGGGCATCGGCCCCGCCTTCGAGGTCGGCCAGTGCCAGCGCCTGGGCGGACTCCGCCTGCGGATGATCCACCCGCTGGGCGATGCGCCAGGGACCGGGCGTCCGCATGGGCTGCGCCATGGGGGCGGCCGGCTCGTAGAGAGGCTCGATCCGGATACCGTCGGCGGTCTTCGAGACGAGCCGCTTCTCGAAGTCGCCCCCCTTCAGCACACCCTCGACGAGGCCGAGCCAGCGCTCACGGGTCGCGGGCGGGAACAGGTCGGCGAGGGGGCGGTCTTCCATCGTTCGGGCCTTCGCGATCGGGGCACCGGCGGCGTGGCGCCGGGCTCAGTACAATGTCTGGAAAAGCCCTTGCACCGTGGCGCCCTTCGAAGCAATCGCCCCCGATCCTGGATATCGAATACGCCGGCCCCGTCCGCAAATCGTCCCCCGGTCCTCGCCGGAACGCCGTGCCCTAACCGAAGACGATCAGCCCGAAGAAGCCGAGGGAGCCGACGATGATGCGCCACCACGCGAACAGGCGAAAGCCGTGCGCCGAGACGTAATCCAGCACCGTTCTGACCACGAACAGGGCGGAAAAGAACGCCACGATGAAGCCGATGACGATGAGGCCGGTGTCGTCCCGGGAGAGGTTCTTGTAGTTGTCGAGGAGATCCTTGGCGAAGGCGCCCGCCATGGTGGGAATCGCGAGGTAGAACGAGAATTCCGTCGCCGAGCGCTTGTCGGCGCCCATGAGCATGGCCCCCACGATGGTGGCGCCCGAGCGCGACACGCCCGGGATCATCGCGATGCACTGGAACAGGCCGATCTTGAAATCCATCGGCAGGGAGAAGTCGAACACGTCGCGCTTCTTCACCTCGAGATCCGTCTCGTCGAGGACGAGGAGCACGAGGCCACCCGCCACCAGGGTCGCGCACACGATCCACGGGTTGAAGAGGTAGTACTTGATGTATTTGGAGAACAGGCCGCCGACGATGGCCGCCGGCAGGAAGGCGACGAGGATGCCGAGGACGAAGCGGCGGGCATTCGGGTCGGTCGGCAGGGCCCGGGCGATCCCGAGCAGACGCCCGAAATAGACCGCCAGGATCGCCAGGATCGCGCCGAGCTGGATCAGCACCTCGAAGGTGTTGTTGGGCGATTGGAAGCCGATGAAATGGCCGACCAGGAGCTGGTGCCCCGTGGACGAGACCGGGATGAACTCCGTCGCGCCCTCCACGACGGCGAGGACGACCGCCTTCACGATGCTCATCGCATCCAACATGGTATCGCCTCGTTCCAGGTTGTCGGGGGCTGTGCCGTGGCGCGGTCACGCGTTCCGCGCGCCGGGATCGGCCTCGGATTTCATCCGAGCCTTCGGCCATGACGGTTGACGGATGGTTACCGCCTTTGGCCGAGCGTGTTAATGAGGCGGCAACGATCGAGCAATATGTCTCGATAGGCGACCCTCTGCGAGGGGCCCGATACGGCTCGTCCCCGGCAGCTTCCCCCGTCCGAACGGCCTCGATGGCGACGCTTCACCATTCCCCCTTCTGCCCTCACTCGCGCTTCATCCGCCTCGTGCTTGCCGAGATGGGGATGGAGCCCTCTCTGCTGGAGGAACGCCCCTGGGAGCGGCGCGACGCGTTCCTCATCATCAACCCGGCCGGGACGACGCCGGTCTTGGTGGAGCAATCGGGCCTGGCGATTCCGGGAGCCGGCATCATCGCCGAGTATCTCGACGAGACGCGGGGGCTCGGCCTCAGCGGCCGACGACTCCTGCCCGAGACCACGGCGGCCCGCGTCGAGGTCCGCCGCCTCCTCGACTGGTTCCTGGTCAAGTTCGATTCGGAAGTGACGGGCTACCTCGTCACGGAAAAGATCTTCAAGCGCTTCATGAACAGCGCTGCCGGCGGCGGCCCGCCGGACATGAACGCCATCCGGGCGGCGCGCACCAACGTGCGCTATCACCTGAAATATATCGGGTATCTCATGTCCCGCCGGAAATGGATCGCTGGCGACCATCTGACCTATGCGGATCTGGCGGCGGCGGCCCACCTCTCCTGCGTGGATTACCTCGGCGACGTACCATGGGACGAGGACGAGACGGCACGGGACTGGTACGCACGGGTGAAGTCGCGGCCGTGCTTCCGCGCGCTGCTGGCGGATCGGGTGCCGGGCATGGCCCCGGCCGACCACTACGCGGATCTGGACTTCTGACCGACGCACCGACGAAGATCCGTCCGCCGAGAAGGATCCTGGCGGGGAACGACCTGCGCCGAGCCGTGGAGACCCGCGCCCGGCACCTCGGCTTCCATGATGTGCGCGTGACCCGGCCCGATGCGGTGCCGGCCCTCATCGAGCGCCTGCCGGCTTGGCTCGCCGCTGGCCATCACGGCGACATGGCCTGGATGGTGGAGCGGGCCGACCAGCGCGCCGACCCGGCGACCCTTTGGCCGGGGGTGCGCAGCGTGATCATGCTCGGCATGAGCTACGGCCCGGAAGAGAACCCCCTCGCGGCGCTGGACCGGCGTGACCGGGGCGCCATCGCGGCCTACGCGCAGCGGCGCGATTATCACGAGGTCGTGAAGGGCAAGCTCAAGGAACTCGGGGGCTACCTCTCCGCCAAGGGGGACGTGCGGGTGAAGGTGTTCGTGGACACGGCACCCGTCATGGAGAAGCCGCTCGCCGAAGCCGCCGGCCTCGGCTGGCAGGGCAAGCACACGGTCCTCGTCTCGCGCGCCCACGGCAACTGGCTCCTGCTGGGAGCGATCTACACCTCGGCCGATCTCGTGGCGGATGCGCCGGAGACCGACCATTGCGGTTCGTGCCGGCGCTGCCTCGACATCTGCCCGACGAACGCGTTCCCGGCGCCGTATCAACTCGACGCGAGGCGCTGCATTTCCTACCTCACCATCGAGCACGAGGGGCCGATCCCGCGCGGGTTCCGCGCCGCCATCGGCAACCGCATCTTCGGTTGCGACGATTGCCTCGCGGTCTGCCCGTGGAACAAGTTCGCGGCGGTCGCGGGCGAAGGGCGTCTTGCCGCGCAGGTCGATCTGGCGGCTCCGCCCCTCGCCGATCTCGCACGGCTCGACGACGCGGCTTTCCGGACGCGGTTCGCCGGCACCCCGATCAAGCGCACGGGCCGCGACCGCTTCCTGCGGAATGTCCTCATCGCCATCGGCAATTCCGGATCGGCCGCCCTGGCGCCGGAGGTCGCGCGGTGCCTCACCGATCCCGCCCCCCTGGTGCGCGGCATGGCGGTCTGGGCCGCCGCCCGCCTGTTCGAAGCGGACGCCCTGCGGTCCGCGTTCGAGGCGCACGGGCGTCACGAAACGGATGACGCGGTTCGGGCCGAATGGCAGAACGGCTTGGCTCAGGATGGCCCTTCGGGATCGCTCATGCAGGAATTGCCAAACCCATGAACCTCTTCGTCTTCGGCCTCGGCTTCACGGCGCGCCGGTTCGTCGAACGGGCCTGCGGGCGGTTCGCACAGGTCCGCGCCACGGTCACGGATCCGTCGCGCCCCGGGGCCGGCCTCGGCGGAGTCGACCTCCGGACGTTCGGGCCGGACGGCGACGACGCGCGGATCGCGGCCGACCTCGCCGACACCGACGTGCTCCTCGTCTCGGCGCCACCCGGACGCGACGGCGACACGGTTTTGGCCGCCTACGGAGATGCCATCGGCCGAAGCCGTATCGGCTGGATCGGCTACCTCTCGACCATCGGTGTCTACGGCGACCAGCAGGGGGCCTGGATCGACGAGACGACGGAGCCGCGTCCGACGAGCCGACGCTCGCATGCGCGCCTCGCCGTGGAGGCGGACTGGCTCGCCCTGGGGCGTGAATCCGCCAAGCCCGTGCAGGTGTTTCGCCTCGCCGGCATCTACGGGCCGGGCCGCAATCCCATCGTCAAACTCCGCGAGGGCAAGTCGCAGCGGATCATCAAGCCGGGTCAGGTGTTCAACCGCATCCACGTGGACGATATCGCGACCACCCTGCTCGCGTCCCTCGATCGGCCCCGCCCGGGGGCGATCTACAACGTCGCCGACGACGCGCCGACTCCGCCCCAGGTGGTGACCGAGCACGCCGCCGCCCTCGCCGGACTGCCGCTCCCGCCGGAGATCGACTTCAAGACCGCCGACCTCAGCCCGATGGCGCGCAGCTTCTACGGCGAGAACAAGCGCGTGCGGAACCGGCTGATCCGCGAGGAACTCGGCGTCGACCTGGCCTATCCGACCTATCGCGAGGGGCTGGCCGCCCTCGTGGCGGATGCGCGCACCCCATAGGTCTCAGGCCCGGCCACGGGCCGATTGCGCCCACCCGAGCCGAGCCAGGGCGGAGAACAGGGCCGCCCGTGCCTGCCTCGGACGCTCGACGGCACGGGCGGCGAAGATCGCGACGGCCTGGGCCCCCGTCCATGCCACCGCGAAGGTCGCGGCGTCGCTGGCGAAGCCCGGCACCCAGTCGAGATGGGCGCGCAGCGAGAACACCAGGACCAGGATCGGCATGTGCACCACGTAGAGGGTGTAGGAGAACGCCGCCGCTCCCTCGCAGGCCGCGAAGAGCCGCCCGGTTTGGCCCCCGGTCGTCGCCAGACCGAGGAGAACGAGGGCCAGGGGCAATCCCAGGGCGGCCTGGTAGGCGAGGAACGGGCCCCACGCGCTCATGGCGTCGACGAATCCGGGGTTCGCCGCGAAGGCGAGGGGCGCGCCGAGGGCGAGCGCCGCGACGGGCAGGAGGACCGGCATCGTCGCCCACCGGCGCAGACCGGGATGTCCGCCGAGCAGGGCCGCTCCCGCGCCCGCCGCGAACAGGGCCAGGGATTGCAGATAGAAGAATCGGTTTGCCGTCACGAGCACGAGCCCCGAAGCCAGGGCGATCCCCAGGACGCGCCGGGCGCCACGCCCGACGATGGCGAGGGCCGCGAAGGCGGCGACCCCGTAGAGGTAGACCTCCTGGCGCAGGGACCACAGCGGGTTGTCGATGACGAAGGTCGCATCGCTGGGGGCGAAGGTCAGGGTGATGCCGCGCAGGAAGGCGAGGACACCCATGGTGTAGGGCTCCCCCGTCCGCGTCAGGAGGGGGAGACCGGCCCGGCCGAGCGCGCCGACGGCGAACGTGAGGGCGATGGCGAAGATCAGGGGCGGTGCGATGCGGGCCACCCGGTGGACGGCGTAGGGCACGAGGAAGCGGCCATCCCGCCCGACCATCCGGCCGAGGCTCGTCGCGATGACGAAGCCGCTGAGCGCGAAGAACGTCATCACCGACACCCGGCCGATCCAGCCGGTGATGGCCGCTCCGGTCCCGTGGAGGGGCAGGAACGCCATCTCCACCGCGTGCGTGAGCACGACCGCCTGTGCGGCGACGCCCCGCACGCCGTCGAGCGCATCGTACCGATAGCCCCGCATCCGTCCCGCCCCTCCGGCCCGAAGGATCGGATTGGCGGAGGGACACGACTCCTGCAAGCGGCGTCACGCCGCCCGGCGGTTCGCGGCCGGTCCGAAATGGTCGATGTAGCGTGCCGCGATGGCCGAGACCGGCAGGACCACGAACACGTCCGTGGTGCCGAATTGGTAGTCGATCACGGCGCCGTCGCCGAAGGTCGCGCCGACGCGCAGGTACCCCTTGATCAGGGGGGGCAGGGACTGGAGGGCCGCTTTCGGGTCGACGGCCTCGCGGGCGAGGCGGTCCATGGCGACGTAGCGTCCTGGCAGGGCCGTGGCACCCCAGCCTTCCGGCGCCCGGGCATGGTGATGCAGGAAGCTCAAGGGGAGGGCGAGACGGTCCGGATCGGTGCCCTCCAGGCTGGCGCAGCCGAGCATGGCATCGATGCGGTGGTGCTGGACGTAGGCCCAGATGCCGGCCCAGAGCAGTTCCACCGTACGCTTGGTCCGGTACGGCTTCAGGACGCAGGAGCGGCCGAGTTCGAGGAAGCGCTTGCCCGGATGCGCGGCGAGGAGGGGTGCGATATCGTACTCGCCCGCCGTGTAGAAGCCGAAATGCCGGTCGGCCGTCTCCTGGCGCAGCAGACGATAGGTGCCCACCACCTTCGGGCGCGAGCGCCGGAACGGAGTCTCGTCCGTGGCGGCGTGGTCGATGACGAGGAGATGGTCGCAGACCGTGTCGTAGGCGTCGATGTCACGGCGCGAGAGCAAGGACAGGCCGGTCGCCACCGCCTGCATTTCCTCGAAGAACACGCGGTAGCGAAGGCGCTGCGCCCGTCGGATCTCGGAAACCGAAGTCGCCAGCCGGACCTCGAGGTTGCCGATGCGTCCGAGGCTCGGATCGAGGCCCGGTGCGGGGGAGGGCTTCTTGAGGCGCGGCGTGAACCTGATCGGTACGGCACCGGGCGGGATGAGCACGCCTCCGTCGAGGCCGAGGTTGCTGGCGAGACCGGTCCCGCTGCGCTTGCGCGTCATGCGGACGAAAGGCGCATGGACATGCGTCTCCCAGCCGGTGAGCCACGCCGCGGAAGCCTCTCGCGCGAAGTTCGGGACCATGGTCGAATCCGCCTGTCGGGACCGCGAGGCGGGCTCACCCCGGAGCCCCCGGTCTCGCGCCTTCGGGAGGGCACAAAACCATGCGGCGCGCACGGTTTTATGACACGGATTCGCGAGGCGCGAGAGAGGGTTGAGGAGCTTAGCCGGACCCTTTTCCGCGGCCCGCGCATGCCTCGCCGCCCGAAAGGGACGGGCCGACGATCAAACGAACTGGTTCAGGCCGGGAATCGAGCCGACGATGGGGCCCATCACGTCCTCGCCGGCCTTCTCGCGGCCGTAGGCGAAGAGCTCGCGGCCGAGCGGCTGCATCTGGCCCATGGGGACGCCGGCCGCCATGAGCTTCTGGCCCAGCGCCATCACGCCGCCGCCCATCATGCCGCCGAGCATGCCCATCAGGCCGCCGCCGCCGCCTTCGCTCGCGTTGGATTCCGCGATGACGGTCTCGGAACCCGGCAGGGTGGCGAGGAGCTGGCTCACTTCGGTGGCGGGCCCTTCCTTCTGGAGGAAGGCCAGGATGTGGCCGATGGCCGTCTGGGCCGTCTGGGCGTCCAGGCCCGTCACGGTGGTCACGCGGGCAATCAACTCTTCCATCTCGGAGCGCTCCAGGCATTCGGGACTTTGTCTGTCCGGCCTCGCCGCCGGTAAATCAAGGGCGAGATCCGTGTCGGGACTCCGTTGCTGGAAAATGCCGCGCCCAGGCGGCATAACCGATGCGGGCGAGGCGGCACGCCGCTTCTTGGCATCGGGGCGCGGGCGATCATGCGGGACGACGGCACAATCCTGGTGGGCAAGAGCGTCCTGAAGGGAGGCGGCACCAAGCCGGAAGCGTTGACCCTGCGGCTCGCCAACCGCCACGGCCTCGTGGCGGGGGCGACCGGCACCGGCAAGACCGTGACCCTGCAGGTGATGGCCGAGGGCTTTTCGAATGCCGGGGTCCCGGTCTTCGCCGCCGACATCAAGGGCGACCTGTCGGGGCTCGCCGCCGCCGGCGAATCCAAGCCCCCTTTCGTCAAGCGCGCCGAGGAGCTCGGGCTGACCTACGAGCCCGACCGCTTCCCGGTCGTCTTCTGGGACCTGTTCGGCGATCAGGGGCATCCGATCCGCGCCACGGTGATCGAGATGGGGCCCCTGGTTCTCGCCCGCCTCTTGGAACTCAACGACACCCAGGAGGGCGTCCTCAACATCGCCTTCCGGATCGCCGACGACAACGAATGGCCGGTCCTGGACCTCAAGGATCTGCGTGCGCTTCTGCTCTACGTCTCGGAGAATCTGAAGGCGATCTCGGCCCAGTACGGCAACGTCTCGGCCGCGAGCGTCGGTGCGATCCAGCGTCAGCTTCTGATGCTGGAGAACCAGGGTGCGGACCAGTTCTTCGGCGAGCCGGCCCTCGACCTCAACGACTTCATGAAGACCGACCGCGACGGGCGCGGCATCGTCAACATCCTGGCCGCCGACAAGCTCATGCAGCGGCCCCGGCTCTATGCCGCCTTCCTGCTGTGGATGCTATCGGAACTCTTCGAGCAGCTGCCCGAAGTCGGCGACCTCGACAGACCCAAGCTCGTCTTCTTCTTCGACGAGGCGCACCTGCTGTTCGACGACGCGCCGAAAGCGCTCCTGGATGCCGTCGAGCAGGTGGTGCGCCTGATCCGGTCCAAGGGCGTCGGCGTCTACTTCGTGACCCAGAACCCGTTGGACGTGCCCGAATCGGTGCTGGGCCAGCTCGGCAACCGGGTGCAGCACGCGCTGCGCGCCTTCACGCCCCGCGACCAGCGCGCCGTGAAGGCGGCGGCCGAGACGTTCCGCCAGAATCCGGGCTTCGATGTCGCCCGGGCCATCACCGAACTCGGCGTCGGCGAGGCCCTCATGAGCTTTCTCGAGGCCAAGGGTACGCCGTCCGTCGTCGAGCGCGCCCTCGTCGCCCCGCCCCAGGGCCGCGTCGGCCCGATCACCCCGGCCGAGCGTGCCGGCCTCATGGCGAGCAGTCCCGTGCGGGGAAAGTACGACACGGCGGTGGACAACGAGAGCGCCTACGAGATCCTGGCCAAGCGCAAAGGGCTGGATTCCGCCCCCGCGGAGGCGGCCCGGCAATTGGAGGGCGGGCTGACCGGGATGCTCGGCGGATTGCTCGGCGACCTGTTCGGTTCGAAACCCGCCGCCAAGGGGCGCCGCCCTCCCCAGAGTCTCGCCGAACAGGTCATCGGCAACGCCGCCCGTTCCATGGCGCGCAAGGTCGGCACGGAAGTGGGGAACGCGATTCTTCGCAATGTGCTGGGTGGGCTGACGAAGCGCTGAATCGGGGTCGAGGCGCTCCGCCCCGAAACAGCATCGCATTGACAAATCACACCCATCACGCCTATGCACCGGCGCAATGCGCGGCTTCCTCGACGAAGTCCGCGCGTTTCGTGTTCGCACCCGGCTCGACCCGGCGTCGCGGATAGCCTGAACAAGAAGACGGTCCAGGCGCACCCGGCGGGTGGGCGGGAGACCGGCAGAGAACACGAAAGAGAACGATGTTCGCAGTCATCAAGACGGGCGGCAAGCAGTATCGCGTTGCCGCCAACGACACCATCACGATCGCCACCCTCGAGGGCGAAGCCGGCTCCACCGTAACCTTCGGGGACGTGCTCCTGTTCGCCGACGGCGCGGGTGCCACGCAGATCGGCGCGCCGCTGCTCTCGGGCATCAGCGTCACCGGCGAGATCGTCAGCCATGGCCGCGACGCGAAGGTCATCGCCTTCAAGAAGCGCCGCCGCCAGAATTCGCGCCGCAAGCGGGGCCATCGCCAGCACCACACGGTGGTTCGCATCACCGGCATCAGCGCCTGACGGCTGGATCGTTTTTCGAGATTTCGGAGTAAGCCACAATGGCCCATAAAAAAGCAGGCGGCTCGTCCCGCAACGGCCGCGATTCCGCCGGCCAGCGCCTCGGCGTCAAGAAATTCGGCTCGGAAGCCGTCATCGCCGGCAACATCATCGTGCGCCAGCGCGGCACCAAGTGGCATCCCGGCACCAACGTCGGCATGGGCACGGACCACACCCTGTTCGCCAAGACCGATGGTCGGGTGCTGTTCATGACCAAGCGTGGTCGCGCCTTCGTCACCGTCGTGCCGCAGCAGGAAGCCGCCGAGTAGCCAATCTCTCTTTCGATCGGCCGGTCATCCGGCCGATCGAGGCATGGATGGAGGGAGGATGGGCATCCATCCTCCCTTTCGTCGTCTGAGGCGGAACTGTTCCGCCCGCGCGATGGAGTCGAGGCGATGAAGCGTACCTTCGCCGTTTTCGGAGTGGCCGCCCTGGTGGCGGCCGGGGTCAGCGCTCTGCTGTTGCGGGGCTCCGACCCCGAACCAGCGTCCGTCGCCGCCGCGACCAAGCCTGCGCTGCCGACGCTGTATTGCGAGTTCTACAACTTCGTCGGCCGCGCTCCGAAAGTCGGCTTCACCTTCGCGACTTCGCGCGCGGGCGAGGCTCCGGCTTTTGCCCAGGTGAACCAGATCGAGGCGGACGGAACGCGTACCGCTTTCGGGAGAGACGGCGCGCCGCCGCGGGATTGGACCTTCGAGGCGGGTGACCCGCCCAATCTGAGTTCGCCGGACGATGCCATCCGCATCGTCCTGTATGGATACGAGGGCACCAAGTCCCCCGGGACATGGTTCGAGGCGGGGCTTCGGAGTATCCAGTATCTGAACCTCGACGGGAAATGCCGTCGCGGCGGCGCCTGACGCCGATACCGGCATCCCGCCGGAGCCGACCCGCGAGACGGCTTCGCGTGTCCGAGACGATCGCAGCGAGACGAGCAGTACCGTGAAATTCCTCGACGAAGCCAAGGTCTACGTGCGCTCCGGCGACGGTGGTGCCGGATGCGTGGCCTTCCGGCGCGAAAAGTTCATCGAGTTCGGAGGCCCCAACGGTGGCGACGGCGGCCGGGGCGGCGACGTCTGGGTCGAGTGCGTCGATGGGCTCAACACCCTCATCGACTACCGCTACCAGCAGCACTTCAAGGCCAAGAAGGGCGAGCACGGCATGGGTTCGAACCGCCACGGGGCCAACGGCGCCGACGTGGTTCTGAAGGTGCCCGCCGGGACGGAGATCATCGCCGAGGACGGCGAGACCCTGATCGCCGACATGACCCATATCGGCCAGCGCGTGCGTCTGGCCAAGGGCGGCAACGGGGGCTTCGGCAACGCCTACTTCACCACCTCGACGAATCGCGCGCCCAAGCACGCCAACCCGGGCCTGGAGGGCCACGAGCAATGGGTCTGGCTGCGCCTGAAGCTCATCGCCGATGCCGGGCTCGTCGGCTTGCCGAATGCCGGCAAGTCGACGTTCCTCGCCACGGTGACGGCGGCCAAGCCCAAGATCGCCGATTACCCCTTCACCACCCTGCATCCCGGCCTCGGCGTGGTGCGCTCCGACGAACGTGAGTTCGTCCTCGCCGACATCCCCGGTCTCATCGAGGGGGCCCACGACGGCGTCGGCCTCGGCGACCGGTTCCTCGCCCATGTCGAGCGCTGCCGCGTGCTCCTCCACCTCGTCGAGGCCACCAACGAGCATGCGGGCAAGACCTACAAGCTCGTGCGCAAGGAACTCGAGGCCTATGGCGGCGGTCTCACCGACAAGCCCGAGATCGTCGCTCTGTCGAAGGCCGATGTGGTCGACCCCGACACGCTCAAGGAACAGGTGGCGCGGCTCAAGCGCGCCTCGGGGATGAAGCCGCTGATCCTGTCCTCGGCCACGGGCCTCGGCGTGCAGGATGCGCTGCGGGCGATCACCCGTTCCATCGGGGAAGCCAAGCGCGCCGAGGCGGAGGCACAGCCGGCCGAGGCCTGGCAGCCGTGAGCGAGGCAGCGGTGATCTCGCCCCCCGCACCGACGCCCGATCTCCAGGACTTCCGCCGCATCGTCATCAAGGTCGGCTCGGCGCTCCTCGTGGACCGCGTCCGCGGGCGCCTGCGCCATGCCTGGCTCGCGGCGCTCGCCGAAGACATCGCCGATCTGCACGCGCGCGGGGCCGACGTGCTCGTGGTGTCCTCGGGCGCCATCGCGCTGGGACGCACGGTTCTGGGGTATCCGCCCGGAACCCTCCGATTGGAGGAGAGCCAGGCGGCGGCGGCCGTGGGTCAGATCGCGCTCGCCCGGCACTGGTCGGAGGCGCTCGGTCACCACGGCCTCGCCGCCGGTCAGATCCTCGTGACGCCGCAGGACACGGAAGAACGCCGGCGCTACCTCAACGCCCGCGCCACCGTGCTCAAGCTCCTCGAAGTGCGCGCCGTTCCGGTGGTCAACGAGAACGACACGGTGGCCACCAGCGAGATCCGCTACGGCGACAACGACCGGCTCGCCGCCCGGGTCGCCACGATGATCGGCGCCGACGTGCTCGTGCTGTTCTCCGACATCGACGGCCTCTACACGGCGCCGCCCCATACCGATCCAGACGCCCGGCACCTTCCGGTGATCGAGCGCATCACCCCCGAGATCGAGGCCATGGCCGGCGGCCCGGCCTCGGAGCTGTCGCGGGGCGGCATGCGGACGAAGGTCGAGGCCGCCAAGATCGCCGCCAGCGGCGGCACCCACATGGTCATCGCCGACGGCCGGGAGAAGAACCCTCTTCGCACCATTCTGAAGGGCGGGCGCTGCAGCTGGTTCCTGTCGGGGTCCAACCCGATCGCCGCCCGCAAGGCCTGGATCGCCGGGTCCCTCGAGCCGCGCGGCATCCTCGTCGTCGACGACGGCGCCGCCCGCGCGCTCCAGGGCGGAGCCAGCCTGCTGCCGGTGGGCGTCACCGGCATCCAGGGCGGTTTCGGGCGCGGCGACGCCGTGGTGATCCGCGATGCCGCCGGGCGGACCCTGGGCCGTGGCCTGGTGGCCTACGACAGCGACCAGGCCGTGCGGATCATCGGCCGTCCGAGCCGTGAGATCGCCGATCTCCTGACCCACCCCGGCCGTGCAGAGATGGTGCATCGCGACGACCTCGCCATGGTGGGGGAATAGCCGGGTTTTCACGCGGTACGCTTGTTTCATCAGTATCCGGCATGCGATGACGGACCGGACAACAGGCGGGCGCGCCGGATCGCGCGACGGCCCGCGAGGATGAAGGCCGTGCCCGTTCTGAATCTGCGTACCGATTTTCAAGCGCCCGATCTGACCGGCGAGATGCACGCCATCGGCCAGCGCGCCCGCGCCGCCGCGCGCGGCGTCGCCTTGGCACCGGCCCAGACCAAGGATATCGCGCTCCGCACCATCGCCGAGCGCCTGCGCGGCGCCCAGGCCGAGATCCTCGCCGAGAATGCCCGGGACGTGGAGGCCGCCCGCGCCGCCGGTCAGACCCAGGCCCTCATCGACCGGCTCACCCTCGATCCCGCGCGTCTCGGTGCCATCGCGGATGCCGTCGAGAAGATCGGCGCCCTGCCGGACCCCGTCGGGCGTCAGGTCGCGGCCTTCGAGCGCCCCAACGGTCTGCTCATCGAGCGCATCGCCGTACCGCTCGGCGTCATCGGCGTGATCTTCGAGAGCCGCCCCAACGTCACCGCCGATGCCGGTGCCCTCTGCCTCAAGGCCGGCAACGCCGCGATCCTGCGGGCCGGGTCCGACAGCCACCGCACCGCCATGGCCATCGCCCGCGCCATGCGGGCCGGCCTGGAGGAGTCGGGTCTGCCGGCCGATGCGATCCAGATCGTGCCGACCCGCGACCGCGCCGCCGTCGGCGCCATGCTGTCGGGCCTGGAGGGCTGCATCGACGTGATCGTGCCACGCGGGGGACGGGGTCTCGTGGAGCGCGTCCACGCCGAGGCCCGGGTGCCGGTCTTCGCGCACCTCGACGGCATCTGCCATGTCTACGTCGCGGCGGGGGCCGATCTCGACATGGCCCGCACCGTCGTCCTCAACAGCAAGATGCGCCGCACGGGCATCTGCGGCGCCGCCGAGACCCTCCTGGTGGATCGGGCCTGCGCGTCCACGCATCTCGCGCCCCTCGTCGCGGCCCTCATCGAGGCCGGGTGCGCCGTGCGCGGCGACGCGGACGTGCAGGCGGTCGATGCCCGCGTCACGCCCGCCACGGAGATCGACTGGCGTACGGAGTACCTCGACGCCATCATCGCCGTGCGGGTGGTTGACGGGCTTGATGCGGCGATCGCCCATATCGAGACCTACGGCTCGCACCACACCGACTCCATCGTCACCGATGACCGCGCCGAGGCGACGCGCTTCCTCGCGGAGGTCGACTCGGCCATCGTCGTGCACAATGCCTCGACCCAGTTCGCCGATGGCGGAGAGTTCGGCTTCGGGGCCGAGATCGGGATCGCCACGGGCCGGATGCATGCGCGTGGCCCCGTCGGCGTCGACCAGCTCACCACCTTCAAGTACCGGGTCCACGGAAGCGGGCAGACGCGTCCTTGACGCGTCGCTCCGGCCATCCGTCCGACGTGGGCCCCGATGCGTCTTGACGTGTCGGGGCCTGTCCGGCTCCCGCCGACCTGTCCCGGTCTCCGGATCGGCCTCTACGGGGGCTCGTTCAACCCGGCCCATCTCGGGCACCGGCATGTCAGCCGCGTCGCCCTGCGGCGCCTTGGGCTCGACCGGATCTGGTGGATGGTCACGCCGGGCAATCCCCTGAAGGACCGGGCCGGCCTCGCCTCCATCGAGGCGCGCGTCTCGGCCGCGCAGGGCATCGCCGCCCATCCCCGCATCGTGGTGACGGCGTTCGAGAGCCGCATCGGTGTCCGCTACACCCGCCAGAGCCTGCGCTACCTCGCCGAGCGCCATCCGGCCGTGCGATTCGTCTGGATCATGGGGGCGGACAGCCTCGCGACATTTCATCGCTGGCAGGACTATCGCGCGATCGCCGCGACCATGCCCATCGCCATCATCGACCGACCCGGCTTCACCCTGAAGGGGCCGGCTGCCCGGGGGGCGCGAGCCCTCGGCCGGTGGCGGATCGACGAATCCGATGCCGGCCTGCTCGCCGATCTGGACCCGCCGGCCTGGGTCTTCCTGCACGGGCCGCGCTCGCATCTCTCCTCCACGGCCCTGCGAACCGGGGCCCGGAAGGATGGATCGAGCGAAGACGCAACGGGAACGTTCCATGTCGCGTCCATTCAGGGTACGATCACCGCATGACGATGGCCATTGCAGGAACTGAGACGCTGAACGACGCGGTCCACCAGGGAGCCCCAGGTTCCGACGACGTCGCCGACCGGAAGATCGGCGACCTCAGAACACTCGCCCTCGATTGTCTCGAAGACATGAAGGCCGAGGAGACCATCGAGATCGACCTCATGGGGCGGACGTCGCTGGCCGACACCATGATCATCACCTCGGGCCGCTCTCAGCGCCATGTCGGCGCCATCGCCGACCGTATCCTGCAGGACATGAAGGCCAAGGGTCTCGGCTCCGCCCGGGTCGAGGGGATGCCGGCCTGCGACTGGGTGCTGATCGATGCGGGCGACATCATCGTCCACATCTTCCGCCCGGAAGTGCGGGGTTTCTACAACCTCGAGAAGATGTGGGGCGCCGACCGTCCCGCCGCCGATCTGCCCGGCGCCGCCCTGGCCGAGTGAGCCACGGCGGGTCGCGGACTTCGTGCGCCTCCTCGTCGCCGCCGTCGGCCGCCTGAAGGCCGGTCCCGAGCGCGACCTCGCCGCGCGCTACCGCGAGCGGGCGTCCCAGCTCGGACGCGGCCTCGGCTTTCCCGCCTGCGACATCGTCGAGATTCCCGAGAGCCGGGCGCGCCGGCCCCAGGACCGCTGCGCGGAGGAGGGCACGGCGATCCTCGCGCAGGCGAACGGTGCCGCCCTCGTCGTCTACGACGAACGCGGACGTGCCGATCTCATCAGCGAAGCCTTCGCGGAGAGGGTCGCGGCTTGGCGAGACGCCGCGCGTCCCAGCCTCGTCGTCGCCATCGGCGGGGCCGACGGGCTCGATCCGGCTGTGCGGGCGCGGGCCGACCTCACCCTGTCCTTCGGCGCGGCGACGTTGCCGCACGGCCTTGTGCGCGTGCTGGCCTTGGAGCAGGTGTATCGGGCGCTGACGATCCTCGCCGGCCATCCCTATCATCGCGGAAACCTCGACGAACGATGACGGCGGCCAGACCATGGAATGCGGCATGGGGGGGCGGGCGCCGTCTGTACGCGCTCGGTCTGATCGGCCTCGTCATGACCGCGCCGGTGGCCGCCCAGGAGCCCGCCAGGGAAGCTGCCAAGGACGCGCCCTCGAAGGATCCGGGCATCAAGCCACAGGCCGCCGAATCCGACGCGATCCAGAGGGCGGTCGAGGAAAAGAACCGCCGCGCGGAGAATCTCAAGCGCATCGAGGAGGCCCTCGCCGCCTCCACGGGCACGCGGACGCAGCTCGAGGCCGAGATCGCGTCCATCGGCGGCGATCGAGCCAAGTTCAACATCGCCCTCCTGGATGCCGCCCGGCAGGCCCAGGCGACGGAAGACCGGATGACCCGGTTGGAGGAGCGCCTGAAGACCCTGGGAGCGTCCGAGGCTGCGATCCGGAAGTCCCTAGAGGGACGGCGCGGCGTGATCGCCGAGATTCTGGCCGCGCTTCAGCGCATGGGCCGGCGGCCGCCGCCCGCCGTGCTGGTGCGCCCCGAGGATGTGCTCGCCGTCATCCGGACCTCGATGCTGCTCGGCGCCGTGGTGCCCGAACTGCGCGGCGAGGCCGAGACCCTGGCGGCCGATCTGACCGAACTCGTACGCCTGAAGGGGCTCATCGCCGCCGATCGCGAGGGCTTGAGGAACGATCTCGCCGGGTGGGCGCGCGAGCAGCAGCGCCTCAACGGCCTCATGGCCGCCCGCAAGGCGCGGCTGGCCGAGGTGGAAAGCGGTTTGGCGACCGAACGCGCCCGCACCGCCGAACTCGGCGTCCAGGCGCGCAGCCTCAAGGAACTCCTCGACCGGATGGAGGGGGAGGTGGCTTCCGCGCGCCGCGCGGCGGACGAGGCGCGCGCGGCCGAGACCCGCGAGGCCCGTGCCACGCAGGAGCGCTTCGCCGCCGCCGGCATCCGCGATCCGGCGCGCCTCGCCCCGAAGGTCCGGTTCGTGGATACGCGCGGCGATCTGCCTCGACCGGTGAGCGGCGCGCTGACGCGCGGCTTCAATCAGCCCGACGGCAACGGTGGCACCACCCGCGGCATTTCGCTCACCACCCGCCCGAAGGCCGTGGTTTCCTCTCCGGCCGATGGGTGGGTTTCGTTCGCCGGCCAGTTTCGCTCGTATGGCCGACTCTTGATCATCAATGCCGGCGATGGCTACTATCTGCTGCTGGCCGGGATGGATCAGATCGACGTCGAGGTCGGCCAGTTCGTCCTGGCGGGCGAACCCGTGGCGGCCATGGGCGAGGGCGGTGCGGGTACGGCCCCGACCGGCGGCGATCCGGTGTTATACGTCGAGTTCAGAAAAGACGGCGGCTCCATCGATCCGGAGCCTTGGTGGGCCAAAAGCCCCAGCGAGAAGGTTCGCGGATAATGCGCAAGGTTTCCCTCGTTCTCCTCGGCGCGTTCCTCGGCGTCGGGTCCTCCATGGTGGCGACCCAGACCCGCCTGCTGTCCGGGACCAGCGCCGTGGCGGCCTCGGCCGAGACCTATCGCCAGCTCAGCCTGTTCGGCGACGTGTTCGAGAAGGTCCGCACCGACTACGTCGAGAAGCCCGAGGAGGCCAAGCTCATCGAGGCGGCGGTGAACGGCATGCTCACGTCCCTCGATCCGCATTCGAGCTACATGGACTCGAAGAGCTTCCGCGACATGCAGGTGCAGACCCGCGGCGAGTTCGGCGGTCTGGGGATCGAGGTCACCATGGAGGATGGCCTGATCAAGGTCGTGACCCCCATCGACGACACGCCCGCCTCGAAGGCCGGCATTCTGTCCAACGACGTGATCACCCAGATCGACGAGGATCAGGTCCAGGGCCTCACCCTGAACCAGGCCGTCGACAAGATGCGCGGTCCGGTGAACTCGCCGGTCAAGCTCAAGATCAGCCGCAAGGAGTCGAAGGACCCCATCGAGGTCGTGCTCAACCGCGACGTGATCAAGATCAAGCCCGTGCGCTCGCGCGCCGAAGGCGGCGACGTCGGCTACATCCGCCTGACCCAGTTCAACGAGCAGACCTTCGATGGCCTGCGCTCGGCCATCGACAAGCTCAACGGTGAGATCGGCGCGGACAAGCTGAAGGGCTACGTCCTCGACCTGCGCAACAACCCGGGCGGTCTCCTCGATCAGGCCGTGATGGTCTCCGACGCGTTCCTCGATCGGGGCGAGATCGTCTCGACCCGCGGCCGCAATCCCGACGAGACCCAGCGTTTCTCGGCGAAGTCCGGTGACCTGACCAAGGGCAAGCCCATCGTCGTGCTGGTCAACGGCGGCTCGGCCTCGGCCTCCGAGATCGTGGCCGGCGCCCTGCAGGACCACAAGCGCGCGACGGTGCTCGGCACCCGTTCGTTCGGAAAGGGCTCCGTGCAGTCGATCATCCCGCTCGGTGGCAGCGGCGCCCTGCGCCTCACCACGGCACGGTACTACACGCCTTCGGGCCGTTCGATCCAAGCCAAGGGCATCGAGCCGGATCAGGAGGTTCTGCAGGAGGTTCCGGACGAGCTGAAGGGCAAGGACGAGACCAAGGGCGAGGCCGGCCTGAAGGGCCACCTGAAGCAGAAGGACGTCGAGGAGCGCGGCGGGTCGTCCGCCTACGTTCCGCCGGACCCGGCCAAGGACAAGCAGCTCACCGCCGCCTTCGACTACCTGCGCGGTATCCAGAAGGGTGCGTCCAACACCAAGGCGACCGTCCCGAACTGACGGAACGAATACCGCCCGTCTTTAAGGAAGGGTTAACCATGACGGCCCCCATTGTCGGTCCAGAACCGATATCGGGGGCCGCTTTCGTTTCGGGGGGCGGCTGCCGTTCTCGTCCCGACCCTGAGGGAAGCGGCTGAGCGTGGCCTCCGACGATCTCCTGACCCGGCCCCTTGGCGCGAAGCGCACCCTCGCCGAACGCCTTCGTGGGCTCGCGGGCACGTCTCTGACGCCGCGGATGGTGTCGGGCACCCTCGCCCTCGTCCTCGTCGGGGGCGTGAGCCTCCTCGCCATCATCGGCGATCCGCAGGGGGGCGAACCCGTGGCCGTCGCCACCATCACCCTGCGCGATCCCCCGCCCGCGCCCGTCGCTGCGCTTCCGGCGTCGGAAAAGCCCGTCGCGGCACAACGGTCGGCCGATGCCGTCGAGACCGCGTCGGGTGTCACCGTCGTGCGGGCGGGCGGCGGCAACGCGCCGAGCGACGCGGTGGTGATCCGCGTGCCCGATGCGGCGCCGGTCAAGCTCGCGCCCGCACCCGACCCCCGCCTCGTCGAGCGCGGACGCCACGGCGGTGTTCCACGCCTCGGGGAGGGCCGGGTGCGCGCCCTCGACGTCTATGCCCGGCCCGATCCGGGGATCACCGGCCCACGCATCGCCATCCTGGTCTCAGGCCTCGGCATCGGCCAGGCCGCCACCGCCAGCGCCATCACCCGGCTGCCGCCGGAGATCAGCCTCGCCTTCGCTCCCTACGGGAGCGACCTCGAACGCACGGTGGCGCGTGCCCGCGAGGCCGGTCACGAAGCCCTGCTCCAGGCACCCATGGAGCCGTTCGATTATCCCGACAGCGATCCGGGGCCGCAGACTCTTCTCACCACGGCCCGCACGCCGGAGAACATCGACCGGCTCGCCTGGGCCATGAGCCGGTTCCAGGGCTTCGTCGGCCTCGTCAATTACATGGGCGCCAAGCTGACGAGCGATGCCGCCGCTTTCGAGCCGGTGCTGCGCGAGATCGCCGCGCGGGGCCTCGGCTACGTCGACGACGGCACCTCGCCACGTTCCATCGCCACCACCCTCGGTGCCAAGGTGCGGGTGCCCACGGCGCGCGCCGAGATCGTCCTCGACGCGTTGCCCCGGCCCGAAGCCATCGATCGCGAACTCGCCCGGGCCGAAGCGCTGGCCCGCTCCAAGGGCTTCGTTCTCGTGTCCGCCACCGCCATGCCGATGACCATCGACCGCATCGCGCGCTGGTCGAAGGATCTCGAAGCGCGGGGCGTCCGGCTCGTGCCCGTGAGCGTCGTCCTGCGCGCGGCTCCGGGGAGCACCCGCCTCAGCAGCGCGACGCCGTAACCGAGGGCCGGACTGAATCTTCTCCCCGTGCCGCCATCGTGCGTTGCGGCGCGGGGACGGCGTGCCCTATGGTCGCGCCGATGACAGCCTCCTCGAACGACACCGGCGCCAGCCTGCCGTACCGCCCCTGCGTCGGGATCACGTTGATCGCCCGCACCGGCCTGGTTTTCATCGGTCGCCGCCGTGCCGATGCCGGGCCGGAGCACGTCGCTGATGGCCGCGCATGGCAGATGCCGCAGGGGGGGATCGATCCCGGCGAGGCACCCCGGGACGCGGCCCTGCGCGAACTCTACGAGGAAACCAACGTCGCACCCGGCTCCATCCGTTTCCTGGCCGAGGCGCCCGACTGGCTGACCTACGATCTGCCGCCGGCGGTGATGAAACAGGCCTGGAAGGGGCGTTATCGCGGGCAGACCCAGAGGTGGTTCGCCTTCGGTTTTCTCGGTGACGACGGCGAGATCGACGTGGCTTCACCCGGTGGGGGAGCCCATGCGTCGGAGTTCGATGCCTGGCGCTGGCAGCCCATGGCGGGATTGCCGGACCTCATCGTCCCGTTCAAGCGTCCCGTCTACGAGGGGGTGGTCGCGGCGTTCGGCGGTTTGACCGACTGGTGTGTTCCGGCGTGAGGTCCGACACGCTCCCGGTCCGCGGATAGGGCCGCCCACGGATGCGCTGGTGGTCGATTCCCGTTGTGCTGGCGCTGTGCTGGTTCGTGTTCACCCTGACCCCGTTCTGGGCACTCTACGACCTCGCCCGGGCGGTGCAGGCGCACGACGTGGCCTATATCGAGCGCCACGTGAACTTCCGGACCCTGCGCCTGTCGGTGATCCGGCAGGCCGCCGCCGCCGCACAGCTCCGCGGCGACACGGGCGGCGCGGAACCGCGCGAACGCCAGCGCGTCGCCGATGCCCTCGTCGCCCTGGCGATTCCCATCGCCGAATCCCTGGTCACTCCCCAGACCGTAGTCGACCTTCTCGACGATGGCTGGCCGCAATCGATCGATCTCGCCCCCGCCGAGCCCATCCCGGGGCGCGCGCGCACGGCCGAGCCACATACGCCTGGGCTGCATGTCGAAAGCCTGGCGCGGCTCGTGCCGTTCTATCTCTCCTCCGAGATGCGCGGCTTTCGCACCGTGGTCATCCCGGTCCCGCCCGAAGCGCCGCGGGACCGCCGGTTCCGCCTGCGCCTCCGCCTGCGCGGCTGGACCTGGCGCCTCGTGGATATCGAACTGCCCGAGGAACTGCGCGAGCGGATCGCGCAGAAGCTGGCCCGGGCCGGGCGGGCCCGTTAGCGCGTCGGCCCGGAGGTGGGGGCCGGTTTTCGAGACATGTCGATGCGGAACAAGAGCGTGCGGCATCGTTCCGTTACGCCATCCAGGACGAAGCCATAGGCCCGGGTTACCGTCGGCACCGGTTTGGAGAGGGGATACGGTCCGCTCCGGGAGCCGGTCGCGGCATCACCGCCGCCGAGAGCCGGTGCCTTTTCGCCAAGCCTGTCCCTCAGGAGGCCGCATCGTCCCCGTTCCGATTGGTGAAGCGGGCATTGCCGAGGCCGGTGCCGATGGTGAGGATGCCCCAGCGGGTCATGTCCTGTCGGTACGGCACCTCGCTCAGACCCTGAACGACGGCGTCGTTGTGCATCACCACCATGGTGGCGTGGTCGCCGATGCGCGGGATGGCCGCCACGAGGCGCTCGGCGAGGTTGAAGCGACCGCTTTCCCAGTTGCCGGGAAGGTTCTGGCCGCCGCGATCGATGGTGCCGTCCGCCTCGATCACACCGGGGCAGCCGATGCCGATGAAGGGCGCGAGGGTGAGATTGGCCCGGCCCGCCCGCCGGATCAGGTCGGTGAGCATCCCGATGAGCCGATCCACGGCGGCGTCGCGGGTGGGCGCCGGATCCTCGTCGCGGTGGCGCCAGATCTCGGAACGCCAGACCGCGCTGCGGGACAGGTCGGGCGCCTTGCGCAGGTTCGTCGCCACGACGCCCGCGCGAATGTTGGTGCCACCGATATCGACGGCGAGCAGGCTGTCGTAGCCCGCGAAGATCCAGGCCGGCGCGAGGTGGACGGAGCCGATGAGTCCGGCTTCGTCGGGATGGTGGCGGATCGGCTCCAGGGTGAGGTCGAGGCCGCCCGCCCGCAGGATCACGCCGGCGCGGGCGATGGCGAGGTGGCCGACGCGGCTGTCACTGAATCCGCCGCCCACGACGAGCCCCTGCGTGTCGCGCCAGCTCTTCTGGCGCAGAAAGCGGCGCACGACGCCGGCGAGCTCCTGGGCGAAATCCTCGATGGCACTGAAGATCAGGCCCGACGTCAAGGGATCGTTCCCCGCGAGGGCCCGGTCGAGGGCCTTCTTGCTGAGGTCGGCGCTCGGCTTGTTGCCGAAGGGATCGGGGCCGATCTTGCGCAGGGTCGCGCGCCAGGTCTCGAGAATCTCCCGAAACGCCTTCTTCGAGACCTTGTCGCCGACGAAGCCTTCGTCGGTCTTCAGTTCGCAATTGTAATCGTCCACGATCAGGGCCGGGAGCCGGTGGGCGGCATGCGCGATGCCCGCCTCGCGGGTGAGAATGTCCGTCGCCATGCCGATCGCTGCCCCTGGATACGCGGTCGCCCCGCTCGACGCGCCATCCGCTGAATGGGATCGCGGTACGCGTGAAGGGGCGACGCGCTCGTAGCGTGGCGCCCCGGGCATGGGAAGCCGGCGGCGCCCGTGGGTGGGGCGGCGCCGGCCTGGTTGTCGGGCGTTCAGTTCGCCTTGGGCGCGGCCGGGGCGGCGTCGGCCGGAGGAGCCTTCGGCTCGCGGGTCTCCAAAACCTCCTCGGCCTTCTCCTCGTCGGTGTCGCCGCCGCGCTCGATCGCCTTGGCCGGGTTCGCGGCGAGCGCCTTCACGATCGCGACGAGGCGCTCGCATTCGGGGCCGTATTGGTAGGTTTCGAGAACGATGGCGGCGTCGCGCAGGGTGCGCAGGTCGCGCACGGTCTGTTTGTTGGCGGCCTCGCGCAGCTGGCTTTTCGCCGCGATGGCTTCTTCGAGCTTGGCCGCCTTCACGTCGCAGGCGGAGGCGGCGCCCGTGGTGGCGATCGCGAGGGCGAGGGCGGTGAGAATGGTGCGCATCGGGAGGGTCCGGGGCTGGGCGCTCAGGCGTGGTGGGGCGGCGAGCGCAGGATGTCGTTGGCCAGGGCCACGAGGGCGCTGAGGCGATAGGGCTTGGGCACGAACACCGAGTCGGTCACGGCGTCGCCATGGGCGAGGTGGCCTCGTCCGCCCGAGGTATAGACCACGGGCAGGTCGGGGCGAACCCGCCGCGCCCGGTGGGCCAGGGCGAGGCCGTTCGTGTTGCGGGCCAGATCGATATCGGTGAAGAGCAGATCGACGTGCTCGCGCGCCAGGATGCCCTCCGCTTCGTCCGCGTCGGACGCGGTGAGAACGCGGTAGCCTTCCTCCAGAAGCGCCTCGGCGGCCAGTTCGCAGACCATGAGCTCGTCCTCGACGATGAGCACGGTCTCGGCGACGCCGCAGGAGCCGAAGCTGGAGGGGGTGAAGGTGGGCAGGGCGAGGGCGGCATAGGCGAACGGAATCATGACGCAACTCCTACTCACCCGGCGGGGGACGCGTGGTCCCGTGCCGGATCACCCAACCAACGGACCGCGACGGCGCGATGTTCGGGCGTGTTCGCTCCAATTGCGCGGACTTGGTGAGCAAAGCTTTAACCCTGCCGGCCCGGTGGTGAACGCCGGAGGGCGCCGCCCGTGACCCGGCCCTGGCACCTCGGCTTCGGCCTGATCCTCACGGCGCTGGCCGGCTACGTCGACGCCCTCGGCTTCATCCGGCTCGGCGGCCTCTACACGTCGTTCATGAGCGGCAACACCACCCAGTTCGCCGTGGCTCTCGGGCACGGCCAACCGCACCTCGCCTGGCTGCCGGCCCTGCTCATCCTGTCCTTCCTCCTCGGCGGGGTCTGCGGCGGAGCCCTCTCGGCGCTGACGCCCCCGCGCTGGAGCACGCCGATGATCCTCGGCTTCGAGGCCGTCGTCGTCGCCGCCGCCTTCGAGGCCGCCGTCGCCGCCCCGGATTCGGGGCTGGCCTCCCTGATGCTGGCGCTCGCCATGGGGGCCCAGAACGCGGTCCTGTCCCACGTCCAGGGGTTCCGGGCCGGCACCACCTTCGTCACAGGCGCCCTGTTCAGCTTCGGCCAGAAGCTCGCCCTGGCGCTTGCCCGGCGCGGGGCCCGCTTCGCCTGGATCGGCGACGGCGTCGTCTGGCTCGCCCTTCTCGTCGGATCGCTGGCCGGAACGGTCGCCTACGGGCGCCTGGCGTTGTATGCCCTCGCCATCCCCGCCGGCGTCGCCGGTGTCCTGGCGCTGGTCGCCACGGTCCTGACGGCACGGCGCGCGTTCTCCAGCGCACCCGGCCTGTGAGGTTCGGGCTCCGCGCGCCCATCGCAACCGAGTGACGAGAGATTTCCGCCGGATGGCCGAGACTGCCCCCTCCCTCCTCGATCACGTCGCCCCCATCGCGGCCGGTGCCCACGTCACCGCCGCCGTGTGGCTGAAGGATACCCTGGCCCTGGCGCTCGGCGACGGCGCCGTGCTGCTCGCCGGCCGCGGCGAGGTCCGCCGGATCGAAGCCCATCCGGACGCGGCCATCCTGGTCGCCGCCGGTGACGGGCGCCGCATCGTCACCGGCGGTGACGACGGCCGCGTGGTGGCCACCTCGGCCGAGGGCGACGCCGTGGAGGTCGCTGCCGCCAAGGGCGGAGCCTGGATCGATGCCATCGCCCTCCATCCCGACGGCGCCATCGCGTACGGCGCCGGTCGTAATGTGGTCGCGCGCGATGCCAAGGGCCGGGAGAAGGTGTTCGCCGCGCCCTCCACGGCGCGCGGCCTCGCCTTCGCGCCGAAGGGGTATCGTCTGGCCGTGTCGCACTACAACGGCGCCACCCTGTGGTATCCGAATCTCGAGACCGCCCCCGACTTCGTCGAGTGGAAGGGCTCGCATATCGACGTGACGTGGTCGCCGGACGGCCGCTTCGTCGTGACGACGATGCAGGAGAACGCCCTGCACGGCTGGCGCCTCCAGCCCGACCGGGGCCACATGCGGATGTCGGGCTATCCCGGCAAGGTCCGCTCCGTGACGTGGTCGGGGGACGGCGACTGGCTCGCCACGGGCGGTGCCGAAGCCGCCATCATCTGGCCGTTCGATTCCAAGGAAGGCCCCACGGGCAAGGCGCCGCGCGAATGCGGCGTGCGTCCGGCGCGGGTCTCCCGCGTGGCGTTCCACCCCAAGGCCCTGGTGCTCGCCATCGGGTACGAGGATGGCTGCATCCTGCTGGTGCGGTTCGCCGACGGCTCCGAACTCCTGGTGCGCCCGGCCGTGAAGGGCAGCGGCGTCACGGCCTTGGCCTGGGATGCCCGCGGCGCGCGCCTCGGCTTCGGCTGCGCCGATGGGGCCGCCGGCCTCCTCACCCTGCCGGGCTGACCCGTGGCTCTGTTCGGACTCGGACGCCGCCAACCCCCCGCCGACGGGGCGGTGCGGGACGCCATCCTCGCCTGGACGCGCGCCGCCGCCGGCCTCGGTGCGGACGGCGTGGTCAAGGTCAACGAGATCATCTGTGCCGATCCGGCCTGCCCCGGCATGGAGACGATTCTCCTGCTCATGCCGCCCGGACGGTCGACCCGCGCCGTGAAGATCGCGAAGCCCATGGCGGAGGTCATGGAAGGCGACGTGGTCCGGGCCCTCGCGTGGGACGAACGTCCCGTGCGGGACTGAAGGTCCCGTGCAGGATTGAACCCACGTCGCTTTTCTGTCATACGCGCCTCGCGTTGAACCGCCCGGCCGATCGGGCTGCCGTGGCGGTTCGTGCTGCTCCATCAGAAGCATCAACCGAGCGCATCCCTTCGATCCCCTCCGGATCGGGGTGCATGCGCGTTCAGGAGAGCCAAATGCCCAAGCTGAAAACCAAGTCGGGCGCGAAGAAGCGCTTCAAGATCACCGGCACCGGCAAGGTCATGTACGCCCAGGCCGGCAAGCGCCACGGGATGATCAAGCGGACGACGAAGCAGATCCGCAACCTGCGCGGCACCACCACCCTGTTCGAGGGTGATGCCGCCAACGTGAAGAAGTACTTCCTGCCCAACAGCCGGTAAGCCTTTCTTCCCTCTGCCGAACTGCCTTTTTCGTAATCCAGGAGAGAACCCATGGCCCGCGTCAAGCGCGGCGTGACCAGTCACGCGAAGCACAAGAAAGTCCTCAAGGCCGCCCGTGGCTACTACGGCCGCCGCAAGAATACGATCCGGATCGCCAAACAGGCGGTCGAGAAGGGCATGCAGTATGCCTACCGCGACCGCAAGAATAAGAAGCGCACGTTCCGCGCCCTCTGGATCCAGCGCCTCAACGCCGCTGTCCGTGAGCATGGCCTGACCTATTCGCGCTTCATCAACGCGCTGTCGAAGTCCGGCATCGAGGTGGACCGCAAGGCCCTGTCCGAGCTCGCCATCCACGAGCCGGCGACCTTCGCTGCCGTGGTCGAGAAGGCCAAGGCCTCCCTGCAGGACGTCGCCAAGGCGGCCTGAGGCTCTCGTCCGGCCTTCGGGCCGGAACCTTACGGACAAGGCGCGGCCCCGCATGGGCGCCGCGCCTTTTCGTTTTTACTGGGCGTGTCGGGTTTTCGAGACCTCGACGGCTTGCCAAGGCCGCTTCGACCCGCAAAACCCTCGCGCCATGATCGCACGACCATCCTGTGGTGGTGCCGCAAGCCGGTGAGTGGACCGATGACCGATCTCGACACCCTCGAAGGTGATCTTCTCGCCCAAGTCGCGGCCGCGTCCGACGAGGCTGCCCTCGACGCCGTGCGCGTGGCGGCGCTCGGTAAGAAGGGCTCGGTCTCCGAACTCCTCAAGACCCTGGGCGCCATGACGCCCGATGAGCGCAAGGTGCGCGGTCCCCTCATCAACGGTCTTCGCGATCGGGTGCAGGGCGCCCTCGGGGCACGCCGCGAGGCCCTGGCAGAAGCGGCGCTGACGGCGCGCCTGTCCGCCGAGCGCATCGACGTGACGCTGCCCGTGCGCGAGGCGCCGGAAGCGCGCGGCCGCATCCACCCCATCAGCCAGGTCATGGACGAGATCGCGGCGATCTTCGCCGATATGGGGTTCTCCGTCGCCGAAGGCCCGGACATCGAGACAGACGACTACAACTTCACCGCCCTCAACTTCCCGCCCGGCCATCCGGCGCGCGAAATGCACGACACCTTCTTCCTGGCGCCCGACCGCAACGGCCAGCGCAAGGTGCTGCGCACGCACACCTCTCCGGTGCAGATCCGCACCATGCGCTCGAAGGCGCCGCCGATCCGGGTGATCTGCCCGGGCCGGACCTACCGCCACGATTCCGACCAGACCCACACCCCGATGTTCCATCAGGTCGAGGGCCTCGTCATCGACAAGGCGGCCAACATCGCCAACCTGAAATGGGTTTTGGAGGAGTTCTGCCGCACCTTCTTCGAGGTCGAGGCCGTGAAGATGCGCTTCCGCCCGTCGTTCTTCCCCTTCACCGAGCCGTCGGCCGAGGTCGATATCCAGTGCTCGCGCAAGGGCGGTGAGATCCGCTTCGGCGAGGGCACCGACTGGCTCGAAATCCTCGGCTGCGGCATGGTCCATCCGAACGTCCTGCGGAACTGCGGCCTCGACCCCGACAGCGTTCAGGGCTTCGCGTTCGGCATGGGCATCGACCGCATCGCCATGCTGAAATACGGCATGCCGGACCTGCGCCCATTCTTCGAGGCGGACGTGCGCTGGCTCGACCATTATGGTTTCCGGCCGCTGGATATTCCGAGCTTGGTCGCCGGGCTGACCGGCTGATGTGATGTCGCGAAGGTCCGGGCTCTGCCCGGATCGTTCTTCTCAACCCTGATGGGTGCCGGATCGCCAGTCGCTGGCCGATCGGAGAGCGCCGACGGACGCAAGTCATGAAATTCACCCTCTCCTGGCTCAAGGATCACCTCGACGCCGAGGCCTCCCTCGACACCATCTCCGAGACGCTGACGCGCATCGGCCTCGAGGTCGAAGGCATCGAGGACAAGGCCGCGAGCCTGAAGCCGTACGTGATCGCGCATGTGCTCACCGCCGAGCAGCATCCCAACGCCGACCGCCTGCGCGTGTGCTCCGTGGATGCCGGCGGCGGACAGCCCGTTCAGGTGGTCTGCGGTGCGCCGAACGCCCGGGCCGGGATGAAGACGGTGTTCGCTCCCCCCGGTACCTACGTGCCCGGCAAGGCCATCACCCTGTCGGTCGGCACCATTCGCGGCGTCGAGAGCCGGGGCATGCTGTGCTCGGGCGCCGAACTCGGCCTCGGCGAGGAGACGGATGGCATCCTCGACCTGCCGGAGGATGCGCCGACGGGCCAGCCCTACGCGGTCTATGCCGGCCTCGACGATCCGATCATCGAGATCAACCTGACGCCGAACCGTGCCGACTGCACCTCGATCCATGGCATTGCCCGCGACCTCGCCGCCGCGGGTCTCGGGGGTCTCAAGCACGGCATCCAGCCACCCGTGCGGGGGGAGGAAGCCTGCCCGGTCCCCGTCACCCTCGACTTCGAGGCGGCCGATCGCGGCCTGTGCCCGTACTTCACCCTGCGTCGCGTCACCGGCGTCCGGAACGGGCCCTCGCCGGACTGGATGCAGGCGCGCCTGCGCGCCATCGGCCTGCGCCCGATCAACGCGCTGGTCGACATCACCAACTACCTCACCTTCGACCGGGGCCGGCCGCTCCACGTGTTCGACGCCGCCAAGGTGGCGGGCGGCCTCACCGTGCGCCGCGCCCGCGCCGGCGAGGAACTCAAGGCGCTCGACGGCAAGACCTACGCCCTGACCGACGACACGGTCGTCATCGCCGACGACAACGGCGTCGAATCCATCGGCGGCATCATCGGGGGCGAGGCCTCCGGCTGCGACGCCGGCACCACCGACGTGCTCATCGAATCCGCCCTGTGGGACCCGGTGAACATCGCCCAGAGCGGCCGGCGCCTCGGGATCATCACCGATGCGCGCTACCGCTTCGAGCGCGGCGTCGATCCGGCCTTCACCCTGCCGGGCCTCGATCTCGCCACCCGTCTCGTTCTCGAGATCTGCGGCGGCACCCCGAGCCAGGCCGTCATCGTCGGCGAGCCGCCCGAGACCGAGCGGGTCATCGACTTCCCCTGGACCGAGACCCGGCGTCTCGCCGGCCTCGAACTGTCGCGCGCCGAGATGAAGGTCACCCTGGAGGCGCTCGGCTTCCACGTCGCCGGCACGGGCGACCGCGTGAAGGTGCTCACCCCGTCCTGGCGTGCCGACGTCGAGGGCAAGGCCGACCTCGTCGAGGAGATCATCCGCATCGCCGGCCTCGACCGCATCGAACCCAAACCGCTCGCGCGCATCGAGGCCCAGGTCGGCAAGCCCGTACTCACGGTGATCCAGAAGCGCACGCGGCTGGCCAAGCGGGCGCTCGCCGCGCGCGGCCTCGTCGAGGCGGTGACGTGGTCGTTCATTCCCCACGACGACGCCGTCGTGTTCGGCGGCGGCCGGGCGGATCTGGTGCTGGCCAATCCCATCGCGGCCGATCTCTCTGACATGCGCCCGAGCCTCGTGCCGGGCCTCCTGCGCGCCGCCCAGCGCAACGCCGACCGGGGGATCGCCGACGTGGCCCTGTTCGAGGTCGGCCAGTGCTTCGAGAGCGATCAGCCCGAGGGCCAGACCACCCGCGCCACGGCGATCCGCCGGGCCACCGCGGGCCATCTCGGCGGCGGCCGCCACTGGGCCGGCGCCGCCGCCCCCGTGGACGCGTTCGACGCCAAGGCCGACGCCCTGGCGCTGCTCGCCGCCTTCGGCATTCCCACGGGCGGCTTGCAGGTCGTCGCCGGCGGGCCGGACTGGCTCCATCCCGGCCGATCCGGCACCCTCCAGTTCGGGCCGAAGAACCCCGTCGGGTCTTTCGGTGAGATCCATCCCCGCGTGATGAAGGCGCTGGATCTCAAGGGCCAGATCGTCGCCTTCGAGATCACCCTCGACGGCGTGCCCCTGCCGAAGTACCGCCCGACGAAGGTGAAGCCGGCTCTCGCGCTCTCCGATTTCCAGACGGTCTCGCGCGACTTCGCCTTCGTGGTGGCGCGCGACGTGGCGGCGGGCGAGGTGGTGAAGGCGGCCCAGGCGGCCGAGCGCAAACTCATCGCCGGCATCGACGTCTTCGACGTCTACGAGGGCGTCGGCATCCCCGAAGGCTCGAAATCCGTGGCCATCGCCGTTCGCCTCCAGCCCGTGGAGCGGACCCTGACGGACGCGGAGATCGAGGCGGTGACGGCCCGGATCGTCGCCGAGGTCGGACGCAAGACCGGCGCGACCCTGCGCGCCTGATCCTGGAAGAACGGAGCCTCGACATGATCGACCGCGCCCTCGTCGATGCCCTCTCGGCGGCTGAGTATCTGCCGGCCGCCGAACTTCGACGCGCGGTGGAAACACCGGAGGCCATCGCCGACGAGGTCCTGCGCGTGCTGGCCGGGCCCGTGGACGGCGCCGAGGTGTCCGAGGCCGACGCCAACCTGCTGTTCTACGGGCTGCACGTTCTCGCCGCCGCCCGCGACACTCGCGTGTTCGCCCCCCTCGTGCGCCTGCTGCACCAGGATGGCGAGACCCTCGACGCCCTCCTGGGCGACGCGGTGACGACGACGCTGGCCCGCATCCTGGTCAGCGTCTTCGACGGGGAGGTGGCGCCCCTGCACCGCCTCATCCTCGACAGCACCCTCGACGATCTGGTGCGAAACGAGGCCTTCGCGGCCCTGACCTTCCTCACCCAGACGGGGCGCGTCGACCGGCAGGCGACCCGTGACCTCCTCGTGCGGTTCGACGACAAGCGCGTCGCGGTAGAGGGCGATATCGGCTGGGTCGGCTGGGAGGAGACCATCGCGTTGCTGGGGTTTCGCGATCTCGCCCCCCGCTCGGCGGCCGCGCGCAAGGATGGGCGCCTCACCGACGAGTTCAGCGACGCGCCGTGGTTCCGCACCACCCTGCGTCAGGCCGAGGCCAAGCCCGCCGACCTCGCCCGGTTCGATCCGTGCCGCTACGGCACCATCGACGATCCCGTCGCGGATCTCGCCTGGACGGCGGAGGATGCCGGCCAACCCGTGCGCAATCCGTTCAAGGACGTCGGCCGCAACGATCCATGCCCCTGTGGCAGCGGCAGGAAGTTCAAGAAATGCTGCCTCGACAAGGCGGCGTGAGGATCACGTCGCCGTCCCGCTGAGGGGGTTCTCCGGGTCCCAGGCGTAGCCGAGGGTTTCGAACCGCATCGAGCGGGCATCGACCATGAGCAGGCGTCCGACCAGGGGCTCGCCGAACTCGGCCACCGCGCGGATCACCTCCAGGGCCATGAGCGACCCCATGATGCCGGCGAGCGCCCCGAGCACCCCGGCTTCCGCGCAGGGCGGCACGGAGCCGGGCGGTGGGGGGCTCGGGAACAGGCAGCGATAGGTCGGATTCGGCTGTCCGTCCGCCCCGGTCTCGTGGGCGCGGATGGTGGTGAGCGAGCCGTCGAACTGGCCGAGCGCCGCCGTCACCAGGGGACGCTTGGCGTGGAAGCACGCGTCCGAGACCGCGTAGCGCGTGGCGAAATTGTCCGAACCATCGGCGACGAGATCGTAGCGCGCGATGAGATCCGCCGCGTTCTCCGCCGTGAGCCGGAAGGGGTGCGCCGCGATGGCGACATGCGGGTTGAGCCGCGCGACGGCGTCGGCGGCGCTCTCGACCTTGGGTCGGCCGAGGTCGGGCGTGCCGTGGATCACCTGTCGCTGGAGGTTCGACAGGGACACGGTGTCGTCGTCGACGACACCGATGGTGCCGATGCCGGCCGCCGCCAGATACTGGATCAGGGGCGCGCCGAGGCCGCCGGCCCCGATCACGAGGATGCGCGCCGCCTTGAGGCGTGCCTGGCCCGGGCCGCCGACCTCGCGCAGGACGAGGTGGCGGGCGTAGCGTTCGACTTCATCGGATGACAGGGCCATGACCGGGAGATAACCCTCGCGCCCCATCACCGAAAGCCCCGCGATTTGCATGGGGTCTGGCCCACGCCTATGGCCGTGGCAGACAGTCCTTCGAGATCCTGGCCGTGCCCGATTCCCTCGACCGTTCACCGCTCGGCCTGGCCCAGGCCCTGATCCGCTGCCCATCCGTCACGCCGGAGGAGGGGGGCGCCCTCGATTGGCTCGGCGGGGTGCTGGAGGCGGCCGGCTTCACGGTCCACCGGCCGCGCTTCTCCGAACCCGGCACGCCCGATATCGAAAACCTCTACGCGCGTATCGGCACCGGGGCACCCTACCTCCTGTTCGCCGGTCACACCGACGTGGTCCCGCCGGGCGATGTCGCCGGGTGGCGGCACGGGCCGTTCGCCGGGACCGTCGCGGACGGAATCCTCTATGGGCGCGGCGCCGTCGACATGAAGGGCGGCATCGCCTGCATGCTCGCCGCCGCCCTCGACTATCTCGAGGCCGCCGGCCCCGCCTTCTCCGGGTCCCTGGGCTTCCTCATCACCGGCGACGAGGAGGGACCGGCCATCAACGGCACGGTCAAGCTCCTCGATTGGGCGCGGGCGCGGGGCGAGCGATTCGACCATTGCCTGCTCGGAGAGCCGACGAATCCCGACCGCCTCGGCGACATGATCAAGATCGGCCGGCGCGGCTCGCTCACCGGCAAGCTCACGGTCCATGGGCGCCAGGGCCATGTCGCCTATCCCCATCGGGCGGAGAATCCGATCCCCGGCATGCTGCGTCTGGCGGGCGCGCTCCTGGCCGAACCACTGGATGGCGGCACCCGGCATTTCGATGCCTCGAACCTCGAATTCACCACCCTCGACGTCGGCAATCCGGCCACCAACGTGATCCCGGCGGAGGCGCGGGCGACCTTCAACATCCGCTTCAACGAGGGCTGGACGGCCGAGACCCTGGGTGACGAGATCCGCGCCCGACTGGAGCGCGCCGCCGGCAACAGCGTGCGCTACAGCCTCGACCTCCAGCCCTCCAATGCGCCCGCCTTCCTCACCCGGCCCGACGCGTTCACCGACCTCGTGGTGGCGGCCATCGAGATCGAGACGGGCCGGGTGCCGAAGCTCTCGACCACAGGCGGCACCTCGGATGCCCGCTTCATCAAGGATGCCTGCCCGGTCATCGAGTTCGGGCTCGTGGGCGAGACCATGCACCAGACCGACGAGTGCGTGGCCGTGGCCGACCTGAACCGGCTCACCGCGATCTACACGCGGGTGATCGCGGCCTATTTCGCGGCTGGGGACCACGCCCGAACCCGCTGATCCATCCACTGGGCCTCTCGGCGACCGGTCGTTTAGATGCCGGCGCCCCAGACGCCGTATGATAGACCTTGTGACCGAAACCGCCGGGAATCATGTCCGAGGCGATCGCCCACGGCGATATAGATTTGCCGAAGACGTTGAACGTGCGGATCGTCGAGACGCAGTTCGATGCTCGCGACCGCGAGCGCGACCGAGGTCGCTCTGTTCGCCGGCGTCGCATCGATCATGCCCGCTCCCAGGATGATGCGCCCGACTTCGAGGAGGAGCGCTTCGTTGCGTGCCTCGCTCGGCGCGGCCAGTCGCTCCAGATCGAACAATGTCCGGACGCCGAGGGGCCACAGCTTGATCACCTTCTCGCGCCCGACCGAACAACAGAGCTGTGCCTGCGCCACCCAATCCATGATCTGGTAGACGCCGAACGGTGTTTCCACGAACAGCATCAAAGGATTGGCGGCCGCTAGATTCTGGGTCGAATGAATGTGGTGGTCTTCCAGGCGAATCCGAATTTCGCTGTCGATGCCATCGATGATCTCGACCGGCGTGATCTTGAACGCCCGGTAGACGTCATATTCCTCCCGCTTGAAGTTCTTGAGCTTGTCACGGTGGAGGATGTTCCGCAGCACCACATCCGGCATGATGCCGGCGACGAAGCAGCCGGTGACCGCCAGGGCCAGCACCAGTGGCGAATTCATCGCGTCACCGAGCCGCGCGACGCCTTCCACAAGACTTGCCCCGAACCGAAGGAAACCGATCACGAGGATGGGCGCGAGAACGATGCCGATCACGATCTTGATCGTCTCACCGATGATCGTTGCGGGACTCAGGTCGAAATTCTTGATCGCGCGGTACAGGTTGCGCAGGGCCGTAATGTAGCTGCCCGCGAATGCGGCGCAGGCACCAAGAAGCCAGACGGCGTTTCCGCCTTGGATTTTCGGGCAGGCGGCGTCAGCCCCGATAGGGCTCGCGGAGTTCGTACAGAGCAGCGTGCCGAGCAGGTTCAAGCTGTAGAAGACCGCCGTCGCCGCCAGCAGGCTGAACAGCAAGCTTCCGAATATCCACGCCATCGTCGTGAAGTCCTCACGCCGCCTCGACCCGTCCGGCCCATGAGTGAATCCGTCCGAAGAATCGCCCTGGCCGATTCGCCCGAAAACCTTCGGGCGGTCGACGAAATACTTATACTTGACGAATTCGAAGGACGGGATCAGCCGTTGGCTCGCGTGCCCGGCTATGTCGAAGACCGCAGCGAGGTCTCGAACGATCTCCTGTCTTTGGCGCTTCACGGCCTCACGGATGGCAATGAAGAGAAATGGCGACAGTGCTGCGAAGGTCGTCGCACCGAGGATGAAGAGGTGGCTGGGAGGACTCATCGCGGACGTTCCGTACACTCCGGTGCAACTCACATCGGACTGCCGCGATCATGTCGATTTTCAATCTTCAATCAACCTAGAATAGCTGTATAAATCTCTAAGTTGAGATTTCTCCGTAGTCCACCCCCACCAGCGTCAGACCGCACGAAGGCGCCAGAGGTCCGCAGCGGCTGCGGTCCCGGCTGGCCAGGATCGCGGCGACGTCGTCGGCCGTGATCTTGCCGGAGCCCGCGAGCACGAGGGTGCCGACCAAGCCCCGGACCTGATGGTGCAGGAACGAGCGCGCGGAGGCCGCGACCACGATTTCCTCGAAATGGCCCATGGGTCGCACCGCCACGTCGAGCTGCTCCAGGGTGCGGATGGGGCTCTTGGCCTGGCACTCGGCGGCACGAAAGGCGGTGAAGTCGTGGCAGCCGAGCAACGGGCGCGCGGCCGCCTGCATCCCCGCGACGTCGAGGGGCCACGGCACCTGCCAGACCTGGCCGCGCGTCAGGGCCGCCGGGCTGCGCCGGTTGAGGATGCGGTAGCGGTAGTGCCGCCGATGGGCGGAGTGGCGGGCATTGAACGTGGGATCGACGATCTCCGCCGACAGGACCGAGACGGGATGCGGGCGCAGGTGGGCGTTGAGGGCATCGCGTACCACGTCCGTCCGCCAAGCTCGGGCGAGATCGAGATGCGCCACCTGATGGGTCGCGTGGACGCCCGTATCGGTGCGTCCCGCGCAGGTGAGGCCGGCATCCTCGCCGGAAAAGCGCGTCACCGCCTGTTCGATGGCCCCCTGCACGGAGGGCTGCGCCGTCTGGCGCTGCCAGCCACAGAAGGGACTGCCGTCGTACTCGATGACGAGCTTGTAGCGGGGCATCAGGCGCCCAGCGACGCGCCGGGCGCGAGGCGCGCGCCCCGCAGGAACTCGAATCCGGTGGCGGCACCACCCCTGCCGGCACGGCGCAGGGCCGTGAGGCGGACCGCGCCTGTGCCGCAGGCGAGGGTGCAGGCCTCGTCGAGGATCGTGCCGGGGGCGCCTGTGCCGTCCGTCGCGATAGCGCCCAGAACCTTCACGCGCTCGACGCCCTTGCCGAGATCGACTTCGAAGAAGGCGCCGGGGAAGGGGGCCAGCCCGTTGATGTGGTTGGCCACCGCATCGGCCGGGCGGCACCAGTCGATCCGCGCCTCGTCGTTGGTGATCTTGTGGGCGTAGGCGACGCCTTCGTTGGCTTGAGGCTCAAAGGCGAGGTCGCCACGCTCCAGGCCGGAGAGGGCCTCGGTCATCAGGTCGGCGCCGAGGGGCATCAGCGCGTCGTGAAGGTCACCCGCGCTCATCCCGGGCGTGATCGGCAGGCGTGCCTCCAGGGCCACCGGGCCGGTGTCGAGGCCGGCCTCCATCCGCATGACCCCGACTCCGCTCTCCGCGTCGCCGGCCATCACGGCGCGCTGGATCGGCGCCGCCCCGCGCCAGCGCGGCAACAGGGAGCCGTGCAGGTTAAGGCAGCCGTGCCGTGGCAGATCGAGGATCGCCTGGGGCAGGAGCATTCCGTAGGCCACCACCACGGCGACGTCGGCGTCGTGTGCCCGGAACGTCTCGGCGGCCTCCGGCGTCCTCAGGGTCGTGGGCGTCAAGACCTGCGCGCCGAGGCCCTCGGCCAACACCTGCACCGGAGAGGGTCTGAGTGCCATGCCGCGGCCCGCCTTGGCCGGCGCGCGGGTGTAGACGGCGACGATGGCGTGGCCTTCGGCGTGGAGGCGCGCCAGGGTCGGCACGGCGAAATCCGGCGTGCCCATGAACACGACGCGCATAGGGTCTGTCCTCGATGCCGGGTCAGGCGGCGTCGCGCTTGGCCGCCTTGGCGAACTTCTTCACCACCCGGTCGCGCTTCAGCTTCGACAGGTGGTCGATGAACAGAACGCCGTCGAGGTGATCGATCTCGTGCTGGATGCAGGTGGCGAGCAACCCGTCGGCCTCGATCTCCCGGGTCTCGCCCTCGAGATCGCGAAAGCGCACGCGGACCCGGTCGGGCCGCTCGACCTCGCCGTAATACTCCGGGATCGACAGGCAGCCCTCGTCGTAGACGCGCTTCTCGTCCGAGCCCCAGACGATTTCGGGATCGAGGAAGACCTGCGGCCGGCGGTCGTCCTCGTCCTTCGAGGTGTCGATGGTGACGACGCGCTTGGCCACCCCGATCTGGATCGCCGCGAGCCCGACGCCGGGGGCGTCGTACATGGTCTCCAGCATATCGGCCACGAGGGTCCGGATCTCGTCCGTCACGGGGCCGACGGGCTCCGAGACCTTGCGCAGGATCGGGTCGGGCAGGATGACGAGCGGACGGATGGTCATGGCGTGGCGGGGGTTGGCTGTGGGGATCGCGGCGCTGCGATCCCCTGCAGATAAGGTCGCGCCGATGAGCGGTCAAATGACCCGCGCGGCCGCTCCTCAGAACGGCGTGCGGCTGCGGATGGCGGCGGTCAGGGTTCCCTCGTCGAGGTAGTCGAGTTCGCCGCCCACGGGAACGCCGTGGGCGAGGCGGGTGATCTTCAGCCCATGGTCCTTGAGCGATTCGGTGACGTAATGCGCCGTGGTCTGCCCATCGACGGTGGCGTTCAGCGCCAGGATGATCTCGCGCATGGCCGGGTCGGCGGCCCGCGCCACGAGGCTGTCGAGGTTGAGGTGTTCCGGGCGCACGCCGTCGAGCGCCGAGAGCACGCCGCCGAGCACGTGATAGCGGGCGGTCACCGCGCCCGAGCGCTCCAGGGCCCAGAGGTCGGAGACATCCTCCACCACCACGAGGGTCGAGGGGTCGCGGCTCGCGTCGCGGCAGATGGTGCAGGGCTCGCAGGTATCGACGTTGCCGCAGGCGCTGCACACGACGATGCGCTCGGAGGCCACCCGCATGGCATCCGCCAGGGGAGCGAGGAGGGTTTCCCGCTTCTTGATGAGTTGGAGCGCTGCCCGGCGGGCCGAGCGGGGTCCGAGGCCCGGCATGCGGGCGAGAAGCTGGATCAGGCGCTCGATCTCGGGACCGGCGACGGCTTGGGGCATGGACGGTCCGTTTGGGCTCGTGCGGCCGGCCTCGAGGCCGCCGCGTGGTTCGTGCCGGAATAGCGGGTGAGGTGTCCCGGGCAAGAGCGGGGATCGCCCTGGATATAGGGTTCGCGTCTCCGGTTTCGCCCCCTCCCGCGGCGGCGGCTTGGATACCGGAAGCTCAAATTTCTTTTTCCATTGTCGCAAACGCGATTTGTCGGCAAGATTTGAGCAACCGAGCACAAACGGTGACTCGTGGGGCGGCGAACCTGCGCGCGGCGGACCTGAACGACCGCGCGGACGTCCCTGACGACGAGTCCGGCCCGGCGGAGCGATCAGGGGCCCGAGGAGGAACGCGCATGACCAATATCGGACTGTTCAATTCGGGCCACGGCGCCGAGGCCATCGGGCTGCGCAACCTGAAGGCGGTGCATTGGAACCTCGAGGCGCCGCGCCTCTACGAGGAGGCCCTGCGCCGCAGGGAGGCCGAACTCGCGCGGGGCGGCGCCCTGGTGGCGACCACCGGCAGCCATACGGGGCGCTCGCCCAAGGACAAGTTCGTGGTGCGCGACGCCTCCACCGAGAGCGAGGTCTGGTGGGAGAACAACGGCGCGATCACGCCCGAGCAGTTCGAGACCCTGTTCCAGGATTTTCTCGCCCATGCCGAGGGCCGTGAGCTGTTCGCCCAGGATCTCCATGGCGGCGCCGATCCGTGCCATCGGGTGAAGGCGCGGGTGTTCACCGAACTCGCCTGGCATTCGCTTTTCATCCGCAACCTGCTGATCCGGCCCGAGCGCGAGACGCTGTCTGATTTTGTGCCGGAGCTGACGATCATCGATCTGCCAAGCTTCGAAGCCCAGCCGCATCGCCACGGCTGCCGCTCCAAGACGGTCATCGCCATCGACTTTTCCCGCCGCCTCGTCCTCATCGGGGGCTCGGCCTATGCGGGCGAAATGAAAAAGTCGGTCTTCACGTATCTCAACTACCGCCTGCCCAAGGTCGGCGTGATGCCGATGCATTGTTCGGCCAATGTAGGACTGGACGAGGCCGGCCGCTCGGCCCTGTTCTTCGGCCTGTCGGGCACGGGCAAGACCACCCTCTCCAACGATTCCTCGCGCATGCTCCTCGGCGACGACGAGCACGGCTGGAGCCCGGACGGAATCTTCAATTTCGAGGGCGGCTGCTACGCCAAGACCATCCGCCTGTCGCGCAATGCCGAGCCGGAGATCTACGCCACCACCGAGCGCTTCGGCACGGTGATGGAGAACGTGATCATCGACGCCGAGACCCGGGTGCCGGATTTCGACGACGCCTCGCGCACGGAGAACACCCGATGCGCCTATCCCCTCGACTTCATCGCCAATGCGAGCACCACGGGGCGGGCCGCGCACCCGAAGAACATCGTCATGCTCACCTGCGACGCGTTCGGGGTCATGCCGCCCATCGCCCGGCTCACCGGGGCGGAAGCGATGTACCACTTCCTGTCGGGCTACACCGCCAAGGTAGCCGGCACGGAGCGCGGCCTCACCGCGCCGGAAGCGACGTTCTCGACCTGCTTCGGGGCGCCGTTCATGCCGCGGCATCCGAGCGTCTACGGCAATCTGCTGCGTGACCTCATCGCGAGGCACGCGGTCGATTGCTGGCTGGTCAACACCGGCTGGACCGGGGGCGGCGTCGGCACGGGGCGGCGCATGCCGATCCGCGTCACGCGCCGGCTCCTCGCGGCGGCCCTGGACGGGTCGCTGTCCCAGGTCGAGTTTCGGCGCGACCCGTATTTCGGGTTCCAGGTGCCGGTCTCCGTGCCGGGTGTCGAGCCCCACGTCCTCTCGCCGGTTCAGACCTGGGCCAACAAGGCGGCCTTCGCCGAGACCGCGTCGCGCCTCGTCGCCATGTTCCGGGAAAACTTCCAGCGCTTCGCCGAACACGTCGATGCCGACGTGCGCGCGGCCGAGCCGTCGGCCCAGGCCATCGCGGCCTAAATCCTAGCCCATGAGGCGGTCCGCCGGGCCGCCTCACCTTTCGACTCTAGAAGAGCTTCAGGCCCGGCGGCAGGGGCAGGCCCTTGGTGAGTTCACCCATCCGCTCGGCGGCGACCTGTTCGGCCTTGCCGCGGGCGTCGTTCATGGCCGCGACGACGAGATCCTCCAGGATTTCGCGCTCCTCCGGGTTCATCAGGGCCGGATCGAGCTGCACCCCCTTCACCTGGCCCTTGGCCGTCATGGTCACCCGCACGGCGCCGCCGCCGGACGCGCCCGACACCTCGACGGTGTCGAGTTCACCCTGCAGGGCGGCCATCTTCTCCTGCATGGCCTGAGCCTGCTTCATCATGCCCATGAGGTCGCGCATGCTCGTGATTTCCTTCGGCTGTCTTGGGTTCGAAGCGTCCGGCCTGATCTGGTGACGGAGCGGCGCGGACGCTATGCCTCGCCGTCCGTGTCCTCGATGTCCGCCTCGCCCGTGGGCGGCGCCTCCGCCGCGATTTCCGGGGCCCGGTCGCGCACATCGACGATCTGGGCGCCGGGGAAGCCCGCCATCACGGCGCGCACGAGGGGATGGGCCGCGGCACTCTGGTGGCGGGTTTCCGTGGCGGCCCGCGCCGTGGCGTCGAGGGTCGGCTCACCGGTCTCCTTCGACAGGGCGACGATCCAGCGCCGGCCCGTCCACAGGTCGAGGGCCTTGGCGAGATCGTTGGCGATGGTCTGGCGTCCGCCCTCGGCGAGGCGGAACTCGATGCGCCCTTCCTCGAAGCGAACGAGGTGTACCTCGCGCTCCAGGGCCATCTTCAGGCCGATGTCGCGCTTGGTGTCGGCCAGCGCCACCACGTCGGCAAAGCGCGTGAGGCGCGGGCCTTCGGGTTGGGGAGAGGGGATCTGGCTCGGTGTCGGCGCCTGAGCCGGCATCGGGGAGGGCGCGACCATCGAGAGGGCCGGGCGAGACCCGCCGCCGGCCGCCATGGCCATGGCTGGGCGCGGCGGCGCCTCGGACGAGAACGTCGGGATCGGCGGCAGGGCCGGGCGCCCCTGCGCCGTCGCGGGTGAAGGGAGGGCGGGCGCATCCGCCGCCGGTCGGGTGGGGGCCGACAGGGCCTCGCCCTTGAACTGACGCAGGGCTTCGTCGGGCGTCGGCAGATCCGCTGCGTAGGCGAGGCGCACCAGGGCCATCTCGGCCGCCGCGAGGGGGCGCGTCGCGGTCTGCACCTCGGGAATCGCCTTCAGGAGGATCTGCCACGCCCGCGACAGCACCCGCACGGAGAGCTTTCGCGCGAAATCGCCGCCGCGCGACCGCTCGGCTTCGCTCAGGGTCGGGTCGGCGGCGGCTTCCTCCGGGACCAGCTTCAGGCGGGTGACGAGGTGGGTGAAGCTCGCCAGATCCGAGAGGATCACGGCCGGGTCGGCCCCGGCTTCGTACTGGCCGCGCACCTCGGCGAAGCTCGCCGGGATGTCGCCGCGCATCACCGCCTCGAACAGGTCGACGATGCGGCCCCGGTCGGCGAGGCCCAGCATGTCGCGCACGCCCTGGGCGGTCACGAGGCCGGCGCCGTGGGCGATGGCCTGATCGAGGAGCGAGAGGGCGTCGCGCACGGAGCCTTCCGCCGCCCGGGTGATGGCGGCGAGGGCTTCGGCATCCGCCTCCACGGATTCCGCAGCGCAGATCTTCGCCAGGTGCGAGACGAGGGTGTCGGCCTCGACGCGGCGCAGGTCGAACCGTTGGCACCGCGACAGGATCGTCACGGGGACCTTGCGGATCTCCGTGGTGGCGAACACGAACTTCGCGTGGGGCGGCGGCTCCTCCAAGGTCTTCAGGAAGGCGTTGAACGCCTTCTCGGAGAGCATGTGGACCTCGTCGACGATGTAGACCTTGTAGCGGGCCGACACGGGCGAGTAGCGGATGCCGTCGATGATCCCGCGTACGTCGTCGATGCCCGTGTGCGAGGCGGCGTCCATCTCCAGCACGTCCATGTGCCGGGATTCCATGATGGCCTGACAGTGGCGCCCGAGTTCGGGCATCGCGATGGTGGGGCCGCTATCGGGATGGCCGTCGCGAACGTAGTTCAGGCCGCGCGCGAGGATGCGGGCCGTCGTGGTCTTTCCGACGCCGCGTACGCCCGTCAGCATCCACGCCTGCGGAATGCGGTTGGCCGCGAACGCGTTGGCCAGGGTCCGCACCATGGCGTCCTGACCGATCAAATCGTCGAAATTCTGGGGGCGGTACTTGCGGGCGAGCACCCGGTAGGGCGTCGCGGCCGGCGGCTCAGGAAAACCCGGAAGGCCGGGGGCGTCGCTCGGAGTACCGGAGGTCGCGTCCATGCCGCCTTCGCGTGGGTTGGCGCCGCCCTGGTCGGAGGGATGCCGCCACGCGGGCTACTAACGACAGATGAGGTGGGAGGCTGGACGAAGACCCGCTCGGTCTCGTTAGGGCTGCTTCCTTCCGGACCTGACCCGGTTGGCGAGTGAAACGTCCCTCGCCAACCTCCCGTGGGCTATATGGCCGGGGCCAGCGGCGGATGCAAGCGCCTCTGGCCGTCGGACCTACTCGGGCTTGCGCTTCACGATGGCGAAGGTCTTCGGGTCGAGCTCCAGGTCGAACTGCTTGCCGTTGGCGTCAATGGCGTCGTCGACCTCGATCTCGTCGCTCTCGACCTCGATCTTCTTCCACTTGGTGAAGCCCGCCTCCTTCAGCACGGCTTCGATCCGCGTCAGCTCGGCGGCGGTGGGCTCACGGTCCGCATAGGCGGAACCCGTGAAGGCGAGACCGAGGGCGAGGGCGGCCAGGCCAGTGGTCTTGAACGACATGCGTATTCCTCTCGAACCGATGGGGTGCGGTGCGAACGACGCATCCGGCATTCCGGTTCCCGCAGCGATGAACGGCGTGCGCGCGCGGTGGTTGTCTCGAAACACACTGCCGCTTACGTTTGTGCCCGTTGAGCCGTCTCGAAGGGCAGAAGACCATGGTCACCCGCGTCGCCACCGTCGCCTTCGAGGGGATCGAGGCGCGGGCCGTCGATGTGCAGGTTCAGATCGCACCCGGTCTCGTCGCCTTCACGGTGGTGGGGCTCGCCGACAAGGCCGTCGGGGAGTCCCGCGAACGGGTGCGCTCCGCCCTCATCGCCTCGGGGCTGGCGCTGCCGGCCAAGCGCATCACCGTCAACCTCGCACCGGCGGATCTGCCGAAGGAAGGGTCGCACTACGACCTGCCCATCGCGCTCGCCGTGATGGCCGCCATCGGCGCCCTGCCGGCCGATGCCCTCGCGGGTTACTGCGTGCTCGGTGAACTGGCCTTGGACGGCACCATCACGGCGGTGTCCGGCGTGCTGCCCGCCGCCATGGCGGCGAACGCGCGGGGCCTCGGCCTCATCTGCCCGGCCGCCACCGGGCCGGAGGCGGCCTGGGCGGCGGGGGACATGGACGTGCTGGCGCCGCGCTCGCTCATTCAGCTCGCCAACCACTTCAAGGGCACACAGGTGATGGTCCGGCCCGAGCCCGCCATCGCCGCATCGAGCGGACCACTTCCGGATCTCCGCGACATCAAGGGGCAGGAGGGCGCCAAACGCGCCCTCGAGATCGCGGCGGCCGGCTCGCACAACGTCGTCTTCAACGGCCCGCCCGGGGCCGGCAAATCGATGCTGGCCGCCCGTCTGCCCTCGATCCTGCCGCCGCTTTCCCCGCGCGAGCTCCTCGAAATCTCCATGATCCAGTCCGTGGCCGGCGCCCTGAAGGACGGGGCGCTGTCGAACCGCAGGCCGTTCCGGCAGCCCCATCACTCCGCGTCCATGGCGGCCCTCGTCGGCGGCGGCCTCAACGCCCGGCCGGGCGAGGCGTCCCTTGCGCACGGCGGCGTCCTGTTCCTCGACGAACTGCCCGAGTTCACGCCCCAGGTGCTCGATTCCCTGCGCCAACCCATGGAGACCGGGGAAATCATGATCGCCCGCGCGAACCACAGGGTGACGTATCCGGCCCGGTTCCAGCTCGTTGCGGCCATGAACCCGTGCCGCTGCGGCCAGGCCCTGGAACCCGGCTACGCCTGCCGCAAGGGACCGAACGAGCGCTGCGTCGCCCAGTACGGCGCCCGCATCTCCGGCCCGCTCCTCGACCGCATCGACCTACGCATCGAGGTCGCCGCCGTCACCGCCGCCGATCTCATCCTGCCGCCGCCGGTGGAGGGCTCGGCCGAGACGGCGGCTCGGGTCGCCGCCGCCCGCGCCCTCCAGACGGTGCGCTACTCGAGCCTGGATCTCGGCGCCGGCGTCACCAACGCCACCTGCCCGGCGACGGTGATCGAGGCGGTCGCCGCCCCCGATGCGGAGGGGGCGGCCCTGATCCGGAGTGCGGCCGAATCCATGCGCCTCTCGGCGCGCGGCTTCCACCGCACCCTGCGGGTGGCGCGCACGCTGGCCGACCTCGACGGCGAGGCGACGGTCCGGCGGGTCCATCTCGCCGAAGCCCTGTCCTATCGCGGACGGGCCGAGCGGCTGGTGGCGGCGTGAATCAGCGCCCGTAGATGTCCTCGACGCGGATGATGTCGTCCTCGCCCGTGTAGGAGCCGACCTGCACCTCGATGAGTTCGAGGGCGATCTTGCCCGGGTTGGTGAGCCGGTGCATCGAGCCGATGGGCAGGTAGACGGCCTCGTTCTCGTGGACGAGGACAACCCTGTCGTCGACGGTGACCTCGGCCGTGCCGCGCACCACCACCCAATGCTCGGCCCGATGATAATGCTTCTGGAGCGAGAGGCGGCCGCCCGGCGTCACCAGGATGCGCTTCACCTGGAAGCGCTCGCCGAGGTCGATGCGCTGGTACCAGCCCCAGGGGCGATACATCCGGCGGTGGGCGTCGGCCTCCGGGTAGGCCTTTTCGCGAAGCTGGGCGACGAGGTCCTTCACCTGGCCCGAGCGGGCCTTCGAGGTCACCAGAACGGCGTCGGGGGTCGCCACCACCACCACGTCGTCGAGGCCGACCACGGTGGTGAGGAGTTCGCCCTCGCTGTGGATCAGGCTGCCGTGGGTGTCGATGGTTTCGACCCGGCCGCGCACGGCGTTGCCGGATGCGTCGTGGGGCAGGACGTCCCAGACGGCGTCCCAGGTCCCGACATCCGACCACGGGAACGAGACCGGGAGCACGCCGGCGCGCTCGGTCCGCTCCATCACGGCGTAATCGATCGATGTCTTGGGGGCCCGTGAGAAGGCGGCGCCGTCGAGGCGCAGGAAGTCGAGGTCGACCTGCGCGGTGTCGAGGGCCGCGCGGGTCGCCGACAGGATCTCGGGTGCCCGCGCCTCGAGTTCCGCCAGCATCACGTCGGCGCGGAACAGGAAGTAGCCGGAGTTCCACAAGGCGCCCTCGCCGATGAGGCGCTCGGCCCCGTCGCGATCCGGCTTCTCGACGAAACGCTCGACGGCGTAGGCGCCCGGCACGCCGTCGAGGCGTGCCCCGCGCCGGATGTAGCCATAGGCCGTGGCCGGTCCCGTCGGCTCGATGCCCAGCGTCATGATCCGGCCGGCCCGGGCGCCGATGGCGGCCGCCTGCGCGGCGGCGACGAAGGCCGGCGTATCCCCGATGACGTGATCGGCGGCCAGGATCAGAACCACGGCCTGCGGATCGCGCCGGGCCGCGTGCAGGGCCGCGACCGCCACGGCCGCGGCCGAGTCACGGCGCTCGGGTTCGAGCACGATATCGGCTTGCACCCCGGCCTGGAGCAGCTGCTCGGCGACGATGAATCGGGCCTCGCTGTTGCTGATGATCGTGGGACGACCGAACACGGTGGCATCGAGCACCCGGCGCGCCGTGTCCTGAAAGGTCGAACTCTCGGTGTTCACCAGGGGGGTGAACTGCTTCGGCATGCTCTCGCGCGAGGCCGGCCACAGGCGCGTACCCGACCCGCCGCACAGGATCACGGGGTGGATCAGTTCGGAACGGGCCTGTGCCATGGTCGATCACTCACGCGAGGGAATGGCCGTGGTCCAGCACGGACCGGGCCGCGTGCGCTACTCCGCCGCCTGGCGGGCGGCGTAGCCCAGCCGGCCGTTCAACTCCTGTATCAGCTTCACCGCCGCCTCCGCGATCACTGTGCCGGGCGGGAAGATCGCCGAGGCACCCGCCGCATGCAGGGCCGGATAATCGCCGGGCGGGATGACGCCGCCGATGACGATCATCACGTCCTCGCGGCCCTGCGCCGTCAGCGCCGCCTTGAGTTCCGGCACGAGGGTGAGGTGGCCGGCCGCGAGTGACGACACGCCGACGATGTGGACGTCGTTCTCCACCGCCTGGCGGGCGGCCTCGTCGGGGGTCGCGAAGAGCGGCCCGATATCCACGTCGAAGCCGAGATCGGCGAAGGCGGAGGCGATCACCTTCTGGCCGCGATCGTGGCCGTCCTGCCCCATCTTGGCGACGAGGATGCGCGGACGGCGCCCGTCGTTCTCCTCGAAGGCGTCCACGAGCTGACGGACCGTCTCGACTGCCGGCGACATGCCACCCACCTCCCGCTTGTACACGCCCGAAATCGAGCGGATCTCGGCCCGGTGCCGGCCCCAGGCCTTCTCGAGGGCATCGGAGATCTCGCCCACCGTGGCTTTCGCCCGCGCCGCTTCGATGCCGAGGGCCAGGAGGTTGCCCTCGCCCTGCGCCGCCTGGGTCAGTGCCTCGAGGGCCGCGTCCACGTCGGCCTGGTTGCGCTCGGCGCGCAGGCGCTTCAGCTTGTCGATCTGGAGCATGCGGACGTTGCCGTTGTCGACCCGCATGAGTTCGATGGCGCGGTCGTCGTCCGGCTTGAACTTGTTGACGCCCACGATGGTCTGGCGTCCGGAATCGATCCGGGCCTGGGCGCGGGCGGCGGCCTCCTCGATGCGCAGCTTCGGGATGCCGGCCTCGATGGCCTTCGCCATACCGCCCAGCTCGTCGACCTCGCGAAGATGCTCCCAGGCGCGGGCGACGATGTCCTGGGTCAGCTTCTCGACGTAGTATGAGCCGCCCCACGGATCGACCACGCGGGTCGTGCCGCTCTCCTGCTGGAGGAAGAGCTGCGTGTTGCGGGCGATGCGGGCCGAGAAGTCGGTGGGGAGCGCGAGAGCCTCGTCCAGCGCGTTGGTGTGCAGCGACTGGGTGCCGCCCTGCGTCGCCGCCATCGCCTCGATGCAGGTGCGGGTGACGTTGTTGAAGACGTCCTTCGCGGTGAGCGACCATCCGCTCGTCTGGCTATGGGTGCGCAAGGGTAGCGACTTGTCACTCTTCGGCTCGAACTCCTTCACGAGCTTGGCCCAGATCAGGCGCGCGGCCCGCATCTTGGCGATCTCCATGAAGAAGTTCGTCGAGATCGCCCAGAAGAACGACAGGCGCGGGGCGAACTGGTCGATGGTGAGACCCGCCGCGAGCCCTGCCTTGATGTACTCGACGCCGTCGGCGAGCGTATAGGCGAGCTCGAGGTCGTTCGTCGCGCCGGCTTCCTGCATGTGATAGCCGGAGATCGAGATCGAGTTGAACTTCGGCATGTTCTTCGAGGTGTAGGCGAAGATGTCGCCGATGATCCGCATCGAACCCGCCGGGGGGTAGATGTAGGTGTTGCGGACCATGAACTCCTTGAGGATGTCGTTCTGGATCGTGCCCGCGAGCTTCTCCGGCGGCACGCCCTGCTCCTCGGCCGCCACGATGTAGAGGGCCAGGATCGGCAGAACGGCGCCGTTCATGGTCATCGACACGGTCATCTCGTCCAGCGGGATGCCGGAGAACAGCGTCCGCATGTCGTAGATGGAATCGATGGCGACCCCGGCCATGCCGACGTCGCCCGACACACGCGGATGGTCCGAATCGTAGCCTCGGTGCGTCGCGAGGTCGAAGGCCACCGACAGACCCTTCTGACCGGCCGCGAGGTTGCGCCGGTAGAATGCGTTCGAATCCTCCGCCGTGGAGAAGCCGGCATATTGCCGGATGGTCCAGGGCTGGGTGACGTACATGGTCGGGTACGGCCCGCGCAGGAACGGCGCGACGCCCGGATAGGTGTTCAGGAACTCGATCCCCTCGCGGTCCTCGGGCCCGTAAACGCCCTTCACCGGAATGCCCTCAGGCGTCATCCACGGCTCGCCCGTCGGCGGCACCGGGGCGCTGATGGCATCGGCCGCGTAGGCGACGGATGTGAAATCGGGGATGCGGGAGGACATGGATGCGTGCTCGTGCGGCGGCCTGTTGGCCGGCATTATAGGTAAGCGCGCGGGCCGGGCTACTCCTATCCGCCCGTCGATCCGGTGCGGGTCACGAAAATTTTGCCTTTTGCGTCTCGAGCCAAAAAAGATTTGCGTGAGCGTTCACACCCTTTTTCCCTGTTCCGGTGGCGTTCCGCATCACTCCGCCGCCATCCGGCGTGGCGCCCAATCCTCGATTTCGGCGGCCACAGACGCCACCACGTTGCGCAGGTGCCAGACCAGCTCCGAGAAGCCGGGCCCGAGGGCGAGGCTCGTCTCGTTCATGTAGAGGGCGCGGTTGATCTCGATCTGCAGGGCGTGACGGCCGAGATTGGGCTCGCCGTAATGCTCGGTGATGAAGCCGCCCGCATAGGGCTTGTTGCGCAGGGTGCGGAACCCGCGGGCCCGGAGACGATCCTCGAACGCCCCGATGAGTTCGGGCGCGCAGGCGGTTCCGAACCGGTCGCCGAGGATGAAGTCGGCCCGCGCGGCCTCGTCGCGGCCGAGGCTCGAGGACGGCATCGAATGGCAATCGATGAGGATGGCGTGACCGAAATCGCGGGCGGTGCGCTGGATCAGCCCGCGCAGGGCGCGGTGATACGGCTTGTAGAGGGTCTCGATCCGGGTGACCGCCTCCTCCACGGGCAGGCGCCCGCGATAGATCTCCTGCCCGTCGGCGACGACGCGCGGCACGGTCCCGAGGCCGCCGGCCACCCGCATGGAGCGGGTGTTGGCGAAGGCCGGCAAGCGCCCGTCGAACATGCGCGGATCGAGTTCGTAGGGCTCACGATTCACGTCGAGGTAAGCGCGCGGGAAGTGCGCGCACATGAGGGGCGCGCCGAGATCCACGACCGGCGCGAACAGCCGGTCGACATGGGCGTCCTCGGAGCGGCGCAGGGTCAGCGCGTCGAGGCGCGAGGCCTCGACGAACGCGCGCGGGTAGACCGCTCCGGAATGGGGTGCGTTGAACACGAACGGAAGGGTGTGCGCCTCCGGCTCGTCCACGCGGAAGGGCGGATCGAACCAGGGGTGGTCCGGCGGGGCAAGGGGATCCTGCGGGGCAAGCGGGTCTGTCATCGCGGCGCGGGCGCCTCGGTCCGGGCGGGGAAACGCATGACCCCCACTGTGCGGGCCGAGACCCGCCGTGTCTACCATGGCGCCGGCCGCCATCCATCGGTTAAGGTGCCGCGCTGCACGGGGCCCGGACCGTCGCCCCGGACCGCTCGGCAACGTTCTGTTTACCAAGCTGGTGCTTTGTGAAAAGAACACAGCGACTCAAGGGCACAAGGCAACGTTCGATGAAGATCCTCCTCGCGGAAGACGACAACGACATGCGCCGGTTCCTGGCCAAGGCGTTGCAGAACGCCGGCTACGACGTGCTCTCGTTCGACAACGGCCTTTCGGCCTACAACCGCCTGCGCGAGGAGCCGTTCGAGCTTCTCCTCACGGATATCGTGATGCCCGAGATGGACGGCATCGAGCTGGCGCGCCGCGCCACCGAGCTCGATCCCGACATCAAGGTGATGTTCATCACCGGTTTCGCCGCCGTGGCGCTCAACCCGGATTCCAAGGCCCCGAAGGACGCCAAGGTTCTCTCGAAGCCGTTCCATCTGCGCGACCTCGTCAACGAGGTCGAGAAGCTTCTGGCGGCCTGATCCCCGCATCGGGCCTCGTGGAACGCCCCAGTAGGAAGAGTCTCCCGGCTCGCCTATAAGCGGTGTGGAACGCCTTGAGGCCCTCAGACATGAAGCCGGTCACGATCTACACCACCGCCTGGTGCCCGTACTGCTCGGCGGCCAAGAGCCTGCTGCGCGAGAAGGGTATCGCCTTCACGGAAATCGACGTCGAGAAGACGGCGGGCTCCCGCGCCATCATGGTCCAGCGGGCCGGCGGGCGCACCAGCGTGCCGCAGATCTTCGTCGGCGAGACCCATGTGGGCGGCTGCGACGATCTCTACGCCCTGAACGGCGCGGGCAAGCTCGAGCCCATGGTGGCGGCGTCGTGACCGCCGCACCGCGTTTCGTCGCCGCCTGCGTACAGATGCGGTCGGGCCGCGACCCCCTCGCCAACCGTGATGCCGCCGTCGCCCTCGTGCGCGAGGCGGCGGATGCGGGCGCCCATTACGTGCAGACCCCGGAGATGACCTCCCTGGTCGAGCGCGAGAAGGCCCGGTTGTTCGCCAACGTCACCGAGCCCGACCAGGACCCGACGCTGGCGGCCCTGCGCGAGGTGGCGCGCGAACGCGGCCTCGTCGTCCAGATCGGGTCGCTGGCCGTGCGCAACGGCGACAAGATCGCCAACCGCGCTTTCCTCATCGACGCCGAAGGGGCGGTCACCGCGTCCTACGACAAGGTGCATCTCTATGATGTCGACCTGCCCAACGGCGAGCGCTGGCGGGAATCGGCGACGTATACCGGCGGAGCCTGCGCGGTGGTGGCCGACACCCCGTGGGCACCCATCGGCGTCACCATCTGCTACGACATCCGCTTTCCCGCCCTGTTCCGGGCACTCGCCGAGGCCGGCGCCACGGTCATCACCGCGCCAGCCTGCTTCACCCAGCAGACCGGCAAGGCCCATTGGCACGTGCTGCACCGGGCGCGTGCCATCGAGACCGGCTCCTTCATGATCTCGGCGGCTCAAGGCGGCCACCATGAGGACGGGCGCGACACCTACGGTCACTCGCTCATCGTCGATCCGTGGGGCAAGGTGCTGGCCGATGCCGGCGGGAACGCGCCCGGAGTGATCCTGGCCGAGATCGACCTCTCCCGCGTCGCCGATGCCCGCGCCCGGATCCCGGCGCTTCTTCATGCCCGGCCCTTCACCGTGGAGCGGATCGGGCGTTCCGCCTGATCCCACGCCCCGAGTCCGCCCATGATCCGGTACACCCTCGTCTGCGATGGGGACCACGCTTTCGAGAGTTGGTTCCCATCGAGCGAATCCTATGACGAGCAGGCCGCGCGTGGGCTCGTGGCCTGTCCGCTCTGCGGCTCCGCGCGGGTGGCCAAGGGCGTGATGGCCCCGGCCATCACCCGCACCGTTGCACGCTCGGCCACCGCCCCGGCGCCCGAGCCCGCGCCGATCCCGGCACCGGCTTCCACGCCCCTGCTTTCCGAGGCCGAGCAACGCGTTCGCGCACTCATGCGGGCCGTGCGCGAGCACGTCACCAGCACCGCCGACGATGTCGGCACGGCGTTTCCCGAGGAGGCGCGCCGGATGCATTACGGCGAGAGCCCGACCCGCCCGATCTACGGCGAAGCCAGCCTCACCGAGGCCAAGGCTCTCGTCGAGGAGGGCATCGCGGTGGCGCCCCTGCCGCCGGCCCCCGAGGACCGGCACTGACGTCTCAGCGCTTTGCCGCCGCCGTGCCCGAAACGGACGCGAGGACGAACGCCACCACGGCGTTCCAGCCGGCGAGCGATACTCCGAGGAATCGCCAGGCGGCGGTGGAGCAATCGGCCACCCGCGTGGTCTCCAGGGTGGCGCGGAAGTCGGTGACCGTGGCGGGCGCCGCCCCGGTGCCGCCGCCGCAATCCGTCGGGCCGGCCCAGAGCGCCCACTCGGCGCCGGCGTGGTAGACGCTCAAGCCGGCGCCGTAGAGAAGGCCGAGGGCGGCCAAGCCCAGGGCGAGGCGGCTGAGGCGCTCGGGCAGCACGAGGGCGAGGATCCCCAAGGGGATCGCGGCGTAGTACGGAATGCGTTCCTCGAGGCAGAGTTTGCACGGCACGTAGCCGAGCACGAACTGGAAATAGAGCGCCGCCGCCAGGGTCCCCACCGCGCCGACGACGAGGAACAGGGCGCTCCGGCGAAGCCGCAGCAGGGTCGCGTAGTTCATCTTACAGGAGCACCTTGAACAGGACGAAGCCGAGGATGATGACCGCGACCGCGATGGCCGCGACGACGTTGAGGTGGCGGTCGAGCACGCCCCGGATCTGAACGCCGTAGCGGCCGAGAAGTCCCGCCAGGAGGAAGAATCGCGCGCCCCGGGTGACGAGGGACAGCACCACGAACCAGAACAGGTCGTAATGGGCGAAGCCCGACGTGATGGTGACGAGCTTGAACGGGATCGGGGTCAGCCCCTTCAGCAGGATCACCCAATGGCCGTACTCGGCGTACGAGGCCTGGAACGTCGCGGCCTTGTCGGACAGGCCATAGACCCGGAACACCCATTGGCCGACGGAGTCGAACAGGAGCGCGCCGATGGCGTAGCCGAGTACGCCGCCGGCTACCGACGTCAGGGTGGTGATGAGGGCATAGAACCACACCCGGTCGGGCCGGCTCACCGCCATGGGCACCATCATCACGTCGGGCGGCACCGGGAAGAACGAACTCTCGGCGAACGACACCGCGCCCAGCGCCCATGGCGCCGACGGCTTGCCCGCGAGCGCGAGGATCCATTCGTACAGGCGGCGGATCATGGACGGATCATGGGTGTGGCTGCATCTGGACGGGCAGGATGGGACAACGCTGCCCTTTGAGCATAGGCGAACGGGCGTGGCGAGCGCGCGGCTGCGGAAAATCGCCACTGGCCCGAATCGTCGAGGTGTGCCATGAGGCGTGCATTGCGGGCGTGGTGGAATTGGTAGACGCGCCGGACTCAAAATCCGGTTCCGCAAGGAGTGTCGGTTCGATTCCGACCGCCCGCACCACCCTCATTCGCCCGCCTCCAGAAATCGCCTGATCCAGCCGCCGAGGCGCGGACCGTCGTGGGCCCGTTCGAGCGAGGCGAGGGCGGCGGCGTGCGAGGCCGGTTCGTGTGGGACGGCCGGGCTGTGGCCGGCGATGAGGGCGCGGGCGTAGTCCGTCTCGAATTCCGGGTGGACCTGGAACGAGATCGCCCGCCGGTCGCGGTATTCGAGGACGCCATGGGGCGTGAAGGCGTTGCCGGCAAGCGTCCGAGTGCCGGGCGGCGGCTCCAGAACCTGATCCTGATGGATCGCCGGAACGGCGATCTCGGTGATGTCGTCCATCCACGACGCGCTGGCCGCGACCCGGTAGGTGTGGAGGCCGAGGCCCCAGCCCCTGGCCGATTTCTCCACCCGCCCGCCGAAGGCCGCCGCCAGGATTTGGTGCCCGAAGCAGATTCCGACCATCGGCGTCGCGGGCGGCACCCTGCGCAGGAAATCGATCAGGCCGGCGATCCAGGGCAGCGGGTCGTAGACGCCCGCCGGCGAGCCGGTGATGAGATAGGCATCCTCGTCCGAAGGACTTCCCGGAAGGGCACCGTCCGCCACGGCGTAGAGGGTGTAGGCGTGGCCGGGTCCGACGAGATCGGCCACCATCCGCCCGTAGCCGGGGTAACGGCCACCGAGCCGCTCGGGCGGGTTGCCGGTCTCGAGAATGCCGATCTTCATGGAGACCGGCCTAGCAGGGCGTCGGCCGTCCCGAAAGCTCAGGCCGCCGTCGCCCCGGTGCGCAGGCGCGGTGCCTTCGGGCGGATGTCCATGGCGTTGCCGCGCCAGAGGATGGCGCCCCGCATCCAGGCGCCGGCCCAGATGGCGGGGAAGACGGCGTCGCGCACGACGAAGGCCAGGACCATGCGGGGCCCACGATGCCACCCGGCCCGGACCGCGAGGGCGTACTCGGCGCCGTACCAGAGGGCGGCCAGGGCGAAGAGCGATCCGGCGAGGGCAGGGGAGGGGGCTGCCAGGAGGGCGAGTCCGAAGGGAAGCACCGGGCCGGTGCCGATCTCGGGCGCGAAGAACGCCGGGAAGGTGACGCGGCGCAGGCGTGCCCAGCGCAACTGGCGCGCCCAGACCTCGGCGGGCTGTCGCCGCCCCAGCGGCTGCTCGAAGGGGCTCGCCACGAGATGGACCCGGGCGCCGGCCGCCCGCACGAGCTTCGTCGCCGCCGCGTCCTCCGCGATCTCGGCGGCCAGTGCCCGGATGCCGCCGCGCGCCTCCAGGAACGGCTTGTGCCAGAGCATGCTCTTGCCCTGGGCGAAGCCGAGGCCCACGGCCTCGCCGGCATATTGCCAGCGGGCCTGGAGGGTGTTGAGGAAGGCGCATTCGATTTCGGCGAGGAACCCGTCCGGCCGCGCCCCGATGGGCGTCGAGCAGACGAGGCCGGTGTCCTGCCGCCATGCCGCCTGGAGGCGCTGGAGGTAGTCTGGCGGCATCAGCACGTTGGAATCAGCCAGCACCACCCAGTCGTGGCGCGCCGCCTCCCAGCCGCGGACGCAGTTGTTGAGCTTCGGGTTGTCGCTGATCCGCTCATCGCCGACGATGAGGCGGGACGGGATATGGGGATGGGCCGCCATCAGCCGGTCGAGCAGGGGCACGATGGGGTCGGCCCGGTCGGCCACGCAGAAGATGAGTTCGTAAGCGGGGTGGTCGAGGCGAAACCCGCGGGTCAGCATCTCCTCGCTGAACGCCTCGAGGCCGCAGACCGGGCGTACGAGAGAGACCGGCGCCCTGGCGGGGAAGATCGAGGCGCCGCGCCGGCCCCCGAGGCGCAGGGCCGCCAGCCCAAGGCTCGCGAGATTGATCAGCGTCAGGCCGAGGCACAGGCCCAGGGCGAGGTCCGTTCCGGTCCAGGCATCCGTCATGTCCGGGTCTCCCACGCGAAAGGCCGACATCGTGCCGCGCCCGGGGCGTTCGGACGGCCCTAACAGCCCCTCGGCTTCAGTCGTATGACAGACGTCGCGGGGTGGACGACGGGGAGGCTGGGATGCGGATGACGGTCCTCGGAGCCGGGATGGGGATGGCGTGACGGTCCCGCCCATCGTCTATCATCCGGACTATCAGGCGACCCTGCCGGACGGGCACCGCTTCCCCATGGGCAAGTACCGCCGCCTGTCCGAAGTCCTCCTCGCGCGGGGCCTCGCGCCGGGGGGATTCGTGCGCCCCGAACCGGCGGGCGTGGACCTCATCGCCGGGGTGCACGACCGGTCTTATGTCGAATCCGTCTTCGCCCTCGACGTCCCACGCGCCGTCGCGCGCGAGATCGGGCTGCCCGTCGAGGCCAGCGTGGTCGCCCGTTCGCGGGCTTCCGTCGCCGGCACCCTGCTGGCCGCCCGCCTCGCCCTGACGCACGGCCTCGCGGGCAGTTCCGCCGGGGGCAGTCACCATGCCCGGCGCAGCGGCGGAGCCGGCTTCTGCATCTTCAACGATGTCGCCATCGCGGCCCGCACCCTGCACCGGGAGGGCGCCATCGCCCGCGCCGCGGTGATCGATTGCGACGTGCATCAGGGCGACGGCACCGCGGACTGCCTGTCGGGCACGCCGGACCTGTTCACCTTCTCGCTCCATGCCGAGAAGAACTACCCGGCCCGCAAGATCGCCGGCGACCGCGACGTCGGCCTGCCCGACGGGCTCGAGGATGCGGCGTACCTCGCCGCCCTGGAGGCCCATGTCGGCCCGCTCCTCGATGCGCTCACCCCGGACCTCGTGTTCTACAATGCCGGTGTCGATCCCCACCGCGACGACCGCCTCGGCCGCCTCGCCCTCACGGATGCGGGGTTGTCCGCACGGGACCGTCTGGTCGTTGCGGCGGCGCGATCCCGGGGAATTCCCCTCGTGGCGGTGATCGGCGGCGGCTACGCCACGGACATCGACGCGCTGGCCGCCCGCCACGCGAGCGTGTTCGAGGCCATGGCGGCGGCGGTCTGAGGCTTAAGCCTCGCCGGCGGCGCCTTCGGGCAGGTCCCGCGCGACCCGCTCCATGGCGTCGAACAGCCGAGCCAGATCCGCGCCCTCGATGGTGTGGAAGCCGAGCGTCCGCGTCAGGAGCAAGCCCAGGGTCGCGAAGGTGAGCACCGCGCCCGCACCTGGGCAATGCGCCACGTCCTCCATTTGCGCGAGGCGGTCCTTGAGGAAGGCGTTGAAGCCCGCGAAGGCCTCCGGATTCTCGGCCGAGGCGAGCAACAGGGCGCGAGGAAACCCCTCCTCGTCGGCGTAGACCTGCCGGGCATGGGCAATGAGCGCGAGCGGCAGCGCGGCCGGACCGGACTCCTGTGCCGCCTCGTGGGCCGCGATGCTGTCTCGGATGGTCGCGAGCTTGCGCTCCGCCAGGGCCTGGATCAGCGCATCCTTCGAGCCGTAATGGTGCAGCACCCCGCCCTTGCTCAGCCCCGCCTCCGCCGCCACCGCATCGATGGTCATCGTGCGTGTGCCCACGCGCCGGATTAGGCGTTCGGCCGCATCGAGGATGATCGTCGGGCGGTCCTCGCGCCGCGTGCGCGCCTTGGTCATGGTCTGCCTGTAAAAACCGTCTGGACGGTCGGTAGGATAGCCGATAAAGAACCTCGCTGATAGGGTCGCAAGCGAGGCCGGCGATACGCCATGACGGGTCTTTACCACTTTCGCCGCGTGGACGTCGCGTCGGTCCTCGCGGTGCTGCTCGCGCTGGCCCCCGCCGGGGGAGAGGCAGCCGAGAGCGCCCGGCCCGACGCCGCCAGGACTCCCGAGCTCGCCCTGGTCCGCACGGTGGTGGCCCGACCCACCACCATCAGCTCGGACCTCATCTTCACGGGGGACATCGAGGCGCAGTCCCAGGTGAACGTCTCGTTCCGCACGGCCGGCAAGATCGCGACCCGCCTCGTCGAGGTCGGCGATCACATCCGGGCCGATCAGGTTCTGGCGCGACTCGATCCGCAGGAGCAGAGGGCCAACCTCGACAACGCGAAGGCGGCTCTGACCTCGGCCGAAGCCCTGCTGACCCAGGCCAAGGTCAGCTTCAAGCGCCAGGAAAGCCTCATGGCCGGCGGGTACACCACGCGGCCGAGCTATGACGACGCCGAGCAGCAGTTGCGCACCACGCAGGCGGCGGTTGAATCCGCCAGGGCGGCGCTGGGCACCGCCCAGGAGCAGTTCTCCTACACGGACCTCAAGGCGGGGGTTGACGGCATCGTGCTCAGCCGGACCTTCGAGGTCGGCCAGGTGGTCCAGGCGGGCCAGACCGTGATGGTCATGGCGCAGGACGGGCCGCGCGACGCGGTGTTCAACATCTTCGAGGCGGTGCTGGCGGCGCCGCCCGAAAGCGACACCGTCGCCGTCGCGCTCCAGGCCGACCCGAAGGTGACGGCCCTGGGCCGCGTGCGCGAGATCTCGCCGAGCGTGGATGCCGCCTCCGGTACCGTGCGGGTCAAGGTCGGGCTCCAGGCGACGCCGCCGGCGATGACCCTCGGTGCCGTGGTGATCGGCACGGGCAAGTTCCACGCGCGCCGGGCCATCGTCCTGCCGTGGTCGGCCCTCTACCGCTGGCAGGACGGGCCTGCGGTGTGGGTGCGCGATCCGAAGAGCGGCGCCGTGGCGCCGCGCAGGGTCACCCTGGAGCGCTACGCCCCCGATACCATCGCCCTGGCGGGTGGCGTCGAGTCCGGCGAGGAGGTGGTCATCGCCGGTATTCAGTTCCTCCGGCCCGGCCAGATCGTCTCCGTGGCCCAGACCCTGGGGATTGCACCGTGAGCCACCGCCTCGCCCATGCGGTCGCGGCAGCCCTTGCCGTCCTCGCCCTCGGGGCCTGCAAGCCGGAACGAGAGGCCGGCCCGGCCCCGGTCCGTCTGGTCCTCACCACCATGGCCCAGCCCGTCGCGGCGGAAATGTTCGGCCCCTTCGCGGGCTTCGTGGCACCCCGCTACCAATCGGAAATCGGATTCCAGATCGCCGGACGCATGGTCGCCCGCGACGTTACCGTGGGCGACGTCGTGAAGAAGGGGCAGCGCCTCGCCGCCCTCGATCCCGTGGTGCCGCGCTTCGCCCTGACCCGGGCCGAGGCGGATTTGGCCGATGCCGAGGCCCAGGCCGAGAATGCCGGCGCGACGGAGGCCCGGCGCCGCAAGCTGCTCACCGGCGGCAACGTCACCCAGGCCCAGCTCGACAGCGCGGTCGCCAGCCGCGACACCGCTCAGGCGCGCCTCGCCCAGGCCCAGTCCAGCCTCCAGAAGGCCCGCGACCAGATCGGCTACACCGAACTCCACGCCGATTTCGACGGCGTCGTCACCGTGCGCTCGGCCGAGGTGGGCCAGGTGCTCAGCGCCGGCCAGGCGGTGCTGACCCTCGCGCGTCCCGAGGAGCGCGAGGCGGTGGTCGATATCCCCGAGGACCTCGTCGGCGCCATGCCGAAGGACGCCGTGTTCACGGTCTCTCTCCAGAGCGCGCCGGATGTCACCGCCACCGCCAAGGTTCGCGAGATCGCGCCGTTCGCCGATCGTATCACTCGGACCCGCCGTATCCGCATGACCCTGCTGGCGCCGTCCCCGGCTTTCCGCCTCGGCTCCACCCTCACGGTCTCCCTCTCGCGCAACGTCTCGCCCCGCTTCGTCCTGCCGGCGACCGCCTTGCTGCGTACGGATGGGCAGGATTCGGTCTGGCTGGTGGACGCGGCCGGCAAGGCCGTGACCCGCCGTGCCGTCACCGTGGCGGGCCGGGACGCGAACCGCGCCACCGTCACCCAGGGCCTGACCGCCGGCGACCGCGTGGTCGTGGCCGGCATCCATTCGCTCAGCGAAGGTCAGGCCGTGCGCCTGCCCGACGTCGCGCCATAACCGGTCGGAAGCGAGACTGACCCCGTGAAGAAGTTCAACCTGTCGGAATGGGCCCTGGAGCACCGCTCCTTCGTCTGGTTCCTGATGCTGATCTCGATGCTTGCCGGCGTCCTGGCCTACGAGAAGCTCGGTCGCGAGGAGGATCCGCCCTTCGCCATCAAGACCATGATCGTCCAGGCGCGCTGGCCCGGCGCCACCATCGGCGACACCCTCGATCAGGTCACCGAGCGCATCGAGAAGGAGCTGCAGCAGATCGACGCCGTCGATTTCAGCCGCTCCTACACCACGCCCGGCCAGGCCACGGTGTTCGTGCAGCTGCGCGAGACCACGCCGCCGAAGACGATCCCGGCGATCTTCTATCAGGTCAGGAAGCGCATCGGCGACATCCAGGGCACGTTCCCGCAGGGGATGCAGGGGCCGTTCTTCAACGACGAGTTCGGCGACGTGTTCGGCAACGTCTACGCCTTCACGGCCGATGGCGTCAGCATGCGCCAGCTGCGCGACTACGTGGAGCGCGTGCGCGCCGCCGTGAAGTCGGTTCCCAACGCCGGCAAGATGATCCTCCTCGGTGCCCAGGACGAGGTGATCTACCTCGACTTCTCCGTGCGCAAGCTCGCGGGCCTCGGCCTCGACATGAACTCCGTCATCAAGACCCTGCAGAGCCAGAACGCGATCACCCCTTCGGGGGTGATTCAGGCCGGGCCGGAACGGGTCTCCGTGCGGGTCGGGGGCCAGTTCGTGTCCGAGGACAGTCTCCGGGCCATCAACCTGCGGGTCAACGACCGCTTCTTCCGACTCTCCGACGTGGCCGAGATCTCGCGCGGCTTCACGGATCCGCCCACCGCCCTGTTCCGCTTCAACGGCGAGCCGGCCATCGGCCTCGCCATCGCCATGCAGCCCTCGGGCAATCTGCTCACCTTCGGTCACGACCTCAAGGCGCGGATGCGCAAGCTCGAAGGCGAGTTGCCCGTGGGTGTGGGCATCCACCTCGTGTCCGACCAGCCCCGAATCGTCGAGGAGGCGGTGGGCGGCTTCACCAAGGCCCTGGTGGAGGCCGTGGTCATCGTGCTCGCCGTCAGCTTCGTCAGCCTCGGCTGGCGGGCCGGCCTCGTGGTCTCCCTGTCGATCCCCCTGGTGCTCGCCATCGTGTTCGTGGTGATGCAGGTGATGGGCGTCACCCTGCAGCGCATCTCGCTCGGCGCCCTCATCATCGCCCTCGGATTGCTCGTCGACGACGCGATGATCACCGTCGAGATGATGGTGGCGCGCCTCGAGGTCGGCGACAGCCTGAAGAAGGCGGCGACCTTCGCCTACACCTCCACGGCCTTCCCGATGCTGACCGGCACCCTCGTGACGGTGGCGGGCTTCCTGCCCATCGGCTTCAACGGCTCGTCGGCGGGCGAATACACCTACAGCCTGTTCGTGGTCATCGCCGCCTCGCTCCTCGTCTCCTGGGTGGTGGCGGTGCTGTTCGCACCCCTCATCGGCGTGAAGCTTCTGCCCGCCAAGATGAAGCACAAGGATCATGACAAGCCCGGCCGACTGATGCGGGTGTTCACCGCGACGCTGCTCGCCGCCATGCGCTGGCGCTGGACCACGGTGGCGGCCTGCCTCGGCCTCCTCGGGGTGGCCATGGTCGGCATGGGTCACGTGCAGCAGCAGTTCTTCCCGGCCTCCGACCGGCCCGAACTCCTCGTCGACATGACCCTGCCGCAGAACGCCAGCATCGCCGAGACGAAGGCGCAGATGGACCGCTTCGAGGCCACCCTCAAGGGCGACCCCGAGATCGCGCTCTGGAGTTCCTATGTCGGCCAGGGCGCCGTGCGCTTCTACCTGCCGCTCGACCAGCAGCTCGGCAACGCGTTCTTCGGCCAGATCGTCATCGAGACGAAGTCCATCGAGGCGCGCGAGCGCATGAAGGTGAAGCTCGAAGCCCTGGCGCGCGAGAAATTCGTCGGCACCGACTTCCTCATCCACTCCCTCGACCTCGGCCCCCCCGTGGGGCGCCCGGTGCAGTACCGCCTCAGCGGTCCCGATCTCCAGGCCCTGCGCGGGCACGCCCTGGCGCTCGCCAACATCGTCGGCGCCAACGCGCACCTCAACGTGCCCACCTTCGACTGGAACGAGCCCGGTAAGGTGCTGAAGGTGGACATCATCCAGGACAAGGCCCGCCAGCTCGGTGTCACGTCCGAGGACATCGCCGGGCTCCTCAACGGCATTGTCGGCGGCCGGACGATCACGCAGGTGCGCGATTCGATCTACCTCGTCGACGTGGTCGGACGCGCCCAGGCGGTGGAGCGCAACTCCCTCGACACCCTTCAGACCCTGCAGATCCCACTCGCCAACGGCGGCGTCGTGCCGCTGTTGGCCTTCGCCACCATCGGCTACGAGCTGGAGCAGCCCATCGTCTGGCGCCGTGACCGCCTGCCGACCATCACGGTCCGCGCCTCGATCTCGGACGGCACCCAGCCGCAGACCGTGGTGACCGAACTCGAGAAGGACATCGCCGCCTTCTCGAAGTCGCTTCCCGATGGCTACACCCTCGCGGTCGGTGGCGCGGTGGAGGAGAGCGCCAAGGGCCAGGGACCCATCGCGGCGGTGGCACCCGTGATGCTGCTCACCATGGCGGTGTTCCTCATGATCCAGCTCCAGAGCTTCCAGAAGCTGTTCCTCGTGGCCAGCGTGGCCCCGCTCGGCATCATCGGCGTCGCCGCCGCCCTGCTGCTATTCGACAAGCCCATGGGGTTCGTGGCCATCCTCGGGGTTCTCGCCCTCATCGGCATCATCGTGCGCAACTCGGTGATTCTGGTCACCCAGATCGACGAGTACGAGCGCGACGGGCTGGCGCCCTGGGACGCCGTGGTGGACGCGACCTGCCACCGCATGCGGCCGATCCTGCTCACCGCCGCGGCGGCGAGCTTCGGCCTCGTCCCCATCGCCCGCGAGGTGTTCTGGGGCCCGATGGCCTACGCGATGATCGGCGGCATCCTCGCCGCTACCTTCCTGACCCTGTTCTTCCTGCCCGCCCTCTATGTCGGCTGGTACCGGATCAAGGCGCCGCCGAAGGGCACGCCCCGCAAGGTCCACGGCGCCGACGGGCAGGTGCAGGCCGCCTGATCAGGCCGCCCCGGCGCGCGCCACCGTCGCGCCGGGGCGCGAGTCCGTCGAGGCGTAATACGGCTTGATGTCGAGGAGCGGGGTGCCGTCGCGGCAATCGAGCCCCCGGACCCGGACGCTCGTGCCGTCGATCCCGAGGTTCTCCACCACCGACAGGGCGATGGGATTGGGCCGGGCCGGCGAGCGCAGGGAGAACGTGCCCCGGCTGCCGTCGGCGTGGCGCGGTTGCTGGCGGATGATGTCGCGCGCGGCCTCGTCCATCCAGTAGAGCACGATGAGGTGGCTCGCGCCCGGGAGATTCTGCAGGCCCGGTGCATACGCGGAATCGAGCACCAGGGTACAGACCGCGTCCGTCTGGAGGCCGTTCTTGGGGCAGTCCCAGCGCCCCGGCCAAGGTGTGCGGATGCGTCCGATGAAATAGACGCCCGCGTCGAAGGCGTCGGGCAGCATGATGGTGTCCTCGCCGGGTCGGCGTTCGATGGTCTGGGTCATGGCGACGGGGCTCCGGTCGAGGCGGCATGTCGGATGCTTGGTCGCTCGACCGCAAGCCTAGGTCGGTCGCGTCGTGCGGGGCGGCGGTGTACAGCCCGTGGCGAGGGTTCAGCGAGGAGGCACCGTGATCCGCGACGAATTGCGACCGATGGAATCCGTTTCCGATCCCGAGACCGCCGTGGACCGGCTCGTCGCCCTGCACGCCGGCGCCACGGACGCACTTCAGGCGGCCCTCGCGCGATATCTCGACGGCGGTCCGGCTCCCGACGCGACGGAGCGGCTGCAGTTCCGCTACCCCGAGTTGCGCATCACCTATCAACCCTCCGGACCGATGCCGCAGGTGACGCGCGCGACGGCGAAGTTCCAGGCGCCGGGCACCTACGCCACCACCGTGACGCAGCCTGGACACTTTCGCGGGTACCTCCTCGAGCAGCTGAAGCCCCTGGTGCGTGATTACGGCGCGAGCCTCGAGGTCGGGCTGAGCGCGCAGGAAATCCCGTATCCCTACGTCATCGAGCCGGGCTTCGACCTCGGGCGCGCCGGGGTGACGCCGCGCGATCTCGCCACCTACTTCCCCGTGCCCCTGCTCTCCGTGGTGGGCGACGAGATCGCCGACGGCCTGTGGCAGGACGCACCCGACGCGCCGCGCCCCCTGGCCCTGTTCGACGCGATCCGCACCGACTATTCCCTGCGCCGCCTCGTCCACTACACCGGCAGCGACTGGGGGGACGTGCAGCCCTGGATCCTGCTGACGAATTACCATCGCTACGTCGATGGCTTCATCCGTCACGGCCTCGAACGCCTCGCGCGCGGCGACGACGGCTTCGAGCGGATGATCCTGCCCGGCGGCATCTCGGTGTCGCGGGGGGAGGCGGCCTCCGTCGATCCAACGGCGCTCATCGCCGCCTCGCCCTGGCACAAGTACCAGATGCCGGCCTACCACCTCGTGGCACGCGGGCCCGACGGCAGCCAGCAGGGCACGACGCTCGTCAACATCGGCGTCGGCCCTTCGAATGCGAAGACGATCACCGATCACCTGGCGGTGCTGCGCCCGCATTGCTGGCTCATGGTCGGCCATTGCGGGGGCCTGCGCCAGTCGCAGACCATCGGCGATTACGTCCTCGCCCACGGCTATCTGCGCCGCGACCGCATCCTCGACGAGCTGGTTCCCCCCGATGTGCCGGTGCCGGCCCTCGCCGAAGTCCAGCTCGCCCTCCAGGCGGCGGCCGCGAGCGTCACCGGCGAGGCCAGCGACGCCCTCAAGCGGCGCCTGCGCACCGGCACCGTGGTGACCTACGACGACCGGAACTGGGAGCTGCGCTTTTCGCAGGAGCGGCGGCGGATCAACCTGTCGCGCGCCATCGGCGTCGACATGGAGAGCGGGACCATCGCCGCCCAGGGCTACCGCCTGCGGGTCCCCTACGGCACCCTGCTGTGCGTCTCCGACAAACCGCTCCACGGCGAGATCAAGCTGCCGGGGGCGGCCAATGCCTTCTACGAGCGTGCGGTGGCCGAGCATCTGCTCATCGGCCTCTCGGCCCTCGATATCCTGCGTGCCGACCGGCACGGACTGCACTCACGCAAGCTGAGGAGCTTCGACGAGCCGCCGTTCCGTTAGAGCACGGTTCGGGCGCTGGTTTTACCCTGGGACCGGTGTTCGCCTCTCCGAGCGATGCCCGCGTCACCGCAGCCACGGCGATGGCGGAATGACGCCGGCCTGGAACGCTCCGCCGGGTCGCTCACAAGACGAAGCGGCTCTGCATTTCTACTGAATATTGCAAAGGTTCATGGTTTGGTGAGGTAAGGATGCGATGGCCCAGGAATGTCATCCTCCAGGGGCGTACGGGACTCGGTGCCCGGGACCGGTGCCGGGAGGCGGACCCCACCAAGGCATGAGTCATGATGGCGCGAATCCGGAACCTTAGAATCGCTACAAAGATTGGTGCGGCCCTCGCGCTGATCGTCCTCGTCGCCGTCTTCTCATCCGTGATGACGCTACGCAACATGGCGGTCGTCACCGAGACGGGTCGCTGGGCGGAGCATACCCACACTGTTCTGAGCGAGATCAGCCGCCTCACCGGTGATATGGTCGATCGGGAAACAGGCGTCCGGGGCTTCCTGATCTCGGGCGACGAGGCGTTCCTGGCTCCCTTCAACGCTGGAACCCGGACGTTCGAGGCCTCACTGGCTTCCGTCCGCAAGCTCACCGCCGACAATGCGGCGCAGCAGGAGCGTCTGGGTGTGCTCGGCGATTTGGCGCGCCGGTGGCACGACGAGGTCGCGCAGCGTGAGATTCGTCTGATGCGCGATCCGGCGACGCGGGAGGAGGCCCGGACCCTCGAAGCCTCCGGGATCGGCAAGGCGGGCATGGATGCGTTCCGCGCCAAGGCCGCGGAAATCGCCGCGGTGGAGACCGCGTTGCTCAAGGTTCGCGCCGAGCAGGCGGCCAGCGCGAGCGATGCCGCCTGGCTCACGAGTGTCCTGGGTCTGGCCGGCATGGTGTTCATCGCCGGTGTGGCGTTGGTGCTGCTCCAGTTCGGTATCGGGCGTCCCATCGACGGCATGACCCGCACCATGAGCCGTCTCGCCAGCAACGATCTGACCGTCGCGGTCCCGGCCCTCGGGCAGCGCGACGAGATCGGCGCGATGGCCCAGGCCGTGTCCGTGTTCAAGGACACCATGATCCGGACCCGCCAACTCGAGGTGGAGGCGGAACTGTCTCGTGCCGGGGTCGAGGCCCAGCGCAAGGCCGTCATGCGCGAACTCGCCGAATCCTTCGAGGGCACCGTCGGCGGCATCATCACCGCCGTGTCGTCGGCCTCGACTGAGTTGCAGGCCACCGCCCAGTCGCTGACCGTGATGGCCTCGCAGACGAGCAGCCAGTCGAATCAGGTGGCCGGCGCCGCCGAACAGGCCGCGACCAACGTCACGATGGTGGCCACGGCCGCCGAGGAGCTCGGCGCCTCCGTCCAGGAGATCGGCCGCCAGGCCGATTCCGCCGCGACCCTCGCGCGCGGTGCGGTGGAGCAGGCGGCCGAGACCGCGGGTCTGGTCGCCGCCCTGAGTCGGGGCGCGGCGAAGATCGGGGATGTCGTCGGTCTCATCACCACCATCGCGGGTCAGACCAACCTACTGGCGCTCAACGCCACCATCGAGGCGGCACGCGCCGGCGAAGCCGGACGGGGCTTCGCCGTGGTCGCCACCGAGGTGAAGGAACTCGCCGGGCAGACGGCCCGGGCCACGGAGGAGATCACGCGCCAGATCGGCGAGATCCAGTCCGCGACCCATCAGGCCGTCTCGGCCATCGACGACATCGCGGGGCGCGTCCGCGAGATGAGCTCCGTCGCGACCTCCATCGCCGCCGCCGTCGAGGAGCAGGGCGCGGCGACCCAGGAGATCGTCCGCAACGTCGCCCAGGCCGCCATCGGGACGAACGAGGTCACCGACAACATCGGTGGTGTCGCCACCGCCGCCGCCGGCACGGGCGAGGCGGCCGGGCACGTGCTCACGGCCGCCTCGGACCTCTCGCGCCAGAGCGAGCATCTCGGCTCCGAGGTCGGTCGCTTCCTCGCCAACGTGCGGGCGGCCTGAAAGCCGAGCTTTTGGTCGAACAGAGAAGGCCCCGGCGCGCTCGGCCCGCCGGGGCCTTTTTCATGGAGCGGAGCCGTCGACGTCAGCGCTCCCGCCGCCACAGTCCCGCGCGCTCGGAGCGGGCCTGCTCCTCGGCCGCCAGGAGATCGGACGGAGCATCCGCCGAAGCCCGGGCGCCACCGGCCGCGAGAATGAGGGACGCCAGATCGTCGCCGTCGATCTGACAGCGCAGGGGGCCGGCCTCCGTCCCCGCGGCGGCCGTGCAGATCACCTCGCGCCGGCGCAGATAGCGGGCGAGCTGGCGGGCGAGCGCACCGCCTTCGCCGTCGACGCCGAGCAACTGCACCGTGCGGCCGCGGAAGGCCAGGGTTCCGGTATCGACCACCTCGGGGACGCCCCGCACGGCCGCTCCCGAGGCGGTGGGCGTCACGTCCCGGGCCGGGGCCGGCTCGGCCCGGGCGGCGGAGGGGCGTTTGCGCCCGCGCGCCATCTGGGCGGCGGCGCGCTGGACGAAATCCCGGAACAGGGCGGCCGGGATGTCGCCGCCGCCGACGCGGTTCATGGATGAATTGTCGTCGTTGCCGACCCAGACCCCGACGACGAGATCCGGGGTCATCCCGACGAACCAGGCGTCGCGATAATCCTGCGTGGTGCCGGTCTTGCCGCCCACCGGAATGCCCTGCACCCGAGCCGCCTTGCCGGTGCCGCCGTCGACCACGGCCTGGAGCGATTCGAGCATCATCGCCCGTGCCTGGGTCGGCAGGGCCGTGCCGGGCCGTGCTTCGGGCCGCAGGTAGAGCGGCTGCGGCGCCCCGCCCCGGATGGCATGGACGCTGTGGGCATCCACCGGCACGGCCCCGGCCAGGACGCCCGCATAGGCCCGCGTCATCTCCAGCAGGGTCACCTCGGCCGAGCCGAGGGCGAGGCTCGGCACGTTGGGCAGGTCGGAGGTGACGCCGAGGCGGCGCGCCGTCGCGATGACCGCCGGGATGCCGATCTCGTCGGCGAGCTGAGCTGCCACGGTGTTGATCGACTGGGCGAAGGCCGAGCGGAGCGGCATGGCGCCCTTGAACCGCCCGGTGGAGTTCTGCGGCTCCCAGTCGCCGATCTGGGTCGGCTGATCGACGAGGACGGTCTCGGGCGTGAAGCCGGTCTCGTAGGCGGTGAGGTAGACGAAGAGCTTGAAGAGGGAACCGGCCTGGCGCTTGGCCTGGGTGGCGCGGTTGAACTGGCTGTCCTCGTAGTCGCGCCCGCCCACCATGGCGAGGATGGCGCCCTCCTTGTTCATCACCACCATGGCGGCCTGCCCCGCCTTCTTCTTCGCCCCCTCCGCATCCATCCGCCGGGCGACGACGCCCTCGGCGAGACTCTGCAGATCGAGGTTCAGGGTGGTGCGGACCGTGACGTCCCCGGTGGTGTCGGCGAGGCGCTTGGCCTCGCCCGCGACCGTATCGAGAAAGTAGTTGGTGCCCGGCGGGGTCTCGGGCGGCGTGCGGAGCGTGATGGTCTCCGCCCGGGCCTTGTCGGCCTCGGCCGCCGTGATGGCGTCCGTCTCCACCATGGTCTGAAGCACCACGTCGGCCCGCTCCTTGGCACCGCCGAAGTTGCGGGTGGGCGCGAGCTGGGAGGGCGCCCGTACGAGGCCGGCGAGCATCGCGGCTTCCGGCAGGGTGAGCGCCTTGGCACCCTTGCCGAAATAGCGCCGCGCCGCCGCGTCGAGGCCGTAGGCGCCAGCACCGAAATAGGCGGTGTTGAGGTACCCGAGCAGGATGTCGTCCTTCGACATCGTCGCCTCGACGCGCAGGGCCAGGAAGGCCTCCTGGATCTTGCGACGCAGGGTCTTCTCCTGGGTCAGGGAGGTGAGGCGGACATATTGCTGCGTGATGGTCGAGCCACCCTCGCGCACACCGCCGCCCGACGCGTTGCGCCACATCGCGCGCACGAGCCCGCGCGGATCGACCCCCCAATGCGAGCGGAAGCGCCTGTCCTCGATGGCGATGATCGCCTGGGCCATGTGCGGCGGCAGGTCGGCGGCGACGAGCTTCTGGCCCTGGAACGCGCCGCGTGTGGCGAAGACCCGCCCGTCATCCGCTTCGACGGTCAGGGCCCGCTGGCCCGCCTCCGGCACCACGCCGCCGAGCGGCGGCAGGGTGACGAAGCTGTAGAGGACGAGGCCGCCGAGCAGGGCGAGGGGTAGGGCGACGAGGGCGATGGCGGCCATGAGGATCGGCCGCCGACGCAGGCGCGCGGTCCAAGGCGGACGCGTGGTGCCGGCGGGCGGCGGCGCGGCGGCGACGGGGGATGCGCCCCCCGCCGTGGACCCCGTCTCCGCGCCCGTCGTCCGGGTGGACGCCAGGCGCCCGGCCATGCGGGTGAACGCTTGCCCGGACGCACGAACGGCACCGGCCGCACCGCGTCCGCCCGTGCGGGCCGCGCTTCCCATGAGGACACCGAGCTGACGCCCGAGGGTGCGGGCCGCCGCCGCCGCCTCGCGGGCCGCGGCACGGGCCTGGGCCGACTCGTTCTCGCTCGACGTGCCCTCGCCGGGAGCGCCCTTGGCGGGGGCGTCCTGCGGCGAGGCCCCGATGGGACGCGTGGGTTCGGAATCGACGGAGGTCATGGGGTCACTCGACGGTCGTCGGCACCCACGGGAGCGGGGCCGTCGCGTGTCCCGGTTTAGACCGAATTTTTCATACGCGGCTACGCCCCGTTGCCCCGGCGTCTTTTTCGGGCTTCCCGGTGCACCGTCATGACCCGAGCGGGAACCGCAGGTGAGCGGGGGCGCGAGGCGTCCTTACTCGGGCGCCGTCGCCTCGGTTACCTGGACGCGGTGGATGGGGGCCGTCTCACCGGCGCCGGCTTCGAGGGCGGGCAACTCGACCTTGACCTCGGGTGCGACGAGCGCCGCGACGCCTTCGTACTGGTCGAGGCGCCGGTCGATCATTCCGCCGATCTTGTCGCGCACCTCGGCGACGGTCAGGCCACGTCGACCCTTGCCGGCCTTCTCGGTGAACAGGCTGCGATTGGCCTTCGCGGCGGCCCGGAACACCTGCTTGGCCACTTGGCCGGGCTTCTCCGCGTTCAGGGCGAGGAAGCGCCCGGCGCTCGCCGTGCCGAGGAAATGCGCGAAGTAGAGTTCCGCCGTGGTGAGATCGCGGCCGATGCGCTGTTCGATCCGTCCCCGGTCGCGCTTGATCAGCTCCCCCGCCATCAGGGCGGCGACGTAGGGATCCTGGCGCAGGCGCAGGACGCGGGTGCGCGTGGCTTCGTCGGGAATCGTGATGGCGCCGCCGCGCCCCGTCACCGCGGCGGCCTCGGTCTCGAGACCGTGGCGGGCGCCGTAGGTGCGGATGAGTTCGAGCCAGGTGCCCGAGAGGAACTGGAACAGGCCCTCGGCCGACGAGGTCGCCGCCTTCACCGTGGTGGAGAAACTCGATTCCTTGTCGGCGAGTGCCATCATGTAGACGGGGTCGACGCCGGTCTCGTTGGCGGCGCGCAGGATGGTCTCCACGATCTCGCGGGGCACCGCCATGTCACCGAAGCGCAGGCGCTCGGTTCCGGCGGCATCCCGGATCGGCGCGAGGCCGGCGAGGTCCTCGGCGATGAGGGCGAGTGTCGCGGGTTCCTGCTCGATGAGGGGAACTCCGGCCCAGTCCGGTGCGTTCTGGGGTTGGTCCGAAGCGGCCGGAGCCTGTGCCTGGGCTGTCAGCGCACGCTCGTCGATGCGGGCATGAGCTGACGCGGCGGGCGCCAGGGCGTTCTGCGGCAGGGCCGATCCGATGAGAAGAGCTGCCACGAGGGTGGCGAGGGATCGACGGCCGACCCTTTGGAGGCTCCGGCGTGCGCGGCGCTCGGTCCGAGGCAGCCAAGCCACGGTAACGTCTGCGGAAAAGGTCTCGTTGGGCACGAGACGGCTCACGTCGTCGGCGCGGGGCGCCGGCTCCGGGAAAACCCCCATCATTCGTCCTTGTTCGTGCCGCTGCCTTCATGGGCGCGGCTTCGATCCGTTCAGCGCGGCGATGTCTCGCCGCCGGCTGTGACCAGAATGGGACAGCGCCGTGATTCAACCGTGGCACGCTTAACGGACGGTTAAGGCTCTGTTTTCACGAAGTTTTAACAAAGTGTTCCGGCGCCGTTCATCCGAACCGCGTCAAAAAAGCGTCTCCCGCTGGGCTTGGAATGACGCATACGCGGTCCAGTTAGCCAGGGATCGACGGGACGCTCCCGATTATGGGGCGGCAATCCCCGTGGTCCCAATGAAGGAAGCCTTTTTCCAATGAGCATGCAGACCGGTCGCCGTGTCGGCGTTGCGTTCGTTGGCATGGGTGGCGCCGTCGCCACCACTGCCATCGCGGGCATCGAGATGATCAAATCCGGATCGAACCGCCTCGACGGGCTGCCTCTGGCCGGTCTCTCCGTCGCCGGACTGGCCGACTATAAGGACCTGGTCTTCGCCGGCTGGGACCTCAACGACGACGATCTCGCTTCCGCGGCCACGGGCCACGGCGTGCTCACCCGGGAGGACATCGAGAACGGCGCCCAGGTGCTCAAGGGCATCAAGCCGTGGCCGGCGGTGGGCAGCGCGAAGTTCTGCAAGAACATCGAGGGTGCCAACCGCATCGTGGCGGCCGACCACCGCGAGGCGGTCTCGGTCATCGCCAACGACCTTCGGCGCTTCAAGGCCGAGAGCAACCTCGACGACGTGGTGGTGATCAACCTCGCCTCGACGGAGCGCTGGCCCGATCTGACCGCCGCCACCCTGAACTCGCCGGAGGCCTTCGAGAAGGGCCTCGATTCGAGCGACGAGTCGATCAGCCCGGCGATGCTCTACGCCTACGCGGCCATCAAGAGCGGCGTGCCCTACGCCAACTTCACACCGAGCGTCGCCGCCGACGTGCCGGCCCTGCTGGAAATGGCCAAGGACCTCAATGTTCCGGTCGCCGGCAAGGACGGCAAGACCGGCCAGACCATGATGAAGACCGTGTTGGCGCCTGCCCTCAAGGCCCGCGCACTTCATGTCGACGGTTGGTTCTCCACCAACATCCTCGGCAACCGTGACGGTCTTGCCCTCAACGACAAGGACTCGCTCCAGTCCAAGCTCAACACCAAGGGCACGGTTCTGGACTCGATCCTCGGCTATCCGGTCGAGGACCATTTGGTCCACATCCACTATTACCGCCCGCGCGGCGACGACAAGGAAGCCTGGGACAACATCGACGTCACCGGGTTCCTCGGTCAGCGCATGCAGATCAAGGTCAACTTCCTCTGCAAGGATTCCATCCTGGCGGCCCCCCTCGTCATCGAGATCGCCCGCGTCCTCGATCTTGCGAAGTCTCGCGGTGATGGTGGCGTGCAGGAGCAGCTGTCGTCGTTCTTCAAGGCGCCCATGGTCAAGAACGGCCGTGGCCCGGAACACGATTTCGGCAAGCAGCAGACCATGCTCCTCGACTGGCTCGGCGTGAACTGATGTCGGCTTACCCGGAGGGCGGCCCGGCCGCCCCCCTCGCCCTGCGCCCGCTTCTCGTCGAACTCAACGACCTGAAGCGGGTCCATTCGTCCGGGCGGCTCGGCTCCATCGCCGAGCGCCTGTTCGCGCAGGGCTGGGGCGCCCTCACGGGCGGCGCGCCGGCGGAGGATGTCGCCTTGGACATCACCGCCAAGGCGTTGGCCGCCGCACGCCTCTGCGATCTCGACGCGGCCTTCCTCGCCGCGGCCGGGCTCGATCCCCAGGCTTCGTCCGAGGTGCTCGTCGCGGGGTTCGACGCCGTCACCGATGCCGTCGATCCTGCCCTGCGCGATCGGCTCCGGGACTGCTTGCGTGACGGCGCGGCTGTCTCGCCGGGGCCGCTTCCGGCCTTCGTCTCCGCCCTGGCGCATCAGCCGCGCGCCGGAGTCACCTGCCCGGGCAAGCCCCGCATCCTGCTCGAGCCGCCCGAGAACCACGCCGAGCACTGCCTGATGGTCGCGGTCTACGGCGTCGTCCTGAGCCCGTTCTACCGAGCCGACCCCACCCTCGTGTTCCTCGCCGCCATGAGTCACCACTTCCACAACGCCGCGATGCCGGACGCCGGTTTCACCGGTGAGATGCTGCTCGGCGACCACCTCCTGCCGATCATGGCCCGCACCACCCAGTGGGCCCTCGATGAACTCGATCCCGCCTTGCGTGAGACCGTCGAGCGGGCCCGCGCGGTGCTCCCGGACGACGCGACGGCGGAGGGGCGCGCATTCCACGCGGCCGATTGCATCGACCGCGTGCTGCAGATCGCCCAGCACCTGCGCGCGGCCGGCCTCACGATGGCGACCGTCCTCGACGACATGGAGCTCGTCCATGCCGGCCCGGTGAAGGGGTTTCACGATCGTGTCCTGACGGACATGCATATCCCGTGATCCAAACGTTCGATCACGCGGACACGGTGCCATGATTCCCTTCGCACTCCACTCGCCCGAAACCGGCGAGGCCCTGAAGGCCGACACGCCCCATTCCCTGCGCGAAGCCGGGACGGGAGCGCGTTGGCCGGTCATCGACGGCATTCCCTATCTGCGCACCAACCGCGCCGAACTCGTCGCCCGAACCCTCAAGCTCCTCGACGCCGGGGAGGCTGCTCTCGCACTGGAGGGGCTTCTGGCGGATCAGGACGATTGGTGGACCGGCCCGCCCGCCGACCCCCTTGATCTGCACGAACTCGTGCGCGACCGGGACAAGTTCAGCCTGCGCGATGCCGTGCGCCTCCTCGGCTGGGGGCGCGTCGGCGACTATTTCGTCAATCGCTGGAGCGACCCGACCTATCTCGCGGGCCTCGCCCTCCTGGAGGCGCACTGGAACGATCCGGTCTGCGTGTTCGAGTTCGCTTGCGGCATCGGGCATTACCTGCGGGATTTCTCGACGCGTGGTCTCAAGGTCTCGGGTGCGGACGTGGTCTTCGCCAAGCTTTGGGTCGCCCGGCACTGGGTGGTCGGCGAAGGCGTCCAGCTCGTCTGCTTCGATGCCGGTTCGCCCCATTGGCCGATCCCCGGTGCCCCCGTCGACCTCGTTGTCTGCAACGACGCGTTCTATTTCCTCGACGACAAGGCCGCGCTCCTCGAAAACCTGCGTCAAAACGCGGGCGACGACGGCTGGCTCGTCCTCAGCCACATCCACAACAGCGGCATGCCGGGTTTCTCGGCCGGACGCGCCGTCTCGGCGACGGAGATCGAGGAACTATTTCCTGACGGCCTCGTCTACGACGATGCCGAACTCACCCGCGCCCTCGTGGAGGCGCGTGCGCCGTCCCCGCGCGCGCCCGGCGAGTTGACCGAGGTCGAAGCCTTCTCCGTCGTCGCCGGCCCCGGCATGCGCCCCGCGCCGCGCGCCATCGTCGACGGCATCACCCTGCCGCGCGCCGGCACCCTGCTGCGCCTCAATCCGCTCTACGGTCCCGATCCCGCCGGGGGGTATCGCGTCGCCTGGCCGTCCGAGCGCTACGAGGCCGAATATTCCGGCCGGGCCACCTACCCGATGCAGTCCGACGGACCCGAGACCCTCGACTGGAGCGGCGGCCTCGACACGCCCGAGGCGGACCGCATCCGCACCCGCGAATACGTCGACCTGCCGGAGCGCTGGTGATGGACGCCGTCGCCTGGGGAATCGTCGGCTTCGGCTGGGTGGCGCGCGACTACATGGCGCCGGGCATCCGCGCGGCCGGCCACCGCCTCGTCGCCGTGGCCGATCCGGGTCCCGAGTCGCGGGCGGCGGCCGAGGCCCTCGGCGCGCGCGCCTATGCGGATCTCGCCGATCTCGTGGCCGATCCCGAGATCGAGGCGGTCTACATCGCGACCCCGAACCATCTCCACCGCGCGGCCGTCGAGGCCCTGGCGCGCTCGGGCAAGGCGATCCTATGCGAGAAGCCCATGGCGGCGAGTCTCGCCGACGCCGAGGCCATGGCGGCGGCGGTGGACCGGGGCGGCACCTTCTACGGCACGGCCTTCGATCAGCGCCATCACCCGGCCCACCGGGCCATGCGGGACTGGATCGCGGACGGCCGGCTCGGCACCGTCACCACCGTGCGGATCGTCTACGCCTGCTGGCTCCCCCGGGCCTGGACCTCCGTGCCGGGCCAGGACAACTGGCGCATCGACCCGAAGAAGGCCGGCGGCGGCGCCCTGATGGATCTGGCGCCCCACGGCCTCGACCTCGTGGATTTCCTCGTCGGCGAATCCATCGTCGATCTCGCCGCCCTCACCCAGGCCCGCGCCCAGGATTACGCCGTCGATGACGGCGCGCTCCTCATCGGCCGCACGGGGTCGGGCGTGCTCGCCAACCTGCACGTCGCCTACAACTGCCCCGACGCCCTTCCGCGCCGGCGCCTGGAGGTGACGGGCACGGGGGGGCAGCTCACCGCCATCGACACAATGGGGCAGGTGGCGGGCGGCAGCCTCGCGTTCATCGACGGTTCGACCGGCGTGTCTCAAGACATCGCCTTCGACGGCGCGGCCTCGCCGTTCCTCGAACAGGTCCGGGCCTTCGGCTCCGCCCTGCGGCGGCCCGAGGAGCGCGGCGCCTACAGTGCGGCCCGCGACCTTCACACCATGCGGCTTCTGGCGCGCGCCTACGACGCCCTCGCCTGAGAACGGATCATCACGTGAGCGAACACGATCAGGACGCCAGAGCCCGCAATCCGCGCGTCAAGGCTCCGCGCGCCTATACCTACGGCGCCAAGCGCCGGATCGAGGGCCTGCCCGCGTCGCTCCCCGAGCCCGTGCGCGTCTATCTCGACATCCTGCCCGAAGGCCGCATCGTCGGCTTTCCCCTGGCGCCCCTGGATCGCACCGGCATCCCCGTCTGGTTCGTCTCCCTCTTCCTCGACGATCCGTTCTTCGTCGGCGCGATGCCGAGCGGCATCGGCTACGGCGCCACGGACGAGGAGGCCCTCATCGGCGCCGTGGCGGAGATCGCCGAGAACCTGATGCCCTCCCTCGCGGTCATGCCGCGAAAGAAGGAGCGCGGCAGCTACGACGATCTCGTGAAGGTGTTCGGCGCCGGCTCCGTCGCCGACCCGCTCACCCTGTGCCTGCCCGCCGGCAGCCCCGTCGGCCGCGACACGATCCTCGAATGGACGCCCGCGATCCGCGCCCGCACGGGCGAGACCGTGCTCATGCCCCTCGATATCGCGGCGACGGACTATTTCGAGCTGTCCGAGGGGTACAAGCCCTTCACCAACCTGATCACCAACGGCCTCGGCGCCGGACCCGACACCAGCTTCGCCCTCGGCCACGGCCTCCTCGAACTCCTGCAGCGCGACGGCAACGGCCTGCTGTTCCGGGCGCTGGACCAGGGCGTGATGCTCGACCTCTCCGAGGGACTCGGCCCCGAGACGCGCGGGATGCTCGACCGTCTGGAGGCGCTCGGCATCAAGGCCCTGCCCAAATTCGCCACCGACCAGTTCGGTCTCACCAACATCTACGTGGTCGGCCACGACACGAACCTCGCCGACGCGCCTGTGCCCATCGCGCTCTCGGCCTGCGGCGAGGCCTGCGATCCTGACCGCGAGCGGGCCCTGCGCAAGGCGCTCCTCGAGTTCCAGGCCGCCCGCGTGCGCAAGGCCTTCGGCCACGGTCCCCTGTCCTTCGCCGAGCGCGTCACGCCGCCGGGTTACGTCCAGGCCTTCATCGACAAGGCGCTGCCGAGCCTCGACCTCGAAGAGAGCCGGGCCCTGAAGGCCATGCTCGAATGGATCGTTCTGCCGCCCGAGGAGCTCGCCGCGACCCTGCGCGACACGGTCTATTCCGAGCGCGGCACCAAGAAGTTCACGGATTTGCCGACGACGGCCGCCCCGGACGGGCACGCCCGCGGCCGCATCGCCCGCGAACGGTTGGAAGAGGCCGGCTTCGACGTGCTCTACGTCGATTGCGCCCCGCCCGGCGGGAGCGTCGGCGTGGTCAAGGCCATCGTGCCGGGGCTCGAAGTCGAGACCATGAGCTACCACCGCATCGGCGAGCGCAATACGCGCAAGCTCATGGAGCGCGACCACCCGCTGATCCGGTTCGGAGACGCGAGCGAGACCCTGCGTCCCGTGCGCCTGACCCCCGAGGCCCTGGAGCGCTTCGGCGGGCAGCCCCTGTTCGATACGGCGCTCGCCGACCGGATCGTCGGGTCGCACTATCCCCTCTACCGCGAGCCGGAATCGCATCACGCGCCGTTCCGCCTCGCCCAGCAGGGGAGGGGGGAATGAGCCTGCGTTTCGCCTACAACACCAACGGCACCGCCAACCATCGCCTCGCCGACGCCGTCGATCTCATTGCCGACGCCGGCTACCAGGGTGTGGCGCTGACCCTCGACATCCACCATCTCGACCCCTTCGCCGAACATTGGGTGCAGGATGCGCAAAGCCTGTCGAGCCGCCTCCAGCGCCTCGGCCTCGGCGTGGTGATCGAGACCGGCGCCCGCTTCCTCCTCGATCCGAAAGCCAAGCACGAGCCGACTTTGGTCAGCGGCGACGCTGTCGGTCGCGCCCGCCGCATTGGCTTCCTCAAGCGCGCCGTCGATATCGGCGCCATTCTCCAGGCGGAGGCCGTCTCGTTCTGGGCCGGCGTGCCGAAGCCCGGGATCGACCGGGCCGAGGCGCGGCGCTGGCTCGACGAGGGCCTGGTCGAGGTGACGGACTACGCCCGTGCCCAGGGCATCGTGGCTTGCCTCGAACCCGAGCCCGGCATGCTCATCGAGACCCTCGACGACTTCGCCGCCCTGGATATTCCGGGGTTGCAGCTCGCCCTCGACACCGGACACTGCCTCGTCACCGGCGAACGCGACCCGGCCGTGGCCGTCGACGAGTTCAAGGACCGGATCGGTACCGTGGCCATCGAGGACATGAAGCGCGGAGACCACATCCACCTGCCCTTCGGGGAGGGCGACATGGACGTGCCGGGCGTGCTCGATGCCCTCGACGCCATCGGCTTCCGGAAACTCGTCTGCGTCGAACTCTCGCGCGAGAGCCACCGGGCCGACGTGATGGTGCCGGCCTCCCTCCAGTTCCTTCGCGATTGCCGCAAACCCAAGGCGGAGCCGGTCCATTGAGAATCTGCTTCGTCAGCCGGCGCTATTTTCCGGCCATCTCGGGCATGAGCGTCTACGCCCAGAACCTGCTGCGTGAACTCGTGGCGGCGGGCCACGACGTCACGATGATCAGCCAGTATCGCGGCGACGAATTCGGCACCCGCGTCTATGGCGGCGGGCCGCCCCCGGCGGTGCCGGGCGTCACGGTGATCGGCCTCGAACAGATCGGCGAGCAGACGAACGGCGATTTCGAGCGCGACATCGACACGATGGTGGCGACGATCCGGGCCGAGCACGCCAAAGAGCCATTCGACATCCTCCACGCGCAGTACGGCTATCCCACGGGTTGGGCGACCCTACTGGCCGCCAAGGCGATCGGCGTGCCCACCGTGGTCTCGATCCAAGGCGGGGACGGACACTGGGTCGGCTCGTGCTGCGAGACGCACCGCCTCGCCATGTGCGCGGTGCTGGCCTACGCCAACGCTCTGCTCATCGGCGGCGCCTCCTTCGTCGAGGAGGTCTGCGACCGCCTCGGCTCGGACCCGGCCCGTTTCACCATCGTGCCGGGCGCTGTCGACACGGCCCGTTTCACCCCGGGACCCGGCGATCATGCCGGTCCGGTACGTCTGTTCTACCACGGCCGCGTCGACCGCCGGAAAGGCGTCCTCGACTTCATCGACGCCCTCGGCCTGGTGCGGGCCCGTGGGATTCCGTTCGAGGCAATCATTTCGGGCATCGGTCCGGATGTGGAATCGTCCAAGGCCCGCGCCGCCGAACTGAACTTTTCGGAATCGGAGATCCGCTTCACCGGCTACGCCGATTACGACACGGTCCCCGATCTCTACCGGCGGGCCGATGTGTTCGTGTCGCCGACCTATGCGGAGGGGTTCTCCAACACCATCCTGGAGGCGATGGCGGCGGGGCTCGCCGTGGTCTCGACCCATTCGGTCGGCGTGTCCGATTGTCTTCGGGACGGCGAAAACGGCCTCATGGTCCAGCCCGGTGACGTTCCGGCCCTGGCGGATGCCCTGACGCGGGTGATCGAGGACGGCGCCCTGCGCGCCCGCCTCGCCCGCGACGGCCTGGAGGAATGCCGCCGGGTCTATTCCTGGGGCGCCGTCGGGCGCCAGATCATGGAGGTCTACGGCGCCGTGGCGGGCTTGAAGCCGGCGACGGATTTCGCCGACGCGTTGCCGCACGACCCCGCCTGCCGCTTTCGCGCCGAACCCCACCTGCTCTGATGCCGGCCGCACTCGCCCTGTCGCCGCACCTCGACGATGCGGCCTTCTCCTGTGGCGGGACCCTCGCCGTGCTGGCGCGGGCGGACTGGCGCGTCACCATGGCGACGCTGTTCACCGGTTCGGTGGTCGATCCGAAGGGCTTCGCCCTGGCGTGCCAGACCGACAAGGGCTTGCCTGCGGAGGTCGACTACATGGCCCTGCGCCGGGGCGAGGATGTGGACGCCGCCCGGGCCCTCGGTATCGCTCCGCCGCGGCATCTGCCGTTCCGCGAGGCGCCCCACCGGGGCTATGCCAGCCCCCCAGAGCTGTTCGCCGATGTCAGACCAGACGATGAAATCGTACCCGATCTAACGCGGGCCCTGGCCGACCTCATCGCAGAGACGGCGCCCGACCTCATCCTGGCCCCCCAGGCCGTCGGCGGCCATGTCGATCATGTGCAAGTCGTGTCTGCCCTCTTCGACCTCGCCCCCGCCATCCCGATCCTGTGGTGGCGCGACTTCCCCTACACCGTGCGCGACGCCGAACCACGCGAACCCTTGCGGGAACGCTTCGCGGGGCTGCCGATGCGGGCCATCGCGTTCGACGACGCGGCGCAGACGGCGAAGTACGAAGCCTGCGCCGCCTATGCCAGCCAGCTCGGATTCCAGTTCGGCGGCGCCGACAACCTCGCCGCGCAGCTGGCGCGGGAGGGCGGTGTTGAGCGCTTCCGGCTGAGCGGCACCCTGCCGGACGGCCTCGCACGTCGCATCGGGTGATCCCGGATCGTCCGAAGAGCCTTCGGGACCCGGCTTGCCTCGCCGTGCGCCGCGAGCGCCTGAACGATCCGCATCTCGCGCGCCTGCGCACCCTCGCCCGCCGCATCGCGGCCGAGCGGGACGCACCCGTTCCCGAGCCGGACCCCCTCGATGGCGGCGTCGACGCGCGGCTCCTGCTGCTCTTGGAGACGCCCGGTCCCCGGGGCACCGGCTTCGTCTCGCGCGACAACCCCACGGGCACGGCCGCCAATCTGTTCCACTTCTTCGAGGAGGTCGGAATCGCGCGGGCCGATACCCTGATCTGGAACGCGATCCCGTGGGTGATCCACGCGCCGGGGGCCCGCAACCGCGCCCCGCGCTGGAGCGAGATCACCGCCGCCGAACCCTATCTCGAGCCCCTGCTCGCCTGTCTGCCACGCCTCGGCGTCGTCATCCTGGCCGGTCGCGTGGCTGGTCTGAGCCGTCCCACCCTCGCGAGGCTGCGTCCCGGCCTGCCGGTGATCGGCGTGCCGCATCCGAGCCCGACCTACGTCTGTACGGCACCCGGCGTCGCCGAACGCATCCGCCAGGGGTTCGCCGAAGCGGCGGCTCTCCTGGCCTGACGGGACGCCGCGATCCGGTGCGACCGACGGGCAAGATCGGCCCGTCGCTGGCAATTGCCGGCCGATGCCCCTAAATGCGGGCGACGGGCCGCGGTCCGGCACAAGCCCGGGACACCCATGCCGCCGACGAGGCCGAGCGGGGGGCCCGGCGGAGGCGGACGCCGATACGATGAACTTTGCGGGACAGCACAAGGAGCTCGGCCGGGCCGAGGCGATCGGCGAGGACGCTCCGGGCGTCGAGCCCTGCGACGCCCAGCCCGGCGATACCCTTGCGGCTCCCGTTGCGAAGCGCTCGTACAAGGGCCGCTACGCCTGGATCGGCACCATCGCCAGTATCGTGATCTTCGCCGTCTCCCTCTACGTCCTATGGCGGCTCGTCGAGACCGTCACCTGGGCCGAACTCCATGCCGCCTTCACGGCGGCGACCCCGGGACAGCTCGGTCTCGCGTTCGTGTTCGTCGGCGTGAGCTACCTGTTCCTCACCTGCTACGACGCGCTTGCCCTGCGCCAGCTCCAGATCGTCATGCCGTATCGGACGACGGCGCTCGCCTCGTTCACGAGCTACGCCGTCAGCTTCACCCTCGGCTTTCCCCTCCTGACGGCCGGCACCATCCGCTACTGGATCTATTCCGGCCGCGGCCTGAGTGCCGCCAAGATCGCGGCCCTCACGGTGATCGCCGGCTTCACCTTCTGGCTCGGCATGGGGGTCGTGCTGGGGCTGAGCCTCATCGCCGAGGCCGGGCAGCTCGCCGGGCTCACCTTCACCAGCATCCGCCTCAACCAGGGCGTCGGCCTCGCCGCCCTCCTGTCCGTCGTCGCCTACCTCGCCTGGGTCTCGCTCAAGCGCCGCAGTGTGCGGGTGAAGGGCTGGCGCCTCGAACTCCCCGGCGCCTCCGTCTCCTTGAGCCAGATGGTGGTGGGCATCGGCGACGTCTGCGCGGCGGCCGCCACCCTCTACGTGCTGCTGCCGGCCGAGACCTCCATCGGCTTCACCACCTTCGTCGCCATCTACGTTCTGGCCGCCATGCTGGGCATCGCCTCGAACGCGCCGGGCGGCCTCGGGGTGTTCGAGGCGACGATTCTGCTGGCCCTCTCCAGCCTCCCCCGCGATCAGGTCCTCGGCTCCCTGCTGCTGTTCCGAGTCTGCTACTACCTCGTGCCCTTCGTCATCGCCCTGTTGATGTTGGGGGCCTACGAGGTGGGGAAGCGCGTCCGCGCCGGGCGTCTCCGGCGCGCCGAGGGGACGTGATCTCCGCCCCGCGAGGGGCGGCACGGGAGGGCAGCATGGCACGGGGCGCGCGTCGATCCGCCTGGACCGCCGCCGCGTGCGCGAGCGTCGTCCTCGGCCTGTGCGCTTGGGCGCGCGGGACCCTCGATGCGCCGTGGATCGCCGCCTCCGTCGCGGCCCTCGCCCTCGGAGGCTTCGTCGGCGGTCTGTTCCGCACCCGCATCCGGGTGACGCCGGAGGCTTCGGCCCGGACCCGGCACTCCGTCGCCGAGGCGCTGCTCGCCAACATCCCGGATCCGGTGATCCTGGTGGACCGGCGCGCCGTGGTCATCGAGGTCAACCCCGCCGCCCGCGCGCTTCTTCCGGCCCTCAAGCTGCGCCATCCGCTCTCGTTCGCCCTGCGCGCACCCGATGTCCTCGACGGCATCGAGGAGGTGCTGCGCACGGGCGCTCCCCTGAAGACGCTCTACACCACCCGGGTACCCACGGAGCAGGCCTTCGAGGTGCAGATCGGCGCCCTGCCGATGCCGGACGGGCAGGCGGGCGGCCAGCCCAACGTCGTCCTGTTCCTGCGCGACCTCACCTCCGCCCGCCGGCTGGAGGCGATGCGGGTGGATTTCGTCGCCAACGCGAGCCACGAGCTGCGCACGCCCCTCTCATCCCTCCTCGGCTTCATCGAGACCCTGCAGGGGCCGGCCCGCAACGACGCCCCGGCCCGCGAGCGCTTCCTCGCCATCATGAAGACCCAGGCGCACCGGATGACGCGCCTCATCGACGACCTCCTGTCCCTGTCCCGCATCGAACTGCGCGAGCACGTGGCGCCGACCAAGCCCGTCGATCTCGCCCGCATCGCCCGCGAGATGGTGGAAACGCAAAGTCCCCTCGCGCGGGAACGCGGTGTCGAGCTGACCCTCGAGGCGCAGGGAAGCCTCCCGGTGCCGGGCGAACGCGACGAACTCCTGCGCGTGGTCGAGAACCTCGTCGAGAACGCGGTGAAGTATGGCGGCAGCGGCGGGCGCGTCGCGGTCTCAATCGCCCGCCTCGTGGAGCCTCCGCTCCGCCGCGCCCGCATCGTGCTTGCCGTGCGCGACGAAGGTCCCGGCATCGCACCCGAGCACATTCCCCGCCTGACCGAGAGGTTCTACCGGGTCGACGTCGCCTCGAGCCGCGATCAGGGCGGCACCGGCCTCGGCCTCGCCATCGTCAAGCACATCGTCAACCGCCACCGGGGCCGCCTCCTCATCGAAAGCGCTCCCGAGGCCGGGACCACCGTGCGCGCGTCCTTTCCCGAGTTCGTCACCGAGCCGAGCGATCCGGTCGGAGCGACGGAGCGGTAGGATGGTGTACTCCCTCCCTGTCGTCGGGGGTGCGTGGCGGGCATACCGGATGCGCGCCGGTCCTTGATTTTCCGCCGGGGCCAAGCCCCACATCAGGAACATGACACCCTCCGCACACGCCCTTCGTGATCGCACCTCCCCGCGCCTCGATCTCCCGGTCACCGGGCTGTCCTGCGCCTCCTGCGTCGGCCGGGTCGAACGTGCCCTGGCGGCGTTGCCGGGCGCCTCGGAGGTGGTGGTCAACCTCATGACGGGTCGTGCCAGCCTGCGCCTCGACGGCGGGGACGCCGGGGCGGCCGTGGAAGCCATCACCCGGTCCGGTTACGGGGTTCCCGAAGCGGCGACGGCGTTTGACATCACCGGCTTGTCCTGCGCCTCCTGCGTCGCTCGAGCCGAGCGTGCCTTGTCGGGCGTCCCCGGCGTGATCGCGGCCTCCGTCAATCTGGCCACGGGGCGCGCCACCGTGCGTCACCCGGACGGGGCGGTCGCGTTCGAAAGCCTTGCCGCGGCCGTACGCGGGGCCGGTTACGGGGCCGTCGCCGCGCCGCGGACATCCGAAGGTCGTCGGCAGGAGGAACGCGACACCCTGCGGCGGGACCTCCTGATCGCGGCGCTCCTGGCGACCCCCGTCGTCGTCCTCGATATGGGCGGCCACCTCTTTTCCGGCTTCCATCATGCCGTCGGGACCCAGGTCACGGCCTCGATCCAGGCCGTCCTGGCGACCCTGGTCCTGGCCGGTCCGGGCCGACGCTTCTTCGTTCGGGGCATCCCGGGACTCCTGCGCGGCCATCCCGACATGAACGCCCTCGTCGCCCTCGGGGCTGGAGCGGCCTATCTGTACTCCCTGGTCTCGGCCTTCGCCCCGCACTGGCTGCCCCCCGGCACCGCACACCTCTACTTCGAGGCGGCGGTGCTCATCGTCACCCTCATTCTCCTCGGCCGCACCCTGGAGGCCCGCGCCAAGGGCCGCACGGGGGCCGCCATCGCCCGCCTCGTCGCTCTGACGCCCACCACCGCCCAAGTGATCCGCCAAGGGGTGGAACAGCCCATGGCGCAGGCGGATCTTCGCTTGGGTGACGTGGTACGGGTCCGCCCCGGCGAGCGTGTCGCCGCCGATGGCACCGTGGTGGCGGGAACGAGTTACGTCGACGAGGGCATGGTGACGGGCGAGCCCCTACCCGTCGCCAAGGGTGTCGGCGACGCCGTCATCGGCGGCACCCTCAACGGCACCGGCGGCTTCGATCTCATCGTCGGGGCCGTGGGGTCCGACACCGCCCTGGCCCGGATCGTCGCCATGGTCGAAGCGGCGCAGGGCGCCAAGCTCCCGATCCAGGCCCTCGTCGACCGCGTCACGTCGTGGTTCGTGCCCGCCGTCATGACGGTCTCGGCCCTGACCTTCGTCGCCTGGTTCGTCCTCGGCCCGAGCCCGGCCCTGGGGTTCGCCCTCGTCAACGCCATCGCAGTGCTCATCATCGCCTGTCCGTGCGCCATGGGTCTGGCGACGCCGACGTCGATCATGGTCGGCACCGGGCGCGCGGCCGAGCATGGCGTACTGTTTCGCAGCGGCACCGCCCTCCAGGCCCTGCGCGACGCGCGGGTCGTCGCCCTCGACAAGACGGGAACGCTCACCGAGGGTCGGCCGAGCCTGACCGATCTCGTGGCGACGCCGGATTTTTCCGGCGACGACGTCCTGGCCCTGGCCGCCGCCCTCGAAGGCCGTTCCGAGCACCCCATCGCCCGCGCCATCGTGGCGGCGGCCGAAGCGCGGGGCCTCGCCCTGGACGGGTCGACGGAGTTCGAGGCCGTGCCGGGGTACGGCATCACCGGCCGCGTCGGTGGCAGGTTCGTGGCTGTCGGGGCCGAACGCCATATGGTCCGTCTCGGTATCGCCACCACGAACCTCGCCGCGCAGGCCGGCGCCCTCGAAGCGCAGGGCCGCAGCCCCCTCTACGTCGCCGTGGACGGACGCTTGGCCGCCCTCGTCGCCATCGCCGATCCGATCAAGCCCGGCGCGGCCGAGGCCGTCGCTGCCTTGAAGGAGCGCGGCCTCGCCGTCGCCATGGTGACCGGCGACGCACGCGGCGCCGCCGAGGGCGTGGCCCGCACCCTCGGAATCGATGCGGTGTTCGCCGAACTTCTCCCCGGCGGCAAGGTCGAGACCGTGCGGGCGTTGCGGGCACGTCTCGGTGCCGTCGCCTTCGTGGGCGACGGCATCAACGACGCACCGGCCCTGGCGGAAGCCGAGATCGGCATCGCCATCGGCACGGGCACGGACATCGCCGTCGAGAGTGCCGACGTGGTGCTGATGTCCGGTGCCCTGGACGGCCTCGTCACGGCGATCGGCCTGTCGCGGGCGGTGATGCGCAACATCCGCCAGAACCTGTTCTGGGCATTCGCCTACAACGTCGCCCTGATCCCCGTGGCGGCGGGGGGCCTCCACGCGTTCGGGGGGCCCCTGCTCTCGCCGGTCCTGGCCGCGGCCGCCATGGCCGTGTCGAGCGTCTTCGTGCTCGCCAACGCCCTGCGACTGCGCCGCATCGGGCGTGAGCGCGGCGCCGCCACCGGGTGAGTCGCCGGCAGGTCCCGAAATCGAGTAGGTTCGGAGAACTCGCGGTTTCGATCGCACGTCTGGCCCCTCGTTTGCTGAGCCGTCTTGCGTTCGTCACCCGAAATCCATCCTGAGAGGGGTCGCCCCTTCGAAAGTCAGTCCCATGCCCGTCCTCGACCGGATCGCAGCCCTGGCGCCGGAGATCACCGCTTGGCGTCATGACCTGCACGCCCATCCGGAACTGCAATACGACGTCCACCGAACCGCCGGCTTCGTCGCCGACAAGCTCCGGGAGTTCGGCTGCGACGAGGTGGTGACCGGCATCGGTCGCACGGGCGTCGTCGGGGTGATCCGGGGCCGGGCGCACGGATCGAACCGGGCCATCGGACTGCGCGCCGACATGGACGCCCTGCCGATTCAGGAAGTGCGCGATCTGCCCTACCGCTCGACGGTCGCCGGAAAGATGCATGCCTGCGGGCATGACGGCCACACCGCCATGCTGCTCGGCGCGGCGCGCTACCTCACCGAGACCCGTGATTTCGACGGGACGGCGGTGATGATCTTCCAGCCGGCGGAGGAGGGCGGCGGCGGCGGCGAGGCCATGGTCCGCGACGGGCTCATGGAGCGTTTCGGCATCGAGGCCGTGTACGGCATGCACAACATCCCGGGTCTGGCCCTGGGGCACTTCGCCATCCGGCCCGGCCCGATCATGGCCTCCACCGACCGCTTCACCATCACGGTGGAGGGCAGGGGCGGCCATGCCGCTCAGCCGCACGCGGCCGTCGACAGCGTGCTGGTGGCGAGCCACATCGTGGTGGCCCTGCAATCCATCGTGGCGCGCGCCGTCGATCCCCTCGACAGTGCCGTGGTTTCCGTCTGCGCCCTCGAGGCCGGGGAGGCCTTCAACGTCCTGCCGCAATGCGTGACCCTGCGGGGCACCATGCGGACCCTCTCCGGATCCGTGCGGGCCCTGGTCCAGGGCCGGATCGAGGGGATCGTGTCCAACGTCGCGGCGGCCTTCGGCGCGAGCGGACGCATCGTGTTCGGCAGCGGATATCCGGTGACCGAGAACCACCCGGCGGAAACGGATTTCATCGCCGGCGTGGCGGCCGAACTCGTCGGCGCGGCGCAGGTCGACCGGGCCGTGGCGCCCATGATGGCGGCGGAGGATTTCTCCTACATGCTCGCCCACCGGCCCGGCGCCTACATCTTCCTCGGCAACGGGGACAGCGCCGGTTTGCACCACCCCGACTACGATTTTTCCGATGCGGCGGCGCCCTACGGCGCGTCGCTGTGGGCGCGCGTCATCGAGACCGGGCTACCCCTGCGGTAGGGCAGCCCGGCCTGGAAATGCCGTTCAGCCGCGCTGGGGCGCCGTGCCGCCGAGGTGGAACACCCGGTGCGGCACGAGTTCGCCGCGCTCGACATCGCCCACCGCGACGAGGATGCCGCCGCAGGTGGCGAAGGCCTTGCCCTCCACCGGGGCGTCGCGCCCGCGCAGGATCACCGGCTGGCCGCGCATGAGGCGAAGCGCCATGTCGCGCGAGACCGGCACGGAGGGGACGGCGTCGAGCGCCGTCTCGACGGGATGGAGATGGGGGCCGTTCCCGTCGGGGCCGGCCTCTTCCAGGGTGGCGACGACGCAAGCCTCGGCCTCGGCGAAGGGGCCGACGCGGGTGCGGCGCAGGGCCGAGACGTGGCCGTAGCAGCCGAGCATCCGCCCGAGGTCGCGGGCGAGCGCCCGCACGTAGGTGCCCTTGCCGCACTGGGCCTCGATCACCGTGCGCTGCCCGTCATGCTCGACCACGGCGAGGTGGTCGATCTGGACGGGGCGCGCCACGAGCACCACCTCCTCACCGTCGCGGGCGAGGTCGTAGGCGCGTTCGCCGGCGATCTTGATGGCCGAGTAACGCGGCGGCACCTGCTCGATGGCGCCGACGAAGCTCGGCAGCGCCGCCTCGACGGCCTCGCGCGTGGGGCGCACCTCGCTCGTGGCGACGGGGCGGCCCTCGGCGTCGTCCGTATCCGTCTCGATGCCCCAGGTCACCGTGAACACGTAGGCCTTGCGGCCGTCCATCACGAACGGGACGGTCTTGGTGGCCTCGCCGAGGGCGATGGGCAGGATGCCCGACGCCAGGGGGTCGAGGGTGCCGGCATGGCCGGCCTTCTTCGCGTTGAAGGCGCGCTTCACCACCGCCACCGCATGGGTCGAGGTCATGCCGACGCCCTTGTCGAGGATCACCCAGCCGTTGACGTCGCGGCGCTTGGACCGGTCGGGGCGCGGACCGCCGCGCGGCGGTCGACGGCCTTCGGTGGGGCGGGAGTTCGCGGCCGCGTCGTCCGCGCCGAGGGGCGCCTGGGCGACCTCATCGGGGGATTCGATGGTCGTGTCGTTGGTCATGCTGTCCTCGGTCGAGGGACGGGGCGCGCGCGGGCCAGGGCCGTCCGATCTTGGTGTCTGAGAAAGATGGCGCGGACATGCCCGACGTTCCGCGCAGGACGTCCGGCTTCGGCGCCAAGGGGAGGCGAGGGGGATTCAGGCCGCCTCGGGACCCGAATCGTCCCCATCGGGCTTCTGGGTTTCGAGGTCGCGCCGGACCTTGTCGGTTCGCAGGAGAGCGTCGATCCGGTCCGCTTCGTCGAAGGTCGCATCGCGCAGGAAGCGCAGATCGGGCGCGAATTTGAGGTTCACCCGCCGGGCCACCTCCTGACGCAGGGCCTTCTTGTTGCGCTCCAGGGCGGCGATCACGGGCGCTTCGTTCTGGCCGCCCAGCGGCATGATGTAGGCTGTGGCGAGCTTGAGATCCGGCGACATGCGGACCTCCGGCACGGTGATGACGTGGGCGCTCAGGACCGGATCCTGGATGTCGCCGCGCTGAAGCACCTCCGCGAGGGCGTGGCGGATCAGCTCGGCCACGCGCTGCTGGCGCTGCGTCGATCCGGTCGGAGTCTTTTTCTGGGCCATGAACGGTTCTGATCGTCTTGTCGAAACGGACCGTGGCGACGGAACCCCATCGTCCCGTCGTACGCCGAAGGGCCTGCTGGGGACGCCGCCAGTGGAGCATCGCTGGTACGGAGCATCGATACGCCGCCGCACGGAAGACGGAAGCCGGCCAGAGCGAAGCGGATGTCGGAGGCGCCCCTCTTAGCGCAAATACTCGTTCCGGATATAGGCCTGTTGCGCACGTTTCGCCGTGGCGGGGGTGCGGGCCGGATGGTCGTGGATATGCGCGGCGAACATCCGGTCGATCCACTGCGCGTTCTTGAAGATGCGCTTCGAGCGCAGGAGGTTGAACGGCGCGATCTTCCGTAAAGGGCGTGCCGCATTGAACTCGGCCACCGCCAGCAATTCGCCGTTCCAGGGGTTGCAGCCGTCCATGGCGACGTCGTCGAGGTAGACCGGCACGATGGGCAGGTACCGGTCGGGCGCACTGTCCAGCACCGGCAGGGTCCGCACCGTGGAGGAGTAATAGTCCACATCCACCGAGATGAATCCGATGGGCGCGTCGGGACCGACGCCCGCGAGGTAGCCCGGGATCGTCTCGGCCACGTCTCCGATGAGAAGCCGGCAACGCTCCGGCAGGGAGCGGCGCAGGGCCTCGAAGTCCATCGGGTAGTCGCCCTCCTGGAAATACTCCGGCAGGTCGCGGTGGTCCACGGCCGGGGGCATGCCGGTGCCGGTGTCGAAGCCGACCACCTCGATGGCGACGCCCGTGGCGGCTTCCGTGCGGGCGGCGAGTTCGCACATGTTGAGGAGGCCCGCCCCCGTGGCCACGCCGAATTCGAGGATCGCGATCCGCTCGAGGCCGAGCTTTTTCGCCGACTGGGCGGCGAACAGGATCGGGTAGGCGTATTGCTGACGCACCACGAGATCGAAGGCGACCTTGGCGGGATAGCTGCCGAACAGGGCGACGCCCGCCGACAGGACGTTGAGGTGCAGGGGTTCGGTCAGCCGCTCGACGAAGATCTTCCGGTATTTCCCGTCCGTCAGCGCTCGCCGCAGGGCGTAGGATTGCAACATCGATGGCTCCACCGAACCCGAGGGTGGTTCGCTATCCGGCACATTAGTCCAGAGCCAGGGCTACGGTCCGGGCAACCCATTCGCGTGACCAGGGAAACTTCCGTGTAGACTTAATCGCACCGCCACGACGCAAAAGGGGTCGCAACCCGTGGCTGCGACCCCTGTCTTGCTGAACGTGTCGAGACGTCAAAGCGTCCGACGGATTTCCTCGACCCGGTAGCACTCGATGGTGTCGCCGGCCCGCATGTCCTGGAAGTTCTCGAAGGACATACCGCACTCGTAACCCGAGATGACTTCCTTGGCGTCGTCCTTGAGGCGCTTGAGCTGCGAGAGCTTGCCCTCGTGGATGACCACGCTGTCGCGGATGAGACGAACGTGGGCGCCCCGCTGGACCACCCCGTCGGTGACGCGGCAACCGGCGATCTTGCCGACCTTCGACACGTCGAAGATCTGCAGGATCTGGGCTTCGCCCAAACGCTCCTCGCGGAGCGTCGGGGGCAGCATGCCCGACAGGGTCGCTTTGATGTCGTCCACGAGGTCGTAGATGATGTTGTAGTAGCGGATCTCGACGCCCTTGTTCTCGGCCGACTCGCGCGCTTCCTTGTGGGCTCGCACGTTGAAGCCGATGACGACGGCCTTGGAGGCCTCCGCCAGGGTGATGTCCGACTCGGTGATGCCGCCGACACCGGAGAGCAGGATGCGCGCCGACACCTCATCGTTGCCGAGCTTCTCCAGGGCGCCCGTGATGGCTTCCACTGAACCCTGCACGTCGCCCTTGACGACGAGCGCGAGTTCTTTGCGGCCGGCGCCCTCCTTGAGGTCGCGCATCATGTCGACGAGCGAACGGTTGGCACCACCCGTGCGGGCCGCGATGCGCTCGCGCTTCTGACGGGCACGGTACTCCGTCACCTCGCGGGCACGGGCCTCGTTCGGCACCACGACGACCCGATCGCCCGCATCCGGCGTCCCGTTGAAGCCGAGCACCTCCACCGGCACCGAAGGACCGGCGTAGGGAACGTTCTCACCCTTGTCGTCGATGAGGGCGCGAACGCGGCCCCACTCGGCGCCGGCCACGACGATGTCGCCGGTAAACAGGGTTCCGCGCTGAACGAGGACCGTGGCCACGGGGCCACGACCGCGATCGAGCTTGGCCTCAATGACCGTACCTTCGCCGTCGCGCGTCTCGTTGGCGCGCAGGTTCATGATCTCGGCCTGCAGCTGCAGACCGTCGAGGAGCTCGGACAGACCGTCGCCGGTCTTGGCCGACACCTCGAATTCCAGGGTCTCGCCGCCCATGGACTCGACCTGAATGTCGTGCTGCAGCAGTTCGGTGCGGACCCGCTGCGGGTTCGCCTCGGGCTTGTCGATCTTGTTGATCGCCAGGATGAGGGGCACGCCCGCCGCCTTGGCGTGCGAGATGGCTTCCACCGTCTGGGGCATGACGCCGTCATCGGCCGCGACCACGAGCACGACGATATCCGTCACCTTGGCGCCGCGGGCGCGCATGGAGGTGAAGGCCGCGTGACCGGGGGTGTCGATGAAGGTGACCATGTCGCCCGACGGCGCCGCGACCTGATAGGCGCCGATATGCTGCGTGATGCCGCCGGCCTCGCCGGAGACCACGGTGGTCTTGCGGATGGCGTCCAGCAGCGACGTCTTGCCGTGATCGACGTGGCCCATGATCGTGACGACGGGGGGACGAGGATCGAGATCCTCTTCCAGTTCCGGCTCGTCGCTGAACAGGCCCTCCTCGACGTCCGACTCCGCGACGCGGCGCACGGTGTGGCCGAGTTCCTCGGCAATGAGCTGCGCGGAGTCCGAATCGATCACGTCGGTGATCTTGTGGATCTCGCCCTGCTTCATCAGGAGGCGGATCACGTCCACGGCCCGCTCCGACATCCGGTTGGCGAGTTCCTGAATCGTGATCGTTTCCGGGATCGTCACCTCACGGGAGAGCTTCTCCTTCTGCTCGACGTGACGGTTGCCACTCATGCGCTGCTGACGACGGCGGAACGAGGCGACGGAGCGCGTGCGCTCGTCCTCGCCCGAGGTCGCCGTGGCGATGGTGAGGCGTCCACGGTTTCGGTCGCCGCCCGGCTGCTTCGGGGTCTTGGGCGGCGTGATGATCTTAAGCGGCATGCCGGGACGGCGGATCACGCGCTTCTGCTCGTTCTCCTCCTCGGCGGCCTGGGGACGACCCGGGGTCCGGGCCGTGGTGGCGGCACCCGCCGGACGCGCGGCGGTGGCCGTCGTCGGCGTCGTCGGCTCGGGCTCAGGGGCCGGGGCGGGCCGGGCCATGAAGTTGAGGTCGCGCGGCTTGCGCACGTCCGCCGTGATGGTCTTGCGCGGCTCCGAGGAGGCCGGGCGGGCGGTCAGGGGCGGACGCGCCACGGGGGCCGCCGGGGCGGGTGCCGGACGGGCGGCCGCCGGAGCGGCGGGAGCGGCCGGGGCACGGGGCGGAGCCGGCGGCGTGCGCACGATGGTGGGAGCGGCCGGCATCGGTGCCGTCTTGGAGACGGTGGGCGTCGGCGCGGCTTCGGCGGGCTTCGAGGCCTCCTTGGCGGCCGCTTCGGCGGCGCGGCGCGCTTCCTCGTCGGCGGCGCGGCGAGCCTCTTCCTCCTGCTGGCGGCGTGCGTCCTCTTCGCGCTTGCGCGCCTCGGCCGCGTCACGCTCCCGCTGCTCTGCGGCCAGACGCTCGCGCTCGGCGGCGGCTTCCGCCTCCGCACGCTGCTTGGCCTCGGCCTCGCGGCGCTTGGCGTCGGCGAGGGCAGCCGCGCGGGCGTTGCTCTCCTGCTCGCTCAGCGTACGCAGGACGACGCCCGACGCCGAGCGCTGGGCCTGGCGGGGAGCGGCGGGAGGCGGAGGCGGCGCCACGCGCGTCGCCGGGGCGACGGGTGTCGTTTCCCGCACGGGTGCGGCCGGTGCCGCACCGATCACGCGGCGCTTCACCGTCTCGACCACGACCTGCTTGGTACGGCCATGGGAGAAGCTCTGACGCACCGTTCCCTGCTCGATCGGGCGCTTCAAGGACAGCGGCTTCGAAGGGGGTCTCGCCTGCGTCTTGTCGCCCGGATTGTTCGTATCGCTCATTCAGTCC
>Ga0182231_1000009_pt1 | contig 85716 bp, 77 predicted proteins | sample G6R1MG_29_FD_129667 | JGI IMG/M metagenome (GOLD analysis project Ga0182231, IMG submission 129667) | Miscanthus phyllosphere microbial communities from Michigan, USA - G6R2_NF_07NOV2016_LD1 MG | ecosystem: Host-associated > Plants > Phyllosphere > Phylloplane/Leaf | place: USA: Michigan...
CGCAGGGATCCCTGCGACAGGAGGCGGATCTCCGACAGGCTGTCGAACACCACCCGCGACGGGTTGACCCGCTCGATCTCCGCGAGCGCCATCCGCACGGTCTCGCCGAGTTCGAGGTCGGAGGAATGGACGAGGCTCTGCTGCAGCTTCGCGTCGAGGCTGAGTTCGGGGGGGACGAGTTCGTAGATGTCGATGCCGTCGAGGCTCCAGCCGTGGCGTTCGGCCACCGACAGGAGTTCGCGGCGGCTCTCCGACAGGGTGATGTAGAGCGCCCGCTCGCCGAGCTTCACGCCGTCCATGAGGAATTGCAGGCCGAGGGTGGTCTTGCCGCTGCCCGGACGTCCCTCGATGAGATGGGCCCGCTGGGCCGCGTAGCCGCCGTTGAGGATGTGATCGAGCCCCGGCACCCCCGTGGGAATCGGCATGGCGTCGGCGGAGGCGGGGGTGGTCATTCGGGGACTCTGTTCATCGGGGCCTCGTGATCGGGGCCTTGGGCACCATAGGCTCGAACCGTGCAAGCGTCTCGGCAAGTTCCTCGGCAAGTGTCTCGGCAAGTGTCTCGGCAAGCGTCCCGGGCGCGCCTGCGACGGGCGCACCCCTCGCCTCGCTCCCAGCGCGGTGGAACGGGCGGCAGCCGGCGGGGTTCCGCCGGACCCGCCGTCGCGCACAGCTTCTTCGCCGCAGCCTGCGCGCAGGAACGCCGCGCGATCGGTTCCGTGAAGGCCGGCCCGAGGTTCACGGAGCGAGCGAAGCCTTTGCAGAAGGCCGTCGGCACCGTATCACGGCCGGCCTCGACCGCATGCCGCGGTCCGTCCGGGTTCACCACACCCGCGAAGCCCTTTCGAGCCGACGGAGCCCGGATCGTCCGATGCGCGAACCGAACGCGATCGATTTCTGGCGCGGGCTCGCCCTCGTCACGATCTTCGTCAACCACATCCCCGGCAACACCTTCGAGCGCTACACCTACTCGCAGTACGGGATCTCGGACGCGGCGGAATTGTTCGTCTTCCTCGCCGGCTGGTCCATCGGCATCGCCACCCGTGGACGGGACGGGCGCCCCGAGCCACGCGGGAGATCCGTGCTGCGGCTCCTGTCGCGGACCATCGAGGTCTACCGGGCGCAGATCACCACCATGGCCCTGGCGCTGGCGATGATCGCCGGCACCGCCCTGGTCCTCGACAATCCGCTCCTCCTCGAATGGCACAATGCCGGCGGGTTCTTCGCCGATCCGATCCAGACCATGGTCGGGTTCGCCCTGCTGACGCACCAGCTCGGCTTCTTCAACATCCTGCCGCTCTACGTGGTGCTCCTCGGGATCGCGCCGGTCTTCGTGCTGCTCGCCCGCGTCAGCCGCCTCGCGGCGCTGGCCCTGTCGTTCGGGCTCTACTTCGCGAGCCTCGTGTTCGACTGGAACCTGCCGTCCTGGCCGGGGGAGGGCGACTGGTTCTTCGATCCCCTGTGCTGGCAGCTCCTCCTCGTCCTCGGGTTCGTCGCCGAGGATTGGAACCGGCGCTCCCCCTGGCTGCGGACCTGGTCGGTCCGCCTCGTGCCCGTCGGCATCGCCATCGTGGTCACCGGCATCGTCCTGTCGGTCCTCGAGATCCGGCCCGATCCGGTGCTGGTGCCGGAGCCGCGCCTGCTCTTCACCTTCGACAAGACCTACCTGACGCCCGCCCGGCTCATCCACTTCCTTGGGATGCTGCTCGCGTTCCAGACCCTCTACGCCGTGCTGGCGCCCCGCCTCGGCCCGGTGGCCGGCTACCTCACCGGCCTCGGCCGCAACTCCCTCGCCGTGTTCTCCATCGGATCGCTCCTGAGTCTGGCCGCGCAACTCGTGCGCTTCTGGACGGGCGGCGGTGTCTTCGTTGACGTTTCCGTCGTAGGATCGGGCCTGATCGCACTGGGTTTCACCGCATGGTTCGTCGAATGGCGCTCCCGCAAGCCGCGGCCCTCCTCGCCGCCAGCCTGACGCTCGCCGCGCCCTGTCTCCCGGCGCGGGCCGATCCGGCGGCGCCCGCGCCCACGGGGGCGACGGGCCCCGCCACCGTGGTCTCGCCGCCGAAGACCGCCGTGATGACCGCGCCGGGCCCCGAGGGCGCCGAGGCCCTCGACGTCACCCTGTCGCCGGAATGCCGGGTGCCCGGCTCGAAGCTCTACACCCTGGCGCGCCTCGGCGCGGTCAAGCTCGCCCTCACGGAGAAGCGGCCGGTGCGGGTGCTCACCGTGGGCTCGTCCTCGGCCGGCCTCGGGGCGTCGGCGACCTATCCGGTGAAGCTGGAGACCGCCCTGGAGCGCTCCCTGCCCGACGTCGACGTGGTGGTGGAGAGCCGGGGCATGCAGGGCGAGATCGCGTCCGGCGCCGCCGAACGGCTGCGCAACATGGTGGCGGAGATCGAGCCCGACCTCGTGATCTGGCAGGTCGGCACCCACGACGCCCTCGCGCGGGTGGACGCGGAGGATTTCGCCAACGCCCTCGACGAGACCGTGCAGTGGATCAAGGGCCACGAGATCGACGTGGTGCTGGTCACCCCGGTCTACACCGCCAGCCTCGCGTCGGACGCGTACTACATCAGCCTCGTGCACAAGGTTCAGGCGGTGGCCGCGCGCGAGGGCGTGCCCGTGGTGCAGCGCTACGAGGCCATGCGCTACCTCTCCGGCCAGGGCCAGAAGGGGGAGGGGCACCTGCTCGGCTCGCAGTTCCGCCTCAACGACCTCGGCCTGCGCTGCATGGCCGAGCACGTCACCCGTGCCATCACCCTGTCGCTCCTGCAGGCCGATGCCGTCGTCACCGGAACCACGAAGGCGCCCGCCGCCGTGATCGTCCCGCCGCGCGATGCGGCGGTGAAGGCGACCGTTCCGCCGCCGCCCGTCCTCATCGCCCCCGGCGATTGAGAGGGTGAGCCACGGCGCTTAACCGCGCCGCAAGACCCCGCGCGCTACACCCGAATCCGTCGGGCCGGGGACGCACGGATGGGCATGGCGACGGATCGCATCGGCGCATCGGCCCTCGGCACGGTCAGGCAACGCCTGCGCGGCGCCCGCAGAGGGCCGGCCCGCGCCGCCCTCGACGTGTTCGCCATCCGCATCGCCGCGGCGGGCTTCGCCTACGTGGCCCAGGTTCTCATGGCCCGCCTCATGGGCGGCACCGAGTACGGAATCTTCGCCGCCGTCTGGGTCTGGATCGGCATCCTCGGTCATTCGGCCACCCTGGGCCTGTCGCAGGGCGCCTGCCGCTTCCTGCCGGCCGACCGGGCGATGGGCCAGGACGCGGCGGTGCGGGGGTTCCTGCTCGGCGGCGCCGTCGTGACCCTCCTGGCCGCCGGCCTGCTGGCGGGCGCCGGCCTCCTCGTGCTGCGGGCGGAGGGAACGCTCCTGGCCGGCCCCTACGGCGCCCCGATCCTGCTCGCCGCCGCCATCCTGCCCCTGTTCGCCCTGCAGGATTTCTGCGAGGGCGTCGCCCGGTCTCAGAACTGGGCGGTGCTCGCCATCGCGCCGCCGTACCTCCTGCGCCAGGGGCTGATCATGGTCGCGATGGTGGGGGCGGTGTGGTCCGGTGCCCCCGCCGAGGCCTGGGTCGCCGTGGCCTGCACCCTCCTGGCCACCGCCCTCGCGGCCGCCCTTCAGGCCGCTCGCCTGATCCAACGCCTGCGCGCCACCCTCGCTCCCGGGCCGCGCGCCTACCGGTGGCGCCCTTGGCTGCGCGCCTGCCTGCCCATCGCCCTGACGGATCTCGCCGGGGCCGGGTTCAACGTCGTCGACGTGGTGATCCTCAGCGCACTGATGCCGCCGGCCGCCGTGGGCCTGTACTTCGCCGCCACCCGCATCCAGCAATTCGTCGCGTTCGTGCATTTCGCCGCCTCCGCCGCCACGGCGCAGCGCTTCGCCGCCGCCCACGCGGCCGGGGACCGGGCCGGCCTCGCCGCCCTGGTGCGGATGCAGGCGACCCTGACCCTCTCGGCGACCGTTCTCGTCGGGGCCGGCGTGCTCCTGGCCGCCCCCCTTCTGCTCGGCCTGTTCGGTCCCGAATTCCACGCCAGCCTGCCGGTCCTCGCAGTCCTGGTCGCGGGCAGCGTCGCCGCCAGCGTGTTCGGTCCGGGCGAGGACCTCCTGACTATGCTGGGCGGCGAGGGCGTCTGCGCCGCCATCACCCTCGCGATGCTCGGCCTCGCCGCCGGCCTGTGCTGGGTGCTCGTGCCGGCCTACGGTGTCATGGGCGCGGCCGCCGCCATGGCGGTGGCGACCACGGCGCGGGGCCTCGCCATGGCGGTGGCCGTCCGCGCGATCCATGGCCTTTCCACGCCGGTCCGCCTCGGCCCCGCCCGGACATCCGCCCCATGATCGCTCCGGCCCGCCGTCCCGCCGCCCCGTCCTTCGCCCTCGTGGCTCTCGCCGACCTCGCCCGGGACGGGGCCGCCTGGGACGATCTGTTCGCCCGGGCCCTCGATCCGCACCCGCATTACAGCCGCCATGTGCTGGCCGCGCACCGAGCCGCCGGCCTCGTCCCGGACGATCTGCGGATCGTCGTCGTGCGCTCCGGCGACCGCCTCGACGCGGTGCTGCCGTTCCGGCTCACCTACGACCTGTGCGGCCTCGGGCGTCCCGTGGCACGGCCGTTCCTGTCGCCCTTCGTCACCGCGACCCTGCCCCTCGTCGCCGACGGCCCCGACCTGCCGGCGACCCTCGCGGCCCTGGTGGCGGGCCTGCGGGCGGCGTCCGGCGGACGGCCCTGGCGCTGGCCGCTCCTCGCCACGCAGACCCGCCTCGGGCGGGCGCTCGCCGCCGCCCTGGCGGAGGCGGGCTGGGCCCTCGGCGAGGTCGCGGCGTTCGCGCGGCCGATGCTCGACCGGCGCGCCAGTCACGACGCCTTCGAGGCCGACCATCCCAACCGGGCGCGCCTGAAGGATCTGCGCCGGCGCCAGCGCCGCCTGTCGGAGGGCGGGAGCCTCGCCCTCGAGACCGCCACCGGGGGCGAGCCCCTGCGCGCGGCCGTGACGAGCTTCCTCGCCCTGGAGCAGGCTGGCTGGAAGGGGGCCGCCGGCAGCGCCATGGCGACCCGCCCGTCGCACGCCGCCTACGCCCGGGCGCTGTTCCGCGAGGACGGGGGCCCGGTCGCGGCCCGCGCCGACCTCCTGACGCGCGACGGGCGCCCCCTCGCCATCAGCCTCGCGGTCGTGGCCGGCGGCACCGCCTGCCTCCTCAAGACCACCTACGACGAGGCCGAGCGGGCCGGCGCACCGGGCCTCGTCCTCGAATCCGAGATCGTACGCGCCCTGCACGCCACCGCCTTCGCCGACCGCCTCGACTCGGCGACCCTCGCGGGCTCGGCCCTGGAGAGCCTCTACCCCGAGCGCGAGGCCATCGCGGAGATCGTCGCCGTCCCGCAAGGCGGACTCGTCTCCCTGGAGCGGCGGGTGCGCCTCGCCCGGTTCGAGCACGCCGCCCGGGCGGAGGCGAAGCGGTATCTCGCCGAGAGCGCGATGGCCCGGAGGTTGATGGGCCGGGGCTGACGCCCCACATCGTGCTTCGCGACTGGCCCACATCGGTTCGCCAGACAGGAAGCACCGTATGTTTCGCCCGACCCTCGCCCTCACCGGAGCCTTGTTCCTCGCCATGACCACAGCGTCTTCCGCCGCCGAGACCGTGACCCTGCCCTCCGGGCTCCAGTACCGCGACGAGGTCGTCGGCACCGGGCCCGAGCCGAAGGCGGGTCAGAAGGTCAGCGTCCACTACACGGGCTGGCTCGACGACAACGGCAAGCCGGGCAAGAAATTCGATTCGTCGCGCGACCGCGGCACGCCCTTCACCTTCACCCTCGGCGCCGGGCAGGTCATCGCCGGCTGGGATACGGGCGTCGCCACCATGAAGACCGGCGGCAAGCGCACCCTCATCATCCCGGCCGACCAGGGCTACGGCGCGCGCGGCGCCGGCGGCCTGATCCCGCCCAACGCCACCCTGATCTTCGATGTGGAGCTTCTCGGCGCCAAGTAGCGTTCCGGGGCGGAGCGATCCCGCCGCCCTTCGAAGACTTTTAGGAATGCGAAAGGCCGGATCGGGACATCCCGATCCGGCCTTTTTCGGTTCCAGGACCCGGTGGGTCCGCGCCTCACTCGCCCGAGAGGGCGGCCTTGGTGCGGGACCACCAGCCGGCGCGCTTGGGCCGGTCGGGATCGAACGGCGTCAGCACCACGGCGACGGGCTCGGGCGCCGGCCGCGCGGCGACGGGCTCCGGCGCGGCGGCCGGTTCGGCCTCGTGGGGCGCGGGCGCCTCGGAGGCCGGCTCGGGCGTCGGGGAGACCGGCAAATCCACCGCAGCGGGCAGGTCCTCGGTCACCGGCGCATCCTGGGCGACGCGTGGCTCCTCGGCGACGGGATCGGCGGCCGCCCGCGTCGCCTCGACGATGGCTTCGGCGCTCACCGGCTCTTCGCCACCCGCGAAGGCGGTGGGCGCATCGGCCACGCTCTCGGACCCGGCGCCCTCGGCGTCGGTGTCGCCGACCTCGCTCGCGGTCTCCCGCGAACGGCCGTCCCGGTCGCGACCCCGGCCGCCCCGGCGGCCCCGGCGGCGGCGGCGGCCGGAACCGTCGTCGTCGCCGCTGGTGACGATGACGGGCTGACCCTCGGACTCGGACCCCGCGTCCCCGCCCTGTGCCGTCGAACCGGCCTCGTCGGACTCGTCCTCTTCGGATTCGGACCGGCCCTCGTCGTCGCCGGCCGCCTGGGCGCCGCCGTCCTGTCCGCCGCTCTCCTGGCGTCCGCCACGGCGGCGCCGGCGCCGGCGACGGCCGCCGCGGCCTTCCCCGCCCTCGTTCGCGCCCTCGCGGGCCTCCTCGGCCTCGGACCCCTGCGCCTCGGTCTCGCCTTCGGCCTCGGCGGCCTCGCCCACCTCGTCCTCGAAGTCCTCGTCGTCCTCCGTCTCCATGGCCGGGTTGATGGCGATGGCGCGGACGCCCGTGATGGCGCCCTCGGCGCGCACTGCCGGTTCACCGCGGTCGAGCTGGAACGCCGCCGTTGCGGCGAGGCGCTCGTCGGCCGCGATGGTGATGGTGACGCCGAAGCGCACCTCGAGCTCGTGCAGGTGGCCGCGCTTCTGGTTGAGGATGTAGAGGGCCGCCTCGGTGTGGGTGCGCAGGATGAGGTTGTGCGAGGCGCTCTTCAGGAGCGATTCCTCGATGGCGCGCAGGATCTGCAGGGCGACCGACGAGGTCGCGCGCACGAACCCCGATCCGCCGCAATGCGGGCAGGGGAGGGACGAACTCTCCAGCATGCCCGTGCGGATGCGCTGGCGGCTCATCTCGAGGAGGCCGAAGGGCGAGATGCGGCCGACCTGGATGCGGGCCCGGTCGTTCTTCAGGCACTCGTTGAGTTTCTTCTCGACGGCGCGGTTGTTGCGCTTCTCCTCCATGTCGATGAAGTCGATCACGACGAGGCCGGCGAGATCGCGCAGGCGCAGCTGGCGGGCGACCTCCTCGGCCGCCTCCAGGTTGGTGCGGAGCGCCGTGTCCTCGATGTCGTGCTCACGGGTCGAGCGGCCCGAGTTCACGTCGATGGAGACGAGGGCCTCCGTCGGGTTGATGACGAGATAGCCGCCGGACTTCAGGGTCACGTGGGTGGAGAACATGGCGTCGAGCTGCTGCTCGACCCCGTGGCGCGCGAAGATCGGCGTCGGGTCGCGGTAGGGCTGCACCACCTTGGACTGGCCGGGCATGAGCATGCGCATGAAGTCGCGCGCCTCGCGGTAGGCCGCGTCGCCCGCCACCAGGATGTCGTCGATGTCCTTGTTGTAGAGGTCGCGGATGGCGCGCTTGATGAGCGAGCCTTCCTCGTAGACCAGCGCCGGCGCGGAGGACGACAGCGTCAGCTCCCGCACGCTCTCCCACAGGCGCATGAGGTATTCGAAGTCGCGCTTGATCTCCGGCTTGGTGCGCGACGCGCCCGCCGTGCGCAGGATCACGCCCATGCCGTCCGGCACCTCCAGATCCTGTGCGACCTCCTTGAGGCGCTTGCGGTCGGCGGCCGACGTGATCTTGCGCGAGATGCCGCCGCCCCGGCCGGTGTTCGGCATGAGGACGGAGTAGCGGCCGGCGAGCGACAGGTAGGTGGTGAGCGCCGCGCCCTTGGTGCCGCGCTCCTCCTTGACGACCTGCACCAGGATGATCTGGCGGCGCTTGATCACCTCCTGGATCTTGTAGTGGCGGCGATAGGTGCGCGGGCGCTCGGGGATCTCGGCCAGCGCGTCGCCGTTGCCGCCGACCTGGGCGATCTTGGGCTCGCGCTCGCCGTCCTCGCCCTCGTGCTCCTCGTCGTCGTCCTCGTCCGAATCGTCGTCGTCGTCCTCGGAATCCTCGTCTTCGTCCTCGTCGTCCTCATCGGACTCGTCTTCGTCGGACTCGTCCTGGGCGGTCGCGGCGGGCGTCTCGGCGGCGGCGACGGGCTCGGCGGAGCCGCCCATGGGCGCGGCCTCGAGGTCGATCTCGGCGGCCGTCTCGACATGGGGCTCCGCGGCGACGGGCGCCTCGGCGGTGAGGTGCGGCTCGGGTGCCGCCTCGGCCGTCTCGGCTTCGGTCGGGGGAGCCTCGGTCTCGGCGGCGTTCGCCTGGGCGGCGGCCTCCTCCGTCGACTCCGTGGCGTGCTCCGCCTGCGCCAGCTCGGCGGAGGCGTCGACGGCCGGATCGGCCGGATGCGCCGCGTGGGCGTCGGTGCCGTCGAACCCGGACTCAGTGCGCGCGCCGGCATCCGCGTCCGTCCGCCCGGCTTCGTCGGACGAATCCGCGACGCTCACGGTCTCGGCGGTCTTGGCGGCGGCGGCCTCGGCGCGCCGGCCGCGCGAGCGGCGGCGGGGCTTGCGCTCCTCGCGCTCGCGGTGCTCCTCGGCGTCGCGCGCCTCGTCCTCGAGCAGGGCCTGCCGGTCGGCGAGGGGGATCTGGTAATAGTCGGGATGGATCTCGCTGAAGGCGAGGAAGCCGTGGCGGTTGCCGCCGTACTCGATGAAGGCCGCCTGGAGCGACGGCTCCACCCGCGTCACCTTGGCGAGGTAGATGTTGCCCCGAAGCTGGCGCCGGTTGGCGGCTTCGAAGTCGAATTCCTCGACCCTAGACCCGTGGACCGTGACGACCCGGGTTTCCTCCGGGTGCATCGCATCGATGAGCATCTTGTTGTTGTTGGCCATGACGAACTTTCGACAGGGCGGCCGACGTCCTCCTCGAACCGAGCGGCTCCATCGGCGTGCCGCCCCGTCCCGGCCCATCGGGCCGGACGGTCAACGCGCGCGACGATCCGGAAACGCGGACCGCCAGAGCTGTGGGGAAGGGATTGCCGTCAACCGCCTTTGGGCGCCGGCGATCGGCGCGCGTGGGGTTGATCCTGGCCAGGTTCGACGGGACCGCGGCGCCACGCGAAACGCGCAGGCGTCGAACACGAGCAACGGCGACCGATGCTGTGTGTCCTCCCATCTTCTCCCTGACCTCGCGAAGACTCTCTTGGGCCGGATACCGCCGGCCACGGATTTCGAAGACCTGTCGCGCACTGGAAGGCCGCGACCTGAACCGTCACCCGCCCGGCTCCTGAAGCGCCGGTGAACCAGGCGCGGGAACCGACGGCGAAGACATCCGAGCTGAGACCCCGGAGCACCCACGGGCTGCGGATCGAGCCGCACGGCACCGTTAAGGGTACAGGATCATTACAGATCGCCGCAGGGATTTGGCAAGATGGAAACGCGGCGCGTCCCGGGATAAGTGTCTCTCGCCGAACTCTTCGCGCACCGGAGGGCCCGGGGCGGAATCGGACCGTCCGTGCGGTCGTCCGGGTACCGGCCCGCCGTGGCGACGGCCGTCGTTCTCCCCGCCGGGCGCCGGCCAGCATGCCCCGTCGGGGAGGGCCCATTCGATCGCTTCGCGGGGGCAGCCATGGATGGCGGCGCGACGTTCCATCTCGCGACCGATCCGGACCGCGCCCGCCACGCCGCCGGGGTGCTGTTCGCCTCCGTGGCACGGGACCTCGCGCCGTTGCTGCCGGCCTCGGCCGAGATGCTGCATGTCGGGGCCACGGCGGTTCCCGGGTGCCTGACCAAGGGCGACCTCGACGTGGTCGTGCGGGTGGATGCGGGCGATTTCTCCCCCGTCGAAGCCCGCCTCGCGGCGCGTTTCGCGCGAAACCACGGCTCGCTCCGCACGCCCGATTTCGCCGCCTTCGCCGACGACGGCACGGTGCCCGCCCTCGGCATCCAGTTGACGGTCCGGCAGGGACGATTCGACGTGTTCCACCGGTTCGTCGCGGCCCTGCTCGCCGACCCGGCCCTGGTCGCGCGCTACAACGCCCTGAAGATCGCGTACGACGGCGGGCCGATGGGCGCGTACCGGGTCGCGAAGGACGCTTTCATCGCGGATGTGCTGGGGCGGCGTACCCCCTGCGTGTGAGCCAAGCGGGTGTCGCGCCCCGGCAACAACCGGGCATCAACCGTCCGGCGCGACTCAAGGAACGGTTAACCATCCCGCCCGTATCGCTTACCCGGACGCCATCAGGAACCGGAACGCCGGACCCATGCACGCTTCCCGCCGCCTGCTTCGGTCGATCGTCCTCGCGGGGTGTCTCGCCCTCGCGGGCAGCGGCGCGCGAGCCCAGGACGGCGACAGGCCCGGACGCGCTCCGGCGGCGGTCGCCATCGCGGCGGATCTGTCGAGCGGCGGGGCCGGCATCACCCGACTGACCCTCACCCTGTCGAAGGCCATCGAGGCCCGCGCCTTCGTCATGGAGCGGCCCGACCGGGCCGTGATCGATCTGGCGGAAGTCAACTTCCAGCTCGGGGCCGAGACCGGGCGCAAGCGCGAGGGCGTTGTCGCCTCGTTCCGCTACGGCCTGTTCGCGCCGGGTCGCTCGCGCATCGTCGTCGATCTGGCCCAGCCCGCCACCGTCGGCCGGATCGAGACGGTGACCCGGCCCCGCGACGGCGCCGTGCTGCTCACCGTCGAGTTCCAGCGCAGCGACCGCGAGGGGTTCCGTCGCGCCGCCGTGGCGAGCGATCCCGCGCCCCAGGCCCGCAAGGCCGTGGTCCCGCCGGAGGCCACGGATGCCCGCCCGCTCATCATGGTCGATGCGGGCCATGGCGGCACCGATCCGGGCGCCATCGCGGCCACCGGCGTGTTCGAGAAGGACATCGTGTTCGGCTTCGCCCAGGCGCTGGTCGCCCGCCTCGAATCCGGCGGGCGCTACCGGGTGCGGATGACCCGCGACCGCGACGTGTTCGTGCCCCTCTCCGAGCGCGTCCGCATCGCCCGCGAGGCCAAGGCCGACCTGTTCGTGTCGATCCACGCCGATTCGATCCAGTCGGCCCCGCAGGTGCGCGGGGCCACCATCTACACGGGCTCGGAGAAGGCGACGGACGCCGAATCGGCGCGTCTGGCCGAGCGCGAGAACAAGGCCGACGCCGCCGCCGGCACGGAATCGAGCGAGGGGCCGGGGCACGTCGCCGACATCCTCCAGGAACTCACCCTGCGCGAGACCCGCACCTTCTCGTCGGGCTTCGCCAAGGGCCTGATGGCCCAGCTCGGCCCCGTGATGGAGATGAGCCCCAAGCCGCATCGCGAGGCCGGGTTCATGGTTCTGCGCTCGCCGGACGTGCCCTCGGTTCTGGTCGAACTCGGCTACCTGTCGAGCAAGCGCGACCTCGACCTCCTGCAATCGGAGGCGTGGCGCGCCGACGTCACCGGCGGGATGGCCAAGGCCATCGACGCGTTCTTCGGCAACAGGACCTCCCTGACCCGGCCGAACCCGCCCCGGCGTTCGGCGGCAATCGCCCCAGTTTCACCATAGAATGAGAGTGAAACCGGGGCTCACGGCGCCCCGGTTCGACCGACGTCGCGAGTTCGACGGGAACGGCCGCACGGGGAACCCCGGGCGAGCGCCGCCCTTCTCCATGCCCGCCGCCCCCCGAGGGCGGTTGAGCGGTCCCGGCCCGGCGCCGGACCGGCGGCAGATCCAGCGACGAACGGGACCCGGATGCGCATCGTCCTTCGTTTCTTCGGCTTCCTGTTCAGCATCGGCGCGATGCTGTTCGTGGTCGCCTCGGCCGCCGGGGCGTTCTTCTACTGGAAGTACAGCCAGGACCTGCCGGACCACGCCGCACTCGCCAATTACGAGCCGCCGGTGATGAGCCGTGTGCACGCCGCCGACGGCTCGCTGCTGGCCGAATACGCCACGGAGCGCCGGCTCTACCTGCCGATCCAGGCCATGCCGAAGATCGTGGTCGCGGCGTTCCTCTCGGCGGAGGACAAGAACTTCTACAAGCACGGCGGCGTCGACCCGGAAGGCCTCGTGCGCGCCGCGCTGACCAACTTCAAGAGCGGCAAGAAGCAGGGCGCCTCGACCATCACCCAGCAGGTGGCCAAGAACTTCCTGCTCTCCCCGGAGCAGACCTTCGAGCGCAAGGCCAAGGAGGCGCTCATCGCCTTCCGGATCGAGGCCGCCTATTCCAAGGACAAGATCCTCGAACTCTACCTCAACGAGATCTTCCTCGGCACCATCGTGCCCGGGCGCAACCTGCACGGGGTCGCGGCGGCGGCGCTGGATTATTTCGGCAAGTCCGTCCACGAACTGACCATCAACGAGGCGGCCTACCTCGCCGCCCTGCCGAAGGGGCCGAACAACTACCACCCCTATCGCCAGACCCAGAAGGCGCTGGACCGCCGCAACGAGATCATCGGCCTGATGGCCCAGAACGGGTACATCACCAAGGAGGAGGGCGACGCCGCCCGCAAGATGCCGCTCGGCGTCAACCCGCGCGTCGCCTTCGCCAACGCCGCCAACGCCAACTACTTCACCGAAGAGGTGCGCCGCGAGATCGCCGAGCGCTACGGCGAGAAGAAGCTCTACGAGGGCGGCCTCTCCGTGCGCGCCACCCTCGATCCGAAGATGCAGGCCTGGGCGCGCAAGGCCCTGGTCGACGGCCTCGTCCGCTACGACCAGTCCCACGGCTGGCGCGGGGCGCAGGCCAAGGTCGACCTCGTCGGCCGCGACTGGGGTCTGGCCGTCGCCGAGGTTCCGGGTCTTGGGGACGTGCAGCCCTGGCGCCTCGCCGTCGTCCTGAGCACCTCCGGCGGCGCCGCGCAGATCGGCCTCCAGCCCCGGCGCGAGGCGTCCGGTCAGGTCTCGAAGGACCGCGAGACCGGCACCATCGGTGCGGAGGGCACCCGCTGGACGGGCCGTTCGCCGGCCGCCGCCCTGAACCCCGGCGACGTGGTCTACGTCGAAGCCATGGATGGCGGGCGCGGCCAGTACCGCCTGCGCCAGCGCCCGGAAATCTCCGGCGCCATCGTGGCCATGGACCCCTATACGGGCCGCGTCCACGCCATGGTAGGCGGCTTCTCCTACGACGAGAGTCAGTTCAACCGCGCCACCCAGGCGATGCGTCAGCCCGGCTCCTCGTTCAAGCCCATCGTCTACTCGGCGGCCCTCGACAACGGCTACACCCCGTCCTCCATCGTCCAGGATTCGCCCATCACCATCGAGGCGGGTCCGGGCCAGGAGGCGTGGACGCCCTCGAACTACGACGGCAAGTCCGGCGGTCCGCACACCCTGCGCTACGGCATCGAGCATTCGAAGAACCTGATGACGGTCCGGCTCGCCAAGGATGTCGGCATGCCGCTCATCGCCGAGTACGCCCGCCGCTTCGGCGTCTACGACGACATGCTGCCCGTGCTGCCGATGTCCCTCGGCGCCGGCGAGACCACGGTCATGCGCATGGTCACCGCCTACTCGATGCTCGCCAATGGCGGCCGGCGCATCCGCCCGACCCTCATCGACCGCATCCAGGACCGCGTCGGCGAGACCATCTACAAGCACGACGCCCGCAAGTGCCTCGGCTGCGACGCCGAGAAGTGGTCCGGTCAGGACGAGCCCAAGCTCGTGGACGAGTCCGAGCAGGTCCTCGACCCGCTCACCGCCTACCAGATGGTCTCGATCATGGAGGGCGTGGTCCAGCGCGGCACCGCCACCATCCTGAAGCAGGTCGGCAAGCCGCTGGCCGGCAAGACCGGCACCACCAACGACGCCAAGGACGCCTGGTTCGTCGGCTTCTCGCCCGATCTCGCGGTCGGCGTCTATCTCGGCTTCGACAAGCCGCGTTCCCTCGGCGACCGCGCCACGGGCGGCGGCCTCTCGGCCCCCATCGCCCTCGACTTCCTGAAGCAGGCCCTGAAGGACAAGCCGCCGACCCCGTTCCGCGTGCCGCCCGGCATCAAGCTCATCCGCGTCTCGGCCTCGTCCGGCATGCGGGCCGGCTCGGGCGAGGGGGCGGGCACCATCCTCGAGGCGTTCAAGCCCGGCACCGCGCCGCCCGACGCCTACGTGGCCGCGCCCGCCAACAACGCCGCCCCGGCGGGCGGGGCGGTGCCGCCCGACGCCGACCGCGCGGCCCAGGCCGGCGGCCTGTACTGAAGGACGCTCGGGCTCGAAGGGCTGCGGCCCTTCGGAATCCCGGGGGGTCAAAGGCCCTTGCGCGCCAGGGCCAGGGCCGCGAGCTTGTCGATGTCGAAGCCGGCCTGCGGCACCTCGACCATGAAGCGCTCGGCGATCTCCGAGACCACGAAATCCGGCCGGACCCGCGCGAGGAGGGTCCAGTCGATGCTCGTCGACCACAGCACGTGCACCTCCCGGAAGGTGTCGGCGAAGAGCGGCGTCAGGGTGCCGGTGGCGCCGTTGGGCGTGTGGTGGGCGTAGGAATCGCCGAACAGGACGAGGCGGCGCGGATCGGTCTGCGCCGATTCGTTGCGAAAGATCGCGTGGGCGCCGATATGCGCGTCGCGGCCCCGGCCCTCCGCCTCGAACGCCGCGATGAGGGCGTTGGCGTGGACCCGCCGCGCCGCGCTCGCGAACAGGCACGGCTCGGCGATCTCGCACCGGACCGGATCGAACTTCCAGCCGAGATCGCCGCCATAGACCTGCGGCGTGCCGATGCGCCGCTCGGCGATGTCGTAGCGGGGCCGTACCCCGAGGGCCCGGCAGATCTCCGCGTAGGCGAGCCAGCCGCCCGCGAAGGTCCAGTGCGTGTCCGTGTGCCGGTAGAGGGCCGTGTCGCGCGCGCGGGCCCGGAACGGCCGCACGAGGTCGACATACGTCCGGCGGGCCGGCGACAGGCGCATCCAGCGCTCCAGGCGCAGGGCCGGAGAACGGGCGGGGTCGAGGGCGAGGCCGTCGAAGGCGTGGTCGTGGATCGCGAGCTTTTCCGGGGCGACCGCGTGGGCGTAGCGGATGCCGAGTCGCGCGAGGCGCCGGGTCCGGTCTTCGAGCAGCCGGCGCCAGCGCCAGAGCTTGGCCCGGGGGAATCCGGGTACGCCGTACTGCGCCTGGACGTCGTTGCTCCCGCCCGTGAGGAACAGCCAGCTGTCGTGTCCCACATGGATGTCGGGATGGGTCGAGGTCCGGCTCGGCGGCTCTGCAACGGCGGTGAGGCTCATCCGCGGTGTCTAAGCGGGTTCGCGGCGGCGCGCCAACGCGAACCCGCCGGGCTCAATGATGGTGATGCGCGGCCGGGGCGGCGGGGGCGGCCGCGTTCGGGCTCGTGGCGCCGATGGGCGCCACCGCGAAGGTGATCGGCACGGTGCCGGCGCGCTCGAAGGTCAGGGTGCCGGAGACGGGCTCGCCCACCTTGGGGGCGGCCTTCAGATCCTCGAACATGAGGTGGAGGCCGCCGGGCTTCAGCTCCAGGGTCTGGCCGGGCGCGATGGGCAGCCCCTCCGGCACGGGCGCCATCTTCATGACGTTGCCCGCCATGGTCATGGAATGGATCGCGCCCCGCCCCGCGATGGCGACGGCCGCCCCCGTGAGCCGGTCGGCCTGCGCGCCCGTGTTGGTGACGCGGACGTAGCCGCCCGCGACCTTGGCGCCGCCCGGCGTCGCCCGCATCCACGGCGTCTCGATGCGCAGGGTCCCCGCCATGACGGCCTCGGCGGCACGGGCCTGCGGGGCGAGACAGACGGCGGCGATCACGAGGGCGGAACGGAAGGCGGCGCGGGTGCGGTGGTTCATCGAAGCGGTCCGTGGATAGGCGAAGGGACGAGCGGAACGGGCACCGGCCCGGGATGGCCGACGCGCGACGACCATGCGCGCAAATCGGTCGTGCGCAAGGGCACGCCGCCGGTACGCAGGACGAAACCATTGCGATCGGCGACCCTGCGGCCCTGGCGGGCGCCTCTGAAGCGGAGCTGGGCGGACGGAGTGGCGGGCGAAATAGTGGATTTTATCCAATGACTTAGACGGGACGACGATCCGATTTTCAGGTCGGCGTCCGCCGGTCCCACCGCGCGGGATCGGCGCCGCCCGAGGGGGCCGCGACCCCGGATCGCGCCTGCGCCGGGCCTGTGGCGACGGCGATACGCTCGCGGGGAAGTCATCGCGAAGGTTCGCGGCGCCATATTGTAGCCCGGAGGCCATGAGTTCTTAACCTCACCCCGACACGTTCGCGGCAAGGGGCGTTCCGGACCCGACGCACGCGCGTCGGCGACCGGGCGCCACATGCCGCACCCTACGTCAGATCAGAGTTCGCCCGATGCTGAAACAGGCTCTCCATCCCCGGTCCCTTGGCCTCGCCCTGGCCGCGTCGGCGGCCCTCGCGGGTCAGTCCGCCGCCGCCCGCGAGCCCGGCGGCTACGCCCAGGCCGAGTGGGCGCAGGACTACGCCGCGCCCACCACCATGCAGGTGCAGCGCTCCTCGACGCCGATCCTGTCGCCGCAGACCATCGCGGCCAGCGAGCAGACCATCGAGCGCTACCGGGACATCGTGAACCGGGGCGGCTGGAAGCCGGTCTCGGGGGCGGACCGCCTGCGCATCGGCGCCAAGGGGCCGGCGGTGAGCGCCGTGCGGCAGCGCCTGATCATCTCCGGGGACCTCGATTCGGCGTCCGGCGGTTCGGGCGTCTACGATTCCTACGTCTCGGCCGGCGTGAAGCGCTTCCAGGCCCGCCACGGCCTGAGCCAGACCGGGGCCATGAGCATGGCGACCCAGCAGGCCATGAACGTGCCGGCCGACATCCGCCTGCACCAGCTCGAGATCAACGTGGTGCGCCTGCGCTCCTACGCGGGCAACCTCGGCAACCGCTTCGTCATCACCAACATCCCCGCCGCCCTGGTGCAGACGGTGGAGAACGGCCAGGTCGTGACCCTGCACGCCGCGGGCGTCGGTAAGATCGACCGCCAGTCGCCGATCATGAACACCAAGGCGACGCAGATCAATTTCAACCCGTTCTGGACGGTCCCGGCTTCCATCGTGAAGAAGGACCTCATCCCCAAGATGCAGAAGGATCCGAATTACCTCACCGACAACAAGATCCGCATCTTCACCGGCGAGACCGAGATCTCCCCGGCCTCGGTGAACTGGAACTCGGACGAGGGCACGCGCTACCGCTACCGCCAGGATTCGGGCGCCGACTTCAACTCTATGGGCATCGTGCGGATCAACATCCCGAACCCGCACGGGGTGTTCATGCACGACACCAACTCGAAGGGCGTCTACGGCGACGACTTCCGCTTCATCTCCTCGGGCTGCGTGCGCGTGCAGAACGTGCGCGAGTACATCACCTGGCTCCTGAAGGACACGCCCGGCTGGGGCCGCGACCAGGTCGAGCAGGCCATCGAGAGCGGCAAGCGGGTGGATGCCACCCTCGCCACCCCCGTGCCGGTCTACTGGACCTACATCACCGCCTGGGCGACCCCGGACGGCTCGGTGCAGTTCCGTGACGACATCTACAAGCGCGACGGCGTCAACGTGCCCTCCACCCTGTCGGCCCCGACCCCCGTCGCCAGCGCCGAGCCGGTGCCGAGCTTCGAGCCGGGCGACGAGGAGAACTGAGGCACGAGGGCAGGAGCGGCGTCACGAGTCTCTCATCTCCCCCGGGGCGGGTGCCATAAGGCCTCGCCCCGGATGACTGAAATCCTGTCCGTATGCTTGTTTGTCGGTCCCGTCCGATGACAGCGTCTAGGGCTCGTCTCGGACCAGAGCGAGCGCGACAAATACCGCGCAAGAAACGGTCTCAATGACGTAGGGAAGCCTCAATCTTCGGCAACAGCAGTTCGTTCTCGCGGGCCACGCGGAGCGCCTCCTGATCCCGAAGGATCAGGCTATCCTGAGGATCGAAGACGATGCCGTTACGCATCTGGGCGAGCGTCACGGCAGCGATATAAGCGGCTACGCATTCAGGTAGGCCGGACCAATAAAAGACATAAGTTGTACTCCACCTCCGACCAAAATCGATATCATCATACGTTTCGATGAGGTTGTCGAAGTCGCACGGTCGGAATTCGAACGAAACGTCACGGGTCTTCCATTTCGCCGTGATCAGGCCCCCTTCTCCGATGACGATTTGATCGCGGGAGAATTTCAAGTCGAACCCGTGTCCGTCAATGGTTTTTTGCCATTCGATCAGGTTCGGAAGCCGGCCGTCATAGAAAACGTAAAGATCCATGCTCATAGCTTCAGTCCTATGATCGAGAATGAACTCAGCAATGCGTAGATGTAGCTCTTCGCATCGAGGCCCTTGGAGATATGCAGCTCGATGATCGGGACGTCATCCCCGACGCCGAGATGGTGTCGGATCTCTGCTGCCCGTTCCGGGGTCAGCTTTGCGCCGCCGGTTTTGATATCCCAGACAGCCAAGATGGGCGCAGCAATCGTTCGGCCGTCGCGCAGAACGATATCAGTCCTGATGCTTCCATCGAGGCCATACCGCACGGTGTCGCCAAGACTGAAACTCTGTTCGACCCCGCGCCGGCCTATCCCGGGGAAATCGGCGTCTCTGATCTGCTTCGCCGTCTCGGAGTGGATGGCTGTTCCGTAGAGAGCACCCTTTCCAGGCCCCACGTTCGCGACGACTTCCTTCATAAGCTCTACGAGGCGATCGGACGTCAGATCGATTTTCGGATGACCGGTCCGATCACGGCGAACGACGACGACGCTCGTTCCACCGCGTCCGCCATTCCACCGCCCTCTCTCGTCGCGAGGCTGATCGGCGTTGAAGCCGGCTTTCACGGCATCGTAGGCGCTTCTGAGGAGGGCCAGTCGCAAGCGGATGGCAGCGATCTCGCAATTCTGAAGAGCCATCAAGGACCTCCGCGACATCATGCGTACCTCCCACCCAATGTAGGTCATTATTCCCACATCATCCTAAAGAATGCAACCTCTGCGTGTTGTAAAGCAAGCCTATCGAACTCGCTCAGCCTTGCGGGAGTGCTTCACGGCTTGGTTCGGAATTTCCCGCCGTCGTCTTACGGGGCGGACAAAAGTTTTTTTGTAGGACGCCGCAAATTCGCTGCGCTTGGCCCAATCCCGTCGCCCGTGTAATAAAATGCCCATCGAGCGTCCGCCCGCCGTAACGCCAGCGGATAACGGACGCCTTCGCCCGTTCAACAATCGAGGCCATCCATGAGCGCCGGTACCGTTGCCGACAAGCACTTCTCGAATTCGTTCTTCAATGCGTCGCTCGCCGACGCCGATCCGGAAGTGGCCGCCGCCGTCAGCCAGGAACTCGGCCGCCAGCAGCACGAGATCGAGCTGATCGCCTCAGAGAACATCGTCTCCAAGGCGGTGCTCGAGGCCCAGGGCTCGGTGCTGACCAACAAGTACGCCGAGGGCTATCCCGGGCGCCGCTACTACGGCGGCTGTCAGTTCGTCGACATCGCCGAGAACCTCGCCATCGAGCGCGCCAAGCGCCTGTTCGATTGCGGCTTCGCCAACGTGCAGCCGAACTCGGGCTCCCAGGCGAACCAGGGCGTGTTCATGGCCCTCATGCAGCCGGGCGACACCTTCCTCGGCCTCGACCTCGCCGCCGGCGGCCACCTCACCCACGGCGCCCCCCCGAACGTCTCGGGCAAGTGGTTCAAGCCCGTCTCCTACACCGTGCGCCGCGACGACCAGCGCATCGACATGGAGCAGGTCGAGCGCCTCGCCCACGAGCACAAGCCGAAGGTCATCATCGCGGGCGGCTCCGGCTATCCGCGCCACTGGGATTTCGCCAAGTTCCGTGAGATCGCGGACGCCGTCGGTGCGTACTTCTTCGTCGACATGGCCCACTTCGCCGGCCTCGTCGCCGCGGGCGTGCACCCGTCGCCGTTCCCGCACGCGCATGTCGCCACCACGACGACCCACAAGACCCTGCGCGGTCCGCGCGGCGGCATGATCCTGACGAACGACGAGGCTCTGGCCAAGAAGTTCAACTCGGCGATCTTCCCCGGCCTGCAGGGCGGTCCGCTCATGCACGTCATCGCCGGCAAGGCGGTGGCTTTCGGCGAGGCCCTGAAGCCCGAGTTCAAGATCTACGCCCGCCAGGTCATCGAGAACGCCAAGGCGCTGGCCGACACCCTCATGTCGGGCGGCTACGACATCACGTCCGGCGGCACCGACAACCACCTGATGCTCGTCGACCTTCAGAAGAAGGGCCTCACGGGCAAGGCGGCGGAAGCCGCGCTGTCGCGCGCCGACATCACCTGCAACAAGAACGGCGTGCCGTTCGATCCGGCCAAGCCCACGGTCACGTCGGGCATTCGCCTCGGTACCCCGGCCGGCACCTCGCGCGGCTTCGGCGTCGCCGAGTTCAAGCAGATCGGGGGCTTCATCGTCGAGGTGCTCGACGGTCTCGCGGCCAAGGGTGAGGCGGGCGATTCCGAGATCGAGGCAGCCGTGAAGCAGAAGGTCCATGCGCTCACCGATCGGTTCCCGATCTACGCGTAAGGCTTACCACGGTGTTCGCGCTTAACGCGTGCACCGCAACACGCTAAGGGAAACGGCCGCGGATCACCCGATCCGCGGCCGTTTCACGTTCCCCCGCACCCACACAGGTGTCCGCCCGATGCGCTGTCCCTATTGCAGCGGCCCCGACACCCAGGTGAAGGATTCCCGCCCCACCGACGACGCCATCCGGCGCCGCCGGGTCTGCCCGGATTGCGGCGGCCGGTTCACCACCTTCGAGCGGGTGCAGCTGCGCGAGCTCACGGTGCTCAAGCGCTCGGGCAAGCGCGTGCCGTTCGACCGCGACAAGCTCCAGCGCTCCATCGGCGTGGCCCTGCGCAAGCGCGCCGTCGATCCGGAGCGGGTCGAGCGCCTCGTCAGCGGCATCACCCGCCAGCTCGAGAGCGGCGGCGAGGCCGAGATCACCACGGAATCCATCGGCGAACTGGTGATGGAGGGGCTGAAGGGCCTCGACGACGTCGCCTACGTGCGCTTCGCCTCCGTCTACAAGAACTTTCGCGAGGCCAGCGACTTCAAGGCCCTGCTCGGAACCCTGAGCGAGGCGCCCTCCGAGCCCGCGGCGATCGACGAACCCGACGCCACGGTGACGCCCCTGCGCGCCAAGCCCCGGCCGCGATCATGAGCGCATCCGACCTCCGCTTCATGCGGCTCGCCCTCGCGCTGGGGTACCGCAACCTCGGGCGGACCTGGCCCAACCCCTCCGTCGGCGCCGTGGTGGTGGCGGACGGGCGCATCGTCGGGCAGGGCGTGACGGAGATCGGCGGGCGGCCCCACGCCGAACCGCAGGCGCTGGCCATGGCGGGGGAGGCGGCGCGCGGCGCCACCCTCTACGTCACCCTGGAGCCCTGCTCGCACCACGGCCGCACCCCGCCCTGCACGGACGCCATCGTCGCCTCGGGCATCGCCCGTGTCGTCACCGCCCTGGAGGACCCCGATGCACGGGTCGCCGGTCGCGGCCATGCCCTGCTGCGGGAGGCCGGCATCGCCGTCGAGACCGGTGTGCTGCGCGAGGTCGCGGCCCGCGACCATCGCGGCCACGTCACCCGGGTGACGGAGGGGCGTCCAAGCCTGCACCTCAAGCTCGCCCGGACCCGGGACGGCTTCGCCGCCGGGGCGCCGGACCAGCGCCTGCGGATCACCGGGCCCATCGCCGACGGGGCCGTCCACCTGTGGCGGGCGCATGCCGACGCGATCCTCGTCGGCATCGGCACGGCGCGGGCCGACGATCCGTCGCTGACCGTGCGCCTGCCCGGCCTGTCCGAGCGCTCGCCCCTGCGCATCGTCCTCGATTCGAGCCTGCACCTCCAGCCGTCGAGCCACCTCGTGCGGGGTGCCCGTGACATCCCCACCCTCGTGGTCACCACGCGGCACGCGCCGGCCCACCCGAAGCGCATGCTCGCCTCCTTCGGCGTCGAGGTGATCGCGGTGGCCGCCGATGCGGCCGGGCGGGTCGACCTGCCCGCCGCCCTGGAGACCTTGGCCGAGCGCGGCCTCACCCGCCTGTGCTGCGAGGGCGGCCCCCATCTTGCCGACGCCCTCGCGCGCGCCGACCTCGTCGACGTCTGCACCCTGATCACCGGCCCCACCGCCCTCGGGGCGGGCGGTCTCCCGGCCATCGGGCCCCACCTCGAATCCAGCCTGGCGAGGGGCCATCTGAAGCCCGTCGAAACGCGCGCGTTCGGTCCCGATCACGCGATCACGTATGAGCGGAGCCACTAGATGTTCACCGGTCTCGTCACCGATGTGGGAGAGGTCGTCGGCGTGTCGGGCGACGACCGCCTGCGCCGCATCCGCATCCGCTCCGCCTACGATCCCGCCACCATCGCGCTCGGCGCCTCCATCGCCTGCTCCGGCCCGTGTCTGACGGCGGTCGCCGTGGAGCCCGTGGGCGAAGGCTGCGAGTTCAGCGTCGATGCCGCCGCCGAGACCCTGGCGCTGACCACCGTCGGCACCTGGGCGGCGGGCACCCGGATCAACCTCGAACGCTCCATGAAGATCGGCGACGAACTCGGCGGGCACCTCGTCACCGGCCATGTCGACGGGCGCGCCGAGATCGTCGCCCGCGAAGCCGTCACCGGGGGCAGCGGCGATCCGCAATGGGCGCCGAGCGACCGCTTCACCCTGCGGGCGCCGGCGGGCCTCGCCCGCTTCATCGCCCGGAAGGGCTCGGTCTGCCTCGACGGCACCTCGCTCACGGTCAACACCGTGGCGGACGATCTCTTTTCCGTGCTCCTCATCCCGCACACCCTGGCGGTGACGACGTGGGGGCAGCGGCGCGCGGGCGACGCCCTCAACCTCGAGGTCGATCTCATCGCCCGCTACGCCGCGCGCCTGACGGAAGCCCAGGCGGCCCTCGCCGGCTGAAACGGAGACGACGGATCGTCCGTCGGCTTGTCCGTCGGACGGCTTCGGTCTATCGCTCGGGCCAATCGGAACGGGTCGGCCGTGATGCCGACGCGAGACGCGCGTCGGGACAACCCGGCCGGTCCAGGGCGGCGACACGCACCATTCCCGGAAGCCCCCCGTAGTCCACAAGGCCGTTCGATGGTTTCGACACCACCCGTCTCCCGCCCGCCGCCCGCCATCGTGCGCGGCGCCCGCGTCCTCGTGGTCGAGGCGCGCTACTACGAAGATCTCGCGAACGCGCTCCTGTCGGGCGCGCAGGCGGCCCTGGACGCCGCCGGGGCGGAGGCGACGGTGGTGACCGTGCCGGGCGCCCTCGAGATCCCCGCCGCCATCGCCATCCTGGTGGAGGCCGCCGCCCGCGCCGGCCAGCCCTACGACGCCGCCGTGGCCCTGGGCTGCGTCATCCGAGGCGAGACCGGGCATTACGACATCGTCGCGAACGAGAGCGCGCGCGCCCTCATGGACCTCTCCGTCGCCCGGCTGCTGCCCCTCGGCAACGGCATCCTGACGGTGGAGACGGAGGCGCAGGCCTTCGCCCGGGCCCGCGTGTCCGAACTGAACAAGGGCGGCGGGGCGGCCGAGGCGGCGCTCGCCGTGCTGGCCCTCAAGCGGGCCGCCGCGGCCGCGCCCGTCGGAGAGGATTGAGCACCATGGCCAAAGTCATCGAGCGTAGCGGTGCGCGCCTCTCCGTGGTGCAGGCGCTCTACGAGATGGAGATTTCCGGCAAGGGCGTCATCGAGGCCGTGGCGGAGTTCGAGACCTTCTGGATCGGCCAGGTCGTCGACGGCGTCGAGCACCCGCCGGCCGAGGTCGCCTTCTTCCGCGATCTCCTGCGGGGCGTCGTCGAGGAGCAGCGCGCCATCGACCCGATGCTCGACAACGCCCTGTCGCAGGGCTGGCCCCTGAAGCGCATCGAGGCGGTTCTGCGCGCCATCCTGCGCGCCGGCGCCTACGAACTCATGCACCGCCGCGACGTGCCGGCCCGCGCCGCCATCTCCGAATACGTCGATGTCGCCCACAGTTTCTACGGCGGCGACGAGCCCGGCATGGTCAACGCGGTCCTCGACAGGGTGGCCCGCGAGGTCCGGGGCCACGAATTCGCGGGTCTTCCGGGTTCCGGCCTGCCCGGCTCCGGCCGGGCGTGACCCCCGACCGTCCCACCGAGGACGGGCTGATCGCGCGCTACTTCGCGCCGCTCGCCGGTCCCGGGGCCGACGGGATGCGCGACGACGCCGCCACCCTGACGCCGACGCCCGGCCACGACCTCGTGCTGACCGCCGACGCCGTCGTGGCGGGCGTGCATTTCTTTCCCGACGATCCGCCGGCCTCCATCGCCCGCAAGGCCGTCGGCGTGAACTTTTCGGATCTGGCCGCAAAGGGCGCGGCCCCGCGCGGCATCCTGCTTACCCTGGCCCTGCCGGACGACTGGACGGAGGCCTGGCTCGCCGTCTTCGCCGCCGGGCTCGGCGACGCCCTGGCGGAGTTCGGTGGCGCCCTGCTGGGCGGCGACACCGTACGGGCCGCCGGACCCCTGTCGGTGGGCGTCACGGCGCTGGGCGAGGTGCCCGCCGGCACCATGGTGCGGCGGATGACGGCGGAGATCGGTGACGTGCTCTGCGTCAGCGGCACCATCGGCGACGCCGCCCTCGGACTGTCCTTGCGCCGTCCGCCCCTGCCGGATTGGGGCCCCGCCCTCGGCGAAGCGGGCTGCGCCGCCCTGGTCGACCGCTACTGGCATCCGCGCCCGCGCCTCGGCCTCGCGCCGGTCCTGCGCCGCCACGCCCGCGCCGCCATGGACATCTCGGACGGGCTCGCGGGGGATCTGGCCAAGATGCTGAAGGGGGAGGGCCGCTCCGCCCATGTCCGCCTCGCCGACATCCCCCTCTCCCGGGCCGCCGTCCGCGCGGTGTCGGCGATGCCGCGCCTCATGGACACGGTCCTGACCGGCGGCGACGATTACGAAATCCTCTGCGCCGTCCCGCCCGACGCCCTCGCGGCGATACGCGCCGGGGCGGAGGCGGCGGGCATTCCCCTCCACCCCATCGGCACGGTCGTGGCGGGGAGCGGTGCCCCCGTCTTCGAGGCGGCGGATGGGGGGCGAAAGACCTTCGCGACGGCGTCCTTCAGCCACTTCTGACGCGGCGCGTCAGGCGGCCTCGTCCTCGGGTGGCTCCGGGTCGACGGTCCAGTGCGTGGCGAAGGCGGCGAGGTGGCGCGCATCGGCGAACGCCATGACGGCGACCGCGCGGTCGGCCGGCATCGCGCCCGGATAGGGCGCCAGCAGCACCGTCTCCTGGGAGAACCGCGCGCCCGGGGCGTGCTCGGCGATCCAGGCCTCGGCCTCCGGCGCGAGCCGGGTCGGATCGGCGGCGTCGCGGGCCCGGGAATCCGACCGTAGCACCAGCACGTAGGGGCCGAGCGCCGGGTTGCGCTGCTGCAGGGCCTGGATGATGTCGATCATGGCGCGTCTCGCGGGCGGCCGAGCGCGGAAGCGCGGCCCGGCCTGGAAAGGGAAGACCTCGCCGCCCCGCGCGGGGCGGCGAGGGGGCCGTGGAGCCCCGATCAGTGCAGCTTGACCCGCGATTCCGTCCGCCGGGTCAGCGCCCGGGCGATGGCGTCGAGGGTGGTCTTCACCGTGCCGTGAAGGGCCTGCTCGTGCATCTTGTACAGGGAGCGGTACATCATCCGGGCGAACAGCCCGGCGATGAACATGTTCTTGCCCCGCACGAAGCCCATCAGGCTGCCCACGGTGGAGTATTCGCCCAGCGACACCAGCGAGCCGAAGTCGCGGTACTTGAACGGCTTCAACGTCTTGCCGGCCATCTTCGCGGGGATGAGCTTGATGAGGTGGCTCGCCTGCTGGTGCGCAGCCTGGGCGCGCGGCGGGATCGGCGTATCGGAGCCCTGCTCGACGAGGTAGGCGCAGTCGCCGATGGCGAAGATGTCCGGGTCCCGGGTGGTCTGCAGGGTCGGCGTCACCACGAGCTGATTGTTGCGCGTGGTTTCGAGGCCGCCGATGTCGTGCAGGAACGGCGGCGCCTTCACGCCGGCGGCCCAGACCACGAGTTCGGAGGGAATGAAGCCGCCATCGGCGAGCTGCACGCCGTCGGCCCGGACCTCGGTGACGCGGGCGTTGGTCCGCACCTCGACGCCGATCTTGTCGAGGAGGCGCACGACGTCCTGCGACAGGCGCTCGGGCACCGCCGGCAGGATGCGGGAGGCCGCCTCCACCAGGGTGATCTTGAGGTCCTTGTCGGGGTCGATCTTGTCGAGGCCCGTGGAGGCCACGTCGCGGGTGGTGCGGTGGAGCTCGGCCGCGAGCTCCGTGCCCGTGGCGCCGGCGCCGATCACCGTGACGTGGAGCTGGCCCGGGCGCACGGGGCCGACCTGGGTGTGGGCGCGCAGCATGCCGTTGACGAGGCGCTGGTGGAAGCGCACCGCCTGGTCCTGCGTGTCGAGGGCGATGGCGTTCTCCCGCACCCCCGGCGTGCCGAAATCGTTGGTGGTCGAGCCCACCGCCAGCACCAGGGTGTCGTAGCCGATGGACCGCACGGGCGTGACCTCGCGCCCCTCGGCGTCGTGGCTCGCCGCGAGCTGGATCGTGTGCGTCGCCCGGTCGAGGCCGGTCATCTGGCCGATGCGGTAGCGGAAATGGTGGCGATGCGCGTGGTGGAGGTAATCGACCGCGTGGTGGCCGACGTCGAGGCTGCCGGCGGCGACCTCGTGCAGCAGCGGCTTCCAGATGTGGGTGCGCGCGCGGTCGACGAGGGTCACGTGGGCCTTGCCGGACCTGCCCAGCGAGTCGCCGAGCTTCGTCGCCAGCTGCAGGCCCGCCGCGCCGCCGCCGACGACCACGATGCGATGCAGGTTTTCCACGGATTCGCCCGGTACCATGCGTTTGTCGTCCTGCGTCTCGTCGAGGGAGGGGGGCGGATGTGGGTGGCCGCGCAACGCCGGTGCGGCTCCACGGGCTCCGCCCTATCTTGGAACGCTTATAGATCCCGAAAGGCGTATATTTGTGGTGGGGGCCTTCGGGTCAAAGAAAATTTTCAGGCCGGGGCGCCGGGCTGGCGCAGGGGGTGCGCCCGCGCGAAGGCGTCCTGCGCCAGGCACGCCTCCGCGATCCGCCGGACCGTGGGATAGGGCGCCGTCTCGACGCCGAAGATGCCGGTGCCGACCCACAGGCTGACGAGGCAGAGGTCGGCGTGGCTCACCGCGTCCCCTTGCGCGTAGCGCCCGGTGCCGGGCTCCCGCGTGAGCCGGGTCTCCAGGGTCTTCAGGCCGGTCTCGAACCAGTGCCGCACGAAACCCATCATCCGGTCCTTCGGGATGTCGTAGGCCTGCATGAGGTAGTTGCGCACCCGGGGTACGTAGAGCGGGTGGGTGTCGCAGGCCACCACCTGGGCCAGCGACCGGGCGCGGGCACGGGCGCGCGGATCGGCCGGCAGCAGCGGCACGGCGGGGTGGACGTCCTCGAGGTAGTCGAGGATGGCGAGCGACTGGGTGAGCGGTGGGCCGTCGCCGTCGAAGAACGCCGGGACCGCGCCCTGGGGGTTGATGGCGAGGAAATCGGGCTTGAACTGGTCGCCCGCATCGAGGTCGATGAAGGTCTCCTCGCAGGCGATGCCCTTGAGGTTGAGGGCGATCCGCACCCGGAAGGCGGCGGCCGAGCGCCAGTTGCCGTACATCTTCACGTGCGTCGTCTCTCCGTGTCGCGACGCGACCACACCCGACATCGGCCCGGACCGCAACCCCCTTCACCGGGCCCTGTCATGAAACCGATGCGGTGGCCGTGATCCTGCTTTGTCGCGTGCGAATTTGGCACTGCCGGATTCCTCGCGCATAGCGGGGAGACGGTGAAGACCCGGGCGCACGGCCCCAGGGATGGACGCGCATGCAGATCGAGACGCCCTACCTCATGTTCCTGGGCGACGTGCCCGACACCCTGGCGGCCAAGACCGCCTACGGCATCAAGGACTGGCGTCCGGAATGGTGCGTCGGCCAGATGCGCCTGCCGGGTTGCGCCGCCGATCTCGGCATTCCCGACCTCACCCTCGCGCAGGCCCTGGAGAAGGGCTGCCGGACGATGGTGATCGGCGTGGCCAATGCGGGCGGCGTCCTGCCCGATCATTGGGTCTCGGAGATCGTCGCGGCCCTGGAGGCCGGCCTCGACATCGCCAGCGGCCTCCACGCGCGCCTCGGCGCCGTTCCGGCCATCGCGCGGGCGGCCGAGGCCAACGGGCGCCAGCTCCACGACGTGCGCCACACCTCGGAGACCTTCGCCACCGGCAAGGGCACGAAGCGCCCGGGCAAGCGCCTGCTCAGCGTCGGCACCGACTGCTCGGTGGGCAAGAAGTACACGGCGCTGGCGCTGGAGCGCGGCATGCGCGAGCGCGGCCTCGACGCGGATTTCCGCGCCACCGGTCAGACCGGCGTGTTCATCTCCGGCCGGGGCGTGGCCATCGACGCCGTGGTGGCGGATTTCATCTCCGGCGCGGTCGAGTGGATCGCTCCGGCGGCGGCACCCGACCACTGGGACCTGCTGGAAGGGCAGGGCTCCCTGTTCCACCCCTCGTTCGCCGGCGTCAGCCTCGGCCTTCTGCACGGGGCGCAGGCGGACGCGTTCATCGTCTGTCACGAGCCGAGCCGAACCACCATGCGCGGGGTCCAGCACCCCCTGCCGACGATCCGGGAGGTCATCGACCTCACGGTGCAGCTCGGGCGCCTCACCAACCCGGACATCCGCCCCGTCGGCATCGCGGTGAACACCCAGAGCCTGGAGGAGGGCGCCGCCCGCGCGCTCCTCGCCGACCTCGCCCGCGAGTACGGCCTGCCGGCGACCGACCCCGTGCGCTTCGGCGTGGAGGAGATCGTCGACCGCCTCGTTGCCGAATTTCCCGCCGGGGCCACCGCATGAACCGGGTGCTCGACGCCTCCATCGAGCGCTTCCCCATCGCGGGGGCGTTCACCATCGCGCGCGGCAGCCGCACGGAGGCCGTGGTGGTGCTCGCCACCGTGACGGATGCGGAGGGGCGCGTCGGGCGCGGCGAGTGCGTGCCCTATGCCCGCTACGGCGAGACCGTAGAGAGCGTGCGCAGCCTCATCCTGGCCCAGGCCGAGTCCGTCGCCGCCGGAGCCTCCCGGACGGATCTCCTCACCGCCATGAAGCCAGGTGCCGCCCGCAACGCCCTCGACTGCGCCCTGTTCGACCTGGAGGCGAAGCAGCGCGGCCGTCCGGCCTGGGAGATCGCCGGCCTCAGCGCGCCGCGGATCGCCACCACCGCCTACACCCTCAGCCTCGGCGACCCGGCGAGCATGGAGGCCGCCGCCCGCGCGGCGTCGGCGCGTCCCCTGCTGAAGGTGAAGCTCGGCGGGGAGGGCGACCCGGAGCGCATCGCCGCCGTGCGCCGGGGGGCGCCCGAGTCGCGCCTCATCGTCGACGCCAACGAGGCGTGGCGGCCCGAGACCCTGGAGACCAACCTCGCGGCCTGCGTCGCGGCGGGCGTCGAGCTCATCGAGCAGCCCCTGCCGGCGGGCGACGACGACGTCCTCGCCACCCTGGTTCGGCCGATCCCCATCTGCGCCGACGAGAGCCTGCACGACCGCGCCGGCCTCGACGCCCTCAGCCAACGCTACGACGCCATCAACATCAAGCTCGACAAGGCCGGCGGCCTCACCGAGGCGGTGATGCTGGCCCACGAGGCGCGCGCGCGCGGCTTCGCCCTCATGATCGGCTGCATGGTCGGCACGTCGCTCGCCATGGCGCCCGCCATGCTGCTGGCGCACCACGCCGACTACGTCGATCTCGACGGGCCCCTGCTGCTGGCGCGCGACCGCGACCCCGCCCTGGTTTTCGACGGAAGCCTCATCCACCCGCCGAGCCCGGAGCTGTGGGGGTAGAACGCGCGCCGATCCTGCGCGCATCGGCGTTCCCTAGGGCGCGCCGACCACCCGGAGCGCACTCGGACGGCGGGACCGGGTCGTCGGGTCCGGTGCGGCGCAGCGGGTCTGGTTGCGGCCCGCGGCCTTGGCCTCATAGAGCGCCGCGTCGGCGCGCTTGTAGAGGTCGGACGCCGCGCTGGCGACACCGGGACCCGGCACGATCGTGGCAGCACCGATGCTCACGGTGACCGACCCGGCGGCCAGGGACACGGACGCCACCGCGAGCTTGGCCACCTCCGCATGCACCCGCTCGGCGATGCGTAGGGCGCCCGCCGCATCCGTGTCGGGCAGGAGCAGGATGAATTCCTCCCCGCCGACGCGAAAGACCCAATCCTCGGGGCGGCGGACGCACGCCGTGAGGCACGCCCCCAGGCCGACCAGAACCTCGTCGCCGACGGCATGGCCGTAGCGGTCGTTGTAGCGCTTGAAATGGTCGGCATCGACCACGAGCATGGACAGCGGTTCGCCCGAGCGCCCGGCGCTCCGCCACGAGAGATCGAACATCGTCTCGAAGCGGCGCCGGTTCGACAGGCCCGTGAGGCCGTCCGTCTGGGACAGCCGGGCCAGCTCCGCCTGTGCCTCCGAGCGGCGGCGCAGCTCGCGGCCGAACAGCAGCGAGAGCCCGGCGGTGAGGCCGCACAGCAGGAGAAGGATGATCCCGAGGACGAAGGCATGCTCGCGCCACTCCGCCTCGACCTCATCGAAGGACAGGGCGATGTTCAGGAGCAACGGAAGATTGCCGACCCGCGAGAAGGTGTAGTGCCGCCTGATCCCGTCGCTGAACGAACGGCTCACGAAGGTGCCGCGCGCCTCGCGGAGGAGGCGCTTGAAGTTCGGCGCATCGTGGAAGTTCTGGCCGATGGTCTCCGCCGCGTGGGGGTAGCGCATCACCCGCGTGCCGTCTTCGAGGTACAGGGCGATGGCGCCGAGGCGCCCGAGGCCGATATCCTCGAACAAGCCACTGAAATAGGTCAGCTTGAGCGAGGCGAGGACGACACCGCCGAACGAGCCGTCAGGCTTGTCGATGCGGCGGCTCAGCACGAGGACGTAGGTTCCCAGGAGGTGCGAGACGACGGGCTCGCTGATGACGAGGCCGAGATCGGCCCGCGCCCGGTGGGCCTTGAAGTACGTCCGGTCCGAATTGTTGACCTTGCGCGCCGGGAGGGCACCGGCGTCGATCACGCTCTGTCCGTTCTCGTCGAGGACGAGCATCGCCCCCATGTCCCGCGCCGAGACGGCGCGGTCGAACAGGATGAGCTGCCGCATCTCGGGGGTCGCCTGCGCGACCCCGGGTTCCCGCAGGTTGTCGATGACGCCCTGGAGCGAGAGGTCGATGATCTCGAGGTTGCGGGCGATGTCGCGCTCGAGGACCTGAAGCAGGTTCTTCGCGTTCTGCTCGGCCTTGCTCCAGGCGTCGCGGCGCAGGTCGAGCAGCATGAGCCCGGACACGAGCAGCATGCCGAGGGGGGCCAGGATCCCGAGGGCGATCCCCACCCGCGCCGCACGGATCGTCGGAACGAGACGCTGTAGCCGAGCCAACACACGCCGCCTCCCCGCCGGACTATTCCATTCGCCGAGGTTATCACGGAGCGGTGAATCGATCGTTTCGGGTTTGCCCGCAATGCGCATGCGCGGCGCTCCAGGGGGGCGGCCCTACCGCGACGCGACGCCCCGCCAGGGCGGCTGACGGTCGGCCTCGGCCAGGGTGTCGGCGGAGACCGGCCGGCCGGCGCCCAGGCGCCGGACCAGGCTGTCCATTCCCTCCCGGGCCACCTGCTCGCGCGTCTCCGCCGGCAACGTGTCCCAGGCGGCGGCGAGGGCCCGCACCGGCACCTGCGGAGACGCCGCCGGAAGGGCCGGTACGGCATCCGGCCGGTCCTTGAGCAGCGCGAGATAGGAGAGGCCGCCGATCACCACGGCGGCACGGATGAGAAACAGCATGGCTCGGTCCAGGGGCCGTACGAGGGGGCATGACGTCCAGGAACGCACGCGACTGGTAAAGCAGACATGCGCCCGACGACGCGCCTTGTCGCGATGGTGAACAGCGTTCTACTCGGCCTCCTCCCGCCGGCATCGTCGCATTCGTCGGGCCGATACGGTCGAGACCCGGCCCTTCCGCAATCGCGCGACCGTGCTCCCCGTGGAAGCTGCCGATTCGCACGATCCGGTTACTTTCCGGAAAGCATGTGGAAACGTCCGGTACCCCCGGCGCAAGACTCGCTTAAGTCGCCTCTGCGACGGTTCGGTCAGTCGAGTTCAAGTCGAGCCAAGGGGCGTCGGACGGGCTGTCGAAGCCTCCATCCGCGCTGTGCGTGTCGGTATTGCGTATCTACGGTGCCCTGGCATCCCTCATCGATACCCGCCTGGCGGGTCTCGTCCATGAGTCGGTGATCGACGACGCCGCCGTGCGGTTTCGTCACGAGCGCTTCCTCGTCTCGCGTCTGGCCACCGGCCTCGTGATGATGCTGGGCCTCCCGCCCTACCTGCTCCTGCGGGGCGTGCCGAGCGGCGTCGAGGCCCTGGCCATCGCCAGCCTGCTGCTCCCGGTCTTCGCCGCCGTCCTCCTGTCGCGCACCGGTATCCTGTGGGTGGCGCACGCCATCTCGTCGGCGGGCCTCACGGGCCTCGTGGTCTGCCTCGCGATGATGACGGGCGGGGCCAATTCCGCCGCCGCCTTCTGGCTCGTAGCGATCCCCCTCGAAGCGGTGGTCTCGGGCTCCCGCCGGGCGACCCTCGCGGCCGCCATCGTGGCCGCCGTCGGGGCGCTCGCCGTCGCGTTCCTGCCGCCCCTCGGCGTCAGCGGCGTCCTGATGGAATGGTCCCGCACCCTGGCCATGCCGGTCTTCGCCATCACGGCCATCGGTCACATCGCCGCCCAGGCCATCGAGCATTTCCGCCACGAGGGCCGCTGGCTCGCCAAGCTGCGGGACAACGAGCTGCGCGACCGCATGCTCCTGTCGGCCATCGACGACCTCGTGACCTGGCACGATTGCAACGGCCGGGTCATCGAGGCCAGCGCGTCGTCGGCCCGCTTCGTCGGCGCCGAGGCGAGCCGCCTGCGCGGCCACGGCCTGCTCGAGCGCGTCCATGTGGGCGACCGGCCGGCCCTGCTCCAGACCCTCAGCGACGTCGCCGCCCACGGCACGCCCGCCACGGTGCAGTTCCGCCTCCAGCTCGACGCCGCCGCCGTGCGGGCCGAGGGCGCCCCGCGCCTGATCTTCGCCGAGATGCGCGCGCACCGGATCGACGCCGCCCGCACGGGGCTGCCCAACGCCCTGGCGTCCGGTTCGAGCGTCGTGGCCGTGACCCGCGACGTCACCGAGCACCGCCGCCACGCCGAGGAGCTGGAGCGCGCCCGCGCCGAGGCCGAGCGCGCCGACGAGGTCAAGAGCCGCTTCCTCGCGACCGTGAGCCACGAGCTGCGCACGCCGCTCAACGCCATCATCGGCTTCTCGGAGGTGCTGGCGGGCGAGGGCGCGATGACCATCGGCCCGGAGCAGAGCCGGGAATACGCCGTGATCATCGGCGATTCGGGCAAGCACCTCCTCGACGTGGTCAACACGCTCCTCGACATGTCCCGCATCCAGAGCGGCCATTTCGACTACGCGCCGGAGACCTTCGATCTCAACGCCCTCGTACGGACCTGCTGCGACCTGATGCATCTCAAGGCCGTGAAGGCCGGCATCGTCCTCGTGCGGTCCGACGACACCGCGCCGATCCCCATCACGGCGGACCTGCGCGCCTGCCGGCAGATGATGATCAACCTGCTGTCGAACGCCGTGAAGTTCACCCCCGCCGGCGGGCGGGTGGAGGTCGCCACCCGGCAGGCCGGGCACCACCTCGATCTCATCGTCTCCGACACGGGCATCGGCATCGCCGCCGACGATCTCCCCCGGGTGGGCGACCCCTTCTTCCAGGCCCAGAGCGACAACCGCCGCTCCCACGAGGGCACGGGCCTCGGCCTCTCGGTGGTGCAGGGCCTCGTCGGCCTCCACGGCGGCGCCATCGCCATCGAGAGCGTCCAGGGCCAGGGCACGAGCGTCATCGTCACCCTGCCGGCGACGTGCGGCATGCAGGCCAACCTCTCCGGCCCGGCCCCGATCCGCACGGCGACGCGGGCTCCCGGTGCCGGCCCCGCCACGGTGCGCGCCGCGCCCCGCCGGCCCATCGGCCTGTTCGAGGCGGCCTCCGAGCCCGTCCGCGAGAGCTACGTGCCCGACGGGAGCCCGCCCCTGCGGCGGGCGGGCTGAGGATCGGCCCGTCATCACCCCGAGCGGCCCGTCCGGGCCGCTTCTCCTGACTTCCCCATCCGCGCCCCGTGCGCGGGTGGGGCGACCCGGTTTCAGGGAGCCGCCATGCGCGACCAGCGCGAGATCATCGTTCCGCCCCAGCCGCGCGGCCCCCGGGCGGATGCCGCCACCCGGCGTCAGCGCGCCGGCGCGAGCGCGCGGCCGGGCGGATGGCGCTCCGATCTCGGGGCCGTCCTGCGCTGGGCCGGACGCTTGTGCGTGAATCGGCCGGGCGACGTCCTCGGCTTCGTGGTCGTCGTCGGCGCCGCGAGCTTCATCTCCCTGAACGCCCTCGGCTACCAGATGGGCCGTCATCCGGCACCGATCTTCCCCAAGCCCGCGCCGCGCGCCGTCGCCGAGAAGCCGGCGGCCCGACGCGTCGAGGCGACCCGGGATACGGCCGAGGCGAAGGCTTCCGTCTCGAAGGCGTCCGCTCCGCAAGCGTCCCCTCCGACCAGGGAAGGGGCCGGCGCCGAGGCGGCGAAGCCGGAGGCGCCGAAAGCCGAAGCCCCCCGGATCGCCCTCCTTCCGTCCGTGACGCGTCCGGTCTCCCGCGACACCATCGGGGAGATCATCCGCGAGGGCGAGACCACGGCCTCGGTGACGCCCAAGGCCGATCCGACGGTGGCGAAGGCGCAGCGCGCCCTGGTCAAGCTCGGCTACGGCCCGCTCAAGGCCGACGGCGTTCTGGGAACCGGCACGCGGGCGGCCATCGAGCGGTTCGAGCGCGACCGCAAGCTTCCGGTGAGGGGCCAGCCCGACGGCCGCACCCTACGCGAACTCGCCGCCCGCGCCGCCGCTCCGCCGGGCTGATCGCTTTCACGGCGATTCCGGGTATAGGCGGGCGATGGCACGCCTGCGTTCGGATTTCTGGGTCTCGGCCCATCTGCGCCGCCTCGGTATCGAGGGGATCGCCGCCGTCCAGCGGCGGCGCGGGTCGCCGGAGGCGGGGGCGATCTTCGTCAAGGTCGACCGACTCGACGGCCACGCCGACCTCTACGGACCGGCGCCCCAAGCCCTCGTCGATTCCGATGTCGATACGGACCGGCGCTTCGTGGCCCTGATGCGCGCGGCCGAGCCCGCCGATGTGGAGATCCGCATCGCCAAGGAGGTGCGGTTCGATCACGATCTCTGGATCGTCGAGATCGACGACCGCGCCGGCCGGCACCTCCTCGATCTCGCCGAGTAGGCGCTCGGCCCGAGGCGGCGTTCAGGAACTCTGGCGCAGGCGGCCGGGGAGGGCGGTGCGCGAGGGCGCGCGCTCGGTGGCGGCGGGCGAGACACGCGGGCGCGCGGCGTCGGGGGCGTTGTAGGGCTGGTGGGCGCGCCCATCGCCGGCGCGCTCCGGCAGGGCGGTGTCGAGGATGGCGGCGAGCAGGCTGCGGGCGGCGGGTCGCTGGACCTTGCGGAACAGCTTGACGAGATCGAACACCCGGTCGACGGAGCGCGCCACGGTCTCGTTCAAGGTCAGGAAGACGTAGACCGCCTCCTCCTCGTGCAGGCCGGCGGCGCGCAGGGCGAGGGTGAGGAGGTCGTAGCGCAGGTGCGGGTCCGGCGTCGCGGCCAGGAAATCCCGGCGGAGGCCGAGCATCTCGGCGAGGGCCGCGATGAAGCCCGCGATGTCGCCGCGCCCCGAAAAACCCGTGAGGATCGCTCCGGCCTCGCGCGGCGGCGGCGGGCACGGCCGCAGGGCCGCCGTCGCCGCGACGGCCTGGCCGATGCCGTCGCGCCGGGCTTCGTCGGCATAGAGGAACAGGGGCGACAGGTCCGCCGGCGCGAGGTCCGTGCGGGCCAGCAGCGCCCGGCCGAGATCCGCCGAGCTGCGGCCGCGCCCGACGAGGCGGGCCAGGGGCTCGGCCCCGAGGGTGATGTCGAGGTTGCGCGCGAGAGCCATGTCGACGGCGGCCACGGCCCGGGCCGACAGGGCGTTGACGGTGCTTCGGTCGATGTCCGGCCGCGCCGCGATGGCGCCACCCAGATCCGTGCCGTCCGAAAGCGCCGCCTCGATCACCGATGGGGTGAGGGCGGGCGCCTGCGCGATCACGGCGTCGCGCACGGCGCCGCCGCGCGCGGCGAGGATCGCCAGGACGCCCGGCGGCGTCTCGGGAAACGCCGCGAGCTTGCGCGCGACGATCTCGGCGGTTTCCTCATCGACGATGGGGATGAGCCCCCCGGCCAGGGCCTCGAACGCTTCGAGGGTCTTCCGGTCTCGGAACGGCGCGGACAGGAACAGGTCCGTCTGCACGCGCAGGATCACGGGTTTGAGATCGAGCGTGTCGAGGCGCGACAGTTCGATCAGGCCGGAGAGGTCCGGCGCATCGTCGACAGAAGGGTGCATGGCACTTCGATTACGCAGAACTCGCTGTCCCAAGACTTAGCGTGTTTGCGTGAATCAGCCTTTAAGCCCTCCGGGGCGGGCGCGTGTCGTCCTGCGCCATCCCCGCAGATCACAGGGTCCGCATCGGCCCGTGATCCGCCCCATCGCCGCGACGTCCTAGACGGCGCGGCGGGCCTTCTCGGCGTCCACGGCCTTCGGCATCGGCAGCACCACGGGCGTCGCCGTGCCGGCCGGCATCGGGTTGGAGATGGCGGCGGCGCTCGGCGCCGATCCGGTCGGCGTCGCCCCGTTCAACGCGGCGGGGGCCGGTGGAATGGTGGGCTCCGGCGATTTGACCGTGTCAGCCGGCTTGGCCGCCTCGATGGGCAGGACCGCCGTGTCGGGCGCGTCGGCCTCGTCCGTTCCGGTCGCGGCGGGGCCGGCCAGAACCTCCGTCGGCGTCTTCCACACGAAGGCGTCGAGGCGGCCGGTGACGGGGGAGACGGGCGCCCAGCGCTCCGCCGCGATGCCGTCGGCGATCCACAGGGGATCGCGCGGAGCGTGGGCCGCGCGGGCGAGCCACTCGCGCGAACGGCCGGATCCGGCCCCGTGCTCGGCTTCCTCCAGGCGCGCCATGGCGAGGCAGGTCCGTACGGACGGCCGGTCGGCGAGCAGCGGCGCCAGAGCCTCGCGGGCCTGGGCGAATTCACGGGCGTCGTAGGCCGCCTGCGCCATGGCGAGGCGGGCCTCGGGGTGCCACGACGAGAGCCGGGCCAGGGTCTCTGCCCGGGCGAGGCGGTCGCGCACGGAATCACCCGTGCGCAGGGTGAGGTAGGTTTTGGCGAGATCCGGGTGCGGTCCGGCGCGCCAGGCGGCCTCGACGATCTTGGCGGCCTTGCGCAGGTCGCCGCGCCGCGCGAGCAGGCGCCCGGCCAGGGCCGCCGCCGGCACGAGGTCGGGGGCGAGCTTCACGGCTCGCAGCACCCGCTCCGTGGCGGCCTCCGGTTCGCCGGCCTCGCGCTCCTGCGCGGCGGCGGTGAGGAGCACGGCGCGCTGGCGGCGGGCGAGGCCCTTCTCGATGAGGCCAAGGGAGGCGCGGCGCTCGACGGTCTCCGTCGCGCCGCTCCAGTCGCCGTCGGCGCACTGCGCCTCGAGGACGGCCTCGTTGGCCCAGGTGACGCTCGGGGCGAGGCGGGCGGCTTCCGCCGCGTAGGCCCGGGCGGAGACGTCGTCCTCGCGGCGGCGAGCCTCCACGAACAGGCCGCGCAGGCCGAGCACCCGGGTCTCGGGGTCGTCGACCATGCGCTGGAACGCCGACTCGGCGGCCTCGCGGTCCCCGGAAATCTGTGCCGCCTGGGCCTTCAGCAGGAGGGCGAGGGGCTCGGCGCCGAGGAGGCGCTCGGCATCGTTGGCGTGGCGCCGCGCGGCCATGGGATCGCCCGAGCCGACGGCGACCATGCCGCGCGACAGGGCCGAGTAGCCCTTCGCCCGGCGCCGGTCGCGCGAGCCGCGCACCAGGGCTTCCGGCAGGGTGATGAGCCCGCGCACGATCGCCCAGACGAAGCCCACCACGATGGCGGCGATGAGAACGCCGATGAGCGCGATGGCGAGGCTGGTGGCGACCTCGTAGCCGTTCCACACGATGGTGACGGAGCCGGGATGGTCGGCGATCCAGGTCGCCCCGTAGGCGGCGACGGCGAGGAGGGCCAAGAAGGCGAGAGCGCGCCACATGGGATCAGAAACTCCTGGGCGTGAGGCCGGTCGAGCCGGCGGCGCCGTAATCCGGGAACGGGAGCGCCGGGCGCTCCCGTCGATTCAATCGTTGGCGCAGTCGGGCGGACCGGCCGCCGCGACGGGGCCGTGCCTTAACGCGATGCCGGCGATGACGGGAGACCCTTGAAGGCCTCCGCGAGGAGAGCTTGCGCCGCCTCGCCGGCCGCCGCGCGGGACTTCAGCTTGGTGCCGAACTCGCCGGCCTGGGCGCGCACGTCCTCCGGCAGGGCCGCGAAGGCCTGGGCGGCCTCCGCGATGGCGCCCCGGTCGAGGGCATCCTGCACCTTCGGCAGTGGATCGGCGACGGGCGCCGACCCTTGAGCCGACGGGGCCTGCGCCTCGACCTTGCGCACCTGCACGATGGATTCGGCCATGCTCATCAGCTTCTGGCCGAAATCGCCTTTCTCGGCGACCGACCGCACCTGCGCGGCGCGCCGGGCGGAGCCGACCTTCTCAGCCACGGTACGGAACTCGGCCGCCAGTGCCCGGGCCGTCGGCGCGCCGCGATCGGCGAAGACCGCCACGGCGGTGAGACGGGCCGGATCGCCCGGCTCGTAGTTGCGCAGGGCCGCCAGCGCGTCGGCGTAGGGCGTTCCGGCGTTCAGGGCGGTGACGATCCGGTCGGCTGACACCACCCGCAGGGCGGCCTGCACGGTGGCGACCTCGGCGCGCTCGGACAGGGCCTTGTCGAGGCCCGCGATCTTCTCGCCCTGCGCCTGGAGCTGGGTCTGGACCTGACGCTCGATGCCCTTAGCGGCTTCCGCCGCTTGGGTCTTGCCGGCTTCCGCCGCCTGCTGGCTCGCCTGGGTCGCGGCCTGGACCTTGGCGTCGAGGGCCTGCTGCGCGTCCGTGAGCTTCTGGCCGAGGGCCCGCGTCGCCTCGGCGTTCGCCTTGATCGCGTCGGCGTTGGCCTTGGCCCGGTCGTCGAGGGCGGTCTGAAGGGCGGCGAGCTTCGGGGCGAGGTCCGGCTGCTCGGTGGGCTTCGGCGCGGCGGCGGCCTGGGCCTCCACCGCCTTCAGGCGCTCGGCCAGGGCCGCCACCTGCGCGGACTCGCCGTTGGCGGGCGCCACGGCCATGCGGGCCTCGCCGCCCTGCTGGCCCGGCTCCTCCTGGAGGGCCGACACGCGCTGGTCGAGGCTGTCGAGGCGCGCGGCCAGATCCGGCGGCAGGGTCGCGGCCGGCTGCGGTGCGGCGCCATCGGCAGCCGGCGCGGCGCTGGCCTTCTGCAGGGCCTCGCGGGCCGTGGAGACGGCCTCCGGCACCGCCTTGAGGGCGGTCTCGTTGGAGGCGACGCGCTGGGACAGACGCGCGACCTCGTCCTTCGGCGCGAGTGCCGCGATGCGCTGGTCGAGGGCGGCGAGGCGCCCGTCGTCGGCCTGCGGCAGCACGCCCGCGCGCTCGACGGCGAACAGCAGGCCCGCCCCGATCACGCCGCCGAGGAGGCCAGCCGTCGCGACGGAACCGAAGCCCGGGCTCCGTGCGGCCGGCGCCACGGGCGGCGTCGGCGTGATTTTCGGCGTGGTCCCACCGGGTGTGCCGGCCGGCTTGGCGGTCTCCGCCGTCGCGCTGGCGGGCGCCGCTTTCGGATCGGCCGCCTTGGCGTCCGTCCCCTTTGCATCCGCCGGTTTGGTCGCGACCCCCGGCATGATGCCGGCGCCCGTGGCGGACGCCTTCGGGGCCGGCGCCGGGTCGGGCAGCCGCTTGGCCTTGAGATCGATGATTGGTCCGTCCGTCACCGCGCCGGACGGCTTGGCCTGCCCCTGGGCGCCGCTCGGAAACGTCGCGGTCTTCGGCGGCTCGTTCCTGCCGACGTCCGATTTGCCCGGATCCGACTTGCCCAGATCCGGCTTGCCCGGATCCGACTTGCCCACGTCCGCCTTCGTGTCCTTGGAGGTGTCGACCACCTTCGCCGGCTCGGAGACCTTGCCATCCCCGGGCTTCGCGTCCGCGGGCCTGACGCCTTCGACGACTTTGGAGGTCCCCGTGGACACGCCTTCGGCCGGCTTGGCGGTCTCGGTGGCCTTTGCGGGCTCCGGTGCCTTCGGCGCGCCCGGCTGCGCCACGCCCGGACCCGTGGCCTTGGGAGCGGTGTCGGAGGCGGGTTTGGCCGCATCTGGCTTGGCGACATCGGGTTTGCCCAGGGTGTCGGCCGGTTTGGCGCCGGGAGGGTTCGTCGCCGGCGCGACCGTCTTGCCGGCCTCGGACGGGCGCGCACCGGGGCCACCGGGAGCATTGCCCGGGCGGTTGGCGTCGCTGTTGGGTGGTTTCACGGCTCGTTGCTCCCTTCCCGACGCTGCCGTCGTTACCCGACACCGCTTCGGTGCCCCCGGGTTCGGCGCTGCAGCCCAGCTTATTCAGATTCGTCCTAGCATCACGGCCCGCGCCGGAGCGAGGCCCTTCCGTCAGGTTCCCGCCACCAAACCCATCAGAAGGCTCTCCTCGTCAGGCCGCGCCGCCACGAAAGGCGCGTCGAGCCCGGCCGCGACCAGGGGGGCGGCCACGTCACTCGACAAGCAGTAATGCTTGAGCGCGCCGAAGGCTCCGCTTCGACCCGCGCGGCGTGCCAGGAGTTGCGCGGTCTCGGTGCTGCGGCGTGAGTAGTGCAACACCGCGTCGAGGGCCGGCGGATCGGCCGCGAGCGCCTCCGCCACGGAGGGCGGAAGCGCCGGCTCCGCCACGGCCGCATAGGCGATCACGGTGGTCAGCGCATACCCCGCCGCCCCGAGGGAGGCGGCCGGCTCGGCCTTGCGCTCGGCACCGGCGAGATGGAGGAGGGCGCTGCCGGCCGGCAGGGTGGCGCGGACGAGGGCGGAGAGGGCGGCGGCGTCGCCCCCGGCCTCCAGCACCGCGTCGAGCCCGGCCCGGCGCGCCAGGGACGCCGTCCGCCCGCCGACCGCGAATGCCGGGCGGGCGCCGAACCGCGCCCGGTCCGCCGCCGTCAGGGCCGCCACCGCGTTGGCGCTCGTCAGCAGCAGGCCCGCGAAGGTGTCGTCCGGCAGCGCCGCGCCCGTGGGGCGAATCGCCAGGACGGGTGCCACGAGGGGCGCGTGACCGAGCGCCAGCAGCCGCTGCCCCGTCCGCGTCGCCCCCGGCTCCGGCCGCGCCACCCAGATCCGCATGCCCTCGAAACCCCGTCCGGTCGTTGCCCTGATAGCGCCGGGCCGGCTAGGATGCACCCGTCGAAACCGCATGCCGCAGGAACGTCCGCGCCCCATGACCGTCCGCATCCGATGAACGTCCTTGGCATCGAAACCACCTGCGACGAGACCGCCGCCGCCGTGGTCTGCCCCGGGGAGGGCGGGCGCGGGCGCATCCTCTCGAACGAGGTCCTGAGTCAGATCGCCGAGCACGCGGCCTATGGCGGCGTGGTGCCGGAGATCGCGGCGCGGGCGCATGTCGAGGTGCTGGACCGGCTCATCCTGCGCGCCCTCGACGGTGCCGGACTGCGCCTCGCCGACGTCGACGGCATCGCGGTGGCGGCCGGCCCCGGCCTCATCGGCGGCGTCCTCATCGGCCTCGTGACGGCCAAGACCCTGTCGCTCGTGGCGCGCAAGCCCCTCGTCGCCGTCAACCACCTCGAGGCGCATGCCCTGACGGCGCGCCTCACGGACGGGATCGGCTTTCCCTACCTGCTCCTCCTGGCGTCGGGCGGCCACACCCAGCTCGTGGCGGTGAAGGGAGTCGGCGACTACGTGCGGCTGGGCACCACCATCGACGACGCCATCGGCGAGGCCTTCGACAAGGTCGCCAAGCTTTTGGGCCTCGGCTACCCCGGCGGGCCGGAAGTCGAGCGCCTGGCCGAGACCGGCGATCCCGAGCGGTTCAGCCTGCCGCGTCCCATGCTCGGCCGGCGCGAGGCGAACTTCTCCCTATCCGGCCTGAAGACCGCCCTGCGCATCGAGGCCGAGCGGATCGCGCCCCTGTCCGGCGTCGACGTGGCGGACCTCTGCGCCGGTTTCCAGGCCGCCGTGGTCGACGTGATCGTCGACCGCCTGCGGGTGGCCATGCGCGACTTCGCGGCCGTCGCCGGCCATCCGACGGCGCTCGTGGCCGCCGGCGGCGTCGCGGCCAACGGTGCCATCCGGCGCGCCCTCGCCACGCAGGCCGGGGAGGCGGGCCTCGCCTTCGTGGCGCCGCCCCTGGCGCTGTGCGGCGACAACGGCGCCATGATCGCCTGGGCGGGCATCGAGCGCCTGCGGCTGGGCCTCGTCGACGACCTCACCGCCCCGGCCCGCGCCCGCTGGCCGTTCGCGGAGCCGAAGGCGGTTGCCTGACGCCGCGCGGGAGCGCTGGCGCGACCTCGTGGAGCGGCGCCTGCCGCAAGCCGCGCGGCCGGACTGGCCGGTGCATCGCGATCATTGCTTCGCCCGCATCCTCCTCGACAACACCTGCGGCGGCCCCTGGCGCGACAGCGTCCGGGCGCCGGCCTGGGCGAACCTGTCCCTGAATCGGCTCGGTGCCGCGACGGGGCTCGGCGAGGCGATCCTCGACGGGCGGACCGATCTCGATTGGCTGAACCGGCGGTCCCTCAGCCTGCGCGGCAAGCTGCATCGGGCGGGAGCTCTACCCGTACCGCCGGACAGCCTCCGCGACGGCGATCTCGTCCTTCGGCCCTGGCAGGCGGAAGACGAGGCGGCGCTCGCGTCTCTGAGCGCAGATCCCGAGGTGATGCGCTACTTTCTCTCCCCTCACGACGCGGAGGAGAGCCGGGCAGAGGCGCGCGGGTTCGCGCATCGTTTCCGGGTCGATGGCTTCGGCCCCTGGGCCGTGACGATGTTGGGTGAGGGATGCGTCGGCCTCGTCGGCGGTGCCCGCGTGATGCGGGTGATGCCATTTCCGGGCGGCGAACGGCCGGGGCAGACGGTAGAGTTGGAATGGCGCCTCGCCCGGTCCGCCTGGGGGCGGGGCCTCGCCACGCGGGCGGCGCGTCTGGCCCTGCTCGACCTGTTCGGCCGCTGCGGCCTCTCCGAGGTCGTCGCCTTCACGGCCGTCACCAACGCACCCTCCCGCCGGGTCATGAACCGCCTCGGGATGGAGCCGGCCGGCGGCTTCGATCACCCGGCCCTGCCGCCGGGGCATCCCCTCGAAGCCCATCTGCTGTATCGTCTCACGGCGGCATCGTTCGAATCCGGAAGGTCTGACGCGTGACCATCTCCCATCCCTCCGCCGCGCGGATCGGCGTCGTCGGCGGCGGCGCCTGGGGCACGGCGCTGGCCAATGCCGCCGCCGCCGCCGGCCATGACGTCACCCTGTGGCTGCGCGACCGCGAGGCGGCCCGGCGCCTGGAACAAACCCGCGAAAATGCCCGCTACCTTCCCGGCGTGCCGCTCCATCCCCGCATCGCCGCCACCGCCGAGGCGAAGGCCCTGGCGGCGGCCGGGACCGTGCTTCTCGTCGTACCCGCCCAGACCGTCCGGGGCGTGTTGGCCGACCTCTGCCCGACGTTCGCGCCGGGGGCCCCGACGGTGCTCTGCGCCAAGGGGATCGAGCGCGGCAGCGACAGCTTCATGAGCGCCGTCGCCGCGCAATGCCTCGGTGCCGGGGCTCCGGTGGCGGTCCTGTCCGGCCCGAGCTTCGCCAGCGACGTCGCCCGGGGGCTTCCCACCGCCGTGACCCTGGCGGCCGCCGACGCGGGCCTCGCCGCGCGCCTCGCCACCGCCCTGTCGGGGCCCAATCTCCGCGTCTACCACACGGACGACGTGCGCGGCGTCGAGGTCGGGGGAGCGGGCAAGAACGTGCTCGCCATCGCGTCCGGCATCGTCGCCGGGCGGGGGCTCGGGGAATCCGCCCGGGCCGCCCTCATCGCCCGGGCGTTCGCCGAGCTCATGCGCTTCGCCCGCGCCTATGGCGGCCGGCCCGAGACCCTCATGGGCCTGTCGGGCCTCGGCGATCTCGTGCTCACCGCCTCCTCGCCGCAATCGCGCAACTTCGCCTTCGGACTCGCCCTCGGGGGCGGCGCCTCGCCGGAGGAGGCCGCCGGCGGCAAGCTCGCGGAGGGTGCCCACACCGCCGCCGCCCTCGTCGCCCTGGCGCGGGCGCGGGCCGTCGAGATGCCCGTGGCCGAGGCGGTCGCCGCCATCGTGGCGGGCGAGGCCAGCGTCGAGACGGTGATCGCCGCCCTCCTGGCGCGCCCGCTCCGGGGAGAGGCCGAGTGAGGATGGGACCGATCCATGCCTTCCTCGCCGGGGAGGGGCCGGACGGCGCCGGACGCCGTCTCGCGGACGTGATCGCGTTCGGCGACGCCCGGATCGAGGGCGTGCACGATTTCATCCAGTGGTGCTTTCCCCTGCGGGAGGCGAGTCTCGCCGTGCCGGGCGCCCCCGTCCTGACCCGCGCCGAGGCCGAGGCGATCCGGGCCGATCCGGCGGCGCTCGCGGGCCTGTGCACGGCACGCGACCGCATGGTGCGGTTCTACGGGGAAACCGACGGCTGGCTGCGCGCCCACGACCACAACCACCTGCGCATCACCCGCATCCTACGCGCCCTGCGCGCGCTCCTGGGGCCAGGGGAGGCGCAGGCCTTCCACGCTTTCGTGTCCGCGCGCAACGCCGAGGCCGGTGCGCCGATCAATCCGGACAGCCTGCGCTACTGGGCGAACGCCCTTTCGGGGGACTGACGGCCACGCTTCTCCGGTGCTATGGCACCCGCCGTTTCCCGGAGATCCGCATGGCCCACTGGCTCTACAAGTCCGAACCCGCGACGTGGTCGTGGGACAGCCAAGTCGCGGCCGGGGCCGCCGGTACCCATTGGAACGGCGTGCGCAACCATGTCGCCAAGAAGAACCTCCAGGCCATGGAGGTCGGCGAACTGGGGTTCTTCTACCATTCCAACGAGGGCAAGGCGGTGGTCGGCATCGTCGAGGTGATCCGGCCGTACTACCCCGACGATTCCGATCCGACTGGCCGGTTCGGCATGGTGGATCTCCGTGCCGTGGCGGCGCTTCCCCGGGCCGTGACCCTCGAGGCGATCAAGGCCGAGCCGCGCCTCTCCGCCATGGTGCTCGCCAACAACTCCCGCCTGTCCGTGCAGCCGGTGACGGAGGAGGAATGGGCGATCGTGCGGGCGATGGGCGGTATGTCGTGAACACCGGACGCCATTCACGCATTCGCGGACTTGGATCGATTCGGGCATGATGGCCGAGGACGAAACCCCGCCGATGCGGGGTGGAGAGATTCTATCGCGCGATGTCTGGTTCGGCTTGTCCAGGAGAAGTCGGTTTCGGAAATTTCGCCACTGGTGGCATCGGTTCGAGAAAAAGGGTTACGGCCGGGATCTCGTGAGCCGGGAGGAGGCGCGTGAGATCTACGAGGAATAGGAAAGGACCCATCCTCCGCACGAGGAGCGGTAGTGTCATGACCATCGAATCAATCGACGATCCACGCCCCTCCCTCTTCGCGGAGGCCGAATCGCGTGGGGACGACGATGGCGTCATCGAGATTCTCGATCGCGTCACCACGGACTGGGCGAAGCGAATCGCGGATATCCAGACCGTGTTGCTTCAGACGAGTTCCGTTAAGGTTCGGAACGCCGCCGCCGTCGCACTCGTGGATATGAATGCGAAGGCCGCCTGCGATACGATCGTCACGGTCCTTCGTCGGCCCGACATCGCGCCCGAAGCCGGTACGCTGCTCTATGCCCTGGATGAGGTCGGGGCGTCGCTGCCGTTGGATGTTGCCATCGACCTGATCGAGAATGGGTCCTACGAGACACGCGCCGAAACGCTCCTGCTTTTGCAGGCCGGTCGAATCACGCCTTTCGAAACCGACGCCCGCGATGCGGCGGTTCTGCGGCTGTCCGCCTATCGAGCCGCGCAAGATCTTGAATTGAGCGAGGCGGCGGGCATCGCGCTGGAAGCGATCGCCCCTCGGACGGAGGCCCGACCTCACCCCTGACGCTGGGCCTGCGTTACCGCCACGTGGATGAGTTCCGCCAGCGTCCGGACGCCGAGCTTCTGGCGCATCTGCGAGCAGGCGTTGGTGACGGTCTTGTAGCTCACCGACAGGTCGCTCGCGATGGCGCCGTAGGACTTGCCCTGGGCCAGACGCGCCAGGATCTGCTGCTCGCGCGGGGTCAGCTGGGCCTCGGGCGTGCGGCGCGGGTCCGTGCGCAGCATCGCGACCTCCGTGGCCAGACGCCGGTCGAGGTAGACCTGTCCGGCGCGGACCCGGTCGAACGCCTCGAACAGCTCGCCCGAGGCATGGTCCTTCAGGACGTAGCCGAGCGCCCCCGCCTCCAGGGCGCGGGCGACGATGACCGGATCGTTGTGCATGCTGAACACGAGGATCCGCACCTGCGGATCGACGCCGCGCATGCGGCGGATCAGGGCAAGGCCGGCGAGCCCGCTGCCCTGGAAGGTCAGGTCGCAGATCACCATGGAGGGCTTGAGGCGGTGGAAGGCCCTGTAGGCCGCCACCACCGTCGTCGCCTCGGCGATGCGCTCGATGCCCGCATCCTCCAGCACCCGGCGGCAGCCCTGGAGCACGATGGGGTGATCGTCCACGACGAGGACCGGAGCCTGCAGGGACGTGGTGTGGATCGCGTTCATGCGTCGGGAATCGCGCTCGAGTCCTCGGACCGTTCGAAGTCGAACGGAATCATGATCCGGACAACCGTCCCGGGCCGGCCGTTGTCAAGCGCCAAAGTGCCGCCGAGGGCCTCCACACGCTCGCGCATCCCCGACAAACCGAGTCCGACCCGGTGATCGGAGGCGATCCCGCCGCCATCGTCCCGCACGGTGATGGCGAGGTGCGATCCGGCTTCGCCGTGGACTTCGCCCGCCTCCACGGTGACCCGCGCCGCGCCGCCATGCCGGACGGCGTTGGTCATGCTCTCCTGGATGCAGCGGAACACGGTGAGATCGGTGACGTCGCCGTAGCCGGCCCCGAGGCGGTCGAACGTGCCCGTGAACGTCGTGCCCGAGTGCCGCCGGGTGAAGTCGCGCAGGAGCAGGACGAGGCAATCGGGCAGGGGCACCTGTCCCAGGGCGTGCGGGCGCAGGCGGTTGAGGAGGTCGCGGTTGAGGGTCTGGACCTGGCCCACGATGGCGCTGATCTCCTCGGCGCGCTGGGTCAGCTTCGCCCGGTCCGGCGCGGCCTCGGCGGCGGCCATGCGGATCACGGAGGCGGCGTTGGCCTCCAACGCGAACAGGCAGGGGCCGAATTCGTCGTGGAGTTCGAGGGCGGTGGCCCGGCGCTCGTCGTCTTGGGCGGTGAGGAGCTGGCGGTTGAGCCGGCCGTTGGCCGCGCGGGTCTCCGAGAGGGCCTGCGCCACGCTGTTGAAGCGGGCGGCGATGATGGCGAGTTCGCGCGACGCCGGGGGCGCGAGGCGCGCGGTGTAGTCCTGCCGTTCGAGTTGGGTGAGGCCGTCGGCGACCTGTGTCAGGGGGGCCAGCACCCGGCCGAACGCCACGTAGAGGGCGGCGAGCAGCCCGAGGCTGACGATGAGGCTCGCGAGCGACAGGGAGACGGCGTAGCCCCACACCTCGTCGATCTCGTCGCGGGGCTGGGTGGTGATGCGGGCGGTGCCGATGCGCTGGCCCTGGACCACGATGGGCAGTTCGTGCTGGCGCGGCTCCGGGGCGATGAGGGCGACGAACCAGTGCGGCGCGTCGTAGGTATCCCGGCGCGGGCGTTGGGACGGCGCCGGGACGACGGCGCCGGCCGCGTCGAGGACGGTGACGCGCACGTGGCGCAGGCCCTGGACGCGCAGGCGCAGGGTCTGCAGCAGGGTGTCGGGCGAGGCCGCCTGTGCCAGGTCGATGGTGTCGGAGACGAGCAGCTCGACATTGGACAGCGCCGCCTTCATCTCGACCTCGACGGCGGAGCGGGCGTTCAGCACGATGACCCCGCACGAGAGCAGGGCCGCCAGGAGATCGATGGCCAGGACGAGGACGATCATCCGCGTGCGCGTCGGCCAGCGTGCCCACAGGGTGGGGAGGGCCGTCCAACCGGGCGGGCTCGATGCGGGGGCCGTCGTCATGGGAAGGATTGCCGAGAATCGGATGAAGGATGCTTCGCTTGTAGCCGAGTCCGGACGCGATGGAACGCGCGGCGCGGCGCCGTCCCGCCCCGATGACGGGGGAGCCATCCGCGACCGGCTCGCGGCGTTCCTCGACGATCCGGCCGCCCGCTGGAGCCTCGGCGGGTTCGGTGCCGGAGCCGAGTTCGGCCGCGCACCCGGCGAGCCCGTCGCCGCCAGGGGACGATTCGGCCGGCTCACCCCGCGCGGCGCCCTGATCCTCGCGCCCGCCGACGCCCTCGTGCCGGTGGCTTACGAGACCGGGTTTCGCGGCGGCTGGAGCCATGCGGTCGCCCTGTGCCTGCCCGAGGCGATGGGGCTCGTCCCGGGGCCCGAGGTGGTCGCACCGTGCGGACCCGACCTTGCGGCTGCCCGGCCCGAGGACAGGGGCGCCCTGCTCTTCGACCTCGGACTCGGGCTGCCGCAGGGCGCGGCCTGCCTGCGGACGGGCGATCCAAACCTCGTCGCGCTCCTCCGAGAAGCCTGTGGCGGCGCGGCCTTCGCCGTCGGAAGCCCGGTGCCGGGGCTTCTGGCCGAACGCCGGGTGGACGTGGTGATGACGACCCGCCTCGGACGGATCGAGGTGTTCGCGGGGGCGGTCGGGCCCATGCCGGACGGGCCGCGCGCCTTCGTCGCCCCAGAGGTGGTGCGGCTGCGCCGGACCCATGCGGCCACGGCGCCGATCCCGCCCGGACTCGTTCCATGCGCCCACCTCCATCCGCCCCATCCCGGCCGCGACGCGGACGGGCGGCCGATCCCGTTCGACCCGGCGCGGCATGCCGCGTTCCAGGCGCTTCTGGCGCTCTGGGGCGACCCGGGCCGCGTCGCTCTCAAGCATCGCCTGAGGGCGGGCGGGTCCCTGCCTCGGGGCGCCGACCGCGCGGATCGCGGCGTCGCGCGGGTGGTGGCGGCGCAGGCCGCCGACGTCGCCCGCGAATCCTGAGCCCCGGCCGTCCGCGCATCCGTGCGGCAAGACGGTGCCTGCGTCGTCCCGGGACGTACCCAAGACGAGGCCCGATACCACTCCTTAAAGCGTCGGGTCTTACCCAGCTTTCAACCGGGTAAGCTCGGGCTTCGACTGTCGATAAGGTGCCGGACATCTTCATGCCCCATTGTCGGGATCAGTTCACGGACACGGCACCGGGTCATCGACCGGACGCGGTCGCCGGGGGTGTTCGGGATGAGTTCACGCTGATGTCGATTGCCATCGATCCGACCGAGCGGCGCGTCGCCGCCGAGGTTCCCGCGCACGCCGTGCGCAAACCGCCATCCCGCGTCGGGCGCCTCGCCCTGATCACGGTCCTGGGCGGTGTCGGCCTCGTCGGCCTGTCGGCCGGGGCCTATTCGATGCTGTCGGGCCTTGCCGGCCCGCCGCCCTCGAAGGTTCGCCTGGGGCGGGTCTCGGCGGATTGGCCGGATCTGCGCGACGGCGTCCCGGCCCTGGCGCCGTCCCATCGCTCCACGGACGCGGTGCCGGCGCGCGCGCCGGCGGACGCCGCGCTCGCCGATCCGGCGCCGGCTCGGGTCGCCGTCGCGCCGGTCGATACCAAGGCACCCGAACTCAAGGCGCCTGAGAACAGGGCGGCCGAGGCCAAGCCCGTCGAGATGAAGCCGGTTCAGGTCGCCGGCGTAGCCCCGCCGGCGAGGCCCGCGCGCCTGCCCGCCATCGAGAACGCCGCGACGGTGCCGGCGGCACCCGCCGTCGCCCTGGTCGAGAAGGCCCGCACCGCGCCCCTCGTGGCCCCGACCCCCGTCGAGACGACCCGCGCCCGTGCCACCACGGGCGCCACCTTCGCGGCACTTCCGCCCGCACCGACCGAAACGGCGCCGAAGCCGAAGCCCGCCCCGGTCGTGGCACGGACGAAGCCAGCCGCGAAGCCGGCGGCGGCACCCGCCGAGAAGGTCGCAGCCGCGCAGCCCGCCCAGGCCGCCGAGCCGGAGGCCGAGGAGACCGAGATGTTCGGCATGAAGGTGCCGTCCCTGGCCCCCGTCGGACGCAAGCTCGCCGAAGGCGTCGAGGCCCTCGGCAACGCGGTGAAGCGCTTCCCCGAACAGTTTTGACGATGGGTGCGCCGATCCGATCGCGGCACCCGCTCCCGCTGCAGTGAGGCGGTGCGCCTCTCCTCCTGGGGCTGACCCGGAGCCGGGGGCCTATCCCTCGGCCGATGCGAGATCGTGATCGGGCTCACCCCGCCTGGGGTCGGGAAATCGCGCCTCGTCGAGACATCATGACGGCTGGCGACGCACGCCGTCATTCCAGATCCTCGCCGCGCCGTCGATAAGGCCGGCGTGGCATGTCCGGATTCCGGGTTCGCCTGCGGCGCCCCGGAATGACGGCATGGGTGTGTCGCGGCCGTGATTCATCCGGCGGTTCGGATGTCGCGACGGACCGTTCACCGTCCTCGTGCGGTTACGATCTCGCCTTGCTGCGCGGCTTCTTGCCGATCTCGCGCTCGTGGCGGGCGCCGCGCGGGCTCTTGAAGCCCTTGGGGCCGTTGGCCTCCCCATCGCTACCCGGGCCGTCGAGGAGCGCCTCGACCTGAATCTCCGGCGAGCCGTTCTTGGCGAAGGTCTGGGCGAAGCGCGAGGCCGCGCCGCCGCGCACCTCGAACTTGGTCTCCCGGTCGAAGATCCGGATGGCCCCGATCTCCTGGCGGCCGATGTTGCCGCGCCGGGTCAGCATCGGCAGCAGGCGGCGCGGGTCGGCGTTGTCGCGCCGGCCGAGGTTGAGCCGGAACCACACCGAGGGACCCTCCGCGTCGATGCGGGCGGTGTCGGCGGGGTCGTAGACCGGCCGCGCCTTGCGCTCGGGGCCGGCGCCCGGATCGGTGACGTCCTCGGGCTCGGGCAGGCGGGCGCGGTAGATTCGGGCCAGCGCCGCGGCGAGTTCCTGGGGCGTGCGGCGGGCGAGGAGGGCCTCGCCCATGGCGACGTCCTCCTCGGCCGGGGCCTCGGTGAACAGCGGGTCCTGCCACATGCGCTCGCCGTCGAGGGCACGAATCTCGTCGGCCGTGGGCGGGCCGGCCCACTCGGCATTGACCTTGGCGATCATCAGCATCTGCTCGGCGCGCCGGCGCTTGGAGGCCGGGATCAGCAGGACGGAGGTGCCCTTGCGCCCGGCGCGGCCCGTGCGGCCGGAGCGGTGCTGGAGCACCTCGGCGTCGTGGGGCAGGTCGGCGTGGATCACCAGGCTGACGGTGGGCAGATCGATGCCGCGCGCGGCGACATCGGTGGCGACGCATACCTTGGCGCGGCCGTCGCGCAGGGCCTGGAGCGCGGCGTTGCGCTCGCCCTGGCCGAGTTCGCCGGACAGGGCCACGGCGGAGAAGCCGCGCTCGGTCAGCACCGCCTGGAGGTGGCGCACGGCGTTGCGGGTGTTGCAGAACACGATGGCCGTGGGCGCATCGGTGAAGCGCAGGGTGTTGACCACCACGTGCTCGAGTTCGCGCGGCACCACCCGTACGGCCCGATAGGTGATGTCCGCGTGGCCGCGCTCCTGGCCCTTCACGGCGATGCGTAGGGCATCGTTCTGGTAGCGCTCGGCCAGCGTCGCGATGGCTTTCGGCAGGGTCGCCGAGAACAGCAGCGTGCGCCGCTCCTTCGGGGTCACCGAGAGGATGAATTCGAGGTCGTCCCGGAAGCCGAGGTCGAGCATCTCGTCGGCCTCGTCGAGGACGACGGCGCGCAGATCCTGGGTGGCGAGGTTGCGGCGCTCGAGGTGGTCGCGCAGGCGTCCCGGCGTGCCCACGACGATATGGGCCCCGTCGTTGAGCTGGGCGCGCTCGCGGCGCGGATCCATGCCGCCGACGCAGGAGATCACCCGCGCGCCGGTCTCGGCATAGAGCCACGACAGTTCTCGCTCGACCTGAAGCGCGAGTTCGCGTGTCGGCGCGATCACGAGGGCCAGCGGCGCGCCGGCGGGGCCGAAGCGCTCGGCGCCGTCCAGCAGGGTGTCGGCGAACGCGAGGCCGTAGGCCACGGTCTTGCCCGAGCCGGTCTGGGCCGAGACGAGGAGGTCGCGCCCCTGCGCGGCGGCTTCGATCACCGCATTCTGCACGGGTGTGGGGTCTGCGTAGTCGCGCGCGGCCAGAGCTCGGGAGAGCGGGGCCGGCAGGGTCGGAAAGGGCACTGAGGAGCCTTGCGGGCAAACAGGCTGGAACCCGCCGGGGACGGTCGCGCTGCGCGCGAATCGGTCCCCCGGATGCGTGATTCCGGCCTCGATCGGTTACGGATACGGCGCCTTGTAGCCGGAACCGCGGCCATGCGCCATGTCTGCGCATGCATGGGTGGTTCCCCGCACAGTTAAAGCTTGTCTTTCGGGCTTGGCCGTGGCCCCCGTGGGCCTCGCGTGATCGTGGGCGACGGTGGCCGGCACCGTGGGCCATCGGTCCGCACGGCAAGAGGGGGCGTGATGGGGGCGGTGTTGCGGCTTGTCGTGGGGTGGGCGAGCGTCGCCGCGTTCTTCGTCTTCGGTCCGGCCTGGCTCGCCGACCTCGGATCGCCGCTCTGGGCCACCGCCCTGTTCCTGTGGCTGTTCCTCGTGATCCTGTGGTCGGCCTTCGGCGTCGTCCACGAGGCGGAGGAACTCGCCCACCGCCTCGGCGAGCCCTACGGCACCCTGGTCCTCACCCTTTCCATCGTGGTCATCGAGGTGGTGCTGGTCTCGGCCGTGATGCTGTCCTCGAAGGCGGTGCCGACCCTGGGGCGCGACACGATGTTCGCCGTCCTGATGATCGTGCTCAACGGCATCGTCGGCCTCGGCCTGCTCATCGGCGGCCTGCGCCACCACCAGCAATCCTACAACCTCCAGGGTACCTCCGCCTTCCTGTCGGTGATCATTCCGCTCACCACCATCGCGCTCATCATCCCGAACTTCACCACCTCGACGAGCGGCGGCACGCTGACGCCCGTGCAGGCGATCTCGTTCTCGATCTTCACCGTATCGCTCTACGGGATCTTCCTGCTGATCCAGACCGGACGGCACAGCAGCTTCTTCATCCACGACGGGGGCCGCGTCGCGAAATCGAACCCCGGCACCGTCGCGCCCGAATCGGACGCGGCCGAGCCCGGCCGCGAGACGGGCCCGATCCTCACGCATGTGGCGCTCCTCGTCGCCAACATCCTGCCCATCGTCCTCCTGTCGAAGAGCCTCGCAGCCATCCTCGACCACGGCATCGCGGCGCTCGGGGCCCCCTCGGCCCTGGGCGGCGTCCTCATCGCCGCCATCGTGTTCACCCCGGAGGGCATCAGCGCCCTGAAGGCGGTGGCGCGCAACGAACTGCAGCGGGCGATCAACCTCTGCCTCGGGGCGGCCACCTCCACCGTCGGCCTGACCGTGCCGGCGGTGCTGGCGGTGGGCCTGCTGACGGGCCAGACCGTGGTGCTGGGCCTGGCGCCCACGGAGATGACGCTTCTCGTTGTCACCCTCATCCTCAGCACCCTCACGTTCTCGGGGTTGCGCACCACGGTTCTGGAAGGGGCGGTCCACCTCGTGGTGTTCTTCGTCTATCTCGTGCTGATCTTCAGCCCGTGATTCGGGGGCGTTCATGAGCGACATCCTCGTCGTCGGCGCCGGCATCGTCGGCCTCGCCGTCGGCCGGGCGCTCGCCCTGCGCGGCCATGCCGTCGTGGTTGCGGAGGCCGAGGGCGGCATCGGCACGGGGGTGTCGGCGCGCAATTCCGAGGTGATCCACGGGGGGATGTACTATCCGGCCGGCTCCCTGCGCGCCCGCCACTGCGTCGAGGGCGCCCGGAGGCTCTACGCGTTCTGCGCCAGCCACGGCGTGCCGCACCGGGCCTGCGGCAAGCTCATCGTCGCCACCGATGCGGGCGAGCGCGGGAGCATCGAGGCGATCCATGCGCGCGGCCTCGTCAACGGCGTCGAGGGCCTGGTGCTGCTCGATGGGCCGCAGGCCCGTGCCCTGGAGCCGAACCTCGCCTGCGTCGCCGCCCTCCACGCGCCCGGAACCGGCATCGTCGACAGCCACGCCCTCATGCTCGCCGTGCAGGGCGACATCGAGGATCGGGGCGGGGCCATCGCGTTCCACAGCCCCGTCGCGGGGCTGTCCCGGGCGGACGGCGCTTGGATCGCGACGGTGAACGGGGACAGCCTGCCGTTCGACGCCGTGGTCAACGCCGCCGGCCTCGGCGCGCAGGCCGTGGCGAAAGCGGTGGGCGGTTTCCCACCCGAGCGGATCCCGCGAAGAATCCTCGCCAAGGGCAGCTATTTCGGCTGCCACGGGCGGCCGGCCTTTTCGCGCCTGATCTATCCCGCCCCCGTCGAGGGGGGCTTGGGCATCCATCTGACCCTCGACCTCGCCGGGCGCATGCGTTTCGGTCCCGATGTCGAATGGGTCGAGACCGAGGATTATGCCGTCGACCCGGGCCGCGCGGACGCCTTCGCCCGGGCGATCCGGCGCTACTGGCCGGGCCTGCCCGACGGGGCGCTGACGCCGGATTATGCCGGCCTCCGCCCGAAGATCACGGGACCGGGCGAGCCGGCGGCGGACTTCGTCATCGACGGGCCGGCGGAACACGGGCTGGAGCGCCTCGTCCACCTGTTCGGGATCGAGAGCCCGGGCCTGACCGCGAGTCTCTCCCTCGCCGAGGAGGTCGCCGACCGGCTGCTGGCGTGAGGGGCCGGGATTCAGCCCCCGAAGCGCTCCGTCCGGATGCTGCCGGGGGCGAGGCCCGCATCGACGAGGAGGTCGGAGGCGACGCTCACGAACGGGTTGGGCCCGCAGATGAAGGTGTGGCGCGGGCGCCCGAGGCGTTCGAGCGCCCGTGCGAAGAGGGCGGCGTCGATGCGCCGGCCGCCATCGCCGGTGAGGTTGAGCAGGACGTCGAAGCCCGGCTCGTCGCGGGCCCGCCGGGCGAGTTCGTCCCGGGCGATCGCCTCCGCCGCGTCGCGGACGGAGTACACGAGGAGGGCCGGAACCTCGGGGGCCGCGACGGCCCGGTGACGCAGCATCGCCAGGAGCGGCACGACCCCCGAGCCGCCGCCGACGAGAAGAAGGGGGCCGCCATCCTCCGGGCGCCAGACGAAGGCGCCGCCGATGGGACCGCGCACCGAGACGGTGTCGCCGACCTCTGCCACCCCGTCGAAGAACCCCGACACCTCGCCGTCCGGCAGGCCCTCCACCAGGAGTTCGATGACGCCGTCCGCGGTTGGCGCCGAAGCGATGGAGTAGCTGCGCTGGGCCTGGTAGCCGTCCGGCGCCGTCAGCCGGATATCGACATGCTGCCCGGCGACGGCAGGACGGTCGAACGCCACCGCCAGCCGGAAGCTCTTCACCCGTGGGGTCGCCTGCGCGATGCCCACGAGGGTGGCGTCCAGCCAGGGGAGGGGTTTGGCGTCAGTCACCGGTGAAGCGCTGCTCGCGCCACGGATCCCCGTACATGTGGTAGCCGCGCATCTCCCAGAACCCGCCCTCGTCCTTCTGGGTGAAACGCAGGCCCTTGAGCCACTTGGCGCTCTTCCAGAAATAGAGGTGCGGCACGAGGAGACGCGCCGGGCCGCCGTGATCGGGTGGGATCGGCGCGCCGTCGTGATGCGTCGCCACCATGGCCCGGCCCCCGGTGAGGTCCGCGAACGGCACGTTGGTGGTGTAGTCGTCGTAACCCTCCGCCAGAGCGAAGGCCGTGGGGGCCTCGATGCCCGCATCGGCGAGGAGATCGTCGATGCCGACGCCCTCCCAGGCGGTGTCGAACTTCGACCACTTCGTGACGCAGTGGATATCGCCGCCCCAGCGGCTGCGCGGCAGGGCGCCGAATTCGTCCCAGGTCCAGCTCTTCAGCGGACGCGACCCGGCCCGGATGGTGAAGCGCCACGCGTCGAGGTCGATCCGGGGATTCGGACCGATCTGGAGCACGGGGAAATCCTCCGTGAGATACTGGCCGGGCGGAAGACGCTCGCGCGTCGCCTCGGGCGGGCGCCGTCCGGTGAAGCCGCGTGTGCTCATGCCACCCTCGTTTCGGACTTCGCGATCTCCGTCGCCGTCCCCGCGCGACGGCGGGGAGGGCGCATCGTAGAGTGGGATCAGCGGTCCCGCATCACGATCCACAGGGCATGCACCATGCCCGGAACGATGCCCAGGATCGTCAGCAGGATGTTGAGGAGGAACTGCAATCCGATGCCCGCCGTCATCAGGACGGCCAGGGGCGGCAGGAAGATGGCAAGCAGGATGCGAACGAGATTCGACACGATGTCTCCGGGGACGTGATGGCGCCCGCGCGAGGGCGCGATGGCAACCTTGCCGTTCATCCGATGGTTCCCGGTGGCGGTTCTTAAACATCTGCGTGCGATCGTGACGGACGACGCGGCAAACCCCACCGGGCCATGATCGAGACGCTCATCCGCGACGTGGAACACGCCGTCGCCATCGGCACACCCGTTCAGCGCGCGGCGATGCTGCGCCGGATCACGGCCCTGTTCACGGATCACGCCCTCGGCCTCGGCGAGACCGGGGTCGAACCGTTCGACGCGATCATCCTGCACCTCGCCCGCAACGTCGAGGTCCCCGCCCGTTCGGCCCTCGCCGAGACGATGGCCGACATCGCAAACGCCCCGCGCCAAGTGGTGCGCCACCTCGCCTTCGATCCGGAGATCGCCGTCGCCGGGCCGGTTCTGGCCCGGTCCCTGCGCCTCGCCGAGGACGACCTGATCCGGATCGTCGGAGACGCCGGCCCGCTGCATCTCGATGCGGTCTCCCGGCGGCGGATCCTGAGCGAGCGGATCACCGACATCCTCGTGACCCGGGCCCCGACAGCGGCCCGGCGCCGGATCGCCGGAAACGAGACCGCGCACTTCTCGACGGCCGGATTCCGGGCCCTGATGGATCTCGCGCGAAGCGACCAGGTCCTGCAGGCCGTCCTCGATCTGCGCCGCGCGGTGCCGGAGGTGGGCGGAAGCGGCACGCCATCGGCGGTCCCGATTCCCCAAGGGGGCGTCGATCTCGAGGAGAAGGCCATCGTGGCCCTCGTCGGTGAGGGACGGGTGGACGATGCGCTCGCCGCCGTCGCCCGCATCGCCGGGGTACCGGTGCAGGCGGCCTTCCAGGCCCATCGCGGCCGGAGCATCGATCCGCTGATCTTCCTCCTGCGCGCCGCCGATCTCGGGTGGGGAACCCTCAAGCACCTCATCCAGGCCCGGCCGGGCCGGCGCCTGCCGCCCGAGGACATGCGGGGGGCCTTCGAGGCGTTCCAGGCCCTGTCGGTGGCGACCGCCCGGCGGTCGGTTCGGTTCAGCGCCGCGAAGGGCAACACCGAGGCGGCTTGACGCGCCGGCGGGCGGGCGTCACCCCTCCGGACAGGAGGGCCCGTGCTGGTCGACCTGTTCCATTACCTGATGACCCCCGCGCCCTGGTCCCATCGCCGGCGGGGCTACCTGCGCGAGAGCGTCCTGCTCCTGTCCCGCTCGCGCCGGTGCCGGACGGCCTGGACTCCGCATCTCGCGAACGCCCAGGCCCTGATCGTCCGGGCCTGCGAAGGACTCGGCCATCACCGCACCGCCGTCGTCCTCGGCTCGGGGCTCCTCGACGACGTGCCCCTCGATCACCTCGCCGCCCGCTTCGCCCGGATCCGCCTCGTCGATGCCGTGCATCCCTGGCCGACCCGATGGGCGGCGCGCCGGCACTCCAACGTCGCCCTGGTGACGGCCGACCTCACCCGGCCGGGCGCGGTCCTCGCCCACGGGGGCGGACCGGAGGTCGATCTCGTGATCTCGGCCAACCTGCTCTCGCAGCTGCCGATTCTGCCCGTCGACGGGGCCGGGGAGACGGATCCCGACCTCGGGGGCCGGATCGTCCGGGCGCATCTCGACGGCCTGTCCGCCCTCGCGGCACGGGTCTGCCTCGTCACCGATGTCGTGCAGACGGAGGAGGACCGCGACGGCCGTGTGACCGACCGCCTCGACCTCCTCCACGGTGTCCGGCTTCCCGCGCCCGATTCGGTCTGGACCTGGGATCTGGCGCCGTTCGGCGAGGCCGCGCGCCACCGCCGCCTCGTCCACCGCGTCCACGGCTACGCCGACTGGCATGCCGCCGGGGGGCGAGACCCTTCCTGAACGCGAAAAGCCGCCCATCGGGCGGCTTTCCACAGAGGTGCAAGGATTCCTATTCGGTGACCGGCGTCACGTCGTCGGAGCCGGCCGGACCGGGTTCGGCACCGTCGGTCCCCTCGAAGCGGGCTCGCCGGCGGCGGCGCGGCTTGGGTGTCGCTGCCGCTTCGTCGGGCGCGGACGAGGCGACCTGCGGCGCAGCCTCTTCCCCAGTGCGGGCCTCAACGGGCCGCTCGGCCGGAACCGGCCGCGGCGGCGTCATCAGGAAGGCCGGCAGGGCGGAGACGTCCTCGGCCGGGGCGCGCTCGGCCTCGTCGCGGCGGCGGCTGCGCCGGGGCGGGGCATCCGCCGCCCGGCGGGGTTCGGACGGCTGGAAGTCCTGGCGCGGCGCTTCCTGCCGTACGGGCTCCTGCCGGACCGGTTCTTGCCGAACGGGTTCTTGCCGGACGGGTTCCTGACGCGCGAACTCCTGCCGCGGAGCTTCGTCGCGCCCGGCATCCTGCTGCGGTTCGGCGCCGCGATTGGCCTCGAACCGTGCGCCGTTGTTGCGCCGGCCATACTCCTGGCGCGGCTGATCCTGACGATCGCGGTCCTGCCGCGGCTGGTCCTGGCGGCCGTAATCCGGCCGCTGGTTGTCCTGTCGCGAGGAATCCTGTCGCGAGGAATCCTGCCTGTTGTAGTCCTGCCGCTGGCCGTCGTGCCGGTTGCCGTCGGAGCGCTGGTTGTCGAAGCGCTGCGGCCGGTCGTTGCGGTTGTTGAAGCGGTCGCGCCGGTCGTTGCGGTCGTTCCGGTTCTGGCGATCCTGGCCCCCGTCCTGACGCGGGAAGTCCTGCCGCTGGGATTCCTGCCGTCCCTCGTAGGCCGGCGGCTGATACGCCGGCTGGGGCTGCTGGCCCGGATCGGTGTAGTCGTCGTTGTAGGAATGCGCGGCGTAGCCGAGGGGCGCGCCCTGATCGTCGCCACCGTCCTCGTCGCCGTCGTCGTCGAAGCCGTTGCGGGCGTAGCCGCCGGCGGCCTGCTGCCGGTTCTGCTCCTGCGCGCCGGAGATGATGCGGAAGTAATGCTCGCCGTGCTGGAAATAATTCTCCGCCGCGACGGGATCGCCGCTCGCCTGCGCGTCGCGCGCGAGCTGGGCGTACTTGTCGGCGATGTGCTGGGCGGTGCCGCGAATCTTGACGTCCGGCCCGTTCGATTCGTAGGACCGGGTCAGCGGGTTGGGACCCTTGGGGCGGTTGCGGCCGCGCACCCGTCTGTTCTGGTTTGGTCTCATCGGTCTCGATTGACCCTCGTTCGTACGGGAGCTGGTGAGGCGGTCTTAGATCCGGCGACCCTGAGCCGACGTTCGGCCCGGCCCTGGTGACCCGGTGAAGGGTGCCGCGTGATCCGGTTTGTCAGGTCCGCGATCGGAATCGGAATGCGCCGTGCTTGCCGTGTGTCCCGGTCCACCGAGGCTCGCGCTCGCGTTCAGGCGCCCTTCGGTTTTCAGGCTCGAAGTGACCAAGCTCCTGCGCGTCGTCTCACAGCGCGCCAGCCTGATCGTGGGGAGATCGCCGAGGAACGTCGCGGACCGGAAGCCGGCACCATCCCTGCCACGACCCGTCTCGACGGATCGTTTTTCGACCTGAGTGACAGCCTAGCCAATCGCCGCGACGGCAACAAGCATTTTTTCGCGCCACCCCCGGTTGTCCCCCCGATTTCTCGCGGTGATTCCCGCGGCGTGCCCCGGTCAGGCCGCCGTGAAGGCGACGACGCGGGCATGCCCGGCGAGATCGCGGGTGACGCCGCCGGGCACGAAGCCGTGTTCCTGGCCAAGCGCCAGCACCGCCTCCGCCTGATCGTGGCCGACCTCGAACACGAGGCTCGCGTCCTCGGCCAACCGCACGGGCCCCCGCGCCACCTCGGCGAGGATGCGCCGGTAGGCGTCGAGCCCGTCGGCCCCGCCGTCGAGGGCCGCTGCCGGATCGTGCAGCCGGACTTCGTCGGCGAGCGTGGCGATGTGGCCGGCCGGGATGTAGGGGGGGTTCGAGACGACGAGGTCGAACGCGCCGCCGAGCCCGGCGGTCCAGTCGGCGCACACGAAGGCGGCCCGGGCGCCGACCCCGTTGGCGGCGGCGTTGGCGCGCGCCTGGATCAGGGCGCTTTCCGAGCGGTCGAGGCCGACGCCGAAGGCGCGTGCGCGCTCGGACAGCAGGGCCACGAGGATGCAACCGGAGCCGGTGCCGAGGTCGAGGATGCGCAGCGGCCGCGCGGGGTCGGGGTGGCGGGCGAGGGCCGTCTCCACCAGGGTTTCCGTGTCGGCGCGCGGCACCAGGGTGTCGGGCGCGAGGCCGAACGGGAGCCCCCAGAACTCCCAGGCGCCGACGATCCGGGCCACGGGTTCGCCCGCCAGGCGCCGGGCGAGGGCCCCGGACAACGCGGCCGCGCCGCGAGCCCCAATGGGGTGCGGGCCCCCGAGGACGAGATCCGTCCCCGTGAGACCGAGCACGTCGAGGACGAGGAAGCGGGCGTCGTTGTCGCCGATGCCACCGTCCGCGAGGCACCGGGTGACGTGCCGCAGGGCTTGGGCTCGGGTCGTGGTCGCTGTCAGGGACATGGCCGGATCAGGACATGCCCTCGGCCGCGAGAAGCTCCGCCTGATGCTCCGTCACCAGGGCGTCGATGAGTTCGTCGAGGGCCACGCCCGCCAGGACTTCCTCGAGCTTGTACAGGGTGAGGTTGATGCGGTGGTCCGTCACCCGCGCCTGGGGGAAGTTGTAGGTGCGGATGCGCTCGGAGCGGTCGCCCGAGCCGACCTGCGACTTGCGGTCGGCGGCGCGTACGGCGTCCTTGGCCGTGCGCTCGGCGTCGTAGAGCTTCGAGCGCAGCAGGGACATGGCCCGCGCCCGGTTCTTGTGCTGCGAGCGCTCCTCCTGCACGAAGATCACGATGCCGGAGGGCAGGTGGGTGATGCGGATGGCCGATTCCGTCTTGTTGACGTGCTGGCCGCCGGCCCCCTGCGAACGCATGGTGTCGATCTTCAGGTCGGCGTCGTTGATGACGATATCGACCTCCTCGGCCTCGGGCAGCACCGCCACGGTGGCGGCGGAGGTGTGGATGCGCCCCTGCGTCTCCGTGTCGGGCACGCGCTGGACCCGGTGGGCGCCGCTCTCGAACTTCATGCGGGCGAACACGCCCTTGCCCTTCACCTCGGCGATGACCTCGCGGTAGCCGCCCACCGTGCCCTCGCTCTCGGAGATCACCTCCACCTTCCAGCCCTTGGCGTCGGCGTAGCGGCCGTACATCCGGAACAGGTCACCGGCGAACAGCGCCGCCTCGTCGCCGCCCGTGCCGGCCCGGATCTCCAGGATGGCCGACTTCTCGTCGGCTGAGTCCTTGGGCAGCAGGATGAGCTGCAGGGCGCGGTGCGCCGCCTCGAGGCCCGCCTCCGCGTCGGGTTTCTCGTCGGCGGCGAGCGCCCGCATCTCGGAATCGCTGCCGGGCTCGTCCATCAGCGCCTGGATGTCGGCGAGGTTCGCGGCGGCGGCCCGGTAGGCGTGGATCGCCGCGACGACGCCCTCCAGCTCCGACAGTTCGCGGGAGAGCTGGACGAAGGTCTCGGAATCGGCCGAGCCCGCGCTGAGGGTCGCGGTCACGATGTCGTGGCGCGTCAGGATGGCGTCGAGACGGTCGGAAGGAATGGGGGTCATCGCCCGTGGGGTACTCTCAGCAGTGTTTCGGGTTGGCGGCGCGGTCGTTCCTATGGGGTCTGGACCCGCTAGATGGGAACGCCGTGCGCCTTGGCGAAGGCGCTGAGCGCCGGTCGCAGGGTTGCGCCGTCGCCGGCCCGCGCCATCTCGGTGTCGATGAACGCCCTCACGGCGGCGACGTCGAGGCCGAGCACCATGGCCTTCACCGGGCCGATGGCGGCCGGCGACATGGACAGGTGCCGGAAGCCGAGGCCGATGAGCGCCATGGCCTCCAGGGGCTTGCCGCCGATCTCCCCGCACACCGTGGCGGGGCAGCCGGCGGCGGCGGCGCGTTCGGCGATGAGGCGGAAGGCCCGCAGGGCCGGGACGCTCAGGGTGTCGAACCGGCCCGCGACCCGGCGGTTCTCGCGGTCGACGGCGAACAGGAACTGCATGAGGTCGTTGGAGCCCACCGACAGGAAGTCGGCCGCCCGCGCGATCTCGTCGATCTGGAACAGGAGCGAGGGCACCTCGACCATCACGCCGAGGCGGCAATCGCTCGGCAGGGGGTGGCCGTGGCGGCGCAGGTGCGCCTTCTCGCGTTCCACGATGGCCTTGGCGCGGGTGAACTCGTCCACCGTCGCCACCATGGGGAACATGATCTTGAGGGGGCGCCCGCCCGCCGCCCGCAGGAGGGCGCGCAGCTGCACCCGCAGGAGGGCCGGCCGGTCGAGGCCGATGCGGATCGCCCGCCAGCCGAGCGCCGGGTTCTCCTCCTCCAGGGCCGGCATGTACGGCAGGATCTTGTCGCCGCCGATGTCGAGGGTGCGGATCGTCACCGGCAGGTCGCCAGTGGCGGCGAACACCGCCTCGTAGAGGGTCTGCTGCTCGGCCGCCGAGGGCATGCGCTGGGCGACCATGAACTGGAGTTCGGTGCGGAACAGGCCGATGCCGTCGGCCCCCGTCTCGGCGAGGTGCGTGAGGTCGATGAGGAGCCCGGCATTGAGCTGCAGGCCGATGGCGACCCCGTCGCGGGTCGTCGCCGGCAGGTCGCGCAGGGCCCGGTACTGCTCCTGCCGCTTGGCGCGCACCCGCACCATCTCGCCGTAGGCCGCCTCGATCTCGGGGCCGGGCCGGACCTGGATCTCGCCCGTGGCGCCGTCGACGATGATGGCGTCGCCGGCGTCGCAGAGCGCCGTGGCGTTGGCGATCTCGCCCACGGCCGGGATGCCCAGCGCCCGGGCCACGATGGCGATGTGGCTCGTCGGGCCGCCTTCCTCCAGGACGACGCCGCGCAGGGCCGTGCGGTCGTAGTCGAGGAGTGCGGCCGGCCCCATGGAGCGGGCGACGAGGATCGCGTTCTCGGGCAGCACCCGCTCCCCGTTGCCCTCGTGGCCGATGAGGGTGCGCAGGAGCCGGTTGGCGAGGTCGTCGAGGTCGTGCAGCCGGTCGCGCAGGTACGGGTCGCTCTGGCGCATCATCCGGGCGCGGTTGTCCGACTGCACGCGCTCGACGGCGGCCTCGGCGGTGAGACCCGACTGCACGGCCTCGCGCATCCGGCGCAGCCAGCCCTTGTCGTGGGCGAACATCCGCACGGTCTCGAGAACCTCGCGCGATTCACCCGTGCCGATGCTGTCGCCCCGCTCCACGAGGTCGTCGATGGCCGAGCGGACCTCGCCGATGGCGAGTTCGAGCCGCTCGACCTCGCTGTCGACGTTCTCGGCGATGAGCCGCTTCACCACGATGCGCGGCTCGTGGAGCACCACGTGCCCGAGGCCGATGCCGTCGGCGAGCGCCACGCCGCGCTGGCTCACCGCCCGCCGCGCGGCGGGGCCCGAGCCCGGCGCGAGCGCCTGCAGCTCGCCCGAGGCGATCATCTCGGAGAGCACCATGGCGGTGGTCTGGAGCGCCTCGATCTCCTCCTCGGAATAGACCCGATAGGTCTTGTTCTGCACCACGAGCACGCCGAGCGTGTTGCCGGCACGCAGGAGCGGCACGCCCAGGAAGGCGTGATACGCCTCCTCGCCCGTCTCCGGGCGATAGGAGAACGACGGGTGCGACTGGGCGTCGGACAGGGACAGGGGCTCGGCCGTCTGCGCGATGAGGCCGACGAGGCCCTCGTCCGCGCGCATGCGGGTGAGATGGACCGCCTCGCGGTTCAGGCCTTCGGTGGCGAACAGCTCGAGGATGTTGTCGTTGCTCAGCACGTAGACCGAGCAGACCTCCGCCACGACGTTGGCGGCGATCAGGGTGACGATCCGATCGAGACGTGCCTGTGGACTGACCGGCTCCGCCATCGCTTCGCGGAGGCGGCGCAGCAGCAGGCGCGGTCCTCCAGGCGCAGCGGGCATGGTCCCTCGATCCGGCTTCGGTTCGAGGCGTGATCCGATCCGGCCGGACCGCGCCTCTCATTCCTCGTTTGTCGCGCTCTCGGACGAACCGGTCTCCACTCCGTCGGAGAGCACGCTCACGCGGCGCCGCACGCAGGAATCGTGCGCGCGACGGGCCAATGTGTTCAGGCCTGATCGAGGCCGTATAGCGAGTGGAGCGTACGCACGGCAAGCTCCGTATAGGCGGAGTCGATCAACACGGAGAACTTGATCTCGGATGTCGTGATCGCCCGAATGTTGATGCCCTTCTCCGCGAGCGCCCGGAACGCCTTGGCGGCGACGCCCGCATGGCTGCGCATGCCGACGCCGATGGCCGAGACCTTCACCACGTCGGTGGCACCCTCGATCTGGGCGAACTCGATGATGCCGCTCTGGGCATCGAGGATCTGTCGCGCGCGGTCGTAGTCGGCGGACGGGACCGTGAAGGTCATGTCGGTGGTCGACTGATCGCCCGACACGGTCTGGATGATCATGTCGACGTTGATGTTGGCGTCCGCGAGGGGCCCGAAGATGGCGGCGGCGATGCCGGGGCTGTCCTTGACCCGGCGCAGGGTGATCTGGGCCTCGTCCTTCGAGAAGGCGATCCCGGTGATGATCTGCTGTTCCATGGTCTCGTCCTCGTCGCAGATGAGGGTTCCGGGTCGGGCGTTGTCGGGCGGGTCGAAGCTCGAGCGCACCGTGGTCGGCACCCGGTGGACCATGGCGAGCTCGACGGAGCGGACCTGCAGGACCTTGGCCCCGAGGGACGCCATCTCCAGCATCTCCTCGAAGGTCACGCGCTCCATGCGCTTGGCTTGCCGCACCACGCGCGGGTCGGTGGTGTAGACGCCGTCCACGTCCGTGTAGATGTCGCAGCGCTCCGCCCCGATGGCGGCCGCGATGGCCACCGCGCTGGTATCGGAGCCGCCCCGGCCGAGGGTGGTGACCCGGCCCGTGGCCTCGTGCATGCCCTGGAAGCCGGCGATGACGGCGACCTCGCCGCGCTCGAATCCGGCGTCCAAGCGCGCGCCGTCGATGCCCTCGATGCGGGCCGAGCCGTGGGCGTCGGAGGTGAGGATCGGGATCTGCCAGCCCTGCCAGGAGCGCGCCGCGATGCCGGCCTTGCGCAGCGCGATGGCCAGCAGGCCGGCGGTGACGAGTTCGCCGGACGCCACCACGGCGTCGTACTCGGCCTCGTCGTAGATCGGGTTCGCATCCTTGACCCAGGCCACGAGTTCGTTGGTCTTGCCCGACATGGCCGAGACCACCACGGCGACCTCGTATCCGGCCGCGACCTCGCGGGCCACGTGGGCCGCCACGTTGCGGATGCGCTCCACATTGGCGACGGACGTGCCGCCGAACTTCATCACCAAACGGGCCATGCAGCGTCCGCGTCGATTCTCGTGGAAAGGGAGCCGGGGTTCGGCGGGCCGGGCAAACGCCCGCGTCGCTCTGCGGCTGTACCGGACAGGGCTTCGGCGGGTACAAGGGCGGCCCGGATGTGTCAACAATCCGGGGTGCGGGGGCCTTGACCCTTCCCCCGGACTGTTTCCCAAGCGGGTTTCCTTCCAGCCTTTCGCCGCCGAACCAGACGGACCCGATGACCGGACCCAGCGCCTCCTCCATCGACCGCGACGAGGTCGCCCGCTTCGAGTCCATCGCGGCGACGTGGTGGGACCCGGCCGGACCCATGCGGGTGCTGCACCGCTTCAATCCCGTGCGGCTCGCCTACATCCGCGATGCCGCATGCCGGCATTTCGGCCGGGACCCGAAGGCGCCGTTTCCCCTCGAGGGCCTCGCCATCGTGGATGTCGGCTGCGGCGGCGGCGTCCTGTCCGAGCCCCTGGCGCGGCTCGGCGCCCGGGTGACCGGCCTCGATCCGGCGCCGACCAACGTCAAGGTCGCCCAGGCGCACGCGGACGCCGCCGGGGTGAGGGTGGATTACCGGGCGCGGACCATTGAGGACGTCGTCGCGGCGGGCGAACGCTTCGACATCGTGCTCGCCATGGAGGTGGTGGAGCACGTCGTCGACATGCCGGCCTTCGTGGCGACCGCCTGCGCGGCGGTGAAGCCCGGCGGCCTGCTGTTCTCCGCCACCCTCAACCGCACCCTGCGCTCCTATGCGCTGGCGATCGTGGGGGCCGAATACGTGCTGGGATGGCTGCCGAAGGGCACGCACGACTGGGACAAGTTCGTCAAACCCCACGAGCTGATCCGCGCCGTCGAGGCCGGGGGCCTTGCCGTCACCGACACCACCGGGGTGGTGTTCAATCCCCTGGACAGCTCGTGGCGGGCGAGCCGCGACACGGCGGTGAACTACATGATCGCGGCCTGCCGCGCCTGAACTCTCGGGCGCCGCCGCCGTTGACCGGGCGCAACCGGAGGCAGCCATGCTCGAGAAGATCCCCCATGCCGTCGGAGAGGCCCTGTCCGGCCTCAAGGCGGGCGTCGCGGCGACCACCTACCACGCCGACTTTCCCGATACGCCCGCGACGGTGCGGCTCACGAGCCCGGCCTTCGCCGACGGTGCGGCGATCCCGCCCCGCTTCACCGAGGACGGGGAGAAGACCTCGCCGCCGCTGGCCTGGGCCGGCCTTCCCCCCGGCACCGCCCGGGTCGTCCTCCTCGTCGAGGATGCCGGCAGCCCGACCCCGCGACCGCTGGTCCACCTCATCGCCTGGAACCTGATGCCGGAGGCCGGCTCCCTGGCCGAGGGCGCGCTGCCGAGCCCCGGCGGGGCCCACCAGTCCCAGGATCTCGGCAAGAACAGCTTCCTGCAGGACCAGTGGCTGCCGCCCGATCCGCCGACCGGACACGGGCCGCACGACTACCTGTTCCAGATCTACGCCCTCGACGCGCCCCTCGCCCTCGACGCCTCGCCCGGCCGAGGCGCCGTGATCGAGGCCATGCGCGGCCACGTCCTTGCCAAGGGTTGCTTGACGGCGACCTACGCCCGGACCTGATCTTACCCGTTGCGCAGGGGCCCATGTCCGGTGCATGGGCGCCGCAGACACGGGGGACGGAGCGTTTCGATGAAGGCCTTGCTGTGCACCCGCCTCGGCGGTCCCGACGACCTGACCCTGGAGGACATCGCAGACCCCGTGGCGGGCCCGGGCGAGGCCGTGGTGCGCGTCACCCTCGCGGCGCTCAACTTCTTCGACACCCTCATCATCGCCGGCCGCTATCAGGTGAAGCCCGAGCTGCCGTTCTCGCCCGGCGGCGAGGCGGCCGGCGTGATCGAAGCCCTCGGGCCGGGGGCGGAAGGCTTTTCGGTGGGGGACCGGGTCATCGTCCACCGGAAGTTCGGGACCTGCCGCGAGCGGATCGCCGTCGCGACCGGCCACCTCACGCCGATTCCCGAGGGCGTATCCGACGAGCAGGCCGCCGGGCTGACCATCACGTACGGCACCTCGCTCCACGCCCTGCGCGACCGGGCGAGGCTCCAGCCGGGGGAGACCCTGGCGGTGCTCGGCGCGTCGGGGGGCGTCGGCCTCGCGGCGGTGGAACTCGGAGCGATCCTGGGTGCGCGCGTCATCGCCTGCGCGTCCTCGCCCGAGAAGCTTACGGTCGCCGAGGCGCACGGCGCCACGATGGGCGTCGACTACGCCGCCGACAACCTGCGCGAGGCCCTGCGGACTCTTACGGAGGGCAGGGGCGTCGACGTGATCTACGATCCCATCGGCGGCGACTACGCCGAGCCGGCCCTGCGCTCCCTCGGCTGGAAGGGGCGCTACCTCGTCATCGGCTTCGCCGCCGGCGACATCCCACGCATTCCCCTCAACCTCGCCCTCCTCAAGGGCATCGACATCCAGGGCGTACATTGGGGCGTGTTCGTCGAGCGCGAGCCGGAGGCCCATGCGGAGAATCAGCGCCAGCTCCTCGCGTGGGTGGCGGAAGGCCGACTCACCGCCAAGGTCCACGGGGTCTATCCGCTCGCCGACTACGCCGCGGCGCTCGGCATCCTCAAGCGCCGCGAGGCCGTGGGGAAGGTTCTGCTGCGGATGTGAGGCTGTCCCGGAGTGATCTGCCTGGCCTATCGCGTATCGCGGCGTGACGCGGGTTTTCTCCCTCCCAGGCTATCGAATGCACGTCCTTCGATTGGTCCGGTCGCTCTCCAATCCGGAGTCGTCATCCCGGGCCGCGAAGCGGAACCCGGGATCCACATCCGCCGACACTGCCTCGTCTTGCCACCTCGGCGGCTCCGGGTTCCGGGTTCGCCTATCGGCGCCCCGGAATGACGGAGGTGGGGGCCAAGACACCTCAGATATGACACCTTCGACAGGTGTGTCGGCGGTCGCCCGAATGGGGAGAGAGCCTGTCGTGCTTCACGCCCGACAGGACCGATTCCAGTCGATTGGGCGGGTTCGATCAGGATTGCGTCAGAGCAGGCCCTGCGCCTTGGCCAGCGCCACGAGGTCGTGCTGGGGCCGGGCGCCGATGTGCTGGATCACCTCCGCCGCCGCGAGCGACCCGAGGCGGGCGCTCGTGATGTTGTCGAGGCCGCGCGCGTGGCCGGCGAGGAAGCCGGCCGCAAACAGGTCGCCCGCCCCCGTCGTGTCCACGAGTTCGTGGACCGGGGACGCCTCGACGCTGCGGATCTCGCCGCCCTTGACCACCATGGCGCCGTCCGCCGAGCGGGTGACGAGGCCGAGCAGGTGCTTGCCGCGGGCGTCGCGCTCGTCGCGCAGGGCCTTGAGGGCGACCTCCGCGTCCTCGGTCTCGTAGAGGCTCTGCAACTCGCCGATGTTGGCGAACAGGATGTCGATGCTGCCGTCGCGGATGAGCCCGAGGAACTCGTCCCGGTAGCGGCCGACGCAGAAGGCGTCCGACAGGGTCAGCGCCACGGCGTTGCCGGCGGCGTGGGCGATCTGCACGGCCTTGCGGAACGCGTCCTTGGCGGCGGGCGGATCCCACAGGTAGCCTTCGAGGTAGGTCACACGGGCGCTGCGCACGGTGGCCTCGTCGACGTCGGCCGGGGACAGGCTCTGGCAGGCGCCGAGATACGTGTTCATGGTGCGCTCGCCGTCGGGCGTCACCAGGATGAAGCAGCGCGCCGTGGCCGGGCCGTCGGTGGCCGCCGGCACGGTGAAGCGCACGCCCGTGGCCTTGAGGTCGTGGGCGTAGAGGCCGCCGAGCTCGTCGTTGCGGACCTTGCCGATGAAGCCCGTCTTCGCCCCCAGCAGGGCCGCGCCCACGGCGGTGTTGGCGCCCGAACCGCCCGACACGATGGTGGCCGGCCCCATGGCGTCGTACAGATCCTCGGCCCGCGCCTCGTCGATGAGCTGCATCGCGCCCTTCGGGACCCCTTGCGCGGCGAGGAAGTCCTCGTCCGCCCGGGCGATGAGATCGACGATGGCGTTGCCGAGGACGAGGAGGTCGAGGGAATCGGGCATCTAACCGTCCAGTCTGGCTGGGGGAGGGGTTCGGCCGGGCTGTGGCACCCCGCCTGTCGGGGGTCAAGCGAGGCTGCGTCCGACGCTCATGGCTCGGCGAAGAGTTCGGCGACGGTCAGGCTGAGGCCGGGAGGGTCGAACTCGAGACGGCCGGTGGAGACCAGCCGCGTCTCGATCAGACCTTCGACTCCGCGCTGATGGTGAATGACCATCCGCCGGACCGGATCGACGATGAGACAGTGCATCACGCTCGCCACACGGAAATAGCCGACGCGCTTCTGTGTGGTGTCGATCTGGCCGGTGCTCGGGGACAGAACCTCGACCACGACGATGGGGCCGGGGCCTGCGTCACGTCGGGCCCGAGGCGTTCGCCGCAATACACCAGGGCGTCCGGCTCGAAGCACGTCGCGGCATCCACCCGCACGGTGATCCCGTCCGGCAGCATGTGGCAGGCAAGCCCGGCCGCGCGAAGTCCTCCGCGGAGCGCGAACTGGACGCTGAACTTCGTCTCGGCATGCCGCACGCGCTGCGGTGATAGGGCGAAGATCTCTCCGTCGACGAGTTCGTAGCGGCCGGGCTGCTGCTCGGCCCAGGCCAGGCAGGCGTCGACATCAATGCCGGCTTTGGGCTGCGCGCTCATGGACGAGAGCCTATCACGCGCGCGGAGAACCCTGAAGGCGCCGCCCCTACTGGAGCGCCTTCACCTCGCATTGCGCGTAGTCGGACGCCGCCTTCACGTAGGCGTTCAGGCCCTTCACGTAGGCTTCCGCCAGGGGGCGGTAGACGGCGATCTGGGCGTTGTAGGCCTTGATGGCGTCGTTGTAGCTGTAGGCCTCCCAGCCCGGACAGCCGCCCTTGGCGTCGAGGCAGGCCGGCTTGTCGGGAAACGCGGGTTTTGTCGGCCGCGCCGTCGCGGGCGGGGGCTCGGCGCGAGGGCATTCCGCGCCGAGCGCGCTCGCCGCGAGGAGGCAGGCCGCGCCCGCCGCCAGAACCGTCCTGATCATCGCGTCCTCTCCAGCCGTTCGCGAACGTCTCATGCGGGAGGCCGGGCGCTGCCGCAAGCCGGGTTCAGCGGGCGGTCACCGCTTCGGCGGCCCGGCCGCGCGGCGTCCGCGTTCTCGGTCCGGCTCCCTTGCCCGCTCCCCGGCCGAACCGATCCCAGGCGAGGCGCGCGGCATCGATCAGCGGCAGGATCAGCCCGAGGCCGAGCACCCACCAGGCCGGGCGGATCATGTCCGGAAAGGCGAGGTTGGCCCGGAGCACCCGCTCGGCCGGGATGCCGCTGGCGAGGCCGTACCACGCGGCTTCCAGTCCGGCGGTCGTCAGGGCCACGGCGACGGCGAGGCCGAGGAGCGTCAGCGGGGTGATGGGCCAGCGCAGGCGCTGCAGGGCGCGCCAGCCCATGAGGAGCAGGAAGGCGCCGCTCCAGAACACCGGGTCCGAGACGTCGATCTTGGCCTGCAGCAAGTAGTGGACGAGGCCGAGCACCGTGAGGGTGTAGACCGCCTTGTGCAGGCGCGGCCACGCCTTGCCCAGCCGCCGGATCATCCCGTCCGTCGAGGTCGCGCCGAGGACGGCGAAACCCACGAGGGCGACGAAGCCGATGGTGAGGTAGATGCGGGTGACGATCTCGGAGACGACCTTCGTGAGTACGAAGTTCTGGTCGACCACGTAGAGGGCGAGGTGGATCAGCGCGTAGGCGAGCACCGTCAGCCCCAGCATCCGCCGCACGAGGATGAGTTTCGGCCAGTTGGCGAGGCGCCGCAGGGGCGTCACCGCCAGCGACAACAGCAGGAAGCGCACGGCCCATTCGCCGGTGCCGTGCAGGAGCGCCGTGATGGGTTTCGCTCCCAGCGCGTCCGCCGCGTAGGCTCCGGCGAGCCACAGGCCGGGCGCCAGGGCGAACAGGAAGACGCCGAGTTTGAGGCCGGAGAGGCGGCCGGCGCGGTCGCGCCAGGGTGCGGAGAAGGCGGGCAGGGCGGGCATGGATTTCCCAGGGCGGCGGTCGGGCGGCGCCGACATGCCGTATCTACGTCGATCGGGCAGGCGAAGTTACGGCCGGCGACGTGCGGTCGCACACCCGGGGCGCATCGCTCCGGCTCGTCCGGGGACGATGCGGTGCCGGGCGACGTGCTGTATGGCAAGGCGGGTCCCCGTCACGAAGCACACGCATGCCTGCATCGAAGCCGTCCCCCGACACCCTCGAAGACCTCACGGCCGAAGGGGCGCGCGACGAACACGCGGCCCTCTCGGAGCGGATCGCCGAGGCGGACCGGCTCTACCACCAGGAGGACGCGCCCGAGATCTCGGACGGCGAGTACGATGCCCTGCGCCGGCGCCTGGAGGACTTCGAGGCCCGGTTTCCGGACCTCGCCGGCACGGGGGCGGCGAGCGCGTCGGTGGGGGCGAAGCCCTCGGAAAAGTTCGCCAAGGTCCGGCACGCCGTGCCGATGCTGTCCCTCGGCAACGCCTTCGCCGACACGGAGGTCGAGGAGTTCGTCGCCCGGGTGCGCCGGTTCCTGAACTGGCCGGAGGCGGACGCCCTGGCCTTCACCGCCGAGCCGAAGATCGACGGCCTGTCCCTGTCCCTGCGCTACGAGGGGGGGCGCCTCGTCACCGCCGCCACGCGCGGCGACGGCGAGACCGGCGAGGACGTGACCCGCAACGCCCGGGAGGTGGATAGCATCCCCGAGCGTCTGACCGGCGACGACGTGCCGGAGATCTGCGAGGTGCGCGGCGAGGTCTACCTCTCGCACGCGGATTTCGCCGCCATCAACGCGCGCCAGGAGGCCGCCGGCAAGGCCCCGTTCGCCAACCCGCGCAACGCGGCGGCCGGGTCCCTGCGCCAGCTCGATCCGGAGATCACCCGCTCGCGCCCGCTCAAGTTCTTCGCCTATGCCTGGGGCGAGCTGTCGGCCGTGCCCGAGGAGACCCAGTCCGGGATGATCCGGGCGTTCGGGCGCTGGGGCCTGCCGGTCAACGACCGGACGGAACGCTTCACCGACGCGGCGGCGATGATCGGCCATTACCGGCGCATCGAGGCCGAGCGGGCGGATCTCGGCTACGACATCGACGGCGTCGTCTACAAGGTCGACGATCTCGGCCTGCAGCGGCGCCTCGGCTTCGTCTCGCGCTCGCCGCGCTGGGCGCTGGCCCACAAGTTCGCGGCGCAGAAGGCGCTCACGGTGGTCGAGGGCATCGAAATCAATGTCGGGCGGACCGGCTCCCTCAATCCCCTGGCCAAGCTCCGGCCGGTGACGGTGGGCGGCGTGGTGGTGTCGAACGCCACCCTCCACAACGAGGGCTACGTCCAGGGGGTGGGCGGCGACGGGGAGAAGATCCGTGACGGCCGCGACATCCGCGTCGGCGACACGGTGGTGGTGCAGCGCGCTGGCGACGTGATCCCGAAGGTCATGGACGTGGTGCTCGACAAGCGCCCGGCCGACGCCACGCCCTTCGTGTTCCCCGACCACTGCCCCGCCTGCGGCAGCCGGGCGATCCGCGAGATCAATCCGCGCACGGGCAAGCCCGACGCCGTGCGCCGCTGCACCGGCGGCCTGATCTGCCCGGCGCAGGGGGTGGAGCGCCTGAAGCACTTCGTCTCCCGCAACGGCTTCGATCTCGAAGGCTTCGGGCAGACCTACATCGAGGTGCTGTTCGAGGCGCGGGTGATCAAACAGCCCGCCGACCTGTTCCGCCTCGATTTCGACGAGCTGAAATCCGCCATCGTCGCCCGCCGCGAGGCCCTGTCGGCCGAGCGCCGGGCCGAGGGCGCGCCCGCGCCGAAGAAGCCGACGAAGAAGAAGGGCGAGGAGGAGGACAAGGCGATCCACAACCTGCTCGCCGCCGTGGAGGACCGCCGCCGCCTGCCGCTCAACCGCTTCCTGTTCGCCCTCGGGATTCCCGACATCGGCGAATCGACGGCCAAGGCCTTGGCCAAGCGCTTTTCGGATATGGCCGCCCTGATGCAGGGCATCGCCGCCGCCGCCGAGGCCCAGGCCGGGCCGGACTGGATCGCGCTGTCGTCCGTGTCCCGCATCGGCCCGACCACCCGCGACCGCCTGCTCGAGGTCGGCTATCCGCGCGAGGGCGGCGATGCGGAGGAGAGCGAGGCGGTGCCGGAGGCCCAGGCCCCCGGCCGCATCCGCCTCACGGCACCCCAGCGCGCGAGCCTCCTCGCCCATTACGGCGACGCCGATGCCGCCGCCGCCGGCATCGCGCGGGCCGCGTCCCAGCGCCCGGGCGACGCCTACCGCCACTTCGCCGACGACGGCGAGATCGGGCCCGTCGCCACCGATTCGCTCATCGCCTTCTTCGGCGAGCCCCACAACGACACGGCCGTGCGGGCCCTGCTCGACGCCGTGACCACGGAGCCCATGGCGGCCCCCCTGGCCGCGACGGCGTTCGCGGGCAAGACCGTGGTGTTCACCGGCACTCTGGAAAGGATGACCCGCAGCGAAGCCAAGGCCACGGCCGAGCGGCTCGGGGCCAAGGTCTCGGGCTCGGTCTCGGCCAAGACCGACCTCGTCGTGGCCGGGCCGGGCGCGGGCTCGAAACTCAAGGACGCCGAGAAGCACGGCGTCGAGGTGGTGAGCGAGGAGGCCTGGCTTGCACTGGTCGCGAGTGCCTGAGCCAAGGTCTTCGGGGTCGATCAGGTTGAGGGGGCGTCATGCTCATATGCCGGCATAGAGCGCGACGGTGCCCCCTCTCCTGGAAGGAGAGGGTTGGGGTGAGGTGTGGTCCACCTCCGAAGAGGTCACACACCTCACTCTGTCCCTCTCCTCCCAGGAGAGGGGACCCCCGTCAGGCCCAAGAACCGAGGCGCTAGGACCTTTCTCGGACATCCATGCAGACGATCATCGCCCTCGACTTCGAGACCGCCAACGAGCGGCGCGACAGCGCCTGCGCCGTGGGTCTCGCGTGGATCGAGGACGGCGCCGTGGTGCGCCGGGAATCGCGGCTGATCCGGCCGCCGGAGCTGCGGTTCTCGCCCGGCAACATCCGGGTCCACGGCATCGTGCCGGCGGACGTGCGCACGCAGCCGACCTTTCCCGAGGTGATGGCCGAGTTCCTGCCCGACCTCGCGAGCGGCCTCGTCCTCGCCCACAATGCCGGGTTCGACATGGGCGTGCTGCGGGCGTCCCTGTCCGCCTACGCCTTGCGCCCGCCGGCCTTCGCGTATCTCTGCACCCTCCAGATCGCCCGTCGGGTGTTCCCGGCCAAAGAAGGCTGTGGGCTCGGCAAGGTCGCGGCGCGCCTCGGCATCCGTTTCGAACACCACGATGCCGGCGAGGATGCCTATGCCTGCGCCGAGGTCGCCCTCGCGGCCATGCGCCGCGTCGGCGCGCCCGACATCCTGGGCCTGTCCCACGCCATCCGGCTGCCGGTCACCGTCGTGCCGGAGGGGCCGGACCGCGCGGTGCCGCCGCGCGCCGGGCCGGGGGGCCTGTCCGAACGCCCGCGCACGGGGCCGCGCCCGCCGCCGTCCCTCAGCTTCGCCGTGAAGGGCCGGCGCGGCGACCGCTACGCCGTCACCCTGGAAGACCGGGCCACGGGCCTGCGCCTGCGCTGCACCTGCATGGCCGGGCGCTACGGCACCACCTGCCGCCACGTGACGGCCCTGCTCGACGGCGACGTCACCGATCTCCTGTCGGGCAACCACGACGACGTCGAGCGCCTGCGCCTGCGGATGGCCGCCGCCGAATCCTGAGTGTCAGGAGCGTTCGAGGCGGGCGGGGAGCTTGCGCACTTTCACCCGGCGCACGAAGCGCGGGCCGGCCAGCAGGCGGTCCCGGCGCACGAGGTCGCCGGGGCGGGGCGCGCCGACGCCGATGACGCCCTCGCCCCGGGCGGCGAGGCGGGCCGGCAAGCCGGCATGCGGACGGCGCAGGCGCGCCAGGGTCACGTCGGGCCGGGCGGTGCCGACGAAGCGGTCGAGGATGCGGATCCAGCCCTCCGCCGGCACGTCGCCCGCCTCGAGGCACAGCACCCATTCGCGCCGCGCCGCCCTGGCCCCCGTGGACCAGGCCGAGCTTCCGCGCTGGCGCAGGACGAGCTTCGCCCCCGTCGCCTCCGCCACGGTGTCGATGGCCGGGCTGTGGACGGGCGCGACGATGACCGCGTCGCCCACGAGCCCGGCGGCCACGCCCGCCACGAGGGCGCCGAGGGTGTCGGCGAGGCGATCGATCGCATCGGGATCGGCCGGCCGCGCCACATGGATCAGAGCGGAGATCATGCCCGCGCATACCGTATTTTCGCGCCGACTGAAGCCGTCCGCCGGACCGGTTTCCCGACAGGACTGCGCAGACGGCGACCGAATTCCGGCATTGCCCTGATTATGTGCAGTGCTGTCCAGCGGAGTTCATGATATGTTCTAAACAGGGTGCGTTGGGGCAGCGGGATGCGAGAATCGGCGGACCACCGGACGGCCGAGACCGCCCGGCGCCTTTCCGCCACGACGCGTCCGACCGACGCCCGGCGCGGTCGCGGCGCGACGGCCAACCCCATGGGCCGGTTCGAGACGACGAGCCGCGAGATCTTCGAGGACGGCTGGGAGGCGGACGCCCCGGCCCCCTTGCGCACGGTGGTGACGGCCGAGCGCGCCCGCAGCCTCATCACCCGCAACACCTCCCCAGACATCTCGTTCGACCGATCCATCAACCCCTATCGCGGCTGCGAGCATGGCTGCGTCTACTGCTTCGCCCGGCCCAACCACGCCTATGTCGGCCTGTCGCCCGGCCTCGATTTCGAGACGCGGCTATTCCACAAGCCGGACGCGGTGAAGCTTCTCACCGCCGAGTTGTCGGCGCCCGGCTACCGGCCGGCCACCATCGCGCTCGGCACCGCCACCGACCCGTACCAGCCCATCGAGCGTGAGCACCGCCTCACGCGGGGCATCCTCGAAGTCCTCGCCCGCTTCCGGCATCCGGTCGGCATCGTCACCAAGTCGAACCTCGTGGTGCGCGACCTCGATCTCCTCGCGGATCTCGCCCGCGACGACCTCGTGAAGGTCGCCGTGTCGGTCACCACCCTCGATCCCGACCTCGCCCGCCGCCTCGAGCCGCGCGCGCCGCACCCGAGGAAGCGCCTGGAGGCCATCGAGCGCCTGAGTGCCGCCGGCATTCCCGTCATGGTCATCGCCGCCCCGGTGATTCCGTCGCTCAACGACCACGAGATCGAGGCGATCCTCACGGCCGCCCGGACACGCGGCGCGCGGGAGGCGAGCCACGTGCTCCTGCGCCTGCCGCACGAACTCGACGCCCTCGTGGACGATTGGTTCGCCGAGCATTACCCGGGGCGGCGCGCCCACGTGATGTCGCTGGTGCGTCAGGCGCGGGGCGGGCGCGCCTACGACGCGGAATATGGCCGACGCATGGTCGGGGCCGGCGCCTACGCCGGCCTCATCGTCCAGCGCATGCGCCTCGCCCGCCGCCGCCTCGGCTATCCGGAGGAGCGCCTGAAGCTTAGGACGGATCTTTTTGCGCGACCGACGTCGCAGCTGTCCCTGTTCTAGGATCCGAGGCGGATCGGCGCGCGTCCGCGAATGGCTGCGGAGGACGAGTCTGCCGTCATCCGAGCTTGTCGGCGCTGAGCGTCATCAGGAGACAGGGTCCCCATTCGGTCATGCGTTCCGCGCCCCTGACGAAGCCTGCCTTCTCGTAGGCTCGAATGGCGCGTGCGTTGAGGGGATGGGGGTCGGTTCCCAGGACCGGTGCCCCGCACGCGAAGAGCGCCTGCGCGTGAGCCCGAAGGAAGGCTGGTCCATGCCCGCATCCGATCAGGTCCGGGTCGCCGATGAACTGGTCGATGCCACGTGATCGCGGAGGAAGGTGGCCGAAGTGATGGTCGGCTACGGCGTGAGGATCGTAATCCTGAAGGAAGGCGAACGGTCGACCGTCGTGGCTGACGATCCACATCGCGACATCCGGCGCGTCCAGGTCCATTTCCGTGATCGGGGCGGACGGCAGTCCATCCACGCCGATCCACCATTCCCGAACCGCCGAAGTCGTCAGCCAGGACCACACGGTCGGAAGATCGGCAACGGTCATTCGGCGGAAGCCGTACGTCTCCATGCGCGAAATCTTCTCGTCACGCGATCCTGCCTTCGTGCCACGGGTCAGCATCGCCAAGGTCGGGAGCGTCCGCAAGAGGGTCGCAGGCTGCCCCTCGCAGCGCCAGTCCGGTTGCGTTCGGACCTTGTCCGCTTTCCCCGATTCTCGGATCGCAGGAAGCCTTTCAGCGCCGGTGGTCCGGAAAGTGTCTACTTCGCCGAACCGGTATCTCCTTCGGCGAAGCCCCCTCCGGGCCCATAGGTCCGGGTGAAGCTCAGGCGGTGATGGGCCGAGCGGCCGCGCTCGCCGAGGCCCGCGAGGTGCACCCTGGTGCCGTAGCCGACGTTGCTCTCCCAGCCATAGGCCGGATGGCGGCGGGCGAGGGACCGCATCGCCCGGTCCCGCACGGTCTTGGCGACGATGGAGGCGGCGGCGATCTGCGGCACCAGCCGGTCGCCGCCCACCACCGCCGTGCACTGGGGAAGCTCCGGAATCGCGTCGCGGCCGTCGACGAGTACCGGGGCGCCGAGGCCGAGGCGATGGACGGCGCGGGCCATGGCGTCGAGGGTGGCGGCGCGCACGTTGATCCGGTCGACCAGCGCCCGCGATCCGGCCGCCAGCGCCACCCGCGCGTGGAGGCGGATGAGCGGCGTCAGGCGCTCGCGCTCGGGCCGTTTGAGCTTCTTCGAATCGTCGAGGGCGGCCAGGATCTCGCCCGGAAACACCACCGGATCGAACCACACCGCCGCCACCACGACGGGACCGCACAGGGCGCCGCGCCCGACCTCGTCGCAGCCGATGACGGCCGGATAGGCATGCGCGTTGGTCGGATCGAACGGGGGCATGGCGGGGAACGCGGTGCGGAAACGGGGCCGGACCCTGCCACCCCGCCCCGCCGGAGTCACCCGCCGGGGCGAAGGAATCCGGGGTTCGATGGGCGGGCCCTTCGCGGGTCCAGGGCGGAGCCCAGGGACACCGTCCGGCCCGGCCTGTCGTGGGCCAGCGCGATGTTGCCGAAGAACTGGCGCGCGCTCTCGGCCCAGGTGTAGCGCAGGGCCTCGGCCCGGCACCGCTCGCGCGGGATCGCCAGGGCCGCGAGGGCCGCCCGGCGCAGGTCGGTGTCGAGGACGCCCGCCTCGGTGCCGGCGATGACGTCGAGGGGGCCGGTCACCGGATAGGCCGCCACCGGCACGCCGCAGGCGAGGGCCTCCAGCAGGACGATGCCGAACGTGTCCGTGAGGCTCGGGAACACGAACACGTCCGCTGCGGCATAGATCGCCGCCAGGGCCGCGCCCGTGCGGGTGCCGAGGAAATGCGCGTCGGGGGCCAGCGCCGAGAGGCGCCCCCGGTCCGGCCCATCGCCCACCACCACCTTCGAGCCCGGCAGATCGAGGGCGAGGAAGGCCGCGATGTTCTTCTCCACGGCGAGGCGGCCGACGAACAGGAAGATCGGTCGGGGCAGGCCGGCGAGCGGGTCCGCCTCCCCGGCCCCGGGCCGGAACAGCTCGGTGTCCACCCCGCGCGTCCAGCGCATGAGGTTGGTGAAGCCGCGCCCCGAGAGGTCGCGTTCGAGGGAGGGGGTGCTGACCATGGTGCCGTTCGCCGCCCCGTGGAAGCGCCGCAGCCAGGCGTAGCTCCAGGATTCCGGCACGGGCGCCCGGGCGGCGAGGTATTCGGGAAACCGGGTGTGGTAGCTCGTCGTGAACGGCCGGCCCTGCGCGAGGCAGTGGCGCCGCGTGGCGTAGCCGACGGTGCCCTCCGTGGCGATGTGGACGTGGCTGGGCCGCAGATCACCCCAGCGCCGGGCCACGGCGCCGCGCGTGGCGCAGGACAGGCGGATTTCGCGGTAGCCGGGCAGGGGCACCGAGGCGAAGTCGCGGTGGGTCAGGAACACCGTCTCGATGCCGAGGGCCTCGCCCGCCGCCGCCATGTGTTCGAGGGAACGCACGACGCCGTTGACCTGGGGGGCCCAAGCGTCGGTGGCGATGAGGAGCCTCACGCGACCGCTCGGGCGCCGTCGGGCCGGGACTCGGCCGGCACGGCCTCTCGGGCGGCGCGCGCCCGCAGGATGCTGGGATAGTGCAGCACCTCCATGGTGCCGTCGTAATGCTCGACGATGGCCGTGCAGGATTCCACCCAATCGCCTGTGTTGAGGTAGGTCAGGCCCCCGATGGTGCGGTTGGCCGCGTGGTGGATATGGCCGCAGATCACCCCGTCGGCCCCGACGCGCCTGGCCTCGGCGCTGAGCAGCTCCTCGAACTTGCCGATGAAGTTCACGGCGTTCTTCACCCTGAGCTTGGCCCAGGCCGAGAGCGACCAGTAGGCGAGGCCGAGGCGCCGGCGCAGGGTGTTGAGGTGGGTGTTGACGAAGAGCGCCGCCGTGTAGGCCCCGTCGCCGAGATAGGCGAGCCAGCGGGCGTGGCGCACCACCATGTCGAACTGGTCGCCGTGGATCACGAGGTAGCGCCTGCCGTCCGCCGCCACGTGCAGGCGCTGGTCGGCCACCTCGATGCCCCCGAAGGCGATGCCGATGTAGTCGCGCAGGAATTCGTCGTGGTTGCCCGGCACGTAGACGAGGTTCGAGCCCTTGCGCACCTTGCGCAGGAGCTTCTGCACCACGTCGTTGTGGCTCTGGGGCCAGTACCAGCCCGATTTCAGCTGCCAGCCGTCGACGATGTCGCCCACGAGGTAGATCTCGTCGGCGTCGTAGTCGCGAAGGAATTCGAGCAGCAGCCCGGCCTGGCACCCCTTCGTGCCGAGGTGCATGTCCGACAGGAACAGGGTCCGGACGCGGATGGCCGTCTCCGAATCTTCTCCCATGGTGGTCTCCGCGCCGTTCTGCATCGGGCCGAGCCAAACCGGATTCCCGTATCACTTTGATGACGCCGGCCCGCAGCGGGCGGGCTTCGCGGCGCCGTGCGGCACCGCATCGCGAGCCTTTCCGGGATATAAAATTATTTGACGTTTCGCGAAGTTTTTCGGGTTTTCCTTCCTGCGGGAAGGAAGGCATAGTCCCCCGCAAGGTGCCCCACCGGACCGCGCGGGAGATCGCGCGTCCGGAGCCCTGCGAGGTGAATAAGGGCAGCGACATACGGGGCAGGATGGCGCCTGCACGGCCCGGGGCGGCGCGGTTTTCGAGCGCGCAACGGCCTGGAGAACGGCTTGAGATCGTCGGACACGTTCCACGGTTGTCCGCGCGTTTCGGTGCGTCCGCGCATCGCGGCGTGGATCTCGAACGCCCTGCAGCCCATCGACAGTACGGCGCCTCGCTCCCGATGGGATCGGGGTCTCCGTCGTAGGGCGAGGCGGCCGGTTCCTTCGGGGCGAAATGCCTGAGGGCAAGTGGAGCGGGCCGGGTATCCGGCCGATCCGCGAGCGCGTAGGAGCCTGCCCACCCGAGAGGGCGGCCCGAACCGGGCCGGCGTCTCGTCAACGATCCCACCCGGAGGGGCGGCCCAGTCGGGCAGACCTTCCGCCACCGATCCAAATGCGTCGCACGTTTCGCGCGCACTGACCTTGAGAACCGGAGACATCATCATGGCGGCAACGAGACGGCCGGGTCGTAACCACCTCTTCGTTCCTGGCCCGACGAACATCCCCGATCGCGTGATGCGCGCGATGGTGGTGCAGTCCGAGGACCATCGTTCGGTGGACTTCCCCGCCCTGACCAAGCCCCTGTTCGAGGACGCCAAGGCGGTGTTCGGCTCGACCAAGGGCACGATCTTCCTGTTCCCGTCCTCCGGCACGGGCATCTGGGAATCGGCGCTCACCAACACCCTGGCGCGCGGCGACAAGGTGCTGACCTCGCGCTTCGGCCAGTTCAGCCTGCTCTGGGTCGACATGGCCGAGCGCCTCGGCCTCGACGTCATCGTGCAGGACGAGGAGTGGGGCACGGGCGCGGACCCGGAGAAGATCGGCGAAGCCCTGCGCGCCGACAAGAACCACGAGATCAAGGCCGTCATGGTCGTCCATAACGAGACCGCCACGGGCGTGACCTCGGATATCGGCGCCGTGCGCAAGGCCATCGACGCCGCCGGCCACCCGGCCCTGCTGTTCGTCGACGGCGTCTCCTCCGTCGGCTCGCTGCCCTACAAGATGGACGAGTGGGGCGTGGACTGCGCCATCGCCGGCTCCCAGAAGGGCCTGATGCTGCCCGCCGGCCTCGGCGTGATCTGCGTCAGCGACAAGGCCCTCAAGGCGGCCGAGGCTTCGGCCGGCAAGAACGACCGCCTCGCCCACGTCTACTTCGACTGGGCCGACCACCAGAAGCAGAACCCGGGCGGCTACTTCCCCTACACCCCGTCGCTGCCGCTGCTCTACGGCCTGCGCGAGGCGCTCGCCTGCCTCAACGAGGAAGGCCTCGAGAACGTCTTCCACCGTCACCACGTGCTCGGCGAGGCGACCCGCCAGGCCGTGGCGGCCTGGGGCCTGAAGACCTGCGCCAAGGAGCCCAAGTGGAACTCCGACACGGTCACCACCATCGTGGTGCCCGAGGGCGTCGACGGTGCGGCGATCATCAAGCACGCCTATGTCCGCTACAACCTCGCCCTCGGCGCCGGCCTGAACAAGCTCGCCGGCAAGGTGTTCCGCATCGGCCACGTCGGCGACATGAACGAGCTGTCGCTGCTCGGCGCCATCGCGGGTGCCGAGATGGCCATGCTCGACAACGGCGTGAAGGTCACGCCCGGCTCCGGCGTCGCCGCCGCGTCGAGCTACCTGCGCGAGAACCCCCTCGCCAAGGCCTGATCGGGCCGACCGATCGGTCGGGACCGACCTGAGAACCGCCGGGGCGATCCTTCGCCCCGGCGGCCCCATCGACCACGCTGCCGCCGGCGGTTCGGCCGGATCGACCTGAGGGCTTCCATGACGAAGAAGATCGTGTTCCTCGACCGCGAGTCCCTCGACGCCAAGGTTCGGGAATTCAATTTTCCGCACGACTACGTCGAATACGAGTCGACCTGGACGCCCGAGGAGATCGTCGAGCGTCTGAAGGGCGCCGAGATCGCCCTCATCAACAAGGTGCCGATGCGCGCCGACACCCTGAAGCAGCTGCCGGACCTCAAGCTCATCGCCGTCGCGGCGACGGGCACCGACGTGGTCGACAAGGCGGCGGCCAAGGACCTCGGCATCACCGTGGTCAACATCCGCAACTACGCCTTCAACACCGTGCCCGAGCACGTGATCGGCCTCATCTTCGCCCTGCGCCGGGCCATCGTGCCCTACGCCAATTCCGTGCGCCGGGGCGACTGGGCGAAATCCACCCAGTTCTGCTACTTCGACTACCCGATCCACGACATCGCCGGCTCGACGCTGGGCATCGTCGGCTACGGCGCGCTCGGTAAGTCCATCGGCAAGCGGGCGGAAGCGCTCGGCATGAAGGTCATCGCCTACGACGTGTTCCCGCAGGAGGGCCTCGTCGATTTCGAGACCATCCTCACCCAGTCCGACGTCATCACGCTCCACGCGCCGCTGACGCCCGAGACCCGGAACATGATCGGCCGCGAGCAGCTCGCGAAGATGAAGAAGCACGCGCTCCTCATCAACACGGCGCGCGGCGGCCTCGTGGACGAGGAGGCCCTGGCCGAGGCCCTGCAGAACGGCACCATCGGGGGCGCCGGGTTCGACGTGGTGATGACCGAGCCGCCGAAGAACGGCAACATCCTCTGCGACCTCGACCTGCCGAACCTCATCGTGACGCCGCACGTCGCCTGGGCGAGCAAGGAGGCCATGCAGATCCTGGCCGACCAGCTCGTCGACAACGTCGAGGCGTACGTGGCCGGCAAGCCGCAGAACGTGGTGTGAGCGGCGCATCCCTCCCCGCATGGGGAGGGGACGCGTCCCGGTTGCACCCGACAATTCGAACGACAAACGCCAGCCGCGCCGGTCGCGGCATCCCAGGGGATCAAGAACAATGAAAAAACTGCTGTTCCAATTCGACACCGATGCCGTGCCGAGCGTGTTCGACGTGGTGGTGGGCTACGACGGCGGCGCCGATCACATCACCGGCTACGGCAACGTCACGCCCGAGAACGTCGGCGCGCTGGTCGACGGCACCATCTACACCCGCGGCGGCTCCGAGAAGAAGTCCACGGCGATCTTCGTCGGCGGCGGCAGCATGGCGGCCGGCGAGGCGGTGCTGAACGCGGTCAAGAAGCGTTTCTTCGGCCCGTTCCGCGTCTCGGTGATGCTCGATTCCAACGGCTCCAACACCACCGCCGCCGCCGGCGTCGCCCTGGTGCAGAAGGCCGCCGGGTCGCTCGAGGGCAAGAAGGCCGTGGTGCTGGCCGGCACCGGCCCCGTCGGCATGCGCTCGGCGGCGCTCCTCGCGCAGGAGGGCGCCAGCGTGATCCTGTGCGGTCGCTCCCTCGACAAGGCCCAGGCCGCCGCCGATCAGATCAACAAGCGCTTCAACGTGCAGATCTCGGCCGCCGCGACGCCGGATGCCGTCTCCCGCGCCGAAATCGTCAAGGGCCAGAACCTCGTGTTCTCCGCCGGCGCCATCGGCATCGAACTCCTGGCGGAAGCGGATTGGAAGGACGAGGCCAGCATCGAGTTCGTGGCCGACTACAACGCCCAGCCGCCGCTGGGCTTCGGCGGCATCGACGCCATGGACAAGGGCAAGGAGCGCCACGGCAAGAAGGTGTTCGGGGCGCTCGGCATCGGCGGCCTGAAGCTCAAGCTTCACCGCGCCTGCGTCGGCCAGCTCTTCGACAGCACCGAGCAGGTGCTCGACGCCGAGGAGATCTACGCCCTCGCCAAGAAGATGGCCTGAGCCATGGCCGCGAACGAGACCATCCAGACCTTCCTCGACGGGCTTGCGAGTTCGGCCCCGACCCCCGGCGGCGGCGGTGCCGCGGCCATCCACGGTGCCATGGGGGCCGCCCTGCTGAGCATGGTGTGCAACCTCACCATCGGGAAGAAGAAGTACGTCGAGGTCGAGGGCGAGCTGAAGGAGATTCTCTCGCAGTCCGAGGCGCTCCGGGCCGAACTCACGGGCATGATCGCCGACGACGTCGCGGCGTTCGACGCGGTCATGGGGGCGTACGCGCTGCCGAAGACCACGGACGAGGAAAAGGCCGCCCGGGCGGAAAAGATCCAGGCGGCCCTCAAGGTCGCCACCGACGTGCCCCTCGAATGCTGCCGGGCCTGCCGCAAGGTCATCGACCTCGCCCAGCCCGTGGCCGACAAGGGCAACCTCAACGTGATCTCCGATGCCGGTGTCGCGGTGCTCTCCGCCCATGCGGGCCTGCGCAGCGCGGCCCTGAACGTCTACGTCAACGCCAAGGGCCTGGACGACCGCGCCTTCGCCGAGGAGCGCCTGAAGGAACTCGAGACGCTGCTCGGCTCCGCCGGTCCGCTCAACGAGTCGATCTACGAAGTCGTCAAGGCCAAGGTGAACTGAGCTTTCGCGATGCGGAGCGCAGACCGTTCCGCATCGCACAACAGAGCGTCGGGGATTACTCCGCGCAGAGCTTGACGCCGCCAGCCTAACGCCAAGGTGAGCGGTCGCGTTGCTGAGAATCGGAAGCATTCCAACTGCCTTCAAGGCAGACTCAACGAGAATGTAAAAAAATATAAACGGCGAGGCCCTTTTCGCGAAGTGAAATTTACGAGAAGGTCCGCCCCGAGGAAACGTCGAGGAGATCGCACATGGACGTTCACGAGTACCAAGCCAAGGAGTTGCTCGCTGGCTTCGGCGTGGCGGTTCC
>Ga0182231_1000010_pt1 | contig 85318 bp, 70 predicted proteins | sample G6R1MG_29_FD_129667 | JGI IMG/M metagenome (GOLD analysis project Ga0182231, IMG submission 129667) | Miscanthus phyllosphere microbial communities from Michigan, USA - G6R2_NF_07NOV2016_LD1 MG | ecosystem: Host-associated > Plants > Phyllosphere > Phylloplane/Leaf | place: USA: Michigan...
ACGCGGGCACCCGCCCGCGGCGGCGAAAGCCGAAGTGGTATGAAACCTGGGGTCGCAGGTTCGAGCCCTGCCGGGGACGCCACCATTCGCCCGACCTCACCGCGCGGCCCGTTTCACGGAATCGCGCGGTCCGCGAAGCTCGCGCGAGGCCCCAGCAGTGCCGTGGTGGCCAGGCGAGGAGCCGGCGGTGACCGGGAGTTTCGAGGGGTATTCTTAACTCCGTTTTCACCGGTGATGACCGAGCCTTCCGTCCGCAAGCTCGGCGGCAGGCCGGATACGGAACGGGCAGCATGGCAGGCCAGAAGACCGACGCGCGCGATGTCCATGTGGGCCGGCGTATCGCCGAGCAGCGCAAGAAGGCGTCCCTGACCCAGAAGCGGGTCGCCGAGCGCTTCGGCATGTCCGCCGCCCAGCTCCAGAAGTACGAGAAGGGCGTCAACCGGATCAGCGCGATCCATCTCGAGAGCTTCAGCCGGATGACCGGTGTGCCCGTGGCCTACTTCTTCGAGGACCTGGTCCATACGGAGGAAGATGCCGCCACCGGCTTTTCCGAACAGGCCCAGCAATCCTATGCGGCTGGCGATGGATGGATGGGCCTCGTCGAAGTGGTCGCCCGGCATGTCCGAGAGCATTTCTCCGAGGAACACCGGCGCGAACTGGCCGCCGCGATCCACGCCCTCGACGCGAAGCTCGGGTCCTGAGGGCAGGACGAGTTGTTCTTTTTATAGAACGCGTTCGGTTTTTCGGCTTGACCGTCCCCATGGGCGATGCGAGAACCCCGGCCTTCCGTAGGCCGGGGTAGACGCATCGCACGAGGCGCACCCGAGAACCGGGTATGCTGTCCATGGCACGTTCCAACTACCTGTTCACGAGCGAGTCCGTCTCGGAGGGTCATCCGGACAAGGTCTGCGATCGGATCTCCGATACCGTGGTGGACGCCTACATCGCGGCCATGCCGGAGGCGCGTCTCGGGGTCGAGACCCTCGCCACCACCAACCGCATCGTGATCGCGGGCGAGGTCCGTGGGCCGGACTCCGTGACCTTCAAGCACCTCGAGGAGCTGACCCGCGAGGCGGTGCGCGATATCGGCTACGAGCAGTCGGGCTTCCATTGGAAGAACAACGACATCGCCATCCATCTTCACGCCCAGTCGGCCGACATCGCCCAGGGCGTCGATTCGTCCGGCAACAAGGACGAAGGCGCGGGCGATCAGGGCATCATGTTCGGCTACGCGTCCGACGAGACCCCCGAGCTGATGCCGGCGCCGATCTACTATGCTCACAAGATCCTCAAGGATTTGGCCGACGCCCGCAAGGGTAGGCAGGGCGACGCCGCCAAGCTCGGCCCCGACGCCAAGAGCCAGGTCACCGTGCGCTACGAGAACGGCCGCCCCGTCGGCGTGACCCAGATCGTGCTCTCGACCCAGCACATCGACGAGTACCTCGATTCGGCCGACGTGCGCGCCATCGTGGAGCCCTATATCCTCGCCGCCCTGCCGAAGGATTGGGTTTCCGAGGAGACCGTCTGGCACGTGAATCCGACGGGCAAGTTCGTCATCGGCGGCCCCGATGGCGATGCCGGCCTCACCGGGCGCAAGATCATCGTCGATACCTACGGCGGAGCGGCGCCTCACGGCGGCGGCGCCTTCTCGGGCAAGGATCCGACGAAGGTCGACCGTTCGGCGGCCTACGCCGCCCGCTACCTCGCCAAGAACGTCGTCGCCGCCGGCCTCGCGACGCGGGCCACCATCCAGCTTGCCTACGCCATCGGCGTGGCCAAGCCCCTGTCGATCTACGTCGATCTGCACGGCACCGGCCAGGTCGACGAGGCCAAGCTCGAGGACGTTCTCATGAACGCCTTCGACCTGTCGCCCCGCGGCATCCGGACCAAGCTCGGCCTCAACAAGCCCATCTACGCCCGCACCTCCGCCTATGGCCATTTCGGCCGGGCGCCCGAGGCGGATGGCGGGTTCTCGTGGGAGCGGGTCGATCTGGCCGACAGCCTCAAGTCGGCCCTGTCCTGATCCCATGACAATGGGGCGGGATGAACTCCCGCCCCTCCCGGGCGGGGACGTCGTCGAAGGCGCGGACCGTGCCTTCTTCGGACGACGCAAGGGCAAACGCCTGCGCGCGGTCCAGGAGCAGCGCATCGGCGAGCTTCTGCCGGGCCTGCGCGTGGCCCTGCCGGACGCCGGCGCGCGTCTCGATCCCCTGAGCCTGTTTCCGGTTCCCGTCGACGAGATCTGGCTCGAGATCGGTTTCGGCGGCGGCGAGCATCTGGCCGCTCAGGCGAAAGCCAATCCGCGCGTGGGCATCATCGGGGCCGAGCCGTTCGTCAACGGCGTCGCCAAGCTCCTGCGAGCCGTGGATGACGGTGCGCTCCGGAATGTCCGCGTCTGGGACGAGGACGCCACCGCCCTTCTGGCGGCGATTCCGGACGGGGCCCTGGCGCGGGTCTACCTGCTCTATCCCGATCCGTGGCCCAAGCGCCGCCAGCGCAAGCGCCGCTTCGTCTCGGACGAGGCCCTACGTGAGATCGCCCGCGTCCTGAAACCCGGCGGCGTGTTTCGATTCGCCAGCGACATCGACGATTATGCCGGCTGGACCCTGGTGCGGGCCGCTCGCTGCCCCGGTCTGACGTGGACCGCCGCCCGCGCCGACGACTGGCGCGTGGCGTGGCCCGATTGGCCGGGCACGCGCTATGAAGCCAAGGCCCTGATCGCCGGCCGTGCCCCGACCTACCTGGAATTCCGGCGCGTCGCAGCCGATTGAGGGGACTCGTCCCTGTGGGACGCGCTCGGCGGGGGAAGAACCCCCCTTGCCTTCCGTCGCCCGAAGGCATTGCATGCGTTCGGCACGTCGATTTTCGAAGATCGGCGAATGTTTTTCCCTAGGTTCGGGAAAGCTTGCACACGGTTGGGCTGCCGGTGAGCGAGGTTGCGGGTTGAGCGACGCTGCGGATCACGACGGGACGGCGGCGCCTTCACCTCGTGCGAGCGATTCCGCCGAGGTGGCGTTCACTGGGGCGGGGATCGGACTTCTCGTCCTCGACCTCAGCGATGGCCGCATTCGCTCGGCCAACCCCCATCTCTGCGCGCTCCTGCATCATCCGGCCGGCGGGCTCACGGGATTTGCGCTCGCCCGCCTCGGCGAGCCGGACCTGCCCGTTCCGGTCGGCATTCGCCGCTGGCACCGCGCCGATGGCGGCATCCTCGATGTCCGTGTTCGGCCTTCGCCCCCGGCGAACGGGATCCAGGTGCTCGTGGTTGACGCGGCGGAATCAGGCGATCTCGTGCCGGCCGCGGAGAACCAGGCCGCCCTCACCACCGCCGGTGTCGGCGAATGGCGCTTCGACAGGGCGACGGGCCTCGTCACGCTCTCGCGGCGCGCGGCCTACATCCTCGGCGACCGGCCGGGCGTCAGCTTTCCCTGGGCGACCTTGCGTGCGCGGCTGGATGCGGACGAGGTGGCGCGGGTCGAAACCCATGTCCGCACCGCCCTGGCGGAGGGCGGTGCCTTCGCCCTGCAATGCCGGCTGCGCCGGGCCGACGACGGGACGGAGATTCATCTCGGCCTGCGGGGCGAGGCGAGCCGGGGGGACGGAGCCGCAGCCACCGGTATCGTCGGTGTGGTTCAGGATATCACCGCCCAGGTCGCCGCCCGCACGGCCCTGCGAGCGGGCGAGCAGCGCCTGCGCATCGCCACCTCGCTCGCCGCCCTCGGCATCTTCGAATGGCATATGCTCGACGATCAGGCGGTCTGGGAGAACGAACGCATGTTCGCGATCTTCGGGCGCAGCGTCGAGGACGGGGCCGTCGGCAAGCGCGAATTCCTGGAGCAGATCCTTCACCCCGATGATCGCGCGGCTTTCCGCTCGGCGATATCCAGCGCCCTGCGCGGCGACGCCGTACTCAAGGCCACGGGCCGCATCCGGCGCCGCAGCGACGGGGCGTGGCGGATCATCGATCTCGCCGGCCGTTTCGAGCGGGACGCGTCCCACCGGCTGCCGCGCCGGCTCATCGGTGTCGTGGCCGACGTCACCGAGCGGCGCATGGCGGAGGAGCGCCAGACCCTGCTCATCCGCGAGCTGCATCATCGGGTGAAGAACACCCTCGCCACCGTGCAGGCGATCGTCGGGTCCACGGCCCGCACGGCCTCCAGCATCGAGAGCTTCTACGAGGCGTTCGTCGGGCGGATCATGTCGCTGGCCCATACCCATTCGGTGCTGACCGAGGACACCTGGCAGACGGCATCCCTGCGCACCCTGCTCGCCAACGAGTTGAGGCCCTACGCGGACGGGGACATGGACGGAGCCGGCGATGCCCGCATCCGCCTGGAAGGGCCGCCCGTCGATCTGACCTCCGAGGTCGCCGTTCCCATCGGCATGGCGATTCACGAACTCACCACCAACGCGGCGAAGTACGGGGCCCTCTCGACCCCGGAGGGCCGTGTGGTGATCGCCTGGAGTCTCGCGGCGGGCGGCCCGGCCGGAACCCTGCGTTTCGAATGGCGCGAGAGCGGCGGTCCGACGGTCAGCGCGCCGACGCGCCAAGGCTTCGGTTCGCGTCTGCTCCAGCGCGTGCTGACGGCCCAGGTCGGGGCGGAGGTGACGATGGACTATCCGCCGGACGGGTTTCGCCTCCACATGCTGGCGCCCCTACCCGCGCGCAGCACGGTTCTCGATCCCCTCGCGTGAAGGGGCGTTTCAGGCGGCTCCGCGCGCGTCGGTCTCGCCGCCGGCTTCCACGAAAGCCTTCAATTCCTCGAGGGAATCGAAGTTGAAGCGTCCACGCGGCGTCTCTGCCTCGATGGAGCCGTTGGCATACATCACGTACGTGTTCCCCCCCGACGCATAGGTCCCGACCACGTCCGGCTTGTCCTCGACGGTCGCCGGAACAGGCTCGGCGACGGGCTCCGGCGTGACGTCGGCCATGGTGTCGAGGCCGGAATACGGGCGGACCGGTTCCACCGCGGCGTCGGTGCCGGTGTCGAACAGGGCCAGGGTTCGATGATCCTCCGGGGGGACGGTCTGCGCCGCCGCTGGTTCGGGTTCGGCCGAGTGGGCCTCGATCGGGTGGGATTCGGCGGGTTCGGGATGCGCCTCGGCGATCGGGGTCTGGGCATCCTCCGGCGGAAGGAGATCGGGCAGGAGCGGCTCGAGGGGCTCCGGGGGAGGGGGGGCGGACAGATCGGGGTCCGGCGGAAGGACGAAGGTCGGTTCCGTTCCGCGGCCGTGGGGACCCGCGCCGGAGTGGGCTCCGTCCAGTGCGGCCGCGCCGAGGCCGGCCGCGAGGCCCATTCCGCCCATGCCGAAGTCCCGCCCCTCGGGGCCGCCGAGGCTCGGGCGACGACGGAGCGGCCCGTCGCCGAGGGCCGGCATGGCCGCCGGCATGGCGAATGCGGGCTCGGGGACGTCGGACTTGGAGACCTCGTGCTCGGATTGGCCCGTCGACGGGATCTCGACGGCAGGTGTCGCGGAGCGCATCTCGCCCAGGCGTCGTCCCAGTCCGCGCAGGTGGCTCGCCACGGTTGCGAGGCCCAGGACAACCGCTCCGGCCGACGCCGTGGTTGCGCCGGCGACGGTCATCGCCATACCGCTCTCGAGGCGCACGAAGGGAAACCCCTGGACGACCGACGCGATGCCGCCGACGATCATCAGGACGGCAAGCGCGAACAGCGCAATGATCATGGAACTCTCGAAAAACGCCCGCACCCGGAGTGCGGCGCGCACAGTAAGGCCCTGCGGGCCTTTTGCAAAATCGAAACTCCGGACACAGGCCATGGGCCGCCGGGGCGTTGCCGCCGTGACGGCATCGACTTAGGTATCCGCGCGTTGGATGTGCGGATGGCCGGCGGATCGTCGCGCCCACCTCCGCATCCCCTGACGCCGAGACCCGGAGATTTGCCGATGACCTTCACCCTGCCCGAACTGCCTTACGCCTACGACGCGCTCGGCCCCTACATGTCGAAGGAAACCCTCGAGTTCCACCACGACAAGCATCACAAGGCCTATGTCGATACGGGCAACAAGCTGCTCGAAGGCACGGGGCTCGAAGGCAAGAGCGTCGAGGAGGTGCTCACCTCCGCCTACGGCAACAACCAGCCGCTCTTCAACAATGCTGGCCAGCACTACAACCACATCCACTTCTGGCAGTGGATGAAGCCCAATGGCGGCGGCGCCGTTCCGGGCGCCCTCGCGAAGAAGATCGACGAGGATCTGGGCGGCTTCGAGAAGTTCAAGGCCGACTTCATCCAGGCCGGCGTCGGCCAGTTCGGGTCTGGCTGGGCCTGGCTCGCGGTCAAGGACGGCAAACTCGAGATTCAGAAGACCCCGAACGGCGAGAACCCCCTGGTTCACGGCGCCAAGCCCATCCTGGGCGTCGACGTGTGGGAGCACTCCTATTACATCGATTACCGCAACCGCCGGCCCGACTACCTCAAGGCGTTCATCGAGAATCTGGTGAACTGGGAGCACGTCGAGAAAATGTACGGCGAAGCCACCGCCTGATCGCTTCGAATGTCGACGCCGCGAGCCACGGGGGCTTGCGGCGTTGTCCCTGAAGTCGTTTCCGATACGCTCCATCTCCTCCATCGTGCACGACTTCCTTTCTCCTCTGCGGGGAGGGTGCTCCGCCAAAGGCGGGTCGGGAGAGGGCGCCACCGCCCTACCCGGAACAGTCGAGCCACCACTCTTGCGGGACTTCGGTCCCGGCCCGCTTGCCCTGCGGGCACCTTCCCCCGCAGAGGGGGAGGGATCACGTCGTGCGCCGAGACTCCCATGATCCGCTCCATCCTCTCCGTCGGCGGTTGGACGCTGGTCTCGCGGGTCACGGGTTTTGCCCGCGACGTGGTGATGGCGGCAATCCTCGGCGCTGGGCCCATGGCCGACGCCTTCGTGGTGGCGTTCCGCTTGCCCAACCACTTTCGGGCGATTTTCGGCGAGGGCGCCTTCAACACCGCCTTCGTGCCGACCTATGCCGGCTTGTCGGAAGCCGCCGAGGCGGGAGCGGCACGCCGCTTCGCCGACCGCGTCTTCACTCTGATGCTGCTCGTCCAGATCGCGCTCCTGGCCCTGGCCATGCCGGCGATGCCGTGGGTGGTCAAAGCCCTGGCCCCGGGCTTCTCCGACGATCCGGAGCGCTTCGCGTTGGCCGTCTCGCTCACCCGGATCACGTTTCCCTATCTCCTGTTCATGACCCTGGTGACGCTGTTCTCCGGGCTCCTCAACGCGCAGCGGCGCTTCGCCGTGGCGGCGGGGGCGCCGGTGCTGCTCAACCTTTCGATGCTGGCGGCGTTCGGTCTGGCGTTTCTGTTCCCCAACGCCGCCTATGCCGCAGCCTGGGGGGTCTCGGTCTCCGGCGTGCTCCAGTTCGCCCTGCTGTGGTGGGCGTGCCGGCGCACCGGTATCGCACCCTCCCTCGCGCCACCCGCCCTGGGCGACCCCGTCATGAAGCGGTTCTTCAGGGTGTTGGGTCCGGCGGTGATCGGTTCGGCCGGGTTCCAGATCGCGTCCTTCGCCGACACCATCATCGCGAGCTTCCTCCCCATCGGCGCGGTCTCGGCGCTCTGGTACGCCGACCGGCTCTACCAGCTGCCCTTCGGCGTCATCGCCATCGCGGCCGGAACGGTGCTGCTGCCGGAGATGAGCCGGCGCATCGCGGCCGGCGACGCGGCCGGCGCCCACGCGGCGCAGAATCGGGCGGCGGGATTCTCGCTCGCCCTGTCGGCCCCCTTCACCATCGCCTTCCTGTTCCTGCCGGGCCTGATCATGGCGGCCCTGTTCCAGCGCGGTGCGTTCGGCGCGCAGGACGCGGCCCGCGCCGCCCAGGTGCTCGCCGCCTATGGGCTGGCGCTCCCCGCCGTGGTGCTCCTGCGCAGCGTTCTGCCGAGCTTCTATGCCCGCCAGGATACGATGACGCCCCTGATCGCCTCGCTCTCGGCCATCGCGATCAATGTCGGTTTCAAGATCGTACTCACCGGTCCCTATGGCGTCACCGGTCTGGCGCTCGCCACCGCCATCGGTCAGTGGGTCAACCTCGCCGTCCTGGTGGCGCTCGCCTGGCGGCGCGGATGGATGGTGCCGAGCCGCGGGTTCGGCATCACCCTCGTCGGCGTCACCATCGCCTGCGCCGCCCTCGCCGTCGTCGCCCGTCACGGATTGCCCGTGGCGGATGGCGCGGTACCGGACCTGCCGCATCTGCGCGACGTGGCGGTCCTGTGCGTTCTCGGCACTGCCGGGGCCATCGTGTACGGCGTGACGCTGCTTGCCATCCTGCGGATGTTCGGCTTGCGCCTGCGCAGGACTTGATCGAAACGTTCGCTCGAAAGAAAGCCCGCCTGGCGCCTGCCGGGCTTCGCGCCGCCACCGACGCAGCCTGTGCGGGAGGCCCGAAGCCCCGCCTCGGTCCGGCAACCGCGACGGACCCGTACCGGTATCCGCCGGGAGGGATATTGTCTAAGCCATCGCGTCGTCGTCGTATCCCGATCCCCGCCGGCCGGCGGCGGCTCGGGTGTCCGAAGGCGGCTCCCCCTGCTGTCGATCGTTCGCGACCGGGCGCGACGGTCGCGGCGCTGTTCCAGGGAAGCGGGCGGCATGGACGTCGAGACCGAGCGACTGCGGAGTGAGAATCGCGCGCTTCAGGCCGAGATCGCGCGGTTGCGCGAAGGCAGCCCCGCGCGCCTGCGTCGGCCGGAGAGTGGCCAGCGCACGTCCGCGGCCGATGCCGACCTCCTGTTCACGGCTGCGGAGAAGACCCGCATGCCGCAGATCGTCACCGATCCGAACCAGCCCGACAATCCGATCGTGTTCGCCAATCGGGCGTTCCAGGATCTCTGCGGCTACTCCGCCGAGGAGTTGATCGGCCGCAACTGCCGGTTCCTGCAGGGGCCCGACACCGATCCGGCCGATGTGGCCCGCGTGCGCGACGCCATCTCGGCGCGGCGGGACGTGGTCGTCGAGATCCTCAATTACCGCCGTGACGGGTCGACGTTCCGCAACGAACTCTACGTCAGTCCGGTGTTCACGTCCGATGGTCACCTGCGCTACTTCTTCGCCAGCCAACTCGACGTCACCCGATTCCGGACCGAGGAGGGCATGCTCGCCGAGAGCGAGGCCCGCTACCGAACCCTGTTCAACGCCCTCGATGCGGGGTTCTGCGTGATCGAGATGCGCTTCGATGCGGAGGGGCGCGCCATCGACTATCGTTTCGTCGAGGCCAATCCGGCCTTCGCCCGGCATACCGGGCTCGACGATGTGGTCGGCCGATGGGTGAGCGAGGTGATCCCGGATCTCGAGCGAAACTGGCTCGACACCTATGGCGCCGTGGCCCTGTCCGGTCGGTCCGTCCGCTTCGAGAGCGGGGTGGTGGCCCTCGGGCGCTGGTTCGAGGTCCAGGCGTTGCGCATCGGCGAACCCGTCCAGCACCGGGTCGCCCTCTTGTTCAACGATGTCACCGACCGGCGCACGGCCGAGAGCATCCTGCGCGACACCGCGCGGGAGCGGACGACGGAGCGCGACCTCGTCTGGCGGGCCAGCCGCGACCTCCTCGTGGTCTTCGGATCCGATGGTCTGTACCGCGCCGTCAATCCGGCCTGGACAGAGATGCTCGGCTGGTCGGAACGCGACCTCGTGGGATCGTCCTTCGAAGGCTACGTCCACTCCGACGACAGACCGGCGGCCGCGGCGGCGTTCGCGCAATTGCGGGCGGGCGAAATCCTCGACGATCTCGACGTGCGGATACGCGGCGCCGATGGGGGCTATCGCTGGATATCGTGGAACGCGATTCCGCAGGACGACCACTTCTACGCGGCGGGCCGCGATGTCACCGAGCGTCGCGCCCTGGAGGAGCAGCTCCGTCAGTCGCAGAAGCTGGAGGCGGTCGGACAGCTCACCGGGGGGGTGGCCCACGACTTCAACAATCTGCTCACGGTGATCCGCTCCTCCACCGACCTCCTGAAGCGGCCGGACCTGCCCGAGGAGCGCCGGCAACGCTACATCGGCGCCATCTCGGACACGGTCACGCGCGCGGCCAAACTCACCGGTCAGCTGCTCGCGTTCGCTCGGCGCCAGGCCCTGACCCCGGAGGTGTTCGATGTCGGCCGAAGCATCGCCTCCGTGGCCGACATGGTCGGGACGCTCACCGGCGCGCGCATCCGGGTCGTGGCCGATGTCACGCCGATCAGGAATGCCGGGGGCGACGAGATTCCCTACCTCGTCAACGCCGATCCGAGTCAGTTCGACACGGCCCTCGTCAACATGGCCATCAACGCGCGCGACGCCATGGACGGAGAGGGACGCCTCGACATCGCGGTGCGTCGCGCTTCGGGCATCCCGGCCGTCCGCGCCCATCCGCGTATCCCGGGGAATTTCGTCGCCGTCTCGGTGCGCGACACCGGCACGGGGATCGCCGAGGCGGACATCGACCGGATCTTCGAACCCTTCTTCACGACCAAGGGGGTCGGCCAGGGCACGGGCCTGGGCCTTTCCCAGGTCTTCGGCTTCGCCAAGCAATCGGGCGGCGAGGTGCTGGTCGAAAGCGTACCCGGAAGAGGCACCGTTTTCACCCTCTACCTTCCGTGGGAGACGGGAGGGCGCATGAGCGAGGACAGGGGCGACGAGCCGGAGCCCCTCGCCGATGGCCACGGCACCCGGGTCCTCGTGGTGGAGGACAACGAGGAGGTCGGCTCTTTCGGCACCCAGGCCCTGCGGGAGCTCGGCTACGAGACGGTGTGGGCCCGGAACGCCGAGCAGGCCCTGGATATCCTCCGCGATCGCGCCGAATTCGACGTGATCTTCTCCGATGTGGTGATGCCGGGGATGAACGGGATCGACATGGCCCGCCGGATCCGCCGCAGCCATCCCGGCATGCCGGTGGTCCTGGCGTCGGGCTACAGCCACGTGCTCGCCGAGGAGGGCACCCACGGCTTCCCGTTCCTGAGAAAGCCCTATTCGGTGGAGGACCTTTCGCGGATCCTGCGAAGCGCCGTGAGCCGGGCCGGGCCCGGCGGTCCGGGAATACGGCGCTGAGACCGTCGCGGCCGCCCATCGCCTGGCCTCGCCTGTGACGCGCCGGGTTCGGGCACCCGTATTTCTGAACGGATGGTCGGGCGGTTTCCCATACCCGGCCGCGAGCGCCTCCGGCGAGGTGGGACGCTTCGCGCCTTGCTACGACCCATACCCGGTCGTCGTCCCTCGGCCGGCTACCCTGCCTGGGAGAGCGAGGTGCCGGCCCACGACGCCGTTCACGTGCGGTGCCGGCGCGTCCTCGCGTCGCTTCGGGGCCTCAAGGGCAAGCTTCCGAATGAGATCGTGACCGTTAGGCACAGCGTGCGTCGAGCCATCGACATCACCACGCGAGAGAGACGATCTTGCTGACTTGGGATGGCGGAGACGGAGGGATTCGAACCCTCGATACCCCTTTCGGGGTATGCTCATTTAGCAAACGAGTGCCTTCAGCCGCTCGGCCACGTCTCCGCAGGCCGTCGATCTAGAATTTCGCGTCGGGGCGGTCAAGCCGGGATTCGGAGTTGGCGCGAGAATCTGTGCGGCGGCGCTCGTAGTGCTTGGCCACGCGCAGGTGGCGGGAGATGGCGTAGTTCATCGCCGTGAGGAAGCCGTAGGTGCCGCGCACGAAGTGGCGGCGGCCGAGATAGGCCTTGAGGAAGTTGCCGGGCAGCTCGACGAAGAGGCGCCAGGTCGGGATCGCGACGCCGCGGGCGGCGAGATCGTCGGCTTGCTGGTCCGAATAGCGGTTGAGCTTGTCGAGCTGGTCGCCGAGCGAGCGCACCGAGAAATGGTGGATCACGCCCCGCAGGGTGCCGACACCGGCCCCCGGGGCGAGGTCGACGCGGTCGTGGACCGGGGAGGGCGAGTAGCGGCCCCGATCCTTGCGATAGAGGCGCACGGGCGTGAGGCGATAGGCCCAGGGGTGCGGCCGGCCCTCGCCGGGAAAGATCTCCGCGATGGCGATGCGATAGGCCGGATGGCGCGGCTCGCCCCCGGCGAAGGCGGCGCGGATGGAGGCTGCCAGATCCTCCGGGACCACCTCGTCGGCATCGACGTTGAGGAGCCAGACGTGGCGGCACTGGTCCTCGGCGAAGCGCTTCTGCGGGCCGTAGCCGGACCAGGCGTTGTGGATCACCCGGGCGCCGAGGGAGGCCGCCAGGGCCTGGGTGCCGTCGGTGGAGCCGGAATCCACCACCACGAGGTCGTCCGTCAGGCCCCGCACCGCCCGGATCGTCGCCCCGATGCGGTCGGCCTCGTTCTGGGCGATGATGAAGACGGAGAGGGGAAGGGGGGGCATCGCGGGGCGGGAATCCTTGTCAGCTCCCCCGCTCTATCGGGCGCCCCCCGGCGCCACAACCTCAGCCCCGCCCGAGGCGACGGCGCTGGATCTTGCCGTTGGGGGTGCGCGGCAGGGCCTCGAGGAAGCGGATCTCGCGCGGGCACTTGTAGGCGGCGAGATGCGCGCCGCAGAAGGCGATGAGGGCGGCGGCGTCAGGGGACGCCCCGGCCCTGGCCACCACGAAAGCGGCGATGACCTTCAGATCGGCACGGACGGCAAGCTCGGCGACGCCGACTTCCGCGACGTCCGGGTGGCGGGCGAGCACCGCCTCGACCTCGCCCGGCGAGACCCGGTAGCCCAGCGCGTTCATGAGGTCGTCGTTGCGGCCGTGGAACCAGAGGTAGCCGTCGGCATCGAGACTGGCGAGGTCGCCGCCGGTGAACCAGTCGCCCCGGGTGACCGCCGCGTCCTCGTCCGGCCGGTTCCAGTAGCCCAGCATCAGGCCCGGCTCGGAGCGGTGCACGGCGAGCAAGCCGATCTCGCCCGGCGGAAGGGGCTCGGGCGCACCCTCTGTGGGCAGGATCGCGACGCGGCGCCCGGGCTGGGGCCGCCCGGGCGAGCCCGGGCGCACGGAAGTGGTGGGGCCGCTCGACACGTAGGTGGAGATCTCGCTCATGCCGAGCGCCTCGTAGAGGGGCTTGCCTGTGGCGTCCGTCCAGGCGGCGAGGAGTTCGGCCGGCAGGGCCTCGCCGGCCGTCACGCCGTGGCGGAGGCTGGAGAGATCGTGGGCGGCGAGGTCGGCGTATTTCAGGATCTGGCGGTAGAGGCTCGGCACGGCGGCGAAGAGGGTGGCGCTGTGCCGGGCGATGAGGGACGGCCAGACGGCCGGATCACGCGAGCCGTCGTAGAGCACGGCGGTGGCGCCGCAGGCCCATGGATCGGTGATGCCGACGCCGAGGGTGTAGGTCCAGTTCAGGGTGCCGGCGTGCAGCATCACGTCGGTATCCGTGAGGCCGAGCCAGTGGGCATGCATGGGCCGGCGGCCCCGCACGGAGCGGTGGGCGTGTAGCACGCCCTTGGGGCGGCTCGTCGTGCCGGAGGTGTAGACGAGGATCGCCGGGTCCTCGGCGGCTGTGTCGGCGTAGGCGGGGAGCGGGTCCCCATGCTTCAGGGCGGCGATGTCGGCGGGGCGCAGGACGATGCGGCCGTCCGTACCCTCGGAATCGAGGACGGCGTCGGCGGCGGCGGCGATCACGGCGGCCCCGGAATCCTCCGCCAGGAAGGCGGCTTCGGCGGAGGTGAGCTGCGGCGAGGCCGGCAGGGCGACGAGGCCGGCGGCGAGGGCGCCGAAATAGGTCAGGACGTAATCGGCCTCGTGGCCGAGTCGGATCATCACCCGCGCGCCGGGCGCCAGGCCGAGGCCGAGGAGACCCGCCGCGATCGACCGCACGGCCCTATCGGCCTCCGCGAACGTCAGGACGCTCGCCCCCTCGGCGCCGGCCATCACGAGGGCGGCCTTGTCCGGCCGCAGGCGGGCGTTCTCGGCGAGACAATGGGCGGCGGCGTTGAAGCGGTCGGACACGGCAGGCGGGCCTCTTCCTGGCGATTGTTGTCTCGATGTGAGGCGCAAACACGCGGTCGCCGCAAGGTGCCCGTCGCGAAAGGTGTCAGGCAAAGCCGAGTCGCGCGCGGATGTCGTGCGGCGTGACGCCCTCCGCCCGCAGGTCGGCGAGGCTTCGCGAGCCGCGTGACTTGGCGAGCTTGGCCCCGGTGGCGTCGCGCAGAAGGGTGTGGTGGTGGTAGCGCGGGGGCGTCGCCCCGGTCAGAGCCTGGAGCAGCGCGTGGAGGTCGGTGGCGGCCAGGAGGTCGGCGCCGCGCACCACGTGGGTGACGCCCTGGGCGGCATCGTCGATGACCACGGCGAGGTGATAGCTCGTCGGCACCTCGCGGCGGGCGATGACGGTGTCGCCCCAGCGGGCCGGGTCGGCGGCCACGAACCCCGCGGTTCCGTCCGGCGTGAAGGTGGAAAAGCCGTGCGGGCCGGGGGCGGCCGAAAGGGCACGATCCATGGCGAGGCGCCAGGTATGCGGCTCGCCCCGGGCGATCCGGGCGGCGACGCCGGCGTTCGGCATCTCGCGGCAGGTGCCGGGATAGAGCGGTGCTCCATCGGGATCGCACGGCAGCGGCCCGTCCCCGGCGGCGGCCCGCGCCGCCGCGCCGACCTCGGAGCGGGAGCAGAAGCACGGATAGGCGAGGCTCCGGGCCGCGAGGCCGTCGAGCACCGACCGGTAGGCCCGCATGTGCTCGGATTGACGGCGCACCCCGTCGAAGGCGATCCCGAGCCAGGCGAGATCGTCGTGGATGGCCGCGACGAGGTCGGGCCGCGAGCGGCCGGGGTCGATATCCTCGATGCGCAGGAGGAGGCGCCCGCCCCAGCGCCGGGCGATGTCGGCGTTGAGCAGGGCGGACTTCGCATGGCCGAGATGCAAGCGGCCGTTGGGGCTCGGCGCGAACCGGAGGGTCGGCGCGGTCACGGGACCCGCCGGATCGGAGTGCCTCACAAAACTCCCGGTCACCATCGGTTCTCGTTCTGAGCGCGACGGCGCGACGGGAGTTTTGTGAGAGACACTCAGCCGCCGACGCGCCGCAGGCAGCGCATCTCGGACGGCACGCAGGCGATGCCCGGCAGGGAGCAGGCGGCCCCCTCGTCCCGGCGCTGGCAGACCCGGCAGCCGTCGCCCCACTCGGCGCAGGCCGGATCCGCGCTCGGCGCCACGGCGGCGGGCCGGTGCGAGGCCGGTGCCAGGGTACCGATCAGCACCGTGGCGAGGACGATGCCCGCGATGCCCGCGAGGATGCCGCGGTCGTGGCGGACGGATGCGGCGTCCGTCGTCGGGGCGTCGAGGTTCTGGGAAGCGGCCATGCGCCCGTGTTCGCGCGCCGGCCCGGACCTGTCAACGCGGCCGCTCGAACGCCGCGTCAGGCGGCGGCCGAGCCCCGTTCGAGGAGGGCCGGCAGCGCCCGTAGGTTCAGGGGTTTGGCCAGAAAGCCGTCGAAGCCGGCGGCGCGTGCGGCCCGTTCGTCGTCCCGGGCCGCATTGGCGGTGAGGGCCACGAGGTGGAGCGGAGCGCCGTCGCGGGCCGCCTCGAGGGCGCGGATGCGTCGCGCGGTTTCGAGGCCGTCGAGGCCGGGCATGCGGATATCGATGAGGGCGAGATCGAAGGCTCCACCACCGGAGAAGAGCGCCACGGCTTCGAGGCCGTCGCGCGCCGGCACCACCGTGGCGCCGAGGCGCTCCAGGGCTTTCGTCGCCAGGAGGGCGTTGATGGGATTGTCCTCCGCCAGGAGCACGCGGGGGCCGACGGCCGTTTCTTTCGGGAGGGCAGCGACCGCCGGCTCGGCGGCGCCGTCGATGGGGTGCGCCGGGGCCATCAGGCGGTCGAACAGGGAGCGGGCGCGCACGGGCTTGACGAGGTAGCTGTCGAAGCCCGCCGCACCCGGGGCCCCGAACTCGCGCCGGTCGAACGGCGAGAGCAGGACGAGGCTGCAGCGCACGCCCCGGGCTTTGGCGGCGTGGGCGAGGCTCCGAACGGCGGCGTCGCCGAGGGACCGGTCGGCGATGATCGCGTCGAAAGCCTTGCCCGCGAGGGCGTCGAGGCCGGCCGTCTCTGTGGACAAGACCGTGGCGCAGGCGCCGGCCCGGGACAGCCGGCGGGCGAGGAACGGGGCCTGGAACGGAGAATCGGCCACGATCAGCACCGTGTGCCCGTGGAGGGAGACCGGGGCCGCGACGGGATCCATCGTCGCGGCGGCGAGGGGGAGGAGGGCGGTGAAGCGACTGCCGGTTCCGAGGGTCGAATCCGCTTCGATCCGGCCACCCATCCGGTCGACGAGCCGGCGGGTGATGGCGAGGCCGAGGCCGGTGCCTTCGTGGCGCCGGCTCGCGCTGCCGTCGCCCTGCTCGAACTCCTCGAAGAGGAGGGGAATTCGCTCCGAGGGAATCCCCGGCCCGGTGTCGCGGACCGTAAGGGCGACATGCTCGCCCTCCCGCCCGATCTCGATCCCGACGCCGCCCGTCAGGGTGAACTTCACGGCGTTTCCCGCGAGGTTGACGAGAATCTGGCGCACGCGGTCCACGTCGCCAATCACCAGGGGCGTGACATCCTCCGCGACGTCGAGGGCGATCTCGATGCCCTTGTCCTGAGCGCGGGGCGCGAGGAGTTCGACCACTCCCTCGGCGAGTGCCGCGAGGTCGAAGGGGGCCGCGGCGAGGTCGAGGCGGCCCGATTCGATCCGCGAGAAATCGAGGATGCCGTCGATGAGGGACAGCAGCGCCTTGCCGGACGTCCGCACCGCCTCGACGTAGGTGCGCTGCTCCGCGTCGAGACCGGTGTCGAGGACGAGGTCGGCCATCCCGAGGATGCCGTTCAGGGGGGTGCGGAACTCGTGGCTGACGGTGGCGAGGAAACGGGATTTCGCGACGTTGGCGGCCTCCGCCCGAGTCAGGGCCTCGTCGAGGGAACGGGCGGATTCGATCCGCTCGGTGATGTCGGAGCCCGCATGCAGCCACTGGGTCTCGCCGGTGGGGCCGGCCACGGGCATCTCGATGATGGAGAACCAGCGCGGCGGGCCGTTCACCGGGGCGAGGCGCCGCTCGACTCGCCGCACCCCGTCCGGACGTTCCTCCTCGGGGCCGCGCTCCAGGCACGGCGCGTCCACGGTGGAGCCGACGAGGGTGAAGGCCTCCGCGCCGACGAGGTGCCCGAACCCGGCATTGGCGAAGGTGATCCGTCCGAGGGAATCGCGCTGGACGACGATCTCCGTGGTCGCCTCGACGAGGGCCCGGTAGCGCTCCTCGCTCTCGGTGAGGCGCTGAATGCGCGCCTGGAGGTGCTCGACTTCCACACCCTCCAGGGCCGGGATCCCGTGCCGGCGCAGGAGTGCGACCAGTACGAAGGTGACGGCCAGGACGGCGAGGATCAGCGTGAGGGCGTGGCCGGTCATGCGTCTCTCCCGGGCCCGACCGGACTGGTCCGGTCGCAGCATCGACGGACCATGCCAGCCCGGGTTGAACGTCGGCTTTCGAAAGGCGCTTAAGCGTTCCTTGTCGGGTGGCCCACAAATTTGGGGCGCTGAGACGATTCTACGTCGTGTTTACGGATGCTCGCTTTGCAGTGGCCGCAATCGAGGTTTTTCGGCCTTCGCATCATCCACAGGCACGCCTGGACTGTCTCAAGGCGAGCGATCCGCCCCTTCTGGATTTGATAGGGCGCGGTGCGCCCGATCCGTGCCGGAAACGGGATGGCGGGATGCCGTCGATCGAAGCCACGGGCTGGAGCGACCGATCGATGTCGTCCGGCAGGCTGTGCCTCTCGGGTCGATCACGATCATGAAGTCGATGTTGTTCGGTGCGCTGTTGGCCCTTGGCTGTGTCGCATCCGCGTCCGCCGCCGATTACAAGTGGGGCGCCCTCTCCGTCGATACGACGAAGCTGAACTCGGACGCCGGATACGGCGTCGGTGGCGGCGACAAGGAAGCCGAGGCCGAGCGCAACGCCCAGACGTTCTGCTCCGGGGACGGCGCCCGCGGCTGCAAAGTGGTGCTGACCTAGCGGCAATGCGGCGCCCTCGCGGTCCCAAGCTCCGGCGCATCCTACGGATGGGCGAAGGCCGCGACCGAACAGGCGGCGAAGGCCGGCGCCCTGGAAGTCTGCAACGAGCGAAGCTGCAAGATCGTCGCATCCGACTGCAATTGACCCTTGTTCGAAACCCAAGCCTGCTCGTCCTGCCGAAATAGTGGGTGCGTCGCTGGGTGCCGATGCGAGACCGGCGACCGGGGAGGATGACCTGCCGAGCGCCGGAACCCGGTGCAAGCCCCGATCTCGCGTCCGCCCGTCTCATGGGCGAACGCGGACGGTGCGGGCCGCGCCGATCGATGCCGATCGGGCCGCCTGCGCTTCACGGGCCCGCCCCGATGGTGTAGGCGCGACGGCTCATCCGTGAGCCCGATCCGGGCCGGCCGCGAGAGCGCAAGCGCCCATGACCGTACCAAGTCCCGTCACCGGTTCCGCCCCGACCCGCATCGAGGCGACCTTCGCCCGCTGCCGTTCGGAGGGGCGCGCGGCCCTCGTCACCTACGTGATGGCGGGGGACCCGGATCCGGAGACCTCCCTGAAGGTGCTCGAGGCCCTGCCGGCTTCGGGCGCCGACATCGTCGAATTCGGCCTGCCGTTCACCGATCCCATGGCCGACGGCCCTGCGATCCAGGCCGCCGGCCTGCGGGCGCTGAAGGGCGGGCAGGGCGTCGCCGGGACCCTCGATCTCGTGCGCCGCTTCCGGGCGAACAACGCCGCCACGCCCGTGATCCTGATGGGGTACTTCAACCCGATCCACACCTACGGCGTCGATCGCTTCCTCGACGACGCGGTGACGGCCGGCATCGACGGCCTCATCGTCGTCGACCTGCCGCCCGAGGAGGACGATGAACTCTGCCTGCCGGCGCTCGCCAAGGGCCTCGCCTTCATCCGCCTCGCCACCCCCACCACGGACGAGAAGCGCCTGCCGGCCGTCCTCGCGAACACGGCCGGCTTCGTCTATTATGTGTCGATTACCGGCATCACCGGGACGGCGACTCCGGATTTCGGCAAGGTGGCCGATGCCGTCGGTCGTATCCGGCGCCACACGGATCTCCCCGTCGTCGTCGGCTTCGGCGTGCGCACGGGGGCGGACGCTGCCGCCATCGCGCGCGGCGCTGACGGCGTGGTCGTCGGTTCGGCCCTCATCGACGCCCTCCGGGGCAGCCTCGACGGCGAGGACCGCGCCCAGGCCGGGACGGTCGATGCGGTGAGCGCCCTGGTGCGTGATCTCGCCGAGGGCGTTCGCCGGGCGGCCAAGGCCTGATCATCGAGTTCGCGAAACCAAGGACGGCATCACGATGATGGTTGAGCCGATGAACTGGATCTCGGAGGTCGTGCGCCCCAAGATCAAGACCCTGTTCAAGCGCGAGACGCCGGAGAACCTCTGGGTCAAGTGCCCCGATACCGGGCAGATGGTCTTCCACAAGGAGGTGGAGGGCAACCATTGGGTCATCCCCGGATCGGAGCACCATCTCAAGATGAGCGCCCAGGCGCGCCTCAAGATGATGTTCGACGAGGGCACCTGGATCGACGTGCCCCTGCCGGAGGTCGCCGCCGATCCCCTCAAGTTCCGCGACGAGAAGCGCTACGCCGACCGCCTCAAGGACGCGCGCGCCAAGACCGGCATGCCCGACGCCTTCAAGATCGGTTTCGGCCGGGTCGGCGGCCTGCCCATGACCCTGGCGGCGCAGGACTTCGCTTTCATGGCCGGGTCGCTGGGCATGGCGGCGGGCGAGGCCTTCGTCCGGGGCGCCGAGACGGCGCTCGACAAGCGCACGCCCTACATCCTGTTCTCGGCGTCCGGCGGTGCGCGCATGCAGGAGGGCATCCTCTCCCTCATGCAGATGCCGCGCACCACCGTGGCGATCCGCCGGCTCAAGGCTGCTAAGCTCCCCTACATCGTCGTACTGACGAACCCGACCACCGGCGGCGTCACCGCCTCCTACGCCATGCTGGGCGACGTGCATCTGGCCGAACCCGGCGCGCTGATCTGCTTTGCCGGCCCCCGCGTCATCGAGCAGACGATCCGGGAAAAGCTGCCCGACGGATTCCAGCGCTCGGAGTACCTGTTCGCGCACGGGATGATCGATCAGGTGGTGCACCGGCACGCCCTGAAGGAGACCATCGCGCGCCTGTGCGGCCTCCTGATGAAACAGGATTCCTCCACCTCGCCCCGGCCGGCCCCCGTGGCCGAACCGGCCTGAGCTCCATCGACGCGGCGCCCGCCCATGGATTCTTCCGACGCGCTCATGGCGCGCTTCCTCGCCCTGCACCCGCGCACGATCGACCTGTCGCTCGGTCGCATCGAGCGCCTGCTCGAACGCCTCGGCCACCCGGAGCGCAAGCTGCCGCCGGTGATCCATGTGGCCGGCACCAACGGCAAGGGCTCGACCATCGCGTTCATGCGGGCGATCCTCGAAGCCGGGGGCCTTGCCGCCCACGTCTACACCTCGCCTCACCTCGTGCGTTTCCACGAGCGCATCCGCATCGGCGCCGTGGGCGGCGGGCAGTACGTGCCCGAGGACCAGCTCGCCGATGCCCTGGCGCGCTGCGAGGCGGCCAATGCGGGCGAGCCGATCACGGTGTTCGAGATCACCACGGCCGCCGCCTTCCTACTGTTCTCGGAATCACCCGCCGACGTGCTCCTGCTCGAGGTCGGCTTGGGCGGGCGGGTGGACGCCACCAACGTCATCGACCGGGTGGCCTGCGCCGTGGTCACCCCCATCGGGCGCGACCATGCCGAGTATCTCGGCGACACCGTCGAGGCGGTGGCCACCGAGAAGGCCGGTATCTTCAAGGCCGGCTGCCCCGCGGTGATCGCCGCCCAGGACTACGTGGAGGCCGATTCGGTCCTGTGCCGGCTCGCCGACGCCATCGGGGCCGATCCCATCCGGGTAGGCAACCAGGATTTCTCCGTGCATGCCGAGCGCGGGCGCCTCGTCTTCCAGGACGAAACCGACCTGTTCGACCTGCCCCGTCCGCGCCTCAACGGGCGCCATCAGCTCACCAACGCGGGCACCGCCATCGCGGCCCTGCGGGCGGCGGGCTTCGGCGACATCGGGGTGGCCGCCATCGAGGCCGGCCTCGCCAACGTCGACTGGCCCGGGCGCCTGCAGCGCCTCAACCGGGGGCGCCTGTCCGAACTCGTACCGACGGGTGCCGAACTCTGGCTCGACGGTGGCCACAACGTCGATGGCGGTCGCATCCTCGCCGCCGCCATGGCGGATCTCGGCGAGCGCAGTGACGTGCCCCTCGTCCTTGTCGTCGGTCTGCTGGGCACCAAGGACGCGGAGGGCTTCCTGCGCAACTTCGTCGGCCTCGCCCGCACCCTCGTCGCCGTGCCCATCGCCGGCCAGATGGCAGCGCGCCCGGCCGAGGAGGTGGCCCAGATCGCCGTCGAGGTCGGCCTCGACGCCCATGTCGCGTCCGGCATCGAGGCCGCGCTGGAAGGTCTGCGCGACACGGTGTTCGCTCAGCCGCCGCGCATCCTCATCTGCGGTTCCCTCTACCTCGCAGGGGCGGTTCTGACCGCCAACGGCACGCCGCCGACATGACATCGCCGCAATCCGCGTGCGCGCCGGCCCTGCATCGCCCCGGCCGGTGTGGCACCCACGCTACATCTTGGCCGTGGAAAGTCGGTTAGTTTCTCCTTCGATCGGGCAACTCGCTGGGGATCATAAAAATGAAGAAGCTTCTGACGTCTTTCGCGGCCTTCACGGCCCTCACGGCGGCCGCCACGGCCGCCGATCTTCCGCGCCGCGCCGCGCCGCCGGTCTTCGTGCCGGTGCCGGTGTTCACCTGGACCGGGTTCTATGCCGGTTTCAACGCTGGTTACGGCTTCGATGCCGGTAGCGACGTTGCCACTCCCGCCGTCGTCGCCACCGGCGCGTCCGGCATCTTCCGCGCCCCCGGCCTCGTCGGCGGCAACGGCGCTGTGATCTACAACAACAGCCGTTCGCAGGAAGGTTTCACGGGCGGTGGCCAGATCGGCTACAACTACCAGTTCACGCCGGGCTCCGGCATCGTGATCGGCGTCGAGGCCGACGCCCAGTACGTCGACTTCGGTCGTGACCGCAACCGCGTCGCCGGTTTCATCGGCACCCCGAATCCGGACCTGACGTTCGTCAACCCGAACGGCATCTCCAGCCTCGACTACTTCGGCACCGTGCGCGGTCGCATCGGTTACGCCTTCGACCGCGTCCTGTTCTACGGCACCGGCGGCTTCGCCTACGGCGCCGGCAGCGCTGAGCGTTCGTTCGGCGGCTTCCGCGGCAACGACGACTTCCGCACCGGCTACGCCGCCGGCGGTGGTATCGAGTACGCGCTCCCGACCGACTCGTTCCTGAACTTCTTCCGCTCGTCCGCCGTGACGCTGAAGGTCGAAGGTCTGTACGTGAACCTCGATCGCACCCCCGCCAGCAACGTGTTCGCCGTGTCCAACAGCACCGGCCTGCAGTTCCGCACCGGCACCTCCTACGCCGCTGCCACCGGCGGCACGCGTGGCCGCGACACCGAGTTCGCCGTCATCCGCGCCGGCCTGAACTACAAGTTCGGCTCGTACTAAGCCGTCACGCTTCCGGTATCCGGAACTTGGGAAGCCCGGCCGTGAGGCCGGGCTTTCTTCGTTTCAGGCTCTCATCCCCGGCGAGAGGATCGTCGCGGCCCGAAAAAAGCCCGGTGCGAGGGCACCGGGCTTTTCGCATGACGGAGCCAGAGGACGGCTTAGGCGCTCGCCTGGATCCAGCGCGAGAGGTCGCCCTTGGGAGCCGCGCCGACCTTCTGGCTGGCGAGCTCACCGTTCTTGAAGATCAGCAGCGTGGGGATCGAACGAATCCCATACTGCGCGGCGATGCCTGGGTTCTCGTCGACGTTCACCTTGGCGATCTTCACCCGACCCTGGAGATCGGTGGCGATCTCCTCGAGCGCCGGGCCGATCTGCCGGCAGGGGCCGCACCATTCGGCCCAGAAATCCACCACGACGGGCTCGACGGACTTGAGAACGTCCTGCTCGAAACTCGCGTCGGTCACTTTCACCGTCGCCATCTTGGTCCCTTTCGCGTTCCTTCGCGCCAAAGCGCGTCCCCACCCGGGCCGGGCGGGTGCGTCGCACCATCGGCGGCGCTTCGTGACGAGACTTGGCAACGCACGCCCGGGCGGTCAAGGCGGTGCGCAGGGTCCGCAGGGCAGCACACCGGTCGCCTCATGTCTTGTCCACCGGCCCGGGTCCATTTCGCCCCCTGAGTTCATCCGCCGCCCCGGGCCCGCCTCCGGCGCCACCCCTTCGGCGAAGGCCGCGCTTCGTCACCCGGCGGGACTCGCCAAACCACCTCCCTGGCCCCATGTCCTGTCGAACCGTGCGGGCCTCGGCGACCGGATGGATCGCGTTCGGCTGTTTCGACGGCTGGGGCGCCGGACAAGGCGAGACACCGATTTCGGCCAAGCTCGCCCACGGCAAGACCTGACTACGGTTATGACCGGACACGGCACGACGCCGCCCTGGAGGACAATCCGACGTGAAGCGCATCTCCCAGACCCTGCTCGCCACCCTTGCCCTCGCCGGGAGCCCTTTGGGCGCCATCGCACAGGACGGGGGCACCGCGTCCCGGCAGCCACGGGTCGAGGGTGAGGCCTTCAGCGCGCCGACTTCCGATGCAGCCGGCACGACGCCCGCCGAGACCGAGGCGCCCAACACGAGCTACAAGCCGCTCCTGCCGAACCAGACCCGGGCGCCGAAACCCGCCGAGGCCACCAAGGTCAAGACCGAAACCGTGGCCAAGGGCCTCGACAGCCCCTGGGCCCTCGAGTTCCTGCCCGACGGCCGTATGCTCGTCACCGAGAAGGGCGGCACCCTGCGGATCGTCGCGAAGGACGGCACGCCCGGTCCGGCGATCCCCGGCGTGCCGAAGGTCGATGCGCGCGGCCAGGGCGGCCTCCTCGACGTGGCGCTCAGCCCGAGCTTCGTCGCCGACCGGCTGATCTACATCAGCTACGCCGAGCCCCGCGAGAAGAGCAGCAACGGCACCTCCGTCGCCCGCGCGAAGCTCATCGAGGACAAGGGGACCGCCCGCCTCGACGAGGTGAAGGTGATCTTCCAGCAGATGCCGAACTATCACGGCGACAAGCATTTCGGTTCGCGCCTCGTCTTCGCGCCGGACGGCAAGCTGTTCGTCACCGTAGGCGAGCGCTCCGACAAGGGGCCCCGCGTCCAGGCCCAGGATCTGACCAGCGGCCTCGGCAAGGTGTTCCGCATCGACACCGACGGCAACGCCGCCAAGGACAACCCGTTCACCGGCGGCGAGAAGGCCCGGCCCGAGATCTGGTCCTACGGCCATCGCAACATCCAGTCGGCCGCCCTCGATCCGCAGGGCCGGCTCTGGACCGTGGAGCACGGTCCGCGCGGCGGCGACGAGTTGAACCGGCCGCGCCCGGGCGTGAACTACGGCTGGCCGGAAGTGACCTACGGCATCGAATATTCCGGCGAGAAGATCGGCGAGGGCAAGACGCAGGCGGGCGGCACCGCCCAGCCGGTCTATTACTGGGACCCGGTGATCGGCCCCTCCGGCATGGCGCTCTACACGGGTGACAAATTCCCGGCCTGGAAGGACGCCTTCCTCATCGGCGGACTCGTCAGCCAGGGCCTGGTCGCGGTCAAGCTCGACGGCGACAAGGTGGTGACCGAGGAGCGCATTCCCCTGGACGACCGTATCCGCGACGTGAAGGTCGGGCCCGACGGCGCGGTCTACGCCGTCACCGATGGTCCCGGCGGCAAGATCCTGAAGCTGACGCCGGGCACTTGAGACGTCGGCGCCCGCCCGATCAGGCGGCGGGCGCCGATGCCGCGCGGATCGCCGCGAGGTCGAGGCTGGACGGTCCGTCCAGCCCCGCCACAGTGAGATGTTCGGTACCCGTGCTCAGCATGAGCGCGAGGGCATCCCGCAGGGATGCATCAGACGCGATGACCGGTGCCCCCTCGCGCGATCCCGGCCGGGCGAGGGAGCGGATCGCGATGCCGCCCAAACGCCTCAGGGCGCGGTCGGCTCCGACGAAATCCGCCACGAAGGCGTCTGCGGGCTGCGCGAGCACCCGGTCCGGGGTATCGGCCTGGACGATGCGCCCGTCGCGCATGAGGACGATCCGGTCCCCCATCCGGACGGCCTCGTCGAGGTCGTGGGTGACCAGGATCACGGTCTTGCCGAGACGTTTCAGGATGGCACCGATCTCCGTCTGCAGGCGGTCCCGCGCTATGGGATCGACGGCTCCGAATGGCTCGTCCATCACCAGGACGGGCGGATCTGCGGCCAGGGCCCGGGCGACGCCCACCCGCTGGCGCTGCCCGCCCGAGAGCGCATCCGGCCGGCGGTCCCGGAACTCGGCCGGATCGAGGCCGACGAGATCCAGCATGGCGTCGACGCGCTTTGCGATGCGGGCCTTCGGCCAGTCGAGGAGCCGGGGCACGGTGGCCACGTTGCGGGCCACGGTCCAGTGCGGGAACAGGCCGATGCCCTGCAGCACGTAGCCGATGCGGCGACGCAGGCGGATCGGCTCGATGTGGGCGAGGTTCTCGCCGCCGAAGTGGACAGTACCCGCGTCCGGTTCGACCAAGCGGTTGATCATCCGCAGGGTCGTGGATTTGCCGCAGCCCGACGGACCGATGAGCGCGCAGGTCTCGCCCTCCGGGATCGCGAGGTCGATGCCATCGACGGCTGGCCGGGCGGCGTCGGCGAACTGCTTCGAGACCCCCGTGAACCGGATCATCCGCCGATGCCGTCAGCAGCCCTTGCAGATGGAGCCCATGGTGGTGCGCATCTTCGAGTCCCACGCCTTGTCCCGGGTGGCCGCCGCGCGCTGCGCCTTGGCCATGTCGGCCTCGGTGGTGCTGCGGGAGAAAGGCGCGTTGCCGGCCCGTCCCGGTGGCTTGGTGACGCCCGTGGCCGTGACGGTGCGCCCGCCCGGCGCGGCCGCCGCCTGTGCGACGGCTGCGACCGTCAGGAGCGGCAGGACGAGGGCGGCGGCGAGGAAGCGGAACATCGAGAAAACCCTAGATCCGTAGGAGGTGCCGCACGCCGATCACCCCTCCGGGATCCGCGTGCGAATAGACACGGGACCATAAGGAGCGCCACACCGTGTGCAAACGGTGGCACGTTCGCGGCGTGCGAGACGGCACCCCAAGGCGCGGATGAAAGTCGGGGCGTCTTCAGGCCCGTCCGGTTGCGACGCGTTCGGGGGGCTTCGCCTTAAGGCCTGCCGAGGAAGCCGATAGGCTCACGGCCGGGTTGTCCGAGCCAGAGCAGCACCGCCCCGAAGCCGAGACCCAGGAGGGCAGCCGGCGCCAGGGTCAGGGGCAGCACGAGGATTTGCCACAGCCAGGGGGCCACCCCTTCGACGGATCCCTGAAGCGCGTTCGCCCGATCCTTGAACAGCGTGAACAAGAGGTCGCTCAGGCTCGTCATCCGAACGCCGTTGTTGGCGATGGACCGGGCGCCGTCATAGACGAGGCCGACGAAGCCCCCCGCCAGGAGAACGAGGCCGAGGAAGCGGCTGAGAAAACGAAGCATCGCACCCGGTCACACCCGCCGGCATCGCACCGGCTGCCGCTTGAGTACGAGCGCCCGCCCGCCCGTGCAAGGTCCCGGCGGTTCGAGGCCGAGGACCGTTGCATTGCCGTGCCGGTCTCGCACGTGCGAGACCGGCACGGCCTTCCGGGGGAACGCTTCTTGACCCAACAGACACCGACTTCGAACGAACCGTCTTGCGCCGCGTCGCGGCCGCACGCCGACGGGCATGCCGCCCTCGCTCTCGTGATCTTCGACTGCGACGGTGTTCTGGTGGACAGCGAGCCGATCAGCCTCGCGCGCCTCACTGCAGGTCTCAACCGCATCGGCGTACCGATCGACGTCGACACCGTCCGGGTGCGCTTCGCGGGCACTTCCATGGCCTCGATCATGGCGCATATCACCCGCGATTATCCCGTGACGGTACCGGACGACTTCGTGGCTACGGTCAAGGCCGACACCCTGCGGGCCTTCGACGAGGGCCTGACGGCGATGCCGGGGGTGGCGCGGGCCATCGCCGGCCTGTCCCTGCCGCACTGCGTCGCGTCGAGCAGCGACCCCGTCCGTCTATCCCACACCCTCGGGCTGACCGGCCTGCTGCCCCTGTTCGGGAATCGGGTCTACTCCTCCACGATGGTGGCGCGCGGCAAGCCCGCGCCGGACTTGTTCCTCCACGCAGCCGCCGCCATGGGCATCGCGCCGGGCGCCTGCCTCGTCGTCGAGGACAGCGTCCCGGGCGTCCAGGCGGCACGGGCGGCGGGCATGCGCGTCGTCGGTTTCGTCGGCGGCGGCCACTGGGCCCACGACCGTACGGGCGCCGATCTCGCCGCCGCCGGTGCCACGCGGGTGTTCGACGACTTTTCCGTCTTCGCGGAGGTTGTCGCGGCGGCCTGAGGCCCGACCGAAGGAAGCCATCGTGCGGAGCGCCGTTGGAGGCGCATCCTGCCACGCCGGGCCATGCATTCGAAAGATCGATCCGTTGACGAATGGGCCGCCGAACAGCATCTTCAGGGTGTTCGGCGGCGGTCTCCATCGCTTCCGCGCCGCGGTGATTTGAAGTGCGTAGCTTGCGCCGCGTCACCAAACGCTAAAGCACTGCGATGCGCCCGCGCCTCGTGGTCCTTGCTCGATGAGGATGACTTGCCGTGCTGAACGGATTCCTGTCCCGATCTCTCCTGAAAGCCTGCGATTGCTGTCGACGTTGATCCCCACCGTGGACCGTCCCGCAATTCCAAGTCCGGCCGCGCGCCGGCATCAGGAAGTTCCGATCCCATGTCGTACCATCACGCCGAGACCACCGCCCGCGCCCTGAACCGGCGCCCCGCCGTCCCGCCGCTGGCCGATCTCCAGTCCATCCGGGCCCGCAACCAGCTCCACGTCGATCGCCCGTCCCGCGCCCCGCAGGCCCTTGCGCCGACGCGGGTCATCGAGATCGGGGAGGTCACCGCCGGGATCGCCGTGCCGGAGCACGGCGGCGTGCGGTTCTTCTCCTCGCAGCGCGACTTCGATCTGCTCGACGGCACGGTGTTCGGCAGCGTCGAACAAGCGGCGCGGGCCGCCCGCGCGCGGTTCCGAGCCCGGTCCGGTTCGCGGGGGCGCCCGGCCCAGGCGGGAGGCCTGCACGCGCTCTGACCTGACCCGAAACCAACGCCGACCGAGTGCCGCGTCTCACCGAGGGCGCGGCACTCGCGCGTTCATTTGCACTCGTCGCGGGTGCGCTTCATCGCCTCGTTGAAGCCGGCGAGGGCGTATTCGTCATTGGTCGGATTACCGCGCATGGACGTGGTCTTGACCTGCAGCTTGGCCGTTCGACCCATCTCGGTGACGACGCGCGCTTCTTCGGCCTGGTTCTGGAGCCAGGCGTTGTTGTCCTTGATCACGAGGCCGTAGCGGGTGGCGCCGAGGTGGATGGCCGGGTCCGTGGCGGCGGCGTTGGCCTTGGCGGCGGCACCGGCCTGGCTGGTGGCGGGCTTGGCCGGAAAGCCCAGCATCACCGCGACCTCGTTCTGGATGTTCTCGGCCTTGCGCACGGTGACGAACAGGTAGGCCGTGTCGCGCTTGAGGGTCTTCGGCGAGCGCGTCGTCGGCTGGGCGATGGCGTAGCAGACTCGGGTCTTGCCCTGGCCGCTGGCGAAGACGTTCCAGTCGCCGAAGATCGCCACGGGGGTCGCCTGCTGCATCCCCGGTGCGGTCACGGGCTTGGCTCCCGCCTTCCCGTCACGCGAACGCCGGCGCTTGCGCGGCGATTCGGCTTCCTCGGGGGCCGCCTCCTGCGCCTGGGCGACGCCGGCGCCGAGGGGAGATGCGCCCCCGGTCAAGGCCGTCGGCCCGCACAGGAAGGCCGTCGAGAGCCCGAGGAGGAGGCAGCGCCGGACGTCGAGGAACATGGAGTGACCTTGTGGGACGCGGTCGCATCGGATCGGGTCCGATGCTCCGGTGCCTTGCCTTTGCATCAACGTATGCCGAACCCGAAGCCCGGCGTCAGGATGCGTGGATCTCGACGGCGAGGCCCGGAACGGGCATCGCCGCCATCGGCACGTCGAGGCCGGGCATCGCCCGCTCCGGCCCCACGGCGGGGACTTGCGCGGCACCTCTGGCGGGAATCAGGGATTGCGCCTGGATTTGAGCCGCGGCCTGCGTCGTCGGCAGTTTACGCGGCTTCGGGTCGTTGTAGGGCGTGTTGTAGCACTTGCGCACGGAGGCCCAGAACGCGGCACGTTCGGCCTCGTCGAGGCGGCTCAAGGTGGCGTCGATGCGGTCCGTGGCTTGCGCCGCGAAAACGGCAGTGTCGTCCGGCGTAATCCAACTCTCGACGGGCATGCGCGATCTCCGGAAGGGCTCGGGCGTGATGTAGGCAGGATCACATAGCTGGACCGTGAACGCCACGCGCCACGGCCCAGCTTTTTCTCAGCGTCTCACGGGGCGGGCGTGTCGCCAAGCTGGTCGAGCCAGCGGGTGGCCTGGGCGCGCACGTTGTCCGGCGCGGTTCCGCCGTAGCTCGTGCGGCTCGACACGGAGTTTTCCACACCCAGAACGGCATAGACCGCATCCGTGATCCGGGGTTCGGCCGCCCGCATCTCGTCGAGGGTGAGTTCCTCCAGGCCGACGTTGCGGGCCGAGGCCGTGCCGACGAGGCGGCCGGTGACATGGTGGGCCTCGCGGAACGGCAGGCCGAGTTCGCGCACCAGCCAGTCGGCCAGATCCGTGGCCGTGGCGTAGCCCGAGCCGGCGGCCCGCGCGAGGACGGGGGCGTTCGGCTCGAGATCCCGCACCATGCCGGTCATGGCGGCCAAGCACAGGGACAGCGCCTGGAGGGCGTCGAAGGTACCCTCCTTGTCCTCCTGCATATCCTTGGAATAGGCGAGCGGCAGGCCCTTCATGACGATGAGGAGGCCCGTGAGCGCGCCGATGACGCGGCCGGATTTCGCGCGCACGAGTTCGGCGGCGTCCGGGTTGCGCTTCTGCGGCATGATCGACGAGCCGGTGGTGTAGCCGTCCGACAGGCGCACGAAATCGAACTGCGCCGAGGTCCAGACCACGAGTTCCTCGGCGAAGCGCGAGAGGTGGACGGCGCAGATGGAGGCGGCGGCGAGCGATTCGAGGGCGAAGTCGCGGTCGGCCACGGAGTCGAGGGAGTTGGCGGTGGGGCGGTCGAAGCCCAGCGCCGTGGCCGTGGCGTGCCGGTCGATGGGGAACGAGGTGCCGGCCAGCGCCGCAGCCCCGAGGGGACACTCGTTCAGGCGGGCGCGGGCATCGCGGAACCGCCCCCGATCGCGCGCCAGCATCTCGACGTAGGCGAGGCAATGATGGCCGAAGGTGACCGGCTGGGCCGATTGCAGATGGGTGAAACCCGGCATCACCGTGCCGGCATGGGCCAGGGCCTTCTCGGCGAGCGCCCGCTGGAGGCCCGCCGCCTGTTCGTCGAGGTTTTCCAAGGTGTCGCGCACCCACAGCTTCATGTCGGTGGCGACCTGATCGTTGCGCGAACGCGCCGTGTGCAGGCGCCCGGCTGCGGGACCGACGATCTCGGTGAGCCGGCTCTCGACGGACATGTGGATGTCCTCGAGTTCGCGCTTGAACACGAAGCTCCCGCTTTCGATTTCCGCCCGTACGGCCTTGAGACCGTCTTGAATCGCCGCCACATCGGCCTTCGGCAGGATGCCGGCCTCGCCCAGCATCGCGACGTGCGCCAGGGAGCCGCGGATGTCCTGGGGTGCGAGGCGCTTGTCGAACCCGATGGAGGCGTTGATCTCCTCCATGATCTCGGCGGGGCCGCTCGCGAAGCGCCCGCCCCACATCCGGTTGCTCATGCTTTCACTGATCCTTCCAGCCGCCCCGCCTGCCAGGCCCGAGACGCAACGATGATGCCCGGACGTCGACTCACACTCGCCTCCGGGGCCGTCTTCGTCGCCGCGCTCACGGCGGGGCTTGCCGTATACGGGACGGGCTCGACCGGCGGCAACCTCACCGCGCCCTGTGCGGGCTCCGTCGAGGCGGCTGCCCGGATCGCGCCGCTGGCGCGCGGGCAGGTGGCCGCTCTCCAGGTCGCTTCGAAGCCGGTCCCGGCACCCGCCCTCGCGTTCCAGGGGCCGGACGGCGCCGAGGCGAGGCTGGACGGGATGAAGGGCCTCCGGCTCGTGAATCTGTGGGCGACCTGGTGCGCACCGTGCAAGGCCGAGATGCCCGCCCTCGATCGGCTCCAGGCGCAGCTCGGCGGCCCCGACTTCTCGGTCGTGGCCATCAACATCGACACGCGCAATCTCGACGCGCCCCCGGCCTGGCTGAAACAGAACGGCATCGCCAGCCTCGCCTACTACGCCGATCCGGGCGGACGTGTCCTGCCGGCGGTCCAGAAGGCCACCGGGTCCCTCGGCCTGCCCACGACCCTTCTGGTCGATGCGGCAGGCTGCACCCTCGGCGTGATGAAGGGACCCGCCGAATGGGACAGCGCCGATGGCGTGAGACTCATCTCGGCGGCCTTGGGGCGCGGGTGATGGCGTCTATCCGGCGTGACACGTGTCTTCGCGCATGTCTCCGGAAGCGTCCCTACGGCTTTTCCGGCGTCCTGGGGCTGCCGCTCGGGATCGGCCGATAGGGCATTCCTCCATTCCGAGGTGAAGAGCGCATCATCAAATCCCGGTATCGAACGCCGGCATGCCGGCTCGCACGGGCCAGCAGCCGGCCCCCGGCTTCAGAACGAGGGCAGACCCGGAAGCGAGGTCAGGCACTCTCGCTTTCGATGACGTCCCCAAGCGTTTCGCGAGCCCAGCGGAATGCGGAGTTGGCCGCTGGCACACCCGCATAGATCGCAGCCTGGAGAAGCAGCGCCTGCAGTTCCGCTACCGCGACGCCGTTGGTCAGTGCTGGGCGAAGGTGAAGCTTGAACTCCTCCTCGCGCCCCAGTGCCGTCATCAGCGCCAGGGTAACGAGGGAGCGTGTCTTCCAGGGAAGGCGCGGATCGCCCCAGACCTCGCCCCAGGCGGTGCGGGTGATGAAGTCCTGCCAGGGCATGCCGAATGAGCCGGCCCCGGACAGCGAGCGCTCCACATGCTCGGGGCCGAGCACCGCTTTTCGATTCTCCAAACCGATTTCGAACGGCACCGCACCGACCGTCGCCGGGCTGGGATACCGGTCGAGGAAAGCCAACAGGTACGAGGCGACCGCCTCCGGCCGTTCGACCGCGAGGAGATGAGCGGCGCGGGGCAAGACGACCAACTCGGCCTGCGGTACGCTCCTGCAAATCTCTTCGGCCATGGCAACGGGCGTCGCGGGATCGTCCCGACCCGCGATGACCAGCGTCGGAGCCGCGATCGCGCCGAGCCCGGGCCGCAGATCCATCCTGCCGATCGCCGCGCAGGCGACCGCGTATCCGGTAGGGTCGGTCGCGAGCAAAGCCGCTCGCACAGGCGCGATGCGCTCCGGCGCGCGATGGGCGAGATCGTCCGTGAACCACCGTCGCATCGTCGTCTCTGCCAGCTGCGCCATACCTTGCATGCGGACGGTGGCCGCGCGTTCGTTCCAGCTCTGCTCGCTCGGCATGTGAGCGGCGGTGGCCATCAGCGTCAGGCTGATGACGCGGTCCGGCTCAGCGATAGCGAGCGCCTGCGCCGTCATGCCTCCGAGCGAGAGCCCGACGACGTGAGCCCTGGCGATGCCGAGGGCGTCGAAGAGGCCGCAAAGGTCGCCGGCGAGGTCTGCGACCGTCGTCGTCGTATCGTAGGTCTGAGAGCCGCCGTGGCCACGGGTGTCGTAGCGTAGGCAGCGGTATCGGCCTCGCAATGAGGGCAGGATCGGCTCCCACATCGCCATGGTCGTGCCGAGCGAGTTCGAGAAGGCCACCACGGGCGCGCCGGTCGGTCCTTCGAGACTGTAATTCAGCTCGATACCGTTCACGGTGATCAGGGGCATGGCACGTTGGCCTTTCGAGAGCTCTGTTCGGAATCGAGGGCGTTCAGTGCGGCAAGCGCCCGATCGGTGGCTCCCGCGGCGGCCATGACCGCCGGTGCGACGTCGAAGGCCGCGGCCATGTCGAGGTCGGCGATCTCCGGCTTGCGAGCCAGCACCGCCGAGAGCGCTTCCTCTAGGGACCCGACCCCCGACCGCACCTGGCTGGCGGCTTCCTCGACCACGGCGTGGGCCGTTTCGGCGCCGAGATACGGAGCAAGGCGGGCTGCCGCCGCGTCGGCGAAGAGCAGGCCGCGGGTGATGCCCAGATTCGCCGTCATGCGGGCTTCATCGATGGTGAGGCCCTCCGCCAGGCTCCGCGCCTCGCGCAGGGCGCCGGACGCGAGCCCGAACAACGGCGGCAACGCGTGCCACTCCGCGTGCCAGAGGCCCGCGGGGCGCTCGTGGGCCGCCGCCATCCCGTCGAGAAGGGTCGCCGCGTGGCCTTTGCTCGCCGTGAAGGCGGCGAGGATCACCGTCGAGCCAACGGGGTTGCGCTTGTGCGGCATGGTCGAGGAACCGCCGCGACCAGGGATGTGCGGCTCCGCCACCTCGCCGACCTCCGTCGAGGCGAGATGCGAGACGTCGGTGGCGAACTTGGCGAGTGCTCCGAGAAGGCGGGCGAGCCAGGCACCGGTCTCGGCGATGCGGGCACGACGGGTGTGCCACGCCACCGTCTCGGGTACGAGGCCGAGTTCGTCCGCATAGGCGCGCGCCACCGCCTCGGCTCGCTCCCCCAGCGACGCCAGAGTACCGACGGGACCGCCGAGGGAGGCCGTCAGCATTCGCTCGCGGAGATCAGGCAGTTGCGCCGCCACCTCCGCGATTCCGAGGGCCCAGGTTGCAGCCTTGTAGCCGAAGCTGATCGGCGCGGCGTGCTGCGTGTAGGTCCGGCCGATGCAGGGTGTGGAGCGGTGCCGCTCGGCGAGACTCCCCAGCCCGGCGAGGATCGGACCGAGCTCGGCCTCGATCAGGCGGAAGCCGTCCGCCATCTGGAGAACCAGGGCGGTGTCGGCGATGTCCTGGGTCGTGGCGCCCTTGTGGAAGCTGGGCTCCAACCCGGCCGGCAGGGCGCGGCGTACCGCCTTGACGAACGGGATGACAGGCACACCGGCAAGCGCAGTCCCGCGGCCCAGCGCCGCGAGATCGAGGGCGTCCGTCGACACGGCGTCGATGGCGTCGGCGAGGCTCTCGGGCACCAGCCCATTCGCCGCCTCCGCACGGGCCAGGGCGGCCTCGGCGCGCAGCATTGCCCGCAACCGGGCTCGATCGCCGAAGGCCGCGCGCATCGGCTCGGTCGTGAAGAGTGGGCCGAGCAGCTCCGAATCGAGGGAGGAGAACGCCATCGCCGTCAGGCCTTCAGGCCGAGAATTGCTCGGGCCTGGTCGGGCGTGGCGATGCGACGGCCGTGCCTCTCGACCTCTTCGACGGCCGAGCCCACCAGTTCGGCGTTGCTGCTGGCGAGCCGCTCCCGCGTGATTCGGATATTGTCCTCGAGACCGGTCCGCACCGCATTGGCACCGCGAGCGATGGCCCAAGCCATGACGCGGGCCTGCTCGCGCCCGATCCCGGCGGCCGTCCACGTCGCCTGCGGCAGCACGCGGCGCAATTCGCCGAGGAGGATGTCGAGGAGGTGCTCCTGCGCCGGCATCGCATTCTGCACGCCCATGACGAACTGCACATGCGGCCGCGCGTCCATCAGGCCGGCTTCGACGAGTCTCCTGGCTCCGTGCAGGTGCGAGAGGTCGAAGATCTCGATCTCGGGTCGGACCTGGTATTCGTTCATCTGCGCCGCGAGGTCGTTCACCAGAGTGGTGTGGTTCTCGTAGACGATGTTCGGGAAGTTGACCGAGCCGGTCGAAAGCGAGGCCATGTCGGGCCGATGGACCAGGCACAGGCCACGGGCGGCGGGATCTCGCCCGCGGCCGCCGGTGGAAAACTGAACGATCATGCCGGGGCAATGTCGGCGCAGCCCTTCCTGCACGGCAGCGAACTTGTCCGGATCGGACGAGGGCGTCTCGTCGTCGTTGCGCACGTGGATGTGGGCAAGCGTGGCGCCTGCTTCGAACGCGGCCTGTGTGGATTCGATCTGCTCGGAGACCGTGATCGGTACTGCCGGATTGTCCCGCTTGCGCGGCACGGAGCCGGTGATCGCGACCGCGACGACGACGGGAAGCGAGAGAGTCTCAGGAGTCATGGTATCGAGCCTCACAGAGCGAAGAAGACGGTTTCGCCGTCACCGCGGAGTCTGATGTCGAAGCGGTAGGTGGGTGGGGCATCGGCGACGCGCCTTGCGATCAGGGTCGCGCGTCGCGCCTCGGGCACCCGTGAGAGGACCGGATCCTCGTCGTTGCTGTCGCTGTCGTCGAAGTAGAGTCGCGTCGCGAGCCGCTTCAGCAGGCCGCGGCCGAACACGCCAACGGCGATGTGCGGGGCCTGCAAACGTTCGTCGTCGATCCGAATCGGAGCCCGGCCGGGGCGCAGGGTCAGAAAACGAAACGCCCCGTCCGCACCGACCGCCGCGCGCCCAAAGCCGGTAAAGCAGGGATCGAGAGGGAGATCCTCGCGACCGTCCGCAGCGCCGTGGTACCGGCCGAGGGCATTGGCACCCCAAATCTCGATGAGGGCGTCGGTGACCGGTTCGCCCGCGCCGTCCAGCACGGTGCCGACGATCGCGATGATCTCGCCCCGCACCGGTCCGCGCGGCGGCGCCCGGTGGAGAACGTCATGCTCCTCCGGGAAGAGGTCCGGGCGCGCGCCGATACCGCTGCCGCCGACGAGGTCGGCGCCTCCTTTCCATGGCAGGCAATAGTGGAAGTACGGGCCGACGGTCTGCGACGGCGTCGGGCCAAACAGCGCCGGGTCCTGGTTGTCCTGCCGGGGGGCCGCGCTGGTGGGGAGCGGCGCGAAATCGGGTGCGGGAACGCCCGGTGGCGTCTGCTGTGCCATCTCAATGCTCCCAGGGAGTGGCGCTGCGCCCGCGCAACACGATGTCGAAGATGTAACCGAGCGCGTAGTTCGGCTCGGTCGTGTCGATGTCGAAGCGCGCGACGAGGCGGCCGCGGAAAGGCATCGGGACGGCGTTCGCGATCGGGTCGAGTTCGATGAGCGGATCGTCGGGAAAATAGAGCTGGGTGACGAGGCGGGTGGCGAAGCCGGGGCCAAGGAGTGACAGGTGGATGTGGGCAGGACGCCACGCATTGTGATGATTGCCCCAGGGATAGGCACCCGGACGAATGGTCGTGAAACGATAACGTCCCTGCCCGTCCGTGACGACGCGGCCGGTGCCCGTGAAGTTCGGGTCGAGCGGTGCGTTCCATTGATCGTTGCGGTGAATGTAGCGGCCAGCGGCATTCGCCTGCCAGATCTCGATCCCGGTATCCGGGACCGGGCGCGCCTCCTCGTCCAGCACGCGCCCCGAGATGACGATGCGCTGCCCCAGCGCAACGCCAGGCCCACGGTCGTGGCGGGTGAGGTCATCGAGCGACGGCCCCATAAGCGCGTCCCAGGGTCCGGCGGGGCCGGTCATCTCCGTCAGGGTATGGGGAAGCTCGACCAGGGGCTTGTCAGGGCTGCGCAGCAGTGTCGAGCGGTAGGGCGGGTATAGCGAGGACGGCTGACCGATGGCCTCGTGACGATAGGCGAAGGGATCCATCACGTATTCCTCCCTGTCCATGCGGCCGCGGTGGGGCGCGGGCCGGCTCTTCGTTGCGAATCGGAGTGCCTCATCAACCCCCCGACCCTGGACGGTTCTCGCCTCGAGACCGACCGGGACACGCAAGTTCCGTGAGAGACGCTTAGTCCCGGCATGGGTCGAGCGACGATGGACACAACGACGATTGAGTTGGACTTTTGCGCTCGGTTCGATGTTTCGTAGGCCGCGAGTCGGAGAGTTCCCACACGATGCAGGCCGCGCCGTTCCCCCGTTTCTTCCTCTACGGCGAACCACCGCGAGCCGCCGGGGACCAGTTCCTGCACATCGAGGAGCTGGAGGAGAGGAGCCGCGCCCATGCTTGGACGATTCGTCCGCACGCGCATGCGGACTTGCATCAGATGTTCTATCTGCGCGGCGGCCGGGGGCTGTTGCAGATCGAGGATCGGAATCTGGCATTCGAAGCCCCCTGCGCGTTGCTGGTGCCCGCCGGGTTCGTGCACGGATTGAGCTACGAGGCCGGCGCGCAGGGCACCGTCATGACTTTCTCGGACGGGCTTCTGCGCGACGTCGCCGGCCGGGAAGGCGAACTCCTCGGGCTGTTCGGCCACGGAGGCTGCATGCCTTTGTGCGAGACACGCCGGATCGACTTTGTCGTCGCCGAACTGTCCCGGGAACTGTGCTGGAGCGCGCCGGGGCGGCGGACAGTGATTCAAGGATTGATGAAGGTCGTGCTGGCGGACCTGATGCGTCACACCCGGCAGGCGGAAAACCCCGACGCATTCGTCACGAGCGGTCATCCCCAGCTCGTCGCCTGCTTCCGGGCCCTCATCGAAACGCATTACCGGGAACAGCCGCACATCGCCTTTTACGCCGACAGACTCGGCGTGACGCCGCCGCGGCTCCGGCAGGCCTGTATGGGCGTGACCGGGGCGGCGCCGAGCGTTCTGTTGGCGGACCGCCTGTTGCTCGAAGCCAAGCGCGCGTTGACCTACTCCGATGCGACCGTCGCCGAGATCGGGTACAGCCTCGGCTTCTCGGACCCGGCCTACTTTTCGCGCTTCTTCACCAAGCGGGCCGGTTCGAGCCCTTCCCGCTTTCGTCGGCAGCAGCAGGTCTGACCGACATGCCCCGTGCGCGGGCGGCATTAGAAATTGACGGCCGACTTCACGCCGAACACCACGACGTCGGGTCTGACGGTCGTTCCGCTCGGGCGATTGATGTACTGGATGTTGGGGCGCACGACGATGTCGGGGTTTACGGCTATGCTGTAGAAGGCTTCGAGAAAGCGCTCCTGGGTTGGGATTTCGTTCGCCGCGCCGAGGAAAGCGTTGGCGAGGATCAGGCTCTCGACACGACGCGGATTCGCGATCGTCTGGCCAAAGCCGAAGCCGATCCAATCGTTTGCCCGCTCCTTCCAGAAGCCCTTGTAGACGAATCCCGCCGTCTCCTGCGCCGAGTAGATCGCGGTGGCCTCATCGGTGTAGGCGAGGCGAACAAAAGCCGAGAGACTGCGCGTCGAATTGGACGGATCAGGCCGATACAACTCTTGGACACCGACGAAGTAGAGGCCGTTTCGGTTGTCCCTTTGGAGCGGGAGGCCGCCGAACAGGATGCGTGGGCGACCGTCACCGTTGAGCAGAACATCGTTGCCGCCCCCTGTCTCGTACCATGCGCCAATCTTGTACTGACCGCTGAGCCCGAGCGCCCCGATCTTCGGCAGTAGGCCGACCTCGGAAACGAGCAGAGCACCGGTACCTCTGCTGAAATCAAAACTAAACCCGTCGACGAGATTGTCGGGATTGACTTGGAAGGCACCGACTTGGAAATACGCGACATCCGGCACACGGATACGCAGGCGCGTCATCCACTGACTGACCGGATAGTTGAACCAGTACGTACCAGCGACTTTTCCGGGCTGGCTGGCACATAGAGCCAGCATCTGGAACTCGCACGGGAATGCGCCGAAGTCTTCGCCCAGATGCTGGCGGCCCAGTTTCAGATCGACCCAGGGACCGAATTGCTGGTCGTACCAGAACTGGGTCAGACGCCAAATCCGGCCGCGACCAAAGATCTCCTCGACGCTGGTCTGCGTACCCAGGCGCGCGTCCACCGTCACGTCCCGGCCTTGGCGATTGGTGATGGTCATCGAACCGGTCGCACCCTCCAATCCCAACATGCGCTGGAAATCGAATGCGGCACGGGCCGAAAACTGGCCGGCACCCCTGAGCAGGGGGCCTCGTACACCGCCCTGAAGGTTCGTCGCGGCCTGATACTCGTAGGCCATGTTGACGAGGACGCCGTGCTCCCACAGCAGATCGCGCACGCCGCCGAAATTGCCCAACAGACCGTAGCGCGGCGGCAGGGTGGTCGTGTCGGCCGATCCCGCCGCTCGGCGCGTCTGCGGCGCCGGAACGGGAGGTTGCTGGAGCGGCGAGCGTTCGGGGGCCGCGGGGTTCGGCAGACGTACCGGACTCCGCGCCCGCTCCTGCGCGATGGCCGCAGCCGTGAGCGAGCATACGGCCAAGCCGGCCAGGACGATGCGTTTCAAGGACTCCTCCCGAGCCTCATGTGAGCAGCCCTGCGGTATGGAGAGCTTGCACTCTTCCAATGGTCAGTTGCCGCAGAGATAGATTTGGACAAATTTATCCGAATTGATACTCAATCCGAGCCACCTGAAAGAAATACAATATCATAGTCATTCGAATTAATACTAAGGTATGATTTGCAATCATTGATATATTTTTCGATAAGAGTAATTTATGGGGCGGTATATAATAATATAAGACAGTAAGATTTTGCGCGGCGAAACGCTGGGCCGTTCATGTTGCCGCTACGGGCGTGTGGTGTTGTTGGTATCAGCCTCGGATTCGAGGCATGCCCTCGTCAGGATCTATCTGCCGAACCCGCCTGCAACGCCCGGTACATCCGCGCGCCGTCCGCAGGCAGATCCGTGAAAAGTGCGAAGGCGGCTGCCGCCTGATACGCCGCCATGCCGAGGCCGCCGAGGGTTGCGCAACCCCGGGCGCGGGCGGCCTTGAGCAGGGCCGTCTCCTCCGGAAAATAGATGATGTCGGCGATCCACTGCTCCGGCCGCAGCAGTGCCGGGTCGAAGGGCATGCCCGGGTGGCTGCTCATGCCGACAGGCGATGTTTGCACCACGCCCTGCGCCTCGGCGAAGGCCCCTTCGAGGCTTTGGATGCCGCGCACGCGCGTTTGGGGGAAAAGCTCTCCGAGCCGGCTCGCCAGTCTCTCGGCTCGGTCGTGGACGGGATCGTAAATGGCAAGATCACGGACGCCCATTCCGAGCAGAGCATGACCCGTCGCAGCTGCCGCACCTCCGGCGCCGACTTGAACGACACGCTCGAACGCGATGCCGGGCAGACCGGTCCGTAGGCTTTCGGTGAACCCGTAGACGTCGGTGTTATGCCCCCGTCGCCCTCCGTCGCGGAAGACGATGGTATTGACCGCCTGCAAGGCCTGCGCGTCCGGGCTCAGGCTCGTGAGACTCGAGATCACCGCGTTCTTGAAGGGATGGGTGACGTTCAGCCCGTCGAAGCCGAGGCGCTCGGCCCAGTCGATGACGGTGGGCAGAGCCTCTACGGTCAGGCCAAGTGCCGCGAAGTCGAGGAGGCGGTAGACGAGCGGGATGCCCCGACACGCGGCTTCCCGTTCGTGCATTTCCGGGCTGCGCGAACCAGCAATTCCCATTCCGACGAGTCCGGTGAGCCACGTGCGGGGGGGGGATTCGGCGAGCGGGGCGGCGAGCGAACCGTCGGCGCCATGTCGAAGGACGGGCATCATTCGGGGTTCCAAGTGAGGATCGAAAACGCGTCTCATGGCTGGCTACGCTTCCGCACGCTCAGGGCGCAGACGGCTGCGATCAGCAGCGGCACCGCAAAGATTCCGAACAAGATCGGCAGCGGTGTTCCATAGGAGAGGAGCCAGCCGCCGAGCAGCGGTCCAAAAATCGCGCCGGTGCGACCGATGCCGATGGCCCAGCCAAGGCCGGTGCTGCGCACCTCGCTCGGGTAGAGCAGTGTGACGAGGGGATAGTATCCGTTGAAGCCGCCCTGCACGCTCGCGCCCATCAGAAAGGCAACAGCCAGTAGCGCAAAGAGAGGGAGCGCCACACTTCCGAAAATGACCAGGGTTACGGCCGCCGTGATGAGAAAACAGGCGATGAGCCGCTGGAGTTGGAAACGTACACTGAGGATGCCGATCAAGAATGTTCCACAGAATGCGCCGATATTATAGAGCGCCCCGGCGATGATTGCCTTGGACTGCTCGAGCCCCGCCTCGACCGCGAGCTTCGGGATCCAGCTGATCACGAAATACAGCACCATGAACGAGCAGAAGATGCCGCCCCAGGCGAACAGCGTCGCGGCGCGGTTTTCCGCCGACAGCAGTGTCTTGAAGCTGAAGGAGGTGATTGTCGTTTCAGACCGTGCCGGCAGGCTGGTCATGAGGGGACGACCGAGGCGGCGGTTTATACGGTTGACCCGCTCGAGAGTGCCCGTCCGATGAGAACGCAGCAGGAATTCCAGCGATTCGGGGAGCAGTGCGTAGATAAGCGGAAACGCCACGGCCGAAAGCAGACCGGCGCCGATCAGGGTCGCTTGCCAGCCGAACATTGGGATCGACCAGACACAGGCGAAGCCCGTTGCGACCGCCCCGAGCGGGTAGCCCGCCTGCAGCAAGCTCACCGCCAGCGCGCGATGACGCGCCGGTGCGTACTCGGCCGTGAGGGCCGCCATGCTGGCCAGCACGGTGCCGATGCCGATGCCGACGACGAACCGAGCGGCAACCAGCTGAAGCACGGATTCGGCCAGCCCCGTCAGGATCATCGCCACCGTCATTGTGCCCATCGAAGCAAGGATCATGCGGCGTCGGCCAAGCCGGTCGGCAAGGGGCGCTACGATGATCGAGCCGACCATCATGCCCGCCAGCCCGGCGCTGAAAACGATCCCGAGGGTCGAAGGATTGAGGTTCCATTCCCTCGCCAACGCGGGTGCCACGTAGGACATGATCAGCACATCCATGCCGTCGAGAGCGTTGATCAAGAAGCACAGGCTCAGAACGAGCAATTGAATAGGATGCCAAGTTGCGGCGGCGCTTCCTGCCCGCTCGTTTTCACCAATGGCTATGGTCGATGATGCAACTGCCATGAACCGTCCTCCCATGTTTGCCGCGTTTCGCCGCGTTCTACCGTTGGGAGTAACGCTATAATGCATGTTCAGTGGGGGCCAATGCCAGATGCATGGTCGCCTATGTCATCGTGTTATGGGGCAAGTGTCGCGTGTCGCCGGGCCGCCTCCTCGAACGCTGCACTGACGCGCGACTGTTCGGCGAAGCGGTTTCGGTTCAGATAGACAGGCAGCGTGCCCGAAGGTGTGAGGCGCAGGACCACGGTGCCGGCCACCGGCTGGGCCGCCGTGAACGCGTCTACGATCGCCACGCCGAAGCCGCTGCGGACGCAGGCGAACGCTGTTTCCGCGAAGCGAACGAAGGTGGCGACCACGCGCTCGATCCCCGCCTGCTCGTACATTCGCGCGATGACGCGGCCATGAGGCGTATCCTCGCGGAAGGAAATGAGGGCGGACCCGCGCAGATCGTGCAGGCCGATCTGTCCGGCCGTCGCGAGAGGGTGATGTCGCGGCACGACACAGACCATCTCCGCCGTGCCGATGGCCTCGCAAGCGATGTTGGGATGCGAGAGGGGATAGACGGTGAGCGTGTACTCGCCCCCCCGCGCCACAAGGTAATCTTCGGTCTGCTCGACCGACAGGATATCGAACTCGACGAGTAGCCGTGGGAAGCAGGCGACGACGTCCTTGAGGATGCCCGGTACGATCGAATGACCGAGGGAGGGGGACGCCCCAACGCGGAAGACCGTGTCTTCGCCACGCTTCAGGCGGACGATGTAGTCTTCGAGATCAACGACTCCTTTGTAGATGCGCTCGGTTTCCGCGAAGAGGAGTTGAGCCTCTCGGGTCGGGTTCAGGCGCCCTCCGGATCGGTCGAACAGGAGGACGCCGAGACGGTCTTCCATGTAGCGCAGCATCCGGCTGAGCCCCGGCTGCGACGTGTTGAGCATCAGCGCGGCACCGCTCACCGTGCGTGCGATCATGACGGCGCGAAAAATCTCGATCTGACGGAAGTTCAACATAAGATTCATGCCCACGTGAATGCGGTCGATGTCGCGCCTAGTCTGCCGAAGCCCTGGCCTCGTGAAGCCGTCGATTGACGAAGGACGCGTTCATGGACCCTCGTTCGCTCATACGAACGGTGGGCTTCCGAGCTTCAGCTCAGGATGACCCGGAACACTCCCACGCTTCTGGTGCGCATCTCGTCCTCGGTGACACCGTCGGCGATTTCGCGCGGTGTCGTTCCGCCATCAAGCGTTTTATCCTCGGTGGACAAGCCGTGTTGGTGAACGTCCTCTCGACCTCCGCCTTGACGGTGAGCGGTCAGTCGCAGGCCTTCGACAAGCGGAGGGTAGGGCGAGAACCAGCGGGGATCGGGAATTTCGTGAGGCACTCTAAATCTCCCCAGGAGGAGCCGCGGGTCGTCTGGGATGCGGGAATGGTCCGTTTCCCAGCGTCGATCAAGTCCAGTTCCTCCGCGAACCCGTAGAAGACAGGGGCCAGCTCGAATTCTCCACGTTAGGACAACAACGACGCCGACATATCATTGGGGATGTCATTCGACAGCTGCGCTGGAATTCCGATGCCGAGATTTGCGTCGAATTCGTCCTTCGAAGCTCCAGTAGCGCGCGCCGCATTCCGCGGGCAGGTCTAGACCATATTGTCGATCCCCCGCCTCGATCAGGTTTGTCCGCAACACGTCATCGCGTTTGTCGGGTCCATATGGGTGCTTATCGTGCACCCATCGACGCTCCTTTCGCGTGGCGGTACGGAGACGATGCGGCCAATGAAGGGGGCTGCCGTGTGGAATCGTCCCGTTCACGGCGGCATGATCGGTTCGCGTCTCGACGCGGGCCTGCCCGGACGAGCCCCGAGGGCGGCGAGCCTCTGCACGACGACAAGGACGATTTACAGCGATCGTTGCCGTCGTGCAGATCGCGCTCAGCCTGGCAGAAGCTTCAGCCGGGATTGGGCGGCAATGCGGATTGCCGCACCGGGTGCATCGAAGCCGTCATAGCCGCATCGTTGCACGATCTCAAAAAAGAACCGCCGCTCGAAGGCGCGGGTAAAGCAGTGGAAGTACTCGCCGCCGTTCGCGTCGCGGTCGTAGATGATCTGTCTAGCGCGCATGCGTTCGATCAGATCGGAGTCGAGACAAAAACGTGCCGTCAGATCGTCGTAGTAGTTGTCGGGCATGGTCAACATTTCCATGCCGTTGCTGATCATCTCATCGACGCTTTTGAATATGTCTCTTGATGAGAGCGCTATGTGCTGAACACCGGCGCCGAAGTAGTAATTGACAAAGCGTGACGAAAGGGTGCGGCTGTTTGCCGAGCTGTTGAGGACGACGACGAAATCGTCTTTCTCGCCGCGCAGAACCTGCCTCTGCACAAGACCTCCCGGATCGGCGATGTCGACCTGCGGCTCCGCCCGCATTCCGAACAGACTGTCGTAGAACAAGACCCACGAGAGCAGATCGACAGACGCGACCGTCTGCGCGACATGGTCTATCCGCTCCAAGCCGGCATCGGCACCTCCGTGAGAGGGCGCGGCCACGAAATCCTGCGCCCAAGCAGCCTCGGTGTCGGCTGTTTCATCAATGAATTCGATCAGGGACCCGCCGACCCCACGGATCGCGGGCATACTCCGCTCCTCGGCGGAGCGAGGCTGTTCGAAGGTCTCGACCTTGAGAGCGCGCGCCCGGACTTGAGCTGCTTCGATATCGCGAACACACAGGCCGAGAGCGCAGACCGAAGCGCCATGCGTTGCCGCATGGGCGGCGGCGAAACTGTCCGGCTGCGCGTTCAGCACGAAGTTGATGTCCCCCTGTTGCCAGCGAGTCACCGCCTTGCTGCGGTGCTGCCCCGCTGATGTGAAGCCGAGGCTTCGGAACAATTTCTCAATACGGGGAGCTTCGTTCTGTGAGGCCGCGAACTCGATGAATCCGAAGCGCTCCACCTCTATCTGCGGGGGTAAGATCGGTCCCTCTGATGTGATTCTACGCTGTGCTTCATCTCTCAGCCAAATCAGAGATCGAACGCCATCGACCGCCGTTTCACGGGTCGAATTCGCTCGAAAGTTGTCGTTGAAGACTTCCAGGGATAGGACGTCGTCGTAGTCGATGCGCAGCAGGGCCTCGACAAACCCGGCGAGGGCCAAGCCTCCCTGACCGGGCATGCAGCGCAGATGCCGGCTCCATTGCAGGACATCCATCGTCACGAGGGGGGCATCCGCCATCTGTACGAGGAAGATGCGTGCCGGATCGATCTCCAGGATCGAGGCCGACGGTACATTTCGAGCGAGGCTGTGGAAGCTGTCCAGGACGAGGCCCAGAGCCGGATGATCGGCACCCTGGACGATGGCCCAGGCATCGCGATGATCGTTGATGTGTGCGCCCCAAGCGAGCGCCTCATAGCCGACGCGCAAACCACGTACCGACGCCCGCTCGGCAAGTTCCCGCAGATCGTCGACAATCCGCTCGTGTTCCCCCGACGCCTCGGCGATCGTGGACGAACAGACCATCAGAAGGTCGGTCCCCAATTCGGGCAAAAGGTCGAATTTTCGTTCGGCCCGGTCGAACGCCCCTTTCCGTTGTTTACCCGCCAATCCCTCGAAATCCCGAAATGGTTGAAGGGTCACACAGCGTAAGCCGAGGTCGCTGATCATCTTTCCGATTTCGCGCGGGGAATGCGTATCCGCGAGTAGATCAGCTTCGAAGAGCTCCACACCATCAAAGCCGGCGCCGGCAATTGCCTGAAGTTTGGCCGTGAGGCTTCCGCTGAGCGAGACCGTCGCGATCGAATTTTGCATCGCCCATCTGTCTCCCATGCAAGACGTCAATCACACTGCCAAAGTTACTGTTCCTTCGCAAAGCACATTCCCATGCTCTGTTATAACACGATGTTATATTCATCGTCCGATGATGCCGATCCGTTGCCGCCGCCTCGCGCCCCGACGGTCGGACTGATCCGTCCCGATCGTGCCGAGCCTCTCTCTGCGACGTCAGGTTTGGCCTGCCCTCGCACGACTTCAGTCGATTGACGGGACAGCAAAGGATTGTTGCGGCGGCGCGCATGAGGGACGTCAGTCGCATCGAGGCCTTCCATCGGCCGCTTCGCCGTCATTCGGCGCTCGGCTGCCGCTTGCCCGTCGCCGACGAGCAAGAAGCCGACGCAGGACCGTCAACCGGGCCGCACCTCAGGCAAGTTCCCTCATCGTCCACTGGACTGCAGCAATCTCACCGGATGCCAAGGCCGCCGCGCGAGCGGTAGAGGGTTTCATCGGGGCCCCGGGCGGGCTTGGTCTGATCGCCAACCCTCCTATATTTGCTCCCGCCGCATGCTGGTGAGTACGGACGATCATGGAGTCCAAGATCAGGTGTTCTGAGGGTGCCTCATAACCCGCGATCCACGCCGGTTCTCGTTCCAGCCACGACAGCGCAGCGAAAATTTCGTGAGGGACACTCAGTCGGAATCGTCCGACAGTGCCTCGAAGATGCGCCACGACACACCCTTCTGGCTGGGGCGGCGGAAGACGCTGTTCCATTCGCCGAACGCTTTGGCCGGATCACGCGGAGTCGAGCCTGCGCGAACGATCCAGCGCCTGCTTTCGACGAACAGCCGATTGTCGCGCGCCGTCGAGCCACGCCGATTGAGGCGACCGATGATGACGAGCCATCCGCGCCCGCTGCGTGTCGTTGAGAAACGAGCGATCTCGAACGCTCAAGGCCGCACCCAAATACGAGCCTCGAGTCATCGCTCAAATTCCGCGTGCACTCGAAGCGTCCACGCGGCCTGGAGGTGACGACTGCGACGATGGGGGAGTGCCGGTACGTCGCACCTGAGCTTCCCGAAATCGTCCACGCTCACGGACGGTGGCCATCATTCGAGACCCGTCGCTTGTCACAGAAATCGTGACGGGCCGATCAACGACGCTGTGTGGAGCTTTGAACAGACGACCAAGTCATAAGCCATCGCGATGACTTGGTGATTGGCGCACCCGACACGATTCGAACGTGTGACCTTTGCCTTCGGAGGGCAACGCTCTATCCAGCTGAGCTACGGGTGCTGACCGTGTCGGAGGCTTAGCCCATGCCGCGATCGTGTGCAACGGGGATGTGAGGTTTGCGCAGGGGGATCGGCTTGGAGAATCGCCTGCGACGGTCCGGCTCGTCGCATGCCGCCGATGTTTTACCGCGGCACGTATTCAGCGATCGGCGAGGTGGGTCGGGTCGTTCGCGAGGCTGCGGCCCCGAAGCTGGATGGCCGACGCTTTCCCCGAGCGATATGACGCCGACCGCGTGGCCCATCCCGGGCGGTGCATGATCGTCGCGACGGCGCTGGTCCCGATCCCGCATGGTGGTCCTCGCCTACGGCACCGCCTCACTCTCGACATGCTGACCTTCGACATCCTAGACCCGCCGGGGAGGGGGCTCCCACCTCGCCCGTCAGTGTCGCAAGGGATCTTCGTGAAGCGCGGTCGTCTCAAGATCGGCCATCCGGCCCCGTCCCAGGAAGCCCGCGCGGTGCGATCCCACAACGGGACCGAGCCGCCCCTCGACCTCCTCGGGCCCGACGCGCCGCGGATCGACCGCCGCGAGGTCAACCTGCGCTGGCTCTGCGCCAGCACCCTCACGGGCTTGACGGGGGCGGGCCTCATCGGCGCGGCGATCCATGTTTCCTTTCAGAGCGACATCTCCTTCGCGGCGATTCCAGAGCGGGCGGCTGTCGTCGTCCGCCCCGCTCCGAGCGACGACGACATCGCCGTGGCCCGCAAGGGCGACCGTCTCGTGCGCAACGTGATGATCGCCTCGGCCAAGCAGAACTTTCGCGCGCCCGTGACCGTGCGGCTGGCCGACCGGGAGATCATCAAGGTCCGACCCTTCGTCCGCGTGACGACGGCCCTGTCCATGACGACGGGCGTGTTCGCCGCCGAGATGCCCCGCTTTGATCCGATGAAGCTCACCGCCGACGATCAGGCGGAGCGTGCTCCCGATACGGGCATTGCCGAGGGGCCGGGCGGTGAGGTGTCCGTGGTCAAGCAGGACCTCGTCGGCCTCGCCGTCGAGCCCGGCGCCCCCGCCCTCACCGACGACGATGTCGTCGCGCAGGTCGAGGAGGAACGTCGTCTCACCGCCGAGGCCGGCCGGCGCAGTGCCGTGCCGGTGGCGCCCCAGATCATGCTGTCGCGTGCCCTGCAGCAGGGGGGGGCGGCCCGTGATTTCGATGGCGCGTCAGCGCCCGTCGGCGGCAGTCCGTTCCAGTCCATCGACGTTCTCGTCGTGCCCGAGAACGTGACGCGGCTGGCCAAGGTCGGACTACGGGCCGGCGATGTCTCTCTCGTCGACGAGCGCGACCTCGCCCTCAAGCGCGGCGAGAGCCTGGACGCGGTCCTGCGTGCGACGGGTCAGGCCAGCGAGGACCAGATCCGCGGTATCGTCTCGGCCCTGGGCGGACGCGGGCGCATCGCCGAACTCACCGAGGGGCAGCAATTCCGCCTCCAGATCGCGCCGGGGCCCAAGCCCGGGGATCCGAGGCAGGTGACCCGCCTCATCCTCTACGGCGAGGGTGGCATCGAGGGCATCGCGGCCATCAACGACCGGGGTGCCTTCGTCTCCGTGGCACCACCGACGGACGGCGCTCCCGCCCCCAAGGCTTCGGGCAAGGTCGAGGCGGCATCCGACGAGGACGAGGAGGAGGGCGGTTCGGGGCCCCGGCTCTATCAGAGCCTGTACGAGACGGCCGCCCGCCATGACCTGCCGCGAACCACCGTCGACGATCTCGTGCGGATCTTCGGTTACGACGTCGATTTCCAGCGCCGAATTTCTCCGGGCGATGCCCTCGACGTATTCTACACCTTCGACGAGGATGCGGGGCAGACCGCCTCCGAGCGGCCGGATCTTCTCTACGCCTCGCTCAATCTCGGCGGCGAGCCGCGCAAGGTCTACCGGTTCCAGTCACCCGACGACGGAACCATCGACTACCTCGACGAGCAGGGACGATCCCTGAAGAAGTTCCTCATCCGCAAACCTATCGCCGACGGTATCATGCGGTCGGGCTTCGGCTACCGGCGTCACCCCGTGCTCGGCTATGCCAAGCTTCACACCGGCGTCGATTGGTCCAATCCCATCGGCACGCCCATCGTGGCGGCGGGCAACGGGACCGTGATCAAGGCCGACTGGGATTCCGGCTACGGACGACGGGTCGAGATCCAGCACATCAACGGCTACGTCACAACCTACAACCACATGTCGCGCTTCGCCCGTGGAGTTACGGCCGGAGCGAAGGTGCGGCAGGGACAGGTGATCGGCTATGTCGGATCCACCGGCCTCTCGACGGGCGCCCATCTCCATTACGAAGTGATCATCAACGGTCATTTCGTCGACCCGATGAAGATCCGCGTTCCGCGCGGCCGTGAGCTCGATGGCCGGATGCTGGCGGAATTCACCCGTCAGCGCGAGCAGATCGACGGTGTCATGCAGAAATCGCGCGCCGCCACGGCGATGGCGCAGCGCGACCCCATCCGTTGAGCGCCCCGCCGCGAGGGCGGGGCCGGGCCTGTCCCTCGGTCAGGCGGATTCGCCGAGCATGATCCGGGCGGTTTCGAGCATCGTCTTCATGGCGTCCGTCGCGTTCCGGTAGGCCGGCGTCCCCACATCCCAGTTCTGCGTCGCGAGGGCTCCGATCATCCGGTCGGCCTCCTCCAGGGCCTTGGCTTCGGCCTTGAGAAGCTCCCCCAGGGCGGGATGCTCGCTCAAGGGTCCTGTCCGCAGAACCAGCCCGAGGCTGGCGCCATCGCTCCACGGCAGCTTGGCGAGGTCGCGGCTCGGCTCGGCCAGTCCCACCAGAACTCTGGCGAGCTTGCGCTTCCAGGCTCCGATATCGGCCGGCAGGCGTACCAGGGCGTGGGTGGTCAGGTCGCGGCCGCCCGTCGCCAGGGCTTTCTGTCCGAGGGCCTCGGCCTTCACCAGGCGATTGGTGATCTGCTCGATCTCCTCGTGGGTCTTCGTGGCCTTGCCGGCGATATTCTGGACATTGCCGGAGATTTCGGCCGTGGCCTGGCGCTGCTGTCCGAGCATGTGCGCGATGGCCCGGTTGAGGTCGCTCGCCTCGCCGATGCGGTCGTTGGCCTGCGAGACCCTCGCTTCGAGGCCATCGACGATGGTTCGGCCCGTCGCGACGGCGGTGCGGCTCTCGCTCACCGCCTGGGCGATGGAGCCCATCTCGACGGTCAGGGTTGTGAGGAGCGAGCGGATTTCCCCCGTGGACTTGGCAGTCTGGGCGGAGAGGGACTTCACCTCGGCGGCCACGACGGAGAAGCCGCGGCCGGCTTCTCCCGCCCGCGCGGCCTCGATGGTCGCGTTCAGGGCGAGTAGGTTCGTCTGACTCGAGATCGCCGCGATGGCGGTCGCCATCACTTCGATCTGGGCGATGGCGCGTTCGAGAATCACCACACGCTCGGAGATCAGGACGGTGCGTCCCTCGATCTCCTGCATCGCGGTGCGGGCTTGGCTGCCATCGGTGATGCAAGCCTGCATGGCGGCCAGGGCGTCGTCGGCGACCTTGACCACGGTGTCGGAGGTCTGAGCGACCTCGGCGATGGAGGAGGCCATCTCTTCCGTCGCGCCCGCGATGGTCTGGGTCGCGCGGGCGACCTCGCCGATGTCGTAGGTCATCCATCCGGTATTGGTGGCGGCTTCCGAGGCTTCCCGTGCCAAGCGGGCCGTGCTGCCGAGCGCGCGGAGAACCGCCTGGTCGGCATCGGTCTGCGCATGACCCAGGGCGGTCTTCAGGGGGCCGTCGGGGAGATCGATGGGACTACGGTCCTGGGCCGCCATCAGGCGTTCGATCGCGCGAACCAGGCGGGCATCGTCGGAAGCAGGGGGCGCGACCTCGGTCTCATGGGATGAGAGGCTGGGCTTCGAAGAGCGAGCGAGGGGAAAGCCGAGCATTGAGGGTGGTCCCATTGATGGTGACGAGACGGTCGCACTCCCCAGTTAAGGAACTCTGAAAACCAGCGTAATCGTCAGGTTGTATCGATTCCTGTGAGTTCCCAAGGGTTGCGATTCGGCTCGCCCTACTGGGTGTTGCTGTACTTAAAATTTTATTCCCGGGATGATTACGCAATACCGGATTTATTAAATCCATAATTCGGCTGGATTTGAGCGTCGGATGCACCGCCTTGGCACGAGGCGGCGATGAGTGCTGGGCATGCACGACCATCGTACCGTCGGAACACCGTGCTCGTCCGCGAACGCAGTTGCGCGGGCCCTTCGTTTCAGGCGCTCGGGAGGATGCCGGTTGCTTCTGTTGCGGACCGTCCCGGCAGGGGAGTGTCGACCGCCTGAAGAACGACCCCGGCCCTGTGCTCCGTCAATGTCGGGGCCGGCACGGGTGCCTCGATGGTGCAGATCACGCCGTCCGTCGCGAAGTGAAGCTTGACGTCTCCGGCGAGATCCCGGGCGAGGCTGCGCTCGATGAGGCGGGAGCCGAACCCGGTGCGAGTCGGCTGGACGACCGGTGGGCCGCCGCTCTCGCTCCAGCGGAGCAGGAGGCGCAGGTCCGGGACCCGGGCCACGGACCAGGCGATCTCGACGCGGCCACCCTCCCGCGAAAGGGCACCGTACTTCACCGCGTTGGTGCCGAGTTCGTGGAGCGCCATGGCGATCGACAGGGCGAAGCGCGGCGCCAGACGCAGCGGTGGTCCGATGACGTGGAAGCGCGAGGATTGTGGATCGCCGTTCGGACCGTCGGCATCGAGCGGAGCGATGGCGTCGGCCACCACCGTGGCGAGTTCGGCGCCTTCCCAGCTTTCGCGGGTGAGCACGTCGTGAACCCGCGCCAGGGCGAGGAGGCGGGCCTCGAACGCGGCCCGGGCACTGGCCGCCTCCTCGCCTTCCAGCCGGCGCAGGGATTGGCCCGCGATGGACTGCACGGTGGCCAGGGTGTTCTTCACCCGGTGGTTGAGTTCGTGGATCAGGAGCAGGAGATGCTCCTCGGCGCGCTTCGCGTCGGTGATATCGACATTGCATCCGGTGTAGCCGAGGAACGCACCGGTATCGTCCTGCCGGGGCACGCCCTCGCAGCGCAGCCAGCGGATGTCCCCCGCACGGTCGATGACGCGAACCTCGCCGCGGAACGGCTCGCGGGCCTGGAACGCGTCCCGGAACAGGGCCGAAAAGCCCGCCAGATCGTCGGGATGGACGATCCTGTGCCACCCGTCGCCCGCGAGGGTGTGGGCCGCCGCCCCGAACAGGTGCTCGAAATGCATGTTGGTGAAGCTGATCTCGGCCGTCGCGTCGGTCATCCAAATCAGGGCCGGGGCCGAATCGGCCATGTGGCGGAAGCGCGCTTCACTCTCCCGTAGGGCGCTCAGGCCGCGCTCGGTCTCGGCCAGGGCCAGATCGCGCTCCGCGATGCGGGTTCGCAGGCGTTCGGAGGCATCGGCCAGAACCTCGCCGAGGCTGCGGATCTCGTTGATCGGCGAGGTGACGCGCGGGATCGCCTCGCCGCGCGCCAGGGCCGGGCCCGTCGCCGCCAGACGCCGCAGGGGCTGCGCGACCCGCGACCACAGGCTGACGGCCAGAATCGAAGAGGTTGCCAGCACCACGAGACCGAAGCCGCAGAACGCCCAGATCCAGCCGTGCAGGCGTGCCTCGACGAGGGAACGCGGGATCACCGCGCCGACCGTCCACCCGGTGAGCCGGGCGCGGGCCTCGACGACGGTGACGGGCTTCATCGCCCGGTCCTTCCCCTCCCAGACCCCCGGCGTGCCGGTCTGCTTCTGGCGCAGGGTCGCCAGGCGTGGATATCCGACGATGGAATCCGCATCGGGGATGCGAGTGAGGACGATTCCGTCCCGGTCGGAGATGCCCGTCGTCCAGCCGGCGATGCTCTCCCGCGCGGTGAGGGCCTGCAGGCGCCCGACGGGCGCGGTGAAGCTGAGGATATAGGCGACCTCGCCGTCCACCGTTACCGGAACCGCGATGGCGTAGGTGGCCGTACGCGGGCTCGCCCCGTGCAGCAGCCCCGAGACGACGGCCCGTTGCGTGCCGGCCGTGATCTCCTGGTCGAACGGCAGGCTGGCCTTGGGCAGAGGCGCGCCGAGGGGAACCGCCGTATTGACGAGCTGCTGCCCGTCGGGCCGACGCAGGAGGAGGTCGAGTCCGACGGCATCGCGGACGAGGCGGGCCTGGGTGTCGAACGTCGCGAACTCGGAATCCCGCAGGCGGGGCGAGGTCGCCAGGGTCTGGAGCACCGAGACCAGGCCGGCCGTATCCCGGTCGACGGAGAGGGCGATGCCGCGCACGTTCTCGCGCGCATCCTGCTCGAACCGCGCCCGCTCGGTCCCGGCGTAGCGCACGAGCAGGATCGCGGTGAACAGGAGGCCAGGCCCGATGAGGGCGACGACGAGGGCGATGAGATAGACCTGGGTCGAGACGTCCCGGCGCCAGAGGTCCTGCAGAAGGCGGCCGAGGCGTCTCGATCGCCGCCGCCATCGTCCGGACCGTGTCTTCTCGGGGGGAGATTTGCCGGGCACGGGCGTGCCGCCGCCGGGATGCGGTTCGGATCCGCGCATGGGCGATCGACTCATGGGCGATCGACGTGGCCGAGGTCGCGCGTCGGACTGACCCGGTCGCGCACCCGTTGCTTGAGGGTCTTTACGTCCGGGAAGCCGCCATCCAGCGTCCGGTCCCAGATCGTATCGCGGTCGCAGGCGATGACGAACACGCCCCCGGTCCCGGGAACCAGGGCGACCTCCCCGAGATCGTCCCGGAAGGTGGAGAGCAGCTCCTGGGCCATCCAGGCCGCGCGCAGGAGCCATTGGCACTGCGTGCAGTAGGTGATGGAGACCCGCGGCTTCTGGGGCGAGGCGAGCGCTGTTCCGTCCATGGCCGGCACAGCGCACCGAACCTCCCCGCCTTGTCAACCGCGCGGCGGTGACGTGGAAGTCCGAACGGGCGAACCTCGAAACCGCGCGAAAGCGATCGGCACGCGTTTCCGTGGGCTTGCGGCCGGCCGAACCCTTCCCGTACCGGCGGTCATGCCTATCTGTCGCAGGGCGGTCCGCTACCGCACCTCGTCGTCTCCGGGAGTTCCGTTCATGCATCCAGGCGCCGCCATTTCCGCCGGGCCGTCCCTTCTCGGTCGGATCCGAACGGCGTTCGTCGCCTTGGCGCTGGCCACATCCCTCGCGGGTTGCGGCGCCATCAACAGGGTTCCGACCCTGGAGGAGAGTGCCAAATCGTCCTGGAGCGAGGTGCAGAATCAGTATCAGCGCCGGGCCGACCTGATCCCGAACCTCGTCGAGACGGTGAAGGGCTACGCCCAGCAGGAGAAGGACGTTCTGATCGGCGTCACCGAGGCGCGGGCCAAGGCCTCCAGCGTGAAGGTCGACGCCTCGACGGTGAACGACCCGCAGAAGTTCAAGGAATTTCAGGACGCCCAGAACCAGCTCTCGGGTGCCCTCGGACGGCTGCTGGTGACCGTGGAGCGCTACCCCGACATCAAGTCGAACCAGAATTTCCTCGCCCTGCAATCGCAGCTCGAGGGCACCGAGAACCGCATCGCCGTGGCGCGCCGCGACTACATCGGCGCGGTTCAGGCCTACAACACCGAAGTTCGGACGATCCCCGGCCGGTGGATCGCCGCGTGGTTCTATCCCGAGGCCAAGCCCATGGAGACCTTCACGGCGACACCGAATTCCGAGCGGCCGCCGACCGTGAAGTTTTAGCCCTCCATGCTCGCGATCCCCGGCCGGGGATGTCGGGGCCTCCTCCTCGGGCTCCTGCTCGTCCTGCAGGCGGGCCTCGCCCTGGCCGGCGATCCCTCGTTTCCCGCGCTCACCGCGCGCGTCGTCGACGCGGCCGGCATCCTTAAGACCGAGGAGCGGGCGGGAATCGAAGCCAAGCTCAAGGCCTACGAGGACAAGACCTCGGATCAGGTGGTCGTCGCCACGGTGCCGGACCTTCAGGGCCTGACGGTGGAGGACTACGCCAACCGCCTGTTCCGGCACTGGGCGCCCGGCCGGAAGAAGACCAACAACGGCGCCTTGCTTCTCGTGGCGCCGAACGACCGGAAGGTCCGCATCGAGGTCGGGTACGGCCTGGAAGGCGCCCTGACGGACGCCCTGGCGAAGGTGATCATCACGACGGCGATCACGCCGCGCTTCAAGGCCGGGGACTATGCCGGCGGCGTGAATGCCGGGGTGGACGCCATGCTGTCGATCCTGTCGGGCGACGCCGAGACCTGGCACCGCAAGGCCGAGATCCGTCGCGACGAGGCCGATCCGGGCCAGGTGATCGTGTTCATCGTCATCTTTCTCGTGATCCTGTTCCTCACCTACCGGATGAACCGTGGGCGGCGCGGCGGCGGCTTCGTGATCCTGCCCGGCCCGTCCTCCGGCGGATGGAGCGGCGGTGTCTCGGGCGGATTCGGCGAGGGCGGCGGGTTCTCCGGAGGGGGCGGTTCGTCGGGCGGTGGGGGAGCCTCGGGTGACTGGTGAGCCGATCCTGAGCCGGGCCGCATGTGGGCGGATCGCCGAGGCGGTCCGCCGCGCCGAGGGGGCGACCTCGGGCGAGATCGTGGTCCTGGTCACGGCCCGCGCAGGGACCTACCGGTCGGCGCCCCTGGCCTTCGCCCTGGCCTGCGGCCTCCTCGCGCCCTGGCCGTTGATCCTGTTGACGCCCTGGAGCGCCGTCTCCATCGCGCTGGCCCAGGCCTGCCTCGTCCTGGCCGCCCTGGCGGCGGGTCTGCACCCGCGCATGCGGATGGGTCTGGTGCCGCGTGCGATCCGCCGGGCCCGGGCTCACGAGGCGGCCCGGCGGGAGTTCTGTTCGCGCGGCCTGTCGCGCACGCCGGAACGCACGGGCGTCCTGATCTATCTCGCCCGGGCCGAAGGCCATGCCGAGATCGTAGCCGATGCCGGCGTGGCCGCGCGGGTGCCCGCCGCCGCCTGGGAGGCGGCCATCGCGGCACTCCTCGCGGCCCTGCGCCGGGGGGAGACGGAGGCCGGCCTTGCCGCCGCCGTCGAGCATGTGGGAGCCATCCTGGCCGCCGAACTGCCCAGCCGCGACGGCGGCCTCGATCATCTCCCGAACCGGGTGATCGTCGTCGACTGATGCAGCCGCAGCGGCACGAGGGGCGTGACACATCGCAAATGATGTTCGCGGATGGCGCGTGATGTCTGGCCCTCGCCGACGAATTGCGTAAAAGGGGGCTTGACGATCTGCCAGTAAGGACAGGTCGCAGGAGCGAGACGTCGATGAGTGCGATCACCAAACACGGGCCCTGGGCCCTCGTGGGCGCGTTGGGCGCGGCCGCCCTCGCCATCGTGGCGACCACCCGGGGTGAAACGGTCAACGCCCTTTGGATCGTCGTCGCGGCGGTGTGCGTCTACCTGATCGCCTACCGCTACTACTCGCTCTTCATCGCCAACAAGGTGATGCGCCTGGACGACGGGCGCCGGACCCCGGCCCATGTCCACAACGACGGGCTCGACTACGTCCCCACCAACCGCAACGTCCTGTTCGGGCACCATTTCGCCGCCATCGCGGGCGCGGGGCCCCTCGTCGGCCCGGTCCTCGCCGCGCAGATGGGCTACCTGCCGGGCCTGCTGTGGATCCTGGCGGGCGTGGTGCTCGCGGGCGCGGTGCAGGATTTCATGATCCTGTTCATCTCCATGCGCCGCGACGGCCGTTCGCTGGGTGAACTGATCCGGGCCGAACTCGGGACCATTCCGGGGGTCATCGCGCTCTTCGGCACCTTCATGATCATGGTGATCCTGCTCGCCGTCCTGGCGATGATCGTCGTGAAGGCCCTGGCCGAGAGCCCGTGGGGCACCTTCACCGTCGCGGCCACCATCCCGATCGCCATGCTGATGGGCCTCTATGCCCGCTATATCCGCCCCGGAAAGGTCGGCGAGGTCTCGATCCTCGGCTTCGTGCTTCTGATGCTCGCCATCGTGTACGGCGGCAACGTCGCGGCCGATCCGTACTGGGGCCCGTTCTTCACCTTCACCGGCACCCAGCTCACCTGGATGCTTATCGGCTACGGCTTCGTCGCCTCGATCCTGCCGGTGTGGCTCCTGCTCGCCCCGCGCGACTATCTCTCGACCTTCCTCAAGATCGGCACCATCGTCGGCCTGGCGCTCGGCATCGTCTACGTCGCTCCGCACATGAAGATGCCGGCGGTGACGAAGTTCGTGGACGGCAGCGGTCCGGTCTGGGCCGGGACGCTGTTTCCGTTCCTGTTCATCACCATCGCGTGCGGCGCGGTGTCCGGCTTCCATGCCCTGATCTCGTCCGGCACCACGCCGAAGCTCATCGACCGCGAGTCGGACGCCCGCTTCATCGGCTACGGCGGCATGCTCATGGAGAGCTTCGTCGCGGTGATGGCCCTGGTCTCGGCCAGCGTCATCGAGCCGGGCATCTACTTCACCATGAACTCGCCCGCCGGCCTCGTCGGCACCACGCCGGAGAGCGCCGCCGCCGCGGTGACGAAGCTCGACCCCGCCTTCACGATCACGGCCGCCGAGATCGCACAGACCGCCGTCGACGTCGGCGAGCACTCGATCATCTCCCGCGCCGGCGGCGCCCCGACCCTCGCGGTCGGCATGGCCCACATCATCTCCTCGGCCATCGGCGGCAAGGCGATGATGGCGTTCTGGTATCACTTCGCCATCTTGTTCGAGGCGCTCTTCATCCTCACCGCCGTGGATGCGGGCACGCGCGCCGGACGCTTCATGCTGCAGGATCTGCTCGGCCTCGTCTCGCCGAAGTTCAAGGACACGACGGCCTGGGCGCCCAGCATCCTGGCCACCGCCCTCTGCGTCAGCGCCTGGGGCTACTTCCTCTATCAGGGCGTGACCGATCCGCTCGGCGGCATCTACACCCTGTGGCCGCTCTTCGGCATCTCGAACCAGATGCTGGCCGCCGTGGCCCTGACGCTTGCCACCGTGGTGATCTTCAAGATGAAGCGCGAGCGCTACGCCTTCGTCACGATCATCCCCACCGTGTGGCTGTGCATCTGCACCCTCACCGCCGGCTGGCAGAAGATCTTCTCGGCCGACCCGAAAATCGGCTTCCTCTCGCACGCCGACCGCTTCTCGGCCGCCATCGCCGAGGGCAAGGTGCTGGCGCCGGCCAAGAACATGGTCGACATGCACAAGATCGTCTTCAACGACCGGATCGACGCGGCCCTCGCGGTCATGTTCGTCGGCCTCGTGGTGGCGATCGGCGTGTTCGGCATCAAGGCCTGCGTGAAGGCCTATCGCGCCGACCGCTGGACCGCCCTGGAGAGCGGCGGCCCCGCCGTGGTCGCGGCGGAGTAGACCCCATGGCGCTGTCGTCGACGGAATTGCGGGACCGTCTCAAGACCTTCTCGAAATGCGTCTGCGACGGCGCCCGCCTGATGGTGGGGCAGGGCGACTACGAGGCCTATGCCAGCCATATCCGCAAGACCCATGCGGACCAGGAGCCCATGAGTGAGCGGGAGTTCTTCCGCAACCGCGAGAACGCCCGCTTCGGAGTGGGCAATCGCAGCGGGTTCCGGTGCTGCTGAAGTAACCCGGCCGGATGTCGAATTCGATCACAGGCGCCCCGAGGGGCGTCTGTGTCGCGCCTGCCAGCATTCGTTCCGAAACAAAACTCCTGCATCCAGTATCCATGCGTCGCGGCGCCACGGCTGCGCCGATGTGCCAACCTGTGCGACGACGGGTGAGCGCTCGATCGCGGAGACGGCATGGGTCTCGTTCAGTACGCGCTGAAATTCCGGATCACGGTCTACGTGCTCGCCGTGCTGATGATGCTCGGTGGGGCGGCGGCCGTCGTGGTGGCCCCGAAGGACGTTCTGCCCACCGTGGACATTCCGGTGGTCGTGGTGGTGTGGACCTATAACGGCCTCTCCACCTCCGAGATGGAGCGCCGCATCACCACCTACGCCGAGTTCTCCCTCTCAAACAACGTCAACAACATCGCCCGGATGGAATCGACCACCCTCCAGGGCACGGCGATCCAGAAGATCTACTTCGACGGCGCCGTGAGCATCGATCTCGCCATCGCCCAGACCGTCTCGGCAATGAACTCCATTCGGGCGACCATGCCGCCGGGCGTGCAGCCGCCCATCGTCCTGCGGTTCTCGGCCTCGTCCGTGCCGGTCATTCAACTCTCCCTCGCCTCCGACCGGGAGAGCCTCACCAAGGTCTACGACTACGCCCAGTACCGCATCCGACAGCGCCTGACTCAAGTTCCGGGCTCGACCCTGCCGTCGCCCTTCGGCGGCACGCCACGCCAGATCATGGTCGACCTCGACCTGCAGGCGCTCCAGGCGCTCGGCCTCACGGCCCTCGACGTCACCAACGCCGTCACCGCCCAGAACCTCACGGTGCCGTCGGGGTTAGCCAAGATCGGCGAGCAGCAATATCCCGTGCAGCTCAACGCCTCGCCGGATGCCATCGACGCCCTGAACCAGATCCCCATCAAGGTCGTGGGTGGCCAGCCGATTCTCGTGCGCGACGTCGCCCATGTCCGCGACGGTGGTCCGCCGCAGGTCAACATCGTGCGGGCCGACGGCGTGCATTCGGTGCTGATGCGGATCTTCAAGAACGGCACCGCCTCGACCCTCGATGTGGTCAACAACGTCAAGAAGGCCCTGCCCGACATCCGCGCCGCCGCGCCCGAGGGCATGACCCTCAAGCCCCTGTTCGATCAGTCGGTCTTCGTCTCGGCGGCCATCGAGGGGGTGATCCACGAGGCGGTGATCGCGGCGGCGCTCACGGGGCTGACCATCCTGCTGTTCCTCGGCTCGTGGCGCTCCACCATCGTGGTGCTCGTCTCGATCCCGCTCTCGATCCTCACGTCCCTGGCGATCCTCGCGGCACTCGGCGAAACCATCAACGTGATGACGCTCGGCGGCCTTGCCTTGGCGGTGGGCATCCTCGTCGACGACGCGACGGTGGCCATCGAGAACACCTACCGGCTGTTCGAGGAGGGTGAGCCGTTCCGCAAATCCGTGGTCGAGGGGGCCGCCGGCATCGCCAAGCCCGCCCTCATCTCGACGCTGTCGATCTGCGCCGCCTTCGTGTCGGTCTTCGCCCTCACGGACACACCAAAATACCTGTTCACGCCTCAGGCGCTCGCGGTCGTGTTCGCGATGCTGACCTCCTACGTCCTGTCGCGCACCCTGGTGCCGGTGCTCATCGACGTCCTGGTGGCGCGCGAATACGCCGAGCGCCACGGCGGCGGCGTCGAGGCCCCGCGCCGGGGCCGCATCGGTCGCGCCCTCGGGTGGCTCGGTCGCCCGGTCCTGCGGCTCGCCGGCTGGATCCGCCACGGCTTCGAGGCGCGCTTCACCCGCTTCCACCGCGGCTATGTCGGACTCCTCCACGTGGTACTGCGCCGCCGGATCGTGACCCTGGCCGTGGTCGCCGCCGTGCTGGCGGGATCGGCCGGCCTCTTCACCTTCGTCGGGCAGGACTACTTTCCGCAAGTGGCATCGAGCCAGATGACCCTCCACCTGCGCACCCGCCCCGGCATGCGCATCGAGACGGCCGAGCGAGTCTTCGCCGACGTGTCACGGGTGGTGCGCGAGGTGATTCCCGAGGGCGAGATCGACCAGATTCTCGATAACATCGGCCTGCCGTCGAACAACTACAACTTCGCTTTCTCCGACGGCTCGTTCGTCGCCTACAACGACGGCCAGATGCTCATCAATCTGAAGGAGGGCCACGGCTCGGTCGCCGCCTACACCAAGCGCCTGCGGGAGGTGCTCCGCGAGCGCTTCCCCGACGTGGTCTTCTACTTCCAGCCTTCCGACATCATCACGCAGATCCTCAATTTCGGCACCCTGGCGCAGATCGACATCCAGGTATCGGGCCGCAACACCGCCAAGGATCTGGAGGTCGCCCAGACCATCGTCCGCCGCTTGAAAGCGACGCGCGGGGCCGTCGACGTCCACCTCCACCAGATCGTCGGCACCCCGCAGTTCTTCGTCGACGTCGACCGCAAGCTCGCCTCCGAACTCGGCCTGACCCAGCAGCAGATCGCCCAGGGGCTCAACGTGTCGCTGTCCGGCTCCTTCCAGGTGACACCGAACTTCTGGACCGATCCGAAGACCGGCATCCCCTATCAGCTCTGGGTCCAGACCCCGGAATTCCGCAACGACTCGCTCACCGCCCTGCAGAACACGCCCCTCCTCGTCCAGGGCGGGCCGGATGCGCCGGGCGTGCTGACTTTGCTGTCCAGCGTCTCCACCATGCGCCGCGAGGGCAGCCAGACGGTGATCAACCACGTCAACACCCAGCCGACCTTCAACATCTACGCGGCGGTGCAGGATTCCGATCTCGGCTCCGTGGCGCGGGAGATCCGCACCATCGTGGCGGAGGAGCAGAAGGGCCTGCCGGCTCCCGACAAGATCACGGTGCGCGGCCAGATCGAGAACATGCACTCCGCCTTCGGCCGTCTGCAGGTCGGCCTCGCCATCGCGCTGGTGGCCGTCTACCTTCTCATGGCGGTGAACTTCCAGAGCTGGGGAGACCCGTTCGTGGTGCTGGCCGCCCTGCCTCTCGCCTTCTGCGGCATCGTCGCCAGCCTGTTCATCACCGGCACGACGATCTCGATTCCGTCCCTGTTCGGGGCGATCATGTCGGTGGGCATCGCGTCGGCCAACTCGATCCTCCTCGTCACGTTCGCCAAGGAGTATCGGGAGGCCACGGGGTGCGGCGCGGCCGAAGCGGCGCTCATCGCCGGCGAGACCCGCCTGCGGCCGGTGCTGATGACGGCGGGCGCCATGTTCCTCGGCCTCATTCCCATGGCGCTGGGAACGGGGGAGGGCGGCGAGCAGAACGCGGCACTCGCCCGGGCCGTGATGGGGGGCATCGCCGTCGGCACGCCCTCGACGCTGCTGTTCGTGCCGTTCCTCTACGCCCTCCTGCGCCGGGGCGAGGTGCGGCCCCTGGAGGATTACGCGTGACGCACGCCCCCCGTGATCCATCCGATATCCCGCCGCCGCCGCGCGCCGGCCCGTTCATCCTCGTCGGCCTCGGGGTCGTGGGCCTGCTGGCCTGGGGGGCTCATGGCCAGTGGCAGCAGCGCGCCGCCGCCGCGGAGACCCAGCGCAGGATCGAGATCCACGTGCCGCGCCTGCGCACGGCCACGGTGGAGCGCGCCGACAAGCCCATGGAGATCACCCTGCCGGGCCAGACGGACGCCTTCGCCCGGGCCGCCCTCTACCCCCGCGCCACGGGCTACATCGCCGAGCGCCGGGTCGACATCGGCTCCCGCGTGCGCAAGGGCGACATCCTCCTGCGTATCGCCGCGCCCGACCTCGACCAGCAACTCGCCCAGGCCGAGGCCCAGGTCGGCCAGCTCGAGGCGCAGCTCCTCCAGGCCCGGGCCATGGTCGATCAGGCGAAAGCCAACGTGAGTCTCGCCAACGTCACCAATTCCCGCACCTCGACGCTCGCCGGTCAGGGCTGGGCCTCGAAGCAGAACGCCGACAATTCCCAGGCGAGCGTCCTGAGCCAGACCGCGACCCTGGCCTCGGCCCAGGCCGGCGTGAAGGTCGCCGAGGCCAACATCAAGGCGCAGACCGCCACCGTCGACCGGCTGAAGGCGCTCACCGGCTTCAAGGATATCGTCGCGCCCTTCGACGGCGTGATCACCACCCGTGGTGTCGACGTCGGCGACCTCGTTCATGCCGACGGCACCGGTACGGTGCTCCTCGGCATGGACCGCGACGATGTCCTGCGCGTCTCCGTCAACGTGCCGCAGAGCGCCGCATCGGGTATCCGCGAAGGGCTCGACGCGGTGGTGCGGGTGCCGCAGATGCCCAACCGCGTGTTCTCCGGCAAGGTCGAGCGCAGCTCCGTGGCGCTCCTCCTTTCGTCGCGCACCCTCACCACGCAGGTCGATGTGCCGAACGCCGATCTGACGCTTCGTGCGGGCCTCTACGTCTCCGTGACCTTCCGGGTGCCCCGGACCCAATCCATCGCGGTGATCCCGGCGGAGGCCATGGTGTTCAACCAGCACGGCACGCAGGTTGTCATCGCGGGCGACGACGGACGCGCGCGCTGGCGCGATGTTCATGTCCAGCGCGACCTCGGCACGGTCCTGGAGATCGATCGGGGGCTGGAGGGGGGCGAGCAGATCGTGCTCGGCCCGCCCGCGGACCTGCGCGACGGCCAGAAGATCGAGCGACAGGCTCCGAAGTCCGACGACAAGCCCGTGACGGCGGCGGCGCGCTGACGCGGTCCCGGCGGTTGCGTTGTCTCGCCGCGGGGTGGAGAAGGCGGACCCGTAGCCGCGGTGCGGCTCGCCCAGGACCGTTCTCGCCCTTCATGTTCGTTCAGAATCCGCCGGTGCCGGACGATCGTGCCCGCGTCGCCTCGATCACCGCCGCCATCGTCTGCGTCGCCGTCGTCGGCATCGGCCTCAGCCTCACCATCCCGCTTCTGTCCATCGAGATGGCGCGGATGGGTGCCTCCAGCACACTGATCGGCATCAACACCGCCGTGGCGGGTCTGGCCAGCATCCTCACGGTGCCGTTCGTACCCCGCGTGGCCGCACGCATCGGCGTGGTCCGACTGTTGATCCTGGCGCTCGGCCTCGGCGCGCTCATGCTGACCGGGTTCAAGGTGTTCCAGGACATCGCCTGGTGGTTTCCCTTACGCTTCGTGTTCTCGGCGACGCTGGGCGCCCTGTTCGTCCTCTCCGAATTCTGGATCAGCGAAGCCGCCCCGCCGGCCCGGCGCGGGCTGGTGATGGGGATCTACGCCACCGTCCTGGCACTCGGCTTCGCCGTCGGCCCAACCCTGCTGGCGCTCCTCGGTACGGAGGGCTACGCGCCCTACCTCGCCGGGTCGGGCCTGTTCCTCGTCGCGATGGTCCCCCTGCTGCTCGCGCGCGGCCTGTCGCCGGAGATCGGGCAGGGCGGCAGCCGCTCAATTCTCGCCTATCTGCGCCTCGCCCCCGCAGCGACGGGCGCCGCCCTGGTCTACGGCGCCGTCGAGACCGGCGGCTTTGCGATCCTGCCCCTGTACGGCCTGCGCCTCGGCTACGACGCGCAGACGGCGGCCGGCCTCGTCTCGGCCCTGGCCCTCGGCAACGTGGTGTTCCAGATCCCGTTCGGCTGGCTCGCGGACCGCATCGACCGGCGCATCGTGCTTCTGGCCGCCGCCCTGTGCGGCGCGCTCGGCTCTCTGCTGATTCCCGCGGCGTCCGCCTCGTTCCCGGTTCTCCTCGCCCTGCTCTTCGTCTGGGGTGGGCTGGCCGGCACGCTCTACACCGTGGGGCTGGCCCAGCTCGGCGCGAGCGTGCGCGGACCGGAACTCGCCGGGGCCAACGCCGCCTTCGTGCTCCTCTACAATGTCGGCCTCATGGTCGGTCCCCCGATCATCGGCGGCGGCATGGACCTCGTGCCGCCCCAGGGCTTCGCCTACAGCCTGTGCATCCTGTTCCTCGGCTATGCGGGGCTCGTCGCCTGGCGCCTGCGGGGCTATCCCCGGCCTTGACGAAGCCGGTGCGATGGGGCAATCACGCGCCGGTATTCAGCCGGTAGCCGCCGGCCCTTTTGCGTTTCGCTGATGCGGAATGCCGCCATCACAGGAGCGCCGCGCCATGGCCAAGGCCGTTACCGTCAAGATCAAGCTCATCTCGACCGCCGACACGGGCTACTTCTACGTCACGAAGAAGAACTCCCGCACGCAGACCGAGAAGCTGTCCATGAAGAAGTACGACCCCGTCGTGCGCAAGCACGTCGACTTCAAGGAAACCAAGATCAAGTAAGCCGATCGCTGCATCGCGCCGGCCATCGGGCCGCTTCCCCGCGAGGGGAGGCGGCCTTTTTGTTGCGCCGGCGCCCCTCTGTCGCGGTTGAAGCCGGGCGAGGTTCGGGCGATGAGGGCCCGGAACACAGGCATGGCCGGGACCCACTTCATGACCCAGGATTTCGACGTCGATCTGTTCGTCATCGGCGGCGGTTCCGGCGGGGTGCGGGCCGCGCGGATCGCGGCGGGCCACGGCGCGCGGGTCCAACTCGCCGAGGAGTACCGTGTCGGCGGCACCTGCGTGATCCGGGGCTGCGTGCCGAAGAAGCTCATGGTCTATGCCGGCCGGTTCCGCGATGAGTTCGAGGATGCCGCCGGCTTCGGCTGGACCGTACCGGAGCCGCGCTTCGACTGGAGCGTCCTGAAGGACCGGCGCGACGCCGAGGTGGCGCGCCTGGAAGGAATCTACGGCACCAATCTGGGCAAGGCCGGCGTCGAGATCGTCCACGAGCGCGCGGTGATCGAGGATGCCCACACCGTGCGCCTCGTCGCCTCCGGGCGTCGGGTGCGGGCGAAGATCATTCTCGTCGCCGTGGGCGCTCACCCGGTGAAGGTCCCCGAGGTGCCGGGCTGCGAACTCGCCATCACCTCCAACGAGGTGTTCGAACTGGAAAGTCTGCCGGAGCGCATCCTCGTCGTCGGCGGCGGCTACATCGCGGTGGAGTTCGCGGGCGTGTTCGCGGCTCTGGGCTCCCGCACCACCCTGGCGCATCGCGGCGACCGGCTCCTGCGCGGCTTCGACGACGAGATTCGGGATGCCCTCGACGAGGCCTATGCCGAGCGCATGGATCTGCGCCTCGGCATCAGCGTCGAGGGCCTGGAGCGCGTCGCTGGAGGTGTCCGCGCCACCTTGAGCGACGGGTCCACCCTGGAAGTGGATCAGGTTCTCTACGCGACGGGCCGACGCGCGAAGGTCGAGGGTCTCGGGCTCGAAACGGTTGGGATCACCCTCGACGAGGCCGGGGCGATCCCCGTCGACGCCTTCTCACAGACCCGCGTGCCCTCCATCTACGCCGTCGGCGACGTCACCAACCGCGCGGCGCTCACCCCCATCGCCATCCGCGAGGGCCACGCCTTCGCCGATACGGTCTTCGGGAACAAATCCTGGTCCGTCGATCACGATCTGATCCCGACGGCCGTGTTCTCCACGCCGGAGATCGGCGTCGTCGGCCACAACGAGGGCACCGCGCGGGACCTCTACGGGACGATCGACGTCTACCGGTCGAGCTTCCGTCCGATGAAGGCCACCCTGTCGGGCCGCGACGAGAAGGTCCTCATGAAGGTGATCGTGGATTGCGCGAGCGACCGGGTGGTCGGTGTCCACATCCTCGGCCACGATGCCGGCGAGATCATCCAGGCGGTGGGCATCGCCGTCACCATGGGGGCCACCAAGGCCGATTTCGACCGGACCATCGCGGTCCACCCCACGGCCGGCGAGGAGCTCGTGACCATGCGCACGCCCGTGGCGAACAAGCGGCCGGACGGCCCTCGGTAGAGGGACGGCGAGCGCCCCCGGGGTCGCAGTCGGGAACAGGGCGGCTCCGGCGCCTGTTCCCAACCGCGATCGCACGCACCCGGGACTTCCGATGACCGACAAGATGGCCGACCCGAAGATCGAACCCTACACCGGGCCGGCGGGTGGCTGGGGCTCGGCCGCGTCCCTCGCGGAGATCCTGCTCCGCGAGGAAATCCCGGTCTCGGGCGCGGCCCTGCTGCTCAAGCAGAACAAGCCCGACGGCTTCATGTGCACCTCCTGCGCCTGGTCGAAGCCGAAGAAACCCGCCGCCTTCGAGTATTGCGAGAACGGCGCCAAGGCCACGGCCTGGGAGCAGACCACCAAGCGCGTCGGACCGGACTTCTTCGCCGCCCATACGGTGACCGAGCTTCTGGGCTGGACCGACTACGCCCTCGAGGAGAAGGGCCGCCTCACCCATCCCATGCGGTACGATGCGGCGAGCGACCGCTACGTGCCGGTGGAATGGGCCGACGCCTTTGCGGAGATCGGGCGCGAACTGCGCACCTTGGATCCGAAATCCGTGGTTTGTTACGCCTCCGGCCGGGCGTCCCTGGAGACGTCGTACCTCTACGCGCTGTTCGCGCGGCTCTACGGCAACAACAACCTGCCCGATTCCTCCAACATGTGCCATGAGCCCACCTCCGTGGGGCTGAAGGCGTCCATCGGCTCGGCTGTCGGCACCACCGTGCTGGAGGATTTCGAGACCACCGATCTGATCCTGTTCTTCGGGCAGAACGTCGGATCGAACGCGCCGCGCATGCTTCATCCCCTGCAGGATGCACGCAAGCGCCGGGTGCCCATCGTCACCTTCAACCCCTTGCGCGAACGCGGCCTGGAGCGGTTCACCAACCCGCAATCGCCCGTCGAGATGGTGACCCGCAGCGAGACGCAGATCTCGACGCAGTACCATCAGGTCAAGGCCGGCGGCGACATCGCCGCCCTCACGGGCATGTGCAAGGCCCTGTTCGCCGCCGACGACGAGGCCCGTGCCGTCGGCCGCCCTCGGATCCTCGACGTGGCGTTCATCGAGGAGCACACCCATGGCCTCGACGCGTTCAAGGCCTATTGTGAGGAGCAGGACTGGGGGGCCCTCGAAGCGCGCTCCGGTCTCACCCGCGCGGCGATCGAGGCGGCTGCGACGGCCTACGGCCGCGCCCGCGCGGTCATGGGCGTCTATGGCATGGGCCTGACCCAGCACCGCAAGGGCACCGAGGCGGTGCAGATGCTGGTCAACCTCATGCTCCTGCGGGGCAATGTCGGGCGCCCCGGCGCCGGTCTGTGTCCCGTGCGCGGGCATTCGAACGTTCAGGGTCAGCGCACGGTCGGCATCACGGAGAAGCCCGAACTCGCGCCCCTCGACAAGCTCGCCGAGCAGTACGGCTTCGAGCCACCCCGGGAGAAGGGCCTCAACACGGTGGAGGCCTGCGAGGGGATCGTCGACGGCTCGGTGAAGGCGTTCGTCTCCCTCGGCGGAAACTTCGTGCGCGCCATCCCCGACACCGTGCGGATGGAGGAGGCCTGGCGGCGCATGCGCCTCACCGTGCAGATCTCGACGAAGCTCAACCGCTCGCACCTCGTCAACGGAACGGTCGCCTACATCCTCCCCTGTCTCGGCCGCATCGAGATCGACGCGCAGGCGAGCGGACCCCAGGCCGTCTCCATGGAGGACTCGACCTCGTGCTTCCATGGCTCGCGCGGCATCACGAAACCCGTCAGTGCCCATGTCCGGTCCGAGCCATGGATCGTCGCCGAACTCGCCAAGGCGACGCTGACGCCCAACCCGAAGGTGACGTGGGACGCCTGGGTCGGAGACTACGCCAAGATTCGCGAAGCCATCGAGGCGACCTATCCGAGCGTGTTCCACGATCTGAACGGGCGAATGTTCGATCCGGGCGGCCTGCACAAGCCGATCCCGGCCCGCGAGCGCCGGTGGGAGACAGAGACGGGACGGGCGAATTTCACCGTGCCCGAGGGCCTCGACGAGAACCCCGACATGCCGGCGCGCGGCCCGGACATCCTCGACCTCATGACGCTGCGGTCCAACGACCAGTTCAACACCACGATCTACGGCTACGACGACCGCTTCCGTGGGGTGAAGGGGACGCGTGAGATCTTGTTCATGAACGCGGCCGACATGGCCCGGATCGGGGTCCGCGACGGTGACACGGTGGATCTCTCGACCCCGTCCGACGATGGGTTCGAGCGCTCCGTGAAGGGACTGCGGGTGATCCGGTACGACATTCCCCCGGGCAATTGCGGCGGCTACTACCCGGAGCTCAACCCGCTGATCCCCCTTTGGCATCACGACGAACAGGCCAAGACCCCGGCGGCGAAGGCCATCCCCGTCCGGGTCGTCCCAGCCGCCGCGCGTTGAGGCCCACCGACCATTCGCTCCATCTTCGCCCCTCGACGTGCGGCCATTCCGACCCATAACAGCCCCATGGAACAGCACGACGACGCGTACGACAGGCGGCAGGCGATCATCGATCGGATGCTGGCGGAAGCGCTGCATCCGGTGGACGATTATCGCCTGCCGAGTCACGACGCCCTCCCGCCGGATATGCGCAAGGCGGTGGACATGCTCCTGGCCAAGGCGGAGGCGCAACGCATGCGCCGCCTCACCTACGAGGATCTGGAAGAGGCCCTGCCGCCCCGCGACGTCACCTCCGAGGATCTGGAGGCGATCTTCTGGATTCTGTCCGAGCACGGCATCGCCATCGAGGACGGCGACGTCGCCTGAACGGAGGGCAAGTCGGCCCGTCGGTTCCCCGCACTCGCCTCTGGGGGCAAACCCCTCTATAAGCCGCGCTTTCCGCGACGCATCCTGCACTGCGGAAAGCCGGCCGAGGGGTGGCGGGAGACAATCATGGGCGAGCGTTGGACACCGAAGACTGGTTGGACGCCGAAATCTTGGCGCAACCTGCCGATCCAGCAGGTGCCGGCCTATCCGGATGCCGCCGCCCTCCAGGCCGTCGAGACCCAGCTGGCGAGCTTTCCGCCCCTCGTCTTTGCGGGTGAAGCGCGCAAGCTGAAGGCGGCACTCGCGCGCGTCTCGACGGGCGAGGCCTTCCTTCTCCAGGGTGGCGACTGCGCCGAGAGCTTCGACGAGCATTCGGCCGACAACATCCGCGATTTCTTCCGCGTGTTCCTGCAGATGGCCCTGGTGCTCACCTTCGCGGGCGGCTCGCCCGTGGTGAAGGTCGGTCGCATCGCCGGACAGTTCGCCAAGCCGCGCTCGTCCCCCACCGAGACCCTGGGCGGCGTCAGCCTGCCGAGCTACCGCGGCGACATCGTCAACGGCCTGACCTTCACGGAGGAGGCCCGCGTGCCCGATCCGCGCCGGCAGCTCGAGGCCTACCGCCAGTCTGCGGCGACCCTCAACCTGCTGCGCGCCTTCGCGACGGGCGGCTACGCCAACCTCGAGAACTCGCATCGCTGGATGCTGGGCTTCGTGAAGGATTCGCCGCAATCGGCCCGCTACGCCGATTGCGCCGAGCGGATGACCGAGACCCTCGACTTCATGCGCGCCATCGGGATCAACCCCGAGACGCACCAGGAGGTCCGCACCACGGACTTCTACACCAGCCACGAGGCCCTGCTGCTCGGCTACGAGGAGGCTTTGACCCGCGTCGATTCCACGAGCGGCGACTGGTACGCCACCTCGGGTCACATGCTGTGGATCGGTGACCGCACCCGGCAGGCCGACCACGCCCATGTCGAGTACGCGCGCGGCATCAAGAACCCCATCGGCCTCAAGTGTGGGCCGTCCATGACGGCCGAGGGCCTGATCGGGCTCATCGATGGGCTCAATCCAGCCAACGAGGCCGGGCGCCTGACGCTGATCTGCCGCTTCGGCGCGGAGAAGGTCGGCGACCACCTGCCGAGCCTCATCCGGGCTGTGGAACGCGAGGGCCGTAAGGTGGTGTGGGTGTGCGATCCCATGCACGGCAACACCATCTCGGCCGGCGGCTACAAGACCCGGCCGTTCGAACGGGTGATGCAGGAGATCGAGAGCTTCTTCGGCATCCACCGCGCCGAGGGCACCATCGCGGGCGGCATCCACCTTGAGATGACCGGCAAGGACGTGACCGAATGCACCGGCGGCGCACGGGCGCTCACGGCCGACGACCTGCAGGACCGCTACCACACCTATTGCGACCCGCGCCTCAACGCGGAGCAAGCCTTGGAAGTCGCGTTCCTCACAGCGGAACTCGTCAAGCGCGAGCGTGCCGAGATCGAACGCCCCCGCCTCGACGCGGCGGAATGAAGAAAAGGCCCCGCTCGGCGGGGCCTTTTTCGTTGTCCAGACTTGATCCTGCTTTTTCGTACACGGTGCTCAATGCAACCAGCCCGTGAAGAAATAAATGATCAGAATGATCGGCAAGGGAATGCCGATGAGCCAAAGCAAACCACCCTTCAACATGACGAAACTCCCACGAAGACCTGTGCTTTTCAACGGGCCTGATGGAGAATCGGTTCCTGATCCCGTGTCGAGGGATCGGGGACGGCGCCGTTACAGCACGTCGCGCTGCGGCGTACCCCGCCGCTCGTAATAGAACGGGATCGGCAGGTAGGGCGCGAAATTGCCGGCGACCTGGGCTTCGAGATCGGTCAGCACGAGGCCGGTGATGCGGGGCAGGTCGAGCTCTCGGGCCTCCGCGAACGTGACCCAGGCGAGTTCCACCAGTTCCGAGTCCGGCGTGACGATGCCGGGCGCCTCGCCGGCCACGGCCTTGCGGTCCACGGCGAAGAACCGGGTGTCGAACCGGCGCGGCCGGCCCGGTGGGGTGATGGCGCGGGCCACGAAGTGCAGGGCTTCGAGATCCGGTATGATCCCGGCGTCGTGGAACGCGCGCCAAGTCCCGTCCGGAGCGGATGCCGGCGGCCCGTATTCCCGGGTGCCGAGCATCAGCCCGGTTTCCTCGTAGGTCTCGCGGATGGCGGCGAGCGCCAGGGCGCGGCCGAGGCCATGCGAGGCGCGCGGCACCCGGGCGGTCAAAGCATCGGTGGCGCGGGCCGAGAGGGCGCCGGCCACGGGCATGTGACGGTCGCCGGGCTCGATGCGTCCGCCGGGGAACACGAACTTGCCCGGCATGAAGGCGAGACCCGAGTGGCGCCGCCCCATGAGGACCTTCGGCACCTTCTTCGAGCGGTCGAGGATGATCAGCGTCGCGGCATTGCGCGGCCTCAGGGCGGCCGGCTTCACCGGGTCAGGCGGGATCGAGGCCGGGTTCGCGTGTGTCGCTGGGTCCACGGTGACGATCCTCCGGCCGCAATACGGCCACGCTCGGCGCCACGGGTAGCGTGGTGAAGCCTCCCATGCCAAGGGCGTATTGCAGGCCGACCACGGCGCCTTTCACGGGCTGGAGCAGAGCGAGCGCCGAGGCGAGGGTGACGATGGGCCAAAAGGTGAGCTGGAACCACAGCGGCACATCGTAATTCGTCTCGAGTTCGAGGATGAAGTACCCGACGATGTGGCCGACGATGAAGATCACCACGTAGGGCGGCAGGTCGTCGGCACGGTGGCTGTGAAGGGCGAGGCCGCAGGCCTCGCAATCCGGCCGCACCTTGAGGAAGCGCCCGAAGATCCGGCCCTCGCCGCAATGGGGACAGCGGCCGAGAAAGCCCCGCGCCATGGACTTCACCAGACCGGTGCGTTCCGTCGGAGGGGCCTCGCTGCGCGCGGTCATGCGGAACTCCACCCTGCTTGTCCGACCATCGGTCTACACCAGCGGCTTCAGCGGCGCGACCCGCGGTGGCGCGACCCGGCGTTGCGGATGCCGGGGGGGCGCCCGGGCGCGCCGGCTTTGCGGGCCGTGCGGGGTCGGTCGCCGGGCGACGACCGCTCGGGCCGGGACCGGCCCTCGGAGAGCAATTCGAAGCGCAGGGCGCCAGCCACGGCCGCCGCCTCGACGAGGCGCACCTCGACGCGGTCGCCCAGCCGATGCGTCTCGCCCGAGCGCTCGCCGACGAGGGCATGCTTGGTCTCGTCGTGCCGATAGAAATCCGCGCCGATGGTCGAAATCGGCACGAAGCCGTCCGCCCCGGTCTCGTCGAGCTTGATGAACAACCCCGAGCGGGTGACGCCCGAGATCTGGCCGGTGAAGGTCGCGCCGACTCGGTCGGCGAGGTGGTGGGCGATGAGCCGGTCGATGGTCTCGCGTTCGGCCGCCATGGCCCGGCGCTCGGCCGCCGAGATCTGCTCGCCGATCCCATCGAGTATGCCGACCGTGACCTCCGAGGACAGACCGTCGCGCCCGAGGCGGCAGGCGGAGATCAGCGCGCGGTGGACGATGAGGTCGGCGTAGCGCCGGATCGGCGAGGTGAAGTGGGCGTAGCGGCGCAGGTTCAGCCCGAAATGCCCGAGATTCTGCGCGGCGTAGACCGCCTGGGCCTGCGAGCGCAGCACCACCTCGTTGATGAAGATGGCGTGCTCGGTCTCGGCCACGGACCCGAGGATCCGGTTGAATAGGGCGGGCCGGAGCTTGGCCTCCTGGGGGATCTTGATGCCGATGGAGGCGAGCACTTCGCCCAAGGCCCGCATCTTCTCCAGGGCCGGCTCGTCGTGGACCCGGTAGATCAGCGGTTGCTTGGCCTGCTCCAGGGTCTCGGCGGCGGCGACGTTCGCCTGGATCATGAACTCCTCGATGAGCCGATGCGCGTCGAGGCGCGCCGGCACGACGACGCGGTCCACGGCACCCTCGGCGTCGAGCACCACCTTGCGCTCCGGCAGATCGAGGGCGAGCGGTCCGCGTTCGTCCCGCGCGGTCTTCAGGGCCTCGTAGGCGGCCCAGAGCGGGCGCAGCACCGGCTCCAACAGGGGCGCGGTGGTCTCGTCGGTGAACCCGTCGATGGCGGCCTGGGCCTGGGCGTAGGACAGCTTGGCACGCGAGCGCATCATCACGCGATGGAAGCTGTGGCGGCGCTTGGTGCCGTCGGCGGCGACCACCATGCGGACGGCGAGCGCTGGGCGATCCTCGTTCTCGCGCAGCGAGCACAGGTCGTTGGAGATGCGCTCGGGCAGCATCGGCACCACCCGGTCGGGGAAGTAGACCGAGTTGCCGCGCATCAGCGCCTCGCGGTCCAACGCAGAGCCGGGGCGGACATAGGCTGCGACATCCGCGATGGCGACGGTGACGACGAAGCCGCCCGCATTGGCCGGATCGGGGTCGGGCACCGCCATCACGGCGTCGTCGTGGTCCTTGGCGTCGGGCGGGTCGATGGTCAGCAGGGGTTCGGCACGCCAATCCTCGCGCCCGTCGAGGCCGGCCGGCTCCACGGCGTCGGCCTCGGCGAGTGTGCCTGCGGCGAAGACGTGGGGGATGTGGTGGAGGTGGAGCGCGATGAGGCTCACCGCCTTCTCGGAACCCAGCGACCCGAGGCGCTCTTTCACCCGGCCCTGCGGCAGGCCGAACTGCGTCTCGCGCTGAAGGGTGACGCTCACGAGATCGCCGTCGCGCGCCTCGCCCTCCTCGCCCGCCGGGATCGCGATCTCGCGCCCCTGCGCCCGCTTCTCCACGGGAATGATGCGCCCGCCATCCCGGCCGGCGCGGTAGACGCCGATGATTTCGGCTTTGTTCTTGCCCACGACCTTGATGACACGGCCGGTGTAGCGCCCTGTTTCGCCCTCGGTCGGCTCGACACGCAGGAGAACCCGGTCGTTGATGCCGGGCGCCGCGAGCCCCGGCTTGCGGCCCGAGCGCGGGGCCATCACGGCGATCTTCGGGGGCGGCCCCTTGGCGTGGTCCCACTCCACGGGAACGGCCATGAAATCTCCGTCGCGGTCACGGGACTTGATGTCGGCCAGCACCACCGCCGGCAGGCGCCCGGCCTCGGAAAGGCCGCCCTTGCTCCGCTCGATCGCGCCGTCCGCCTCGACCTCCTTCAGGATGCGCTTGAGGCCGATGCGGTCGGCGCCCTTGATGTTGAACGCCGCCGCGATCTCGCGTTTACCGACCTTCTCGGTCGCCGAGGCGATGAAGGCGAGGATCTCTTCGCGGGTGGGGAGGGCGGGGCGCCCGGGGTTCGGATCGATGCGTTTGGCCAAAGGCTCGGGCTCGCGGCGCGGGTGAAGGGCCCGACGCTAGAAGGTCTTGGCCGATCCCGGCGCGGGATCACGGCCTCAAGCCCATAACATGGGCTCGCCCTCGCCCCTGAGCAACGGCACGGGGCGGCCCCTCAACATCCTTCAGCCCGTGGCGGCCGATTTGCGGATGCGTTCCACCGCCGCGTCGATGTCGAGATCCGGGTCGGCGATCTCATCGAAGGTGAACGGACACAGGGCCGGCAGGCCGAACTCGACCTGACCTTCCGCCTCGCGGAACTCCGGCGCCTCCGCGTCGCCCACCGCCAGGGTCCACATGCCGTCGATCTTGAGGGCCGCCACGGCGGAGGGGTCGGCGGCGATCCGGGCGAGAGCCCCCCGCGCTTCCTCGCGCCACAGCAGGCTGGCGCGGTCGTCGCCCATGAGGGCCGCCTTCACGAGGCTGGCGAGGAGGTGTCTCAGGTCGTTCATGGGAGCGTGTCCGTTGGAGCGCTTGGGCGTCTGCCGGGGGCAAGCTCCGCGCCAGACGTCAGTACGGGGTGCCGGATGCGCGCTTGGCCGCGAGTGCCTCGGCATACCAGACGAGTTCGTCGAGGAAGCGTCCGGCGGCCCTGCTCAGCCATTCCTCCTGCGCGTTCCCCTCGGCGTCCAAGGCCTTGCCGATGCGGGGTATCGGCAGGAGGGACGGGATGCTCGACGCGCCGAGTTCTCCCATCATCGCCCGCAGCTGCATGGCCGCGCGCACGCCGCCATACTGCCCGGCCGAGTAGCAGCAGATGGCCGAGGGCCGCCAGGAATACTCCTCCAGGAAGTAATCGAGGGTGTTCGACAGGGCCGGCGGGATCGCGTGGTTGTACTCGGCCGAGACCACCACGAAGGCATCCGAGCGGCGATAGAGGGTCGCCAACGCTTCCAGGGCCGGCGGTGCCTCGCCGCGCGGATACTCCTTGTACATCCGGTCGAGGAGCGGCAGCTGCAGCGCCGCCGGATCGACCAGGGGCGCCTCGATTCCCCGCGCCTCCAGCTGCGCGACGAGGAAGCGCGCCGCGCGCAACCCCTGACGGTCGGCGCGGACGGAACCGAGGATGACGGGCATCACGAGGGGCATGTCGGGCTCCGGTGGTGGGCGGGTCGGGTCAGCCGTCGGTGGCGCGCTCGAAGGTGACGATGCTCCGGGTCTCGCCCTGCTTCGCCCAGTTCGGCATGATTCGCCACGGCGTGAGGACCTGCAAGCGCTGGCCCTCGAGCTTGAACGTCCGGGTCTGGTCGGTGCCGATCCACTCGGGATTCCAGGCGGTGTCGATCCGGGTGGTCCACTGGTCGCCGTTTGTGGTGAACTTGCCGGTGTAGGACACCGTCGTGTCGAGGAGCCGCGCCTTGCCCTCGGCGTCCTTGGCGGGTTTGCGGCCTTCGCCCGTGAGGTTGAAGAACACCCGGCCCTCGGGCGTGAAGTAGGCGTAGCCGGTGGGGTGCGCGCCCATCACAGGGTCCTTCTCGCCGCTGGACCGGACCTCGACCTCGTAGGAAACGAGCTTCCACAGGCCGGTGATGCGGGCGTCTCCCTCCGCGAGGGCGGAGGTGGCGATCAGGCTCGCGGCGGCACCGAGAAGGAGCGTCCCGCCGCGCGGCCGGCCGGAAGCGATGAGAGGGGAGGGTGTGCGGGACATGGCGGGGGGCTCCCTGAAGGCGGGCATCTGGCGGCCCTCTGTCCTCACTCTACGCCCGAGCGCCCGCGCCGCCAGCCGTCCCGTCGGACATTTGCACCCGGGACGGCACCATTCCGGACGCGCCGGCCATCGCGCGTTTGCGGGCGGCGCGCCGGCGCAGGGCGTAGAGGACGAGGCCGCTCACGGCGAGGAGGGGCATCAGCAGGGAGGCTGCGAAGAACACGAACGCGACGGGATCGCCGAAGAAGCGTCCGCGATGCACCTCCAGCATGTTGTCGGCCATGCGCCGGCCGAGCGGTTTGTCGGCGTAGCGGGACACCGAGCGTTGCGCCCCCGTGGACGGGTCGAAGGTCATCTCGCTGCGAGCCTTCGGGTGGTCGGCGTCGTGGGCGAGGTAGCGGATGCGGATCGCGGTGGCGTCCGGCCCCGGGACGCTGACGATGGCAAGGCGCGCGCCGGCGCCTTCCCCGGCCTGGAACGCCGCCCAGGCCCTGTCGAGGGCGAGCGGCTCCGTCGGCCCGGTCCGGCCGAGCACACGACCGGGTTTCTCACGCGGAGCCTCGCCCGTCAGCACCCAGGTCGCGGCGCTCCGGTACCAATCGTAGGACCACCACAAGCCCGACAGCGCGATGATCGTGTACACCGGCAGCAGCCACGTCCCCGCGATGGTATGCAACGACCACCAGCGTGCGCGGCCCGGGCGCTTGAGGTTCGGCTTCAGCCAGATCCGCCAGGAATGGATCTGGGGCCAGCGCAGGTACAGCCCGGTTCCGAGGAACACCAAAAGGGCGATCGTGCTCGCACCGGTGATGCTGCGGCCCCAGCCCTTTCCGTCGCCTGGCACGAGGAGCCAGCGATGCAGGCCCCGAACCGTCGCGAACATGGATTCGAGGCGCGCCTCGCCGCGTTCGCGGCCGTCATACGGGTCGAGATAGACCGAGGCCGGTCGGGTACCCGTCCCGGCGTCGGCGACGAAGCGGGCGCGGGGACTCTGATCGGGATCTCCGGAGAAGGTGAGGGCGTTCACCTTCAGGCCGGGGCGCTGCGCCTGCAGCCGTGCCACCAGGGCCTCGGGCCCGAGGCGTGCCTCGTTCCGCACGGCGACGACGGCCCGATCGCGATCCGCCCAGTCGCCGATGGCCTCTTCATAGCTGAGCAGGGCCCCCGTCACACCGAGGAGGGTGAGGACGAGGCCGGCGGTGAGGCCGAGGGCCCAGTGCAGGCGGAACAGGGCAGTGCGGATCATGAGGATCCGCCCTACCAGAACAGGCGGGCCGAGACGATGGAGATCTGTGGTTCCTGAAACGCGAAACGCCGAAGCCCCTTCGAGGCCCCGGCGTCGCGAACCGTTCGAAGGGCCGGGCGCGTCCGCCCGGCCCGCTCGCCTCAGAGCGAGTAGTACATCGTGAACTCGACCGGGTGCGGGGTCATCTCGTAGCGCATCACTTCCGTCATCTTGAGCTCGATGAACGAGTCGATCTGATCGTCGGTGAAGACGTTGCCCATCTTGAGGAAGGCGCGGTCGCGGTCGAGGTTCTGCAGGGCTTCACGCAGCGAGCCGCAGACGGTGGGGATCTTCTTCAGCTCGCGCGGCGGCAGGTCGTAGAGATCCTTGTCCATGGCCGGACCCGGATCGATCTTGTTGAGGATGCCGTCGATGCCGGCCATGAGCAGGGCCGAGAAGGCGAGGTAGGGGTTCGCCATCGGATCGGGGAAGCGGACCTCGACGCGCTTGGCCTTCGGGTTCGTCGTCCACGGGATGCGGCAGGAAGCCGAGCGGTTGCGGGCCGAGTAGGCCAGCAGCACGGGGGCCTCGTAGCCCGGCACCAGGCGCTTGTAGGAGTTGGTGGACGGGTTGGTGAAGGCGTTGAGCGCTTTTGCGTGCTTGATGGTGCCCCCGATGAACCAGAGGCATTCCTGGGAGAGGTCGGCGTACTTGTCGCCCGCGAAGAGCGGCTTGCCGTCCTTCCAGATGGACTGGTGCACGTGCATGCCCGAGCCGTTGTCGCCGAAGACGGGCTTGGGCATGAACGTCGCCGTCTTGCCGTAGCTCTGGGCGACGTTGTGGATGCAGTACTTGTAGATCTGCATGTGGTCGGCGAGCAGGGTGAGGGTGTCGAACTTCATGCCGAGTTCGTGCTGGGCGCTCGCCACCTCGTGGTGGTGCTTCTCGACCTTCACGCCCATGGACTGCATGGCGGCGAGCATCTCACCGCGCATGTCCTGGGCCGAATCCTGCGGCGGTACGGGGAAGTAGCCGCCCTTGGTGGCGATGCGGTGGCCGAGGTTGCCGCCCTCGTAGTCGGTGAAGCCGTTGGTCGGCAGCTCGGTCGAATCGAGCTGGAAGCCCGTGTGGTAGGGATCGGCGCCGAACTTCACGTCGTCGAACACGAAGAACTCGGCCTCGGGGCCGACATAGATCGTATCGCCGATGCCGGTGGACTTGAGGTAGGCTTCCGCGAGTTTAGCCGTACCGCGGGGATCGCGGCTGTAGGGCGCGCCGGTGGAGGGCTCGAGCACGTCGCACACAATGGACATGGTCGAGGCCGAGAAGAACGGGTCCATGCAGGCGGTGGCCGGATCGGGCATGAGCAGCATGTCCGACTCGTTGATGGCCTTCCAGCCTGCGATGGACGACCCGTCGAACATGGTGCCGTCGGTGAAAATCTCGTCGTCCACGAGGGAGACGTCGAACGTCACGTGCTGCCACTTGCCGCGCGGGTCGGTGAACCGGAAGTCCACGTACTTGACGTCGTTGTCCTTGATCTCTTTCAGGACTTCGGCTGCAGTCTTGGCCATCCTCGGGGGGCTCCTTCGTTCGCGGCATTCAGCCGTGGTTTTGCCGCCAGCCGCCGAAAGGCGACCCGCGGTTGAGCTGGGGGTTTATAGGGTTTTCGCGCGCGGTGGACCCAGGGGCGGAGAAGAAAACGTCCTCACGCCCAAACAGGAGCAGAATTCCGTCATGCCGGACCGGGCGCGGCTGCGACGGGACCGCGCTCACGACGACACGGTCGCGAGGATGCGTCTGCAGGATGCCGGGGTCGAACGGAGGGAATCAGATCGCGTCGGTACCGGTCTCGCCGGTGCGGATGCGGATCGCCTCCTCGATGGTCGAGACGAAGATCTTGCCGTCGCCGATGCGGCCGGTCTGGGCCGATTTGCGGATCGCCTCGACGGCACCCTCCACCAGGGCGTCCGACAGAACGATCTCGAGCTTCACCTTCGGCAGGAAATCGACCACGTACTCGGCGCCGCGATAGAGCTCGGTGTGGCCCTTCTGACGGCCGAAGCCCTTCGCCTCGATCACGGTGATGCCCTGCAGGCCGACCTCCTGAAGGGCTTCCTTCACCTCGTCCAGTTTGAAAGGCTTGATGATCGCTTCGATCTTCTTCATGCCGGGCGGGCCTGACCTCGATGCTGCTCTGAGCCACTTTGGTATCATCGCTGCCGGATCGCCGCCACGCCGTTTTGCCGATGGTCCGCCGAAAACTGCACAACGAATGTGCATGCCCTGCAAATCGTTCGGACTTTCGCCCTTCGGTGGAACGGTCGGAGGCAAGATTGAGCGGGATGCGGGCACACCCATCCGAAACACCCGGGGACTTTTCATGGATAGGACGCGCCTGCTCACCGTCGAGGCGATGCGCCGGGTCGACGCCGCCGCAATTCGCGGTGGGACTCCGGGCGCTGCCCTGATGGAGCGGGCCGGGCAAGCCGTCGCCGCGCGGGTCCGTGCCCGTCTTCCGACCGGCGGCCGCGTGCTCGTCCTGTGCGGGCCGGGCAACAACGGCGGGGACGGTTTCGTGGCGGCCCGGCATCTCGCGGAAAGCGGCATCCCCGTCGATTGCGTCGCCCTCGTGCCCGTCGCCGATCTTCAGGGCGATGCGGCGGGCGCGGCGGCCGGATGGACGGGTCCGGTCCTGCACCTGTCCGATCTCCGAAACCTCGCCGCCTATGCCCTCGCCGTCGATGCCCTGTTCGGCGCGGGGCTGTCGCGCGACCTCGACGGCGAGACCGCCGCGTTCGTGGAGCGACTGACGAACTCGGCCATGCCGGTGATCGCCGTCGACGTGCCCAGCGGCATCGACGGCGACACCGGGGCCGTGCGCGGCCTTGCCGTGCGCGCCGTCGAGACCGTGACCTTCGTCGCCCTCAAGCCGGGGCACCTGCTCCAGCCGGGGCGCGCCCATTGCGGCACGCTCCATGTGGCGGAGATCGGCACCGGCCACGACGAACTGGAGGTCGGATTCTGCGCGGATGCGCCCCTCTGGCACAACGGTCCCGACCTGTGGGGCACGGCGGTCCCGCGTCTCGGCGCGTCGAGCCACAAGTACACGCGGGGGCACGCCCTCGTCCTGTCCGGGCCGGCCTACCGTACCGGTGCGGCGCGGCTCGCCGCGCGCGGGGCCCTCCGGATCGGCGCTGGCCTCGTCACCCTGGCCTCACCGCCGAACGCCCTGGGGGAGAACGCCGCGCACCTCACCGCGATCATGCTCCGGCCCTACGCGAACGCGGACGACCTCGACGATCTCCTCGTGGACGAGCGCCTGAACGTGGTGCTGGCCGGCCCCGGCCTCGGGGTTGGCGAGGCCACCCGCGATCTCGTCGCCGTGGCCGCCGCCGCCGGGCGCCGCCTCGTGCTCGATGCCGATGCCCTCACGAGTTTCAAAGGGCAGGCGCGGCTGCTCGCGGCCCATATCGCCGACGGCGGGTCGGAAGCCGTCCTGACCCCGCATGACGGCGAGTTCGCCCGCCTGTTCGAGGGCACGGACGCGGTCGCCGAGGATCTGTCGAAGCTGGACCGCGCCCGCCGGGCGGCGGCGGTGTCCGGCGCCGTCGTGGTGCTCAAGGGGGCGGACACCGTCATCGCGGCACCCGATGGCCGCGCGGCCATCAACGATCACGGCACGCCCTATCTCGGCACCGCCGGCTCGGGGGACGTCCTGTCCGGCCTCGTCGCCGGCCTGCTCGCCCAAGGCATGCCCCCGTTCGAGGCGGCGGCCGCCGCCGTCTGGATGCACGGCGACGCCGGCCGCCGCCACGGCCCCGGCCTCATCGCCGAAGATCTCGCCGAGTTGATTCCGGCGGTCCTGCGCAACGTCCTTCAGGCCTGACGGGGCGTCACGTCACCTCGAACCAGCCCCACAACCCCGTGTCGAACCGCTCCAGCACCGTCGAACCGATGGTCCAGCGGCCGGGATTGTCGGCCTTGAAGGCGACGCGGGCGGTGCGGCCTTCGAGCAGCTGGAAGGTGTCGAGCCAGTAGGGCTCCCAGCCGTCGTCGAGGGGGTGGAGCAGGCGGAAGGCATGGCCGTGAAGGTGGAGCGCCTGGGGGAAGGCGGTGTCGTTGCGCAGGGCCAGCACCACCACCTGGCCCCGTTTGACCGAGAACAGCGGCGCCACTCCGGCGCTGCCCGACGCCCCGTTGACGGCCCATATCTTTCCGGGATCGCCCGTGTAGACCGGCTCCGCCGCCGGTTTGTCCTTGTCGATGCGCGCACCGCCCGTCAGCACCACGTCCCGGCGTACCGCGTTCTGGAGCTTCACCTCCGCCGGCAGGAGCTTGTTTTCGCCGATGGGGCCGATGGCGCCGCGCTTTCCCGTCACCGCCTCACCCTGAGCGGTGAGGGTGGCGAGCGCCAAGCCGTTTCCAACCAACGCCGTGATGCTGCCCGTGGCGCCGGCCTCCGCCGGCATGTCCAGCATGAGGTCGTAGCGGGTGCCGGGCGGGAAGGGGAGGGTGGCGCGCAGGGGCTCGAACGTGTCCGTGGGCTGGCCGTCCACCGCCGCCACGTAGACCTTGAGGTTGTCGAAGCGGATGCGGGTGCCGCGCGCGTTGCAGGCATTGGCGAGCCGCAGGCGCACCCGGGCGTTCGGCTGGACCGTGATGGCATCGGGCACCGGTTGCCCGTTGACGGTGACAAGGTTGCCGAGGCGCCCCGAACTCGCCGCGAAGGCGGTCTGGCCGAAGGGCAGCAGCGCGCCGTCGTCGGAAAGCCGCCAATCCTGCATCAGCACGGTGAGGTCGTGATCGACGGCCGGCGGCGTCGTTTCCTCCACCACCAGCATGCCGGCGAGCCCCCGGCCCGACGGCTCGCTCGACCCGCCGACGACCAGGGGCCGGATGAGGAAGCTGCCGGCGTCGGGGGGCGCGAACGCGTAGGTGAAGTCGGCTCCCGGCGGGATCGGCGCTTGGGTCAGGCCGCCGACGCCGTCCATGGGGTTCTGGTTGCGCACCCCGTGCCAGTGCAGGGAGAGCGGCTTGTCGGTCTTGTTCTCGACCCGCAGGCGCACGGTCTCGCCGAGCTTCACCCAAACCACAGGCGGAACCGCCGCACCGTCGAAGGACCAGACCGGGGTCGCGACCGCCGGCTCGGGCTTCAGCCGGGCCGTTCCGGGGGCGGCGCTCAAGGTGCGGGCGGATGCGTCCGGCTTGGTGTCCGGTTTGGGCTCGGGGGCGGGTTTTCCCGGGGTGCCCGGCCGGCCCGGTGCCTGGGCGAGGGCGGACGTCGAATCGAGGGCCAGGACCGCGACGCCGCCGAGCAGGGTCCGGCGTGAGACGGCCGGTCCGGACAGCGACCCGATACGCGGCGAGCGACGATGCGGCATGACACCTCTGACGGAGGATGGAAAAGCATTCGGTCGGACAGACCCCGTGCTTGTAGACGCCGGGCCGGGACGCGCCAACCTGGGCGCGGCCGACCGATCCGGACGGCTTCCACGCCCAAATCGCACACCCCGACTTTTTTTGCTGCGCCCCGTTGCACCCGTGCTATAGGACCGCGCTCTGGCGGCGGGATGACGCGCCGGAGGTCGTCGCTTGCGGGCGTGGCGGAACTGGTAGACGCGCTGGTTTTAGGTACCAGTGTCGCAAGACGTGGGGGTTCGAGCCCCTCCGCCCGCACCAGTCCATCGCCGTCGGAACGGATTGGCTCACCGCGAATGGCCGGCCGGGCCGTTCGTCGCGATTGGCCTCCGATTTTCGCGCGACGTCCTGGCGCCGACCTTGTCCCCGGCCCCGACGGGTGGCGGGGAGCGAACGAAATTTGCGCCAACACACGCACGACAGCGGAAAGACGACCATGCAGGTGACTGAGACACTCTCCCAGGGGCTGAAGCGCGAGTTTCAGGTTTCCCTTGCCGCGCATGAGCTCGAGGAGCGCCTGAACAGCGAGCTGTCGACCCTCAAGGACAAGGCCCAGATCAAGGGCTTCCGCCCCGGCAAGGTGCCGGTGGCCCACCTGCGCAAGCTCTATGGTCGCTCGGTGATGGCCGACGTCCTGCAGAACGCCGTCAACGAGGCCAACCAGAAGATCGTCCAGGACAACAACCTGAAGCTCGCCCTCGAGCCCAAGGTGGAGTTCCCCGGCGAGCAGTCCGTCGTCGAGCGGGCGCTCGATGCCAAGGCCGACCTGCAGTTCAACGTCGCGCTCGAAGTGCTGCCGACGTTCGAACTCGCCGACCTGTCCGACGTCAGCCTGACCAAGCTCGTGGCCAAGCCCTCCGACACGGAGGTGGACGAGGCCATCACCCGCATGGCGTCGTCCAACCGCAGCTTCACGGCGCGTGACGAGGGTGCCGCCGCCGAGACCGGCGACCGCGTCACCATCGATTTCGTCGGCCGCATCGACGGCGTCGAGTTCGAGGGCGGCAAGGGCGAGGGCATCGACCTCGAACTCGGCTCGGGACAGTTCATTCCCGGCTTCGAGGAGCAGCTCGTCGGCGCCAAGGTCGGCGAGAGCCGCGTGGTGAAGTCCACCTTCCCGGAGGCCTACGGCGCCGAGGCGCTGGCCGGCAAGGATGCCGAGTTCGATGTCACCGTCACCGCCGTTCAGGCGCCCGGCGAGACGAAGATCGACGACGAGCTCGCCAAGGGCTTCGGCATGGAATCCCTCGACAAGCTGAAGGAGGCCGTCTCCACGGCCATCGGCGGCGACTTCGAGGCGCAATCCCGCCGCAAGCTCAAGAAGGAGCTCTTGGACGCCCTTGACACCAAGTACGCATTCGAGCTGCCCCCCAGCCTCGTCCACCAGGAATTCGCCGCCGTCTGGGCCCAGGTCGAGCAGGATCTGAAGACCCGCGAAAAGACTTTCGCGGACGAGGGCACCACCGAGGAGGAAGCCACCGCGGAGTACCGCAAAATCGCCGAGCGTCGCGTGCGACTCGGCTTGGTGCTTGCGCAGGTCGGTGAGACCGCCGATATCAAGGTGAGCGACGACGAGGTGAATCAGGCGCTGATCGCCCGGGTCCGGCAGTTCCCCGGCCAGGAGCAGCAGGTCTGGGACTTCTACCGAAAGAACGCGCAGGCGCTCGCCGAGCTGCGTGCGCCGATCTTCGAGGAGAAGGTCGTCGACCACGTGCTCGCGCAGGTGAAGCTCGTCGAGGAGCCGGTCTCCAAGGAGGCACTGTTCGCCGACGAGGACGAGTCCGAGGCGTCCGAGGGGGCCTCCAAGACCGCGTCCGCGAAGGACGAGACTGTTTCGACCGGCGACGAGGCCCTGCCTGCCGTCGCCAAGGCCGACTGAGCCCGGTGCTCCCTTCGAGGGCGGCGGGCCGAGAGTAAGGCGACGTTCACCGTCGTCGGAGTTCGCTGAAACGTCCGGCCCGCGCCCGATTCGCGGCGCGGCCGGACCCCTTGAAGCCTGGGGCACGTGATGATGAGAGATCCGGTCGACTATTATAACTCCGCGCTCGTACCCATGGTGGTCGAGCAGTCGAGCCGCGGCGAGCGTGCCTTCGACATCTATTCGCGCCTGCTGCGCGAGCGGATCATCTTCCTCACCGGCCCGGTGGAGGATTACGGCGCGTCGCTCATCGTGGCGCAGCTGCTCTTCCTCGAGGCCGAGAACCCGAAGAAGGAAATTTCCTTCTACATCAACTCGCCCGGTGGCGTGGTGACCTCGGGCCTGTCGATCTACGACACGATGCAGTTCATCCGCTGCCCGGTGACCACCCTCTGTGTCGGCCAGGCCGCCTCCATGGGTTCGCTGCTGCTCACCGCTGGCGAGCCCGGGCACCGCTTCGCCCTGCCCAACGCCCGCATCATGGTGCACCAGCCCTCCGGCGGCTTCCAGGGTCAGGCCACCGACATCCTGATCCACGCCCGCGAGATCGAGGCGCTGAAGAAGCGCTTGAACGAGATCTACGTGAAGCACACGGGCCGTGACTACGACACCATCGTGCAGGCGCTCGAGCGCGACAACTTCATGACGGCGGACGCCGCCAAGGAGTTCGGCCTCATCGACGAGGTGATCCAGAAGCGTCCGGAGCCTGCCGCCGCCTGACCCCGCGTGAACCGGACCCTCGCGGGTCCGGCCGCGTCGTTTCGAGGCGGGGCGCCGTCCTCGCCTTGATCCGGCCGCGGCTGCGTGCTTGCATCGTCAGTCCGCCCTGAACCGGCAGATGCGCGCAGGTGACTGTTTCTTTAGGCCGATGCCATTAAATTCGAAGGATGCGTGTGCGCCCCGGACCGGCGCCATGCCCGCGAACGGAGACCGATATGAGCAAGACTGGCGGCAACGACTCGAAGAGCACGCTGTACTGCTCGTTTTGCGGCA